>Ga0160443_100021_pt1 | contig 410397 bp, 385 predicted proteins | sample HID1972I_E1MG_FD_108244 | JGI IMG/M metagenome (GOLD analysis project Ga0160443, IMG submission 108244) | Enriched pill bug-associated microbial communities from UW Madison campus, WI, USA - HID1972I_E1 MG | ecosystem: Host-associated > Arthropoda: Insects > Digestive system > Unclassified ...
CATGACGATGCGGCCGTAGGTCTGGGCGCGCATGATCTCCCACACCGCCTTGGAGCAGATGGCGGCGCCCATCAGGTGCACGTCCACCACCAGGCGGAAATCGTCCATCGTCATCTTGGCGAAACTCTTGTCGCGCAGGATGCCGGCGTTGTTGACCAGGATATCGATCCGGCCCCAGGCCTGCATCGCCGCATCCACCATCGCCTGGACCGCGTCCACATCGGTCACCGACCCGGCCGCCGCCATCGCCTGACCGCCCGCCGCGACGATCTCGTCCACGACATCCTGCGCCGCCGCCTCGGCCAGATCATTGACCACGACCCGCGCGCCCTGCGAGGCCAGATACAGCGCGTGACAGCGGCCCAGCCCCCCGCCCGAACCCGTCACGATCGCCACTCGGTCCTTCAGCAACATCCCTGCAAACTCCTGTCTCGAAATCAATAGAAACCGATCACCGTGCGCCGTATTCAGCGCGCAGCTTCAGCTTGTCGATCTTGCCGGTAGCGGCCAGCGGCATCCGCTCCAGCCGATAGACGGCGTCGGGGATCCACCATGACGCCACCCGCCCCTTCAGCGGCTCCAGCAGAGCCTCGTCGTCTTCAGGCGCTTCGGCCGAAACCTCCACCAACAGGATCGGACGCTCGCCCCATTTGGGGTCACTTTTGCCGATGACCGCCGCCAGCGCCACCCCCGGCAGGGCGCCGACGACGGCTTCGATCTCGGCCGGGTTGATCCATTCGCCGCCGGACTTGATCAGATCCTTGGCTCGGCCGGTGATGGTCAGGTTGCCCTCTTCGTCCAGTCGCGCCAGGTCGCCGGTGGCGAACCAGCCGTCCGCGTCGACGGCGTCTTGATCCTGACCGAAATAGCGACGCACGACGGCGGCGCCGCGAACCTTCAGATGGCCCTCGAAGCCGCGTTGTTCGGGCAAGGGCTGCCCCGCTTCATCCGTCAGCAACAGGTCGACCCCCACCGCGGGACGCCCCGAGACGCCCGCTGACCGACGCAGTTCCTGCGGCGAGGCGACCGTGCCGGAGGGCGACAGCTCGGTCATGCCCCAGCTGGTCTGAACGATGACGCCCAGCCGCTTCTCGATCCGCTCCATCAAGGCTGGAGCCAGCGGCGCGCCGCCCATGATGATCCGTTCCAGCGACGGCAGTTCCAGCCCCGCCGCCTCGACGTGCTCCAGCAGGGACAGCCAGACGGTCGGCACGCCAACGCCCGCCGTGACGCCCTCGGCGATGATCAGACGCGCCAGACTGGCGCCGTCCAGCCGCCGCCCCGGCAGCACCAGCTTGGCGCCGACCGCCGCCGTAGCGAACGGGAGGCCCCAGGCGTTGGCGTGAAACATCGGCACCACGGCCAGCAGGCTGTCGCGACTGGTCACCGCCATGACGTCGGCCTGGAGTACGCGCAGCGTATGCAGGAAGCTGGAACGGTGGGTGTAGGTCACGCCCTTGGGCGCCCCGGTCGTGCCCGAGGTGAAGCACAGCCCGCAGGGCGCGGTTTCGGGGAAGTCGCCCCACACGACCGGAGGATACGCCTCGGCCAGCAGCGGCTCCAGCACGGCGATCTCGGCCCGGCCATGCGGCAGGGCGGAGATCGCCTCGGCCTGATCCAGCACCAGTATGCGCGAAAGCGGCGACAGGTCCGCAACACGGCTGGCCAGATCGATCAGGTCGGGACTGATGAACAGGATTTTCGCCTCGGACTGGGCCAGCATGGCGGCCAGTTGCTCGGCGGTCAGGCGCGGATTCAGCGTGTGGCAGACCGCGCCCATGCCCATGATGGCGAACCAAGCCTCGACATGGCCCTGAGTATTCCAGGCCAAAGTGGCGACCCGCTCCCCCCGCCCCACGCCCCAGTGACGCAGAAGCGCGGAAATCTTCAGGCTACGGCTGCGCAGGGCGGCATAGCCGATGCGCGCAACCGAGCCGTCGTCACGCGCCGTCGCCACCTCGGCGTTCGGCCGCCATTTGGCTGCGTGGTCCAAAAATTTGTCGAGGGTCAGGGGAAAGGACTGAACGTCCCCGTCGTTCATCATCATGGGTTGCGTATCCCTTCGGGCGCGCGTCGGCGCCGCTAACGCGAAACAGGAAGCGGTCAGGCAGCCGCCATCAATCGTCGGACAGAGCGCCGGTCATTGCGGCAAAGGCGGCGGCTTCGCGCGAACCGCCATCACCCTTGCAGACGGCCCCCTCGCAGATGGCCATGAAGCCGGCCGCCATGAAGCGGGCCATGCGGGTCTTCACCGCTTCAAAATCGTCGGAGTCGCACAGGCCGCCCGACAGGCGGTTGATCCGACCCGTCCGCGCCAGCGTCAGCATCAGGGCGCCGGTGACGAAGTGGTAGCCCCAGAAGATGTCTTCCTCGGCGCAGTCCGGCAGGGCCCGCTTCAACAACTCGATCAGCTTCAACACCACCGGATCGAAGTGGAAGTCCATCAACTCGGCCCCATAGGGCGTGTTCGAGGACAGGGCGCCCAGTACGCCGTAGTTTTTCCAGTTCTCTCCGCCCTGGCTGTAGAGGTCCAGATCCGTATCGAGGAAGGCGCGAAGGGCCGCCTCGACCGTCGGACGACCGCCCTCCGCCGCCGCCTCGCAGTCTTCCAGCGCCTTCATCCGCAGGGCGACGGTGACGCCCGCACGCCGAGCGATGACGTCGTCGTAGAGCTTCTTCTTGTCGGTGAAATAGTAGTTCAGCAGGGTGTGGTGGACACCGACCCGCTGGGCCACATCCTTCAGCGTCACCCCGTACAGGCCGTGCACCGAGAACAGATACTCGGCCGCGTCGAGGATCTGCTCCATGGTTTCGGCGCGCTGCTCGACCTTGCTGCGCGGGCGGCGCGGCCGAGCCGCAGGCTTGCGGGGTGCGACAGGAGATTCCGGAGGGGCATCAGACGCCATGACGTTCTCTTTATTCACTGGCAGGCGGGCGTTTTCGGCGGCAAGGCGGGAGACAGGACCCCGAAGTTCCAGTTCCAGGCGATCCCCCCCGCCGCGCGGCGGCGGCAGACTACGGCTTCGTGGGTCTCGTACATGTCCGGCATCAGATGGTCCCGCACCACCGGAGTCTCCTCAAAGGCCATATAGAAGCGGCCCTCGCCATAGGCCGGCCAATCCGGCTGGTTCGGCGCAACAGGCGCGCCCGTCCGCGCGAAACTCGCCCAATAGGCCATCATGGCCTGAGACAGACCGCGTTCGCCTTCCGTCTCGGGAATAGCAGGCCAGCGCGGCGGCGTCCGATCAACATTGCCGAAGACATAGGGAATCTCGGATGCATGGAAGGCGTGCAGATCCGCCTCGTCCATCGCCGGATAGCCGTGGTCGAAGAAGTAGAGGAAACCGGGCTGGCCCGTGCGTTCCTGGCGGCGCGCCAGGCGCTCGGCGGTCCAGCCGTAGAGCCCGTCGCGCGGCGTCGCCAGCAGGCTCTCCTTCAGGTCCGAAGACGGATAGAGCTTCAGGAAGGCCTCGGCCAACGGGCCGTAGCTGGCGCGGATAGCCGCCTCATAGGCCTCGGCGTCCGCAGGCGGCGACGGCGGCAGCAGGAACCGCAGCGAGCGGATCTCGCCCTCGTTGAAGCCCGCCATCAGCGGCACGGGCGCCTGTTCGCCCCGGTCGAAGACCTCGACCAGCTGTTCCGGCAGGATCTTGCCGTCGATCGTGCCCCACGGGGCATAACCCTTGGCCAAAGACGCCGTCGTCAGTTCCTGAGCGTCCATGCCGCGAAGGTCCGCCAGGTTCTGGCGTCCCAGCTGGGCCTGCAGCCAGACGCCCACCGTCTCTGCGGCCGGGTCGCCGTGGCGGGTGGAGCGCAGTTCCGGCGTCGAGATCATATAGGCGCTCTGGGCGATCGCCTTGTGGAACAGGCCGCGCGCCTCGGGCGAGGCCATCAGATACATGACGCTGAGCGCCCCGGCGGACTCTCCGGCGATGGTGACATTGCCCGGATCGCCCCCGAAGGCGGCGATGTTGCCCTTGATCCATTTCAGGGCCGCGACCTGGTCGAGCAGCCCATAGTTGCCGGAGATTTTCTGACGCGATTCAGCGCTCAGTTCGGGGTGCGCCAGATAGCCCAGCACCCCCAGCCGATAGTTGATCGACACCACCACCATGCCTTGGGCGGCGGCCATGCGGGCGCCGTCGTACATGGCCTCGTTCGAGGCGCCGGTGGTCAGGGCTCCGCCGTGGATCCAGACGAAGACCGGCGCAGCCTCGGCGCCCTGCGGCGCCCAGACGTTGAGGAACAGGCAATCCTCGCTCATCGTCGGCTCTTCGCCGGAATAGATGCTCTCGCCGCGCGCCACCGGCTGATGACAGGCGGCGCCGAACCGGGTCGCATCGCGCGTCCGGGTCCAGGGCGACATCTCGGCGGGCGGACGCCAGCGGCGCCAGCCTGTAGGCGGCAGGGCGTAAGGCACGCCCCGGAAAACGTCGACCCCGTCGACGGCCTCGCCCTGCAAAGGTCCAGCCGGAGCCTGGACCACCGGCCCTGCTTCCGCCCACGCAGGCGACTGAACAGCGACGCATCCGAGGGCGGCCAGGCCCGCCAGAATATGGACAGCAGCTTTCATCACGACACAGCCTCCTTTTGCGACTGGAGCCGGATTTTCCGCGCCAGACCGAGGAACATCACAATCGCCAACCCATAGAAGGGCAGCAGGCAGTAGAAGGCCATCTGCAGCGAGTTATCCGGATGGCTGGCCCGGAAGAAATCGCTGGCGGCGCCCAGGAAGGTCGGCCCCAGCCCGAGACCGATCAGGTTCATCACCAACAGCAACAGGGCGCCGGCCAGGACCCGCTGATTGGGCCTCACCTCTTCCTGCACAAGCGTCACCGCCGGAGACAGATAGAAGTAGTTCAGCGCCATCGGCACGGACAGGAACAGCAGGGCGACACGCCAGTCCGACGCCCAGACGAAACCGGCGAAGAAGGGCGCGGCCACAATCAGTCCGACGGCGGGCAGATAGGCATAGGCGGTCTTGTAACGACGGCTAAGGCGATCAATCAGCCAGCCCGAACCGAAGATGCCCAGGCTGACGCTGACGCCCAGCAGCAGGGCGTACCACAGCGCGATCTCCTGCAGGGTCATGCCCTTTTCGCGCATCAGGAACAGGGTGGCGAAGTTCATCAGGGCATACGTGACGAACTGGGTCGCCCCGCTGGCCAGAGCCATGCCCCTCAGCACCGGATTGGAGAAATACATCCGGCAGGTCGCCATGAAACCCGGCGCGGGCTCAGGCGCAGCAAGCGTCTGCACGGCTTCTTCCACGGCCTCAACCGGTTCATCCAGCCCGCCCTTCTTCGGCTCGCGCACGAAGAACCAGACGATCAGGGCGGTGACGAGCCCGATGACGCCCACCCAGATGAAGGCGTCGCGCCAGGAATAGGCGGCGGCGACCGAGGCCCCGAACGCCACGCCCATGGCCGATCCGATCGGCGGCCCCAGGTTGAACAGCCCCAGAGCCGTGCCGCGCGTACCGGGCCGGAAATAGTCGGAGATGATGGCGTAAGACGGGGGCACGCCCCCCGCCTCGCCCACGCCCACCATCATGCGGGCGGTCGCCAGTTGCGGATAGTTCTGGGCGAATCCGCAGGCCGCCGTCGCCGCGCTCCAAAGAGCGCAGGCCAGGGACAGCACCCTGACCCGGTTGGTCCTGTCCGCCAGCCACCCCACCGGAATGGCGAGGATGCAGTAGAACATCGCGAAATACAGGCCGCTGATCAGACCCAGCTGGCCGTCGGTGACGCCGAGCTCGTCCTGGATCGGCTTGGCCAGGATCGACAGCAGCTGCCGATCCAGAAAGTTCAGGACGTAGACGAAGCAGAGAAGCGCCAGAACGAACCAGGCGCGGGCTCCCGGACGCGCAGATTGCCCGCCCGGAATGGCCGAAGGAGTTGCGGCGGCCATCGATCAGAACTCATAGCCGACGCGCACACCGAACGTGCGCGGACGCTGACGACCATAACGCCCGTCGATGAAGGCTTCGGGGTGCACGTAGTTAATTGACCGGTCGTCGAACAGGTTCTCGACATAGGCCCCGACAGTGAACTGCGTGAAGGCGAAGGCGACGTTGGCGTTGACCACCGTATAGCTGTCGGTGTCGTCATAGGTCGGCAGCGGCACAAGCGGGCGACCCGGCGTGTTCGGGAAGGCGTTGGGGAAGCTGCCGACGTGCGACACCGCCACCGACGCATTGCCCATGACGCCCGCCATCGGCTGCCACTCATAGTTGACCCGCAGAGAGCCCGACGCCTTCGGCCCGGCCAGACGCGCACCCAGAACAGCGCCCGAGATGGCGGCCTCCTGCACGCTCAGATCATCGACCTTGGCCTCGTTCAACGAGCCGGTCAGGGCCACGGTCCAGCCGTCGGCCGGCAGGGCCACGACCGACACTTCCAGCCCCTTGCTGGTCGCGCCGCCGATGTTGGTCGCGAACTGGATGGAGTCGGACACGCGGTTGGCCTGAACCTGGATGTCGTTCCAGTCGACCCAGTACAGAGCCGCATCGGCATACACCTTGCCCCCGAACCAGCGGCCCTTAACCCCGATCTCGTAGTTGATCAGGTTATCAGAGGAGGCCCCCGTGGGAATGACGATGTCATTGGGGTCGATCTGGCTGACCGTCCCCGCCTGGGCGTTGATGATCGGCGGGCGGAAACCCGTAGAGATCGCCCCATAGGTCGTGATGGCCGGCGTCGGCCGCCATGACAGGCTCAGGCGATAGGACGGCCCGTCTTCCTTGGCCTTGACGCCCTCCGCTGCCGCATAAGGACCGGTCATGGTGATCGGCGTATTTGTGAAACCCCAATAGGCCAGGGTCAGATAGTCGGAGCCATAACCGCCCGCCTCGGTGAAGCCCTGAGCGTCGGTCTTGCCGTAGCGCAGGCCGCCGGTCACCCATAGGTCGTCCGTGAAGCGATAGGTGAGTTGGCCGAAGGCGGCGACTTCGTGGCTGATGAAGTGGGTGCCCATGCGCTGATAGTATTCGTCCGGCAGACCGGTCAGACCGCGCGCCGCGAGAAACTCGGGATTCGAGCGATAGTTGTAGTCCACGTCACGACGCTTGCGGAAATAGAAGCCGCCGACCGACCAGTCGAACTTGCCGCCCGGATCAGAGACCAGCCGCAGTTCCTGCACAAAGGTGCTGTCCCAGGCGTCCGCATCCAGGGCGAAGGGGAAGGCCTGGGCGTAAGAGCCCGCCAGATCGACGTAGAACAGCCCCTCATAATCCGAATAGGTCGATGAACTGGTCAGCCGCGCGCCGTCGAACTGGTATTCCAGCGTCGCGTTATAGTTCGTCATGTCGCTCTGGAAGCGGTCCGGACGGTCGGTCAGGCGGACGTATTCGCCGAGGTTCGGATTGGTCAGCGAGGAGTCGTGCGGATTGCTGATCTCGCGCGAGTACATCAGGCGGGCCGAGAAGCGGTCGGTCGGCTCCCACTTGAGGATGGCGCGGCCGCCGTACTGAACCAGGGTGTTGGCGTCTTCGATGCCGGTGCCGATGTTGTCGACCCAGCCCTCTTCATTGCGCGAGAAGCCGACGATGCGCAGAGCCAGCTCATCCTCGATCAGCGGCACGTTGACCATGGCGTTGTAACGCTGACGCAGACCGCCTTCGGCCATCACGCCTAGATCAACCAGCGCGGAAGCGTCGAAACCCGACGGATCCGGATCGTGAGTCAGAATGCGCAGCGCCCCCGCGAGCGACCCCGACCCGAACAGCGTCCCCTGCGGCCCGCGCAGGAACTCGATCCGCTCAACGTCATACAACGTCGGGTCAAGAATGGTGGAGTTGCCGTTGGACGAGATAGGCAGTTCGTCCAGATAGATGGCGACCGTGCTTTGCAGATTGGCGCCATAGCCGTTCGTGGCGACGCCGCGCGCGGTGAAGTTGTTGAAGTTGGCCGAGGCCCGGTTCAGCACGACGCCCGGCGTCGCCGTGGCCAGACCGTCATAGTTGACGATGCCGCGCTGCGTCAGCTCTTCCTGCGACAGGCTGGTGATGCTGACCGGCACGTCCTGAAGACGTTCGGCGCGGCGGGTCGCGGTGACGATCACGTCCTCGACCTGCGCGGTCGACTGGTCGCGGCCTTCCGCATGCGACCCGGCCGAAGATTGATCCTGCGCCCAGACCTGGCCCGGCGCCAGAACAGCGGCAGGCGCCAGCAGGCACGCCGAAGCGAGCAGTAAAGCCTTCATCAGATTTTCCCTCCCATGCGCCGTTTATTTCCGTCAGCGCTTGAGCCGGATTGGGACACGCATTAGCGCGGGAGTCAACATTCGCTCGCGTGATAGCGAATGTTATTGAAATCGCCCTGAACTCCGGTGAAGCTTGGCTCAGAGGAGAACGCCATGCCCATAAAATCACTAGAGAATCGCACCGCCTTCATCACGGGAGCGTCCAGCGGGCTGGGCCTGCGATTCGCTCATGTCCTGGCGCAGGCAGGCGCGCGCGTCGCCCTGGCGGCGCGTCGGACAGACCGGCTGGAAACGGAAGTCGCCGCCATCCGCGCCGCAGGCGGTCAGGCGGTTGCCGTCCCTCTGGACGTGGCGAACGCAGAAACGATCGGCGCCGCGATGGATACGGCGCAGGCCGCCCTCGGTCCCCTGTCCATTCTGGTGAATAACGCAGGCGTCGGCGGCGAAGGCGCGGCCCTGTCCATGCCTCTGGACCGGCTGGACCAGACCTTCGACGTCAATGTCCGAGGCGTCTACATCGCCGCGCGCGAGGGCGCCCGCCGCATGATCGACAGCGGCGTAGCCGCACAGGGCGACGCGCGCATCGTCAACATCGCCTCCATCGCCGGGTCAGTCCAACTGCCGGGCCTGACCGCCTATTGCGCCTCCAAGGCCGCCGTCGTGTCGATGACCAAGGGCATGGCGCGCGAATGGGCCCGGCGCCTGATCGCCGTCAACGCCATCGCGCCCGGCTATATCGAGACTGAGATCAACGCCGACTGGTTCGCCACCGAACAGGGCCAGGCTCAGATCAACGGCTTTCCTCGTCGACGCCTGATGGACGAAGACGCGCTGGATCAGGCCCTGATGCTTCTGGCGGGTCCTGCGGCGCGCTTCATCACGGGTTCGATCATCACGGTCGACGACGGCCAGTCGCTTTAGGGCCGACGCAGCGCCGAGCAGTTCCCGCCATCGTGACCTCTATCCGCCGCAACCCATCATGGAGTTGACGGGTTCACTGAGCATGACTGGATTTGGCGGATATCTGCTTTCGGCGCTCGACGACCTGTTCAAGATGATCATCGGACACCGGCGCCTTCTATGACCTCTGGAGGCAGGGAGATAATGACGGAATTCTCGATCGGCGATCATGTCAGCTGGAATTCAGAAGCCGGCCGGGTGAGCGGTAAAATCATCCGCATCCATCGCCAGGACTTTGATTATAAAGGGCACAGGCGACATGCATCACACGACGCGCCCCAATACGAAATCGCCAGCGACAAGACCGACCATGTCGCGGCCCACAAAAAAGACGCCCTCACCAAGCTGTCCTGAGCCGTTAAGGCGCGTCTTAAACCCCGCCGATCAGACGCAGCATCGTGCGCGCAACGGCAAAGGCCAGCACTACGCCCAGCGTCACGCTGATCGCGAACACCGCACGAAAGTGACGGTGCAGGAAGTAAAGGATGTTACCGGCCATCGACGTCGTTCCAGATCATTAACGACAGGTTGACACGAAAACCGGATAACGCCGCTACAATCGTCCGTGATCAGACCAGCCGGCTCTGCACCAGGGCCGCCGCGATGAAGCTGGCGAACAGCGGGTGCGGGGCGAAGGGGCGGCTGCGGTATTCCGGGTGGTACTGCACGCCGATGAACCAGGGGTGATCCCGACGCTCGACCGTTTCGGGCAGGACGCCGTCGGGGGACATGCCGGCGAAGAACAGGCCGCCCTTCTCCTCCACCGCCTCGCGGTAGTTGATGTTCACCTCATAGCGGTGACGGTGGCGCTCATTGATGTCGGTCTGGCCGTAGATCTCCGCGATCTTGGAGCCCGCCGCCAGGGTCGAGGCATAGGCGCCCAGACGCATGGTGCCGCCCAGATCGCCGCCCTGCTCGCGCTTGACGCGCTCATTGCCCTGAACCCATTCGGTCATCAGGCCGACCACGGGTTCATCGGCCGGGCCGAACTCGGTCGAGGTCGCCTTGGGGAAGCCCGCCAGGTTCCGCGCCGCCTCGATCACCGCCATCTGCATGCCGAAGCAGATGCCGAAATAGGGAATCTTCCGCTCGCGGGCGTAGCGCGCCGCCTCGATCTTGCCCTCGGCCCCTCGCTCGCCGAAGCCGCCGGGCACCAGGATGGCGTGGGCGCCTTCCAGACGCTCGGCGCAGGCCTGCGGGTCGCCTTCGAAGGTGTCGGCCTCGACCCAGTCGATATTGACCTTCGCGTTGTTGGCCACCCCGCCGTGCTGCAGGGCCTCGATCAACGACTTATAGGCGTCCTTCAGGACAGTGTATTTGCCGACCACGGCGATGTTGACCTCGCCGTCCGGGTGCAGGCGGCGGCGCACGATCTCGTTCCAGCCCGACAGTTCGGGCGCCGGGGCGTCGTCCATGCCGAAGTGGGCCAGCACCTGGGTGTCCAGACCCTCGCGGTGATAGTCCAGCGGCACGGCGTAGATGTCGGCCGAGTCCATCGCCTGAATGACGCTGTCGGGACGGACATTGCAGAACTGGGCGATCTTGCGCTTTTCATCGGCCGGGATCGGCTCTTCACAGCGGCACAGCAGGATGTCCGGCTGGATGCCGATGGAGCGCAGTTCCTTGACCGAGTGCTGCGTCGGCTTGGTCTTCATCTCGCCGGCGGTCTTGATGAAGGGCAGCAGGGTCAGGTGGACGAAGCACGACTGGCCGCGCGGCAGGTCCTGCTCCAGCTGGCGGATCGCCTCGAAGAAGGGCAGGCCCTCGATATCGCCGACCGTGCCGCCGATTTCGACGAGAACGAAGTCCACATCCTCGCCCGCATCCGTCTTGGCCGGGTTCAGGCAGAACTGCTTGATCTGGTCGGTGACGTGCGGAATCACCTGGACGGTCGCGCCCAGATAGTCGCCTCGACGCTCTTTCTCGATGATGGTCTGATAGATGCGGCCGGTCGTGATGTTGTCCGACTTGGCCGCCGAGACGCCGGTGAAGCGTTCATAGTGGCCCAGATCGAGGTCGGTCTCGGCGCCGTCGTCGGTCACGAAGACCTCGCCGTGCTGATAGGGGCTCATCGTGCCCGGATCGACGTTGAGATAAGGGTCCAGCTTACGCAGGCGGACCTTATAGCCACGCGCCTGCAGAAGAGCGCCGAGAGCGGCGGAAGCGAGGCCTTTTCCAAGAGAGGAAACCACGCCGCCGGTGATGAACACATAGCGAGCCATGGGCGGACACCTTACTCCATGATTCGTCCTGAGCGGAGAGGCTCTGAACAAATCCAACTGTTGATCAAAAGAAGAAAGCGCGCCTCACGGCGCGCTTCCTCGAACTCGATGGCGACGTCGCCCTTACTGGGCGGGCGCGCCCTGACCGGCGGGCAGGCTGGCTTCCAGATCGTCCAGCGACGGCGCAGCCGGAGCGGCCGGTGTCGCCGGAGCGGCTTCAGGCGCCGGGGCCGTCTGCTCAGGTTGATCCAGGGCGATGGAGCCGACGGCGTCGGCGTCGATCACCGAACGCGACCCGCGCGCATAGTTGCCTGCGATCGTCAGGCCGATGGCGCAGACGAAGAAGGCAACCGCCAGAATCGACGTCACGCGGGTCAGAAGGTTGCCCGCGCCGCGCGCCGTCATGAAGCCCGACGGCCCGCCGCCCATGCCCAGGGCGCCGCCCTCGGAACGTTGCAGCAGGATCACGGCCGACAAAGAGACCGAGATGATGATCATCGCGACGAGCAGAATGGTCTGGAGCATGGCGTCATTCATGTGGGCGCAAAAGCGCGCCGATCAAGCGGCGGCCTCTAACACCGTTGAGGGTTTCGAGCAAACAGTCCGCGCGGTCAGGCCGCGCGGATGATGCCCAGGAAGTCTTCGGCCTTCAGCGAGGCGCCGCCGACGAGAGCGCCGCCGACCTCGGCCACGGCCAGGATCTCCCTGGCGTTCGACGGCTTGACCGAGCCGCCGTACAGGATCGGCGCGGCGCGGCCGCCCTCCCCCAGCTTGGCGACCATGGCGGCCCGCACGGCGGCGTGGACTTCTTCGATCTGTTCCAGCGTCGGCGTCAGGCCGGTGCCGATGGCCCAGACCGGCTCATAGGCCACCGCAAAAGCCTTGCCCGCCAGCGAGGCCGGCAGCGAACCGGCGACCTGACGGCTGACGACCTCGACCGCCTGCCCGGCTTCGCGCTCCTGAAGCGTCTCGCCGATGCAGATGATCGGCTCCAGACCGGCGGCCAGGGCGGCTTCGACCTTGGCGGCGACATCGGCGTCCGTCTCGCCGAATCCGGCGCGTCGCTCCGAGTGGCCGAGAATCACCAGACCGGCGCCCGCATCGCGAACCATCCCGGCCGAGACCGAGCCCGTATAGGCGCCCGACGCCTCGGCGTGGCAGTCCTGCCCGCCGATTTCGACAACGCCGCCCTTCAGCGTCTGCGCCATCCGATCGATCAGGGTGGCGGGCGGGCACAGGGCCACGCGGCAGGCCGCAGCCTGTTCCTTCAGCGCCTTTTCGAGGGCTTCAGCCTCAGCCAGGCTCACGCCCAGACCGTTCATTTTCCAGTTGCCGGCGACCAGCTTCACAGATTGTTTCATGCGGCCTGTCTAGTGGCGAGCGCGACAGAAGCCAAGATGTCGTCAGGCCTCACTTGCGGCGGCGGCCCCGCACCCCCTATACGCGACCCTTGGCGCCCCTTTGACGCCGGCCCTCGTCAGGTTCTTTTCGATGATCACGTACTTCCGAAACTTCGCCAAGTCGAAATGGGCCGCAGGCCTGTTCGCCCTGATCATCCTCAGCTTCCTGATCGTCGGGGCGCAATCCGACATCTTCGCCAATCTGGGGCCGCGCCACATCATCAGCGCCGGGGACCGCAGCGTCGATTCCAACCAGTTCCGCGCCGACTTCGAGCGCGTCCGCGCCAATCTGCAGGAACAGGCCGGTCGTCCCGTCAGCTATGACGACATGGTCAAGGAGAACCTGCACCAGCAGTATCTCGACAGCCAGACCCAACGACTGGGCTTCCTGGACTGGGCCTATAAGGCCGGCATCCGTCCGGGCAAGGAGCTGATCCTGGCTCAGATCCGCAAGATTCCCGCCTTCTTCAACCAGATCACGGGCCAGTTCGACAAAGACCTGTACGCCCAGGCCCTCGCCCAGCAGAACCTGACGTCGGAAATGCTGGAAGACGACCTGCGCGACCAGTATGTCACCGCCCACGTCGGATCGGCCGTCTTCGCCGGCCTGCAGGCGCCGCGCGTCTACGCCGCCCTGCTTGCGGGCCAGGCGCTGGAAACGCGCGACGGCCGCTGGTTCTCGGTCACTCAAGCCATGGCGGGCCGCGCCGGCGCTCCGACCGACGCGCAGTTGACCGCCTTTATGAAGGAAAACGAGGCGCGTCTGCGCAGCCCCGAGTTCCGCATGATCTCTCTGGTCCTGTTCTCGCCCGGCCCGAACGACACCCCCCCCGCGATCACCGAAGAGCAGATCAAGGAGCGTTATGAGTTTCGCAAGGCCGCCCTGGCCGAACCGGAAAAGCGCACCTTCGTCACCCTGACGGTCCCGACCAAGGAAGCCGCCGACAAGATCGCCGCCGACCTGCGCGCTGGTAAGAACCCCGCCGAGGTGGCTAAGGCCAACAACATTCAACTGGGCGACTACAAGGCCACGCCACAGGCCGCCGTGGGCGACCCCGCCGTCGGCGCCGCCGTCTTCGCCCTGGCCGCCGATCAGGTGTCGGCGCCGATCCAGGGCCGTCTGGGCTTCACGGTCGCCAAGGTCGCCACGATCCAGGCCGGCGAGGCCGTGTCGCTGGAAACCGCCCGCGCCGCCGTGGTTCAGGAGCTTCAGGCCGAAGCGGTGAAGGCCGCGACCTACGCCAAGGTCGAACAGTTCGAGAAGGCGCGTCAGGAAGGCAAGAACCTGGCCGACGCCGCGACCGCCGCCAAGGCTCGCGTGATCCAGCTGCCTCCCTTCACCGAACAGGGCCAACTGCCGGACGGCCAGCCGATGAACGCCCCGCGTCAGGTTCTGGAAAGCGCCTATGCCCTGTCCAAGGGCGGCGAGAGCGACGTCATCGACGCCGGCGACGGCCAGTATTTCGCCGTCCGTCTGGACGAAATCCGCCCGTCGGCCCTGCCGACGCTGGACGAGGTGCGCGCGCCCCTGGGCCAGCAATGGACGATGCGTGAAAACGCCCGCCTGCTGTCGGCCAAGGCCGAAGAGCTGGCCGGTCGCGTTCGCGCCGGCGAAGACATCGCCAAGGTCGCCGCCGACGCAGGCGTCCAGCTGACGGTCCGCACCGCCGTCCAGCAAAGCCGCGAGTCGCAGGCTCAGGTCGGCGACGGCGTGCTGCGCGGTCTGTTCGGTCAGGCCAAGGGTCAGGTCTTCTCGGGCCAGCAGGCCCAGGACAGCTTCGTCGTCGGCCGTGTCGACGCCATCCACGCCGCTGATCCGGCTCTGGCGGCGCCGCTGGCCGAGCAGGCTCGTCCGCGCCTGACCGAGGAACTGGCCAACACGATGGCTGACCGCACCATCGCCGCCGCCGCCGCGCGCACCAAGTCGCGCAACGATCCGGCCCTGGCCCTTCAGGCCCTGGGCGTCGAGGCCCCCGCCGCTCCGGCGGCGGCCCCGGCCGCTCCCGCCAAGAAGTAATGCAGCAAGAACGCGACGCCTTCATCGCCGGCCTGACGGCGGGCCGCCCTCAGGTTCTGGTCCGCCGCCTGATTGATGATCTGGAGACCCCCGTCTCGGCCTTCCTGAAGGTCGGGCACGGGCGGCGCTACGCCAGCCTGTTCGAGTCGGTCGAAGGCGGCGCCGTCAACGGCCGCTATTCCTTCGTCACCCTGTCGCCGGACGTGGTCTGGCGCTGTCGGGACGGCAAGGCCGAGATCGCGCGCGGCGCCGACGTCCTGTCGGAAACCTTCACGCCCGAAGACCGGCCCGCGCTGGAATCCCTGCGCGCCCTGATCGCGGCGACGAAGTTCGAGCTGCCCGCTGACCTGCCCCCCATGGCCGCCGGTCTGTTCGGGGTCTTCGGTTACGACATGGTGCGGCTGCTGGAGCCGCTGGGCCCGGCTAACCCCGACCCGCTGGACCTGTCCGACGCGGTGATGGCGCGTCCGGCGCTGGTAGCCATCTTCGATTCGGTGAAGCACGAGATCGTCCTGATCGCCGCCGCCTATCCCGACACGGTGACAGACCCGGCTCAGGCCTACGCCGCCGCCGAAGCCCGGCTGGAGGATTTCGAGGACCGCCTGCGCGGCCCGCTGCCCATCCAGCGCGAAGTCGAGCCGGTTCCCGCGCCCGATTTCCACTCGGACGTGGACGAGGCCGTCTTCGGCCGCATGGTGGCCCGCGCCAAGGACTACATCGCCGCGGGCGACATCTTCCAGGTCGTGCTGGCGCACCGTTTCTCGGCGCCGTGGGCCCAGGACCCGTTCGCCTTCTATCGGTCGCTGCGTCGCGGCAACCCGTCGCCCTATCTGTTCTTCCTCGACTATGTGGATTTCCAGCTGGCTGGATCCAGCCCGGAAATCCTGGTCCGACTGAAAGACGGGCGCGTCACCATTCGCCCACTGGCGGGCACCCGTCCGCGCGGCGCCACGCCCGAACAGGACAAGGCGCTGGAAGCCGAACTGCTGGCTGATCCCAAGGAACGGGCCGAGCATCTGATGCTGCTGGACCTGGGCCGTAACGACGTGGGCCGCGTCTCCAAGCCCGGCTCGGTCGAAGTGACCGAAAGCTTCGTGGTCGAGCGCTACAGCCAGGTCATGCACATCGTCTCCAACGTGAACGGCGACGCCGATCCCAAGTTGGACGCGGTGGACACCCTGCTGGCCGCCCTGCCCGCCGGCACCCTGTCGGGCGCGCCCAAGGTTCGGGCGATGGAGGTCATCGACGAGCTTGAGACCGAAAAGCGCGGAGTCGGCTACGGCGGCGGCGTCGGCTATATCTCGGCCAATGGCGAGGCGGACATCTGCATCGTCCTGCGCACCGCCATGTTCGCCAAGGGCCAGATCTTCGTTCAGGCGGGCGCAGGCGTCGTCGCCGACAGCGACCCGGCGGCTGAATTCGCCGAGACTCTGGCCAAGGCTCGCGCGCCGATGAAGGCCGCCGGCGAAGCCTGGCGTTTCACTGCGACCACGCGCGGCCAGGGTTCCGACGGCTAGGGATTGGAAACCATGGCAGCCTGGTCGAATGATATGCCTGGGCCCACGACCATGGTCCCGGCCAGAAGGACCGCCGTCGTCGCGGCGAAGGCGGCAGCCGCCAGCAGGCGCAGCGGCTTGGGTTGTTCGACGGGCGCCTCGTTCAACAGGGCGCGGGCGTCACGGATGCATTCTACAGGGGTCAAGACGGATTTCTTCCGATGGCGATGCCCCTCTATCGCCCGGACAGCTTAACGTCCGCTTTCAATCGGCCCGTTTGCCTTCCATGCTTGGGCCGCCCTGCCTCCCCGTCTTCAAGAAGCCTTCGCCATGATCCTCGTCGTCGATAACTACGACAGCTTCACCTACAACCTCGTCCACTACCTCGCGGAGTTGGGCGCCCAGACGCACGTCGTCCGCAACGACGACCTGACCGTCGATGAAGCCTGGGCGCTGAAGCCCGAGGCGGTCCTGCTGTCGCCTGGCCCCTGCGCGCCCGATCAGGCCGGCATCTGCCTGCCGCTGCTTCGGACCGCTCCCCAGACCATGCCCATCCTCGGCGTCTGCCTGGGCCACCAGTCGATCGGCCAGGCCTTCGGCGGCGAAGTGGTGCGCGCCAAGACCCTGATGCACGGCAAGACCTCGCCTATCCTGCACGAAGGGCGCGGCGTCTTCGGCGGCCTGCCCTCGCCCTTCACGGCGACGCGCTATCATTCGCTGGCCGTGCGCCGCGAAACCCTGCCCGACGCGCTGGAGGTCACCGCCTGGACCGAGGACGGCGAGATCATGGGCCTGTCGCACCGCACGCGGCCGATCCACGGCGTCCAGTTCCACCCGGAATCCATAGCCACCGAACACGGCCATGCGATGATCGCCAACTTCCTCGATCTGGCGGGCGTCAAGCGCCATTCCAGCCTGAAGAATCTGGCGAGCGTGTGATGGACAGCATCAAGCCCCTGCTGGCCAAGCTGGTCGACGGACAGGTGCTGACCCTGGACGAGGCCAAGAGCTTCTTCGCCGCCTGCCTGCGCGGCGAGCCGACCCCGTCACAGGTCGCCGCCGCCGTCACCGCCCTGCGCATCCGCGGCGAGACGGTGGACGAGATCGTCGCCTTCGCCAGCGCCATGCGCGAGGCCGCCCTATCGCTGAAACACCCGTTCGATCAGGTGATCGACACCTGCGGCACCGGCGGCGACGGCCAGCACACCTACAACGTCTCGACGGCAACCTCCTTCGTTCTGGCGGGCGCAGGGCTGAAGGTCGCCAAGCACGGCAACCGCGCCATCAGCTCCAAGTCTGGCTCGTCCGACGTTCTGGCCGCGCTGGGCGTCAATCTGGACGCCACGCCCGCCCAGCAGGCGCGGGCGCTGGATCAGGCGGGCATCGCCTTCCTGTTTGCGCCGACCTATCACGGGGCCATGCGCCACGTCGGGCCGGTTCGCGGCGAGATCGGCTTCCGCACCGTGTTCAACCTGCTGGGGCCGCTGTGCAATCCGGCGGGCGCGACGCATCAGGTCATGGGCGTCTACGACCCTGCCCTACTGGAGCCGCTGGCCGAGGTTCTCGGCCGACTGGGCGCCCGGCGCGCCTGGACCGTCAACGGTCAGGGTCTGGACGAACTGACTACCACAGGCCCCACCGAGGTGGCCGAATGGAAGGATGGCGCCGTGCGCCGCTTCGCCGTCACGCCCGCCGACGCCGGACTGCCGCTGGCGACGCTGGACGACCTGCGCGGCGGCGACGCCGAGCATAATGCGGCGGCCCTGACCGCCCTGCTGGCGGGCGAGCGCGGGCCCTATCGCGACATCGTACTGCTAAACGCCGCCGCCGCCCTGGTGGTCGCCGGGCGGGCCGAAGACCTGAAATCGGGCGCCGAACTGGCCGCGAGCGTCATCGACGATGGCCGCGCCGCCGCCGCCCTGGCTGAACTGGTGCGCGTCTCCCACGCGCCGATCGAAGACGAGGACGCCTGATGAGCGACGTTCTGGACCGCATCGCCGCCTACAAGCGCGAGGATGTCGCCGCCCGCAAGACCGCCGTCTCGCAAAACGCCATCGAGGCGCGCGCGAAAGAGGCTTCGCCCCCGCGCGGTTTCCGCGCCGCCCTGGCCGGCCGTTTCGCCGAAACCGGCCGCCCGGCCCTGATCGCCGAGATCAAGAAGGCCAGCCCGTCCAAGGGCCTGATCCGCGCCGACTTCGACCCGCCTGTTCTGGCGCAGGCCTATGAGCGCGGCGGCGCCTCCTGCCTGTCCGTCCTGACCGACGGGCCCAGCTTTCAGGGCGACGACGCCTATCTGGGCGCGGCGCGCACGGCGGTCGCCCTGCCCTGCCTGCGCAAGGACTTTCTGGTCGATGCGTGGCAGGTGGCTGAGAGCCGGGCGCTGGGCGCCGATTGCATCCTGATCATCATGGACATGGTGGACGACGCCCTAGCCGCAGACCTGCTGGCCGAGGCGACCCGCTGGGGCATGGACGCCCTGATCGAGACGCACGACGCCGACGAAATGGCGCGCGCCGCCAAACTGGTTCAGGGCCGCGACGACGCCCTGATCGGCGTCAACAACCGCTCGCTGCGGACCTTCGAGGTCGATCTGGCGACGACCGAGCGCCTGGCCGCGCTCAGCCCGAAAGGCGCGTTGCTAGTCGCCGAAAGCGGACTGTTCACACCCGACGACGTGGCGCGTGTCGCCAAGGCTGGCGCCCGCGCCCTGCTGGTCGGTGAAAGCCTGATGCGACAGTCGGACGTGGAAGCCGCGACGCGGGCTTTGCTAGCCTAAGTCCTTCTAACCCGCTCATCCCGGCGGAGGCCGGGACCCAGTAAGAACCACGCGCGCAGTTTTTAGTGAACCGAGCTTGGGACGGCCACGGTTGCGCACTTAGCCAAAGCACTGGGTCTCGGCCTCCGCCGGGATGAGCGGAAGTAGGGGCGCCTACCCCGCCTTCGCCGCGATCACCCGCAGCACGGCATCCGCCGCCAGTTCCGACGGATCCGGCCCGCCGCGCCCCATCAGGTCCAGCGCCTCGGTCTGACGGCGCGCCTGATCGGCCGCCGCCTCGGGATCGGTCAGCAACCGCCCGACCGCCTTGGCCAGGGCCTGCGGCGTCGCCTCATGCTGGATGAACTCCGGCGCGATGGCCTCATCGGCGGCGATGTTGAACAGGGTGATGTGCTTGGCCGTCACCAGCCGTTTCATCAGCACATAGCTCAGCCCGTCGATCTTATAGGCGATGACCATGGGCGCGCCCGCCAGCGCGAGTTCGGTCGAAACCGTGCCGCTGGTGGCCAGGGCGGCGTTTGCAGCCTTCATGGCATCGTACTTGTCGGCCTCCTGCACGACATGGGCGCGGAACGGCCAGGCGGCGACGCGGCCCGCCACGTCGGCGGCGACCGTGCCCGCCGCGACGACGGCGATCTCCAGCCCCGGAATCTGCGCCTTCAACTGCTTCACCGCCTGCTCATAGACAGGCGTCATGCGCGTGATCTCGCTTGGGCGACTGCCCGGCAGGACCAGCAGCAGCGGCGCGTCCGCCGCAATGCCCCGCGCCGCGCGGAAGCGGGCGCCGTCGGCCCCCGCCATGTCGACGTGCAGCGCCTGTGAGCCGACGACTGTCGTCGGCAGACCCGCCTTCTCGAACCACGGCGCGTCCAGCGCATAGAGGGCCAGCAGGTGATCCACCGCCCCCGCCAGCGTCTTGGCTCGCCCCGGCCGCGAGGCCCAGACCTGCGGCCCGACGTATTTGATCAGCGGCGTCCTCGGCGAGGCGGCGCGGATCGCCTGAGCCACGCGGATGGTGAAGCCCCAGCTGTCGATCAGAACCACGGCGTCCGGCTTCTCCGCCGCCGCCAGCGCCGCCGTCTCGGCCACGCGCTTCTTGACCCGGCCGTAGGCCTTCAGCCCCTCGATCCAGCCCAGGATCGACAGTTCGGCGATGTCGAAGGGGCTCTCGACGCCCTCAGCCGCCATCTTGGGGCCGCCCACACCGACGAAGACCACGTCCTTGCCCAGCCGCGCCTTCAGCGCCCGCGCCAGACCGGCGCCCAGCGCATCGCCCGACGCCTCGGCCGCCACCAGCATGACCTTCAGCGGACGGCTCATCGCGGCTCTCCCCATACGAACAGGCCCAGACGGTCGGCCGCCTCGACCAGACCTTCGTGGTCGATAACGATCAGCCGTCCCTCGAACCCGCCGATCCCGGCCAGACCCGCAGCAGCGGCCAGTTCGACCGTCGTCGGCCCGATAACGGGCATGTCGACGCGCAGATCCTGGATCGGCTTGGGCGCCTTGCCCAGAGCGCCGCGCGCAAAGCCGGGCGAACCGCGCAGGTCGGCGTGCAGACCCGCCACGCGGCGCAGCATCTCGTCCGTGCCTTCCTGAGCCTCGACCGCCAGCACCAGTCCGTCGCAGACGACCGCGCCCTGACCGATATCCAGTTCGCCTGATTTTTCAGCGACGTGCAGCGCCTTCTTAAGGTCCGCCAGTTGCTCCGCCGTCGGCGCCACGCGGCCCAGCGCGCCCGCCGCCAGCATCTCGCCGCCCAGAATGTCGTCCGCGCCCTCGACGGCGAAGCCTTCGTCCTCGAATACCAACAGAATCTTGCGCAACAGGGCGTCGTCGCCCTTTGACGCCGCCGCGATGATGCCGGGCAGCAGGGATGCACCCTTCAGATCGGGCTTCAATGTCTTGAAATCCGGGCGGTTAACGTAGCCCGCCAGACAGACCGCGCGGCAGCCCTCGGCCCGCATGGCCTTCACGATCTTGCCGATCTCGGCCATGCCGAAGTCCTGCCCCGGCCAGCGGTGCAGGTGGGCGTCGGCGAAGCCCCTCAGGCGGATGATGAAGACTTCGCGCCCCTCGGCCTCGCAACGCTGGGCGACGCGGATGGGCAGATCGCCCGAACCCGCGATCAGGGCCAGCTTGGGCGCGGTCGTCATTCCGCGCCCGGCAGGCACAGCGGGCGCTTGCCGCCGTCACGGATGAAGGACGTGATCTCCATGATCTCGGGCAGGTCGGCATAGGCCTGTTCGACCCGGTCCAGACGCTCGGCGAAGACGCCTTCGCCCTCGAACAGGTCGCGATAGGCGGCCAGCAGGCGGCGCACCGCGTCCTTGCCGTAGCCCTTGCGCTTCAACCCGATCAGGTTGAGGCCGTGCAGGCTGGCGTGGTTGCCCCAGACCGAGCCGTAGGGAATGACGTCGCGCGTCACGGCGGCCAGACCACCGACGATGGCGCCCTGCCCCACGCGGCCGTTCTGATGGATGGCGCACAGGCCGCCGAGGAACACCTTGTCGCCGACATGGACGTGACCGCCCAAGGTGGCGTTGTTGGCCATGGTGACGCTGTCGCCGACCATGCAGTCGTGGCCGACGTGGGCGCCCGTCATGAACAGGTTGTTCGAGCCGACGCGGGTGACGCCCGATCCCTGCGGCGTGCCCCGGTTGAAGGTGCAGTGCTCGCGGATCAGGTTGTTCTCGCCGATCTCCAGCCGCACCGGCTCGCCCTTATAGCCGCCGTGCTGCGGATCGCCGCCGATGACGGCGAAGGGGTGAATCGTCGTGTTGGCGCCGACGTTCGTGTCCTGCTGGATCACCACATGGCTGACCAGACGCACGCCGGAAGCCAGCGCCACGCCCGGCCCCACGGTGCAGAACGGGCCGATCTCGACCCCGTCCGCCAGGGTCGCCGAGGCGTCCACCACGGCGGTCGGGTGGATGGTCACTGGGCGGGCTCCGCCACGGTCACGACCATGGCCATGAACTCGGCCTCGGCGGCCAGCTTGCCGTCGATGAAAGTCTCGCCGCGGAACTTGTAGGCGTCGCCGCGCGCCTTGATGACCTTGACCTCCATGCGCAGTTGGTCGCCCGGACGCGCGGGCTTGCGGAAGCGCACTCCGTCGATCGACATGAACATGATGACCTTGTCGGCCACCGCGACGTCCAGCGACTTGGACATCAGCAGCGCGCCCGTCTGGGCCATGGCCTCGACGATCAGCACGCCGGGCATGACCGGATCGATCGGGAAGTGGCCGGGGAAGAAGGGCTCGTTGTGGGTGACGTTCTTGATGCCGACGATCGAGGTCGCCGCCACGAAGTCCTGCGCCTTGTCGACCAACAGGAAGGGATAGCGGTGCGGCAGGCGACGCATCACCTCGGCGTAATCGATCTTGTTGTCTTCGCTCATTCTTTCGATTCCTTCGCGCCCTTCTTCTGGGACGCCTGTTTGGACAGCCATACCGTCTCGCGCAAGAACTGGCGCAAAGGCTTGGCGGGATAGCCGGACCAGATCTCGCCCGGCGGAATGTCGGCCAGGACGCCGCCGCCGGCCGCGACGCGCGCGCCTTCGCCGATGGTGATGTGGTCGCCCACGCCCGCCCGGCCGCCGAAGATGCAGTTGTCGCCGCTGGTGACCGAACCCGAGATGCCGGTGTGCGCCGCCATCAGGTTGTTGCGGCCGATGACGCAGTTGTGGCCGATCATGACCAGATTATCGATCTTGGTGTTCTCGCCGATGACGGTGTCGTCATAGGCGCCCCGGTCGATGCAGGAGTTGGCCCCGACCGTCACCCCGTCCTGCAGGATGACGCGGCCGAGCTGAGGAATGTCCACCGGCCCGGCCTTGGACCCGGCGGCGCCGAAGCCCGCCTCGCCGATTCGCGCGCCGGCCAGAAGCTTCACCCGGTCGCCCAGCAGGGCGAAGCCGACAGTGACGCCGGGGCTGATCAGGCAGTCGCGGCCGATCTGGACTCCCGGTCCGATCACGGTGTTGGCGCCAATGCGGCTGCCGCGCCCGATGCGGACGCCCTCGCCCAGGACAGCGCCCGGCTCGACCACCACGGTGTCGTCCTCGGCGGCCTCGGCGACCGTGATGGCGCGGTCCAGACGGATCGGCCGATGCAGCAGGGCCGACGCCCGCGCCCAGGCGGCCTGAGCCTCGCCCGACACGATGACTGCGGCGTCAGCGGGCGCCGCATCCACGGCCGACGGCGGCACGATCACGCAACCCGCCTTGGTGTGCGCCAGGGCGGCGGCGAACTTGCGGTCGCCCAAAAACGCAATCGCGCCCCGGTCCGCAGAGGACAGGGGCGCAACGGCCGAGATGACGACCTCGCCGCCCCGGACCACCTCCCCGCCGATGTGCTCGGCGAGGGCGGCGACCGTCAGGGGCGACAGGGTCTGGAAGAACCTCGGATCGGGCATGGCCCGTCTTACGACTGCGGCTGGGCCGGAACCGGCATGCGGTTGAAGCTCAGCGTCGGCAGCTGGGCGTTCAGGCGCTGGATCACGGTGTCGGTGACGTCCATGGCCGGATTCAGGATGAAGACGCTCTCGCGGTCGATCATGATGCCGCAGCCCTTCTCCTGATAGACGGCGACCAGCAGGGGCTCGATGGCTTCCGAAATCTTGCGGCGCTGTTCAGCCAGGGTGTAGCGCAGTTCGTTCTCGCGCGTGGCTTCCAGTTGCTGGGCTTCCTGGATGCGTTGCTGCAGTTGCTGGCGGCGCTGGTTCATCTGGTCGGCCGGGATGGTCGCCTGACCCTGTTGCAGGGCCTGGGCCTCGGTCTGGATGGTGGTGGCGTAGGGCTGGATTTCGCCCTGAACTTCCTGCGCCAGCTGTTCCATGCGGGTCTGAACGGCCTGACCGACGGTCGACTGGGCCAGAACGCGCTGGTTGAAATAGACGCAGACGCCGGGAATGACCGGGCCGGGGTTGGCCGGGCCCTGCGACTGGGCCAGGGCGGCCGAGGCGGTCAGCGAAGCGAGGGCGAAGGCGCCGATAGCGATGAGTTTCATAATCTAAGCCTTAGTGACGGCGGTCTGGCCGCAGTTAGAATTGGGTGGAGGTCGAGAAGCGGAACGTCTCGGTCTTGTCGTAGTCTTCGCGGGCCAGAACCTTGGAAAGGTCGAAACGGATCGGCCCCATCGGCGAACGCCAGTGGATGCTGATGCCCGCCGCCGCGCGCAAGGCCAGATCGTCGACGATGTTGGGGTTGCGAAGCCCCGTCGACGGATCGACCAGATAACGGTCATCCAGCATGCCGATCGTGCCGACGTCCGCGAACAGCGAGGTCTTGATGCCGTATTCATCGGGCAGCATGTTCGGCACGGTCAGTTCGACCGTACCGATGGCGTAGAAGTTGCCGCCCAGGGCGTCCGTCGTGGTCAGATCGCGCGAGCCCATGCCCGCCGTCTCAAAGCCGCGGAAGGTGTTGCCGCCCTTGAAGAAGCGGTCGTTGATCCGGATTGGATCGCCGCTCCACCCGCTGACATAACCCGTCTGGCCCTGGAAACTGACCACCCAGTTCGGACGGATGCCATAGTACCAGGAGGCGTCCGCCTCGGTCCTGATGTAGTTCACGTCGCCGCCGATACCGGCAAAGTCCTGACGCAGGGAGGCCGTCCAGCCGCGCGTCGGGCGCACCGGATCGTTCAGGCGGTTGACCAGCAGGGTATAGCCCGCCGAGGAGTTCAGGAACGACCCTGCCTGATCGCACAAGGCCGACGAGCCGGCGCCGACGCCCCCGCAATAGCCGTACGGGATGACGACTTCATCGCTCTTCAGGAAGTAGCGGGCGCTGAAGCTGGCGTAGCCGTTCAGCGGATAGGTGACACGCACCCCGCCGCCCGTCGAGCGATAGTCATAGGACGAATATTTGCTGAGGTCGTAGCGGGTGTGGAACAGGTCGAAGCCCGCCCGCACGTCGCGTCCCAGGAACTTGGGCTCGGTGAAACGGAAGTCGATCTGCTGGCGCAACGAACCCCACTCGGCGCGGGCCACGACGTTCTGGCCGCGACCGCGGAAGTTCCGCTCGGTGATGCCCAGGTTCAGCACGAAGGAGTCGACCGAGCTGAAACCCGCCCCGACCGACAACTCGCCGGTGGGCTGTTCTTCGACGGTCACGTTGACAACCGAGCGGTCCGGCGCGCTGCCGCGCGTCTCTTCGATCTTAACGTCCTTGAAGAAGCCCAGGGCGCGCAGGTTGTTGCGCGAACGCTCGACCAGCGAACGGTTGAAGGCGTCGCCCTCGCCCACCATCAGTTCGCGGCGGATGACGGTGTCCAGCGTGCGGGTGTTGCCGACCACATTGATGCGGTCGATGTAGACGCGCTGGCCTTCACGCACGTTGAAGGTGACGTTGACGGTATCGGTTTCAGGATCCGCGCGATAGGTCGGGTTGATCTCGACGAAGGCGTAACCGGCCGAGCCGGCGGCGAAGGTCAGGGTGTCGACCGCCGCCTGAATGCGATCGCTTTCATACAGATCGCCCTTGCGGATCGGCAGCAGCAACTGCAGGAAGTCGCCGTTCAGCCGGTCATTCTCGGTGACGACCTTGATCTCGCCGAAGTTGTAGCGGTCGCCCTCGTCCACCGTGACGGTGACGCCGAAGGCGCTGTTGTCCGGCTTCAGCTCAGCCACCGACGACAGGATGCGGAAGTCGTAATAGCCGCGGTTCGTATAGAATTTGCGCAGCTGTTCCCGGTCGTAATCCAGCCGGTTCGGATCGTAGTTGTCGTTGGAGCTGAACAGCCGCCACCATTTGGAGGTCTTCGTCACCATGACCCCGGCCAGGTCGCTGTCCGAAAATGCTCGATTGCCCAGGAAGGTGATGGCGGCGATGCCCGTCTCGGGGCCCTCGTCGATCTCGAACACCACGTCGACGCGGTTCTGATCCAGTTGGACGAGCTTGGGCGTCACCGTCGCCGAGATGCGGCCCGACAGGCGGTAAAGTTCTACGATCTTGCCGACGTCTTCCTGAACCCTGGCGCGGGTGTAGATGCCGCGCGGGCGGATCGTGACCTCGTCGCGCAGCTTCTTCTCGGCCAGCGCCTTGTTACCCTCGAACGTCACCTGGTTGATGATCGGGTTCTCGGCGATCTCGACGATCAGATCGCCGTTCGCCTGCAGGCCCAGTTGAACATCGGCGAACAGGCCTGTGCGCGACAGGGTCCGGACCGCCACGTCGATGGTCACGGCGTCGATGGTGTCGCCCGGCTGAATCGGCAGATAGGACAAGACCGTCGTCTGGTCGATCCGCTCATTGCCGCGCACAACGATGCGGTTCACCACGGCGCGATCGGCCTGCGGCGGCGCTTCCTGAACCACGACGTTGGGCGTCTGTTGGGCCAGCGCAGGGCTCGCGAGGCCGGCGGCGAAGGTCAGGGCCAGGGCGCTGACCCCGAGAATGCGGCCACGGGTCTGGGTCATGAGGCGACTGTCGTTTTGATTCATGCGGGTACCATCGGGGGCTGGCGTCGGCTCACGAGACGAGCCCGCCGAGGAATTTGAAGAGATTGAGCTTCTGCAGATCGTTCCAGGTCGCGAACAACATCAAACTCGCCAGCAAAGCAAGACCGACCCGGTACCCCGCTTCCTGCACCCTGGCCGCCATCGGACGGCGCGCCACGGCTTCATAAGCGTAGAACAGCAGGTGCCCCCCATCCAGAACGGGAATGGGCATCAGATTTAAAAAGCCGATTCCGACCGAAAGTATGGCCGCGAAGCTCGTCAGCGTCAGCAACAGATTGCGAACAATGGCCCAGGGCTCGGGATTGGCCGCCACGGCGGCGTTGGTCAGGGCGCCCGAAGCCTTGGCGATGCCCAGCGGCCCGCTGAACTGATCGCCCGACTCGCGGCCCGTGAAGATGCGGCCGATATAGGTCAGGGTCGTATTCAGGATGGCGCCCGTCTCGCGCACGCCCTGCCCCACAGCTGCGATCGGGCCGTAACGGACATGACGAATCTCGTCGCGGGTCGAACCCAGGGCCAGACCGATGCGGCCGACGGTGACGCGACCCGCGATGCGATCAGTCTCTACCCGGCGCTCAGGCGTAGCGGTCAGTTGCACCGGCTGATCGCCGCGCTCGACGGTGAAGCGAACCGGATCTCCGCTGCTCAGGGCCACAACGCGCGTCACCTCGCCGCCATCGGCAATCAGCTTGCCGTTGACGTGAGTGATCAGGTCGCCCTGCTGGAAGCCGGCGGCGGCGGCGGGCGATCCCGCCTGCACCTGCATCACCCGCGCCGGGCGAAGCTCGACGCCGACCAGGCTGAACAACAGTGTGAAGATGAAGATGGCCAGGACGAAGTTGGCGAACGGGCCGCCCGCCACGACCAGGGCGCGCTGCCACAGCGGCTTGAAATACAGATAGTCGCGCTCGGCGCCCGGTCCATGGGCGGCGGTCAGTTGCTTGCGCATCGCCTCCAGCCCCGCACGGTCGGGCACGCCGGTGGCATCGAGATCGCCGGAGAACTTGACGTAGCCGCCCAGCGGCAGCCAGCCCACGCGCCATTCGACGCCGTGTTTGTCAGTGCGTTTGAAGATGGCGCGGCCAAAGCCGATGGCGAAGCGATCCATCTTCACGCCAAAGGCGCGCGCGGTCAGGAAATGCCCTAGTTCGTGCACCGTCACGACGAGCGTCAGGACGAGCAGGAACGGCACGACATAGGTCAGAATCTGGCTGATCGCGCCTATCATGCCGCTCATCTCTCCTGCGCCCTCAGGCAGCCATGTTCAGCGAGGCGATGACGTCGCCCGCAATCCGCCGCGCCTGCGCATCGACGGCCAGAGCCGCGTCGCAGGCATCGTCCGAACCGCAAGACACGCCCGCGCTGGTCGCCTTCTCAAGGGTGTCGGCGACGACTGCGGCAATATTGAGAAAGCCCAGCCTTCGGTCAAGAAACGCCAGAGCCGCCACTTCGTTGGCTGCATTGAAGATGATCGGCGATGCGCCGCCTGCGGCCAAGGCTTCGCGCGCCAGCCTCAGGGCCGGAAAGCGCGCCTCGTCGGGAGCCTCGAAGGTCAGCCGCCCCAGCGACGCCAGGTCCAGCTTGGGCGCAGGCCAGGCCAGCCGATCCGGCCAGGACAGGGCGCAGGCGATCGGCGTCCTCATGTCCGGCGGCCCCATCTGGGCCAGGGTCGAACCGTCCACATATTCCACAAGGCTGTGGATTATCGATTCCGGGTGGACCACCACATCGACCCGCTCGCCCGGCATGTCGAACAGATAGGCGGCCTCGATCAGTTCCAGCCCCTTGTTGGCCATGGTGGCGCTGTCGACTGAGATCTTGGCGCCCATGCTCCAGTTCGGATGGGCGACCGCCTGTTCGGGCGTGATCCGCGTCATGGCGGCGCGCGGCAAGGTGCGGAACGGCCCGCCCGAGGCCGTCAGCACCAGCTTGGACACGCGCTCGGGCGCCTCAAAGGGGAAGACCTGAAAGATGGCGGAATGCTCGGAATCAACCGGGATCAACTGGCCGCCGCTGCGCCGGACCCGCTCGATCAACGTCGGACCGCAGCAGACCAGGCTCTCCTTATTGGCCAGGGCGAGGGTCGCGCCCGTCCCCGCCGCCGCCCAGGCCGACCGCAGGCCCGCCGCCCCGACGATGGAGGCCATGATCCAGTCGGCTGGCCGCGTGGCCGCCTCGACAATGGCGTCAGGACCGGCCGCCGTTTCGATCCCTGTTCCCGTCAGAGCTTCGCGCAGTTCATTCAGCCGCGCGGGATCGGCTGTCACAGCGATGCGCGGGCGCCAGCGGCGCGCCTGCTCGACCAGCCGGGCGATATTGGCGCCGCCGGTCAGGGCCTCGACCTCGAACCGCGCAGAGCCCGCGCCTTGCGCCTGCTCCATCAGGTCCAGCGTCGACGAGCCGACGGACCCCGTCGAGCCCAGAACCGTCACGCGCCGCGCGATCACGCCGCCCGCTCCAGCATGAGGACGATCAGGCGCCCGGCGGCGACCACGACCACGGCGAACATCAGGCCGTCGACGCGGTCAAGCAGGCCGCCGTGGCCCGGAATCAGATTGCCCGCGTCCTTGACTCCGAAACGCCGCTTCAGCGCCGACTCCCACAGATCGCCGCCCATAGTAGCCAGGGCGGCGGCCAGGCCAAGCACCCCGCCCCAGACGGCGGTCAGCATCCCCATGTCCAGCCAGCCCGCCATCGCGGCGCCGGCGATCATCCCGGCGGTCAGCCCGCCGATGAAGCCGGACCATGTCTTGTTCGGCGAAAAGCGCGGCCACAGCTTGGGGCCGCCGACGAAGCTGCCGACCAGATAGGCCAGAATGTCCGCCGACCATGCCACGGCGAAGACCAGCACCGTCCAGTACAGCCCCTGCACCTCATGCAGGTCGCGCAGCCAGATCAGCAGGACGCAGGGCCAGCCGAGATACAGCACGCCATAGGCCGTATCGAGCGCCGACTCGCCGCGCGTTCGGGCGAACAGACCCGCCGCCAGCGCTCCGAACACCATGAGCACCAGGGCCAGGGAAATCTGGCCGACGTGGGCGGCGATCACCGCCACGACCAGGGCCAGGGCCACGCCGATACCGATCGGTCGCCACAGCCTGGGCGCGCACATCCGCGCCCATTCAAACGCCAGCAGCACCGCGCCCGCCACCACCAGGGCGCAGAACCAGTCGCCGCCGGCCCAGGTCGCCAAAACCGCCGCCGGGGCCAGTACGACCGCAGAGGCGGCGCGCAGGGCGATGTCGCGAGGCTTCAGCGCCATATCAGACCGCCGCCTCGCCATAAGCCGTGTCCATGACCTCGCGCCCGCCATAACGACGCTGGCGACAGGCGAACTGGGCGATGGCCTCGGCCAGGGCTTCAGCGCCGTAGTCCGGCCACAGGATGTCTTGGAAAACCATCTCGGCGTACGCCGCCTCCCACAACAGGAAGTTGGACAGACGCTGCTCGCCCGAGGTCCGCACGATCAGATCGACCGGCGGCGCCCCGGCCGTCGACAGGCCGGCGCCCAACGCCTCTTCGTCGACGACGATGTCCTCGCCCGCGCGGGCGCGATCGACCAGCCGCTGGGCCGCATCGGCCAGATCCGCGCGGCCGCCATAGTTGAAGGCCACCTGCAGCAGGAATTTGTCGTTGTGGGCCGTCTGCGCCTCGGCCCGCGCGACGATGCCGGCGATGTCCTCAGGCAGGCCCTTGCGGCGCCCCAGCACCTTGACCCGCACGCCCGCAGCCTCCAGCCGCTTCAGATCACTGCCGACGAAGGCGCGCACCAGCCCCATGAGGTCGGACACCTCGTCGGCCGGACGGCTCCAGTTCTCGGTCGAGAAGCCGAACACCGTCAGGCACTGCACGCCCAATTCAGGCGCGGCCTTGATGGTCCGGCGCAGCGCCTGGACCCCCTCGCGGTGACCTACGGCGCGCGGAAGGCCCCGTCGCTGCGCCCAGCGGCCGTTGCCGTCCATGATCAGGGCGACGTGACGAGGCCCCTTTGCAGGCGCCGTGGCGACGGGCTCGGCCGACATATGAGACCTTCCTTGGACAGACCTGACGCGGGCGTCAGACCTGCATGATCTCGACTTCCTTGGCCTTCAAGGTCTCGTCGATGCGCTTGATGGCGGCGTCAGTGTCCTTCTGGACCTCAGCTTCCATCTTCTTCTGTTCATCCTGGCTGATATCGCCGGCCTTTTCAGCCTTCTTCAGCTCGTCGTTGGCGTCGCGGCGCACGTTGCGCACAGCGATCTTCTTGTCCTCGGCGTATTTGGCGGCCAGCTTGGCGAGGTCCTTACGGCGCTCTTCGGTCAGCGGCGGGATCGGAATACGCAGGTTCTGGCCGTCGACGATCGGGTTCAGGCCCAGGCCCGCGGAGCGGATCGCCTTCTCGACCGAGACCACCATGCCCTTGTCCCAGACGCTGACCGAGATCATGCGCGGTTCCGGCACGCTGATGGCGGCGACGGCGGTCAGCGGCGAGGTCGCGCCATAGGCTTCGACGACGACCGGCTCCAGCAGGCCCGCGTTGGCGCGGCCCGTGCGCAGGCCCGCATAGTCATCCTTCAGCGAGGAGACCGACTTTTCCATCCGGTCACGAAAGGTTTTGAGATCGGGTTTGGCCATGACGAATGTCCTTGGTCCTGTCGTTGAATAGCGAAGCCGCTCAGGCGGGCTTGTTGGTGATGACGGTATAGGTCCCCTGCCCCGTCAAGGTCTTGTGCAGCGAACCTTCCTCGCGAATCGAGAAGACCACGATCGGAATGCCGCTGTCGCGCATCAGGGCGATGGCCGAAGCGTCCATGACCCGCAGGTCCTTGGCCAGGACATCCTGATAGGTCAGCGTTTCATAGCGGGTGGCCGTCGGGTCCTTCTTCGGATCGGCCGTGTAGACGCCATCAACGCTGGTGCCCTTTAGCAGGGCGTCGCAGCCCATCTCGGCCGCCCGCAGCGCGGCGCCGGAGTCCGTGGTGAAGAAGGGCGCGCCCACGCCGGCGGCGAAGATCACCACCCGGCCCTTCTCGAGGTGACGGAGAGCGCGGCGACGGATGTAGGGCTCGGCGATGGCGGCCATCGGAATGGCGCTCTGGACTCGGGTGTCTACGCCGATCTTCTCCAGCGCGCCCTGCATGGCCAGGGCGTTCATGATGGTGGCCAGCATACCCATGTAGTCGGCGTTGGCGCGGTCCATGCCCTCAGCCGCCTTGGACAGGCCACGGAAGATATTGCCCCCGCCGATGACCAGGCAGATTTCGACGCCCTGACGCGCCACGGCGGCGACGGCGGCGGCGACCACATCCACCGTCTTCATGTCGATGCCATAGGGCTGATCGCCCATCAGGACCTCGCCCGAGACCTTCAGCAGGACGCGCTTGTAACGAAACTCAGAGGGGGCGTCGGGCATGATCAGGGGTCCGTGGATACAGGGGTTAGCATCCGCGCGAAGTGAATCGGCGGCTCATCATAGACGAAGGGCGCGTCAGCCTTCAAAGCCGAACGCGCCCAAACGCATAATTCTCCCTCCCCTTCGCGGGGAGGGAGAGGTCTTCTTAGTTGCCGCCGGTCATCGAGGCGACTTCCGACGCGAAGTCCGGAGCGTCGGATTTCTCGACGCCTTCGCCCAGAGCCATGCGAACGAAACCGGCCAGCTTCAGCTCAGAGCCCAGCTCCTTGCCAGTGTTGGCGACCAGTTGTTCGATGGTCACGTCCGGGTCCATGACGAACGGCTGCTTGGTCAACACCACGTCCTTCTGGAACTTGGCGATCTGGCCCGACACGATCTTCTCGATCATGTTTTCCGGGCGGCCTTCTTCCTTGGCCTTCTCGATCAGGACAGTGCGCTCCTTCTCGATCGCAGCCGGATCCAGATCCGAGGTGTCCAGCGCCAGCGGAGCCGTTGCGGCCACGTGCATGGCGATCTTGCGGCCCACTTCGCGCAGGGCTTCCTTGTCGCCGGCGCCTTCCAAGGCGACCAGCACGCCGATGCGGCCGACGCCCGGCGAAACGGCGTTGTGCACGTAGGTCGCGATCGCGCCTTCGCCAACCGACAGACGAGCCGCGCGACGCAGCTGCATGTTCTCGCCGATGGTGGCGATCAGGTTGGTGACTTCGGCCTCGACGGTCTTGCCGTTTTCCAGGGTCGCGCCGTGGATGGCTTCGACGCCGTCGTGGTGCAGGCCCAGTTGAGCGAATTCCTTGGCGGCCGACTGGAACAGATCGTTACGGGCCACGAAGTCGGTTTCGGCGTTGAACTCGATGGCCGAGGCGACTTCGCCCTTGCCGTCTTCGCGCACGGCGACGGCCACCAGGCCCTCAGCGGCGACCCGGTCGGCCTTCTTGGCGGCCTTGGACAGGCCCTTGGCGCGCAGCCAGTCGATGGCCGCTTCGATGTCGCCGTTGTTCTCAACCAGCGCCTTCTTGCAGTCCATCATGCCGACGCCCGAACGCTCGCGAAGCTCCTTCACGAGGGCGGCAGTGATCTCGGCCATGTCTTTCTCCTGAAATTCAAAATGGGCGGCCGGACTGGATAGCCCGGCCGCATGTCAAGTTGACGTCACTCCGGCGCTCTAGGCCCCGGACGTCGATCTCAGCCCTCGACCTTCTCAGCCTCGACGACCTCGGCAGCCTCAACCGCAGGGGTTTCGACAGCAGCATCGGCCGCGACCAGTTCTTCAGCCACGCCTTCCGTGCCGGCCGGAGCCGGGTCGGCGGCCACGGGGGCCGGAGCTTCGCGCAGCATGGGCTCAACCGGAGCTTCCGAAGCGCCCAGGTCGATGCCTTGGGCGACGGCGCCGGCGGCCAGACCGTCCAGGACGGCGTCGGCAATCAGGTCGCAGTAGGTCTGGATGGCGCGGGCGGCGTCATCGTTGCCCGGCACCGGATAGGTGATGCCGTCCGGGTCCGAGTTGGTGTCCAGGATGGCGATGATCGGGATGTTCAGCTTGCGGGCTTCCTGGATCGCGATCGATTCCTTGTTGGTGTCGATCACGAACATGATGTCCGGCACCGAACCCATGTCCTTGATGCCGCCCAGCGACAGTTCCAGACGGTCCTTCTCGCGCTGCAGGGTCAGCAGCTCCTTCTTGTTCCGGCCTTCGCCGGTTTGAAGGATGGTTTCCAGTTCGCGCAGGCGCTGGATCGAGTTCGAGACGGTGCGCCAGTTGGTCAGGGTGCCGCCCAGCCAGCGGTTGTTCATATAGTACTGGGCGCAGCGCGTGGCGGCCTGCGCGACCGGATCGGCGGCCTGACGCTTGGTGCCGACGAACAGCACGCGACCGCCCTTGGCGGCCACATCGCGGACGGCGACCAGAGCCTGGTGCAGCAGCGGCATCGTCTGCGACAGGTCGATGATGTGGATGTTCGAGCGCGAGCCGAAGATGTAGCGATCCATCTTCGGGTTCCAGCGGTGCGTCTGGTGACCGAAGTGAGCGCCGGCTTCCAGCAGGGTACGCATCGAGAATTCAGGCAGAGCCATGATCGTGTTTTCCTTTTTCCGATCAAACCTAGCGTGGGCGGTTAAAAGGATCGGCTGATCCCTCGGAACGGTGCAGGCCGGGATGTCTCCCCGGACCGCGCCACGCCCACGTGCGAAGTGCGCCGCGCATATAGGCGAAAGGCCTGAAAAACACAAGCGGCCGAACAACATGGCCGCAACAGGCGCCGCGAGCCCGATGTCATCCCGCGAGCCGACGCTCCGGCCGGATCAGAAGCTGCGACCGTCCACGCGCTGCGCCGTCCAGGTCCACGGCTCGATATCGGTCAGGGTGCGGATGTTGATCGCGGCCACCTCGCTTCCGTCCGGCGCTACGCCGTAACCGAACGGCTGCACTCCGCAGGTCTTGCAGAAGCGATGGTCGATCTTGTGCTGATTGAAGAAATAGGAGGTCGTCTCCCCCTCCCCCTTCGTCAGTCGAAAGGCCGAACGCGGCGCAAAGGCCAGAACGAACCCCTTGCGATAGCAATGGGAGCAGTTGCATTCGACCAGTCCATCCAGACCGACATCGACCTCAAACGCCACCGCGCCGCAGTGGCAGGACCCGGCATGGGTCTTTACGCTCGTCTCGCTCATCATGCATCCTCCAGCATCACCACCCCCGGCGCCGACTTCAACGCGCCGCGCAGCGCCGCGTCCAGCCGGTATCGTCCGGGCAGTTTGATCTCCACTTCAGTGCGGCCGCCCAGCGTCGCCTGCAGCCAGACCTCCCCGCCCTTGCCCTGTGCCCGCGCCCGGTCCAGCCGCGCCTTCAGCGCCTCGGCGTCGGCCGACTGCGCCGATAGGATGACCCGCAATCCGATCTGGGCGTCGTCCAGCAACACGTCCATGCGGCTGGCGTCGTCGCCGAAGAAGCGCACCTCCCCGTCCGCCGCCTTGGCCCGCACCCTGACCAGAACCGAGGTCCCGACCTCCAGAACCTCGCGGCAACGCCGAAGCTGTTCGGGCGGAAACAGGCACTCAAACTCGCCCGTCGGGTCCGAGAAGGTGACGAAGGCGAACTTCTCGCCGGTGCGGGCGCTGGCGCGTTCCTGACGACGACGCACCACCCCGGCCATCTGGAAGGCTTCATGCCCTGCCTCAGCCAGCCCCTGCGCCTCGGCCACGAAGGTCACCCGCTTGCGCTTCAAGGCGGGCGTCAGCTCCTCCAGCGGGTGGCCGGACAGGTAGAAGCCGACAGCATAGAGCTCCTGGTCCAGCTTGTCCGGCCCGGCCCATTGTTCGACGCTCTTCAGGCGCGGACGCGCGGCCCCTGCCTGATCAGCGCCGAACAGGCTCACCTGAGCCGAGGCGCGTTCAGCCGCCACGCTCTGGCAATAGGCGATCAGGACGTCAGCCTGTTCGAACAACTGACGGCGGTTAGGATGAATGCTGTCGAAGGCGCCCGCCCGCGCCAGTCCTTCCAGCGCACGCTTGTTGACAGCCTTGGGATCGACCCGCTCCAGGAAGTCGAAAATATCGGCGAACGGCCCGCCAGTCTCGCGCACCTCGACGACGTGGCGCATCGCCTCCAGACCCACGTTGCGGATGGCGCCGAGCGCATAAAGCACGCTGCCCTGCCCGTCTTTCCATGCCACATCAAAGTCGGCCGAGGAGCGGTTGATGTCGGGCGCCAGCACCGGCACTTCGAACCGTCGGCAGTCCTGATAAAAGACCGCCAGCTTGTCCGTGTTCGACAGGTCCAGGCTCATGGAGGCGGCGAAGAACTCGACCGGATGATTGGCCTTCAACCAGCCCGTCTGGAACGAGATCAGCGCATAGGCGGCCGCGTGCGACTTGTTGAAGCCATAGCCTGCGAACTTGGCCACCAGGTCGAAGATGGAGCCGGACTGGCTCTCCGGCACCCCCTTCTCGGACGCGCCCTTGACGAAGCGGAGGCGCTGGAAGTCCATCTCCTCCTTCTTCTTCTTGCCCATCGCCCGACGCAGCAGGTCGGCCTCGCCCAGGCTGTAGCCAGCCAGAATCTGGGCGATCTTCATCACCTGTTCCTGATAGATGATGACGCCGTAGGTCTCGGTCAGCACCTCCTTCAGGCTGGGGTGCAGATAGTCGACCTCGGCCCGGCCGAACTTCCGGTCGATATAGGTGTCGATCATCTCCATCGGCCCCGGCCGGTAGAGGGAGATCAGGGCGGTGATCTCCTCGATCGAGCCGCAGCGCATCTTGCGCAAGGTGTCGCGCATGCCCTGGGATTCCAGCTGGAACACCCCGACCGTCTGGCCCGAGGCCATCAGTTCATAGGTCTTGGGATCGTCCAGCGGCAGCAGGCCCCAGTCCTGAGCTGCGCCGCGCCGCTCCAAATAGCCCTTGGCCCGGTCCAGAACCGTCAGGGTCTTCAGGCCCAGGAAGTCGAACTTCACCAGACCCGCAGGCTCGACCCACTTCATGTTGAACTGGCTGGCCGGGATGGTGGAGCGCGGGTCCTGATACAGCGGCACCAGTTCCGTCAGCGGCCGGTCGCCGATGACGATGCCCGCTGCGTGGGTCGAGGCGTTGCGGTACAGCCCCTCAAGCTCCAGCGCCGTCTCCAGCAGCGCCTTGACCGAGGCCTCAGCATCGCGCGCCTCGCGCAGGCGCGGCTCCAGATCAATGGCCTGGGCCAGTGTCACCGGGTTGGCGGGGTTGGCCGGCACCATCTTGGCCAGACGGTCCACCTGGCCCAGCGGCATCTGCAGCACGCGGCCCACATCGCGCAGCACGGCCCGCGCCTGCAAGGTGCCGAAAGTGATGATCTGGGCAACCCGATCCTTGCCGTAATGGTCCTGAACGTAGTCGATGACCTCTTCGCGCCGCTCCTGACAGAAATCGATATCGAAGTCGGGCATCGATACGCGTTCGGGGTTCAGGAAGCGCTCGAACAGCAGGCCGAACCGCAAGGGATCCAGATCAGTGATGGTCAGCGACCAGGCCACCAGTGAGCCCGCGCCCGACCCCCGTCCCGGCCCCACCGGGATGTCATGCAGCTTAGCCCATTTGATGAAGTCCGACACGATCAGGAAGTAGCCGGGGAAGCCCATCTGCTGGATGATCCCGACCTCCCACTCGAGACGGTTCCAGTAGTCCTCCTCGGGCGCATAGGCCTTGTTCTTCTCCAGCCGCGCCCTCAGCCCCTCGCGCGCCTGGTGCGCCAGTTCGTCGGCCTCGGAACGGCCCGCGCCCGTATCAAAGCGCGGCAGGATGGGCTTGTGCGTCTTGACCAGGAAGGCGCAGCGGCGGGCGATCTGAACGGTGTTGTCACAGGCCTCGGGCAGGTCGGCGAACAGCTCTCGCATCGCCTCGGCCGACTTGAACCAGTGCTCGCCTGTAACCCGGCGGCGATCTTCCTGGCCCGTAAAGGCGCCGTCGGAGATGCAGAGCAAGGCGTCGTGCGACTTCGCCTGCGCCGCCTTGGCGTAATAGACGTCATTGGTCGCAACCAGCGGGACATCGTGGGCGTAGGCCCACTCGACCAGCCCTCCCTCGGCTACCGTCTCGCTGGACAGGCCGTGGCGCTGAAGCTCGACATAGAAGCGATCGCCGAAGACCCGCTTCATCTCATCAAGCGCCGCGGCGGCCTCCGCCGGTTTCTTCTGCACGAACAAAGGATCAACGGGACCGTCAGGCCCGCCGGACAGCAGGATCAGCCCCTCGGACTTATCCACAACCTGTCCCCAGGGCACCCCCGGCTCGGCCATCTCGCCCGCGTCGAGGTAGGCGGCCGAAGACAGAGCGCACAGGTTGAGCCAGCCCTGCTCGTTCTGAGCGATCAGAACGAGCGTGGGAGTCTTGGCCCAGCGCTGAGCGACCTGCCCACCAATGTCGAGCACGGGCAGGGCGCAGGCGACGATGGGCTGAACGCCCGCATCCCTAGTCGCCTGGCTGAACTCAAGCGCGCCGAACAGGTTGGCGCGGTCGGCCATGCCGACCGCCGGCATTCCCACGTCAGCCGCCATCTTGCCGATCTTGCCGGCCTTGATCGCCCCTTCCAGCAGGGAATAGGCGCTGCGGACCCGCAGGTGGACGAAACCCTGACTGTTCACCGCATCCGACAAAAGAAAACTCCGCATCGCAGCGTCGTTCAAACGACGCTTCATCATCATGCAGGGAGTCGCCCCTCAACGGGGCGCGGTCATGTCACCAGGAAGGCCGCCTGCCAGACCATCCAGACGAAGCCGCCGCAGGACGCAAGCGACAGCAGATCCCTCACCCAACGCGCCATTGATTTTATCCCCAGATCAAATGTTGCCCATTTGTTCTAAGTTGCCTCTTTGTTCTCGTCAACCTCAATTCGCGAGGAAGCCGAGACGGGTCAGCGCCGACGCCAGGGCGGCGGAGTTGGGCGACTGGGTCTTGCGCAGCAGGCTGGCGCGGAAAAATTCCACCGTGCGCGGGCTGAGCTCCAGGTTCTGAGCGATCTGCTTGGTCGTCAGGCCCTCGACCAGCATTTCGGCGACCTGTCGTTCGCGACGTGTGAATGTCAGTTCTTCACGCGGCGCCGTCGCAGCCAGCGCGGTCATGCCCCGTCGCAGGGCGCGCACCAACTCATCAATTGTCGCAGGCTTGGGCAGGACGTCGTCAACACCCAACCGCATGGCGTCGACGGTCGTTCGCACGTCCACGAAGGCGCTGACGATAATGACCGCGTGCCGGTTCAGCGCGCAGAAGGCCGCCACCAGATCCAGCCCCTCGACCCCCGGCATCTTCAGGTCGGCGATGATGCAGGTCGGCTCAGCGTCAGAGGCCCACATCAGGGCGTCGAGCGGGTCGTGAAAACCGACAACGGAAAAGCCCGCCTCACGCACCGCCAGGAGCGTCAGTTCCAGCAGCGCTCGATCGTCATCGATGATGGCGACTTCGGTGATGGGACGCCCTGCTTTGTTCGTGATCTGATCATTTCGATTACCGACGGCGCTATCAAGCATCATACATTTGAAAATACGCAAGCTTTCCCACGTGAAAACCTCGTATTCCCACGCAGTTGATCCGCTTCTTCTCATCGCCGAACGATGTCTCGGTCACGCTACGAGACGGGAAGGTTCGACGTGCTGCAAAGCGCTGTTTTTCTAGCCCGCCCGGCCTGCGGCTTCATTGACAGCGCACGCTGGCCCGCGCTGACCGATATGCGCCGCGACCAAGCCCGCAGCCTGAATCTCGCCGGCGTCATGGTCACCGTCGATGACGTCATCATCTACGCAATGGAAGGCGGCCCGGCGGCGCTGGATGATTTCCTCCGCCTGCTGACCGTCAGTCCCTGTCAGGCCGTGACGCACGAAGCCTGGCGAGAGACCATTCGTTTCCGCGTTCAGCGCGTGCTGGCCCTGTCGCAACCGGTTCTGATGTCCGAAGAGATTCTGGCCCTGCAGCAGGCTCTTCGTCCTGACGCCCCCGCCTATGGCGATATCCCGCCGCTGCTCGGCGCGGCCGCCATGCGATGGGTGATGCAGCCCTATCGGACCACGCTCAAGCCCACGAACAGGCTTGTCATCTCCTAATAGGTCTGACTTTCGGCGGCGCGCTGTTCCAGATGGCCGTCCTTGAGGGCGAAGACGCGGTCCATGTGGCCGGCCAGTTCCATATTGTGCGTGGCGATCAGGGCGGCGACGCCTGTGGTCTTGGCCAGTTTACGCAGAGCCTCGAACACAGCCTGGCTGGTGACGGGGTCCAGATTGCCGGTCGGCTCGTCCGCCAGCAGCAGGCGCGGGCTGTTGGCCAGGGCGCGGGCGATGGCGACGCGCTGCTGTTCGCCGCCCGACAGTTGCGCCGGCTGGTGCGTGATACGCTGGCCGAGGCCGAGCGCGGTCAGTTGCTCGGTCGCGCGGCGACGCGCCTCCCCTTCCCGCACGCCCGCAATCCGCATGGGCAGGGCGACATTGTCCAGAGCATCAAATTCCGGCAGCAGATGGTGGAATTGATAGACGAAACCAATTCGATGCAGCCGCAGACGGGTACGCGCCCTCTCGTCCAGCCCGCCCACATCCTCGCCGTCAATCAGCACCTGGCCGCTGGTCGGCCGCTCCAGCAGGCCCGCCGCGTGCAGCAGGCTGGACTTGCCCGAGCCGGATGGTCCGATCAGGCCGACGACCTCGCCCGGCATAACCTCCAGGTCGACGCCCTTGAGCACCGTCAACCCGCCCTGAGCCGTCGGATAGGTGCGCGTCACCCCGCGCAGCGACAGGATGGCGCCGTTGGTTTCCGTCGCCACGGTCGGCTTCTTCTTCAGCAGCCTATTCAAAACGCAGGGCCTCCACCGGGTCGATGCGCGACGCGGTCCACGACGGCGGCAGGCTAGCCAGGCAGCTCATGAAGAAGGAGAAGACGGTCACTCCGACCACGTCCCACAGATCGACCTTGGCCGGGACGGAATCCAGCATATAGACCTCGGCGTTGAACAGCTGGACGCCCAGCAGTCCCTCCAGGAAATGCTGGATCGCGCCGATGTTCCAGCAGAACAGCAGGCCCAGCACCAGACCCGCGATCGTGCCGCCGATGCCGATGGCTGCGCCCGAAATGAAGAATATGCGCAGGATGGACGACTGGCTGGCGCCCACGGTCCGCAGGATGGCGATGTCGCGCGTCTTGTTCTTCACCAGCATGACGATGCCGCTAATGATGTTCATCGCGGCGATGGCGACCACCATGCCCAGGATGATGCTCATGGCCGTGCGCTCGACCTGAAGCGCGCCCCAGATCGCGGCCTGGCGGTTGCGCCAGTCGGTGACCGCATTGCCCGGCCCAGCGGCGTGCTGGACCGGCGTCAGCAGGCTCTCAACCTTGTCCGGCTCGGCCACCTTCATCTCGATGATGTCCCAGACGCCATCCTTGCCGAAGAAGAGCTGAGCCTGCTCCAGCGGCATGAAGATGAAGGCCCGGTCGTAATCCGCTGCGCCCGACGTATAGACGCCGCCGACGATATAGGTCTTCTCCAGCCCGCCCAGATTGCCGAAGGCGCTGTCAGCGCCGGTGGGACTATAGAGCGAGATAGGATCGCCTTCGCGCAGCCCGGCTTCCTCGGCCAGGGTCTTGCCGATCAGGACGTGGTCGCCGCCGTATTCGCCCTTGCCGAACCGCTCACGCGCCTCGGGGCTCAGGCTTTCAAAGACGAACTTCATCGAGGCCAAGTCCTGAGGCCTTACGCCGCGCACCATGCCGCCGGTCGCCAGATTACCCGCGCGGAACATGGCGGCGCTTTCGGTCAGAGGCGTCACCGACACGACGCCCGGCACCTCGCCGATTCGCTTCAGCGCCGCGTCGCGGTCAGGCGCATAGAGCACCGGCCCCTGTACATACATATGGCCGTTGAACGACAGGATGCGGTCCATCAGGGTGCCGCGAAAGCCCGCCATGATGCTCATGACGCTGATCAGCACGGCGACGGCCAACATGATGCCGATGAAGCTGATCATGGCGATCAGCGCCACCCCGCCCTGTTTCCGCTTGGCGCGCAGATAGCGGAGCGCCAGCCCGATCTCCCAGCTGGAAAACGGGCCGGACCCTTTCGATGCGGGCGGCGGAGCGGCAGCCGTCGCGGCGTCGGTCATTTCGTGAGCAGCTCCAGGGCGGCGTCCAGCGACAGGCTCTGCTTCTCGCCGGTGGCGCGGCGCTTCAGTTCGACCACACCCTCGGCCAGGCCCTTGGGTCCGATGGTCAGCTGCCACGGCACGCCAATGAGGTCAGCGGTGGCGAACTTGCCGCCCGGACGCTCGTCCGTGTCGTCGTAGAGCACGTCCTTGCCCACAGCTTCCAGCTTGGCCACGGCGTCTTCACAGGCGGCCGAGACGGCCTCATCGCTGGCGCGCAGGTTGATCACCACCACGTCGAACGGAGCGACCGAGTCCGGCCAGATGATGCCGCCAGCGTCGTGGCTGGCTTCGATGATGGCGCCCAGCAGACGCGAGACGCCGACGCCGTAGCTGCCCATGTGGACCGGCGCGTCCTTGCCGTCCGGCCCCTGGACATTGGCCTTCATCGCCGCCGAATATTTGGTGCCGAAATAGAAGATGTGGCCGACTTCGATGCCGCGCGCCGACAGGCGGTCGCCCTCGACGGTCTGGGTCTCGAACTGAGCCGCGTCGTGCATTTCCTCGGTCGCGGCGTACAGGGCGGTGCGCTCGTTGAACACGCCTTCCAGTTGCTCGACGCTGAGATCGTGGCCCGGCGGGGCCATCTCGACCAGCTTGCGGTCGCAGAAGACCTCGCTCTCGCCAGTCTCAGCCAGGACGATGAACTCGTGGCTCAGGTCGCCGCCGATGGGGCCGGTGTCGGCGCGCATCGGCACTGCCTTCAGTCCCAAGCGGGCGAAGGTGTTCAGATAGGCCGCGAACATCCGCTTATAGGCGATGCGCGCGGAGGCCTCGTCGATATCGAAGGAATAGGCGTCCTTCATCAGGAACTCGCGGCCGCGCATGACGCCGAAGCGAGGACGGCGTTCGTCGCGGAACTTCCACTGGATGTGGAAGAGGTTCAGCGGCAGGGATTTGTACGACTTCACGAAGCCGCGGAAGATGTCGGTGACCATCTCCTCATTGGTCGGCCCGTACAGCAGCTCGCGCTCGTGGCGGTCGGTGATGCGCAGCATCTCCGGGCCGTAGGCGTCGTAGCGGCCGCTCTCGCGCCACAGGTCGGCCAGTTGCAGCGTCGGCATCAGCAGCTCGACGGCTCCGGCCTTGACCTGCTCCTCACGCACGATGTTCTCGATCTTGCGCAGCACCCGCAGACCCAGCGGCAGCCAGGCGTAGATGCCGGCGGCCTCCTGCTTGATCATGCCCGCGCGCAGCATCAACTGATGCGACACGATCTGGGCGTCGGAGGGGGCTTCTTTCAGGATAGGCAGGAAGTAGCGCGACAGGCGCATTGGACGTTTCTCGGCAAATTCAGTCAGGCCCGAGGTTTAACCGGGCGAAGGGGGCGAAAGCTAGAGCGCGTTCGCGTGGGTGATGTCGGGCACAGGGGTCCAGCCGATCCAGACGAAGGCGACAATCACCAGCCAGACGATGACCGACACCCAGGTCGTGGTGATGAACTTCTTCTTGAGATTCGGATTCTTCGGCGCGCCCCACTGGGTCCCGTCCGTCGGCGGATCCTTGACCTGATCAGACATCCCCAGCGGCAGAATGGCGAACAGGACGATCCACCACACCGTCAGGAAAGTGGCGATCAGGGTGAAGGGGCCAAGGGGCATCGTCTCTAAAGTCCGTTCATCGCAATCATCGTAGCGGGGCGATATGGAGGGGCTCCGCAACAAGGACGCCCTGAATGCCACAGATTACGCTGGAACACTCCACCCATTTCGACGCGACCGACTGGCGCGCCCTGGCGCTGGAGATTCATCGCCTCTGTGTCGACACGGTCAGCGCGACCCTGCCCGCCTGCAAGACCCGCATCGTCCGCTGCGAAAATCTGATCATCGCCGACGGCACCCCGGAGCAGGCCATGGTCCACTGCGACCTGCGCATCCTCAGCGGCCGCACCCAGGAACAGAAGACGGCGCTGGGCGAAGCTGTCCAGGCCGCGTTGCTGGCCGGGGTCGCGCCTTATGACGGCCCGCGCCAGATCTCAGTCGAGATCGGAAACCTGGACCGCGAGAACTACCGCAAGACCACGCTCTAACACCCTCTCCCGATGGGAGAGGGCTTGAGCTTCGGAGAGCCGAAGGCGATCCGCTAAGCGAAAGGGTGAGGGTTCGGCAATCAACCGGTTTGCAACGGCTTACGCCGACTTCATCCGGGAACCCTCATCCGGCCCTCCGGGCCACCTTCTCCCATCGGGAGAAGGATCTTGGTTTACGGATGCGGCCGCCCGATGCCATAGCGCGCCGCCCAGTAGGGCAGGATGTCGTCGTCCTGCAGGAAGCGCGCGCCCGTTTCCTCGCTGACCTGAGCATCCGGCCAGTCGAACTCGCCATCCAGCACCAGAAGGGGGCAGCTCTGGTTCGCCTCCCCCACTTCGGCGATTACGGCCGGGCGCGGACGCGGGTGATCCAGATAGGTCACGGTCAGGTGCTCGCGCAGGCGCGGATACAGGCCCAGCACCCCCTCGATCCGCGCGCCCGGCGGACAGAACCACGGCCCGCCCTGATCGTCGAACCAGTCGGCGTTCAGCAGATACAGCCGATCCGCCATCAGAGCCTCAGCACCACGGTTTCGACGATCGGACGACGGTCCCAGATTTGCTGGCTGGCCTTCTTCAGGGTCCGGCTGACGGCCTGTTCGATGACCATTTCGTCTTGCAGCGCCTCGCCCTTCAGGCCGCGCACCGTGTTCTCGACGCGCTCGGCCATGTCGTCCAGCACGTCGCCCAGCGGACGGTCCGCGTCGCCCGGCAGGCCGATGCCGCGCACGTCGATGTCGCTGGTGATGCGGCCGCGCTTATCCAGGGCGAAGCTGACGATCAGGATGCCGTTGCTGGCCGCGTGCTTACGCTCGCGCAGGGCCTCGCCGCCCTCCTCGACCAGCATGCCGCCGTCGACGAACAGACGGCCCGAGGGCACTTCGTCGATGATGGCCGCGGGTCCAGGCGCCAGGCGCACCATGTCGCCGTTGCGCGGCGTCACCGTCTCGGGGACCTGCATGTCCTTGGCCAGATTGCCGTGCTCGATCAGGTGACGGCGCATGCCATGGGTCGGCACCGCGATCTGCGGCCGGGCCCACTGATACATCTGGCGCAGTTCGTCACGGCACGGGTGGCCCGAGACGTGGATGCCGGGATGGTCCTTCTCAGTGTAGATGCGCACCCCGCGCTCGGCCATCTTGTCCTGCAGACGGCCGATGGCCAGTTCGTTGCCGGGGATGACGCGCGACGAGAAGATGCAGTGATCCCCCTGCCCCAGCTTGATGAAGGGATGCGTCCCTTCGGCCACGCGAGAGAGGGCGGCGCGCGCCTCGCCCTGGCTGCCGGTGCACAGGTACAGAATCTCGTCCGCCGGCCAGATTTTGGCCTCCTGCTCCGACAGGAAGGGCTTCAGGTCGTTCAACATGCCGACCGACTTGGCCGCGGCGGTGATGCGGTGCATCGAGCGACCGGCCAGCGCCACACGGCGCCCGGCGGCCTCGGCGGCGCGGATCACGCTGTCCATACGCGCGACGTTGGAGGCGAAGCAGCCGACCGCGACCCGCCCCTTCAAACCGCTGATCAGCTCGGCCAGCTTGACCTTCACCTCACCCTCGGACCCGGCGACGCCGTCGACGAAGACGTTGGTGGAGTCGCACACCATCGCCAGGACGCCTTCGTCGCCCAGCTTCTGGATGAAGTCCACGTCGGTGCGTTCGCCCACGACCGGATCGTTGTCGATCTTCCAGTCGCCAGTGTGCAGCACGGTGCCCAGCGGCGTCTTGATGGCCAGACCGTTCGGCTCGGCGATCGAGTGGGTGATGGTGACGTAGGTCACCTCGAACGGGCCCAGATCCACGGTCGAGCCCAGCGGCGCCTCGATCAATTCGACATCTTCATAGATGCCGGCGTCGCGCAGCTTCTCGCGGATCAGGAAGGCAGTGAAGGGCGTGGCGTACAGCGGCGCCTGAATACGGGGCCACAGCCAGCCCAGGGCGCCGATGTGATCCTCGTGCGCGTGCGTCAGCACGATGCCCAGGATGTTCTCGCCTTCCAGGAAGGTCGGATCGGGCACGATCACGTCCACGCCCGGCGTGGACTGGTCGCCAAAGGTCACGCCGACGTCGACGATGATCCATTTGCGATCATGCGCCGGGCCGAAGCCATAGGCGTTCAGGTTCATTCCGACCTCGTTCGAGCCGCCCAGCGGCAGGAAGACGAGTTCGTCGTTTTGATTTTTCTTAGTCATACGGCCTTACAGATGGGAGTTCCGCCGCCAGATTTCGAGTAGGCCGCGGATGGTCAGGTCCGGATCGAACCGGTCGATAGAGTCAGTTGCGCCCTCGAACAGTGAGGCGACGCCGCCGGTGCCGATAACCGTCATGGGCTTGCCCCACTCGGCCTTGATGCGGTCCACCAGCCCTTCGATCAGGGCGATATAGCCCCAGAAGACGCCCGATTGCATGGAGGTCACGGTGTCGCGCCCGATCACGGTGTCGGGGCGCTGGATGGCGATGCGCGGCAGCTTGGCCGCCGCCTCGTGCAGGGCCTGCAGCGACAGATTGATGCCCGGCGCGATCAGACCGCCTTCAAAGGCGCCCATGCCCTGCCCGTTGGCGCCGGAAATGATGTCGAACGTCGTGGCGGTGCCGCTGTCGATCAGCAGCAGGTCGCCCTCGTAAACCTGCAAGGCGCCGATGGCGTTGACCAGACGGTCGGCCCCGGCCTCGCTGGGCTTATGGATACGCACCTCGATGCCCAGTTCGACATTCTCGCCGATCACCAGAGGCTCGACGCTCAGATACCGCCGCGCCAGATTGCGCAGGTTGAAGATCGACTGCGGCACCACGCTGGAGATGATGCAGCCGTCCATATCGGCCATCGTCAGGCCATGCCCGCGCATCTCGAACAACTGATGCAGCCAGACGGCGTATTCATCGGCCGTGCGCATGGGATCGGTGGCCGTGCGCCACTGGAAGATCCACTCCTGACCGTCATGGACGGCGAACAGGGTGTTGGTGTTGCCTTGCTCGATCGCCAGCAGCATCAGGCGGCCTCTCCGAAAAAGACGTCGCCCGCAGAGATCACTCGCAGGTTTCCGTCCGGCAGTTTCAGACGCAGGGCGCCGTCGGCCTCGACGCCGTCGGCGATCCCGCTCAGGGTTTCGTGGCTCAGCCGCGCCGTGCACGGTCCGAACAGGCCCGGCGTCCGCGCGACCCAGGCGTCCAGCACCGGCTGAAAGCCCAGACGCGTCCAGCGTTCCAGCCAGGCGTCAAAGGTTGCGGCCAGAGTCTTTGCACCCTCGTCCATCGATGGGGCGGCGGCCACGTCGTGACGCAGATGCTCGGCGACGCAGGTGGTCGGCCGCTCGGTTCCTTCAGGCGCATGGGACAGGTTCACGCCGATGCCGACGGCCAACCACAGGCCGCCGCTGGGAGACGGCCCAGATTCGATCAGGATGCCCGACGACTTGCGCCCGTCCAGCAGTACGTCATTGGGCCATTTGATGCTGACCAGCGCGGGCGGAACATAGCGGTCCAGAAGATCGGCCACCGCCAGGGCGGCGGCGAAGGTCAGTTGCGCCGCCTCGGCCGGAGTGCGGTTCAGCGTCAGCAGCAGGGTCGCGGCCAGATTGCCGTCCCGGCTGTCCCAGGCGCGGCCGCGACGGCCCCGCCCGGCGGTTTGACGCCGGGCCGCGATCCACAGCGGCCCGACCTCGCCCGCCTCGGCGCGGCGACGCGCCTCGGCGTTGGTGGAGTCGGTCTCTTCGAGGATCAGGACCGGAGCCGCCAAGGCCCCTTATCCGATCCCGACGCCCGCGGCCGCCGCGCGCGTCAGCGGCTCCAGCCAGGTCAGGGCGATCAGCAGCACCGGGAAGCTGAAGGCCGCAGCCGCCCAGCCGATCCACTGGGCGCTGACCGGCGCCTTGTCCGTGGTCACGTCGAACTCCGGCGTGTCGAACCAGATCACCTTGATGATGCGCAGGTAGTAGAAGGCTGCGACGACCGAGGCCACCAGACCCGCAGCGCCCGCCATCCAGTAACCGGCGTCGGCGGCCGCGCCGAAGACATAAAACTTGCCCCAGAAGCCCGACATCGGCGGAATGCCCACGGCCGACAGCGACAGGGTCGTCAGGGCGACGGCCGTCAGCGGACGATCCTTCTTCAGGCCCGCCAGGTCGGCGATCTTGCGGATCGGACGGCCATTGCGGCTCAGCGACAGCAGGATGGCGAAGAAGCCGATCTGATCCACGACATACAGGGTCATGAACATCAGGGTCGCCTGAACGCCGACCTGCGTGCCCGCCGCCACGCCCAGCAGGGCGTAGCCGATGTTGATGATCGAGGAATAGGCCAGCAGGCGCTGGATGTCCTTCTGCATCAGGCCGCCGAAGGCGCCGACGGCGAAGCTGATCAGGGAGATCAGGATCAGCACCTGCGCCCACTGCGCATGGGCCAGGCCGAAGCCTTCGACCAGCACACGGATGATCAGCACCATGGCCGCCACCTTGGGCGCGGTCGAGAACAGCGCCACGACCGGCGTGGGGGCGCCTTCATAAACGTCGGGCGTCCACATGTGGAACGGCGCGGCCGAAACCTTGAACGCCAGACCGCAGACCAGGAAGACCAGGCCGAAGATCAGGCCCGGGCCGGGGTTGGCGCTGGCGAAGGCGGCGATGTCCTCGAACCGCATCGAACCGGCGAAACCGTAGATCAGGCTGGCGCCGTACAGCAGCAGACCCGACGACAGGGCGCCCAGGACGAAATACTTCAGACCCGCTTCCGAGGCCTTCAGGTCGTCGCGGCGATAGGCGGCCAGAACATAGAGGGCCAGCGAGTGCATCTCGATGCCGATGTAGAGCGAGATCAGATCGCCCGACGAGGCCATCATCCCCATGCCAACCGAGGCCAGCACGATCAGAATCGGATACTCGAACTTGGCGATGTTGTTGCGGTGCATCCAGCTGTCGCCCAGCACCACGGCCACGGCGGCGGACAGGAAGATCACCGCCTTGCCGTAAACGGCCAGCGGATCGGCCACATAGGCCCCGTTGAAGGCCGAACCCAGCGGGCCGACGACAGCCAACGCCGTCGCCGCCAGCAGCAGCAGAACCGACAGGCCCGAAACCAGGCGCGTCGACTTCTCGCCGGAGAAGGCGCCGACCATGAGCAGCGCCAGACCGCCGACCGCAAGGGTCAGTTCCGGGGCCGAGAGATGAAGGGCGGAAGACAGATCAGTCATTATGCTCTCACCCGCCGATGGCTGCGCGATAGGCGGTCGTCAGGGCCTCAACCGTCGGCCCGGTGTAGTCCAGAACGGCGTTGGGATAGAGGCCCAGCCAGATGGTGCCGACAATCAGGGGCACGAAGATCAGCAGTTCGCGCTTGTCGATGTCGGTGATGTTTTCCAGCGCCGGGTTGGTGATCGGGCCGTACATGACGTTACGGAACAGCGTCAGCGCATAGACCGCCGAGAGGATCACGCCCGAGGCCGCGATCAGAGCCGTCCAGGTCGAGACCTGATAGGCGCCCGTCATCGTCAGAACCTCGCCGATGAAGCCCGAGGTGCCCGGCAGGCCCACGTTGGCCATGGTGAACATCAGGAAGATGGCTGCATACCACGGCATCCGCGCCGTCAGCCCGCCGTAGAAGGCGATCTCACGCGTGTGCATCCGGTCATAGACCACGCCGACGCACAGGAAGAGCGCGCCCGAGATCAGGCCGTGGCTCAGCATCTGGAAGACGGCGCCCTGAATCCCGGTCTCGTTGCCCGCGAAGATACCCATGGTCACGAAGCCCATGTGGGCGACCGACGAATAGGCGATCAGCTTCTTGATGTCCGTCTGACGGAAGGCGACCAGCGAGGTGTAGACGATGGCGATCACCGACAGCGTCAGCACCAGCGGCGTGAACATCTGCGACGCCAGCGGGAACATCGGAATGTTGAACAGGATGAAGCCGTAGCCGCCCAGCTTCAGCAGAATGCCGGCCAGGATGACCGAACCTGCCGTCGGCGCCTGAACGTGGGCGTCGGGCAGCCAGGTGTGCACCGGCCACATCGGCATCTTCACCGCGAAGGAGGCGAAGAAGGCCAGCCACAGCAACGGCTGCACCGAGGCGTCGAAGGCGTACTGCTTCAGCTCGGGAATGCTGGTGGTGCCCGTCGTGTGGGCCATCCACAGCATGGCCAGCAGCATCAGCACCGACCCGAGCAGGGTGTAGAGGAAGAACTTGTAGGCCGCGTAGATCCGGTTGGCGCCGCCCCAGATGCCGATGATCAGGTACATCGGGACCAGGGTGCCTTCAAAAAAGATGTAGAAGAGGAACAGGTCCAGCGAAGTGAACACCCCGATGACCAGCGTCTCAAGGATCAGGAAGGCGATCATGTACTCGACGACGCGCGTCTGGATCGACTTCCAGCTGGCCACGATACAGATCGGCAGCAGGAAGGCCGTCAGCAGGACGAACAGGATCGAAACCCCGTCCACGCCCAGGTGATAGCTGGCGCCCGCGAACCAGTCGTAGTTCTCGACGAACTGATAGGCCGGGTTCGACGGATCGAACTGCGCGACCAGCAGGACGGACACCGCCAGCACCACCAGGGTGGTGACCAGGGCGATCCAGCGAGCGGCCGGGGCCGCAGCATCCTGACCGCCCTTGTTCAGCAGGCGCGCGACCAGGATCGCGGCCGCACCGAGAAGCGGCAGGAAGGTGACGATGCTCAGAATGTGAGGCACGAGGCTCAGGCTCCCCACGTGAAGATGGCGAAGGCAAGGAACGCAGCCACGCCGATCAGCATCACGAATGCATAGAAGTAGACGAAACCGGACTGGAACCGGGACAGCCAGCCGCCCGACTTCAGCGAAGCCCAGGCCGCGCCGTTCGGGCCAAGGCCGTCGATGATCTTCACGTCGCCGATCTTCCAGAAGAAGTCGCCGATCGCCTTGGCGCCCTTCACGAAGACGGCGTCATACAGCTCATCGAAGAACCACTTGTTGTAGAGGAAGGTCCACAGCGGGCCCTTGCGGTCGGCCATTTCCTTGGCCGCGCCTTCTTTCACGACATACAGCCAGTAGGCGATGGCCGTGCCCAGCAGCGTCACGATCAGCGGCGCCCACTTCACCCACGTCGGGACGTTGTGGCTCTCGTGCAGGACGTGGTTGTCGCCGCCGACGAAGATGGCGCCGCGCCAGAACTCGGCCTCATGATGGCCGATGAAGTGCGGGGCGAAGATCATGCCCGCGGCCACCGCGCCGACCGAAAGCAGCAGCAGCGGCAGCACCATGACCAACGGGCTCTCGTGCGGCTTCAGCGGACCGTGGTGATGGTCGTCATGCGCATGATCGTCGCCGTCCAGCGGCTCCGAATGGGTTTCGATCTGAGCGTGCGAGGCGTGATCGTCCGCGTGATGGGCGTGCGCGCCCTCCTCTTCCTTCCAGACCGGCTTGTTGTGGAAGGTCATGAACACCAGACGCCAGGAATAATAGGCCGTCAGCAGGGCTGCAGAGATGCCGATCACGAAGGCGAACATGCCTGCAGCCGAGTGGCCGGTCGTCGCCGCCGCATAGGCGCTCTCGAGGATGGAGTCCTTGGAGTAGAAGCCGGCGAAGCCGCCGACGCCGGGCATGCCCAGGCCGGTGATGGCGATGGTGCCGATCATCATGGTCGCATAGGTGACGGGCAGCAGCTTCCACAGGCCGCCCATCTTCCGCATGTCCTGCTCATGGTGCATGCCGTGGATCACCGAACCGGCGCCCAGGAACAGCAGGGCCTTGAAGAAGGCGTGCGTGAACAGGTGGAACATGGCGGGCTGATAGGCGCCGACGCCCGCCGCGAAGAACATGTAGCCCAACTGCGAACAGGTCGAATAGGCGATCACCCGCTTGATGTCGTTCTGCATCATGCCGACGGTCGCGGCGAAGATGGCCGTGATCCCGCCGATGATGGCGATGAACTGCGACGCGACGGGCGCGTGCTCATACAGCGGCGACAGCAGGCAGACCATGAAGACGCCGGCCGTGACCATGGTGGCCGCGTGGATCAGGGCCGACACAGGCGTCGGGCCTTCCATCGCGTCCGGCAGCCAGGTGTGCAGGAAGAACTGCGCCGACTTGCCCATGGCGCCGACGAACAGCAGCAGACCGGCCAGGTCCAGCGCCGACCAGGTGTAGCCCAGGAACTCCCAGCCCGTGCCGGCCTTGCCGGCGATCATCGGGAACAGCTTGGCGAACTCGATCGTGCCGAACATCCAGAACACGGTCATCATGCCGAGCAGGAAGCCGAAGTCGCCGACCCGGTTGACCACGAAGGCCTTGATCGCCGCCGACGACGCCGAGGCCTTCTTGTACCAGAAGCCGATCAGCAGATAGGACGCCAGGCCCACGCCTTCCCAGCCGAAGAACATCTGCACGAAGTCGGCGGCCGTCACCAGCGCCAGCATCATGAAGGTGAACAGCGACAGATAGGCGAAGAAGCGGGGACGGCTGTCGTCCTCCTTCATGTAGCCCCAGGAATAGAGGTGAACCAGCGACGACACGCTGGTCACGACGATCAGCATGACCGCCGACATGGCGTCGACGCGGATCGACCAGTTCGACTGGAAGTCGCCGACGTGGATGAACGGCGCGATGTGCACGGTGAAGGCTTCCAGCCCGCCCCAGGTCCACTGGCTGAACACGATCCAGGAGACCGCGCACGAGAAGAACAGCAGGCCCGTGGTCACGGCCTGAGACGGAATGTCGCCGATCCGGCGACCGAAGAAGCCGGCGATCATGGCCCCCAGCAGGGGGGCGAAGACGCCGAGAGTGACGAGAGTCTGGATAGTCACGGTTCCGATCAGCCCTTCATCACGGAGGCGTCGTCGACCGCGATGTCGCCGCGGTTACGGAAGAAGGTCACGAGAATGGCCAGGCCGACGGCGGCCTCGGCCGCGGCGACCGTCAGAACGAACATGGCCATCAGCTGACCCGACACGTCGTTCAGGTGCGTAGAGAAGGCCACGAAGTTGATGTTCACCGCGAGCAGGATCATCTCGACCGACATCAGGATGATGATGACGTTCTTGCGGTTCACGAAGATGCCGAAGACGCCGATGGTGAACAGCATGGCGGCGACCGCCAGATAGTGCTGGAGCGAGATATCCATCACAGAAGCTCCTCGGGGGTGACGCCCTGGCCCGTGGTCACGGACTTGACCTCGACGGCCTTGGCGCGTTCGCGGTTGGCCTGGGCCGCCAGATCCTGGCGGTGCACGCCCGGACGGTGACGCAGGGTCAGGACGATGGCGCCGATCATGGCGATCAGCAGAACCACGCCCGCCGCCTGGAAGAAGTAGACGTAGTCGGTATAGAGCACGCGGCCGATCGTCTCGATGTTGGTGACGTCAGGTCCGGTCGGAACCGGCGAGGCGGCGTCGCGGGCGGCTCCGCCCTGCACGACGCTGATCGACACCATGATCATCTCGGCCAGCAGCACGCCCGCCACAATGCCCGCCAGCGGCAGGTAGCGCGCGTAACCCTCGCGCAGCTTCACGAAGTCGACGTCAAGCATCATGACGACGAACAGGAACAGCACCGCCACGGCGCCGACGTAGACGACCACCAGCAGCATCGCCAGGAACTCGGCGCTCAGCAGCACAAACAGGCCGGCCGCCGAGAAGAAGGTCAGGATCAGCCAGAGAACGGAGTGCACGGGGTTGCGCGCGGTCACCACCAGAAGGGCGGAAACCACGGCGACCGTCGCCAGAAGATAGAAGGCCAGGCCTTGCAACATGTGCGGGACGACGCCCCTCTTCAAAACCAATGGCCCGGATGGAAATCCCGGACCCTTCCAGAAATCGGCCCCGGCCCGGAGGTCAGGGTCAGCGTGGCGGAATCGCCGCTCCGTTTAGCGATACGGAGCGTCGAGTTCCAGATTCTTCGCGATCAGACGCTCCCAGCGGTCGCCGTTGTCCAGCAGGCGCGCCTTGTCATAGAGCAGTTCTTCGCGGGTCTCGGTGGCGAACTCGCTGTTCGGTCCCTCGACGATGGCGTCCACCGGGCAGGCCTCCTGGCACAGACCGCAGTAGATGCATTTGACCATGTCGATGTCGTAGCGCGTCGTGCGGCGGCTGCCGTCGGCGCGCGGTTCGGCCTCGATGGTGATGGCCTGGGCGGGGCAGATGGCCTCGCACAGCTTGCAGGCGATGCAGCGTTCTTCGCCGTTCGGATAGCGACGCAGCGCGTGTTCGCCACGGAAACGCGGCGACTGCGGATTGCGCTCGAACGGATAGTTCACCGTGGCCTTCGGCTTGGCCATGTACTTCAGCGACAGGCCGACAGCGCCGAACACGTCGGTCAGCATCGCGCCCTTGGCCGCCTGAACGATACGGGTCAGCATTACGATTTCACTCCGGCGCACTCGCGTTGATAGCGGGCGCTTTCCTTGTCGAGGGTCTGGCACAGGCGCTGGCGTTCCGCCTCGCGCCGTTCAACTTCCTGCACCTTGCGTTCCCACTGATAGACCGACACGGGCTCGGCCTCATAGGGCGCGCAGGCCGACGCCAGCATGGGCGCGGCCAGGGCGAACATGAGGGCTGCGGCTTTGGTCTTCATCCGCCGATCCGGCGTTCGCAGCCGTCCCTGTTGAAGCGCGGATCGTCCCGCGACAGACGTTGGCAATAAGCACGCTTGTCCGCCTCCTCTCCCCGCTCGCGGTCCAGCCGCTCGAGACGCGCGGACGCAGTCTCGGGCGCGGCCGGATCCATCGGCTTGAAGGTGCAGGCCGACAGGCCGGCGGCGAGCGCCAGCGCGATCAGGAATGTGGCGTAACCGCCCATCAGCCGCCCACCGCGAAGACGCGCCACGCCGCCACGAAGACCACGGCGACCAGCGAGGCCGGCAGAAAGATCTTCCAGCCCAGACGCATCAGCTGGTCATAGCGATAGCGAGGCACGAAGGCCTTCACCAGGGCGATCATGAAGAACCAGAAGACCACCTTCACGGCGAAGACCGCCAGGTAGAACAGGTTGGCGACGAAGGCCGGAACGCTGTTCAGGAAGTCGGTCGGGAAACCCGGATTCCACCCGCCGCAGAACAGCAGGGTGATCATGGCGCACATGAAGACGATGTTGGCGTACTCGCCGATCATGAACAGCAGATAGGGGGTCGAGGAATATTCGACCTGATAACCGGCCACCAGTTCCGACTCCGCTTCGGGCAGGTCGAACGGCGGGCGGTTCGTCTCGGCCAGGGCCGAGATGAAGAAAACGATGGTCATCGGCAGCATGACGATGATGGTCGGCAGGGTTTCGAGGCCGCCGCCGAAGGCGTTCCAGTTCCAGATCCAACCCTGTTGCTGGGTCACGATCTCGGTCAGGTTCATCGTCCCGGCCAGCAGGATGACGTTGATGATGATGAGGCCCATCGAGACTTCATAGGACACCATCTGCGCCGCCGAACGCAGCGAGCCCAGGAACGGATACTTCGAGTTCGAAGCCCACCCGCCCATGATGATGCCGTACACGCCCAGCGAGCTGATCGCGAGGATGTACAGGATGCCGACGTTCAGGTCCGACACCACCCAGCCCGGCGCGAACGGGATCACCGCCCAGGCGATGAAGGCCAGCACGAAGCTGATCAGCGGGGCCAGAATGAAGACCACCTTGTCCGACCCGGCCGGGACGACGATCTCCTTCAACACGAACTTGAAGAAGTCGGCGAAGGATTGCAGCAGGCCGAAGGGGCCGACCACGTTCGGACCCTTGCGTAGCTGAACGGCCGCCCAGATCTTGCGGTCAGCCAGCAGCAGGAAGGCCAGGGAGATCAGGATGCCGACCACGACCAGCAGGATCCCGCCCAGAGTGGCGAGGGTCCAGCCGACGGGAGTGGCCCAGAAGGAAGTCGCAGCGTCCATGTCTTACTCCGCCGCCAGGGCGACCGGCGCCGTCCGCTCAGCGGACAGTTGGGCCATGGTTTCACTGGCGCGCGCGATCGGGTTGGTCAGGTAGGGATCGGCGATGACGGAGACGAAGGCGACGTCGCCCAGGTCCCCCTTGGCGCCCAGCTTGGCGACGTCGAACGTCGCGGCGGGGGCCAGATAGTCGATGCGGCCGAAGGTCGGATGGTCGCCCATCAGCTTCGTCCGCAGTTGCTCAAGGGTGTCGAACGGCAGCTTGGCGCCCACACGCTCGGACAGGGCGCGGATGATGGCCCAGTCGTCCTTGGCCTCGCCCTTCGGGAAGACCACGCGCTCGGCCATCTGCACCCGGCCTTCGGTGTTTACGTACAGGCCCGACTTTTCGGTGTAGGCCGCGCCAGGCAGGATCACGTCCGCGCCGTGCGCGCCGCGATCGCCGTGCGAGCCCAGATAGACGCGGAAAGCGCCCGATGCGTCAGCGTTCACCTCATCGGCGCCCAGCAGGAACAGCACGTCCAGCGCACCCGGCTTCAGCATGGCGGCCACATCCAGACCGCCCTCGCCCGGCAGGAAGCCCATGTCCAGCCCGCCGACGCGCGCGGCGGCGGTGTGCAGGACGTTGAAGCCGTTCCAGCCGTCCTTGACGACGCCGACCTTCTTGGCCAGCGCGCCCAGGGCGTTCAGCACGGCCGGGCCGGTCTCGCCGGTCAGGGCGCCCGCGCCGACGATGATCGCCGGACGCTCGGCCTTGGTCAGGAAGTCGGTCGCCGCCTTGGGCAGCTTGCCGACGGTCTTCGAACCGGCGCCGAGGTAGTTGTAATCATAGGTCAGGTCAGCCTGCGGGCCGATGACGCCGACTTCGACGCCGCCCTTCAGCCAACTCTTGCGGATGCGCGCGTTCAGCAGCGGCGCTTCCGTGCGCGGATTGGCGCCGACGATCAGAATGGCGTCAGCGTTTTCAATGCCTTGCAGGCCGGAGTTAAACAGCCAGCCCTCACGCGCCTCGCCGCCCAGCGCCGCGCCGTCCTGACGGCAGTCGGTGTTGGCCGAGCCCAGCGCGCGGAACAGATCCAGCGTCGCCTTCATCGACTCGGCGTCCTGCAGGTCGCCGGCGATGACGCCGATGCGATCAGCCGATGCGGCCTTGATCTTGTCGGCCACGACCGACAGAGCCTCGTCCCAAGACGCCGGACGCAGCTTGCCGTTCTCACGCACCCACGGGCGGTCCAGACGACGCGCCTGCAGGCCGTCGACGGCGTAGCGGCTCTTGTCCGACAGCCATTCCTCGTTGATGCCCTCGTTCACGCGCGGCAGCACGCGCATGACCTCGGCGCCGCGCGAGTCGGCGCGGATGTTGGAGCCGAGCGCGTCCATCACATCGATGGTCTCGGTCTTCTTCAACTCCCACGGGCGGTAGTGGTACTGCCACGGGCGGTGCGTCAGGGCGCCCACCGGGCACAGGTCGTTGACGTTGCCCGACAGTTCGCTGTCGATGTTCTTTTCCAGATAGGTCGTGATCTCGGCGCTTTCGCCGCGCGAGATCATGCCGATGTCCGGGACGCCGGCCACTTCGGTGATGAAGCGAACGCAACGCGTGCACTGGATGCAGCGCGTCATGAACGTCTTGACCGTGGGGCCCATGTTCTTTTCTTCGACCGCGCGCTTGTTCTCGCCGTAGCGCGAACCGTCGCGGCCATAGCCCACGGCCTGATCCTGCAGGTCGCACTCGCCGCCCTGATCGCAGATCGGGCAGTCCAGCGGGTGGTTGATGAGCAGGAACTCCATCACCCCTTCGCGGGCCTTCTTCACCATCGGCGTGTCGGTGAAGATTTCCTGGCCGTCGGCGGCCGGCAGCGCGCACGACGCCTGCGGCTTCGGCGGTCCAGGCTTCACCTCGACCAGGCACATGCGGCAGTTGCCGGCGATGGACAGGCGCTCGTGGTAGCAGAAGCGCGGGATTTCCTGCCCGGCGCGCTCGGCGACCTGCAGCACGGTCATGCCCGGTTCGAACTCGACTTCAACGCCGTTGACCTTGGCGATAGGCATTACGATTACTCCGCCGCGATCGCGTGGCCGGCGAAGTTCGCGCGGCGGCTGCGGTAGGTGTGGATGCGCTCTTCGATCTCGTGACGGAAGTGCCGGATCAGGCCCTGAACGGGCCAGGCGGCGGCGTCGCCGAGGGCGCAGATGGTGTGGCCTTCGACCTGACCGGCCACGTCGAGCAGCAGGTCGATCTCGGACGGGTCGGCGTCACCGATGGCCATGCGTTCCAGCACACGCCACATCCAGCCGGTGCCTTCACGGCACGGCGTGCACTGGCCGCAGCTCTCGTGCTTGAAGAAGTAGCTGATGCGGGCGATCGCCTTCACGATATCGGTGGACTGGTCCATGACGGTCACGCCGGCGGTGCCCAGCGACGAGCGATGCTCGCGCATGGAGTCGAAGTCCATCAGGGCGACTTCGGCCTGTTCGCGCGTGATGACGGGACAGGACGCGCCGCCCGGAATGATGGCCTTCAGGTTTTCCCAGCCGCCGCGCACGCCGCCGCCGTGATCCTCGATCAACTGGCGCAGCGGGATCGACATGGCCTCCTCGACCACGCAGGGCGTGTTCACGTGACCCGACAGCGACATCAGCTTGGTGCCCGCGTTGTTCGGACGACCGAAGCTGGCGAACCAGTCAGCGCCGCGACGCAGGATGGTGCCGACCACGGCGATCGACTCGACGTTGTTCACGGTCGTTGGGCAGCCGTACAGGCCGGCTCCCGCAGGGAACGGCGGCTTCAGGCGCGGCTGGCCCTTCTTGCCTTCCAGCGACTCCAGCAGCGCCGTCTCCTCGCCGCAGATGTAAGCGCCCGCGCCGTGGTGGATATAGACGTGGAAGTCCCAGCCGTGGACGTTGTCGTCACCGATCAGCCTGGCCTCATAGGCCTGCTTGACGGCGGCTTCCATGCGCTCGCGCTCGAGGATGTATTCGCCGCGCAGATAGATGTAGCAGGCATGGGCCTTCATCGCGAAGGAGGCGATCAGGGCGCCTTCGATCAGCAGGTGCGGATCATGACGCATGATCTCGCGGTCCTTGCAGGTCGCGGGCTCGGACTCATCTGCGTTGATGACCAGGTAGTGAGGGCGATCCTTCACTTCCTTGGGCATGAAGGACCACTTCAGCCCGGTCGAGAAACCGGCGCCGCCGCGTCCGCGCAGGCCCGAGTTCTTTACGTTGTTGATGATCCAGTCGCCGCCAAGGTCCAGCATGTCCTTGGTGGCGTTCCACGCGCCGCGCTTCTTCGCACCTTCAAGGCCCCAGTCGTGGAAGCCGTAGAGGTTGGTGAAGATCCGATCCTTGTCTTGGAGGATGCCGACCATGATCCCTTAAAGTCCTTCCGCCATGCGGCGTTTATGGTGGCGGGTGCGCTGGAAGACGGCGTAGATCACCAGCACCCATCCGATAGCCAACAGGCCATAGGCCGCCATCACCGCGTTGTCAGTCAGGCCGAAACGGCCGTCGCGCGCGAACATAACCAATGCGGCCGCGACCACGATGCAGGCCAGGCCAGCCCAACGCTGGCGCCAGCCCACGCGACGCAGCTCGGCCCGATAGGCCGCCCTGCCCGCTTCTGTCTCGAGGTCCGGCCGCGCCATCAGACCGGCGCCTTTTCAGCGACAGGCTCAGAGTTCGGCAGCTTCTTGATCTTCTTGGCGGCCGAGCCGTCATACAGCGCCGGATCCGTCAGCACGCGCGCGCCGCCTACCGGCTCAGACGTGTGACGACCGACATAGCTGCCCGCCTTCGGCGTCTTGCCCGCAGCGAAATCATCGATGATCTGGGCCATGTTCTCAGGCGTCAGATCTTCGTAATAGAGGTCGTTGATCTGGGCCACCGGCGCGTTCGAGCAGGCGCCGATGCATTCGACTTCCTGCCAGGTGAAGCGGCCGTCGGCGGACAGTTCGTCCTTGGGACCGATCTTCTCGCGGCACACGCGCATCAGCTCATTGGAGCCGCGCAGCATGCACTGCGTCGTGCCGCAGACCTGGATCAGCGCGGCCGTACCGACCGGCGTCAACTGGAACATGGTGTAGAAGGTCGCGACCTCCAGCACCCGGATATAGGCCATGCCCAACAGGTCGCCGATGGCGCGCAGCGACGGCTCGGACACCCAGCCTTCCTGCTTCTGGACCAGCCACAGGATCGGGATCACGGCCGACTGGCGACGCGATTCCGGGTACTTCTTGATCCACCACTGAGCCTTTTCCATCGTCTCCTTCGAAAACTCGAAAGAGGACGGTTGCTCCTTGGCGAGACGACGAACGCTCATCGGTCCACTTCTCCGAACACCATGTCGAGCGAGCCGAGGATGGCGGACACGTCCGCCAGCATGTGGCCGCGGTTCATCCAGTCCATCGCCTGCAGGTGACGGAAGCCGGGGGCCGACAGCTTGACGCGGTAGGGTTTGTTGGTGCCGTCCGACACCAGATAGACGCCGAACTCGCCCTTCGGCGCCTCGACGGCCGCATAGACCTCGCCTTCCGGGGTGCGGAAGCCCTCGGTGTAGAGCTTGAAGTGGTGGATCAGCGCTTCCATCGAACGCTTCATCTCACCGCGACGCGGCGGGGCGACCTTGTGGTCTTCGGTCAGGACCGGCTCGCCGGGGCAGTTGCGCAGCTTGTGGATGCACTGCTCCATGATGCGCACCGACTGGCGCATCTCTTCGACGCGGCACAGATAGCGGTCCCAGCAGTCGCCGTTCTTGCCGACGGCGATGTCGAACTCCATGTCGGCGTAGCAGTCGTACGGCTGGGCCTTGCGCAGGTCCCAGGCGATGTCCGAGCCGCGCAGCATGACGCCCGAGAAGCCCCACGCCAGGGCGTTCTCCTTGGACACCACGCCGATGTCGACGTTGCGCTGTTTGAAGATGCGGTTCTCGGTGACCAGGCTTTCGATGTCGTTCAGCGCAGCCGGGAACTCGGCGCACCAGCGGCCGATATCGTCGATCAGCTCGGGCGTCAGGTCCTGATGGACGCCGCCCGGACGGAAGTAGTTGGCGTGCAGGCGCGCGCCGCAGGCCCGCTCGTAAAAGACCATCAGCTTCTCGCGCTCTTCATGGCCCCACAGCGGCGGGGTCAGGGCGCCCACGTCCATGGCCTGCATGGTCGCGTTCAGAAGGTGGTTCAGGATGCGGCCCATCTCCGAGTACAAGACCCGGATCAGCTGGCCGCGATACGGCACGTCGATCTCCAGCAGGCGCTCGATGGCCAGACAGAAGGCGTGCTCCTGGTTCATCGGCGAGACGTAGTCCAGCCGGTCCAGGTAGGGGATGTTCTGGAGGTAGGTGCGCGCCTCCATCAGCTTCTCGGTGCCGCGGTGCAGCAGGCCGATGTGCGGATCGACGCGCGTTACCAGCTCGCCGTCCAGCTCCAGCACCAGACGCAGCACGCCGTGCGCGGCCGGGTGCTGCGGGCCGAAGTTGATGGTGAACTTGCGGTCGTCCATCGCCCGTGCGTGCGGGGTCAGGCCGTCTTCATAATCCTCGAACGGGTCGATGGCCGAACCGAGCGGCGCGGGCATGTTCTTGACGTCGGCCATTACTGCGCTCCCGCCTTTTCATCGCCCGGAAGGACGGTCGGATAGTCGGCGCCTTCCCACGGAGACAGGAAGTCGAAGTTGCGGAATTCCTGCGTCAGCTTCACCGGCTCATAGACGATGCGCTTCTGCTCTTCGTCGTAGCGGACCTCGACGTAGCCCGTCATCGGGAAGTCCTTGCGCAGCGGATGCCCCTGGAAGCCGTAGTCGGTCAGGATGCGGCGCATGTCCGGGTGATCCGAGAAGATCATGCCGTACATGTCGAAGGCTTCACGCTCGAACCAGCCCGCCGACGGATAGACCGAGGTCACGCTGGGGACCGGCTGCACTTCGTCAGTCGACACCTTGACGCGGACGCGCGCGGCGCGGGTCAGCGACAGCAAGTGATAGACGACTTCGAACCGCTCGGCGCGATCGGGATAGTCAGCGCCGCAGACATCCATGCACTGCTGGAAGCCGAACTGATCGCGCAGGGCCGTCATGATCGCGACGATCTTCTCGCGCGGAGCGATCAGGGTCAGTTCGCCATAGGCCACCACAGCCTCGACGCCGAGCGCCGCGACCATTTCCGTGCCCAGAGGCGTAAGAGCGGATTCACGTTCCGCAACGCGCACCAGTTCGCTCATCGCTCGATGGTCCCCGTGCGGCGGATCTTCTTCTGCAGTTGCAGGATGCCGTACAGCAGGGCCTCGGCGGTCGGCGGGCAGCCCGGAACATAGACGTCCACCGGCACCACGCGGTCGCAGCCGCGCACGACGCTGTAGCTGTAGTGATAGTAGCCGCCGCCGTTGGCGCAGCTGCCCATCGAGATGACGTAGCGCGGGTCCGGCATCTGGTCGTAGACCTTGCGCAGGGCCGGAGCCATCTTGTTGGTCAGCGTCCCGGCGACGATCATCAGGTCCGACTGGCGCGGCGAACCGCGCGGCGCGGTGCCGAAACGCTCCAGGTCGAAGCGCGGCATCGACAGGTGGATCATCTCCACGGCGCAGCAGGCCAGACCGAACGACATCCACATCAGCGAACCCGTGCGGGCCCAGGTGATGACGTCGTCCAGCGAGGTCGTCAGAAAGCCGCGCTCGCCCAGTTCCGTATTGACGGACTCGAAGAACTTGTCGTGGATCTTGGGATCATAGCCCTCGACGGTCGAACGCGCAGCCGAACCTGCGGGGACCAGAGGACTGGAGGGGGCGATCACTGCCATTCCAGAGCTCCCTTCTTCCATTCGTAGATGAAGCCGACCGTCAGGACGCCCAGGAAGACCATCATCGACCAGAAGGCGAAGACCATGCCGCCGTGCGACAGGTCGAACATCGACACCGCCCACGGGAACAGGAAGGCGATTTCCAGGTCGAAGATGATGAAGAGGATCGACACCAGATAGAAGCGCACGTCGAACTTCATGCGCGCGTCGTCAAAGGCGTTGAAGCCGCACTCATAAGCCGAGAGCTTCTCGGTATCGGGGTTCTTGGGAGCCAGCACCCAGGCCGCCAGCATGAAGCCGGCGCCGAGCACGATGGCGATGCCCAGGAAAACGACGATCGGAAGATATTCTAGAAGAAATTCGTTCATTCGAGCTGCCTCGCCCGCCGGGAGGTAGGGGGCGGATTCGGGGCTTCTTAGACCCAACCTCGCCAGGGTTCAAACCCATGTCGGCAAAGGTTTTTTGTTGCGAATGGTTCGCAGTTTTTTGCGCGATTTGCCGCAGCCCTCCCGATTGCTTCCTATGCCGGTGATCCGCGAAATGCGCTGTCGCCCATAGATAGCCCAGAGCCTGCGCATGAACCTGGCCGCCCGCCTGCTGAACTCCGTCGAACGCATCGGCAATCGGCTGCCAGATCCTGTCTTTCTATTCCTATGGCTGATCCTGGGTCTGGTGGTCCTGAGTCTGGTCGGGGCTGGCCTGGGCTGGTCTGCGGTCAATCCCGTGACCGGCGAGGTGCTGCAGGCGCAAAGCCTGTTGTCGCCCGCCAATCTGGAACGGCTGTTCATCGGCATGCCGCGCACCCTGGCCGACTTTCCGCCGTTGGGGATCGTCATCACCATCATCTACGGCGCTTCGGTGGCCGAGCGGACAGGCCTGTTCTCGACGGCGATCCGTGGCGCGCTGCTGAACGCCCCACGCTTCATCCTGACGCCGATCGTGGTGATCACCGGCATGGTGTCGCACCATGCGTCGGACGCCTCCTATGTCGTGGTGATTCCTCTGGCGGCCGTCATCTTCGCCGCTGCGGGCCGCCATCCGCTGGCGGGCCTGGCCGCTGGCTTCGCCGCCGTGTCGGGCGGCTATGCGGGCAATCTGTTCCCTGGCGCCAGCGACGCCCTGATCCTGGGCATCACCGAGCCGGCGGCCCATCTGATCGATCCGTCCTACGCCGTCAGCATCGCGGGCAACTGGTTCTTCATCGTCGGGGTGGTGATCGTCTTCACCCCCATCGTCTGGTTCCTGACCGACCGGGTGATCGAGCCGCGCCTGGGCGCCTGGATCCCGCACGACGCCGCCCCGGTCGCCGCCGAGGAGAAGACCCCCCTCACCGCCGCCGAGAAGCGCGGACTGGGCTGGGCGGGCCTGACCATACTGGCCATGATCGCCGTCTGGGCCGCCGTGACCTTCCTGCCCGGCTCGCCCTTCATGGACGCCGACGCCGAGCCGGAGCAGCGCTTCAATCCTCTGTATCGCTCGCTGGTGGCCTTCTTCGCCCTGACCTTCTTCATGGCGGGCGCGGCTTTCGGCGCGGGCTCCGGCTCGATCAAGAGCCACCACGACCTGGTGCGGATGATGCGCGAGGGGATCAGCCAACTGGCGCCCTATATCGTCCTGGCCTTCTTCGCCGCCCACTTCGTCGCCATGTTCAACTGGTCCGGTCTGGGACCGATCCTGGCGGTCAACGCGGCCGCCTCCCTGCGCGAACTGGCCCTGCCGACGCCCGTGCTGCTGATCATGGTCGTGCTGGTGTCCTGCATCTTCGACCTGTTCATCGGCTCGGCCTCGGCCAAGTGGTCGGCGCTCGCGCCCATCGTCGTGCCCATGTTCATGCTGCTGGGCATCAGCCCCGAGATGACGACCGCCGCCTATCGCATGGGTGATTCCGTCACCAACATCGCCACCCCGCTGATGAGCTACTTCCCGCTGATCCTGACCTTCGCCCAGCGATGGGATCCCAGATTCGGCCTGGGCTCGCTGATGGCGACCATGCTGCCCTACGCCGGGGCCTTCCTGATCGCCGGCCTGATCATGGTCGCGTCCTGGGTGGCGCTGGATCTGCCGCTGGGACCGGGCGTAGGCGTCCACTACGAACCGCCGCCGCCCGCCACGGCGTCGCAACTGCCTGCGGACGGCGGAATCGCCGGTCCCGCCGCCCCGCCTCAGGCCGCCGCAGCCGCTCCGACGAGATGATTTGATTTATCCACAGCCAGGTCGCTTGACCTTCGGCGCAGCCCCGCCTAAACGACGCCCCTCGCCGGGGCGCACAGTCGCTTCGGATGGGAACGCGGGTGTAGCTCAGTTGGTTAGAGTGCCGGCCTGTCACGCCGGAGGTCGCGGGTTCGAGCCCCGTCACTCGCGCCACTCCTCTCAAGGCTTTGAGGGAGTGGCGCACCGCCCTTCCCTCTTCTCCTGAAAATCAAAACCGACCCGCAGGCGCCGTTTTCGCACGCCCGCAGTTCATCGGTCCCCAAGCCTAGTTGAGCGGCAGCCTCTCTCGCGGCGTGACGAAGGCGGCCTTCCCGGTCAGTTCGCCGTACAACATGGTCAGATCCTCGAACACGCGGTTCCAGGCGAACTGCTCGACCGCCTTGACCCGCGCCGCCGCGCCCAGCGCCTCTACGTCGCGCGCGAACAACGCCTCAATGGCTGCGGCGTAGTCGACCGGATCGGCCGAGGCCGCCAGTTGCCCCACGCTGTCATCGACCGTCTCGGCCACGCCGCCCGCGTTGACGCCGACCACGGCCCGGCCGCAGGCCATCGCCTCCAGCACGATCAGGCCGAAAGGCTCCTTGTCATTGGCGTGCACGAAGGCGTCGCAGCTGGCGATGATCCGGGCCACGGCGCGCGGGTCCTTTTCATACGGCAGGGAGATCACGCGATCTTCCGGCGGCATTCCGGCGCCCGCGCCGACCAGCACCAGATGATAGGGCGCGCCCAGACGCTGGACCGCGTCGATCAGCACGCCGACGTTCTTCTCCTTGGCCGGACGCCCGGCGAAGCACAGCAGACGGGCGTCTGCGCCCAGGCCCAGCTTCTTCAACAGCCAGTCGCGATCGCGACGATCCGGATGGAAGGTATCGACCTCCACGCCCAGCGGGCGCACGATGATGCCGCCGACCCCGGCCTCTTCCAGCCGTCGAGCAATGAAGCGGCTGGGGGAGACGACGCGATCGAACTGCGAGAACAGCTTGGCCCAGCGTTTCTCCACCGGCTTCTTGGCCCATTCGCCGAAATGCAGCGCCGCCAGACTCGCCGGATCCGAATGACAGAAACCCACGACCGGGCAACCGACCCGCTGGCCCGCCTCCAGCGCGCCCTGCCCCGGCGTATAGGGATCGCCCGCCTCGATCAGCGCGGGATTCAGCGACGATACCCATGCGCCCCAACGGCGCACCGAACCGGGCCAGCGATAACCGTCCCCGAACGGCAGCTTGGGGGCCTGCAGCCGCACCACGCCGTCGCCGCTGGCCCTGTAACCGGCGCCGGGCACGACGAGGCTGTGCGCCACATCGGGGCGATTGTCCGCCAGCCACGCCTTTTTGGACAGCAGATAACGCTTCACCCCGCCCGAGCGCGGCGCGAACAGCATGGTGGTGTCCACCAGCCGGGGCCGATCCTCGGCCGCGCAGGCCTTTAACGCCCGAAGGGTCGCCGCAACCTCATCATCCAGGCCAGGAAAGAGGCGCAGTTCGCTTTCCTGGACGTCGATCGGGCTGACGCTCATGCCTGGGGCCTTTCCGCTGAACTTCTTCACGTTAACGCCAAGGCTCCGACTTTGGATGCGGGACGGTGCAAATCAGCATCCTGCAGATTTTCCGCCCTATATTCGTCCCCGGCTACGCTGCAAGCCACAAGCGCACAAGGCTGCGCTTGTATCCCGGCTGCGCCATGGTTTTCATCTGCCGTTCAGCTTCAGCCCCCTAACGCGAGGTCTTGCAATCGCCTCAAATTCAAGAAACTTGGGGCATGTAGGTGCTGACCCTGTTAGGAGGGGCGCCTCAATCCTTGCGCGTGCGACCACGAGGGGTTTCCTACCGATGCGTATTCTGCTCGCGACCGCTGTAGCGATCGCTCCCCTGATGGTTGCAGCCGGCGCCCAGGCCGAACAGGTCATCTCAAACGGCCGCACCACGCCGATCAGCACCTCGACCGCCAATAACGGCGCGCGCGACGACGTGCGCATCGCCAGCGGCGGCTCCGTCACGGTCACGTCCGGCTCGGCCGTGACGCTGGATTCCAGCAACAGCGTCAAGCTCGACGCCGGCTCCAAGATCGACATGCTGAAGGCGGCCGACGGCGCCACGGGCATACTCGCCAACGGCGGCAACACCGGCGACATCACCATCGCCGGCGCCATCACGATCACCGATGCGATCGACGAGTATAAGGACGAAGATAAGGACGGCGACCTGGACGGCCCCTTCGCCGAAGGGAATAACCGCTATGGCGTGCGCGTCACCGGCGATTCCCCCCTGACAGGCAACATCCGGATCGAGAACTCCGGTTCAATCCGCGTTGAGGGCAACAATTCCGCCGGTCTGTCGGTCGAAGCGCCCCTGACCGGCAACATCTTCAGCATGGGCCAGATCAACGTCATCGGCGACAACGGCTATGGCGTGCGCACCACCGGCGACGTCAGCGGCGACGTCACCCTGCTGGGCGGCATCGGCGTGGTCGGCGAGAACTCGACCGGCGTCGCCATCGACGGCGATGTCGGCGGCCAAGTCAAGATTCAGGGCGCCGTCACCTCTACCGGCTATCGCTACACCACGGCCCCGCCGTCCAAGCCCACGACGGGCGAGCCGTGGCCCGGCCAAGCCTATCTCGAAAACCTGGATGAGGACGACCTGCTGCAGGGCGGCCCGGCCGTGCGAATCGCAGGCGATGTCGGCAAGGGCGTCGTGTTCGACACCGCCCCCTCCTACGGCCCCGGCGGAATCGACGGCGACGACGACGGCGACGGCGTCAAGAACGGCGACGAGGACGACGACGGCGACGGCAAGATCAACCGCGAAGACGACGACCGCGACGGCGACGGCATCCCCGACGCCCAGGAAACGACCGCCACCATCCGCTCGTTCGGCGGCGCGGCGGCGGTGCTGGTGGGCTCGACCGACAACGCCATCACCCTGGGCGCGGCCGGCACAGGCGATTCCGCCTATGGCCTGATCAACCGCGGCTCCATCGAAGCGGCCGGCGTCTACAAGGACGTCGACGCCAAGGCCGTGCAGATCGGCGGTACGGGCCAGGACGTAACGGTCGCCGGAGGCTTCCGTAATGAAGGCACCATCGTCTCATCGGCCGTGTCCGCGAACAGCAGCACCGTGCTGGTCGGCAGCGGCGCTTCGCTGCCTACCATCTTCAACAGCGGCGCCATTCAGGGCTCCATCGCCACCTCCGACGCCGACACGGCCAGCGGCGTCCTGATCCAAAACGGCGCCAACGTCGGTTCGATCTCGAACTCGGGCAACATCGCCGTGGCGGTGAACGGGTCCAAGGGTTCCGCCGTGGCCATTCGCGACGAATCCGGCACGCTTTCCACAATCGACAACACCGGTCGCATCATCGCCGTCGTCACGCCCGAGAAAGATGTCGAGAAGACGGGGTCCGCCATCGCCGTGGACGTCAGCGCCAATACGACCGGCGTGACCTTCGTTCAGGACGGCGTCGTCGTACCGGACCACAAATTGCCTGACGCTGACGGCGACGGGGTGCCGGACGCCAATGAACCGGCGATCGTCGGCGACATCCGCTTCGGCTCAGGCGCTGACGTGCTGGATGTCCGCAACGGCACGGTGAACGGCGACATCTCGTTCGGGACCGGAGCCGACCGCCTGTCGATCAGCGGCGGCGCCGTGGTGAAAGGCAAGCTGTCGAACGACGACGGCCAGCTCGACATCGACATTTCCAAGGGGGTCCTGGACGCTCAGCAAACCACGAGCCTGGATATCTCCAGTCTTAATGTCGGCGAAGACGGCAAGCTGATCGTGACCCTGGACGAGGCGACCAAGGACGAGTTCCGCTACAATGTCAGCGGCTCGGCCGACCTGGCGGGCGCCAGCAGCCTTGGCGTCCGCTTCAACTCCCTAATTGACGCTGAAGGCACGACCACCTTCAAGGTGATCAAGGCAGGTGACCTGAACGCTGGCGATCTGACGTCCGAAGAACTGCAATCAAACTCGCCCTACGCTTTCGTCGTCGAAATCGGCGACGTGACCGCGAACGAACTGTCGATCGACGCCCGCAGGATCACGGCCGACGAGGCCAAGATGATCAACTCGGAAGCCGCCGCCTACGACGTGCTCTACGCCGGCCTGGCCGATAATGAGATCATCCGCGCGGCTCTGCTCAACCAGACGGATCGCGAAGGCTTCTTCCACATCTATCAGCAACTGCTGCCCGAGCACTCGGGCGGGCCGCTGCTGTCGCTGGCCAGCGGCGTCGACGCCGTGACCCGCGCCCTGACCGGCCGCAACGCCGCCGCCGCTCCGGGCGAAACCAGCGCCTGGGTGCAGGAGATCAACTTCTACGCCGATAAGGACAAGACCGACACCTACGGCTTCCGCTCGGAAGGCTTCGGCCTGGCGGGCGGCGTCGAGCGCGGCACCTCGATGGGCGCCTTTGGTCTGACGGCCGCCTTCACCTCCTCCGATCTGGAAGACCCGGAATCGGCCGCTGAAGAAGTCCTGTCGGCCAATCTGCTGGAACTGGGCCTCTATTGGCGCGCCCAGGGGCAGTACTGGACGACCTGGGCGCGTGCGGCGGGCGGTTACGCCTCCTTCAGCGCGACGCGCAAGCTGGTCGCCGAAGGCGTCAACCTGAAGAACGAATCCGACTGGCACGGCTTCACCCTGGCCGCAGCGGGCGGCGCTTCGTACGAGCGTCACTTCGGCCGCCTGAATGTCCGTCCCGAAGCCTATGTCGAATATTTCTCGCTGAGCGAGGACGCCCGTTCCGAACGCGGCGGCGGCGACGGCTTCGATCTGGATATCGACGAGCGCGACGGCCACATGTTCTCAGGCGTGGCGGCCGTCAACATCGGCTACGGCTTCGGCAAGGACGGCTGGATCCGCCCGGAAGTCCGCCTCGGCTGGCGTCAGAACTTCTCGGTCGACGCCGGGACCACCATCGCCCGCTTCGCCTCAGGCGGCGACGCCTTCACCCTGACGCCCGCCAGCATCGAAGGCGGCGGTCCGATCCTGGGCTTCCGTCTGAATGTGGGCAACGACCTGGGGATGCTGGCCATCACCGGCGACGCCGAACTGCTGGAAGACTACGTCCGCTACACCCTGCTGCTGCGGGCCAGCTTCAAGTTCTGATTCTTCTTCGGGATTCGGATCAAAACGGGCCGTCGGATTCGTTCCGGCGGCCTTTTCCGTATCTTGTCGTCGCCTCGCGTCTTCCTATGATCCCTGTCAATTCAGAGGGGGATTCATATGAACAAGTTCGCCTGGGCCGCCTGCGCCCTGATCCTTAGCGCCCATGCGCCGGCGCTGGCGCAAACTGCGCCTGCTGTTGCTCAGGCCGCCCTGCCCTCTGCCGACCGCGGCCTGTTCACCGCTCAGGACCTGTTCGGCATGGAGGTCGCCTCCGACGCCCAGATCAGCCCCGACGGCAGCCGGATCGCCTATGTCCGCCAGACGGCCGACATCATGACCGATCAGATGCGCCCGACCATCTGGCTGATCGACGTGAAGACGGGCCAACACACGCCGCTGATCGCTTCGGCCGGTTCCCACCGCCAGCCGCGCTGGTCGCCGGATGGAACGCGCCTGTCCTACATCTCGAACGCCGAGGGCGGCGCGCCGCAACTGTTCGTGCGCTGGATGGCGTCGGGTGAAGCGGTCCGCGTCACCAACCTGCCCAACACCCCGTCAAGCATCAGCTGGTCGCCCAACGGCGAGCAGTTGGCCTATTCGGTCCTGGTTCCCGGCGACAAGCCCAAGATCGGCTCGTCGCTGCCGAAGCCCGAAGGCGCCAAATGGGCGCCGCCGCTCGAGATTATCGACACCGTCTCGTACCGCTCGGACGGTCAGGGCTATCTCAAGCCCGGTTTCCGCCATGTCTTCGTCGTCGGCGCCCAGGGCGGCGGCGCGCGCCAACTGACTCACGGCGACTTCAATCACGGCGGCGGTCTGTCCTGGTCGGCTGATTCCCGCACCCTCTATCTCAGCGCCAACCGTCGACCCGACTGGCAGCGCGAAGCCGCCGACAGCGAAGTCTTCGCCCTGGACGTGCAGACCGGCGGCCTGACCGCCCTGACCAGCCGCGCCGGTCCCGACAACTCGCCCGTCGCCTCACCCGACGGACGCCGCATCGCCTATCTCGGCTATGACGACAAGCGGATGGGCTATCACAACACTCGCCTCTATGTGATGGACGCCGACGGCTCGAACAGCCGCGTGCTGACGCCGAACCTGGACCGCTCGGTCAAATCGCCGGTGTGGAGCCGCGATGGGCGCTCGGTCTATGTCGCCTATGACGATCAGGGGCGCACCAAGGTCGCCCGCGTCTCGCTGGACGGCGCCGTCACCACCCTGATCGAAGACCTGACGGGCGACGATTTCGGCCGTCCCTACACCGGCGGCGATTTCACCGTGGCCGACGACGGCGCCATCGCCTTCACGCGCGGCACGCCGATGCGTCCGGCCGATGTCCACGTCCTGAAGGGCGGCCGCAGCACTCAGCTGACCCGCCTGAACGCGGACTTCCTCAGCGCCCGCCGCCTGGGCGAGGTGCGCCGCATTCAGGTCGCCTCGTCTCACGACCAGCGCGCGGTCGAAAGCTGGCTGACCCTGCCGGCCGACTACGTCGAGGGCCAGAGCTATCCGCTGGTGCTGGAAATCCACGGCGGCCCGTTCGCCGCCTATGGCCCGCACTTCGCCACCGACAACCAGCTGTTCGCAGCTGCGGGCTACGCCGTTCTTTCGGTCAACCCGCGCGGCTCGACCTCCTATGGGGACGAGTTCGCCAACCTGATCCACCACAACTATCCGTCGAACGACTATGACGACCTGATCAGCAGCGTCGACGCCGTCATCGCTCAAGGCGTCGCCGATCCCCACCGCCTGTTCGTCACCGGCGGCTCGGGCGGCGGCGTGCTGACCAGTTGGATCGTCGGCAAGACCGACCGCTTCAAGGCCGCCGTGGTCCAGAAGCCCGTCATCGACTGGGCCAGCTTCGTGCTGACGGCCGACAACCCGGCCTTCTTCGCCCGCTACTGGTTCGGTGAATATCCGTGGGAGAACCCGGAGGCCTACTGGCGCCGGTCGCCGCTGTCGCTGGTCGGCAACGTCAAGACCCCGACCATGGTCGTCGTCGGCGACGAGGACTACCGCACCCCGGTCAGCGAGTCGGAGCAGTACTACACCGCCCTGCAACTGCGCGGCGTGCCCACGGCCCTGGTGAAGATCCCCGGCGTCGGCCACAGCCTGGCCGTCCGTCCGTCCCAGAACGCCGCGCGCATGAACGCCATGATCGAATGGTTCGAGCGCTATAAGGACGGCGCCCCGACCGCTCGCTAACGTCAGCACAGCACGGACCGAAACCCGCGCCCGCCGTCGAACGGCAGGCGCGGGTTTTTGCTTTGAGAGCCTTAAGCGTGGCGTTAGTTGACTTTTAACCAGAACACTTACAGAACATCACCAACGGTTCACGCCTTGTTCTGGATTCGCCGCCATGCTCACGAAGAAACAGCACGAACTCCTGATGTTCATTCATGAGCGCATTCGGGAAACGGGCGTGTCGCCCTCCTTCGACGAGATGAAGGAGGCGCTGGACCTGGCGTCCAAGTCGGGCATCCACCGCCTGATCACGGCGCTTGAGGAACGCGGCTTCATCCGCCGTCTGGCCCACCGCGCTCGCGCGCTGGAGGTGGTGAAGCTGCCAGAACAGGCGACGACCGCTGCTCCGGCCAAGGGACGCGCCCCCTTCAAGCCCGACGTGATCCAGGGCGGCGGCCTCAACCCGCGCCCGTCCGTCGCCGAGGCCGCCAACGATGTCCGCGACCTGCCCCTGTTGGGCAAGATCGCCGCCGGCACCCCCATCGCCGCCATCCAGCATGAGCGCGAGCGCCTGCCCGTCCCTGAATCCATGCTGGGCGCCGGCGAGCATTACCTGCTCGAGATCGAAGGCGACTCCATGATCGAGGCCGGCATCCTCGACGGCGACACGGTCATCATCAAGCGGGTCGAGAACGCCTCCTCGGGCGAGATCGTCGTGGCCCTTGTCGAGGGCGAGGAAGCCACGCTGAAGCGCCTGCGCAAGAAGGGCCAGTCCATCGCCCTGGAGCCCGCCAACAGCGCCTATGAGACCCGCATCTTCGGCCCCGATCAGGTCGAGGTTCAGGGCAAGCTGGTCGGCCTGCTGCGCCGCTATCACTGAGGACGGGGCAGAGGCGCCACGCGCGCCTTCTTTCCGCTCATCCCGGCGGACGCCGGGACCCAGTGCTTTGGCCGCAAGCGGAGCCGTTTGATTGTCCGCCGGCCTCCCCTGGCCAGCGACAATACATGTGGCTCTTACTGGATCCCGGCGTCCGCCGGGATGAGCGGGTTAAGAGAGAGGCCCGCTCCACGGCCGCCTGCCCCGCACTTCGGCCGCCCACAAGGCGCGCCAGCCGCCGGCGTCATCGCGCCATAACTCCACCGAACCGCCGCGCGCATAGTCGGCGCCGTCCAGCACCAATCGCCCTTGGCATGACGACGGCAGGGTTGTGATCACGGCGCGCACGCTGACAACCTGCGCGCTACGACACATCTGATCCAACTGCTCGGCCGTCGGCGCCGCCTTGCCCCACCACAGCGCCAGCGGCCCCGTTTCGCCGTCCGGCGCACAGAAAGAACGCTTACAGACCCAACCCTCGGGCGACCGCGCGACGGGCTCCAGCCCTCGTCTCCGGGACCACAGATCGATGGCGAACCTGCGAACCGCAGGCCGCACCACAACCGCCTCGCTTTCCAGCCGATAGGCTGCATTCGCTCCACCATCGCCGATCCAGATATCCGGCGGCGCCGCGCGCGGCCAGATCAGCACAGCGGCCGCAAAAGGCAGCCCCAGCAACCGCCACCATCCGCGCCACAGGCACATGAACAATATACCCAGAAAGGCGACCGGCAGGGCCGCCGCAGGGGCGCTGGAAATCGCCTTCACTGCGCCGGGTAGATTGGCCGCCCAGTGTCCGATCGCCAGCATGGCGTCCACCGACTGACCCGCCACCCACAGGAAGGGCGCGCCCAGCCCCAGCGGCTCCAGCGCCGCGCCTAGCGCCAAGGCAGGCATCATGACGAAATCCGCCAGCGGCGCTGTCGCCATATTGGCGAGCAGCCCATAGACGGCCGTGCGATTGAAATGCTGCATGGCGAACGGCCCGGTCGCCATGCCCGCCACCAGGCTGGCGGCACAGGCAGCCATCAGCCAGCTTGCAAACCTTTGAACGGCGGCGATCGGCCAGGGAACGGACAGTTCGCGGATGCGACGCGGCCAGACCTCGACCAGGGCGACCAGAGCCGCCGTCGCCGCGAACGACATCTGGAACCCCGGCGTCACGACGGCCTCAGGCCGTAGCAACAGGACGACAAAGGCCGCTGCCGACAGCGCCCGCATGGTCACGGCCTGCCGATCCGTCAGTATCGCCAGAAAGGCGATCGACGCCGTAATCGCGGCGCGTTCGGCCGGCGGCGGCGCGCCCGAGATGACCAGATAGGTCCCGACCGCGATCAACCCCGCAATCGCCGCCGCCTTCTTGCCCGACACACGCAACGCCAGCCACGGCCACGCCGCAACCAGAAGGCGGGCCGCAAAGAAGACAAAGCCGCCCACGACCGCCATATGCAGGCCCGAGATCGACAGGATATGCGCCAGCCCGGAATCGCGCATGGCGTCCAGATCCGGATCCTGGATCCACGTCTCATGACCGGTCGTCATGGCCGCCGCCACCCCGCCGGTCCGCTCGCCCAGACGCGCCACGATCCTTTCAGCCAGGGCGTAGCGAACCGCATTGACCTTCATCGTCGCCCTGACCCGCCACGGCGGCGGGGCGAGAGCCGCCGGACGCGTCGGGCCCAGGGCGAACAGGGTCCCGCCCATCCCCTTGAAATAGGCGTTGCGGCCGAAATCGTAGGCTCCGGGACTGGCGGGCGGCGGCGGCGGGTTCAGGATGCCGAACACCCGGATCGGCGCGCCGGGCGGCGGGGGCGCCCCCTTCACCGTCACGCGCAGCCGCTCGGGCGTCTGCTCCGGCGCCAGCCCCCGCACGCGCACAGGCGCCACCACCACGCGCGCCCCATGCTGGCCGGACGAGTCCACGTCGATGACCCAGCCCTCGACCTGGGTGGGAGCCATGTCCGCAGGCGCAATCGGCGCCGCCACAGCGTCTGTTCTCAGCTTGGCCACCGCCAGTCCGCCCGCGAAACAGGCCAGCATCAGCAGGATCAGGGTCACCCAGCGCGGCGCGCCTCTGGCCCGACCGACGATCCAGGCTCCGAAGAACACGGCGGCGCCCAGCACCAGAGGCCAGGTCGTCGGCTCGTCCTTCAGCGTGAAATAGGCCCCGCATCCGGCTCCGAAGCAGACGGACGACCACAACGGCCAACGTTCGGCCTGCGCCCGCGCGTCTGCGACCAGACTGGCAAATAACCCGGCCATGAGGGTTCGCTTCCCCACGGGCGGGCGTATAAGACCCTGCCCTATGGATGCTGCCTCTATGACCTCCCCCTCGTCGACCGTCGTCACCCGCTTCGCCCCCTCGCCCACAGGCTACCTGCATATCGGCGGGGCGAGAACTGCGTTATTCAATTGGCTGTACGCCAAGGGGCGCGGCGGCAAATTCCTGATCCGTATCGAGGACACCGACCGCGAGCGTTCGACGGATGAGGCGGTGAAGGCCATCTTCGACGGCCTGTCCTGGCTCGAACTGTTCGGCGACGAGGAGCCTGTCTTCCAGTTCGCCCGCGCCGACCGCCACCGCGAGGTGATCAACGAGTTGCTGGCGACGGGTCACGCCTATCGCGACTTCCTGACGGCCGACGAGACCACGGCCCTGCGCGACCAGGCCAAGGCCGAGGGTCGCGACTTCGTCTCGCCCTGGCGCGACCGCGAGCCCAGCGTCGATGATCTGGCCAAGCCGCACACGGTGCGCTTCCGCCGACCGTTGGATCAGGCCGTCATGGTCGACGACGCCGTGCAGGGGACGGTGCGCTGGGAATCGGCGTCGCTGGACGACCTTGTCATCCTGCGCTCGGACGGGGCGCCGACCTATAATCTGGCGGTGGTGGTGGACGACCACGACATGGGCGTGACCCACGTCATCCGCGGCGACGACCATCTGAACAACGCGGCCCGTCAGAGCCTGATCTACGACGCCCTCGGCTGGACGCGGCCGACCTTCGCCCACATCCCCCTGATCCACGGTCCGGACGGCGCCAAGCTGTCCAAGCGCCACGGCGCCCAGGCCGTGCACGAATACGCCGACATGGGTTATCTGCCCGAGGCCATGCGCAACTATCTGGCCCGCCTCGGCTGGGCGCACGGCGACGACGAGCTGTTCAGTGACGAGCAGGCGCTGGAATGGTTCGACCTGGCGGGCGTCAACAAGGCGCCAGCCCGGTTGGACTTCGACAAACTGGCCCACGTCAACGCCCACTGGCTGCGGCTGGCGGACGACGACCGCCTCGCCAAACTGACGCTCGACGCCCACCTGGCGCGCGGTCGCACCCTTGAGCCGGACGACGAGGAACGGCTTCTGCGGGCCATGCCTTTCGTCAAGGATCGCGCCAAGACCATCCCCGAGCTGGCGGATCAAACGGCATTCGTGTTGCAGGCGCGTCCACTCGCGCTCAACGAGAAATCGGCCGGTTTGCTGCAGGGCGAAAGCTGGCAGAGAATCTCACGACTGCGTGAACGTCTGAATCTTTTCCAGAGCTGGGACGTCTTCGCCCTTGAAGCCGAACTTAAGGCCTTTGCGGAGGAAGAAGGCGTAGGCTTCGGAAAAATAGGACCTTCCATACGCGCAGCCTTGACGGGCGGTTCGGCCTCGCCCGATATCGCGCGAACTCTTTGTGCTCTCGGGCGTAACGAAAGTCTCGGACGCTTGGATGATGCGCTGCAACAGACTAAGTGATCACCCATAACCAACTCAGGCCGATCGCCTCCCCGCGCCGGTCCAAGGAAGAACAAGGGGCCTAGATGACTGAACAAGCGAAACCCGCCGGCTCGGCGACCCTGTCCTACCAGGACAAGACCGTAGAGCTCCCCGTCCTTTCCGGCTCGACCGGCCCGGACGTCATCGATATCCGCAAGCTGTACGGCGGCACCGGCGCCTTCACCTTCGACCCCGGCTTCACCTCCACCGCGGCCTGCGAATCGGCCCTTACCTACATCGACGGCGACGCTGGCGTTCTGTTGCACCGCGGCTATCCGATCGACCAACTGGCCTCGAAGTCCAACTTCCTGGAAGTCTGCCACCTGCTGCTGCACGGCGAACTGCCGAACGCCGCCGAATACGAAGAGTTCGAGCAATGCGTCACGCGGCACACCATGCTGCACGCCCAGTTCGACCGCTTCTTCGAAGGCTTCCGCCGCGACGCCCATCCGATGGCGATCATGGTCGGCACTGTCGGCGCCCTGTCGGCCTTCTATCACGATAGCCTGGACATCCATGATCCGGTGCAGCGCAACATCTCGGCCATCCGCCTGATCGCCAAGATGCCGACCATCGCGGCCCGTGCCTACAAGTACCATATCGGCCAGCCGTTCATCTCGCCGCGCAACGACCTGTCGTACGCCGAGAACTTCCTGCGCATGTGCTTCGCCGTGCCGGCCGAGGACTATCAGGTCGATCCGGCCCTGGTGCGCGCGATGGACCGCATCTTCATCCTGCACGCCGACCACGAGCAGAACGCCTCGACATCGACCGTTCGTCTGGCGGGTTCGTCGGGCGCCAATCCCTTCGCCTGTATCGCCGCCGGCATCGCCTGCCTGTGGGGCCCGTCGCACGGCGGCGCCAACGAAGAGGCGCTGAACATGCTGAAGGAAATCGGCACGCCGGACCGCATCCCCGAGTTCATCGAGGGCGTGAAGGCGCGCAAGTACAAGCTGATGGGCTTCGGCCACCGCGTCTACAAAAACTACGACCCGCGCGCCAAGGTCATGCAGCAGTCGGCCTACGAAGTGCTGGCCGCCACGGGTCGCGAGAACGATCCGTTGTTCCTGGTCGCCAAGGAACTGGAGAAGGTCGCCCTGTCGGACGAGTACTTCACCTCGCGCAAGCTGTTCCCGAACGTCGACTTCTACTCGGGCATCACCCTGTCGGCCATGGGCTTCCCGACCACCATGTTCACCGTGCTGTTCGCCCTGGCGCGCACCGTGGGCTGGATCGCCCAATGGCAGGAAATGATGGCCGATCCGTCGCAGAAGATCGGCCGCCCGCGTCAGCTGTACACCGGGCCGACCGAGCGCGACTACGTCCCGCTGGCTCAGCGCGGCTAAGAGATCAAAAGCGTAAGGCTGCACAAACGCCGGGGCGAGAGCTCCGGCGTTTTTTCTTGGCTTTGCGAAAGATCAAGACCCGGCCGCATCAGGCGCGCTAAGAGTCGAACTCTCCCAGTTCTTCTTCATGAGGATCCGCCATGCAAGGCTATCTCGACGACATCGAACGGGCCACGCTCGACAACGACGACTATCGCCGCGCGCTCTACACCGGCCGTCACCTGCAACTGGTGCTGATGACGCTTCAGCCGGGCGAAGAGATCGGCGAAGAGGTCCATGAAGGCCACGACCAGTTCTTCCGCATCGAACAGGGCGAAGGACAGATCGTCATCGACGGGCAATCGCGCCCCGCCCAGGCCGAGTCCGGCATCATTGTTCCCGCCGGAGCCCGCCACAACCTGATCAACACGGGCTCGGAGCCGCTGAAGCTCTACACCCTCTATGGCCCGCCGGAACATCGCCACGACGTGGTCCACCCGACCAAGGCCGACGAGTCCGAAGAGCATTTCGACGGCAAGACCTCGGAATAGGCTCAGGCAACCGGCGCGCTCTCCCACGCCAGGCGGGAGCGCGCCCTCTGCCTTCGAACCCCGCCAGCGATTTCAAATGACGAACGGTCTGGCATGGTGAAGCCTGTCGAGAATCTTCGACCGGTTGAAAAGCCGACTCGGTATCGTGGCCAAACTCAATGGAGCTAAGCGATGGATTTCACCCTGACGGAACGCGAGCGTTCGTTTCAGGCGCGCGTCCGGGCCTTCATGGCCGAAAAGGTGCGCCCGCGCGTCGCCGCCGTCCACGCCGAGATCGCTGAAGGCGACCGCTGGGCTGCGCCCCTGCCCTCGATCGAGGCGCTGAAGGTCGAGGCGCGCGCCGCCGGGCTGTGGAACCTGTTCATGCCGCCCGCGCCCGAAGGCATGGCCGAACCGGACGATTTCGAGTTTACGGGCGAGCGGCTGACCAACCTGGAATACGCCTTGTGCGCCGAAGAGATGGGCCGCATCGACTGGGCCAGCGAGGTGTTCAACTGCTCGGCGCCCGACACCGGCAATATGGAGGTGCTGCACCGCTACGGCACGCCCGCGCACAAGGCGAAGTGGCTGACGCCGCTGATGAACGGCGAGATCCGTTCGGCCTTCCTGATGACCGAACCGGCCGTCGCCTCGTCCGACGCCACCAATATCCAGACGCAGATCCGTCGCGACGGCGACTGCTATGTCATCAACGGCCGCAAATGGTGGTCGTCCGGGGCGGGCGATCCGCGCTGCCGCATCGCCATCGTCATGGGCAAGACGGACCCGGACGAGAAGACCTATCGCCAGCAGTCGATGATCCTGGTGCCGATGGACACGCCCGGCGTGAAGATCGAACGGCCGCTGAGCGTCTACGGCTATGACCACGCCCCGCACGGCCATATGGAGGTCAGCCTGACCGACGTGCGCGTGCCGGTCGAGAACATCCTGCTGGGCGAGGGGCGCGGTTTCGAGATCGCGCAGGGGCGCCTGGGTCCGGGCCGCATCCACCACTGCATGCGCACCATCGGCGCCGCCGAAGAGGCGCTGGAGGCCATGACCCGCCGCCTGATGTCGCGCGTCGCCTTCGGCAAGCGGATCGGCGAGCATTCTGTCTGGGAAGAGCGCGTCGCCCGCGCCCGCATCGACATCGAGATGACGCGCCTGCTGTGCCTGAAGGCCGCCGACATGATGGACTGCGCGGGCAATAAGGCGGCCAAGGACGAGATCGCCATGATCAAGGTCCAGGCGCCGATGATGGCCCTGCGCATCATCGACGACGCCATTCAGGCCCACGGCGGCGGCGGCGTGTCCCAGGACTTCGAACTGGCGGCGACTTGGGCGGGCATCCGCACCCTGCGCTTCGCCGACGGCCCGGACGAGGTCCACGCCCGCGCCATCGCCCGGTCCGAGTTCGCCCGCCACGCGGAGGCGGCCCGATGAGCGATCTGGACGTCGCGCGTCTGGGCCAGTGGCTGGCGGGCGTCCTGCCCGCCGCGCCCGCCGACATCCGTCTGGAGAAGTTCCCCGGCGGCCAGTCGAACCCGACCTATCGGATGACTGTCGACGGCCGGGATTATGTCCTGCGCCGTCGGCCGTTCGGCCCCCTGCTGCCCTCGGCCCATGCGGTCGAGCGCGAATACAGGCTGATCAGCGCCCTGCATCCGACCGGCTTTCCCGCGCCTGCGCCGCTGGCCCTGTGTCAGGACGACGCCGTCATCGGCTCGGCCTTCTATGTGATGGAGCTGGTCGAGGGGCGCACCTTCTGGAACGGCGCCCTGCCGGACCTGTCGCCGCCTGAGCGCCGCGCCGCCTATGAGGCCATGGTCGACACGCTGGCCCAGTTGCACAGCGTCGATCCGGTCGCCGTGGGGCTGGAGGACTTCGGCCGCCCCGGCAACTATTTCGAGCGTCAGGTCGCCCGCTGGACCAAACAGTACCGCGCCGCCCAGACCGACGACCTGCCCGAGGTCGAGCGCCTGATCGACTTCCTGCCGCGCACGGCGCCGGAACAGACTCGCACCGCCATCATCCACGGCGACTATCGCATCGACAACCTGATCTACGCCCCCGACTCCATGACTGTCCGCGCCGTGCTGGACTGGGAGTTGGCGACGCTGGGCGACCCGCTGGCCGACTTCGCCTATCTAGCCATGAACTGGATCCTGCCCGCCGACGGCCGCGCCGGTCTGAACGGTCTGGACCTTGAGGCCGCGGGCATTCCGTCGCTGGACGACATGGCCCAGCGGTATTGCGCCGCCACCGGCCGCGACGCCCTGCCGGACCTGCACTGGCACTTCGCCTTCAACCTGTTCCGCCTGATCGGCATCATCCAGGGGGTGAAGAAGCGGATGCTGTCGGGCAACGCCTCCAGCGCCAAGGCCGCCGACGCCGTGGCCATGCTGCCTGCCCTCACCACCGCCGCCTGGCGCGAGGCCCGCCTCGCGGGCGCCGCGACTGAAGGACAAGGCGCCTGCTAAGGCTCGGACCAACCCAGCACGCGCAGACGCGGCTCAGGCTTCTGCGCACCTGAGAAGACCAAGCTGACCTTCTTCTCTCCCCGTCCCGGCACATAGTCCAGCGACACGCCGGACCGTTCATCGCCAAACTGGCCCTCGATATCCACAGCGGCGGCGGCCAAGTCGCCATGATTGGCGACAACGATGTCGACCACCCATCCGCCCGCCGAGGGCCGAATATCATCGCGCGTGATCGTCAGGTCCGCCGGCAAGGGTTTGGAAAAGGCCGCAGAAGCGAGAACGGCCACGGCCCCGAACAGAACGACACACCCCGCGACGGCGCAGCAGGCCTGCAGTCGCGACACGGACTTCTTATCCATCTGCTCTTTCCCTCGGCGCGCCATGGTCACACCAACAGCCGGGCCGCAGCCGCGCCGATAGACGCCGGAAAGGCCAGGATGACCGTATTGGCGGCCAGCGACTGAACGCCGTGGCCGTCTGCTCCTCCGAACACCCAAAGCATGGCCAGGCTGGATAGCAGGCACAGGGCGTAGCCCGGCAGGGTGAAGTCGAGGAAGGCCCGCAGCGGCGTCTCCGCCTCTTCCTGCCCTGCGAATCCGGCTTCAAACACGATAAGGTGCAGCAGGATAACCGACACCGCCAACACCCCCAGAGCGCCCAAAGGGGTGGTGAGATAGGCGATCAGCCGCATCTCCTCCGTAGGAGCCAGGTTCAGGGCGAAATAGAGCGCCCCGGCCAGCATGAGAAACAGTTCGCCCGGATAAGAGGCTTGGTCCTCCTCACCCTCGTTCGGATCGCCGGACAGCTGGCGTCGCGCCGCCAAGGCGCCAAGCGCGGCCGGCACCGCTTGCAAGGAGACCTGCCCCACGGCGGATGCCGGCGAACTCCCATCCAGAACATTGAACATCAACAGAAGCGCGGTGGCGGTGATGAATCCCACGGCCAGAGCGACCAGGGTGTCCAACGCATTGTTCACCAGGCCTCGTCGCGCCGAGAACCCGGCGTAATGCGCCAACCCGAACAGCACCGGCAGCGCCGCCAACAAGAAGAGCAGACGCTGCACCGGCTCAGCAGCAAAGCCGAGCGCCCACATCTCCATGGTCATCAGCAGGGGCAGGCTGAACAGCAGCGCGCCGCCGAACGCCCGGCCCAGGTCCCGTATATAGGCGCCGTCTTCCGCCTTCCCGATATCCTGCAGCGAGTTCATGCCCATCCAACGCCGGCGTCTGACTTCCGCTCCCGCGTCACTGGGCGCCTCTGTCTCCAAAGCGCCACTTCATGATCAGAACGGCCGACGCCATGACCAGAGCGCAGGCGTTGGCGAAGGTCACAGGCCACGCCTGAGTCATGACGCCATAGATCGTCCAGAGGATGAAACAGCTGACGGTCAAGGAATAGGTCTTGAGGCTGACCGCCGACGCATCGCGCTCCTTCCAGATCTTGTATGCCTGCGGCGCAAAACTGGTGATGGAGCAGATCGCCGCCGCCGTGCCTATGATGTTCGCTAGCTGGTCATTCATGACCGGCCAACGCCAGGCCTGCGCCGCCGTTCCGAAAGCGCGCTTCCGGAATCAGCCGCCAATCACGCCCAGGCGAACCGGCAGATGAGACCCTCAGGCGAACTAGACCCAGGCGTCCAAGACTTCATCGCACTCCGCCGTCTCGATCTGCTGGCCGAACCGGTCATGATAGAGGCCGAGCAAGGCGTCGTGCGACTGGTCCGACGAACTGCACAGGGCGTCGGAAACCACCACCACCCGCAAGCCCAGATCCACGGCGCCGAGCACGGTCGCAAGCACGCACACGTCGGTCTCCGCCCCCGTCACCACCAGGGTGTCCACATGACCGGCCGCAAGCGCCCTCGCCAGACCGGTATCTACCCATGGCGAATAATGCGCCTTGTCCAAGATCCTGGCGGGCGGGGTGAAGCCTTGAAGCTCAGGCAGAAGCTGCACCTTGTCCTCACCCAAGTTCTCGAGCGTGATCGACGACCATCGCTCCCAGTAGCGCCGCCACGCGCCCCGCCCCTCACTAGGCGAACGCGCGGGAATGAACCGAGTGAAGCAGGTCCGGTCTGCCTTACGCTCGCACAGGCGTTCGACAATGGGCAGAACGCGCGGCATCCACGGCGTGCGCCAGGCGGTGTCTTCAGCAAAGAGCCGTTGCATGTCCACGCACAGGTGGACGGCGTTGGCCGGGATGCGGCCGAAATGAATGCCAGAAGCCATGCTGGGGCAAACCTCAGATTTTCCCAAGCGGTTCCACCGGTCGCGAACAGGCATGCGCCCAGGGAGCAGCCTGCCTGCCAACGCGGCCAGAGCGTCGCCGACGGCGAGGCGAGCGCGTGGTCGGCCCGACGAGCGGCGGAACCGGGCTTCGACCTGCGCCGTTTTCCTGCCCTGCTCAGGAACCCCGACACCATGTCTGATACGGTCGCCGAACCCGCCTTTGAACCGCCTCCCGAGGCGCAGGCCTTCTATGAGGAGGCGTTGGGCCTGCTGAAGGAATCGGGCGTGCCCTTCCTGCTGTCGGGGACCTACGCCGTCACGGCCTATACGGGCATCCGACGTCCGACCAAGGACCTGGACGTCTTCTGCAAGCCCGGCGACTACCCCCGTATCCTGTCATTCTTCCAGGCGCGCGGCTATCGCACCGACGTCGAGGACGAGCGCTGGATCGCCAAGGTCTGGAAAGACGATAAACACTTCTTCGACGTCATCTTCGCCATGTCGAACGGCACGATCGCCGTGTCCGACAGCTGGTTCGGCCCCGACCGCATCACCGTCTACGGTCATGAGGTCACGATCACACCGCCGACAGCCCTGATCCTGTCGAAGGTTTTCATCCAGGACCGCTATCGCTACGACGGCGCCGACGTAAACCACGTCATCCTGAAGCAGGCGGACGCCATCGACTGGAAGTCGTTGCTGGATCAGATGGACCTCTATTGGGAGGTGTTGATGGCGCACTTGCTCAACTTCCGCTTCGCCTATCCGACCGAGCGCGGCCTGGTGCCCGGCTGGTTGATGACCGAGTTGATCGGCCGCCTGCAAGCTCAGGTCGATCTTCCGCCGCCGCGCGTGAAGGTCTGCCGCGGCCGCCTGTTCAGCCCGCGCGACTACATCGCCGACATCTCCGAGTGGGGCTTCGGCGACGTCGTCGGCAAAGGCCTGGAGGAACGCCATGACCCCGTCGCCTGAAGCCGCCTCCGCCTCCGCTGAAGGCCAGACGCCTCAGCCGGGCATGGAGGCCGGACCGAAGAAGAAGCTGCGCGTCGCCGCCGTCGGCGACCTGCATGTCGGCGAGACATCGCATCGCGCCTATCGCGACCTGTTCGATCGGGTGCATGAAGACGCCGACGTGCTGTGCCTGTGCGGCGACCTGGTCAATTTCGGCAAGACGGTCGAGGTGGAGAACCTGTTGGAAGATCTGCGCGCCTGCCGCATCCCCATGGTCGGCGTTCTGGGTAATCACGAGCACGAGTGCGGCCAGCCCCTGGAAGTCACCCGCATGCTGAGCGAAGCCGGGGTCAAGATGCTGGCCGGCGAAGCCTATGAGATCGACGGCGTCGGCTTCGCCGGCGGCAAGGGCTTCGTCGGCGGCTTCGGTCGCTACATGCTCAGTTCCTTCGGCGAGGCCTCGATCAAGACTTTCGTCAATGAAGCGGTGGAAGACGCCAACCTTATCGAGAATTCGATCCGCACCCTGCGCACCGAACGAAGCGTCGTGCTGCTCCACTACGCCCCGGTCGTGGACACGGTGATCGGCGAGCCGCCCGAGATTCACGCCTTCCTCGGCTCGTCACGCCTGGCCGAGGTCGTCGACCGCTATGAGAACGTGAAGCTGGTGCTGCATGGTCACGCCCATCGCGGGGCGCCGGAAGGCCGCACGGCGCGCGGCGTTCCGGTCTACAACGTCGCCCTGCCCGTGCTGCGGACGCTGGGCGACACCCCCTATCGCGTATTCGAGGTCTGAAAGCTCAGGCGATCCCGGCCCCGCCGGTGACGCCCCAGACCTCGCCCGTGACGAAGCTGGCCTCCTGCGAGGCAAGCAGCACATAGATCGGTGCGATCTCTACCGGCTGGCCCGGTCGGCCGAAGGCGCTGTGGGCGCCGAACTGTTCGACCTTTTCCTGAGGCTGGCCGCCGCTGGGCTGCAGCACCGTCCAGAAAGGGCCTGGCGCCACGGCGTTCACGCGAACGCCCTTTTCGATCAACTGCTTGGCGAGGGCCTTGGTGTAGGTGACGATCCCGCCCTTGGTGGTGGCGTAGTCCAGCAGAATGTCCGACGGCTCATAGGCCTGGATCGAGGCGGTGGTGATGACCGCCGCGCCCGGCGGCAGGTGGGGCGTCGCCGCCTGACACAGCCAGTGCAGGGCATAGAGATTGGTCTTCATCGTGGCGTCGAAATCATCGGTCGAAACCTCGCCCACATCCTCGCGGAACTGCTGGCGTCCGGCATTGACCACCAGGATGTCCAGCCCGCCGAAGGCCTCCAGCGTGCGCTCCACCATGATCGCATTCCACGCCTCATCGCGCACGTCGCCGGGCAAGGCCAGCGCCTTGACGCCCTCGGCCTCGACCAGGACGATCACCTCGCGCGCATCGGCTTCCTCTGAAGGAAGATATGAGATCGCAACGTCGGCGCCCTCACGAGCGTAGGCGATGGCGACCGCACGGCCTATGCCGGAATCGGCGCCGGTGATCAGGGCGCGTCGCCCCCTCAGCCGCCCGTGGCCGCGATAGGTCTCTTCTCCATGATCGGGCTGCGGCTCCATCTTGGCGACCAAGCCGGGGGCCGACTGGGGCTGGCGCGGAAAGGGAGGCCGCGGATACTGATTTCGGGGGTCTTGCATGGTGATGCGGTCGGGCATGACGGCTCCTCTGAACGACTGAAGGTCGCCATTCTAAGTCGTGCCCGCCGCGGGCGTTCCCGGCGCAAGGATGGAACGGCGGGATCGGAAGCGACGTTTCCGGCAAAGCCAAGCCGGAGGCATCCATGCCCGATTCCGTCGCCCCGCCTCCTGCCGTCCCCGAGCCGCGCAAAGGCATGCCCAGCCCCGAACTGGATCGCGCGACCTTCAAGGCGCGCTTTCGCAGCCGGTTCGCTGACCCCGCCTTCGATTCTTTGCGAGAGGAGATCGATCGCTTGGCCGCCACAGCCTGGGACGGATATATCTCGGGCCGCAAATCGCCGCTGACGCAGGCCGCCGGCCAGGGTTTTGCTGATCCCGAATATGAGCTGGCTCTCGACTGGGTGTACGCCCACGCCGCCGTCCGCGTCGCCCAGGCCTGTCACGACGATGCGTCGGCGCCTTTACGCATCCTCATCATCAACGCTTCCAGCCGATCGGAACACACCTGCCCCGGAGAAATGTCCAAGAGCTGGCGCCTGGTCCAGATAGCGCTTGAGGTCATTGAGCGCACCCCCGAGATAGAGGGCGAAATTCTCGACCTGTCGCGGCTGGCATCGGAGTACGGCCGCGAAATCCACCCTTGCAAGGCGTGCTTCTCGACGGCGGCCGCTCTCTGTCACTGGCCGTGCAGCTGCTATCCCAACTACAGCCTGGGCCAGGTCCACGACTGGATGAACGACATCTATCCCATGTGGGTCCGGGCGCACGGGGTGCTGATCGTCACGCCGGTGAACTGGTATCACGCCTCCAGCCCATTCAAGCTGATGATGGACCGGCTGGTCTGCGCCGACGGCGGCAACCCGGACCCCACGTCGACGCAGGGCAAGACCGTCGCCCTGGCCAAGGCTCTGGAGCTTGCCGATTGGCCCTATCCGCGTCACCTGGCCGGCCGGCGTTTCGCCCTGGTGGTTCATGGCGACGTAGAAGGAGCGGAGAACGTGCGCCGGTCGCTGTCTGACTGGCTTGTATCGATGAAGTTGTCGCCGGCCGGACCCGACGCGGAGATCGACCGCTATATCGGCTACTGGGAGCCGTACGCGACCAGTCACGAGGCCTTGGACCATGACGAGGCCATCCAGGACGAGGTGCGTTTGGCGGCGGAAGAGTTAGTTCACGCCGTTATCGCCGGACGGGAGGACGGCGGCCCTGTGGAACCCTCTCGCCGCCCGCCGCGACAGAAATAGGCGAACCACCGGCGCCGTATGGAACAGGCCGCATGCCTGTCGCTTCTCCTCAGAACGAAAGGAACCGCCTTGCCTCTCGCCAACAAGCAAAAGCCGCCCATTCTGCAGCGCCCGCGGCGGTTGCTGATGGTCGTCGGCGCTCTCCTGGCGCTGCTGCTGATCGTTTATCTGGCGACCGCCGCGACCGGCTTTCTGCGCACCCAAAGCAAGGTTCCTGACCCGCAGATGACCGGAGGCGAAGCGCCGCTGGAGCGCGCCATGTAGCGACCGCCAAGCTTGACCGTTTGGAACGGGCTCGCGCTTTCGCTGCTTAACCTCCTGTCACAGGGAGGAAATAATGACCGAGCATCGCTCACGACTGCGCCGTCCCTTCATACAGGGAGCCCGCCATGCGCTTCTATGAAGTGGTGGTCGGCAGCGACAGCGGACCGCAGCGGCATTTGCGCGTGGCTTCGCCCACCGACGCCCAGGCCGCCGACGCCGCCGCGCCCTTGATGCGCGCGCATGAGGCCATTCTGTCCATTCGAGAAAGCCCTGACGACGGGTTGCAGCAGGCCGACGCGCCGCCGCCCAAGACTCAGGCTGAAGAGATGGCGCCCAGCACACCGGGCATGGCCGCTAAGTCCTGAAAATTATCCAAGGAGAAATCGATCATGATCAAGCAAACCGTGGCCGTTCTGGCTGTATCCACCGCCGCCCTGACCCTGGCCGCCTGCAATCAGCAGCAAGCCTCTGAAGCTATCGACAAGGCCCAAGACGCCGTCTCCGAGCCAGTGGGTCAGACCTCGGCCGCGACCATGGGGTCCAATATGGTCAGCGCCTACGTCCCCAACGCGGCGATGGGCGACATGTACGAGATTCAAGCAGCTGACATCGCCCTCGAGCGCTCGCAGAACGCTCAGGTCAAGGAGTTGGCCCAAATGATCAAGGCCGATCACACCGCCGCCTCCGCCGCGCTGAAAACGGCGGCAGGGCAGGCGGCGCCGGACACGACCCTGCCGACGGAACTGGACCAGCGCCGCAAGGGCCTGATCGACAACCTCCGCTCGGCCTCGGCGGCGAACTTCGACAAGACCTACGTCGACCAACAAGTCGCCGCCCATGAAGAAGCCGTCACCCTGCATCGCGGCTTCTCGAACAACACGGACGTGCCCGCCCTCGCGGAACACGCCCGGACGGTATTGCCCAAGATCGCGGCGCACCTGGAGCGCGCCAAGCAGTTGCAATCCAGCCTCGGTTGACGCTAGCCGCGAGGATTTGCTGAGGGAGGGGCGGTCTAAAGACCGCCCCCAAAGGATACGGCGGCGCTGGATGGGCCTGCTGGCCGCTGCCCAGTCGGTTGAACCTCATGACATCACCCGCTACGGCACGCTCAAATGCTGGGCTGAAGTGCTGGGGACGAAGGCTGCCGTCATCGCCGACGCGACGTTCAACGCCGAAGCGTTGCAGCCGACAGCCTGAGCCAGCTTGGGCTCGCCGCCTCCGCCCGGCGGCCGGGCGAACGCCCGCGCGCGACAATGGCCGCGGCGACAAGATCGGACAATGGCGATGGATGGTAGGCGGCGACGGGTTCGAACCGCCGACCCCCTCGGTGTAAACGAGGTGCTCTGACCAGCTGAGCTAGCCGCCCACATCAAATCGACTCAACGTCGGGAACAGGGCTTCATGCCCTGTGGCGGTCAGCCGTTCAAGGCGCTTTTCAAGCCTTCGCCGGGACGAAAGCGCGCGGTGCGCGAGGCGGGACGAGCGATCTCCTGGCCGGTCTGGGGGTTGCGCGCCACGCCTGCCTTGCGCTCGGCCGCGACGAAGCTGCCGAAGCCGACCAGACGCACCACGCGCCCCTCGACAAGCGAAGCCGTCACCTGATCAGTGAAAGCCTCCAGCGCCAGCTTGGCCTGGTCGCGGCTGATGCCCGCCGCCTGAGCCATGCGGCCGATCAGTTCAGTCTTGGTCATGTCGAAAGCTCCCCTCGCGAACGAAGGCGGAACTTAAGCGGCTGTCGGCGCACAGGTCAAAAAAAGAGGCGGCTCAGGTCGCCCCGAGCGGCCTCTCTTCACTTCATCAGGCCAAGACCCGCATCAGTGGCTGATGCTGGTCCCTTCGCCCGCCGTCGGCGCGGGCGGCGTCGGAGTCATGGGTTCGGCCGCCTCGTCCCATTCGACAGGGGTCGGCGTGCCGGTCAGGGCCCACTTCAGCGCCTCGTCGGCGGTGGAGATCGGCACGATCTCCAGGGCCGCCTTGACGTTTTCCGGCACCTCTTCGAGGTCCTTCTCGTTCTCCTGCGGGATCAGCACGGTCTTCACGCCTGAGCGCAGGGCCGCCAGCAACTTCTCCTTCAGGCCGCCGATGGCCGTCACCCGCCCGCGCAGGGTGATCTCGCCGGTCATGGCGATATCCTTGCGGATGGGAATGCCGGTCAGGACCGAGACCATGGCCACCGTCATGGCCACGCCCGCCGAGGGGCCGTCCTTGGGCGTGGCGCCGTCGGGGACGTGGACGTGGATGTCGGTCTTCTCAAACACCGGCGGCTTGACGCCGATGCTGAGGGCGCGGCTGCGGACGTAGGACGCCGCCGCCGAGATCGACTCCTTCATGACGTCCTTCAGGTTGCCGGTCACGGTCATGCGGCCGCGGCCCGGCATCTTCAGGGCCTCGATGGTCAGGATGTCGCCGCCGAACTCGGTCCAGGCCAGGCCGGTGACGATGCCGACCTGATCTTCCGCATCCGTCTCGCCATAGCGGAACTTCTTCACGCCCGCGTATTCGGCCAGCTTGGCCGCATCCACGGTGATCGAGGCGGCCTTGGTCCTGGCCATCTCGCGCACCGCCTTGCGGGCCAAGCCGCCCAGAGCGCGTTCCAGCGAACGCACGCCTGCTTCACGCGTGTAGTAGCGGATCAGGTCGCGGATCGTGTCGTCAGGGACGATCAGTTCGCCTTCCTTCAGGCCGTGGTCCTTGAGCTGTTTGGGCAGGACGTGGCGGCGGGCGATCTCGACCTTCTCATCCTCGGTGTAGCCGGAGACGCGGATGATCTCCATGCGGTCCAGCAGGGGCTGGGGCATGTTCAGGCTGTTGGCCGTGGTGACGAACATCACCGGCGACAGGTCGTAGTCGACCTCCAGATAGTGGTCGCCGAAGGTCGAGTTCTGGGCCGGGTCCAGCACTTCCAGCAGGGCCGAGGACGGGTCGCCGCGCCAGTCGGCGCCCAGCTTGTCGATCTCGTCCAGCAGGACGAAGGCGTTGGTGGTCTTGGCCTTCTTCATCGACTGGATGATCTTGCCGGGCATGGAGCCGATGTAGGTACGGCGGTGGCCGCGGATCTCGGCCTCGTCGCGCACGCCGCCCAGCGACATACGGACGTATTCACGCCCCGTCGCCTTGGCGATGGACTGGGCCAGCGAGGTCTTACCGACGCCCGGAGGGCCGACCAGGCACAGGATCGGCCCCTTCAGGCTGCCGGTGCGCGCCTGAACGGCCAGATACTCGATGATCCGTTCCTTGACCTTCTCCAGGCCATAGTGATCCTCTTCGAGGATGTCCTCGGCCTTCTGCAGATCGATGGGCTTGGGACGGGTCTTGGACCACGGGATCGACAGCAGCCAGTCGAGATAGTTGCGCACAACGGTCGATTCCGCCGACATCGGCGACATGTTACGCAGCTTCTTCAGCTCCGCCTCGGCCTTGATGCGGGCCTCCTTGGACAGGCGCGTCTTCTTGATGCGCTTTTCCAGCTCAAGCAGTTCGTCGCGGGCGTCGTCGGTCTCGCCCAGCTCGCGCTGGATCGCCTTCATCTGCTCGTTCAGATAGTACTCGCGCTGGGTCTTCTCCATCTGCCGCTTCACACGGCTGCGGATCTTCTTCTCGACCTGAAGGACACTGATCTCGCCTTCCATCATGCCGTAGACCTTCTCCAGCCGCGCCGGGATGACGACGGTTTCGAGCAGGGCCTGCTTGTCGGCGATCTTGACCGACAGATGGGCGGCGACCGAGTCCGCCAGCTTGGACGGGTCGGTGATCTGAGGAATGGCGCTGAGGGCCTCGGGCGGGACCTTCTTGTTCAGCTTCACATAGTTTTCGAACTGCTCGATCACGGCGCGCAGCAGGGCTTCGCTCTGCGACGGATCGCCGGCCTCGTCGTCGATCTCGACGGCTTCGGCTTCGTAGTAGTCCTCACGGTCGGTGAAACGGGTCAGGCGCGCGCGCGACTTGCCCTCGACCAGCACCTTCACCGTGCCGTCGGGCAGCTTCAGCAGTTGCAGCACAGAAGCCAGAACGCCGGTCGAATAGATGGCGTCCGTCGCCGGGTCGTCGTCGACCGAGTTCATCTGGGTGGCGAGCAGGATCTGCTTCTCGCCCTTCATGATCTCGTCGAGGGCGCGCACGGACTTTTCGCGGCCGACAAACAGCGGCACGACCATGTGCGGAAAGACGACGATGTCTCTCAGCGGCAGGACAGGGAGGATTTTGCTCTCGGTCATGATGCGTACTTTCCGGGGCCTTCGTGAATCTCCGGCCCGCCGAACCGGTCTGATTTGGCGCTACTGCCTCTTCGTCCCGACTCGACCCGCTGTTTTCAGCGGCTTTCGTGTGAGTATGTGGTTCTGTCTGGACGCGGTTCAAGCGTGGCGGGCCTGCAGCCCACAGAAGCGTGAAAAAGCATGTGATTTCAGACGGCCGCCTGGACCATCTCTGAAACGATGAAGGGGCGGCCCATGGCGAGCCGCCCCTTTTCGCTTGGATCAGACCGTGGCGTCAGGCGGCGCCGTCGGCCGTTTTCTTCTTGGTTTCCGAATAAATGAGCAGCGGCTGGGCCTTGCCATCAATCACCTCGGCGTTGACCACGACCTCTTCGACGCCCTCGAAGGTGGGCAGTTCGAACATCGTCTCCAGCAGCACGCCCTCCAGAATGGAGCGCAGGCCGCGGGCGCCGGTCTTGCGGGTGATCGCCTTCTTGGCCACCGCCGACAAGGCGTCGTCGGTGAAGGTCAGGGTGACGTTCTCCATCTCGAACAGTCGCTTGTACTGCTTGACCAGAGCGTTCTTCGGCTCGGTCAGGATGGTGATCAGCGCCGCCTCGTCCAGGTCTTCCAGCGTCGCCAGGACCGGCAGACGGCCGATGAACTCGGGGATCAGGCCGAAGCGCATCAGGTCGTCCGGCTCGACGCCCTTGAGGATTTCACCGGTGCGACGCTCGTCGATCTCCTTGACCTTGGCGCCGAAGCCGATGGAGGCCCCTGCACCACGCGCCGAGATCACCTTTTCAAGGCCGGCGAAGGCGCCGCCGACGATGAACAGGATGTTGGCGGTATCGACCTGCAGGAACTCCTGCTGCGGATGCTTGCGGCCGCCCTGCGGAGGCACGGAGGCGACGGTGCCTTCCATGATCTTCAGCAGGGCCTGCTGCACGCCCTCGCCCGACACGTCGCGGGTGATCGACGGATTGTCCGACTTGCGGGAGATCTTGTCGATTTCGTCAATGTAGACGATGCCGCGCTGGGCCCGCTCGACGTTGTAGTCAGACGCCTGAAGCAGCTTCAGGATGATGTTCTCGACATCCTCGCCCACATAACCGGCTTCGGTCAGGGTCGTGGCGTCGGCCATGGTGAACGGCACGTCGATGATGCGCGCCAGCGTCTGGGCCAGAAGCGTCTTGCCCGAGCCGGTCGGCCCGATCAGCATGATGTTCGACTTGGCCAGTTCGACGTCGTTGTTCTTCGTCGCGTGGTTCAGGCGCTTGTAGTGGTTGTGAACGGCGACGCTCAGCACCTTCTTGGCGTGGGCCTGGCCGATCACATAATCGTCGAGGACGTCGCGAATCTCCTTGGGCGTGGGTACGCCGTCCTTGGAGGTCTTGAACGCGATCTTGTGCTCTTCGCGGATGATGTCCATGCACAGTTCGACGCATTCATCGCAGATGAAAACGGTCGGTCCGGCGATCAGTTTGCGGACTTCGTGCTGGCTCTTGCCGCAGAACGAGCAGTAGAGCGTGCTTTTGGCGTCTGTGCCGGCGGCTTTGGTCATAGACCCTTCTCACTATCCGCAATCCGCCCCGACATTGGGACGAAAGGCGCTTCCTTCGCGATCGATCCGAGGAATCTATCATCGAAGGTCTTCAAAAAATGACAATCACCCATCACACGTTCCGCCACAACCCCGTTGCGGCGCTGCAACGTGCTTCGGGGAACGGACAGGACAGATAATATGGGGATCACGGCTAATGTCTGACATGGGAAGCGAAAAAGCCTTTCACCAGTCCCCTGCCCCCGGTCAGGCCATCGTCGCCTTCGATTTCGACGGCACGCTGACGATTCGCGACAGCTTCACCAGTTTCCTGAAATGGCGGGCCGGGCCGGTACGCTGGCTGACCCGGCTGGTTCAGATGATACCAGCGGTGTTCGCCTATCTGAGCGATCGCGACCGGGGCCGGATCAAGGTCGCCTCGGTGCGCAAGTTCCTGATGGGCGCCGACCGCGAGTCGCTGGAGGCCGAGGCCGAGCGTTTCGCCGCCGAGATCTGGCCGCGCTTCATGCGTCCGGACGCCCTGTCGACCTGGGAAGACTGGGGCCGTCGCGGCGCCCACCGCGTCATCGTCACAGCCTCGCCCGAGACAACCGTCGCCCCCTTCGCCCGCCGTCTGGGGGCCGAGAACCTGATCGGCACCCGGTTGGCCTTCGACGGCCAGGATCGCGTGGCGGGAAGCTTCGTCGGCGGCAACTGTCGGGGCGAGGAGAAGATGAGCCGCCTTCGCGCCGTCTACGGCCCGGACATGAAGCTGGCCGCCGCCTATGGCGACACTTCGGGCGACGCCGAGATGATCGCGGCGGCCGACGAAAAAGGCTACCGCGTGTTCACCGGCCGCCCCTGAACGACACTTCACTCTAGCCGATCATCCGCCGGGTCGTCTCATCCTTCCAGATGAAGCGATGGACCAGCACCATCAGAATATGGCCCGCAATCGCGGCCAGCAGCACCCAGGCCAGCAGGCCATGCACGGCGTTGGCCGGGGCGGTCATCCACGACACCTCGGCCCAGCCGCCGTCGATCAGGCGCACCCCGAACACATCCAGCGGCTTGCCCGATCCATACTGCCGCAGCAGCGCCAGAGCCGGGACGATCAGCATCAGGGCGTACAGCGCCAAATGCCCGACCTTGGCGGCCAGACCCCAAAAACCGCCGCCATGCGCCGGACGCGCCTTCATATTGTACAGACCCCAAAGCGCCCGCAGCACGATCAGGGTCAACAGAATGACGCCGATCCCCTTGTGCGTTCCGACCCAGAAGGCGGTGATCGGCGCCTTGCCGACGATCAGCTTGATCGCCATGCCAGTGAACTGCCACGCCAGCAGCAGGGCCATCGCCCAGTGCAGGACGCGCGTCACGGCGCCATATCGGAATCCGTCGTCTCTCCACTGCATCATCATGAATCGCCCACTTGCTGACAACGAATCTCAAACACGATTCGAGGCGGAATCCGTCGCCAGATCCCGCCTCGCAAATTGTCGCAGCCCGAGCGCGTTTAAGACTTAGGGAGCCTTCACGCCGTCGTCGTCGGCCTGGGTGCGCTTGTCATAAACGTGGTCGACGATGCCCCAGGCCTTGGCTTCCTCAGCCGTCATGAAGTGGTCGCGGTCTAGAGTGCGCTCGACCTCTTCATAGGTGCGGCCCGTGTGCTGGACGTAAATCTCGTTCAGACGGCGCTTGGTGGCGATGATGTCTTCGGCGTGGCGCTCGATGTCCGAAGCCGTGCCGCGGAAACCGCCGGAGGGCTGGTGCACCATGACGCGCGCGTTCGGCAGGGCGACGCGCTGGCCCGCTTCGCCGGCCGTCAGGATCAGCGAGCCCGCCGAGGCGGCCATGCCCATGACCACGGTCGAGACCGGCGACTTGATGTATTGCATGGTGTCGTAGATCGCGAGCGCCGACGTCACCTGACCGCCGGGGCTGTTGATGTACATGCTGATCTCCTTCTTCGGGTTCTCCGATTCCAGGAACAGCAGCTGGGCGCAGATCAGCGAGGCCATGCCGTCCTCGAACGGGCCGGTCAGGAAGATGATCCGCTCGCGCAGCAGGCGCGAGAAGATGTCGAACGACCGTTCGCCGCGGCTGGATTGCTCCACCACCATCGGCACCAGGTTGTTGGAGATGTAGTCGATCGGATCGCGCATGAAGGCCTTCTCGAATTCAGGAGGGTCGCACGACTCATGGAACGCGCGCCTGTCTCCTACGATATCGCGTCGCTGGCCCGCCGGCGCAAGGCTCCCTTGCGCTCGACCTTATTGGCGCTGCGCGTTCCGCTCCGCTCGTCGGAGGTCACGCACGATCGAAGAGGCATGATTGTATCGGTCGATGCGCTCCGAGAACGCCCCGTATAGCGAAGCGAGGTAGGCCTTATCCCAGCCCGACAAGCCCTCGTCCCTACCCGTTTCGTGGAAAAGATTCAGCACCGTATCGAACCGACCCGTGCCGCCCTCGGGGTCAACTTGCGACAACACCACCATCGCCAGATAATCCCCTAAAAGGGGAAGTTCAGTCCCCTCGACCTTGGCGATATCGACGATGACGATCACCTTGCTTAACACGTCCGTGATAGGTCGCCCCTTGTTCGCCAGCCCCTCGCCCGGCACGTAAATCGGCTCGACGTCCCCCGGCATCCGGATGGCCCGCTGCCCCGAGATGCCGATGACCGGCATGCTGACGTGCCACCAGCGCACAGGCCAGTCGCCGTTCTGGAAGGCGTCCAACGCTTTCTGGCCCCGGTCCAGTTGGCTGGTCCAGCGCACGCGGAACGCATCGGCGTCGTGCTCCACCAGACCCCGCGCCAAGCCTGGAGCGTCGTCCGTGAAGACAATGATGACATTGGGCTGGCAGCCCGGCTCTCGTATGCGCACGTCGTAGCCGCTCGCCACCGTGGCGATGTGGTCGATCAGCGGGCGCGCGACGCTCTGCGACAGGTTGGCGACGCCGATGCAGATCGGCCCGCGCCATCGCGCCAGACCGCGCTTGGGCGGCGGAGCCGCCAGTTCCGCGACAAACGCCTCAGCCTCGTCCTGCAGGCGCCGGCTGGATACGACCACATCCTCGACCCGGACGGGGTCGTCCTGCGCCGACGGCGAGCCCGCAGCTTGCACCGGCGTGGTGGAGATCAGTGCTGACGCCATCAGGGTTGCTAGGCTCAGCATAGTCGTCTCCGTGTCGAAACCCCGACCAAACGTCGATATCCTACCGTCTTCACTCTTCCATGCAAAGAGGGGCGGCCCATGCGGACCGCCCCTCAATAACGCTCGTCAGGAAAGAAGGGCTTACGCCTCGTCTTCTTCCTTCATCAGCTCTTCCTTGGTGATGGCTTCGTCCTTCACCTCGGCGACCGAGACGATCAGGTCGACGACCTTCTCTTCATAGATCGGGGCGCGCAGCTGGGCTGCGGCGTTCGGGTTCTGGCGGTAGAAGTCCAGCACCATCTTTTCCTGACCCGGATAGTTGCGGGCTTCGGCCATGATAGCGTTCGACAGTTCCTGATCCGTCACGCCGACGTTGTTGGCGCGGCCGATCTCGGCCAGGACCAGACCCAGGCGCACGCGGCGCTCGGCGATCTTCTTGTACTCGGCCTTCAGTTCGTCTTCCGACTTCTTGGCGTCGTCTTCCGGCAGTTGACCGGCATCCTTGTCGGCCGACACCTGGGCCCAGATGCCTTCGAACTCGGCGTCCACCATCTTCGGCGGCAGGGCGAAGTCGTGGCCTTCGTCCAGCAGATCCAGCAGGGCGCGCTTCAGCTTGAAGCGGGTCGCGCCGGCGTACTGCTGGTTCAGGTTGGACTTCAGCAGTTCCTTCAGCTGGTCCAGCGACTCCAGGCCGATGCGCTTGGCGAATTCGTCGTCGATCGTGGATTCGACCTCGGCCTTGATGGCCTTGACGGTGACGTCGAAGGTCGCGGCCTTACCGGCCAGGTGCTTGGCCTGGTACTCTTCCGGGAAGGTCACTTCGATGGTCTTTTCTTCGCCGACCTTGGCGCCCTTCAGCTGCTCTTCAAAGCCGGGGATGAAGCGGCCCGAGCCGATCACCAGGTCCGCGTCGGTGGCGGCGCCGCCGTCGAAAGCCTCGCCGTCGATCTTGCCCAGGAAGTCGATGGTCAGTTGGTCGCCGTCGGCGGCCTTGACCGTCTTGCCCTTCTTGTCCTCGTAGGACTTGGCCTGCGAGGCCAGTTCCTTCAGCGCCTCGTCCAGGTCCTCTTCCGAGGCCTCATAGGTCGGGCGGGTCAGTTTCAGGGTCTTGGGGTCGACCGGGGTGAATTCCGGCATGACTTCCAGCGACATTTCATAGGCCAGGTCTTCCTGACCGGCGATGACCTTGTCCATGTCGGAGGTCAGGTTCATCTCGGCCGGCGCGGCCGGGCGCAGCTTCAGCTCTTCCAGAGCGCCCTGGCTGGTCTCGTTCAGCGAGGCGTTGATGATTTCGCCCATGAAGTCACGGCCGAAGGTCTTCTTGACGTACGAGGCCGGCACCTTGCCCGGACGGAAGCCCTTGAGCTTCATCTGGGGGGCCACTTCCTTGATGCGGGCTTCGAGCTTTTCATTCAGCTCGGCGACGGGAATGGTCACCGCAATCACGCGGCTGAGGCCTTCGTTCGACTTTTCGACGACTTGCATGGTCGGATATCTGACGCTCTGTGGCGACGCCGCAAAGGCGCGCGGTGGATAAAGCAACAGGGCCGCCCCTTTCGGGAGCGGCGCCTCGGAGCCCGCCCTTATGTCGAGAAGGGGCTGAAACGTCAACGCAACGCGGTTCCTTTGTGGTCATCGGGCCGCTATCTGAGGGCGCATGAGCCAGTCGTCAGCCTCTTCCGCAGTCCCCATCGGCGTCTTCATCACGCCCGTGACCCCGCTTCAGCAGAACTGCACCACCGTCTGGTGCACGAAGACCAACAAGGCCGCCGTCATTGATCCAGGCGGCTCGGTCGACGCCATTCTGGGCGAGGTCGCGCGGCGCGGACTGACGCTGGACGCGATCTGGATCACCCACGGCCACCTGGACCACGCCGGCGCCGCCGCCGAGATGCAGGAGAAGACGGGCCTCGACATCATCGGCCCGCACCTTGAGGACCAGTTCTGGATCGACCTGATTCCCACCCAGGGCCAGAAGTACGGCTTGCCCGAGGCCCGCACCTTCACCCCGACGCGCTGGCTCGACGACGGCGACGTGCTGACGCTGGGCGAGACGACGTGGGAGGTCTTCCACTGCCCCGGACACACGCCCGGCCATGTGATCTTCTTCAACCGCCAGGCCCGTTTCGCCCAGGTCGGCGACGTTCTGTTCCAGGGTTCGGTCGGTCGCACCGACTTCCCGCGCAGCGACCATCAGGCCCTGCTGAGCGCGATCACCACAAAGCTGTGGCCGCTGGGCGACGACGTAACCTTCGTGCCGGGCCACGGGCCGCATTCGACGTTCGGAGCCGAGCGACGCAGCAACCCCTTCGTCTCGGATCGGGCCACGCAGGCGGCTCCGATTGCGCGCCCGGCCTCCGGCCCAGCCTGACCGCCCCGATAAAGGCCTAACGCGCTGCCAGCAGGCCGATCAGCACGCCTATCCCGAGGGCATAGAGCGTCATGCGGATCGGCTCGTCGCGAATCGCCTCGCAGGCCTCGGAGCCGCGATGGCGCGCCCAGTCGCGCACCTCGGCCGCATCCTCTCGCACGGCCTGACGCAGAGGGCGCGGCCGCGTCCCTGCGGCCAGAATCTCATCGGCCGCACCCTCCAGACGGTCGCCAAGGGTGGAGCGGCCTTCGGTGATGTCCTCCGGCGACGGCGCGCCATCAGTATTGGCGAAGGGGTCGTTGGAAACCGGCATGAACTGAGCTCCTGAATGCTGCACTCCGAGCCTCGATGAACCCGCCGAAATCCGTGCGGTTCCGTCTTATCGCGCCTTGGCGAGCTTGGCCGCCGAACAGGGTTTTAATCCTTTCTCGGAACCTCCGCGCCGGGGCCGGGTTCTCTTGCGCAAGCGCCACCGTCTACGAAAGGAACATCTGAAATGGCCGAAGGTCAGCCCACTCGCGGCTCCGGTGTTTCCAAGCGAGGTTTCGCCTCGATGGATCCGGAACGTCAGCGCGAAATCGCCCGCAAGGGCGGCGCCAGCGTCCCCAGCGAGAAGCGCAGCTTCTCTCAGGATCGCTCTCTCGCAGCCCAGGCAGGGCGCAAGGGCGGCGAAGCCTCCCACGGGGCGCGCAACAAGGCCGCTCAGGATCCGGCGACGCCGAAGCGCTGATCCCCAGCGACACAGTTTCAGACTTTAGAGACGGCGCGGGAAACCTCGCCGTTTTTCTTTGCCCGACATCCGCCGAGGACTAGCTGGCCAGCAGCGCCAGGGCCACGCGCGGCGCGTCGCTGACCTCGAACGCCTCGACCTGCCAGCCCGCCGCCTCGGCCAGAGCGCGCACGCGGGCCTCGTCGAACTTGCGCGAGCTTTCGGTGTGGATCGTCTCGCCCTGCGCAAACCGGAAGACCAGCTTGCCCAGCCGCACCGTCATGGGGCGCAGGGCCTCCAGGTGCATCTCCATACGCGCCTCGGCCTCGTTCCAGACCGCCCGATGGGCGAAGGCGTCCAGATCAAAGTCCGTCCCCAGATCGCGGTTGGCCCGCGCCAGCACGTTCAAGTTGAAGCGGGCGGTCACGCCTTGCGCGTCGTCATAGGCGGGGATCAGGATCGACGGCTCCTTGATCAGATCGACGCCCAGAATAAACAGAGCGTCCGGCCCCAGCATGTCGCGCGCGCCGCGCAACAGGGCCTCGGCGACCTCAGGCGTCAGATTGCCGATGGTCGAACCCGGGAAAAAACCCACGCGCCGCCCCTGCCCCGCTTCAAGCGGCAGGACGCCGAGATGTTCGAAATCGCCGACCAGCGGCAAGACCTTCAGCGCGGGATAGGCCTGCCTCAAACGCGCGGCCGCGTCTTCCAGCGCTGTAGGACTGATGTCGATGGGGACGTAGGCCGCCAGATCGGACGCGGCGTCCAGCACGATCCGGGTCTTCTCGCTGGCGCCCGAGCCCAGTTCAACCAGGACGGCGTCAGGGCCGAACCGCCCCGCCCACTGCGGCGCGACCCGCCGCAGCAGCGCTGCTTCCTGTCGGGTCGGATAATATTCCGGCAGGCGCGTGATGGCCTCGAACAGGTCCGACCCCCGCGCGTCATAGAACCATTTGGGCGGCAGGCTCTTGGGCCGCGCCGCCAGACCTGAAACCAGATCGCGACGAAAGGCCTCATGCTCGTCGTCACCCTCGCCCTGACGCATCGCCTCATCGGCGTCCGACGCCAGCCGCACGCCGGTGAAGGCCCAGCGTTGGTCCGGATAGAAGAAGTTGCGATAGGTCGGCCGCGCATGGCCCGGCGCCGTGGCGAAGGCGCCGCCGCGCAGCACCATCTGATTGGCCATGAACTTGCCGTTGTACTCAGCCGCCGTGCCTTCGGTCGGGCGAAAGCCGGGGTAAGGGCCATAGGCGCTGGAGGTCCATTGCCATGCCTCAGTGTCCAGATTGGAGAAGGCCTCAGGCCGGCTGCGAGCCGCGTGCTCCCATTCCGCCTCGGTCGGCAGGCGCCGCCCCGACCACCGCGCGAAGGCGTCGGCCTCATAGAAGCTGACATGACGCACCGGCGCCGCCGGATCGACCGGCCGCCGCCCCGCCAACGTCATCACCGTCCAGCCGTCGTCTTCCTCACGTCTCCAGTAGAGCGGGGCCGTCCACCCCTGCGCCTGAACCGTCGCCCAGCCGTCGCTCAGCCACAGATCGGCCCGCGCGTAGCCGCCGTCGTTGATGAAGGCCAACCACTCGCTGTTGGCGACCAGGTCGGCGGCCAGATCGAACGGTTCCAGCCAGACGCGATGGGCGGGCCGCTCATTGTCGAAGGCGAAACTCTCAGCGGCGTCGCCGATCTCAACCAGCCCGCCATCGAAAGTCCGCCACCCGTCGTGCGACGACTGCAGCGGCGCGCAGCGCGGCTCCTCGCCAAAGGCGGCCGGATCCAGCGGCGAGCGCGACATCAGATGCAGCATATCCATCAGGAAAAGCTCCTGATGCTGCTGTTCGTGGTTCAGGCCCAACTCAAAGAGATATCGCTCCAGCTCGCTGAACGGCGCCGAGGCGTCGGCGAGGCGCGCCTCCATTCGCCGATCGACCTCCTCCCGATAGGCCATGACCTCAACCCGCGAAGGGCGCGTCATCAGGCCCCGTTCGGCGCGACCGATTCGCTCGCCCAGAGCATCATAATAGGAGTTGAAAACCCGCCTCAGCCTCGGGTCGATCGGCCGATAGCGCGGCCGTTCAAGCAGCATGGCCTCAAAGAACCAGCTTACATGGCCGAGATGCCATTTGCCGGGACTGGTCTCAGCCATCGACTGAGCCTGCAGGTCTTCATCCGACAGGGATGCAGCCAGTATCGGCAACACGCTACGCGTCCGCCGATAGCGTTCAAGGTCGCAGTCGGGGGCGGTCGCCCTATGCTGCATGCTGCCCATGAAGCCGTTTCGCCCCCATGCTGATTTCGTCGGTCGCCACCTTCTCGAAATGCAGGCCACGCGCAGGCGGTTCCGTCAGTCGTGATCCGGCCCTGGCGTGGGCTGACGGCCGCGACGACGCACACAGGGGAAGAAGGTCATCGACCGCCGGCGCCGCCGGGAATGCAATAGCGCTCCATGACGCCAAAATAATCATGGCCGCGACAGCGGCGCCGAAGGAACAGCGCCCTTCTGAAAGGGTTTAATTCCCAGTTTCAGGAGAGTCCGTAATGATGACTCCGCAACACCCCTCGTTCCCTCAAAGCCCCCGTCCGGCCAAGCGCGGCCTCATGGACTGGCTGTTCGGCCGCCCGCCTGCCCCGCCCAGCAAATCAAGCACGAACCTTTATCTGGGCGACATCGTCGATGGAGACTTCAGTTCGCCCTCCGTCCATCACCATCATAAAAATCCGCCTGATCAGGCGCGATAGCCAGAGTCGCGACCCAGCCCCGCACAAATGAAAACGGCGCGGCTCCGTCGGAGCCGCGCCGTTGATCATCAGGCCTTAAGCCCGTCGTCAGCCCTTGAGCAGCGGCGCCAGCTTCTGGGCGATCATCATGTCACCGGCGATTTTCAGCTTGCCCTGCATGAAGGCCATCATCGGATCCAGGCGACCTTCGGCCAGGGCGACGAAATCGTCCCACTTGATCGAGACCGTGGCGTCGGCCGGCTTGTCGTCGTTGCTGACGGTGTTCGGAGCCGAGGCGCCGTCGATGAAGATCTTGCCGTCATCGCCGAAGTCCAGCTTCACGGTCTTGCCCAGACCCGAGTTTTCGCCGACGGCGGCGCGGATCTTGTCGGTGGCGAGGGCCAGATCGGCCATATGCGTCTCTCCCGTTGAGAAGTTGAGCCACAGGCCTAACCCGCGCGCCGCGCGGCGCCAAGATCACCCTAGGGAAGCTCGCCCCCGAATGCATTCCAAGGTGTGGGTTCCATCACATATGGCTCAGGTTACATGAGTTTGCGTTCGCGCCCGGCGGGACGGCCTAAAAGCAAAGAGTCTGCGTAACAAGGACTCCTCAATGACCCGCCTACTCACTCCCGAGGAAGTTCGCCTCGATCAACTGTGGCGCGAGCGTTTTGGCCAGCCTCTGCCCATGATCGGCGCGCCCGAAGTCGCGCGTCGCATCCTGCGCCAGCACGGCGTCGCCGTGCGCCGCCCTACCGACGCCAAAGCCGCTCCCTCCAAGGAAGGCTAAGGCTGCGTCATCACTTGTGAAGGTGAATGGTTCTGGCGGAGACGGAGGGATTCGAACCCTCGGTACCCCTTACAGGGTACGACGATTTAGCAAACCGTTGCCTTCAGCCACTCGGCCACGTCTCCAGCAGGCCGCGTGGATAGCGAGTCGCGCGACGCTTCGCAATGCGGAACTGACACCCTTTGTGTTAACCCGGCATAAGAGTGGCATGTGAGAGGGGATTATCGCCCCATTTTGCTCGATTTCGGGAAAGAGAATTGGCCATCACCCCTGCTGACACCCTGGCATCCGCGACGGATGGCGCGCGCGCATCTCGCGCCGCGACGACCGAATCGCGCGCCGCGGCGCCGACAGGGCCGACCGGGCGGACGCGGCGCGGGCCGCTGCGCCCAGAAGTCTGGCTGAACACCCGTCAACGCGCGGCCGCGCGGCGGCGCGTCTTCTATTTCCGAGGCATGGACATCGTCGCCTCTTCCTTCCTGTGCTTCGTGGCCATCGACCGGCTGAACCCAGGCGGTTTGACGAAGGTCACCCTGCTCCAGGCCCTGCCGATCCTGATCGGCGCACTGGTCACCCTGGGCCTGATGCGCTCGCTGGGCCTGTATCGTTTTGACAGCAGCCGGGCGCCGGCGCGCCATCTGGCGGGGGTCGCTGTCGTGGCCGCCCTGGGCGGAGCAATCGCCTGCGCGCTGGGGCTGGTCCTGCCCGGCGAAACGCCCGTGGCCGAATACGGCTGGTGGGCGATTGCGTCCACGGTGGTGGTGACCGGCCTGCACACCATCTGGCGGATGCTGGTGGCTCAATGGAGAAACCGCGGCGACCTGACTCCCAATGTCGTCGTGGTCGGCGCCACGCGTCATGCCGAATCCCTGATCCGCGAGGCGCTGGATCGGCGCGACCTGAACATTCTGGGCGTCTTCGACGACCGCCTGGCCCGTACGCCTGACGCCCTGGCTGGAGTGCCGGTTCTGGGCGGCGCCGACGCCCTGCTGGACCATCGACTGACGCCCTATATCGACCGCGTCATCCTGGCCATCGACCCCAAGGCCGAAGAGCGGGTTCGCGCCCTGACGCGCCGGCTGGAAGTCCTGCCCATCCCGCTGACGCTTTTGGTCGACCCCAAGGGCGCCGCCCAACGCAATGAAGCGCTGGAGAAGCTGGCCTCGGCCTCCCTGCCCCTGCTGGGCGGCGCAGTGGACGGCGAGCGGCGCGCGTTCAACAAGCGGATCCTCGACATCATCCTGTCGGCGCTGGCTCTGGTCGCGCTCAGCCCGGTTCTGTTCCTGATCGGCCTGGCCGTTCGGCTGGACAGCAAGGGCCCGGCCCTGTTCCGTCAGCGCCGCCACGGATTCAACCAGGAAGAGATCGTGGTGTGGAAGTTCCGCACCATGCGTCAGGAAGCCTCCGACGCCACCGCCAGCCGCCAGGTGACCGCCGGCGATGACCGCGTGACGCGCCTTGGCAAGTTTCTGCGCGCCACCAGTCTGGATGAACTGCCGCAGTTGGTGAATGTGCTGCGCGGCGAGATGTCGCTGGTGGGGCCGCGTCCGCACGCCATCGGCATGAAGACCGGAGACGCCGAGTCGGCGCGTCTGGTCGCTGAATACGCTCACCGCCACCGCATCAAGCCGGGCATGACCGGCTGGGCCGCCATCAAGGGCTCGCGCGGGCCGCTGCATACGGCCGACGAGGTGCGCCGCCGCGTGCAGCTCGATATCGAATACATCGAGCGCCAGTCCTTCTGGCTGGATCTGTGGATCATCGCCGTGACCGTTCCCGTTCTCCTGGGCGACCGGATGGCTGTCCGCTGATGTTCTGGCGAGGGGTTTTCGGCTACCTGCCGGCCAATATCGTGCAGGGCGTGGTCGGGTTTCTGACCATCATCATCTTTACGCGCCTGCTGTCGCCCGAGGACTTCGGCCGCTACGCCCTGGCCTATTCGGTGCTGACCCTGGCTCATGTGGCGACGTTCAGCTGGCTGGAAGCCTCAATGGCCCGCTTCTGGGCGGCACAGTCCGATGAAGCGCAGATGGCCGGGCATTTCGCCAGCCTGTATCGCGCCGCCTTTCTGATCACCGCCGTCTTCGTGCCCGTCGTCGGCCTGCTGGTGTGGCTGTGGCCCATGCCGGACAGCTTCCGCCTGCCCCTGGCGGTGGCGTTGGCGGGCGTGCCCGTGCGTTGCTTCCTCAAGCTGGCGCAGGAACGGTTCCGCGCGGCGGGGAATGTCGGCCCCGCCGCCGCCATCGATATCTGGAGCGCGGTCGCCGGACTGATCTTCGGTGTCGGCCTGGCCTTGCTGGGGCTGGGGGCTGAGGCCCCGCTGGCGGGTATGCTGCTGGCGCCGCTGGCCGCCCTGCCCTTCATCCTTCCCGCCGAACTGCGCGAGGCCAGGCGCGGACGGCTGGATCGCCAGCGGCTGAAAGCCTACGCTGTCTATGGCTATCCTATCGCCGTCGGTCTGGGGCTGACCGTGGTGCTGGCCTCGACGGACCGATTCCTGCTGGCCCTGTTCATGAACGAGGCGGCGGTCGGCGCCTATCACGCCGCCTACAGCATCGCCAACCGGACGCTGGACGTGATGTTCGTCTGGCTGGGCGCTGCGGGCGCTCCCGCCCTCGTCATGGCGCTGGAGCGCGGCGGGCGCGCAGACCTTCAGGCCGCCGCGCGAGAACAAGCCTCGACCCTGGTGCTGATCGGCCTGCCCGCCGCCGTGGGCGTAGCCCTGGTCGCGCGGCCGCTGGCCGAGTTCATGATCGGCGAAGACCTGCGCACGGTCGCCGCCTCCGTCACGCCGTGGGTCGCGCTGGGCGCCTTCCTGTCGGGCATGACGACCTATTATTTCGGACAGGCTTTCACGCTGGGCCGCCGCACCGGCTGGCTGCTGCTGGCCATGAGCATTCCGGCGGGCAGCAACATCATCCTGAACATCCTGCTGATCCCGCGCTTCGGCGTCATGGGCGCGGCCTGGGCGACGGCGATCAGCTTTGCACTGGGCCTGAGCGCCTCCATGACCATCGGCCGCCGCATCCTGCCGCTGCCCGTGCCGTGGAACGCGCTGGCGCGCTGCGGCCTGGCGGCCGCCGTCATGGCCGCGGTCGTGCTGTTACTGCCGCCGATCGGAGGTTTCGCGGAACTCATGATGGACGCTGCCGTAGGCGTAGCCGTGTACGGCGTCGTCGCCTACGCCCTGAACGCCGCGGGCGTGCGCGACCTGCTGCGTCGCCTGCGCGGCTTCCTGCAGGCGCGAAAGGCGGCGGCATGAACGTCTCGGTTCACGACAACACGGCATGGGCGGCGGCGACGCCCGTCCTGTCGGTGCTGATGCCCTTCCTGCGCGACGATCCGTCAGTGCTGCTGCGGATGCTGGACCGCGAGGCTCATGCCGTCGCAGAGCGCGCCGAGTTGATCATTCTCGACGACGGCACAGCGGACCCGGTCCTGACCGCTCGACTGACCGCCCTGATCGACGCCCTGTCCCTGCCCGCCCGACTGATCACCCTGAACGCCAACGAGGGGCGCTCAAAAGGCCGCAACCGCCTGGCTGAGGCCGCGCGCGGCCGCTTCCTGCTGTTCCTGGACAGCGACATGCGCCCCGACCATCCGCGCTTCCTCAGCGACTGGGTCGATCTGGCGGTTAAGGATGACCCGGCCGTGGCCTTTGGCGGATTCTCCCTGCTTCAGGCGCCGAGCGACGCGCGCTTCGCCGTCCACCGCCAGATGGCGGCGCGCTCCGACTGCATCCCCGCCGGTCAGAGGGCGCTGCAGCCTGAAAAATACGTCTTCACCTCCAACCTTCTGGTGCGCCGGGACGTCTTCGACACCGAGAGCTTCGACGCCGGTTTCAACGGCTGGGGCTGGGAGGATGTCGAATGGGCCATGCGCGTCTCGCGCCGGTTCACGGTCACGCACATCGACAATCCGGCCACCCACATGGGTCTGGACACGGTCGAGGCCCTCGCCGCCAAATATGAGCAATCGGCGCCGAACTTCGCCCGCGTGGCCGCCCGGCACCCTGACTTCGTCGCCGCCTATCCCAGCTATCGCGTGGCGAAAAAGCTGAAGGCCGTGCCCGGCCTGCGCCTGATCCGGCCTCTGTTCAAACAGGCGGCGCGCGTCGGCCTGCTGCCCCCCGCCGCACGCGGCCTCAGCCTGCGGCTGTATCGCGCCGCCCTCTATGCAGAGGCGATATGAGCAGCCCTGACGTCGCCGTCGTCATTCCGACCCTGCGTCGCCCGGACGAACTGACCCGCGCCCTGCGCTCGATCTTCGCTCAGCAGGGCGCCGAGAGCCGCCTGCGCGAAATCGTCGTCGCCGACAACGACCCCGAGGCCAGCGCCCGCGCGACGGTCGAGGCGTTGAAGGGCGAATCGCCGGTCCCCCTGATCTGGACCCATGCGCCGCGCCCCGGCGTAGCCACCGCGCGCAACACAGGCCTTTCCGCCACGCAGGCGCCGCTGATCGCCTTTCTCGACGATGACGAGGTCGCCAGCCCCGGCTGGTTGGCCGCCCTGTTGCGCGGTCAGGCAGCGACCGGCGCCGACGCCGTGTTCGGTCCTATTCAGGGACGCGTTCCCGACGGGACGGGCTGGGCGACGGCCTATCTGGAGCACTTCTTCGGCCGTGAAGGACCTGAAGGCGATCAGTTGATCGACGAGCCCTACGGCTGCGGCAACTCGCTTCTGGTGCGCGCCACCGCCCTGCCCGGCGAAGCGCCCTTCCACGTCGGATCGGATCAGATCGGCGGAGAGGACGATGTCCTGTTCGCCGCCTTGAAGGCGCGCGGCGGCCGGTTCGGCTGGGCGGCCGACGCCTGGGTGGACGAGTTCGCTCCCCCGCATCGGGCCACCCTGCGCTACGCCCTGACCCGCGCCTTCGCCTATGGTCAGGGCCCCAGTCAGACAGCCGCCGAAGCGCGCGACTGGTTGGGCGTCGGCCGTTGGATGGCCATCGGCGTGGTCCAGACGCTGGTCTGGGGCGCAGCAGCCCTCGCCATGACCATTATGGGCCGCGCCAGCCGCGCCCAGATGGCCGACCGCGCCGCGCGCGGTCTTGGCAAGATCATGTGGATGAAAGGCTTCGAGCCGCGCTTCTATGGCCAGAGCGAGCTGGACCGCCTGAACCGGTTGAGCCGGTCTAGCTGAAGAACCGCTTCAGCAGTTTGGGCGGGCTCCAGGTCGAACGGTTCATCACCAGACCCGCGACACGGCCCCCGGCGGCGTCGATCTCCTCGCGCAGGGCGGCAGGCGCGGCCGCGCCAGTACTGTCCGCCGCCACCACCATCACCGTTGAGTCCGCCAGCGGCGCCAGCGTCAGGGCCATGTCGCTACGGTCCGCCGCCGGGGCGTCGATCACCACGGTGTCGGCATGCGCCCGCAGCCGGGTCCAATAGCGCGGATCATCGACCGCCTCGACCCGTTGGCCTGCGCGCAGCAGCTCCATATGGAAGCGGGTGACATACAGCCGCCCTCCCAGACAGGCCTTGGCCGTCAGGATGCGTCCCGGCGCAGCGGGCTTGCCGTCACGGCCGCGCAACGGCGGCGACACGGCGTAGAAGGCCGATCCGTCCGGCGACGCCCGCACAGACGCCCCCAGGCGCCCGAACCGGTCCGGCTCGGCGGCGATCTGTTCCATCTGCCCCTGCTGCGACAAGTCGCCGTCGATCAGCCAAACCGAACGGCGTCCACGCACGGCGGCCATACGGGCGAACTCTCGCGCCACCGTCGAGACGCCTTCGCCCGATGTCGCGGCGGCGAACAGGATCACGCGGCCGCGATGCGCTGGGGCCGGCCCCAGCGCAGCCCACAGGCCAGCCATCTCTGTCGTCAGATCGACCATGCGAATCGGTTACGCGCGCGCCATTTGGCGCAACCTAGCACGAGCCGTCCGCCGGTCATCGCCGCGTATCAGCGTCATACGCGCTCAGGCGCTCTTGGCCGGCGCCACGGCCAGCACCGGCGCATTGAGGGTGCGGCTCAGGGTCGCGGGCATGGCGAATCCCGGCCGCAGCAGCACCCGCAGCAGGCCGACGCACAGGGCGGTGAAGCCGGCGAACAGGAAGACGGCGATCATCAGCGGCGCCTTCAGGCTCTTGCCCTTCGACGGCGGCTGGGCGCGCTCGATGACGGTGACGTTGTCGGCGCCCGCCTTGACCAGTTCGTTGTCGGCGCGGCTCTGGGTCTCGCGCTGCTGGAACTCGCGGATCGAGGCGGTCAGCACCTCGCGGTTGCCCGCCAGGGTCGAGTTGCGCGACTCCAGTTCGGTCAGGCGCGACTGACGCGCGCGCAGGTCCGACAGTTGCCGATCCAGCACGGCCAACCGCGCCGCCAGCGAGTCCCGCTCGGCCTGGGCGTTGATGCGGGTGGTCTCCAGCTCGACCCAGATCGGGTTCGGTCCCGTGCGGACCTCCTTGGCGCCGACCGCCGTGCCGGTGCCGACATAGGTCTGGAGTTGGGCGATCTTGGCGTCGATCTCGCGCACCGGCTGGGCGTCGGCCTGATAGCGGGCCAGCAGGCTCTCACGCTCGGTGCGCATTTGCAGGATCAGGTCCTGAGCCGAGACGTTCAGATCCTTGTACAGGGCCACCTCCGACGGTGTCCGAGACAACTGGCTGACGAAGGTCGACAGGCGCTGCGACGCCTGTTGCAGTTGAGCCTGAACGCCCATCCGCTCGGTGAAGATCGACTGATAGGTGCTGGCGACCGTCGCCCGAGCCGTGGCGAAATCGCCGATATTATTGGTGCGCAGGAACTCTTCATAGGCGCGGTCAGCGTCGCCCAGCTCATCCTCGAACGTCTGGCGCTGAGTGCGGATCGCCGCCGTCGCGCGGTCCTGGAAGACCTCGCGGCGATAGGTCAGATATTGGTCAATGACCGTGTTCAGGACCCGCGCCGACTTGGCCGGATCATCGCTCTTGTAGCTCAGGCCGATCACCGGGCTCAGCGGCGTCACCTCGACGCCCAGACCGCTGGCGACCGCGCGAACCGCCGAGGCCTCGCGGCGGGCCGGATCGGCGGGCGGGGGCGCGTCGGGGCTCTGGAAGCTCTCGACGCCCAGGGCGCGCACCACGCGGCGCTTGACCTCCAGACTGTTCAGAATGGCGGCTTCGGATTGAGCCACCTCGGCGGCCGAAGGGGGCATAGCCCGCTCGCCCAGACCGACGCGCGGCTGGTAGACATATTCCTGGCCCACGCCGACAAACAGGCTGGCTCCAGCCGTGTAGGTCTTCTTCATCGTCATCACGACAGCGGCGCCGATGCCGAAGAGCACCGCGAAGATGACGATCATCAACAGCAGCTCCCGGAACAGCAGGGCCACGACGTCCATGACGCCGTACCGGGGACGGGTTGCTGTGACGTGCGAACGCATACGGGCCGGATTATCCACCAGTGTCAGACCGGGACACCTTGAAGCGTTGGCGTTAACCGGCCGTTACCCATAAGGCGTCAACTTGGAGGAACTTCAGTTTCGCAATCGATCGGACCCGGCCGCTCATGGACGTTGATCGCCGCCTGCTTCTTCTGGCGCTGGGCGCCGGCCTGACCGGCTGCGCGGCCGGCGGTCGCAACGGCGGGTCAGCCGCCCTGCCCCGGCCCCAGACGGTGGCGGACCTGCCGCGCGACCTGCCCTTTGCGCCGTGGACCGATATCGAACCTGAATACCGCCTCTACGCCGGAGACGAGATCGAGGTCGCCCTGCCCACCGCGACCGAACTGACTCGCCAGTTGAAGATCGGCCCGGATGGACGGGTCTCGCTGCCGCTCGTCGGACATGTGACCGCCGCCGAGCGCAGCCTGTCGGAGCTTGAGGGCGACATCTCGGCCGGTTACGCCCCTCACCTGCTGCGCCCCGAGGTCGAGGTGACGCTGCGCCAGGCCGGTCCGCTCAAGGTCTGGATCGACGGCGAGGTCCGCAATCCCGGCATGTTCGACATGCCGGGCCAGATCGACGCCTATCAGGCCCTGATCATGGCGGGCGGCGTCCTGCCGACGTCCAACGCCCGCAACTGCGCCCTGATCCGACGCGGACCGGGCGATCTGCGCATGCTGAAGGTGCTGGACCTGCGCGCGCCGCGCGGCGAGATTCTGCCCCTGCGTCGCGGCGACATCATCTTCGTTCCGCGCTCGACGCTGGGCGAACTCGCGGCCTTCTTCACCCAGTTCCGCGCCGCCCTGCCGATCGGCTTCTCCTACGCCATCAACGGCGGCTACGCCTCGACGTAATGTGGGCCAGAGCGATGCGGCGATAAGTGAAGCCGCGTCATCGTCCATATGGATCGCGAAGCCCGTCTTACAGGCCCGAGCGAACTTCGCTTCACAACCCTTTGCGGACATTCACTTCGGGTCGATACTGTCGGGTGGAATGATCAGACACACGACTGCCATCACTGCAATCCTATGGACCGCTGGATGTGTGAGCGAACCTGTCGTCGCGCGAGTCGAAAGTGTTGCTCATTCAAGTAGAAACGTGATGATAACGCTCGACGTTTCCGATCGCTTATTCGACATGCTCCAAGGCCGCGATTTCTTCAGTCGCGCCTCGATTGAGCTGGTTAACCCGGGCACGCAAGTTAGAATTTTGGCGGACGAACCGATATCAAGCACGGCGACTGAAGAGAAAGACAAACGCGTTGTTGCCCACTTCCAGTGTCCTGCAACCCCGAACCGCCCAGAAGCACTCATTCTAAATGGGGCCTCTAGCTATGAGGTAGAGGTCACTTGGAACGCCCACATGTTTATCGGCTCGCGAGGAGCTTTGCGGGTGCGGCTGCCAGACAAGTTACTATGCGAGACCGCAGGCAACGTCGGCTAACCACCCATAGCTGAAGTTGAAAGGGTCTGTTTTGGGGAAACCAAAACCAGCGCCGATCGAGAAAACCGATTGAGAGGCAGCGCTTGCGCGCGTGGACGCGTGTAAAACTCATCCAGCCCAAAAGGGCTTAAACCGTGGTCGGGGCGAGAGGATTCGAACCTCCGACCCTCTGGTCCCAAACCAGATGCGCTACCAGGCTGCGCCACACCCCGGACCGACGGAGCGCTCTCATGGCACGTCGGCGGCGGCGCCGCAACGGCCTAAGCGGCGCCTTAGTCGGTCAAGGGCGAAAGAAAGGGTGTTTCACCGTGTCGCCCGGCTTGGCGCCGATCTCGTCCGCCCGCCCCGCACGCAGTTCCAGCACCCCGTTGGCTGCGCCGTTCGAGGGAATCGGCGCCTCTGAGTTCGGCGTCGTGTGGCTGGCGATGGAGACGATGCGGCCGCGCGGATCGATGTAGATGATGTCCAGCGAACTGGGCGTGTTCTTCATCCAGAAGCTCTGCTCGGACGCCGCCGGAAACTGGAACAGCATGCCGCGATCATCTTCCAGCGGCGGGCGGAACATAAGGCCGCGCGCGCGCTCGGCGTCGTCGTCCGCGATTTCCACCATGAATTTGTGCTCGCCCGTCGATGTAACGATGGACAGGACCTCAAGCGGTCGCCCCGCGCCATCCATCGGCCCGGTGCGCGCGCAGGCCGAAGCCGTCACGGCGATCCCCAGGGCGGCCCCCAGAGCCAAACGGCGAGTAAGGTTCATCATTCATCGTCCCTTACGGACGAACTCAGCCGCCCGGTCTGATATCAGCCACCACGAGGCCCTTGGGACCTTCGGCGAAGCGAACGCTGACCGGATCGCCCGGCAGCAGGTCGTCCAGGCCGCAGCGTCGCAGCGTCTCGACGTGAACGAAGATATCGCCATCCTGGCCGTCACGCACTACGAATCCATAGCCCTTGGTGCGATTGAACCATTTGACCACAGCCGCTTCCAACGGCGTGTCAGCAGAGAAAGCCTGACCAATGGACGAGGGCCGGATGCTTTCCCGGCGCGTCACAGGCGCCGCCACGGCCGCATCCAGATCAACGACCGTCACGACCTGCCAGCCCTTGGTCCGCTTGGCGCATTCGCAGGTGATGGCCGCGCCCTCGCCCGCCAGTTCGTGCCCGGCCTGGCGCAGGCTGGTGACATGAAGCAGGACATCACGAGATTCAGTCAGAGCCGGATCGTCAGGAACGATGAAGCCGTATCCCTTGCCCGCGTCGAACCATTTGACCGTGCCCGCGACCTTTACGGTCTCAAGCGTATCGCTCTCTTCGAAACTCATCACCTAACACCCCCGCCCGAACACACCGGGACAGTCACCATAACACGGGTACACCAAGATTGGCAATCTCGCCGCCCATTTTACGCCACATTATTGTCAAGAACGCAAGGCGGCGCGCAACTGCGCGTTGCAATGATGCGCTGAAGGATTTTGACGATGTCGGGGGAGATAAAACTCCGCGTGGCAGTCCCTAGGGGAATCGAACCCCTCTTTTCAGGTTGAAAACCTGACGTCCTAACCGATAGACGAAGGGACCGCTGCGCGGAGGAGCGGCCTGATAGCCGTCCCTTTTCGGCGACGCAAGAGGCTGCTGCGCGCTTTTTCAAAAAAACGGCAAGTCGACCGTCCGGCGCGGATCGACGCGCGCGAAACAAGTGCGCAGACGCGCGAAATCACGGCGGTGAAACAGCTTGAATTGTCGGGGGAGATAAACTCCGCGTGGCAGTCCCTAGGGGAATCGAACCCCTCTTTCCAGGTTGAAAACCTGGCGTCCTAACCGATAGACGAAGGGACCGCTGCGCGGAGGACCGTGTAGATAGCCGCCGATTCCGCCTATGGCAAGCTCGGCGAAGCGGATTTATGCGACTTTTTCAAAGACCTGCGTCGTTTCACGGCCAAGGCTGACGGTTTCAGACCATGCGCGGATCGGCGACGTCCTCGATCTCGAACTGCACGCCGCGACGGCCGTTCCAATCGTCGGCTTTCAAGCGGCCCGCCAGGTTCAACCCGCCCTGCCCCGCCAGCAGCGCCTTGCCCGTCGGCAGATCGGCGCAGCGCCAGGCGATGGCCCGCACCGAGGCGCCGTCCGGCCCGACCAGACGGCACCGAACATGGCCGCCGTTCATGGCGACGGGCTCGCGCGCCTGCACCCCTTCCAGCGCGAACAGGGGTTCAGGGTTGGCGGGACCATAGGGCGCCAGTTGCTCGAACGCATCGAACAGATCGCGGGTGGCGGCGCGTGGATCGATCAGGGCGTCGATCTCGACCCAGTCCTGAGCCACCGCCTCGACGCGCTCGGCCGACAGGCGGTCGTTGAGGAAGGCGCGCAGTTCGTCGATGCGGTCGACCGCGATCGTCAGCCCCGCCGCCATGGCGTGACCGCCGCCCGCGATCAGCAGCCCCTCGTTCCACGCCGCCTGCACCGCTCGGCCCAGATTCATGCCCGGCTGTGACCGACCCGAGCCCTTGCCCACGCCATTGATGGCGTCGACGCCGATGACGATGACCGGCTTCCTCCAGCGTTCGCGCAGGCGCCCGGCGACAATGCCGACCACGCCGGGGTGCCAGTCTTCGCCGCTGACAACTACGGCGGCGCTGTCGTCGGCATGGGCGCCGATCGCCTCGACGCGGCGGACGGCCTGTTCCGTGACTTCGGCCTCGACCTCGCGCCGTGCGAGGTTCAGGGCGTCCAGTTCCTGCGCCAGCATGCGCGCTTCATCGGGATCATCGGTAGACAACAGGCGCGCGCCCAGATCCGACTTGCCGATCCGACCGCCCGCATTGATGCGCGGCCCCAGAATAAAGCCCGCGTGGTTGGTCTTGGCCGGTCCCGGCTCGGCGCCCGCAGCCGCCAGCAGGGCGCGCAGACCCGGATTGCGCCAGTGCGACATGACCCCCAGCCCCAGACTGGTCAGGGCGCGGTTGAAGCCGGTCAGGCCGGTCACGTCGCAGATGGCGCCCATCGCCGCCAGGTCCAGCCACTGGCGGATATCCGGTTCCGACTTGCCTTCAAACAGGCCGCGCCCGCGCGCCTCGCGGTTCAGCGCCGCCAGCAGGACGAAGACCACGCCCGCCGCCGCCAGATTGCCCTGCCCCGAGCCGCAGCCCGGCCGGTTCGGATTGACCACAGCGAGGCAGGCGGGCGGTTCTTCGCGCATCATGTGGTGATCGATGACCACGACCTTCAGGCCGATGGCCGCCGCATGGGCCACCGCCTCATTGGCGGCCGCCCCGCAGTCGACGGTGATGACCAGATCGGCGCCGCGCGCCTTCAGCGTGTCAAAGGCCCGCGCGCTGGGGCCGTAACCCTCGGTCAGACGATCCGGCACATAGATCGGCAGGTCGGCGCCCAGCGCCCGGAACCAGCGGACCAGCAGGGCCGCGCTGGACGCCCCGTCTACATCGTAATCGGCGAAGACGTGGATGCTGGCGTCGCCCAGCAAGGCATCGACGATCGCGGCGGCTGCGGCGTCCATGTCCATGAAGCTGGACGGATCGGGAAACAGCGCCTTCAGCGTCGGTTTCAGGAAGTCGGCGCCCTGATCCGCCGCGACGCCACGCGCCGACAGGGCGCGGGCCATCACCTCGTCCAGCCCCAACGCCTGCATATGGGCGCGGGTCGTCGCCGCTTCGGCCGGACGCTGCCGCCACGCCCGCCCCGACAGAGAGCGACTGACGCCCAGAAAGGCGGACGCGCCGTAACCGTCCGCCATCAGAAGATCCGTCCGACGAAAAAAGCGGCGATGAAGACAGAACGGGCCATGCGGACCTTTGCAGCAGATTCGAGCGACGGCCCTGCGGCCGAAGCGCTCAGGATCGCGGGATTCGAGACTGGACGCGATCTGCGCGCCTCATGCCTCTTAAATCGCGGCTGCGTCCAAGGCGGTCGTGCGCCTCAGAAACGCGGGCGGTCGATAGGCGGCGGCGGCGTGGCGCGACGGCGCAGTTCCTCGGCGTAGGCTTCGACCTCCTGCGCCGTCATCAGCGTCTGGGGCGACATCTGGCTGGCGTCCAGGCGACGATTGATCTCGGCGAGAAACGCGGCTGGGTCGCTGTTCAGCGTCCAGTCGATACGGGCCATCTCGGCCGTCAGAGCAGCGCTGCGGCCTTGCAGGCGTCCCACATCGGCGGCGATTTCAGTCGGCGGCGGCAAGGGCGTACTGCTGCGCGGGAAATCGGCCCAGCGCGGATATTGGCGATTCTCATCGACCAGTTGCTGGATGCGGGGCGCCAGCGGCGACGTGGGATCGGTTTTCGGGTCGAAAGCCCCGACGCAGCCGCCCAAAAGCAGGCTCGTCCCCAAGGCCGTGGCCAGGGTCGCCGTCCATCCCGTCTTTTTCAGCATAAGCGCGTTCATTTCCGTTACTGACATATGCCATCATCGCGTCGGGAGGAAGGCGCGCGCATTCGCTCGTCCCCAACGGAGATTCGCCATGGCCAAGCGCCCGACCAAGGCCCCGCTCCAGCAGACAGCGCCCGCCGAGGCGCCCGCGCCGCGCAAGGCTGGCCGCCCGACTTCAGCCAAGCCGCGCGCCAGGAAGGCCGCTGCACCGCCTGAACAGCCGCAACCGGCGCCCGCCCCGGAACCGACGCCGCAGGACGAAGCCCCCTCCTCCGCGCCCGACTTCATGGCCTTCAGCACCGAACAGCGTCAGCAGTTGGAAACCCTGTCGTTGAACCTCGCCAAGGCGGCGATGATGGCTCAGACGGCGGTGGCCGAGGCGGCTCTATCGCAGGCCGACCGTCCCGCCGCCCTGTCGCCCGACCCGTTCAATGTGGCCCCGGCCATGTCCTCGGTCATGACCAGTCTGGCCGCCCGCCCCGAAAAGCTGTTTCAGGCCCAGGCCGACCTGTTCGGCCGCTATATGGAGTTGTGGTCGACCACGACCCGCCGGGCGATGGGTGAGACGGTCGACAGCCCCGCCCCGTCCGACAAGCGGTTCCGCGACCCCGCCTGGTCCGAGAACCCCATGTTCGACATGATGCGCCAGTCCTATCTGGCCACCTCGGACTGGATGAACAGCCTGGTATCCAGCGTCGAGGATGTGGACCCGCGCGTGAAACGCCGGGCCGAGTTCTTCACCCGCCTGCTGACCGACGCCTTCTCGCCCGCCAACTTCCTGGCGTCCAACCCCGTGGCGCTGAAGGCCCTGGCCGAGACCAGCGGCGAATCCCTGGTGCGCGGGATGCAGAACTTCGCCGCCGATCTGGAGCGCGGCGCCGGGTCGCTGAAGATCAGTCAGGCCGATTATGGCCGCTTCGTCCTGGGCGAAAACGTCGCCACGGCGCCAGGCCAGGTCGTCTGGCGCGATGAGCTGTTCGAACTGATCCAGTACGACGCCGCGACGGATCAGCAGCACGCCGTCCCGCTGCTGATCTTCCCGCCGTGGATCAACAAATTCTACATCATGGACCTGCAGCCGGCGAATTCCCTGATCCGCTGGCTGAGCGCGCAGGGCTTCACCGTCTTCGTCTGCTCGTGGGTCAACCCGGACCGCGACAAGGCTGAGTTCGGCCTCGACGACTATATGAAGAAGGGCGTCTATCGCGCCGTCGAGAAGACGCTGGAGCAGACCGACCAGAAACATCTGAACGCCGTCGGCTACTGCATCGGCGGCACCATGCTGGGCGCCACCCTGGCGCACATGGCGGCCAAGGGGGACGACCGCGTCGCCTCCGCCACCTTCTTCGCGGCCCAGCACGACTTCGCCGAGGCGGGCGACCTGCTGCTGTTCACCGACGAGCACTGGCTGGCCGAGATCGAGCGGCTGATGGACGAGGCGGGCGGCGTCCTGCCCGGCACGGCGATGGCCGACACCTTCAACGCCTTGCGCGCCAATGACCTGATCTGGTCCTTCTTCGTGTCCAACTATCTGATGGGCAAGGCGCCGCCCGCCTTCGACCTTCTGGCGTGGAACGCCGACCAGACGCGGATGCCCAAGCGGCTTCACCTGCAATACCTGCGCCTGATGTACGGCCAGAACGCCCTGGCGAAGGGCGAACTGAAGATCGACGGCGAGGCCATCGACCTGTCGAAGGTCCACATCCCCCTCTACTTCCAGGCCAGCCGCGAGGATCACATCGCACCGATGAACTCGGTATATCGCTCGGCGCGGCTGTTCGGCGGGCCGGTGACCTATACGCTGGCCGGATCGGGCCACATCGCCGGGGTCATCAACCCGCCGTCCGCCAACAAGTATCAGCACTGGGTCAACGCCGCCCTTCCCGAAACGCTTGAGGAATGGCAAGCGGAGGCGCAGCAGCATCCAGGCAGTTGGTGGCCGCACTGGGCCGATTGGCTGGGCGCGAAGTCGGGCGAGAAAATCTCTGCTCGCGATCCTAAAGCCGGGCCGCTGAAGCCTATCGAACCGGCGCCCGGCGCCTATGTGAAAGTGAAGTCTTGAAGCGTATCGAGCCCAACCTGCTGCTGGCCGTCGCCACGGCCATTCCGCTGATCCTGCTGATCGCCACGGCGACCCTGTTCGGCGCGCCGGGCCAACTGATCAAATATCTGGCGATTGCGATCATCGTGCCCGCAGCCTTCGTGCCGCTGAACGGCATGATGGCCAGGCGGATGGGAATGCAGCGTCCGCCGATGATCCATCCCAACGCCGCCTCGACCGCCGTCTGGGCCAGCCTGTTTCCGGCGTTGATCATCCTGGCGGCGGGCGTGCCGCTGGTCTTCCCCGGACACGATTACGGCCTGCTGATCATCATCGCCGCTGTCTTCTTCGGCGGGACGGTGGAGTCGGCGGTCAAGGCTGCGCGGGCGCACTGATCGTGCGCCCCGGCCGGCCTCACTTGAGGCCGGTCGCCTCGTCCAGACCCAGCATGATGTTCAGGTTCTGGACCGCCGCGCCCGAAGCGCCCTTGCCCAGATTGTCCAGCAGGGCGACCAGACGCGCCTGCTCCCCGCCTCGATCGCCGAAGACGTGCAGGCGCATACGGTTGGTGCCGTTCAGGCCCTCAGGCTCTATGCCGGTCATGGCTTCGGTCTCGTCGATCTCGGCGACCTCGACGAAACGCTGGCCCTCATAGGCCTCGACCAGAGCGCCGTGCAGGCGCTCGACCGACGGCGTTTCAGGCAAGGCCGACAGGTGCAGCGGGACCTCGACCAGCATCCCCTGACGGTAATTCCCCACGGCGGGCGAGAACAGGACGTTGCGCGACAGGCCCGCGTGCTTCGTCATCTCCGGCACATGCTTGTGCTTCAGCGTCAGGCCATAGGCGCGGAAGGCGGTCGAGGCGCCCTCAGCCTCGAACTCCGCAATCATGGCCTTGCCGCCGCCGGAGTAGCCGGACACCGCATTGATCGTCACGGGCCAGTCAGCCGGAACCAATCCCGCCTTCACCAGCGGTCGCATCAGACCGATGAATCCGGTCGGATAGCAGCCGGGGTTCGACACGCGCGTCGAGGCGGCGATGGCCGCGCGCTGGTCCGCATCCATCTCGGCGAAGCCATAGGTCCAGCCGTCCGCCACACGATAGGCGGTCGAGGCGTCGATGACCCGCACCTTGGGATTCTCGATCATCGATACGGCTTCCTTCGCCGCATCGTCAGGCAGGCACAGGATGACCGCATCGACGCTGTTCAGCGCCTCGCGCCGCGCCTCGACATCGCGTCGGCGGTCGCCCAGCAGCATCAGTTCCAGATCGCCGCGCGCCTCCAGACGCTCGCGGATCTCCAGTCCCGTGGTCCCGGCCTCGCCGTCGATGAAGATGGTTTGGGTCATCTCATACTCCCGAAATGCCCCTTCCGTTGCGGGAAAAGGGCAAAAGAAAAAGGCGCCTCGGGTTTCCCCGAAGCGCCCTTTGTATTCCCAGTCGCGGGTTCGCGACTTAGCGCTTCGAGAACTGGAAGGACTTGCGCGCCTTGGCGCGGCCGTACTTCTTACGCTCGACGACGCGGCTGTCGCGGGTCAGGAAGCCGTGCGGCTTCAGAACCTTGCGCAGTTCCGGCTCGTAGTGGGTCAGGGCGTGCGACAGGCCGTGGCGGATGGCGCCGGCCTGGCCCGACAGGCCCGAACCTTCAACGGTGCAGATCACGTCGTACTGGGTGGCGCGGTCCGAGACGTTCAGCGGCTGGGCGACCATCATCTGCAGCACGGGGCGAGCGAAATACGCAGCCACGTCCTTGCCGTTGACGGTGATCTTGCCGGTGCCGCGCTTCACCCACACGCGGGCGATGGCGTTCTTGCGCTTGCCGGTCGAGTACGAACGGCCCAGGGCGTCGATCTTCGGCTCGCGGACGATTTCCTCGGCAGCAGCGGTGCCCAGGCCCTTCAGGGCGTCAAAGCCGGCGGCGGTGTCTTGAGTCACGTCGGTCATGCTCAGGCGCTCCGGGTGTTCTTGGACGACATCGACTTGAAGTCGATGGTCGTGGGCTGTTGGGCTTCGTGTTCGTGAGCCGCGCCGGCGAACAGGCGCAGGTGGGTCATCTGCTTGCGAGCCAGCGGCGACTCCTTGGGCAGCATGCGCTCAACGGCCTTCTCGAGCACGCGCTCAGGGAAACGACCGCCCAGAACCTTCTCCGGGGTGGTTTCCTTGATGCCGCCGGGGTGGCCGGTGTGGCGATAGTAGACCTTGTCGGTGTTCTTCTTGCCGGTGAACACCACCTTGTCGACGTTGGTGACGACGACGTAGTCGCCGCAGTCAACGTGCGGGGTGTAGGTCGGCAGGTGCTTGCCGCGCAGGCGGTTGGCGATGAAGGTCGCGAGGCGGCCCACCACGACGCCTTCGGCGTCGATGTGGATCCACTTCTTCTCGACCTCGGCCGGCTTCAGCGAAGCCGTAGTGCTCTTCAGCATGATGAGGGTCCTGGAAGACGAAAAACGCGGCTCGATCCGGACGGATTGAGCGGAGGCCGTGCTGATAGAGGGTCCGCACGCAGAGGTCAACGCCACTCGCGACACCGATAACACATCAATGCATTGAAAAATATCGACTATTTGATAATGGTATTAAAATACCCGATCCATTTGGCGTAAAACACGTGAGCCAAAGATCGGAAAACGCCGCTCAACCCTCCCGGCGCGACGGTTTTCATCTTCTCGCACGAATCCAGACGCGGTAATCGCGGGCCATGCCCTCTCGCTCCCTGTTCCCGACCCAGGTGTATGACGCCTCCCTCGTCTCGGCGCGCGGATGGAGCGAACTGCACGAGGAGTTGCTGGACCTGTGCCTCGTCATGGCGGAGGAAGACGAGGCCGGGATCGAATGGTGCCGGGCCAACCACTATCCGGGCTATACCTCCTATGGCTCGATCAACGACCTGCCTCAGCGGTTTCCCGAGTTCGCCGAGTTGAAGAAGCTGCTGGACAAGCATGCGGCGCTCTTCGCCCAGAGCCTGCATTTCGATCTGGCGAAAAAGCTGCGGCTCGACAATCTGTGGGTCAATGTCCTGATGCCCGGCGGCGGGCATACAGGCCATATCCACCCCCACGCCGTGCTGTCGGGCACTCTTTATATCCACGTGCCCGACGGCGCCTCCTCGCTGAAGATCGAAGACCCGCGCCTGGCCATGATGATGGCCCGTCCCGGCCTGACCGCCGAAGCGAGCGAAGCGGAACAGCCCTTCGTCTATCTGAAGCCGGCGCCGGGCACGGTGCTGATATGGGAAAGCTGGCTGCGTCACGAAGTGCCCGCCAACCGCGCCGAAGAACAGCGCATCTCCATCAGCTTCAACTACGCCTGAGGCCGACGAGGACCGATATACGCCCTTCCGCCGCCGCATTTCTCGCGAAACCTGCGTCAACGGCCAAGCTTTGGAGGGGAATGGATGCGGGTTTTCAACACGGCGGCGACGATCGCCATGTTTGCAACAGGCGCACTTCTGTTGGGTGCGTGCGGCGAGAAGGCGGACGCCGTGACCGCGACCTCGACCGCCTCTGCGAGCGCTGATGGCGCGCCCTATGTGTTGCAGGGCACCCAGGTCTGGAGCGTGCCGGACCCCGTATCCGGTCGGAACTATCAGGTCTTCGTCAGCTTGCCTGCCAGCTATGAGGCCGAGCCGAACCGCCGCTATCCGGTCCTCTATGTCACAGACGCCGATTACGCCTTTCCCATCATTCGCCAGATCGCCCGTCGGGTTAATCTGGAGGGGCCAGTGGTGCAGGACTTCATCCTGGTCGGCCTGTCCTACGCCGAGGGCGACAAGGGTGCCGAAAGCCGCCGCCGCGACTACACGCCTACGCCCAATGGGCCGAACAATTCCGCCGGAGACATTCACGGCGGCGGCGCGGCCTATCAGACCTATCTGAAGTCACAGGCCCTGCCGTTCATCGAGCAGAAATTCCGCGCCGATCCCGCACAACGCGTGCTGTTGGGGCATTCCTATGGCGGCCTGTTGGGCGCCCAGATCCTGTTCAGCGATCCGGCGATGTTCAGCGGCTATGTCCTGGGGAGTCCGTCGCTGTGGTACGATAAACGTCATATGCTCGGGGTCGAAGCCGACTATGCCCGCACCCATGATGATCTGAAGGCGCAGGTCTTCATGTATGTCGGCGGCTATGAGGTTCCCGGCCCTGACCGCCGCAACACCAGCGGCGCCAATCTGGTGGCTGATATGAAGACGCTGCAGGGCAATCTGCTGTCTCGCAACTATCCGGGTCTGAAGGTCAGTTCGATCGTGCTGGAAGACGAGGATCACCTGACGGTCGCTCCGATCGGCTTCACACGCGCACTGGAAGCGGTCTTGCCAGCTCGCTGAAGACCGCCATTGAAAAGCCGCGCCCCTGTCCGAAGATTTGCCCAAAGCCTTCGGGGTCGCTACATCCTCCGGCAACTTCCCATCCGCACTGAATCAAAGGCGCGACGCGACGCATGGCGCAACAATATATCTTCCAGATGCAGGGCCTGACCAAGGCCTATCCCGGCGGCAAGAAGGTCTTCGAGAACATCTGGCTCAGCTTCTACAACGACGCCAAGATCGGCGTCGTCGGGGTCAACGGCTCGGGTAAGTCGACCCTGCTGAAGATCATGGCCGGCCTGGACCACGAGTTCCAGGGCGAGGCGCGCGCCGCCGACGGCGTCAAGCGCGGCTATCTGGAACAGGAACCGCAGCTGGATCCGGCCCTGAACGTTCGCCAGAACGTCGAGGCCTGGTGCGAAGAGAAGCAGTGGGTCAACCGCTTCAACGAAGTCGCCAACGAGCTTGGCGAAAACTACACCGACGAACTGATGGAGGAGATGACCGCCCTCCAGGAGAAGATCGACGCCGGCGACGTCTGGGACATCGACAGCCGCATCGATCAGGCCATGGGCGCCCTGCGCTGCCCGCCGGACGACTGGGAAGTCACCAATCTGTCGGGCGGTGAAAAGCGCCGTGTGGCGCTGGCCCGCCTGCTGCTGTCCAAGCCCGACATGCTGCTGCTCGACGAACCGACCAACCACCTGGACGCCGAGTCGGTGGCCTGGCTGCAGCACCACCTGGAGAACTTCCCCGGCTGCGTCATCCTGGTGACCCACGACCGCTACTTCCTGGATCTGGTGACCAAGTGGACGCTGGAACTGGACCGCGGCAAGGGCCACCCCCACGAGGGCAACTACTCCTCGTGGCTGGAAGCCAAGACCAAGCGCGTCGTGCAGGAGCAGTCGGAATCCGAAGCCCGCCAGCGCGCCCTCACCCGCGAGCTGGAATGGGTCCGCTCGGGCGCGAAGGCCCGTCAAGCCAAGTCCAAGGCCCGTCTGGCCGCCTATGAGAAGATGGTCGCCGAGCAGGAGAGTTCCGCCAAGGCTCAGTCCTTCGCCGCCATCCAGATCCCGCCTGGCCCGCGTCTGGGCAACGTCGTTCTGGAAGTGACCGGCCTGAAGAAGTCCTATGGCGACAAGGTTCTGTTCGACGACCTGAACTTCAAGCTGCCGCCCAACGGCATCGTCGGCGTCATCGGCCCCAACGGCGCCGGCAAGTCGACCATGTTCAAGCTGATCACCGGCCAGGAACAGCCCGACGGCGGCACGATCAAGGTCGGCGAGACAGTCAAACTGGCCTATGTCGACCAGTCGCGCGACGACCTGAAGCCGGACGACACCATCTGGCAGGCCATCTCCGGCGGCACCGACGTGATGATGGTCGGCAAGCGAGAGATCAACACCCGCGCCTATGTCGGCAGCTTCAACTTCAAGGGCGGCGACCAGCAGAAGAAGGTCGGCCAACTGTCGGGCGGTGAGCGTAACCGCGTCCACCTGGCCAAGACCCTGGCCACCGGCGGCAACCTGATCCTGCTCGACGAACCGACCAACGACCTGGACATCGAAACCCTGCAGAACCTCGAAGAGGCGCTGGAAGAATTCGCTGGCTGCGCCGTGGTCATCAGCCACGACCGCTGGTTCCTGGACCGTCTGGCCACCCACATCCTGGCCTTTGAAGGCGACGGCCACGTCGAATGGTTCGAGGGCAACTTCGAAGCCTATGAACAGGACAAGATGCGCCGCCTGGGAGCGGACAGCATCATTCCCAAGCGCATCCAGCACCAGAAGTTCGGTCGCTGATCCAGCGCACAGACTGACAGGCGGCCCTCCGAGCAATCGGGGGGCCGTTCTGCTTTGGGCTGGCGCTCCGGCGAAAGCGGGATAGTCTGCCCCCATGACCCAGCGTCCCGCCGTCCTGATCATGCAGCGGCATCTGGCCCCGCTGAGCGCCTTCCTGGAAGGCGCCTACGATGTCTATCGCTTCTGGGAAGGCCCGCCGATCGAGGCGGCAGACGACATTCGCGCCCTGATCGTCGCGGGCGAGTTCGAGTTGGACAAGGCGCTGATCGAACGCCTGCCCAATCTGTCGCTGATCGCCTGCTTCACGGCTGGATATGACGGCATCGATGTCGAGTGGTGCCGCGCGCGCGGCCTGCCCGTCACCCATGCGCCCGGCGTGAACCACGAGGACGTGGCCGACCACGCCATCGGCCTGATCCTGGCCGCGCGTCGACAGATCGCCGAGGGCGACCGCACCATCCGCGCGGGCGAATGGAAGGTGTCCACGCGCAGCATCACCACTTCGCTGGGCGGTCAGCGATTGGGGATCGTCGGCCTGGGCCACATCGGCGAAGCCGTAGCGCGTCGCGCCGAGGTCATGCGCATGGACATACGCTGGTGGGCGCCGCGCGCCAAGGAAGCCGCGTGGCCGCGCGCCGACAGCCTGATCGAACTGGCGCGCGGCTCCGACATCCTCGTCGTCGCCTGCCGGGCGGACGAGAACAACCGGGGCCTGATCTCGGCCGAGGCGATCGAGGCGCTTGGACCGACGGGCCTGCTGGTCAACGTCGCGCGCGGACAGTTGGTCGATGAAGACTCCGTCATCGCCGCGCTGAAAGACGGCCGTCTGGGCGGCGCGGCCCTCGACGTCTTCGCCGAGGAACCGACCGAGGCCGCGCGTTGGGCGGGCGTGCCCAACACCGTCCTGACGCCTCACACCGGCGGCGCCACGACCGAAGCGGTGCAGGGAATGCTGATGCTGCTTCTACAGAATCTCTCGGCCCACTTTGCGGACGAGCCGCTGAAGACGCCTGTCGCAGACTGAAATTCTGCCCCCTCGGGGCTGTCTGCCCTCCATTCCAGACGCGCAAAGAACGATCCGTGCCTGCATTACGCGGATAGAAGACGCGCGCGACCAGATTTTGCTTGCATAATCGTATAAGGATATCTTTATACGACCTATGACGCTGACTGCTGACCAGACCGTTGAAGCCCTGCGCGCCGCCGGCGAACCGACCCGCCTGCGCGTCCTGTCACTGCTGGCTGCTGAAGAACTGTCGGTGATGGAGTTGTCGCGCGTTCTGGACCAGAGCCAGCCGCGTGTCTCGCGCCATCTGAAGCTGATGGCCGACGCCGGTCTGATCGAGCGGTTCCCCGATGGCGCGCGCGTCTTCTACCGCCTGTCGCACGACGCCCTGTCGCGGCGCCTGGTCGACACCGTGCTGGATCTGCTGGACGACGGCGAGGGCGAGGCCGACCATCGCCGTCTGGACGAGGTGCGCAAGGAGCGCGCCATCGACGCCGCCCGCTACTTCGAGCAGATCGCGCCCCAGTGGGACCAGATGCGCAGCCTCTATGTCTGCGAAAGCGCGGTCGAGGCCGCGGTCGAGCGCGCGGCCGGGTCAGGCCCGTTCGAGCGCGTAGTCGATCTGGGCACCGGCTCGGGCCGGATGCTGACCCTGTTCGGCAGGAAGGCGAAGATGTCGGTCGGCCTCGACCTCAGTCAAAACATGCTGAACATAGCCCGCGCCAATGTCTCCAAGGCCGGGCTGGACAAGGTCGAGTTGCGCCACGGCGACATCTTCTCGACCCGCCTGCCGCACGAAAGCGCCGATCTGGTGATCGTCCACCAGGTGCTGCACTACCTCGCCGATCCGGCCGCCGCCGTGGCCGAGGCCGCGCGTCTGGTCATGCCGGGCGGCAAGCTGCTGATCGTCGACTTCGCCCCCCATAAATTCGAGCACCTTCGCGAGGCGCATCAGCACCGCCGTCTGGGCTTCCCCGACGCCGAAATCCGGGAATGGCTGACCGAGGCGGGCCTCACGCCCTCGGCGCCCATCGCCCTGCCGCCCGACACGGAAGGCCTGACCGTTCACATCTGGACCGGCGAACGCGCCGCGAGCCCCGTCCGAAAGACCGCCTGATGGCCCCCTCCTCCGCATCCTCGCTGAATCTGGCCGAAGCCCGGGCCCTGCTGCTGTCGCCGCTGGGTCCGGTGGCGCGCGCCGGATCGAACCGCAACGCCGTCAACGTCTCCTTCGAGTTCTTTCCGCCCAAGACCGACGCGGCCGAGGCCAATCTATGGTCGGCCATCCGGCGGCTGGAGCCTCTGAACCCGGCCTTCGTCTCCGTCACCTATGGGGCGGGCGGCTCAACGCGCGAGCGGACCCACCGCACGGTCCAGCGCATCATCAGCGAGACCACCCTGCGACCGGCCGCCCACCTGACCTGCGTCGAGGCCAGCCGCGCCGAGGTCGACGAGGTCATTGAAGGCTACAAGGTTATCGGCGTCGATCACATCGTCGCCCTGCGAGGCGACCCGCCCGGCGCGGCTGGCATCGGCGGCGCCTATACGCCCCGCGCCGACGGCTACGCCAACGCCACCGAACTGACCGCCGCCCTCAGCCGCATCGGTGGGTTCGAGGTTACGGTCGGCGCCTATCCGGAAAAGCACCCGGAAAGCCCCTCCATCGACCACGACATCGAGGTGCTGAAGGCCAAGGTGGATGCAGGCGCCACGCGCGCCGTGACCCAGTTCTTCTTCGACATCGAGGCCTTCCTGCGTTTCCGTGACCGGGTGCGGGCGGCGGGCGTGACCATACCCCTGATCCCCGGCGTCATGCCGGTATCCAACTTCGCGGGGCTGAAGCGGATGACGGCGGCGTGCGGCGCCGCCCTACCCGACTGGCTGGCGGGCCATTTCGACGGGCTGGATGATGACCCGGAGACGCGCAAGCTTCTGGCCGCCTCCATCGCCGCCGAGACCTGCGCCCGCCTTCAGGAAGAGGGCTTTTCGGACTTCCACTTCTACACCCTGAACCGCGCCGAGTTGGTCTATGCGATCTGTCGGGTTCTGGGCGTGCGCGAAACCAAGGCTGTTGCGTAGATGACTTCCCCCCTCACCCGCGCTGAACGGATCGCCGCCCTGCACGCGGCGGCGAAGGAGCGCATTCTGGTGCTGGACGGCAGCTGGGGCGTGATGATTCAGCGCCGCGACCTGACGGAAGAGGACTTCCGGGGCGAACGCTTCCGCGACCACAGCCATCCGCAGAAGGGCAACAACGACCTGTTGATCCTGACGCGGCCCGACATCATCGCCGACCTGCACGATGTCTATTACGCCGCCGGAGCCGATATTTCGGAGACCAACACCTTCTCCTCGACCACCATCGCCCAGGCCGACTATGGGCTGGAAGACGCGGTCTATGACCTGAACTATGAGGGCGCCCGCATTGCGCGCGAGGTCGCCGACCGCTGGACCGAAAAAGAGCCGCACAAGCCCCGCTTCGTCGCAGGCGCCATCGGCCCGACCAACCGCACCCTGTCGCTGAGCCCCGACGTCAACGACCCCGGCTATCGCGCCGTCACCTATGACGAGGTGTATGAGGCCTATAAGCAACAGGCCCGCGCCCTGCACCACGGCGGCGTCGACATCTTCCTGATCGAGACGGTGTTCGACACCCTGAACTGCAAGGCCGCGATCAAGGCGATCAAGGATCTGGAAGACGAAGGACTGGAGCCCCTGCCCCTGTGGATCTCGGGCACCATCACCGACCGTTCGGGCCGCACGCTGAGCGGCCAGACGGCCGAGGCCTTCTGGAACTCGATCCGCCACGCCAGACCGTTCGCCGTCGGCTTCAACTGCGCCTTGGGCGCCGAACTGATGCGGCCGCATATCGCCGAACTGAGCCGCGTCGCCGACACCCTGGTCAGCGCCTATCCCAACGCGGGCCTGCCCAACGCCATGGGTCAGTATGACGAACAGCCGCACGAGACGGCCCACTTCCTCGAGGAATGGGCGCAGTCCGGCCTCGTCAACATCGTCGGCGGCTGCTGCGGCACCACCCCCGACCACATCCGCCACGTCGCCGAAGAGGTCGCAGGCGTGACCCCGCGCGCCGTGCCGGAGCGCCCCACAGCCCTGCGGCTGTCGGGTCTGGAACCGTTTGAGTTGGTGTCGTGATGATGCGCTGTTCCTTCCTTCTCCTCTCGGGGGAGAAGGTGGGCCGCGCCAGCGGCTCGGATGAGGGGGCGTCCGGATGCGCGCTCATCCTCGGCCAGTCAGCCTGCGGAACCCTACCCCTCATCCGTCATGCTTTGCATGACACCTTCTCCCCCGAGGGGAGAAGGACTGCCTGCTCCCCCGAGGGGAGAAGGACTGCCTGCGGTCAATAAGATGCGTCCTGTCTTCATCAATGTCGGCGAGCGGACCAACGTCACCGGCTCGGCCAAGTTCAAGAAACTGATCATCGCGGGCGACTATCCCGCCGCCCTTTCGGTCGCGCGCCAGCAGGTCGAGGCGGGCGCCCAGGTCATTGACGTCAACATGGACGAAGGGCTGCTGGACGGCCCCATCGCCATGCGGACCTTCCTGAACCTGATCGCGGCCGAGCCGGACATCGCCCGCGTGCCGATCATGATCGACAGCTCCAAATGGGAGGTGATCGAGGCGGGCCTGAAGTGCGTGCAGGGCAAGCCGATCGTCAACTCGATCAGCATGAAGGAGGGCGAAGACGCCTTCCGCCACCACGCCGTCCAGTGCCTGCGTTACGGCGCCGCCGTGGTGGTCATGGCCTTTGACGAGGTCGGCCAGGCCGACACCGCCGCGCGCAAGATCGAAATCTGCACCCGCGCCTATAACATCCTGGTCAACGAGGTCGGCTTCCCGCCCGAGGACATCATCTTCGACCCCAATATCTTCGCCGTGGCGACGGGGATCGAGGAACACGACAATTATGCCGTAGACTTCATCGAGGCGACGCGGGTCATCAAGCAGACCCTGCCCCACGCCCGCGTCTCGGGCGGGGTGTCGAACGTCTCGTTCAGCTTCCGGGGCAATGAGCCGGTGCGCCGGGCGATCCACAGCGTCTTCCTGTATCACGCCATCAACGCCGGTCTGGACATGGGCATCGTCAATGCGGGCGACCTGCCCGTCTATGACGACATCGACGCCGAACTGCGTGAAGCCGTCGAGGACGTGATCCTCAACCGGCCGCAGCGGACCAATGTGTCCAACACCGAGCGGTTGGTCGATATGGCGCCCCGCTACAAGGGCGAGAAGGGCGCGGCCAAGGTCGTGGACCTGAAATGGCGCGACGCCTCGGTCGCCAAGCGCATCGAACACGCCCTGGTCCACGGCATCACCGACTACATCGTAGAGGATACCGAAGAAGCCCGTCAGGCGTCCGAACGCCCCCTTCACGTCATCGAAGGCCCCCTGATGGACGGGATGAACGTGGTCGGCGACCTGTTCGGCTCGGGCCGGATGTTCCTGCCGCAGGTGGTGAAGTCGGCGCGGGTGATGAAGCAGGCCGTCGCCCACCTCGAGCCCTTCATGGAGGCTGAAAAGGCCGGTCAGGAGCGGCAGGCGGCGGGCAAGATCCTGATGGCCACGGTCAAGGGCGATGTGCATGACATCGGCAAGAACATCGTCGGCGTCGTGCTTCAATGTAACAACTATGAGGTGGTCGATCTGGGCGTCATGGTCCCGGCCGATCGCATCCTGGACGCCGCCATTGAGCACAAAGTCGACATCGTCGGCCTGTCGGGCCTGATCACGCCTTCGCTGGACGAAATGACCTTTGTCGCCGCCGAGATGGAGCGGCGCGGCTTCGACATTCCGTTGCTGATCGGGGGCGCCACGACCAGCCGCACCCATACGGCCGTGAAGATCGAACCGGCCTATCGCAAGGGCTCGACCACCTATGTCATCGACGCCAGCCGCGCCGTCGGCGTGGTGTCCGGCCTGCTGTCCCCGACCGACCGGGCCAAGAATGAGGCGGCCACCCGCGAGGAATACGTCCGCATCCGCGAGCAATACGCCCGTGGGCAGGAAGTGAAGGCCCGCGCCGCCATCGAACAGGCGCGCGACAACCGCTGGCGGCCCGATGAGGGGCAGGCCCCCGCCCCGGCGCCGTCCTTCCTCGGCGTGCGCGCCTATGAGGCGTGGGACCTGCAGGATCTGGCCGACCACATCGACTGGACGCCCTTTTTCGCCAGTTGGGAGCTGATCGGTCGCTATCCGCTGATCCTGGAGGACGAGATCGTCGGCGAGGCGGCGCAGGATCTGTTCCGCGACGCGCAGGCCATGCTGAAGCGTATCGTCGAGGAGAAGTGGTTCACGGCGAAGGGCGTGGTCGGCTTCTGGCCCGCCAATGCGCGCGGCGAAGACGTAGTGGTCTGGACCGACGAAGCCCGCACCGAAGAGGCCGCCCGTTTCCACGGCCTGCGCCAGCAGATCAAGAAGTCCAACGGCAAGCCGAACCTGTGCTTGTCCGACTTCGTGGCCGAGGACGGCCCCGACTATCTGGGCGCCTTCGCCGTCACCGCCGGCCACGGCGAGCTGGAAAAGGCCGCCGAGTTCAAGGCGGCGGGCGACGACTATTCCGCCATCATGGCCACGGCCCTGGCCGACCGTCTGGCCGAGGCCTTCGCCGAGCGGCTGCACAAGGAAGTGCGCACCCAGCTATGGGGCTACGCCGCCGACGAACAGACCTCGGTTCAGGATCTGATCGAAGAGAAGTATCAGGGCATCCGCCCCGCCCCCGGCTATCCGGCCCAGCCCGACCACACGGAAAAGGCGACCCTGTTCCGCCTGCTGGACGCCGGGACCAACGCCGGGATGGAGTTGACGGAATCCTTCGCCATGTCGCCCCCGGCCTCGGTCAGCGGCCTGTATTTCGGCCATCCGGGCAGCCACTATTTCGGCGTCGGCAAGATCGACCGCGATCAGGTCGAGGATTACGCGACCCGCAAGGGCTGGGACGTGCAGACGGCCGAGCGCTGGCTGGCGCCGATCCTGAACTACGATCCGGCCGCCATCGGGCGAGACGCCGCCGCCTGATCCCGAGACCTGGGGCCGCCATGTCCCCGACAGCGCGGGGGTGCTAAGGGTCAGGGCGTCGTCGTTTTCGCCGGATGCCTGAGACCTATGAAGCCCCTGCCCGCCCTCGCCGCCCTCGCCTCGGACATGACCGCCTGGCGTCGGGATTTCCACGCCCACCCCGAGCTTTCGGGCGAGGAAAGCCGCACGGCGAAGATCGTCTTCGACGCCCTTAAGGACATGGGTCTGTCGCCTGAAGGCGGCATCGGCGGCGCGGGCGTGGTGGCGGTGGTTCAGGGAGGAGAGCCCGGTCCGTCCATCGGCCTGCGCGCCGACATGGACGCCCTGCCCATGAACGACGACAGCGGCGCCGAGCACGCCTCGACCAAGCCCGGCGTCTCGCACGCCTGCGGCCACGACGGCCACACAGCGACCCTGCTGGGCGTCGCCCGCTACCTGACGGCCAATCCGCCTGCGCGCGGCCGCGTGGTGCTGATCTTCCAGCCCGCCGAAGAGAACGGTCTGGGCGCCAAGGCCATGATCGACGACGGCCTGTTCGACCGCTATCCGTGCGATGAAATCTACGCCTATCACAACATGCCCCTGCTGCCGTTTGGCGAGGCGGCGGTGCGTCCGGGCGCGACCCTGAACGGCTACAAGATCTGGGAGATCGACATTCAGGGCGTCGGCGGCCACGGCGCCGCTCCGCACAAGACCAGGGATCCCCTGCAGGCCGCCGTCCGCGTCGCCTCGGAAATCTCGTCCATCATCGGCCGTCACGTCGATCCGATGGAGCCGGCCCTGTTCACCGTCACCAAGCTGCAGGCTGGCGCCTCGCACAACGTCGTGCCGCACGAAGCCAGCCTGGCGGGAACCCTGCGCGCCACCTCGCCCGAGGTGATCGAAACCATGTGGAGCCAGCTTCAGGCCATCTGCGACGGCGTCGGCCGCATGACCGGCTGCACCCTCACCGTGACCGAAATCGCCGGGGTGCCGCCCTGCATCAACGCCCCGGCCCAGGCCGCCATCGCCGCAGACGCCTGCGCCTCCGTGCTGGGCGCGGACAAGGTGCTGCGCGATCTGAAGCCTTATCCCTTCACCGACGACTTCGCCTATATGTTGCAGCACGCGCCGGGGGCCTATATGTTCTTCGGCCAGGGCGGACCGATGGTCCACCAAACGGTCTATGACTTCAACGACGCCGTCCTGCCCGTCGCCTCCTCGATCTTCGCCCGCATCGTCGAAGACCGCCTGAGCTGAGGCTAAGGCAGCAAGAAGCGCATCAGGCGCGCGGAGGAAGGATCCGGGCGAACCGGGCCGCATCGCCTGCAGGCCGGGTCGGCTCCGGCCCGGGCGCCTGGTGCAGTCTTTCGGCCAGGGCCGCCGGATCCTTGCAGAAGATCTCAAACAGCATGGTCATCACCCCTTCAGCCCGCTCGTCGGCGAGGGAGTAGTAGATGGAGCGGGACTCCCGCCGGGTCTTCACCAGACCCGACTGGCGCAGTTCGGCCAGTTGCTGCGACAGGCCTGGCTGACGCAGGCCCAGCTCCTGTTCCAGTTGGCCCACCGAACGCTCTTCCTGCGCGATATGGCACAGGATCAGCAGGCGGTTGGCGTTGGCCAGTTGCCGCAGCAGTTCGGCCGCCTCGGGCGCGACGGCCTTCAATCGCTCCAGATCGAGGTCGCCGCGCGTCATTTCGACCCCGGTCGATAATACCAGGCGTCATCGCCCGCCAGCACATCGCCGAAATCCGTGGGCGCCGCCTGAAGCAGGGGCGCGCCCGGCGTCCAGCCTTCGGGCGCCGAGGCCCCTTCCCGATCCGCCGTCTGCAGGGCCGTGATCAGCCGCAGCAACTCCTCGACGGAGCGTCCGACGTTCATCGGATACCAGCTGATGGCGCGCACCACCCCGTTCGGGTCGATGACGAAGGTGGCGCGCACCGAGGCGCTGTCGGGCGCCGCCGGGTCGATCATCCCATAGGCCTGGGCGATGACCATCGAGGGGTCCTCGATGATCGGGAACTCCACCGTCACGTCGAAGCGGTCGCGGATGTCCTTCAGCCAGGCCAGGTGAGAATAGAGACTGTCGACCGACAGGCCCAGCAGTTCGCAGCCGATCGCCGTGAAGTCCGCCTGACGCCGGGCCAGGGCGATGAACTCGCTGGTGCAGACCGGGGTGAAGTCCGCCGGATGTGAGAAGAAGGCCAGCCAGCGCCCGCGATAGTCGCTCAGCCGACGCTGGCCGCGCGTCGTGCGCGCGGCGAAATCCGGCGCCGCCTCATTGATCCGCAGAGGCCGCAGCAAAGGCGTGTCCGTCATCGAGTCGGTTTCCATGCCATAGGGCTACGCGTCGCCGAGGCTCGGCGCACCTTGAAAACAATTACTTGCATATAATATGTAAATATCTAATTGCTTGATCCAGATCAATGCGGAGAGACGCCGTGACCGACGCCCCCATCGACCCCGCCCGCGATCATGCCCGTGATCACGCCAAGGAATTGATCGAGGCCGCCCTGACGAACGAGACCCAGCGCCCTGTCGTCAAATCCTTCTTCGATCCCGCTACCTTCACCGTCAGCCATGTGGTGCGCGATCCCGGCTCGAACGCCTGCGCCATCATCGACAGCGTGCTGGATTATGATCAGGCGGCGGGCCGCACCTCGACCGCCTCGGCCGACGCCCTGATCGCCTACGTCGAGGCCGAGGATCTTGAGGTCCAGTGGCTGCTGGAGACGCACGCCCACGCCGACCACCTGTCGGCCGCGCCCTATCTGCAAGAGCGCCTCGGCGGCCGTCTGGCCATCGGCCGCGACATCATCAAGGTGCAGGACGTCTTCGGCAAAGTCTTCAACGAGGGGACCGAATTCCGCCGCGACGGCAGCCAGTTCGATCAGTTGTTCGACGACGGCGACCGCTTCGCCATCGGCGGGCTTCAGGCCACGGTCCTGCACGTGCCCGGCCACACCCCGGCCTGTCTGGCTTATGTGATCGGCGACGCTCTCTTCCCCGGCGACACCCTGTTCATGCCCGACTACGGCACAGCGCGCTGCGACTTCCCCGGCGGCGATGCGCGGACGCTGTATCGCTCGATCCAGCGGCTGCTGTCCCTGCCCCCGGCGTCGCGCGTCTTCCTGTGCCACGACTACAAGGCTCCGCCCGCCCGCACCGAATTCGCGTGGGAAACGACCATCGGCGCCCAGCGCGAGGGCAATATCCATGTCCGCGACGGCGTCAGCGAGGATGAGTTCGTCGCCATGCGCACCGCCCGCGACGCCACCCTGTCCATGCCGCGCCTGATCCTGCCTTCGGTTCAGGTCAACATGAACGGCGGCCGTATGCCCGAGCCGGAAGACAACGGCGTCCGCTACCTGAAAGTACCCATCAACGCGCTCTGACGCGCTTCCCTTTCCTCAAGCCTAGAGAACCGCACCATGGATATCCGCCCGCTGGAAGACCGCCTGCACGTCTCGCCGCAGATCCTGCCTGAGGAGGTCCCGACGGCGGCCGCTCAGGGCTATCGCGCCATCATCTCCAACCGCCCCGACGCCGAAGAGCCCGGCCAGCCAATGACCGAGGACATCCGCGCCGCCGCCGAGGCCGCGGGCCTGCCCTTCGTCCACATCCCGGTGCGCGGCGGAGCCATGACGCCCGACGACATCGCCCGCTTCAAGGCGGCGCTGGCCGAACTGCCCCAGCCCATCCTCGGCTACTGCCGCTCGGGCACCCGCACCACCTTCCTGTGGGCGCTGTCGCAGGCGGGCGAGCGCCCGGCCGAAGAGATCGTCGCCCTGGCCGCCGCCGCCGGTTACGACGTCTCGCCGCTCGGCCCGCGTCTGGAGGGCTGAGGCATGGCTCATCCGCAAGCTTCCGAGACCTGTGACGTCCTGATCGTCGGCGGCGGCGCCGCCGGGATCGCCACGGCGGCCAGCCTGCTGCGCCGCCGTCCCGGCCTTGACGTGGTGATCGTCGAGCCGTCCGAGCGCCACTATTACCAGCCCGGCTGGACGCTGGTCGGCGCCGGCGTCTTCACGCCCGAGCGCACCATGCGCGAGACGTGCCGCCTGATCCCCACGGGCGCCCGCTGGATCAAGGACAGCGTCGTCGACTTCGCGCCCGAGGCCGATCAGGTGCGCCTGTCGGACGGCCGCCGCATCGGCTATCGCGCCCTGGTCGCCGCGCCGGGCATCAAGCTGGACTGGGACGCCATCCCCGGCCTGAACGAGACGCTGGGCCGCAACGGCGTGACCTCCAACTACCGCTTCGATCTGGCGCCCTATACGTGGAAGCTGGTGCAGGAGCTCAAGGGCGGCCGCGCCCTGTTTACCCAGCCGCCCATGCCGATCAAATGCGCGGGCGCGCCGCAGAAGGCCCTCTATCTGTCAGCCGACCACTGGCAGCGCACCGGCGCCCTCCAGAACGTGGACATCGAATTCCACAACGCCGGGGCCGTGCTGTTCGGGGTCAAGGACTACGTGCCCGCCCTGATGAAATACATCGAGCGTTACGGCGTCGATCTGCGCTTCAACTCGCGCCTGACGTCCATCGACGGCGAGGCGCGCAAGGCGACCTTCGCCGTCGCCGACGCCGATGGGGCCGTCAGCGAAATCGTCCGCGACTTCGACATGATCCATGTCTGCCCGCCGCAGACCGCACCCGACTTCATCCGCAACAGCCCGCTGGCCGCCGACAGCGGCTGGATCGACGTCGATCAGGCGACCCTGCACCACAACCGCCTCGACAACGTCTTCGGCCTGGGCGACGCCTGCTCGGCGCCCAACGCCAAGACCGCCGCCGCCGCCCGCAAACAGGCGCCGGTCGTGGCCGAGAACGTCATCTCCATGCTGGACGGCAAGGCGCTGAAGGCCGTTTACGACGGCTATGGCTCCTGCCCCCTGACCGTCGAGCGCGGCAAGATCGTGCTGGCCGAGTTCGGCTATGGCGGCAAACTGCTGCCCAGCTTCCCGGCGTGGATGCTGGACGGGCGTCAGCCGACGCGCCGCGCCTGGCACCTGAAGGCGCAGGCCCTGCCGGAAATCTACTGGGTCGGGATGCTGAAGGGCCGCGAGTGGCTTTGCGCCCCCGACTGCGTAGAGCCGGGCGTCGCCCCCCGCGCACAAGAGAGCGCCGCCTGATGGGCGAGCCGCTCAGCCTGCTGCAATACGGACTGGGCGCCGGGGCGGGGTCGCTGGTCGGCTTCACCCTGGGCCTGGTGGGCGGGGGCGGCTCGATCCTGGCCGTGCCGCTGATCGTCTATCTGGTGGGGGTGAAAGACCCCCATCTGGCCATCGGCACCAGCGCCTTCGCCGTGGCCGCCAACGCCTTCGCCAACCTGCTGAACCACGCCCGCCACGGGTCGGTGAAATGGAAGATCGCCCTGCTGTTCGCGGCGGCGGGCGTGGTCGGGGCGGCGCTGGGCTCCAGCCTGGGCAAGGCGGTGGACGGGCAGAAACTGCTGGCCCTGTTCGCGGTGCTGATGCTGATCGTCGGCGCCTTGATGCTGCGCGGCCGCTCGGCGGCGGGCGACACGCATGTGACCCTGACCGCGCGCAATGCGCCCAAGCTGATCGGCACGGGGGCGGCGACGGGGATGCTGTCGGGCTTCTTCGGCATCGGCGGCGGCTTCCTGATCGTGCCCAGCCTGATGGGTTCGACCGGCATGCCCATCTATTACGCCGTCGGCTCGTCGCTGGTCGGCGTCACCGCCTTCGGCCTGACCACCGCCTTCAACTATGCGCTCGCGGGATGGGTGAACTGGGCGCTGGCGGTGGTCTTCATCGGCGGGGGCGTTCTGGGCGGCCTGGCAGGCGCGCGGCTGGCCAAGACCATGTCCAGCCGCAAAGGCCTGCTGAACACCGTCTTCGCAGGCCTGATCTTCGTCGTGGCCCTCTACATGCTGTATCAGAGCGCGCAGGTCTTGATGGCGTAGACCACGGCGAGAGCCTTTCGTCAGGCAGGCTCCAACTGACGCATCCCCATCGCGGAGCAACGTCGCCACTCGGCGTTGTCGCGCCAGATTTCGGCCAGCGCCTCCAGCAGCTGTTCTTCATCCTCGTCGGCATGAAGAGGCGTGGGCGTGACCCTGAGGCGCTCGGTCCCGCGTGCAACCGTCGGATAGTTGATCGGCTGGATATAGACGCCGAAATCCTCCATCAGCCGGTCGGTCACGCGCCTGGCCGTCGCCGCATCGCCGATCATCACCGGCAGGATATGGCTGGGGCTGGTCAGAACCGGCAGGCCGATCCTGACCATGCCTTCGCGGATGGACCTAGCCCGCGCGGCCAGGGCGCGCCGGGGTCCGCCGTCGGCTTTAAGATGCTTCAGCGCCGCGCGCACTCCCGCCACGACCGACGGCGGCAGGGCGGTGCTGAAGATAAAGCCCGGCGCATGGCTGCGGACAAAATCGACCGCGTCCGCATCGCCCGCCACATAGCCGCCCATCGCGCCGAAACCCTTGCTGAGCGTGCCCTGGATCATGCTGATCCGGTGCGACTGGCCGTCGCGCTCGGCCACGCCCGCGCCCCGCTCGCCGTACAGGCCCACGGCGTGGACCTCGTCCAGATAGGTGAAGGCGCCGTGGCGTTCGGCGACATCGCAGATCGCCGCGATCGGGGCGAAGTCGCCATCCATCGAATAGCAGCTCTCGAAACAGACCAGCTTGGGCCGGTAGCGGCAGACGCTGTCCATCTGGCGCTCCAGATCGCGCCAGTCGTTGTGCGCGAACACCCGCCGCTCCGCCCCCGAACGCCGCATCCCCTCGATCATGGAGGCGTGGTTGAGAGCGTCGGAGAAGATCACCGCGCCGGGCAGGCGCTTGCCCAGCGTCGACAGGGCCGCATCGTTGGCCGCATATCCGGAGGGGAACAGCAGGGCCGCATCCTTGCCGTGCAGGTCCGCCAACTCGCGCTCCAGCTGGACATGCTCATGGCTGGTGCCGGAAATGTTTCGGGTTCCGCCCGCCCCCGCGCCGTATTTGTCGATCGCCTGACGCGCGGCCGCCAGCACTTCGGGGTGGACGCTCATCGACAGATAGTCGTTGGAGCACCAGACGACGATCACGCGATCCTTGCGGTGGTCCCAGGCATAGGGGCCGCCGGTCGACAGCCGCTCCAGATCAGCGAACACCCGATACCGCCCTTCGTCGCGCAGGGCGTCCAGGTCGCTGCGAAAAAAGGTCGCGAAGTCAAAAGCACTCATGATCGTCCGTCCGTCAGCCTTCCATGAAGGGTCGGACAGGAGGCGACATTGCCATCTCGCCGACGGCGTGAGACCTAGCCCCCCATTGGCCCGATCAATCCGGCCACTTTTGATGGATGCAGCAGACCAATGTTCAAGCGCGCCCAGCTGGATTCGGTGCAGACCTTCATGGATCACCCGGCCCAGGCCGGTCTGCCGCTGCACGCCCGGATCCAGCGCGCGGTGCGCCAGCTGATCATCGACCGTTCGCTGACGGCGGGGCGCCCCCTGCCCTCCTCACGCACCCTGGCGCGGTCGCTGGGCGTCTCGCGCGACACGGTCGAGACCGCCTATGCCCAGTTGCACGCCGAAGGCTTCATCGAGCGGCGGGTCGGCAGCGGCAGTTTCGTCTGTGAACTGACCGAACTGGGCCTGAAACGCGGCGTCCTGCGTCCCTCGGCCCGCCGCACCCCCGCGGGCGCGCCTCAGGCGTGCCTCAGCCGACGCGGCGCGGCGATGGCTCAGGCGGGCAGCGCGCGCGATCCCTTCACACCCCTGGCCTTCTCGCCCGGCGTGCCGGAGACCCGGCTCTTCCCCTTCGCCCAGTGGGAAAGACTGCACCGGCAGGTGCTGCGCGAAGAAGGCTCAAAGGCCCTCGCCCACGGCGACCCGCAGGGCGACCCGCGCCTTCGTCAGGCCATCGCAGACTATGTGAATCTTGAGCGCGGCGCGCGCGCGACGCCTGACCGGGTTCTGGTGCTGACCAGCACCCAGCAGGCCCTGACCCTGTGCGCCCAGGTGCTGATGGACCCCGGCGACGGCGTCTTCATCGAGGATCCCGCCTATTCGGGCGCCAGCAGGGCCTTTGAAGCGGCGGGCCTGAAACGCTTGCCCATCCCCGTCGATCATCAGGGCCTGCGCACCGACGACATTCTGGCCGCCCCTAGCTCGGCGCGCGCCGCCTTCGTCACGCCCTCGCACCAGTTCCCGACCGGCCGCACCCTGTCGCTGGAGCGCCGCCTGGCCCTGATCCAATGGGCGGAGCAAGCCGGCGCCTGGATCATCGAGGACGATTACGACAGCGAGTTTCACTATACCGGCCGCCCCACGGCCTGCGTGCAGGGGCTCGATCCGCACGACCGCACCCTCTACCTCGGCACCTTCACCAAATCCCTCTTCCCCGGCCTGAGGCTGGCCTATCTGGTGCTTCCCCAGACGCTGGTGGAGCCGATGGTCACGGCCCGCAGCCTGATGGACGGCCACACCGCCTCCATCGCCCAACTCACCCTCGCCCGCTTCATCGAGGACGGGCGGTTCGGCGCCTATGTCCGCACCATGCGCGGCGTCTATGCGGAACGGCTGGAGGCTCTCGACGCCGCCATCAAGGCCAGCCTTGGCCATGTAGTGATGCTGGATCGGCCCGCAGGCGGGCTTCAGGCGCCGTGCTTCCTGATCAACGGCCATGCCGAGGCCGAGACCCTGGTTCAGGCCCGACGCGCAGGCGTTCACCTGACCGGCCTGTCCAGCCTTCACGCCGATGGTCAGGGCCGACCGGGCTGGCTGATGGGCTTCGCCGCCTCCACGCCCAAAGAGATTCAAGCCGCCGTCGGTCGGCTGGCCAGCCTCCTCCCTGCGTGATCGGCGCTTACAAAGCGGTCTGCTTCATGGATCGAATGTGGAGGGCCTGACCCGCCAATCGGGCCTATAGTTTGCGGATGCGGCTCACCTCTCCGGCGCGCCGCCGTTCCCTTGTATCGGGAGGATGCATCCCTTGCCCCAGGCCTCAGTCGCCTCCGCCTTATCGCCCGCCGACCTACAACGTTTCGGACCCAATCCGCGTGAGAGCTTCGCCGCCAATCTGGCGCTGGTTCATCGCCGCATCGCAGTCGCCTGCGAACAGGCGGGCCGACCGTTCGACAGCGTCCGCCTGCTGCCTGTCACCAAGACGGTGCCGGCCGATATTCTGCGTCTGGCGTGGAGCGCCGGCGTCACCGATTTCGCCGAGAACAAGCTGCAGGAAGCCCGCGACAAGGCCGAAGATCTCACTGACCTGGCGATACGCTGGCACATCGTCGGCCACCTGCAGTCGAACAAGGTGAAATACCTCACCCGATTGGCCGACGAGTTCCACGCCCTCGACAGTCTGAAACTGGCCGACATCCTGAACCGCCGTCTTGAGGCCGACGACCGGGACATGAACGTCTATGTCCAGGTCAACACCTCGGGCGAGCAGAGCAAGTTCGGCCTGCACCCCGACGACGCGATGGACTTCATCGAACGGCTGGAAGCCTTTCCGCGCCTGAAGCCGCAGGGCCTGATGACGCTGGCCGTGTTCAGCGACGACCCGGATCGGGTGCGCCCATGCTTCACCCTGCTGCGCCGTCTGGGCGATCAGGCGCAGCGACTTCATCCCCAGATGACCGGGCTGTCGATGGGCATGTCCGGCGACTACGAACTGGCGGTCCGCGAAGGCGCCACCGTGGTCCGCGTCGGCCAGGCTATTTTCGGCCCCCGCCCTACTCCCAACGCCCATTACTGGCCCGGCCTGGCCGAGTGACACGATCGGATTTCCCGCGTTGACCATTCCCTTCATCGATCTCCAGTCCCAACGCCTTCGCATCGGCGCCGACATCGACGCCTCTCTGCTGGAGGTCGCCCGCAGCGGCCAATACATCATGGGTCCGGCGGTCGCCGCCCTGGAGCGCGCCCTGTGTGAGTTCGGCCAGGCCCCGCACGCCCTGTCCTGTTCCAACGGCACCGACGCCCTGGTCCTGCTGATGATGGCCTGGGACATCGGGCCGGGCGACGCCGTCTTCTGCCCGGCCTTCACCTTCGCCGCCACGGCCGAGATCGTGGCCCTGGCCGGGGCTGTTCCTGTCTTCGTCGACATCCGCCCCGACACCTGGACACTCGACCCGCAGGCCCTGCGCGCCGCCATAGATCAGGTCGAACGCGAAGGCCGGCTGCGCCCGCGCGCCGTGATCGCCGTGGACCTGTTCGGCCAGCCCGCCGACTATCCGGCCCTTGCCGCCGTCGCCGCCGAACACGGCCTGAAGCTGATCGCGGATTCAGCGCAAGGTTTCGGCTGCACCCTGGATGGACGCCACCCGATCCATTGGGCCGACGTCTCCACCCTCAGCTTTTTTCCGGCCAAGCCTCTGGGCGCCTATGGCGACGGCGGGGCCATCCTGCTGAAGGACGAGACCCTGCTGGATCATCTGATCTCCCTGCGGGTGCATGGACAGGCCACCGCCGCCGACGCCGCCGCGTGCGGGTTCGAGCATGACCCCAAATATCTGAACCTGAGACTGGGCATGAACGGGCGTCTGGACACCCTTCAGGCCGCCGTCCTCGTTGAAAAGCTCAAGATTTTCGAGGACGAGATCGAGCGGCGCAACCGTATCGCCGACCGCTACACCCAGGCCTTGCAGCCCCATGTCGCCGCCGTCCCCCGCGTGATCCCCGGCGGCCGTTCGGTCTGGGCGCAATACACCATCGAACATGACGACCGCGCCGGTCTGGCCGCCGCCCTGAAGGCCAAGGGCATTCCCACGGCGGTCTATTATCCCATCCCGCTTCACCGCCAGCCCGCCTACAGCAGCCATCCGGTCGGCGCTGGCGGACTGGCGGTGACCGAGGCCAAGGCCGAGCGCGTGATCAGCCTGCCGATGAGCGCCTATCTGGATGAAGCCGTTCAGGACCGCGTCATCGAGGCTGTCATCGCTTACAACTAACCCCGGCCCAATCACGAAAAGCCCGACCGTTAATGCAACGGCCGGGCTTCCCTGTTTCACGTAGACATCTGACAGGCGGTCAATCGCCGATGATGCGCATCTCGAACGTGCCCGCATCCAGCGTCCGCCTGAGAACGCGCTGAACGTCTCTGGTAGCGCGCTCGGCGGCGCCCGCCAAGGACGCGCCCTTCAGCAACCACGTCGTCATGAAGGCGGTGAACAGATCGCCCGTGCCGCTGGGCCGAATGGGCAGGCGCGGGATGGAGGTCCGGTGCGCCTTGCCGCCCTCCAGCGCCACGGTTTCGACCTCGCCGTCGCGGGTGTCGACCAGAACGCAGCCCGTGACCACGACGCGGCCTGTTCCACGACGGCTCAACTGATCCGCAGCAGCGCGCAAACCTTCCACCGTATCAGGCCTTTCGCCGACCAGCCGTCCCAGTTCGAACTGGTTCGGCGTCACGATGTCGGCCATCGGCGTCAACTCATCCCGGAACCGTTCGATCAGCCCGTCTTCGACAAAGACCCCAAGATCGTCATCGCCGATCACCGGATCGCAGATCAGCACGAAATCAGGATTCAGCCGCCGGGCCCGGCGCAGGAAGTCCACGACCACCGACGCATTGCCCACCGAACCCATATAGCCGGTGAGGATCGCCGCCGCCTGCTGCGGCAACTGCCTTTCCTCGACGCCCAGCAGCAGGTCGGCCACCAGGTCCGCCTCCAGCACCCGCCCTCTCATGGTCGGATAGTGGGGATGGTTCGACAGCAGGGTCGTGGGGACGGCCGCCACCTCGAACCCGGCGGCCTGCAAAGGATAGACCGCCGCGCTGTTGCCGACGTGGCCATGAACCACCTGGCTCTGGATCGAGATGACCTGCATCACGCCTCCTGCATCAGGCGACCGCCGCGCCTGGAGCGGTCAGGGGATAGGCGCGCGTCAGGTCCGCGACCTGCGCCCTGATCTCGCTGCTGTCGGACCGCCCGTCGCGCACCCCGCGAAGGATGGAGAGGATCAGCCCGCCAACAGTCCGGAACGCCGCCGCATCGAACCCTCTGGAGGTCGAGGAAGGCGAGCCCAGCCGCAGCCCTGACGTAATCATGGGCGACGCCGTATCAAAGGGGACGGAGTTCTTGTTGCCGATCAGATGATGGGCTTCCAGAGCCTCCACCGCCTGTTTTCCGGTCACGCCAAAGGGACGCAGATCGACCAGCACCAGGTGGCAGTCCGTGCCGCCCGAAACCAGCCGCAGGCCGCCTTCCGCCAAAGTCTCGCCCAGAACCCGGGCGTTCTCGATCACCGTGCGCGAATAGTCCACGAACGAGGGCTGCTGCGCCTCATGAAAGGCCGCGGCCTTGCCGGCGATGACGTGCATCAGCGGCCCGCCCTGAGTGCCGGGAAACACGGCCTTGTCGATGCGGCGCGCCAGTTCGGGATCGTTGCACAGGATCAGCCCGCCGCGCGGCCCGCGCAGGGTCTTGTGCGTGGTCGAGGTCGTCACATGCGCATGGGGCGTCGGATTGGGATACAGCCCCGCCGCGATCAGACCGGCGTAATGCGCCACATCCGCCACCAGCCAGGCCCCGACCTTGTCGGCGATCTGGCGCATGCGGGCGAAGTCGATCCGCCGCGGATAGGCCGACCCGCCCGCATAGATCAGTTTCGGCCGATCCTGCAGAACGCGCCGCTCCATGTCGTCATAGTCGATCAGATCATCTTCTTCGCGCACCCGATAGGCGCTGACCTCGAACCACTGCCCTGACAGGCTGACCGGCGAACCGTGGGTCAGGTGCCCGCCGCAGGCCAGGTCCAGCCCCATGATCCGGTCGCCCGGTTTGATCAGGGCGAACAGCACCGCCAGATTGGCGTTCACGCCCGAGTGCGGCTGAACATTGGCGTAATCGACGTCGAACAGGGCGCAAGCCCGGTCAATGGCCAGCTTCTCGGCGATATCGACCGCTTCACAACCGCCATAGTAGCGCCGCCCCGGATAACCCTCGGCGTATTTGTTGGTCAGGACCGAGCCCTGCGCCTGACGCACAGCCGCGCTGACGATGTTCTCCGAGGCGATCAGTTCGATGCTGTCCTGCTGGCGCTGCTGCTCCAGCGTCAGGGCGTACGCCAGGTCAGGGTCCAGAACCCGTGTTGCAAGGTCGCAGTGCATGTCTTCACCTCGGATCATGTAAAAAAGAGGCGGGCTGGAACTATGGGAGGGTTCCGGCCCGCCATGCGGCCTTCCAAGAGGGGGGTGTCGGGAAGGCCGACTGGAGTTCAGCTGAGCGCCGAAAGATCAGCGCCGTGATTGATGTGATAGACGGCGCCCTCCATGACGATGGCCGGCACGGACTTGACGCCGATCGCCTCCGCCTCGGGAAGGCGCTCGGGCGTTTCGCCCAGATGGACGACTTCTACCGCATAGACCGCCGGGTCCAACGCGCCCACAAAGCGGCGCTGGGCGTCGACGCAGACAGAACAACCGGCATGATAGAAAACGGCATTCTTGGCCACGAGCCTGTCCTTTTCAAAAGGTCCGACAGCAGAGTTGCTGTGCTGGAGTGGTCGTGGGATACCCACATCGCGGCCTAGCGATAAGGGCCGCTTTGACAAGGTGAGATAGGCCGGATCATGGGACGCAGCGCCGTGGTCATCGAGTTGATCGAGGACAGCTCCAAGGCTCTGTTCATCAATCTGGCGGGCTCGATCATCCGCGAAATCGAACGCGGGCGGCTCAAGCCTGGCGATCGCCTGCCGGGCACACGGGCGCTCGCCCAGTCGCTCGGGGTTCATCGCAACACCATCGACGCCGCCTATCAGGAGCTCATCCTTCAGGGCTGGCTGGTCGCCGAGGCCTCGCGCGGCACCTTTGTCGCCCGTGACCTGCCGGATCTCGGCGTCCGGACCTGGGGGCCGCCCAGAAAATCCCAGACCTCGCCTCTGACCCGCCACTCCGCCCTGCCGCCTCTCAGATTTTCAGACGGCGCGCCCGACGCGCGGCTTATGCCGGGGGTGGAGCTGGCGCGCGCCTTTCGCCGGGCGGTGTCGGCGGCCGGGCTGAAGAGGCTGACAGGATACGGCGACCCCCGCGGCGCCCCGCCTCTCCGCTCCGCCCTGGCGCGCTATCTGGAGGCAGAACGCGGCCTGACGATCGACGCGGACGACCTGCTGGTGACGCGAGGCAGCCAGATGGCGCTGTTTCTGGTGGCCGGAGCCGCCCTGCAACCGGGCGAAGCGATTGCGGTCGAGGACCCCGGCTATCCCCTGGCCTGGAAGGCGTTCCGCGCGGCCGGAGCCCGCGTTGTCAGCGCCCCGGTGGACGCGCAGGGGCTGGATATCGACCGCTTCGAGCAACTTCTGGATCAGGAGCCAGGCGTTCGCGCCGTCTATGTGACGCCGCATCATCAGTACCCGACGACTGTGACCCTTGGCGCCGGGCGTCGGCTTCGGCTGCTCGAAATCGCGCGTCGTCGCGATCTGATCTTGATCGAGGACGACTATGACCACGAATACCGCTTCGAGGGACGTCCGGTCCTGCCTCTGGCCGCGCGGGCCCTGGCTGACGATCGGGTGGTCCACATCGGGTCGGTGTCCAAACTGCTCGCCCCGGCTTTAAGGATCGGCTACGCGACCGGCCATCCCGACCTGATCGCCAGGATGACCGACCTGCGCGAAGCCATTGATCGACAAGGCGATATTCCGCTGGAACACGCCTTGGCCAAGCTGATCGAAGAAGGCGACCTGGGCCGCCACGCCCGGAAGGCCAGGAAGATCTACGAACATCGCCGCGACCTTCTGGCCGCAGAGATCACCGCCCAACTCGGCGACGCCGTCGCCTTCGACAGCCCCGCCGGGGGCCTGGCGCTCTGGCTGAAGGTCGCCCCCTCCATAGACGCCGCCGCCTGGGCCGAGGCGGCCGAGCGCGTGGGTCTTCTGCTGTCTCATGGCGGACAGCTTCGCCTTGATCAAAGCCGTCCGGCGAACGCCTTCCGCCTGGGCTTCGCCAGCCTGGACGACGCCGAACTGAGGCGCGCCGTCAAACTTCTGCGGGCGGCGCGACTCGCCTGAGACAACTACGACTCAGCCGGTTCCAGAAGCAGGGCCATGATCTCGGCGCCCAGACGCATATCCGATACCGGGCCGAAATGGCGCGCCCTCAGACGCCCCTAGCGATCGACCAGCACCAGGCTGGGCGTGCCCTGCAAATTATAGGCGGTCATGGTCTTCGGCGTCATCACGCGGCCGTCGGACTGGGCATCAACAGCCACAGGAAACCTGCACCCCTGCTCCGTCAGCCAGCGGGACAGAGCCGCTTCGTCCGTCTGCTGCTCATGGTGTTCGAACACGCTGTGCACGCCCATGACCGCCACTTCGCCAGAGGTGAACGTCTCCACGACGCGCCGGGCCTGCGGCATCGCATAGTGGGAACAGCCAGGGCACAGCCGCTGGAAAAATACCAAGCACGCCACCTTCCCGCGCAGGTCTTCCAGTGCGACAGGCGATGAGGTGTTGAGCCAGGCGGACGCCTCCACCGGGGGCGCGGGTCGCAAACGCGGCATGATCTTCTCCTCAGCGGCCTCAGATCAGATTGGATGCAACAGGGATCAACACGCCTCACGCTTCAGCTCTGCGGGGCGCGCGTGGAGGCCGGACCTGGAATCGAACCAGGCTGGACGGATTTGCACTCCGCCGCGTAACCGCTCCGCCATCCGGCCCCTGAAGCGCATTGGATTGTCTAACAGCGCCCCAAACCGAGCGCCTCGTCCGGTTTCAAATTCCCGAGGGAGCCGGTCGCACAGCAACCCGGGCAGCAGACCGCCCACGACTATCGTGCGCAACGAAGCATTTGATATGAAAGCTGAACCTCAAAGGGGGCGCTTGATGCGCACTACCCCTCTCGGACGATGGCTGGGGAACTAGGACTCGAACCTAGAATGACGGTACCAAAAACCGTAGTGTTACCATTACACCATTCCCCAGCGGTCCGGTGTTCCCCGCCACCGCAGTGCGGCGCAGCGAGGAGCGGTCAGATACGCCAAGGTTTCGGGGGATGCAACACCTGAAAAGGAAAGAATTTTCATCGACCCAAGAGTTTTTTCCGGAGGCTCATTTACCCGCTTGCGAGGGCCCGTCGGCATGGCTATAAGCCCCCTCCTCGACGCAAGCGGCGGCCCACGGATCGCCTGATTGCGAAAGTCGGAGTGTGGCTCAGTCTGGTAGAGCACCGCGTTCGGGACGCGGGGGTCGCAGGTTCGAATCCTGCCACTCCGACCATTTCTTCCTTTAACATTGCGAACGCCGGGCCACCGCAAGGTCGTGCCTTTTGGCGCGCTGCTGCTAGGCTGGCCGCATGACCCAGCTTCAGACCCCCGCCGAAGTCATCGCCTTCTGGACCGACGCCGGACCCGAAAAATGGTTCGCCAAGGACGCCGCCTTCGATCGCGCCTTCACTGAGCGGTGCAGCGATACCCACTTCGCCGCCGCCGCCCGCCGGCTGGATCATTGGCTTGAGACGCCTGACGCCGCCCTGGCTCTGATCATCCTGCTGGACCAGTTGCCGCGAAACGCCTTTCGCGACACCGCCCATATGTTCGCAACCGATCCCCTGGCCGTCGCCTTCGCCAAGGAAGCGATTCAGCGCGGGCATGATCGCGAGGTCGCGCCTGAGCTGCGCCCCTTCATCCTGATGCCGCTGATGCACTCTGAATCGTTGGAGGATCAGGAACAACTGCTGACGCTGCTGGATGAGGCGACCGAAGCGCAGACCTACAAGTTCGCCGTGATTCACCGCGACATCATCGCCCGCTTCGGACGCTTCCCGCACAGAAACGACTGCCTGGGACGCGCGACCTCCCCAGAGGAAGCGGCCTTCCTGAACTCAGGCGGCTTTTCGGGCTAACACTGATTGCTTTGCTGCAACGGCAAAGCTAAAGGCGGGCCGGTTCTCCACAATCGGCCGGTTCATAATGTCTCGTTTCGCGCTCGTCCTGATGGCTACCTCGGCCCTGTTCGTCGTCTCGGTCTCCCCGGCTGACGCTCAAATTTTCGGCCGGCGGAACAATGCAGAAACGACCCAGGTCATCAATGAGGCCCCTCGCTGCAGCCAGAACCTCGGAACCGTAGCGATCGCCGAAACCCAAGGCGTCCTATTCGACCAGATGGGTCTGGGAGCCCCGACGGAACTGCTGCGCACCGTGATCCGCAATTCCGGCTGCTTCACCCTGATCGAGCGCGGGCCGGGCATGGATCTGGTCGAGCGCGAGCGCAACCTGGGCGGCGCCGCGCGCATCCGCACGGCCGACTTCGTCCTGGTCGCCGAACTCGCGAACCCCATTGAATCGACCGACAGCGATCGTAGGTCAGGACTGCTTGGCTCGCTGGCGGCGGTCGGCGGGCGCGCCCTGCTCACGGCTGGCCTGGCCGCAGCCACGGGCGGCGATCTGGGCGGAGGTTTGGGCGGAAGCGTCGGCGGTCTGGGCGGCTTGGGCGCCGAGGCCGGGCTTAATCCCTTGCAGCTGCAGGCCATGAACGCCGCCATGAACATGGCCGGCAGCGCTCTGAGCGGTCAGCAGGGCGGCCAGGCTGCCCCGGCCCAGGCGCTGAACGCCAATACGGTCGAGCGAATTCGCGACCTGAAAAAGGACATCGGTCGCGGCAAGGAGGACGCCCAGATCGTCTTTTCGCTGGCCAGCGTGCCTCTGGCTGAAACCGTCGGCAGCACGCGCGCCGTGGCCAATAAAGATGATTTGCGCGGCCTTCGCATCCGCGACAACCACTTCGGCGGCCGCGTCGGCGCCGGCTATGAGAAGCAGGATGAGGGCAAGGTGATCGCCTTGGCCCTGGTGCGCGGATACGCCGATCTGGTGACCAGCCTTGGCGGCACGGGCGACCAGACCCCGAAAGTCACGCTCGCCAACCGCGAGGCTGTTCGCGCCGCCGCCGCCGAGCGTGACGCCGAAGCCGCCCGCAAAGCCGAGGCGGAACGTCGCGAACAGGAGCGCCTAGACCGCGCGCGCGAAGAGGAACGCCGCCGGCTGCGCGAAGAAATCCGGCAGGAAGAAGAAGCTCGTCGCCGCGCCGACGCAGCCCCGAACATGGCCAGCCGTCGACTGGCCCTGCCGACTGTGCTGCGCACGGCCCCCAACGGCGACGCCATCCGGCCCCTTGCCCCTGACGCTACCGTGTTCCCGACCGGAAAGTCCGACGGCCAATGGGTAGAGGTACTGGACTCTGACGACAACATCGGATGGCTACAGCAGGAACGCCTGACCGCCGGTCAATAAACAAGGTTCCTTTAGCTCGACCGTATTGCTACGGCGTTTCCGACCGCCGCGTGTCGGCGCCCAAGGGCCGTGAAGCTTGATAGCAAACCAGGAGATCACGTTTTGAAGACCTGTCTTATCGCCCCGGCCCTCGCCGTCCTGATTACCGCCTCGGCGATGCCGACCGCATCGGCGGCTCAGGCCGGGCGCAGCGGCGCGCAGCGCGCGCAGGACGCCCAGATGGCCCAGATCCCGCGCTGCCGCGCCAGCCTCGGCTCGATCACCATCGCCGACGGACAATCCGACTACTGGCGTGAACTGCAACTGTCGCCGCCCCAGAGCCTTCTGCGCGTCGTGATCCAGCGTTCGGGCTGCTTCACCCTGGTTGATCGCGGCGCCGGCATGAGCGTCGCCCAGCGCGAACGCGAGATGGCCTCGGGCGGCGACCTGCAGCGCGGCTCCAACGTCGGCGGCGGCCAGGTGCGCGCGGCCGACTATGTGCTGGTCGGCGAGATCGCCAGCCAGAACGCCAACAGTGGCGGCAACGCCCTGGCCGGTCTGGCCGGCGCGGCGCTGGGCGGCCGTGCAGGCGCCCTCGTCGGCGGTCTGCGCACGCGCAACATGGAAGCCAATACGGTCCTGTCGCTGACCAACGTCCGCACCTCGGAAACCGAGCTGGTGACCGAAGGTTACGCCTCCAAACGCGACATGAGCTGGGGCGCGGGCGCCGCAGGCTTCGGCGCGGGCGCCCTGGGCGGCGGCAGCTATGAAAACACCGAGATCGGCCGCATCGTGGCCCAGTCCTTCATCCAAGCCTACACCGACATGGTGACCCAGATGGGCGGCCTGGAAGGCGGTTCGGCGGCCCAGGCCGCTCCGATCCAGAGCTATACGGTCCAGGAAGCCTCGACCCTGCGTTCGGCGCCCAGCGGCGGCTCGGTCGTCCGCGCCCTGCCGGTCGGCCTGCGCCTCTACCCCACCGGCAACCGCGACGGCGCCTGGTGGGAAGTCATGGACGACAACGACAATGTCGGCTGGGTCCAGAACGAACGTCTCGCGCCCGGCAAGTAAGAGCGCGTTGAAACAAGGAGCGCCCGCCGAGCGATCGGCGGGCGTTTTCTTTTTTCTGTGAGCAAGAGAATCAGGCCCCTGCCCTCCAAAGAGAATCAGCGGCATCCTCATGGCATGAACGCCGCCGTCCAGATCGCAGACCTGCAAGCCCGCACGGCGGCCGCGCCCGCCGACCATCCCGAATGGCAGTATCTGAATCTGCTGCGGGACATCCTCGACAACGGCGTACGGCGCGACGACCGCACCGGTACGGGGACGCTGGGCGTCTTCGGGCGTCAGATGCGCTTCGACCTGTCCAGGGGCTTCCCTCTGCTGACGACGAAGAAGCTGCATACGCGCTCGATCTTCATCGAACTGCTGTGGTTCCTGCGCGGCGAGACCAACATCGCCTGGCTCAAGGACAACGGCGTCAGCATCTGGGACGAGTGGGCCGACGCCGAGGGCGACCTCGGCCCCGTCTATGGCAAGCAGTGGCGCTCCTGGACCGCCCCGAACGGCGCCAGCATCGACCAGATCGCCAAGCTGGTCCACGGACTGAAGACCAATCCCAACAGCCGCCGCCACATCGTCAGCGCCTGGAACCCGGCCGACGTGGACGACATGGCCCTGCCGCCCTGTCACTGCCTGTTCCAGTTCTTCGTCGCGGATGGAAGGCTGAGCTGCCAGCTGTATCAACGCTCGGCCGACGTCTTTCTGGGCGTGCCCTTCAACATCGCCTCCTACGCCCTGCTGACCCATATGCTGGCCAGGGTCGTGGGGCTGGAGCCAGGCGACTTCGTCCACACCTTCGGCGACGCCCACCTGTATCTGAACCACCTGGAGCAGGCCGAGCTGCAGCTAAGCCGCGCCCCCCTCCCCCTGCCGACCCTGACGGTGGCGGACAAGGACGACCTGTTCGGCTTTGAGCTGTCGGACTTCGTGCTGAACGACTACCAATCCTGGCCGCACATCAAGGCCGCCGTCGCCGTCTGACCCCCGCATGAAGCTGACCGACCTCCAAGCGGATGTGCTGCGCATCTCCGACATCTACGCGCGCGAGCACGCCATCGACCGTGACCGCGACTGGGCCCTGCTGAAGTTGCAGGAAGAGCTGGGCGAGTTGACCGCCGAACACCTGCGCCTGACCCAAAGGGCGCGCGGCGCCGCCGATGCTCAGGCCCTCGCCGATGAGGCGGCGGACGTATTGGGCATGCTGCTGATCTACTGCGACCGCGCCGGCGTGGACCTGAACGCCGCGATGCAGCGCAAATGGCTGAGCTGGCTCAAGACCGAAACGTAAACTCGCGTAACGGCGACTGGTGAAATTTCGGGTTTAGGCGCAACCTCCCCCCGATCCGCTCTCAGGCGGTGGGAAACGGGAGGGTTCCATGATCAAGAAGTTCGCCGCCGAACTGATCGGCACGCTGGTTCTAGTGCTGTTCGGGTGCGGCGCAGCCGTGCTAGGCGGGTTCGATCACGTCGGGCAGTTGGGCATCGCCCTGGCCTTCGGCTTCGCCATCATCGCCATGGCTTACGGCATCGGGCCGATCTCGGGGTGCCACGTCAATCCGGCCGTCAGCCTGGGCGCCTTCGTCGCCGGGCGCATGGGCGCCAAGGACATGGTCCTCTACTGGATCGCCCAGTTCATCGGCGCGATCATCGGCGCCGCCATCATCGGCATGATCGCCAAGACCGGCTTCGCCAGCCTGGGCCAGAACGGTTTCGACGCCGGATCGCCCGGGGGATACGGCCTGCAGGCGGCGCTGACGTTCGAGATCGTCGCCACCGCCATCTTCCTGATCGCCATTCTGGGCGTGACCGGCGTCAAGGGCCACGGCGCCTTCGCGGGCGTGGCCATCGGCATCACCCTGGCGGTCATCCACATCGTCGGGATTCAGGTGACCGGCGTTTCGGTCAACCCGGCGCGCAGCTTCGGCCCGGCGCTGCTGGCTGGGGGTCAGGCCCTGAGCCAGGTCTGGGTCTTCTTCGTCGCTCCGGCCATCGGCGCGGTGATCGGCGGTCTGTTCTTCCGCTTGAAACTGCTCGAGCCGGACGCCTAACTCCTACGAACGGGAGCGGCGTCGCGTCGCTCCCGATTCGCTCCGGAGAACCGCCTTGGCCCTGCCCCATATCGCCCTCGTCGTCGCCCGCGCCAGGAATGGCGTCATCGGCCGGGACGGCGATCTGCCCTGGCGGCTACGCTCGGACCTGCAGCGCTTCAAGGCGGTGACGATGGGCAAGCCCTGCATCATGGGCCGCAAGACCTGGGAGAGCCTTCCCTTACGCCCCCTGCCCGGACGGCTGAACATCGTCCTGACCAAGGATGAGTCCTACGCCGAGGCGGGCCTGGCCAAGGGCGCCGTCGTCTGTTCGACGCTGGACGAAGCCCTGTCCATCGCCCGCGAACAGGCGGCCGACGATGGCGTGGACGAGGTCTGCGTCATCGGCGGCACGGCCATATTCGCCGCCGCCCTGCCGCGCGCCAGACGCCTGTACATCACCGAGGTCGAGGCCGAGCCTGAAGGCGACGCCGTCTTCCCGGCGTTTGACGAAACCGCCTTCGTCCGCACAGCGTTTGAACCGCATGAGGCGGGCGAAAAGGACGACCACGCCTTCGCCTTCACCGTTCTGGACCGCCGCTGACCCCCAAGGAGCTTCTCATGATCGTCGCCACCACCAATGACCTGGCCGGTCATCGCATCGTGCGCCAGCTGGGCGTGGTGCGCGGCATCACCGTGCGCTCGCGCAACGTCATTTCCGACGCCATCGGCGGGGTCCAGTCGATGATCGGCGGCAAGGTCGGCGCCTATGTCAAACTGGCCGAGGCCGCGCGCCAGGAAGCCTATGACGACCTGATCGCCCATGCGCAGGACCTGGGCGCCAACGCCATCCTGGCCATGCGCTACGACGCCAATGAGATCATGCCCGGCGTGACCGAGGTCCTGGCCTACGGCACCGCCGTGGTGGTCGAGCCCGCTTAAGCCTACCGCGCGATAGTCACGCTGACCGGCGCACGGGCGGCGACGGCCTTGGCGGTGGAGCCCATCAGCCAGTTCACCAGCCCTTTGCGGTCGCCTGTGCCCACCACGATGTGATCCGCGCCCAGGGCCACGGCGGCCGCGATCAGGGCGTCGGCCACGTCATGCCCCTCGGTCGTGACCGCTTCAACCGACGGGCAATGACGCCGCGCCTCGGTCATCGACCGCATCAGAATGGCGTCCTGCTCCTCGGCCTTCCAGGCGCGAATATCCGGGTGGCCGCTGGCCGAGCTGAGCGGATTGACCGCCACCAAAGCCAGTCTGGCGCCTTTCGCCCTGGCGAACTGCGCCGCGATGCGCACGGCGCTTTCAGCGTGCGCGCTGCCGTCGATGCCGCAGACGACCACCGATTGTTCCTGCTCAGCCATCATGGCCTCCCTTTAAGAGCCAGCGACCTAAAAACCCAAGGACTGGGCGACCTTCGCGGCGATCTGCCTGAAACGCTCGGACGCCGGGTGCTGCGGGTCAACGGCGACCAATGGCCGCCCCGCGTCGCCCGCCCGCCTCAGCGCCCCGTCCAGCGGCAGATCGCCCAGATAGGGCGCGCCCAGACGCGCGGCCTCGGCCTCGGCGCCGCCGGTCCCGAACACCTCGCCGCTCATGTTCTCGACCAAGCCTAGCGTGGGGACGCCGACCTTGTCGAACAGGGTATGCGCCCGGCGCGCGTCGGCCAGGGCCACTTCCTGCGGCGTCGTGACGATGACCGCCCCGTCCAGCGGCGTCTTCTGGATCAGGGTCAGTTGCACGTCGCCGGTGCCGGGCGGCAGGTCGATGACCAGAACATCCAGCGGCTGCTCTTCCGTTCCCCAGCGCGTCTGGGTCAGCATCTGATTGATGGCCTGCGACGCCATCGGCCCGCGCCAGATCATGGCGTCCTCGGCCTTGGTCAGCAGGCCGACCGACATGGCCTTCAGCCCATGCGCCACGTGCGGAACCATCGCCCCGTCCTCATAGGCGGGCTGGCCCGAGATCCCCAACATGGTCGGCAGCGACGGGCCATAGACATCCGCATCCAGCACACCGACCGACAAACCACGAGCCGCCAAGGCCGCCGCCAGATTGACCGAGACCGTCGACTTGCCGACCCCGCCCTTGCCGCTCGCCACGGCCAGAACGCGCTTCACATGGGCCGGGCGCTCGGTCGGAACCGGCGCCTTGGGGCGCCCCTGATCCGTCGCCGCCTTCGACAGTCCGGCCGTACGGCGCGCCGGCGCGGCGGTCACGGCCTCGGCGGTCAGGACGACCGACACCCGCTCCATGCCCGGCATAGCCTTCAGCGCCGCCTCGGCCGCATCGCGCACCGGGGCGTAAAGCGCCGTCTCCCTGGCGGGAACTTCCATGACGAAGCCCGCGCGACCGTCGGCCACCACCAGTCCCTGCACCAGCCCGGCGGTCGCCAGCCCCTGCCCCGACCTGGGGTCGGTCACGGCGTCGAGGACAGCGAGGACGGCGGCGCGGTCAGTCACGATGAAGACTCCTTCAAGACCCGACGGACTTGCCGGGCCGGTGACAGGCGTTCTATCGCCCTAAGCGTCCGTTCGCGAGTTGATCCTTTGTCCCAACCCCTCATCACCCTGATCGCCGGCCCCACCGCCTCGGGCAAGTCGCGGCTGGCGATGCAGCGCGCGCGCGAAACGGGCGCCGTCATCATCAACGCCGACAGCCAGCAGCTTTACGCCGACCTACGCGTGCTCAGCGCCCGACCGCCGGTCGAGGACGAGGCCGAGATTCCGCACCGCCTCTACGGCGTCGCCGACGCCGCCGATGCCTGGTCCGTCGGGCGCTGGAGTCGGGCGGCGATGGCCCTGCTGGCCGAACTGGCCGCCGAGGGCCGCCCGGCCCTGCTGGTCGGAGGGACGGGCCTCTACTTCAACGCCCTGACCAAGGGGCTGGCCGAAATCCCGCCTGTCCCGGTTGAAATCCGCGACGCCGTTCAGGCCGAGTTCGACGCCGAGGGCGAGGCCGCCTTCCGCCGCCGCCTGGCCGAGGTCGACCCCGCCGCCGAGGCCGCCATCTTCCCCGCAGACCGCCAGCGGCTGGTCCGCGCCTTCAGCGTTCACCGCGCCAGCGGCCGCGCGCTCAGCGGCTGGAAGGCCGGCACCCGCCCCCTGCTTGCGCCGGGCAGCTATGACGCCCTTGTCGTGGAGCCAGAACGCGATCGTCTCTACGTCTCATGCGACGTGCGTGTGGATGCGATGATGGCTCAGGGCGCGCTAGATGAGGTGCGCGCCCTTGTCGCCCGCGACCTGACCCCCGACCTGCCCGCCATGAAGGCCGTCGGCGTGCGCGAACTGGCGGCGTATCTTACCGGGCAACTGTCGCTGGACGACGCCGTCGCCGCCGTGAAGCAATCCACCCGAAACTACGCCAAACGCCAACTGACCTGGTTCCGCAACCAGCAGCGAGACTGGCTTCGCCACCCCGGTTTCGCCTGATCTTCTGCGCCAGCCTCTTGGAAGCCGAGGCCGCCCATACTATATTGATCCTGCTCGGGTTCGCCCGGGCTATGGCGATAAACGCGCCTGTAATAAGCGGACCGGACCCGGGTGCGAATCCCGGCGGCTCCACCAACTTCTTCCCCGCGTTATCGGCGGAGGCAGCATGGGGCCGACTAGCATCGACGGACGTGTAAAGAGGATTGCTTTCGCTCGTCCTGGCCCACCGTATCGGGCCTTTATCTAACTGCGAACGATAACTTCGCTGGAGAAGTCCGCCTCGCCGCGTAATGCGGTTCGGTTGATTTCGAACTTAAACTCCTAGGGGTTCAGATCCTTAGGCGGGGCCTGTCGGGAGCCTGGCAACAGAATCCCGGCGCTTCTCACAAAAGTCGAAATTCCTGATCCGGCGGCGACTCTGCGTCTTCCGTCGCCTGCGCTTGGCGGGTAACAGTCACGCGTTCCCCTGTTTTGAGGCGCTGATGACGGATCAAACTCCCCCTGTCGACGAGATGCACTATGAGCAACTCGCCCAGGACGCCCTGCGCGGCGTGATCCGCCTGGCGCTGGAGCGGGCGGCCATGCCCGAGGGCATCCCCGGCGCCCACCACTTCTACATCACTTTCAAGACCCGCGCGGCGGGCGTCAGCGTCCCGCCTGACGTCCTGGCCAAATATCCGGACGAGATGACGGTGGTGCTGCAGCACCAGTACTGGGATCTGGCGGTCGAGCCTGACCTGTTCTCGGTGATGCTGAAGTTCGGCGGCGCGCCCAAGGTGCTGACCGTGCCCTACAGCGCCGTGGTCCGTTTCTACGATCCCAGCGTGCAGTTCCTACTGCAGTTCGACGAACCCGAAATCATCGAGGCCGAGATCGCGCCCCTCTCGCCGCCCGCGCGCGACCCGGACGCCGTGGCCCCGCCGCCGTCCGGCGACGACGGCCCCAAGGTCGTTTCCCTGGACCAATTCCGCAAAAAATAACGTCGCCGCGTCCGAGGGCGCGCAACCTTTGTCGGCAGGCAAGCATTGCCGTGACCTCCCCCATGCAAGCGAGGTCATTGATGCGCCTGTCCCTCATCTCCGTCGCCGCCGCGGCCCTGACGCTGGCCGCCTGCAACCAGCCGGAAACGACGCCGCCCGCCGAGACGCCCGCCGCGCCGGTTGAAATCGCTCCCGCCCCGACCGACGCCGCCCCCACGGCGACAGCGGACTGGAGCGCCCTGAACGCTCAGGTCGGCAAATATCCGAACGAAACCAAACTGCTCGAAGACAGCCCGATCACGGCTGACCTGAAGACGCTGCTGGGCGCCAAGTTCGACGTTCTGACGACCAATATGCAGACCCAGGCCCCGCTCCAGAAGGACGGCGCCGTCCTGTTCACCTCGGGCAACAAGCAGCATGAGGGCGGCGTCAACGCGGCCTATCTGCTGATCGACCCGGCGACCAGGGCGCTGGAAGTCGGCCTGTGGGAAGGCGGCAAGCTGACCACCTACAAGACCCCCGGCTCGAACCTCGCCAAGCCCAAGGACGTGCAGACGATGATCTCCAACGCCGCCGGCTGATGCGCGGCTGCTGATCACCGGATACTGGAATAGGGGTCGCGCCCGACGCGGCCCCTATTTTCGTGGAAACACCCTTATGCTGATCCGCTCGCGCTCGCCTTCGCGACGCTCGACCAGCAGGCGGGCGACCTGGCTGTCGTCGTGGAACAGATAGCCCTTGATGGCGTCCAGCAGGGCCTTGGCCAGGTTGTCCAGATCCATCCACGGCGGGTCGCCGACGTGTTCCATCACGATCTCGACGACGTAGTCGCCCCACGATGGCCGCGACGTCCATTCCTTGCGCATGAACTCATAGACCAGCGGCTTGTAGTATTTGGCCTGGGTGGTCAGGCCGTCGATGGTGATTTCGACCGCCTCGCCCTGCTCGCGCGCTCTGACCTTTCCGGTTCCGATCCAGCCGTCCACGCGCCGTCCGCCTTTCGTGATCAGCGGCTCGCCTTGCTCCGCCGCGCCTGCGTGCTACACCGCCCGGCATCTTCCCGCCACGCCTGAGAGACGAGTCCCGCGCACATGAGCAAAGTTCGTATCGAAACCGACACCTTCGGCCCCATCGAGGTCGCCGCTGATCGCTATTGGGGCGCGCAAGCCCAGCGTTCGCTCGGCAACTTCAAGATCGGCTGGGAAAAGATGCCTCTGCCGATCGTGCGTGCGCTCGGCGTCGTCAAGCGCGCCGCCGCCGAGACCAACCGCGACCTGGGCAAGCTGGACGCCAAACTGGCGGACGCCATCATCGCCGCCGCCAATGAAGTGATCGAAGGCAAGTTGAACGATCACTTCCCGCTGGTCGTCTGGCAGACGGGTTCGGGCACCCAGTCGAACATGAACGCCAATGAGGTGATCTCGAACCGCGCCATCGAGATGCTGGGCGGCGAGATGGGCTCCAAGAAGCCGGTCCACCCCAACGACCACGTCAACATGAGCCAGTCGTCGAACGACACCTATCCGACGGCCATGCACGTCGCCTGCGCCGAGCAGGTGGTCAACGACCTGATCCCCGCCCTGAAGCACCTGCACGCCGCGCTGGACGCCAAGGCCAAGGCCTGGGCCCACATCATCAAGATCGGCCGCACCCACACCCAGGACGCCACGCCTCTGACGCTGGGTCAGGAGTTCGGCGGCTATGCTCACCAGGTCGCGATGGGCATCGAGCGCATCGAACTGACCCTGCCGCGCCTGATGGAGCTGGCGCAGGGCGGCACCGCCGTCGGCACCGGCCTGAACGCGCCCGTGGGCTTTGCTGAAAAGGTCGCCGAGAACATCGGCAAGATCACCGGCCTGCCCTTCACCACGGCGCCGAACAAGTTCGAGGCCCTGGCCGCCCACGACGCCATGGTCTTCACCCACGGCGCGATCAACACGGTCGCCGCCTCGCTGTTCAAGATCGCCAACGACATCCGCTTCCTGGGCTCGGGCCCGCGCGCGGGTCTGGGCGAGCTGTCGCTGCCGGAAAACGAGCCGGGCTCGTCCATCATGCCGGGCAAGGTCAACCCGACCCAGAGCGAAGCCCTGACCCAGGTCTGCGCCCAGGTGTTCGGCAACAACGCCGCCCTGTCGTTCGCCGGCTCGCAAGGGCACTTCGAGCTGAACGTCTACAACCCGGTGATGGCCTACAACTTCCTGCAGTCAGTGCGTCTGGTCGCCGATGCGGCCATCAGCTTCACCGACAACTGCGTCGTCGGCATCGAGCCGCGCGAGGACAACATCAAGCACGGTCTGGAAAACAGCCTGATGCTGGTCACCGCCCTGAACGCCAAGCTGGGCTATGACACCTGCGCCAAGATCGCCAAGACGGCGCACAAGAACGGCACCACCCTGCGCCAGGAGGCCGTCGGCGGCGGCTATCTGACCGACGCCGAGTTCGACGAATACGTCCGTCCTGAAAAGATGATCGCGCCGCAGTAAGCCGCGCTCATCACCAGATATGAAGACGCCGGTCGGGCTCGCCCCGGCCGGCGTTTTTCATGTTCAGTTCTTGTCGCGGATGGTCCGCCCGACCGGCGCCAGCGACAGCCGCGCCAGCTCGACATTCTTCAACGCGAAGGGAATGCCGATCAGGCTGACGAACTGCGGCACGGCGATCAGGATATGCGCCAGGGCGATGTACCAGCCCGCCAGCACCAGCCAGATCACGTTCAGCCCCACGCCCAGACAGCCTGCGCCCAGGTCGGCCGGGTTCGGATTGCGCCAGACGATCTCGCGCCCGAACGGCCAGAAGGAATAGCTGGCGATGCGCCATGCCGAAAACGCCCACGGCAGGCCGACCACCGTCAGCGCCAGCAGCAGTCCGCCGAACAGCCAGGCCAGGCCCGAGGCGAAACCGCCCAGGAAGAACCACAGCAGGTTCAGGATCAGTCGGATCAAATCAATCGCCCCTTCGCGTTGCTCTTCCCTTCATATGGCGAAAGGCCCCGCTGATTACAGCGGGGCCTCTGATGAAATCGCGGTAAGGCGACGCCAGAGCGAAATCCGGTCTAGTGCTTCTCGGTCCAGCGCGCCTTGGCCTCGTCCTTGCTCAGGTTGAGATGGACATGCTCGTCGACACGGGACACCCAGCTGACCGGGATCATATGGTGTTTCAGGCCCGAACCCAGATCCAGTTTGGCGAGCTCGATCTGATCGCCCTTTACGTGATCCACCCGACCGACGTGGCCGCCGTCGGAACCGACGACTTCCTGATGTTCCTTGATCATCGAGGCGTTTATCATGGTCTACTCCAATGGCTGTGAGGACCGTAAGACAACGGGCCCGCCCGCCATGGGTTCACCGCCAAGCCTGTTGTGGGAGTTCACAATGTCGATGGTCCGTCGCCCGATGCCGGAGCGCGCCTGATGGGCGAGATCGTCAACCTGAACCGGGCGCGCAAGACGCGCGCCAAGGCTGACGCCAGACGCACGGCCGAGGCCAACCGCCTGACCTTCGGCCGCACCAAAGCCGAGCGCCTGACCACACAGGCGGAACGCGAACGCGACGCCGCTCAGTTGGACGGCCACAAGCGGGACAAGCCTGACGCTTAAGCCGCCGATCGTTTCGGCGCGCGGATCAGGAACAACTGCCCCGCCAGCACCAGGGCCAGACCGACCAGAGCCAGGACGCCGAACCGCGCCCCCTCGAACATGACCGACACCATCATGGCGATCGGCGGCGTCAGGGCCGAAATGTAGCTGGCCAGCGCATAGCCCCTCGCCCTGGCGATGGTGAAGTACAGGCCGAAGGCGATCACCGAGCCGAACACCGCCAGATACAGCAGGGAAACGACATAGGCCGGGCTCCAGGCGACCGACCAGGATACGCCGGTGATCAAGGCGTACAGCGCCAGCGTCCCCGTGCCGTAGGCCATGGCCCATGCGGTCGACGGCAGCACGTGCGAGCCTGCCTGCTGGCCCCTCCAGGCGAACCAGTTGCCGAAGGCCGAGGCGACGACGGCGATGAGGGCGAAACTGACGCCCGCGACGGCATGGACGCCCAGCCCGGCGCCCATCACCTCGCCCGCCGACAGGACGCCGACGCCGACCACGCCCAGGCCCGCCCCAAGCCATGAGGCGGCCGCCGCCTTCTGGCCCGAGGCGACGCGGAACAGGATCAGGTTCAGGAAGGCCAGACTGGCGAAGATCACCGCCACCACCGCCGAGGCGATCTTCTCCTCCGAGGCGTAGACGAAGGCGTAGCTGATGGCGAAGGAGAACAGCCCCTGCCCCAGCGCCGCCAGATGCTGAGCGCGCGTCAGGGCCAGTCGCCCGCCCGTCGCCTTGACGATCAAGGCCAGCAGAGCCGAGGCGATGCCGAAGCGCAGCACCACCGACACCACTGGATCGACCGCCCCAAGCTGGAAGGTGATGGCGTACCAGGTCGTCCCCCAGATCAGGGCGCAGACCCCCACCCCGCCGAAGGCCAGCATGGCGGGCGAACGGGCAATCGACGATCCGCCTTCCGGCGATGGAGCTTCAGACTGGGACACGCGGCGGACTCGACAGGACCAAACGAGAAATCGCGATAGCACCGCTTCAGCCTCACGTCTCTCGACCTTTGCAGCCATATGTGAGGCTCATGCGTTCTGCTAAGCTGCCCCTTCACAACGGAGACGCTGATGCGCTCTTTCCTCGCCCCGCTCGTCATGATTCCGGCCCTGATGACGGCCGCCTGCGCCACCCTGCCGGAGGCCTCCCAGGACATGACCGACGTCAGCGTCAGCGCGACCTATCGTGAACGCATCATGCTGCCGCCGGGCCATACCCTCACGGTCAGGATCGAGGACGTCAGTCGTGCGGATGCTCCGTCGCTCGTGATCGCCGAAGCGCGCCAGCCGCTGGACGGCCGCACTCCGCCCTACGCCGTCACCCTGTCGGTGCCGAATGACAGGATCGACAGCCGCATGGAATACGCCGCACGCGCGGAAATTCGTGATGCATCGGGCGCCCTGCGCTTCACGACGGACACGCGCCATTCGGTGCTGACCCGCGGCGCGCCGAACAGCGCCGACATCATCATGGTGGGCGTGCGCTAAGCCTTGAGCGGTCTGATCAAGCGATCCGTGCTGCTGTCAGGCCACGCCACCTCGGTGGCGCTGGAACCTGAATTCTGGGCCGTTCTGGACGCCATCGGGACGGAGCTTTCGCTTAGCCGCGCCGGCCTGATGATCCGCATCGACGCCTGGCGAGGTCGTCGTCCGCTGGCGTCCTCCTGTCGCCTTCTGGCCCTCCAGTGGGCCGGAGGGGACCGCAGCTTTGCAGAGGAAAAAACCTCATGAACGACAACAGCATCGACACCGCTCGCCTGATCCCGGCCGCTGTCTTCGGCGGACTGGTGGCTGTCGGCCTGATCGGCGGCGGCGCCTTGATCGGACAGGGCGTGATCAACGCCCGCGCGGGCGACCGCTCCGTCACCGTGCGCGGCCTTGCGGAAAAGGACGTGAAGGCCGACCTGGCCGTCCTGCCCATCCGCTTCACCACCTCGGGCGACGTCCTGTCCGAGGTTCAAAGCCGCATCGACGGCGACCTGGCCATCGTGCGCCAGTTCCTGAAGGCGCAGGGCTATCCCGACGACGCCGTGGATCTGGGCCAGTTGGGCGTCGCCGACACCCGATCGCGGGAATATATGAGCCAGACCGGCGGGCCGCGCTTCATCCTGACCCAGACCGTCATCGTGCGCACCACGGACGTGGACCGAGTCCAGACCACCACGCGCAATCTGAACGATCTGGTGCGTCAGGGCGTGGTGCTGCAGGACTTCAACGGCCCGTCCTACATCTTCACCAAGCTGAACGACGTGCGTCCCGCCATGATCGCCGAGGCCACCGCCGCCGCCCGCAGCGGCGCCGAACAGTTCGCCAAGGATTCCGGCGCGCCTCTCGGCCCCATCAAGACAGCGGGGCAAGGCTCGTTCGAAATCCTGTCGCGCGACGGCACGGGCGACGAGGCCGGCACGCCGAACAAGAAGGTGCGCGTCGTCACGACGATCAGCTATCGGCTGAAATAGCCGCGTCTCCGCCCGTTCAGACCTGGGCTAGATAATCCGCCAACACCACGGCGTCGTTGTGCGCTTCATCTTTCGCGCCATAGACGAGCGTCACCGGGCCATCGGCGAGCGCGGCTCTCAACTCGGACACTACGTCGCCATTGGCCTTGAGCTCCGCGCGATAGCGCCGCTGAAACTCCGCCCATTTCTCCGGGTCATGGCCGAACCATTTCCGCAGCTCGGTGCTGGGCGCGATTTCCTTCAGCCACAAATCGACGCTGGCCTTGTCCTTGCTCAGCCCGCGCGGCCACAGTCGGTCGACCAGGATGCGCGTCCCATCCGTCTTCGCGGGAGCCTCATAGACGCGTTTCAGGGCGACCTTCACAGCGTCAGGCCTTGGGTTCAGGCGCGGCCACCTGGGGCGGCTCGCTCGGCCGGGGCAGTTCCGGCGGCGCCGGGCGGTCCGGAACCTCGGGAAGGCGCGGTGTCGGCACGGTGATGTCGACGTTCAGGTCCGGCGTTTCCGGCACAGGCGCCCGTCCTCCGGCGAAGACCAACCAGGCGATGACAGCCACAGCGACCAGAAGCCCGCCGACAAGGAAAGCCAGGCCCGTCCCGCCGCCTTTTCGCGGCGCCGGAGCGTTATTGATCGTCGTCTGATGCACGACCCGTTCGGGCGGAATATCGGGATCAGTCATGGCTCACTCACCGCCCGGCGCAGCCGGGGCCGAGACCTCAGGCAGCTTGACCTCGACATCAACCTTTTTGGCGTCAGGCGCGCCGCCTCGTCCCAACAGGAACCAGGCCAGGATGGCCACCACCACGACCAGACCGCCCACGATGAACGCCAGACCGGCGTTGCCGCCGCCGCTTGAGTTTTCCGCCATCAGGCATCCTTTCCCTCTATAGTCCCCGTCAGTTGGGAAAACGACGCTCTGGCTGCACGGTTCCTTTCACTGAGGCGGCGAAGGGGACTGACTTTGGCCGCTGTGCTGCTTATGTTCTCCCCTTCAGATTCCGACGGGGCGACCGCCCCAGACGCTGCCGAGTACCCGCCCCCGTGACCGACCTGCCCGCTCCCCGCATTTCCGACCTCGCCCGCGCCCAGAGTCCTCAAGGCGCGGCGTCCGACTATCTGGCGGGCCTGAACCCCGAACAGCGCGAGGCGGTGGAGACGACCGAGGGGCCGGTGCTGGTGCTGGCGGGCGCCGGCACGGGCAAGACGCGCGTCCTGACCACCCGTCTGGCGCACATTCTGGCGACCGGCCGGGCCAGGCCGTGGGAGTTGCTGGTCGTCACCTTCACCAACAAGGCCGCGCGCGAGATGCGCGAGCGGATCGGCCACCTGATCGGCCCGTCGTCAGAGGGACTGCGCTGGCTGGGCACCTTCCACTCGGTCGCGGCGCAGATCCTGCGTCGCCATGCGGAACTGGTCGGGCTGAAGTCCAGCTTCACCATCCTGGACACCGACGATCAGGAACGGCTGCTGAAGCAGCTTCTGGAAGCGGCCAACATCGACACCAAGCGGTTCACGCCCAAGTCGCTGGCCCATATGATCGACCACTGGAAGAACCGCGGCTGGACGCCCGACAAACTGCCGCCCGGCGAGGATTTCGCCAACGGCAAGGGTCCGGCCCTCTACGCCGCCTATCAGGCGCGGCTGGCGACGCTGAACGCCTGCGACTTCGGCGACCTGCTGTTGCACAACATTACGATCCTGTCGAAACACGCTGATCTAGCTGAGGAATATCGTCGGAGGTTCCGTTATATCCTTGTGGACGAGTACCAGGACACCAACGTCGCCCAGTATCTGTGGCTGCGGCTGCTGACGTCATCGACCGGCAATGTCTGCTGCGTCGGCGACGACGATCAGTCGATCTATGGCTGGCGCGGGGCTGAGGTGGACAACATCCTGCGGTTCGAGCGCGACTTCCCCGGCGCCAAGGTCATCCGGCTGGAGCGCAACTATCGCTCGACCAAGCACATTCTGGGCGCGGCCTCGGCCCTGATTGCGGCCAATCAGGACCGATTGGGCAAGACCCTGTGGACCGAGGACGACAGCGGCGACAAGGTCCGCGTGCGCGGCGTCTGGGACGGCGAGGCGGAGGCCCGCCTGATCGCCGATGAGATCGAAACCGCACGCAAGCAAGGCATGAATTACAAGGACATGGCCGTTCTTGTTCGCGCGTCATTCCAGATGCGGGCGTTTGAAGAACGCTTCCTGATGCTGGCCATTCCCTATGTTGTCATCGGCGGGCCGCGCTTCTTCGAGCGGGCGGAAATCCGCGACGCCCACGCTTACTTGCGCCTGATCCAGTCAGAGGACGACGACCTGGCGTTCGAGCGCATCGTCAACGTCCCCAAGCGCGGCATCGGCGACACCAGCGTCCAGAAGATCCTGCACATCGCGCGTGAGAACGGCGTCTCGGCCATGCGGGCGGTGCGTCACCTGATCACGACGGATGAACTGCAAGCCCGCACCCGCACGCCGCTGGCCAACTTCGTGCGCGATCTGGACCGCTGGCGCGACCTGATGGCCATGGGCACGCCGCACTGGCAGGTGACGGAGACCCTGCTGGACGAGAGCGGTTATACCGCCATGCAGAAGGCCGACCGCACCAGCGGCCAGACCCGGCTGGACAACCTGAAGGAACTGACCCAGTCGATGCAGTCGTTCGAGACGCTGCAAGCCTATCTGGAGCACGTCTCACTGGTCATGGATCTGGAGCGTCGCGACGAAAACGCCGATGGCTCCGGATCGGTGCAGATCATGACGCTGCACGGCGCCAAGGGGCTGGAGTTCCCGCTGGTCTTCCTGCCGGGCTGGGAGGAAGGCGTCTTCCCCAGCCAGCGCAGCATCGACGAGAAAGGCGTGAAGGGCCTCGAGGAAGAACGCCGCCTGGCCTACGTCGGCGTCACCCGCGCCAAGCAGGATGCGCGCATCAGCTTCGCCGCCAACCGCATGGTCTATGGCCGCTGGACCTCGCAGCTGCCCAGCCGCTTCGTCGATGAACTACCGATCGCCCACGTCGAGCCGCAGTCGGACACCGGCTATTACGGCGCCTCGACCGGCATGAAGGAGGCCAAGAGCCGCTGGGACGACGCCCCTTCCTTCGGCGGCAGCTATTCCAGCCCCGGCTGGAAACGCGCCCAGACCTATACCGCGAACCAGACGCCCAAGCCCGCCTACGCCCGCCGCGCCGTGATCGAGGGCGAAGGCCGCCTAATTGCCACGGCCGATCCCAAGGCGGCGTCCGGCTGGTCCCGCGGCGATCGCGTTTTCCACCAGAAGTTCGGCTATGGTCAGGTCCGCGCGGTGGAGGGCAACAAGCTGGTCGTGAGCTTCGATAAGGCGGGCGAGAAGAAGGTCATCGACACCTTCGTGGAGAAGGCGTGACAGGGGCCCTCGCCCATTCACGTCACGACCCCGACGCCCCCACCCTGTGGGAACAGGCGGCGGCCGGGCTGATCCTGGCCCTGTTGTCCGGCGCCCTGCTGGGCCCGATCTTCTCGCCCCACCAGGAAGAGACGCCGGTGCTGCGGCTGATCTGGCCGCCGATCTATCTGGTGATCCTGGGGCTGGCCGCATTTCGCGCGCGGCGCATGGCGGCGGCCTGGCCCGCCTTCATTCCCCTGCTGCTGATGGCGGTTCTGGCGTTGGCGTCCAGCCTGTGGTCCCAGGCGCCTGAGGTGACCGAGCGACGCGTGCTGGCCCTGGTCCTGACCGGTGTGTTCGCCGTCTATCTCGGCGCGGTCTTTCGCGGGATCGCCCTGCCCCGGATGCTGACCGCCGCCTTCCTGGTCCTGGGCGTCGGTAGTCTGATCTCCGTCTTCGCCTTTCCCGGCTTCGGCGTGCACGCCGACGTCAACGCTGGGATGTGGCGCGGCCTGTGGTATGAAAAGAACCAGTTGGGCATGGTCATGGCCGTGGGCCTGATCTCCGCCGCCGCCCTGATGGCCGCTCAGGAGCAGAAGGCCGACCGAAACCTGGCGCTGATCGCGCTGGGCGTCTGCGCCCTGGCTCTGTTGGGATCGCAATCCAAGACCGCCCTCATCATGGCCATGCTGGGAGCCGGGCTGGTGGTCCTGTGTCTGGCGATCCGGCGGATGGGCCCGGTGTTCGGCGTCATCGCCGTCTGGTGTCTGGGCGTCGCCCTGTTCGGCGGCCTGTGGATCTGGAGCGAGTTCTCCGTCGAGATTCTGGCCCTGTTCGGCAAGGATCCCAGCCTGACCGGCCGGACCGAAATCTGGGACGCCATCGGCCGGATGACCGAGCGCAAACCCTGGCTCGGCTATGGCTACAGCGCCTTCTGGCTGCCGCACGCCGAGCCGATGGAATGGATCCGCCATGAGACGGGCTGGCGCGTGCCGTCCGCTCACCAGGGCTGGCTGGACCTGCGCGCCGAACTGGGCTGGACGGGCGTCGGCCTGGTCGGCGCCGTCGTCGCCGTGACCTCGGCCGCCGTCCTGATCCGCCTGCCCGGCCTGGGGCGGCAGGAGGGCTACTGGAGCCTGGCTTATCTGGCCGCCTTCCTTCTGCTCAGCCTGTCGGAAAGCGTGCTGATGCGGCACCAGGACCTGCCCTGGACCCTGTTCGTGGCCCTGATGACCCGCAACCTGATCGTCAACAGGGATGAATGAGGCGACGCTTGCCCCCGCTCTCTGCGAAGCCTACCAGACCCTGCCCCGAATCGCCGCAAAATGCCCTGATGGACGATCTGTTTTCCAAGCTCGACGACGCCGAACCGACCAAGCCCGCCGCTCCCGCTGCGGCGCCCGCTCCTGCGGCGAAGCCCCCGGCTGCCCTTCAGCCGACGCCCGCGCCGGTGCATGAGTCCAAGGTCGAGCTGACGTCCCACGCCAGCACGGCGACGGCGGCCGCCACCGGCTATTCCGCCTCCTCGATCGAGGTGCTGGAGGGGTTGGAGCCCGTCCGCAAACGCCCCGGCATGTATATCGGCGGCACCGACGAGCGCGCCCTGCACCACCTGTTCGCCGAAGTGCTCGACAATGCGATGGACGAAGCCGTCGCCAAGCACGCCAAACTGATCACCGTCGATCTGGACGCCGACGGCTATCTGTCGGTGCGCGATGACGGGCGCGGCATCCCGGTCGATCCGCACCCGCGCCATCCGGGCAAGTCGGCGCTGGAAGTCGTCATGACGGTGCTGCACTCGGGCGGCAAATTCTCGGGCAAGGCCTATGAGACCTCAGGCGGCCTGCACGGCGTCGGCGTCTCGGTCGTCAACGCCCTGTCGGAAAGCCTGGACGTCACCGTCTGGCGCGACGGCTTCGAATGGCGCCAGTCCTTCAGCCGCGGCCTGTCGCAAGGCCCGATCCAGCAGGTCGGCCCGTCGAAGAAGAAGGGCACCCTGATCCGGTTCAAGCCGGATGAGCAGATTTTCGGCGTCGGCGCGACCTTCAAGCCCGCCCGCCTGTTCCGCATGACGCGGGCCAAGGCCTATCTGTTCCGTGGCGTCGAAATCCGCTGGACCTGCGCCCCGGAGCGCATCACCGACCAGACGCCTGCTCAGGCGACCCTGCACTTCCCCGGCGGTCTGGCCGACGCCCTGGCCGAGCGCGTGGGCGAACTGGAAACCGTAACCCCCGTTTTCGCCGGCCGCGTCGAGCGCAAGGGCGAGGCCGGCGCGCTGGAATGGGCCGTCACCTGGTCGCCCATCGGCTTCGGCGACGCCGATAGCTTCGTCGCCTCCTACTGCAACACCGTCTCGACCCCCGACGGCGGCACGCATGAGGCGGGCTTCCGCGCCGCACTGGTCAAGGGGCTCAAGGCCTACGGCGAGCTGATCAACGAGAAGCGCGCCGCCCAGATCACGGCCGAGGACGTCATCGCCAACGCCGGCGCCCTGATCTCCATCTTTATCCGCAACCCGGAATTCCAGGGCCAGACCAAGGACCGCCTGTCCTCGCCCGAGGGCGCGCGCCTGGCCGAGCAACTGCTGCGCGACCCCTTTGACCACTGGCTGACGGAAAGCCCGAAACAGGCCAACGCCCTGCTCGGCTTCGTCGTCGACCGCGCCGAGGATCGCCTGCGCCGCCGCAAGGACAAGGAAGTCCAGCGCGCCGCCGCCACGCGCAAGCTACGCCTGCCCGGCAAGCTGTCGGACTGCTCACGGCAAGCCGCCGAAGGCACCGAACTGTTCATCGTCGAGGGCGACTCGGCTGGCGGCTCGGCCAAGCAGGCGCGCGACCGCACGACCCAGGCCATCCTGCCCCTGCGCGGCAAGATCCTGAACGTCGCGTCAGCCACGGCGGACAAGCTGCGCGCCAACGTCGAACTGACCGACCTGATGCTGGCGCTGGGCGTTCAGGCGGGCAGCCGCTTCAGCGTCGACGACCTGCGCTATGAGCGCGTGGTCATCATGACTGACGCCGACGTCGACGGCGCCCACATCGCGGCCCTGCTGATCACCTTCTTCTACCGCTCCATGCCGGACCTGATCCGTCAGGGGCGGCTCTATATGGCCCTGCCCCCGCTCTACCGGATTTCGGCCGGGGCGCTGTCGGAATACGCCCGCGACGACACCCACCGCGACGAGCTTCTGGCCACAGTCTTCAAGGGCAAGAAGACCGAGATCGGCCGGTTCAAGGGTCTGGGCGAGATGATGGCCTCTCAGCTGAAAGAGACCACCATGGATCCGAAAAAGCGGACCCTGGCCCGCGTCTCCCTGCCCGACAGCGAGGAGGAGATCGAGGATCTGGTCGAGCGCCTGATGGGCCGCAAGGCCGAGGCCCGCTATCAGTTCATCCAGGAAAACGCCCGCTTCGCCGTCGCCGACCTGGACGTCTGACCCCGCCCTTCCCGCGACAACTGCGCACGCTTGACCTTCCCCTTGTGGGAAGGCTCACAAACCGCGTCTGATTTCACGGGAAAGACGACGCATGGCCATCATCGGAACCGACCGGCGCAGCCTTCTGCGCGGCGCGGCTGGGGGTCTGGGCCTGCTGGCGGCGCAGGGGCTGGTTCCGGTCTGGGCGCGCAGCGGCACGGCGGGACTGCGCGCCGACCTGCCGACCCTGCATGGCCCCGATGTGGCCTTGAGCGTCGGCCGTTCGCCCTTCACCGTCGGCGGGCGCACGGGCCATGCCGTGACCGTCAACGGCACGCTTCCGGCCCCGCTGATCCGCCTGCGCGAGGGACAGAACGTCCGCCTGTCGGTGACTAATCATCTGGACGAGGACACCTCGATCCACTGGCACGGCCTGCTGCTGCCGTTCCAGATGGACGGCGTGCCGGGCATCAGCTTCCCCGGCATCAAGCCGCACGAGACCTTCGTCTATGAGTTCCCGGTCAGGCAGTCGGGCACCTACTGGTATCACAGCCATTCCGGCCTGCAGGAAGCCATCGGCCATTTCGGCCCCATGATCATCGATCCGGCGGGCGCCGACCCTGTCGCCTATGACCGCGAACACGTCCTGGTCCTGTCGGACTGGAGCTTCCTGCATCCGCACGACATCCTCGACAAGCTGAAGAAGAGCCCCGGCTACTTCAACCAGCAGAAGACCACCCTGGCCGGCCTGCTGGATGGATCGGATCGCATGAGCCTGTCCGAGCGCCGCATGTGGGGCCAGATGCGGATGGATCCGCGCGATATTCTGGACGTCAACGGCACGACCTACACCTATCTGGTCAACGGTCATGGCCCGGACGAGAACTGGACCGGCCTGTTCCGGCCGGGCGAGCGGGTGCGCCTGCGCATCATCAACGCCTCGGCCATGTCGATCTTCAACGTCCGCATTCCCGGCCTGCCGATGACCGTGGTTCAGGCCGACGGCGAGAACGTCCAGCCGATCGAGGTGGACGAGTTCCAGATCTCGGTCGCCGAGACCTATGACGTCATCGTCCGCCCGCTTGAGGACCGCGCCTACACCATCGTCTCCGAAGCAATCGACCGCTCGGGCATGGGCCGCGCCACCCTGGCGCCGCGCCTGGGCATGACTGCCGAGGTCCCGCCGCTGCGCCAGGTTCCGAACCTGACCATGAAGGACATGGGCATGGGCGGCATGAATCACGGCGGGATGGATCACGGCGCCATGAACCATGACGGAGCGGCCGGGATGGACCACTCAGGCCACGGCGCCGTCGCTGCGGCTGCTGCCGCCGCGCCGATGGATCACGGCGACATGAAGATGCGCGACTCGGCCAACGCGCCCGCCGACATGGCGGTCGGCGTCGGCGTGGACATGATCTCGTCCGCCCCGTCCAACCGTCTGGCCGACCGGCCGCAGGGGTTGGAAGACGTCGACCACCGCGTGCTCGTCTACGCCGACCTGCGCGCCCTGACAGCCAACAGCGACACCCGCCCCCCCTCACGCACGATGGAAATCCACCTGACCGGCAATATGGAGCGGTTCATGTGGGGCTTCGACGGCCGCAAATTCTCGGAGGTGGTCGAACCGATCCGCTTCGAGCTGAACGAGCGGGTGCGGGTGACGCTGGTCAACGACACCATGATGGCCCACCCCATCCACCTGCACGGCCACTTCTTCGAACTGGTCAACGGCCACGACGGCCACCAGCCGCTGAAGCACACGGTCAACGTCGCCCCCGGCGGCAAGGTCACTTTCGACCTGACGGCCGACGCGCCCGGCGACTGGGCCTTCCACTGCCACCTGCTGATGCACATGCATGCGGGCATGTTCAACGTCGTCACCGTGCGCCCGCTGGATGGAGCCGCCTCGTGAAGCCGCTAACGCTCTCTCTGGCCCTCGCGCCCCTGATGCTGGCCGCAGGCGGCCCCGCCCCGGCCCAGAACCACGACGGCCATGCCGGCCACGCTGGTCATTCAGGCCAAGTCTCGGCGGCGGCCGCCCCGGCCGCCGCCCCAGCAGGCCACGACATGGCTCCGGCTCAAAAACCGCAAGCCGATCCGCACGCCGGTCACGACATGAGCGGTCACGCTGGACACGGCGCCGCTCCGGCTGATCCCCATGCGGGTCATGACATGGCGCCTGCTCAAAATGCGCAGGCCGACCCGCACGCCGGTCACGACATGGGCGGTCACGCCGGGCATGACGCTGTCCACCCCCCCGATCCTCATGCCGGCCATGACATGGGCGCCATGCGCGGCGGACCGAACATCCCGACCAGCGTGGACGCTGTCGGCGGCCGCCTGGTCGAGACCCCGCCTCCGGCCGCCGCTCGCACGGCCCCGGCCCATGCCGCCGACCTGCTGTACGACCCCGCCGTCATGGCGGCGGCGCGCAAGCAGCTTCTGGCCGAGAACGGCGACATCCGTTCGACGGCCGTCTTCATCGACGCCCTCGAGGCCGGGTTCGGCGACAGCGCCGACAGCTACAGTTGGAACGCCCAGGGCTGGACCGGCGGCGACATCAACCGCTTCTGGTGGAAGACCGAAGGCGAAGGCGAGATCGACGGCAAGCTGCACGAGGTCGAGCTCCAGGCTCTTTACAGCCGCGCCATCGCCCCCTTCTGGGACGTGCAGGCGGGCGTGCGTCAGGACTTCCGCCTGGATGGCGAGGATACGACCCACCTGACCGTCGGCCTTATCGGCGCGGCTCCCTACTGGTTCGAAATAGGCGCCGCCGCCTTCCTGTCGACCGAAGGGGACCTGACCGCGCGGATCGAGGCCGAATACGACCAGCGCCTCACCCAGAAATGGATCCTGCAGCCTGCGCTGGAACTGGCGCTGTCGGCCAGCGACATCCCGGAACTGGAAATCGGCTCGGGCGTCACTTCAGTTACGGCGGGCCTGCGCCTGCGCTACGAGATCCGCAAGGAGTTCGCTCCCTACGTCGGCCTCGAATGGAGCCGTTCGCTGGGAGACACCGCCGACTACGCCAAAGCCAGAGGCGGTGATCCCGAGGACACGCGTTTCGTGGTCGGCGTCAAAGCGTGGTTCTGAGCCGTCTCAGCAGCGGGTCAACTCATCTGAAAGCTGAGCCGCAGGGCGCCGTTGATGCCCCTGACGCCCATCCGCATGCAGATCGAGCGCAGGTGCGCCCGCACGGTGTGGATCGACATGTCCAGCTTGCGGCCGATGTCCTTGGGCGTAGCGCCCGCGGTCAAGTGCAGCAGCACCGCCGTCTCGGCGCGGGTCAGGCCGAAGACCGCCCCCAGAGCCGTGATCTTGGCCAGGTCCAGCGGTTTGACCGGCTGCGCCGTGGCGAACACCCGGCACGGCGCCTCGGGCGTCGTCATCAGATCCAGGATGCACCATTCGTCGTCGCCGGTGCGGAAAAGGATGCGTCCGCTCGTCCGATTTCCATGGGCCAGATCCCGCAACAGCGCGTCCAGCTCCGCCCGGCTACGATGCGCCGCACAGATGAACAGGCCGCGCGACCCCACCATGCCGCAATCGGCCAAGGCCCGCGCCTTGGCGTTGGTGCGCAGGACCCGGCCTTCCGTATCGAGAATAAAACGGGCTGTATCGTCAGCCTCAAACCAGGCGTCGGCTTCCGGAAGATCACGAGGCGCTGAAGGAGAGTAGAACGTCCGCATATCGGCAAAAGTCGTCGCGGGTCGGCTTATCAACAACCCGTCCACAGGGCTCGCCGTGTCCGATCCAAGCGTTGTCGTGGTCTGCTCTCCCATCATCGCCCTAACCTCCCGCACGCCCGGCCCTACTGACCCATCAGCTCCGCGAAGCTGAACAGCGCATCCTCAGCAATCTCATTCTTGGACGCATAACAGCGAGTTTCAAGCTTCAAAATGAGAAACCAAGATTTTAATAAGCTCTGCCTTAAAGATTCTACCTAGAGAACATCATCAACTTAGCTCAAGTCAAAATTTACGATGACTTTGATGCCACAACGAACACAGGACCTGATACCAAGAACACAACCTTTCTGGCACGAAATTTATTACGGCCATTTAAAGTCCCAAAATGGGTCAGTCTACTTTGGGGAGATGTCTATGGTCAGAACATCCGCATAGCGGCCCTCCATAGCCCCGGCGACCGGACCCAGAACGAAGGTCATCGGAATGGAAATACCGGCCAGGGTCCGCGGCGGATCAATCTGTTTTGTCCACAGGGCCGACAGATCAACATCATCGCCATCCAGTTCGACCGTATAGGGCAAGGTCGGGGCGTTGGGCGCCTCTTCCACCCGATGCATGACGCCGCCATGCTGGGAGGCGATCGACACCGTCGCCAGGGTGTTGGCCCGGACCTGAAGGAATATCCGCCGCGTGACCCCGGCGATCGCCTCGCCGAAATCCACGACCTCGACGCTGGAGCCCGTGCCGAAAGCGCCCGCCGCCCCGGCCAGATTCAGTTGCGCTCTCGGCGTCGCCTGAAGGATCAGCCGCACCGGGATCGGCGCTCCGATCGGTTCGCCATCCGCCGTCTTCATCACCAGACGCAGGTTCACGCCGTATTCGCCGGCGTCCGCGACCGCTCCTTGCACCACAGCAGCGTCGAACTGCGCCTGCCCCTTGGCGCCCGGTGGCAACTGATACTGAAACACCGCCGTCTGCACGTCGGCCATCTGCACCCCCGATGCTTCGCGCGGGCGGAACTGCACGCCGACATTGCCCAGCACGACGCTGGTGACTTCCACGCCGACCTCGTCGGTGAACGACATCCGTACATCGCAGGCGGCCTCGCCCCGGTTCTCCAGACCAATGTCCAGCGCGCCGGATGACGGTCCGATGGCGAAGGGATTGTACTCGATCCGCACCGTCTGCGGTCCGTCCCGCACCGCCAAATCGCACGCCTGAGCCGATACGCTCGACGCCAGGGCTGCGGCCGCCAACAGGCCCGCTGTCCCGATCATCAGCCGCAGCCGCGCCTTATGACACAGGGCCGGGGGTTTTGATTTCTCCCACATCGCTTACTCCTTCCGCGTTGTCCGGGATGACGAATTCCCCCACTGTCCGCCCCTTGATCACCAGTCGATAGCGTCCGGGGGCCAGGCCGTCGGCGATGAACCGCCCATTGCGATTGGTGAAGAAGGGTTTGCCCTGCGCTTCGTCCTGAGCCTCGGCCGCCACGATCAGCCCCCCCATCAAGGCGACCGGCCCCTCAGGCGACATCAGATAGCCGCGCGCCGTGTGCGAAGCATCGCTGCCGACGACGAAACGATAGCCGTTGCCGAAAGCAGGGAATGCCGAGATCACGCCGGAGCCCAGGTCATAGCCTTCCGGCAGGGGATCGACCTCCAGCTCATAGCGCCGCACGCCATAGCCGCGATCGACGCCCGCCAGCGCCGGGCCGAACCAGCCGCTGTTGGCGACCGGATAGCCGCTGGAGTCCGTCAGGCTGACGCGCGCGCCTTTCAACGTCGGGTGGCCGGTGGCGATGACGAAACCTTCGCGCGCCGAGCGTCCGATGCCGAAGGCGCCGTCCGCATAGCCGATCATGGTCGAGACCCGCCACAACGACTCCTGCCGCGTCTGTCCGTCGGTCAGGTTGGAGACGAGCCGGTTGGAGACGATCTCCGCATCGAAGCGGTTGTTGATGTAGCGCAGGTCGCCCGCGATGGTCTGCTGCGTCCCGTCCTCAGAGAAGCGCAGATCGCCGCTCAGATCGTTCAACCGACCTGTAGCGGCCCGCGAAATGCCCACCTCGCGCAGGTCGTTCTGGGTGTCGTACCGGGCCACGCCGCTCCACCGCCCCCCGAAACGAGTGGTCAGGTTGATGCCGAACCGCGTGTCGTCGCGGCCGTCCAGGGCGGTCGTGCGTTGCACCGTCATATTGACGCCGAAACGACGAAAGGTGCGGCCGAAGTTCAGGTTCAGATCGGTTCGATCCCGCTCGCCCCGCCCCTTCACATAGGCCGCACCGAACCCCAGCGTATAGGCGCGGAACCGCAACAACGCCTGACCGGCCGCACGCCACTGCTCACGGTTGAAGGCTGTGTTCTCAAAGACATTCTGAAAATAACGGCTGGTCGCCTGTACCGACGCCACAAGGCGAAGATCCACCTCTCGCCCGAACGTCGTCTCGCGCAGGTAGTCGATCGAGGCGATATAGCCCTGCTCGTCGGTGTCGCCGTTATGACTGACGGCGGCGCTCGCCTGGACCAGTCCGAGGCGGCTGCCCCACACGGCCAGACCGCCGGCCTGGCCGCGCCCCTGAGCCAATTGAGCGTTGGCCCCGAGAGTCAGCACGTCGCTGATCCCCTTGCGGACAAAGCCCGACGCGGCCAGCGACGAGCCGTATTCCAGCGATCCGCCCTCCTCCAGCACGCCCGCCGACACGCCGAAGTCCACTACGCCGGGGTCCAGCAGTCCCGCGCCGCCGAACAGATCGAACACGGCGATCTCTCTTTGACCCGTATTGTCCTCGATCAGCAGCCGAACGGTGTTGGCGCCCTGGCCGAACGGAAAGTCGCCCAGCGAATAAGGCCCGGCGTCCAGCCGCAGCCGCTCGATGATCACGCCGTTGACCTCGACCACCACCAGGGCAGGGCGATCCAGCACGAACTGCCGCCGCCCGGCCGGACGCACGTTCTGAAAGGGCCGAATGGTCGAATAGGCGCGCGCCGCCGACAGGCCCAGAAACCGTCGCGATCCCTGAAAGCTCTCGACTGGCGGAGCGAACTCGCCCGCGGTCAACCGCACCGCCGACTGGAACAGGTCCTTGGTCAGTCGGATTTCACGGCGGCGCCAACGCTCATCGGATGATGCGCCGTCATAGTCGACGCCCGCCGTCAGCGTCACGCCGTCGAAGCCGCCGAAATTGGCGAACATGTCGATCCCGCCCGAGAGCGGCGCGAACCGGCTTTCGGTGTGGGAATACTGCTGCGCCATCGTGATATTGGCGCCGGCCGCGAAGTTGGAGGGCTGGTCAAAGGCCGCCGGATCGACCAGCTCATTGCGATTGAAGCTGACATCGCGACGCGCCCGCGCCCCGGCCGAGAGTTCGGCCACAAAGGTCAGCGCCAGAGGATCAAAACTCAGGGAAAAGCCTTCGTCTCGCAGGTCCGCCATGTTGACGCGTTTCTGCGACGCAATGATCGTCTTCAGCCGATCGCGCTGGGCGGGCGCCAGACTGGGGCCCAGAAGGTCCATCAGCGCCTGCGCGTCGACCACACCCTCGCCCTGTAGATCCACCTCCCCCGCCAGATCGCCCAGATAGCGGCCATCAAGGGTCAACGGCCCCTGGATGGGACTCAGCACCGGGTTGGGCCGGGCGGACGGCGTCTGATCCTGAGGTCCGCCGGCCACCGCGTCGAGCGCGGGGGGAACACTCGACGCGGCGCCGGCGGCGAGCAGGACGTCAGGGGCGCCTCGCTCGACCGGGACTACGGCGGCGGCGCCGTAGGTGACTTCGGAATAGTTGGGCGCCGTGCGGATGACCTCATCTCCCGCGAACGGCGTTTCAGCATTGCTCGCCGACGCGACGCTGCCGCCCAGACAGGCCGCAGCGCCGAGGCGCCGCCAGATCCGATTGGAGCCGGGCATCTCACAGCAGCACGATCGAGGCGGTCACATCGCCGCTGGCGCCTGCCGCCAACGCCGCAGGGATACGCATATTACGCGTGGCGCCGCCCGCCATCACGCTGACCTCGCCGACATCAACCTCGGCGGCTGGAACCTCATGCGTCTTTCCGTCCGCCGTCCTGAGCGTGAAACGCGCTTCGCGCAGATGGGCGAAGCCGTCCCCCGTATTGCGCGCCGTCAGCAGGATGTCGCCATTCGCCGCGCGGGAAGCGGAGGTCACCTCGACCGCCGCCCTGGCGCTGGCCGGCGCCACAAAAACATAGGTATTGATCGTGAAGGCCAGTTTGACGTCAGCGCCCGCTTCGTCCTCGCCGGTGACCGCCTGCATGTCGATCGGCAATTGCGCCGCCCGCACAAGGTACATCCGGCCCTGCGGCGCGCTGTCGCCCAGATAGCGCACCTGCACCACCTGCTCGCGATTGGGCGGAATGACGGACTGGACCGGAAAGACCCCGATGTCGTCGTCTTCTGGAACTAGGCTGCGGGCACCGTTTTCATCGACCTGCATCCGATAGACTTCGATCTCCACAGTGGCCGGCGCCGTGGCCGTATTGCGCACGGTCAGTCGGTAGCTGGATCCGCTTCCTGAAGGCGTGATCTTGGCCACCATCGGCGAGACATCCATGGCGCGCGTACCGGACGCCGGCGTCATGGCCATCATCAGGCAGAGCACTGAAGCTGCGACGACTTGAAATCTCATGACTGCATCTCCCCTGCAGTAATGTGAAAAGAAAACGGGGAGCCTTGCGGGCTCCCCGTTCTGGCTCGATCAAGCCGGGTTCAGCGAGAAGGTGAAGACCTCCGTATAGGTGCCGGCCGGAGCCGACGCCGCGCCCGGACCGGACGGCGCAGCCGCGCAGCCCGACGAACCGGGGGTCGTGTCGCCCTGAGTGCCGCCGACGCCGGGGCCGCCCGGAACGTTGTAGCAAAGGTTCAGGAACAGATCGGCGAAGATGCCGTCGGCCAGAGCCTGGCTATAGCCGCCCGAGTCGGTGACCACCGCCGGGCTGCCCGGCCAGGTGTCCTGAGCCGGGAAGCCCAGGCTCGGCACTTGCTGGACGACCAGGTCCCAGTCGTAGTTGATCAACACGCCATCGGCCGACTTGAAGTCGCCGTTCTGGGCGCTGGACGTCAGCTTGGCGCCGGTCGGGGCGTTACACGACATCCGCAGGGTCGTGACTTTCTGGCGCGCGCCATTGGCCACGGCCACATTGCCGCCAGCCACGTTGGCCAGGCCGATGCCGCAGAAGTTGGTCACGCTGGTGCTGACCGTCACATTGGTCTGAGCACTGGAAACACCAGGCAGAGCCAGCAGGGCTGCTGCGGCGGTGGCGGCCGCAGTCATCATCAAAGTACGCATCTTCGCCTCCGGGAATGGGTTGTTTAACGAGACTCCAGACTGTCGATTCCGATGTCTGGACTTGCGGCTGATCGCCACAATCTCGCCATTTACAACCTGTCCCGAAGACCAACATCCCCAAGGTTGCTACTCATCTTGGACTAGTCAATTTTAACTAATCATTCACCATTACGGCTACGCCGCGCTACTGCGCGGAGGACCGAGCAGCAGCCACAGGGCGCCGAAGATCACCGCCAGCGCAGCGAGCCCCACTGCCTGCGGAGCGACCTCCCCCAGACCGGCGCCCATCGCGTTCATCGGCACGAAGGCCTGGACGGCGGCGGTCGACGGCGACAGATGGGCCAACCAGACCAGCAGCTTGGGCATCATGAAATGCGGCCAGGCCGCACCCGTTAGAAAGAACAGAGGCGCCGAGGTTCCGACCAGCACCTGCAGCACCCGCTCGTGACGATCGAACAAGCCGCCCAGCAGCAGCCCCAGCGCCGAGACCCCGGCCGCGAACACCGGCGACAGCAGGATGACCCCGCCCAGATCGCCGCCGCGCGGATAGTCCTGCACCCAGAAGACGAAACCGAAATAGAACAGGCAGGACGCCGTGCCGATCGCCGTGAGCGCCAGCCACAGGCCCAGTCTTGCGCTGCGTCGCATGGGGGCCGCGCCGGTCTCGCGGCGCAGGGCGGAGATGACGCCGGCGCCCAGCAGCAGGGTCTGCTGCAGGATGATCAGGCTGACGGCCGGCACCGCGTAATCGCCATACCCTTCCGTCGGATTGAACAGGGACTCCTGCTTCAGCGTCGGCGCCAGCTTTGCCGCGCGGGCGGCCTGAGGCAGGCCCTCCAGCCGCGTCTCGGCGACGTGGGCGGCAGCAACCGCGACCGCCTTGCCGACAGAGGTGACCCGGACCAGATAACCGCCGTTCAGCCAGACGGCGACGCCGCTGGGGGCTCCGCGCGCCAGATCGCTCTCAAACCGGTCAGGCAGGATGACGACGCCGTCCACCACCCCTCGCCGCATCAGGTCGGACGCCTCGGCGGTCGAAGGGATCACGGCGGCGACCTCGACCGCGTGGGAGGCGTTGAGGTCTTCGACCAAGGCGCGGGTCAGGGCGCTCTGCGTCGGCGCCACCACGGCGACCGGCAGGCCCGTCGCCGCCTGCCCGGCATAGGCGGCCGGATAGTAGAAGGCGTACAGAACCACAGCCAGGATCAGCAGGCTGCTGACCGGCCGGGCGCGCGGCAGGTTGCGGAATGTGGCGACGAAAGTAGCGCCCACGCCCTGTTCCGGCAGGGGAAAGGCCAGCGCCTCGGCCTTGGGCGCGCGGCGGGCGCGCAGGCCGATCAGCACGGCGGCCAGGATCAGGGCGATCACGGTAACGACGCTCAGGATCGTCAGATCGCGCCAGGCCCCGCCGGGCGCTGCGCCGGTCACCATCTGGCCGGTCTGCAGCCGAAGATAGTGGGTGTAGGGCAGGATATCGCTCCAGATCCGGGCGAACCGCGGCCCGTGATCCAGCGGCAGGGTTCCGTTCGAGAAGGCAATGGCCGCGCCCGAATAGATGGCAGTGCCCGAGAATGCCATGTCGACATCCCCCAGCAGGGCGACCAGCAGGGCCGACAGGGCGACGCTGACCGCCATCAGGGCGACCACGCCCAGCATCAGCAAGGGCAAGGACCCCGCCACGCCCCATCCCCTGATCCCGCACAGCCAGCCGTTCCAGGCCAGCCCCCACAGGGTGAAGATGACGAAATGCGGGATCAGCGTCCCGACCAGAGCCGCCGTCGTCCGCCCGCCGGTCTGAGCCTTGAACGCCCGAAAGGAACCGCCCTGCATCAGCCGTCCGACCGCCAGCACCGCCGAACAGGCCGCCAGCAGGTGCAGCACGCCGGGCGCCAGCAGACCGCCGAGGAACAGCTCGAAGCTCAGCTGCGGATTGCCGATGATCGACACTTGGACGGCGGGCGGCTCCAGCGCCGTGGCGGGCAGGCCCATCTGGCGCGCGCGCTCCTCCAGTCGTGGCGCAGCAGCCGAGGCGATGGCCGAGGTCTGGCCCAGGGCCGACAGGGCGCCCACGGTCTGGAAGGCGCCGTTGAACGACACCGTCACCTGCTCCGGACGACGGAAGGCGCCTTCGCTGAAGCCCGAGGGAAAGTGAGCGATGCTGTAGACCTCGCCGCGCCGCATCAGGGCTACGGCCTCATCCACCGTCGCCGGGGCGTGGGCCACCCGCACGCCGGGGCTGGCCTCCATGTTGCGGATCGCCGCACGGCTGAAGGCCGAGTTGTCCTGATCCACCACGGCGACCGGGGCCTGACGGATCACGCCGGGCGCCAGCATGGCCGCGATCACCGCCAGCAGGATCAGCGGCAGGCCGAAGGCGACGAAGGCGTCCCACGGCCGGGTCGCCAGCCGCCGCGCCTCGTCCTGAACGGCCGCAAGAAAGACGGCCGCCCCGCCCTTCATCGCGCCGACCAGTCGAACAGGACGCTCATGCCCGGCCGCAGGCCCTCGATCGGCCGGACAGGCTTGGCCTTCACCTGGAAGCTGCGGACATCATAACCGCTGGACTGCCGGGTCGAGCGCCAGGTGGCGAACTCGCCCTGCGGGCTGATGGCGGTGACGCGGAAAGCCGCGCCCTTTACGCCCAGCGCGGGTACGTCCCCGCGCACGGTCGCGCCGATCTTCAGCTCGCGGAACTGGTCCTCGCGCACGCTGAAGGCGACCCACGGATCAGACGTGTCGACGATGGTGAACACCGGCACGCCCGTCAGCACCAGCTCGCCGACATTGGCGAAGCGTTCCGACACCTCGCCGCCATGCGGAGCGGTCAGACGGGTCTCGCCCTGCAGGCTTTCGACCTCAGCGACGGCGGCGCGGGCGCCGCTGACGTTGGCGTCGGCTACCGACTTCTCCTGCGGACGGGTTCCGGCCTGCGCCTTCAGATACTGCTGGCGCGCGGCCTCGGATTGAGACGCCGTTGCGGCGCGGGCGGCCACCGCCTCGTCGCGGCGCTGGGCGGAAATGACGCCCTCGGCGAACAGGTTTTCGGCCCGGCGCGCGGTCTGATCAGCCAGACGGGCCGTCGCCTGTGACGCGCGCCAGATGGACTCGACCGTCTGCACGTCCTCGGCGCGGGCGCCCTCGCGGCTCATGGACTGGATGGCCTGCGTCGACTGCAGCAGGGCCCGCGCCTGAGCATCCTTGGCCTCGACCTCGGGGCTGCTCATCAGCGCCAGCTCCTGGCCAGCCGCCACCTGATCGCCTTCCGCCGCCATAAAGCGTTCGACGCGGCTGGGCACCTTGGTGGCGACGGTGAAGGTCTCGGCCTCGACCATGCCCTGCACCTGATCCGGCGCCGGACGGGCGGCCAGGAACAGACCCACGACGATGAAGACCAGCAACAGCGCCACCCCCGCCGCGACAATCAACGGCAGAAGCGGACGGCGCTGTTTCGGCGGCGGCGCCTCGGCGGGTTTGGGCGGCGTATAGGCCGATGAAGGCGTCTCGCTCATGGGGCGCTGAGTCATGGGGCGCTGATCCGGTCGTCGCGTTGCAGATAATCGTTCAGGGTCTGGCCGTTGCCCGACGTCGCCAAAAGCGCCGCCAGGCTCAGATCGTATTCATAGGCCGCAGCCGCCCGTTGCAGGCGCGCGGTTCCCAACAGGTTGCGGGCGTCGATCACCGACGCCGCCGTCGCCTCGCCCTCGCGGAAGCCGACTTCCTGCACGCGCAGGTTCTCGCGCGCGGCCTCCAGACTGCTGTCCATGCTCAGGAATTGCCGCCGGGCCAGATCGACCTGATTATAGGCGCGCGTGACCATCAGCCGGGCGTCGTCGCGGGCCTTGCGCTCCATCTGAGACGCCGCCGAGGCCTGGGCGCGCGCGGCGCCGAGCAGCCGTCGCCTGTCCACCGAAGACATCAGGGTGTAGCGCGCGCCCAGGCCGAAGGCCCAGTCAGGCTCGGTCGGCAGGGAATCATCGGGGTTCATGTTGTAGGTCCCGAAGGCGAACACCGACGGCTTCAGTCGCGAGGCCGCCAGATCGGCCCCCGCCTCGGCCAGATCGCGCCCCGCCTGCGCCTGAATGACCCGCGCGTTCGACTGCCCCGCGCTGTCCAGAAACAGGTCGGCAGGCCCCACCGGGCCGCGGTTGACGAACAGGGGCGTGGTCGGCGTCGCCCCGTCCTCAAGGTCCGTCACGCGCGCCAGCGAGGCGACGGCGTTGTCATGCTCCAGCTCGGCGCGGTTGACCTGGCGCTGGGCGGCGTCGCGCGCCACCTCGACCTGAAGCGTCTGGGCGCGGCTGAGGAAACCCTCGCTCTCCATGCGGCGCGCGTTGTCCAGATGCAGATCAAAGCCGTCGCGCGTATCGATGGCGATCTTCAGCGCCTCGGCCGCCAGCACCTGGCCGAAATAGGCCTGGGCCAGCCCGACGCCTTCCAGATCGACGGCTTCCCGACGCTTGGCTTCGGCCAGATCAAGATTGGCCTCCGCCGCCCGACGCAGGGCCGGAATGGCGCCGCCGGTATAGATGGGCTGAAGCGCCGTCACCGTCGGGCGAAACGTCGTATCGTCCACCTGCAGCCGTATGTCGTGCGGCAGGGCGGCGAAAATCTCCGGCAGAGCCGCCTGCAGCCTCTGCTCCACGACGCCCAGAACATCGCCCGGCACGCCGGGCAGACCTGAAATCAGACCCGGAATGGCAGCGCTGATGTCGGACTGCGCCCGGTCCAGCGGCTCGCCCAGCGACAGGTCGAACGTCTTGCGATAGCGGATCAACTGAGCGTCCAGCGACACCGTCGGTCGGTTCAGGCCGTCTGCGGCGCGCGCCTGAGCCTCCGCCGCCTCCACCGCATAACCCGCGGCCCGGTTCAGGCTGGACGTCGAACGCAGCCGCGCCTCAGCCTCTGCATAGCTCAACGGGGTGCGGGACGCTTCGGCGTTTCGGGGCGCAGATGCGGTCAGTTGCGCCTGCGGCTCCGCCTCCTGGCTGCTCGCCATCGGCCCCGCAGCCAGCGCGACGCACAGCCCGACCCCACTGATCATCATCGCTTCACCCCGTATCACGTCCGACCCCAACGATCCTGACGCGCCGCCGTTGCGTCAAGCAAGCAGGGGAGCGGCTGGCTCTCCACGTGCAGCCTCGTCTGTAATCCTGCCTCGAGGCCGGCTGCGAGACGAAACAGCCTAGCTGCTGTTGCTCTCGACCCTAGACAGTACTAACTTCAATGTCAGTACTATATTCAACCGCCCCTCAACCGAAATGGAGCGTTCATGGACGCCGATGTCATCGTCGTAGGCGCCGGTCTCGCCGGTCTGGCGGCCTGTCATGAGCTGGTGACGGCGGGCCAGCGCGTCGCCCTGATCGATCAGGAGAATGCAGGCAATCTAGGCGGTCAGGCCTACTGGTCGTTCGGCGGATTATTCCTGGTCGACTCGCCTGAACAGCGGCGTCTGGGCGTGCGAGACAGCCTCGACCTGGCCTGGCGTGACTGGCAGGGCAGCGCCGGATGGGACCGACTTGAGGGGCCGGGCGCCGAAGATGAATGGGCTGCGCGATGGGGCCGGGCCTATGTCGAGTTCGCCGCCGGCGAGAAACGCAGCTGGCTGCGGCAGCTCGGCGTGAAGCTGACTCCGATGGTCGGGTGGGCCGAGCGCGGCAGCGGGACCGCCTTCGGCCACGGCAATTCCGTGCCCCGCTTTCATGTCGCCTGGGGAACCGGCACCGGGGTGTCCGAGCCGTTCGCCGACAGGGCCAGGGATGCGGCGAAACAAAATCGACTGACGTTTCATCACCGACGTCGCGTCGATCAGCTGCTGGTCGAGGGCGGCCGCGTCGTCGGCGTCAGCGGCGCGGTCCTGGCCCCGGATGATGCGCCGCGCGGAGCGCCGACGAACCGCACCGTCATCGGCGACTTCACCCTGAAGGCGCCCGCAGTGATCCTGGCGACCGGCGGCATAGGCGGCAATCACGAACTGGTGCGGCGATACTGGCCTGAACGGCTGGGCGCGCCGCCGCGCGAAATGATCACCGGCGTCCCCGCCTATGTCGACGGGCGGATGCTGGACATCGCCGCTGAGGCCGGGGCCCGCCTCGTGAACCGAGACCGCATGTGGCACTATGTCGAAGGGGTGCAGAACTGGGCGCCGATCTGGCCCCGGCACGCCATCCGCATCCTGCCCGGTCCCTCGCCTCTGTGGTTCGACGCCCTGGGTCGGCGCCTGCCCCATCCCGCCCTGCCCGGCTATGACACCATGGCGACGCTGAAACACCTGCGCACCACGCCCGATCTGGCGGCGTACGACCATTCCTGGTTCATCGTCACCGAGACGATGCTGGCCAAGGAATTCGCTCTGTCGGGATCGGAACAGAACGCCGACATCACCAACCGCAATCTTCTCGGCGTCCTGCGTTCGCGTCTGGGCAAGGGCGCGCCGAAGGAGGTGGCCGCCTTCCGCGACAAGGGCGCCGACTTCGTCGTCGCTGATGATCTGGAGACGCTGGTGGCGAAGATGAACGACCTCACCGAGCAACCGCTGCTCGACCCGGCCCTGATCCGCCGCCAGATCGAGGATCGCGACGCCCAGATGGACAATCCCTACGCCAAGGACGTTCAGGTTCAGGGCATTCACAACAGCCGACGCTACAAAGGCGACCGCTGGGCGCGCACCTCGGCGCCGCACAAGGTGCTGGATCCGCAGGCGGGGCCGCTGATCGGCGTCAAGCTGCATGTGCTGACGCGAAAGTCGCTGGGCGGACTTCAGACGGACCTGTCCAGCCGCGTCTTGACGCCCGACGGCGCTGTGCTGGAAGGTCTCTATGCCGCAGGCGAAGCCGCTGGTTTCGGCGGCGGCGGCCTGCATGGTTACAACGCTCTGGAAGGCACCTTCCTGGGCGGATGCATCTTCTCCGGGCGAGCGGCGGGACGGGCGCTCTCCGGGCGGAACTGACGACAACAGGGGGAATGACCTATGGGCTCGCCGTTGACCCTGATCGGGCTGCCGATCGCGCTGGGCATCATCATGTTCGGCCTGGGCCTGAGCTTGACGCCATCCGATTTCGTCCGGGTGGGCCGACAGCCGAAGGCGGCGGCTGTAGCGCTGGCCTGTCAGTTGCTTCTGCTGCCGGCGATCTGCTTCGCCCTGGTGCTTGCGTTCCGGCTGCCGCCGATCCTGGCGGTCGGCATGATGCTGCTGGCGGCCTCGCCCGGCGGGACAACGGCCAACCTCTATAGCCACCTGTTCCGCGGCGATGTGGCCCTGAACATCAGTCTGACGGCGATCAACTCCGTCATCGCCGTCGTGACCCTGCCGGTCATCGTCAACCTGGCCGTGGCCTATTTCCAGCCCGGCGACATGAAGGTCGGCCTGCAACTGACCAAGACCCTTGAGGTCTTCATGATCGTGCTGGTTCCCGTGGCTCTGGGGATGCTGGTGCGCGGCCTGAAACCCGGCTTCGCCCAGGCGATGGACAGGCCGGTCCGTATCGCCTCCATCCTGATCCTGACGCTGGTGATCCTGGGCGCAGCAGCGTCCAGCCTGGATGTGCTGCTCGCCAACTTCCAGGCCCTGGCGGGGATCGTCATCCTGTTCTGCCTGTTCAGCCTGGGCATAGGTTTCGCCGTGCCCCGCCTGCTGAAGATCGAACGCCCGCAGGCCATCGCCAGCGCCTTCGAGGTCGGGCTGCACAACGCCACCCTCGCCATCGTCATCGCCCAATCGGTGCTGCGCAGCCCGGAGATGACCCTGCCCGGCGCCGTCTATGGCGTGCTGATGTTCCCGCTGGCGGCGGCGTTCGGCCTGCTGATCACCCGCCAGCGCGCGACGGCCGTCGCCAGTTGAACGAGATCAGCCGCGCAGTTCGCGACGCAGCACCTTGCCTACCGCCGTCTTGGGCAGGGGTTCGCTACGGAACTCGACGATGCGCGGCACCTTGTAGCCGGTCAGTTGCGCGCGGCTGTGAGCAATCAGCATCTCGGTCGTCAGCTCAGGCGATCGCGGCACCACGACGATCTTGATCCGCTCGCCCTGCGCTGCATCCGGCACGCCGACGGCGGCGACCTCCTCGACCAGAGGATGGCTGGCGACCACATCCTCGATCTCGCCCGGATAGACGTTGAAGCCGGACACCAGGATCATGTCCTTGATCCGATCCACCAGGCGTACCCGCCCATCCGCCTGCATCACCCCGACGTCGCCGGTCGCCAGCCAGCCGTCGTCCGACAGCACCCTGGCCGTCTCGTCAGGCCGTTTCCAATAGCCCAGCATCACCTGGGGGCCGCGCACATGCAGTTCGCCCTCTTCGCCGATCCCGGCCCAGCTCCCGTCCTCGCGACGCATGCGAACCTCAGTCGAGGGCACCGGCAGGCCCACCGTTCCGTCGAAGCCCATCCCTTCCGGATGCTCCAGATCGACGCGTCCGATACAGACTACCGGCGACGTCTCCGTCAGGCCATAGCCGTCGATCAGCGGCGCGCCCGTCACCGCCTGCCATTCCTCCGCGACGACCCTCTGCGTCGCCATGCCTCCAGCGATGGTCAGCTTCAGATCCGAGAAATCGCGCTCTCGAAACGCTCGGCTCTTCATCAGGCTTACGAACAGGGTGTTCAGCCCGGTCATGCCGACGAAACGCTCCTTGCGCAGAATCCATTCCACCCGCTTGGCGTCGCGCGGATTGGCGATCAGGATGTTGCGCCCGCCCGCCCCGGTGAACATCATCAGGTTCGCGGTCAGCGAGAAGATATGGTAAAGCGGCAGCATGGTGACATTGCCCAGAGGCCGTGTCTGATCAATCTGATCCAGCAGCCAGACCCGCCCCTGAATCGTGTTGGCCAGGATGTTGCGATGGGTCAGCATCGCCCCCTTCGCCACGCCTGACGTGCCCCCCGTATATTGCAGGAAGGCGATGTCTTCGGGACTGATCTGAACCGGCTGCAACGTCAGTCGCCGGGCCTGTCCCATCACGCGCGTCCACCGATGCGAGCCCGGCAGATGATAAGCCGGAACCATCTTCTGCACGTGACGCATCAGGGCGCTGACGGCGACGCCCTTCAGTCCGCCCATCATGTCGCCCATGGCGGTGACGACGACGTGCCGAAGATCGGTTCCTTCGCGCGCCTGCTCCACTGTGGCGGCGAACATGTCCATGACCACCAGGACGACCGCCCCGCTGTCCTTCAGCTGATGGTTCAATTCACGCGGGGTGTAGAGCGGATTGACGTTGACCACGATCCCGCCCGCGAACAGCACGCCGAACAGGGCGGCCGGATACTGCAGGCAGTTCGGCATCATCAGCGCCACCCGCTCGCCCGGCTGCACGCCGACCGACTGCAGCCAGGCTCCGAAGCTCTTGGCCGCCTTCAGCATATCGCCATAGGTCACCGCCGAGCCCAGACTGACGAAGCCGGGACGGTCGGCGAACTTCAGCGCATCCGCCTCGAACAGCTGGGGGACCGAGGCCCAGCGCGCCAACTCATCCTCGATGCAGACGGGCACGCCCTTGCGATAGGACTTCGTCCAGAAACGCTCGGCCCACAGCTGGTCCATGTCCGCAGCGGAATCGGTCACAGCGCTCATTTCTCGACCACTGCGACAACGCCCTGCCCGCCCGCCGCGCAGATGGAGATAAGCCCGCGCCCGCCACCGTTTCGGTCGATCATGGCGGCCAGATTGGCCAGGATGCGTCCGCCCGTCGCCGCGAACGGATGCCCCGCCGCCAGCGAACCCCCGTTGACGTTCAGCCTGGCCCGGTCGATCGAACCCGGCGCGGCATCCAGCCCCAGCCTTGTGCGAGCGTAGTCCTCATCCTCCCAGGCCCTGAGCGTGCACAGCACCTGAGCGGCGAAGGCCTCGTGAATCTCATAGAAATCGAAATCCTGGAGCGTCAGGCCCAGCCGATCCAACATGCGCGGAACCGCATAGGCAGGCGCCATCAACAGCCCTTCGTCCCCGCCGACGAAATCAACCGCCGCCGCCTCGCCGGTCCGCAGATAGACCTGAATCGGCAGCCCCCGCGTCTTGGCCCAGTCCTCGCTCGCCAGCAGCACGGTCGAGGCGCCATCGGTCAGGGGCGTGGAATTGGCCGCCGTCAGGGTGCCGTTCTCGCGGTCGAACACGGGCTTCATCGTCGCCAGCTTCGCCGGATCAATATCCGGCCGCAGGTTGTTGTCCCGCCTCAGCCCCCGATAGGGAATGACCATGTCGTCGAACAGGCCGGCCTCCCAGGCGGCGGCGGCGTTGCGGTGGCTGGCGACGGCCAGGGCGTCCTGATCCTCACGCGCGATGTTCCAGCGCTTGGCCATCAGTTCGCAGTGTTCGCCCATCGACAGGCCGGTGCGGGGTTCAGCGTTGCGCGGCGGCTCCGGTTTGAACGGGGCGGTCAGGCCTACGCCCAACAGCGCCTTGATCCGACCGCCGGTCGTCTTCTCCCGGTTCGCCGCCAGCAGGGCCTTTCGGAACCGTTCGTTCAGAGCAATGGGCGCGTCCGACGTCGTGTCCACCCCGCCCGCGATCCCGACCTCGATCTGGCCCAGCGCGATCTTGTTGGCGACCAGGATGGCGGCCTCCAGTCCTGTGCCGCAGGCCTGAGACACGTCATAGGCCGGGGTGTCCGCGCCGATGGTGGTGCCCAGCACGCTTTCGCGGGTCAGGGCGATGTCGCGCGACAGCTTCAGCACCGCACCCGCCGCCACTTCGCCCAGGCGCTGACCGTGCAGGTCGAAACGGTCGGCCAGCCCCTGCAGGGCGGCGGTCAGCATGTCCTGGTTGGACGCCTCGGCATAGGCGGTGTTGGACCGCGCAAAGGGAATGCGGACGCCGCCGATAATGGCGACTCGACGCGGCGCAGGTGCGGTCAGCATAGGGCTTCATCCCTGGATGAAAGGGTCAACCGACCCCGCATATGGATGCGCGATCCAACAGCGTCGCGCACTTCAAAATGGCGTTCACGGCCGCATGATCCAGCGTACAACGCCGCCTTTCCGGGCAGGAACAGAGGCGCGCGAAAGGCGACCTCAACCTCGGCGACCGTCAAGGGGTGCGGCGGCGACAGGGCGGCGATGGCTCGCGCCTTGGTCCACATCCCGTGGGCGATCGCGCGGCGAAAGCCGAACAGCCGCGCCCCCAACGCCGAAGTGTGGATGGGATTGGTGTCGCTAGAAACGCGAGCGTAGCGACGGCCCAGTTCTTTAGAGAGCTTCCACGTCTCGCTCCGCGCGTCCGCTCCACCGTTCGCCAGAACCGGCGCCGGTTCGCCCGATCCGGACCGACCGACGCGCATGTAGAGGCTGGAGCCTTCCCACACGGTCTCGCCGTCGCGAACCGCCATCGTCTCCAGAGTGAAGGCCTGTCCCTTGTCGTGGGCTACGAACCGTCCCGCCCGGGTCCTCAACGTCAGCCGGTCGCCAAGGCCCAACGGCGCGTGCTGACGGATATGGTTGTGCAGGTGCACCAGACCGACCGCCGGATAGGGAAAGTCCGCTCCCAACAGAATCCGCATCTGCAGAGGAAAGGCCAGAATGTGGGGCCAGGTGATCGGCACGCCCTGCTCGGGCGCAAAGCCGCACACGCCTGCATAGGCGTCGACCGCCGTCGCCTCCAACACCACCTCACGTTCAAGCACGCGGCGCGGCAGCACCGGGTCAGACGGCGCTTTGCGTATCAGACCATGTAGGGCGCCGCCGACCACCGCCAGCCCTGACAGAGGAGCGTCGAACCGCTGGACCGCGCCGTCCACGATCATGCGCCCAGCAGGCTCTGGCCGCAGACGCGCACCACCTGCCCGTTGACGCCGCCCGATGCAGGATGCGCCAGCCAGGCGATCGTCTCGGCCACATCGACCGGGCTGCCCCCCTGCCCCATGCTGTTCATCCGGCGCCCCGCTTCGCGAATGGCGAAGGGGATGGCCGCGGTCATCCGGGTCTCGATGAAGCCGGGCGCCACGGCGTTGACGGTCAGGCCGCTTGAAGCCGACTGCGATGCGAGGCGACGGACGGCCCCGATCCACGCCGCCTTGGACAGGGCGTAGTTGGTCTGCCCCATGTTGCCGGCGACGCCGCTTAGTGAGGATACGGCGACGATGCGGCCATTGCGGCGCATTCCTCCACCCTCGATCAGCGCCCGGGTGATCGCCAGCGGCGCCGACAGATTGACCGCCATGACGCTGTCCCACTCGGCAGACTCCATGCGGGCTATGGTGCGGTCGCGGGTAATCCCGGCATTATGGACCACCACGTCGTAGCCGCCGCGCTCGCGCGCATCGGCGAGCAGGGTCGCGGCCGCGTCAGACGCCGTGATGTCCAGCGCCAGGCTGTCGACGCCCAGTTCTTCCGACAGGGCGGACAGGCCGTCCGCCGCCCCGGCCACATCCAGCGCCGTAACCTGGGCGCCCTCAGCCGCGAACAGGCGAGTGATGGCTTCCCCGATCCCGCGCGAGGCGCCGGTGACCAGCACCTTTCGTCCTGAGTGGCCGGGTCCGGCTTCGCCTGTCTCGACCGGCGCGGCCACCCGGATCGACTGCCCCGAAACATAGGCCGAGCGCGGCGACAACAGAAACGCCAGCGTGCTTTCGGCGGCCGCCTCCGCGCCCGGCGCCACATAGAGCATATGGACGCCGATGTTGCGCCGAACCTCCTTGGCCAGTGAGCGGACGAAGCCCTCAAGCCCGCGCTGCACCGCCTCCCCTTCAGCGTCAGCCATCAACTCGGGCGGGGCGCCGATCACAACGATGCGGCCATGTTCGGCTACCGAACGAACAGCCTGATGGAAGAAACCATACAGGTCCTTCGCCGCCTGGACGCGCGCGCAGTTCGAGGCGTCGAACACCAATGCGCCATAGCGCGCATCCGGCGACCATTCGGCATGAAGCCCATGCCCCGACGCCTGCAGCAGCCCCGCCAGAACAGCCGCCATGGGGCCGTCGCCGCTGCCCCCTAACAGACACGGGCCGACGACCCCCGCCCCCGCCTCTGCGCGACGTTGCAGCGGCGCCGGGCGCGGCAGGCCCAGGGCTCCCGTCACCCAACCGCCCACGCCCGAGTTGACGAAATTCAGATAGCGATCGCTCATCAGGCCGCCTTCTTTTTCGTCTTGGCGGGCGCCGTGTCTGTCGGCCGTCTCGCCAGACCAGCCGCGATATCGAAGTCCGGCGCGAAGTCGTCCACCTGGATCGCCTGATCGGCATGGGCGGCGAAACGACCGATCAACTCGCGCTCCTGCGTGGTGATCAGGCCCTTGCCTTGCGCTTCCACAGCCCAGTCATCCAGCAGGGTCAGATTCTGCGGCGCCCTTGCAATCACGCCTCCGCGCGCGGCGTCCTTCAGCTGCCGCTCAATGGCCTCGACCTGCGGATAGAGATCAAAGGCGGCGAGGGTCACGGCGATGGGATCGACCTCTACGCGCGCCGTCCACGACCCGGCGATCAGACGGTCGCGCGCCGGGCCGTGGGTCTGAATCAGGGCGGCGACAGCCGCGGCGCAACGGTCGTCCGGTTCGGACGTCTTCAACCCGAACGGCGCCCCGATCAGCTTCAGGAACAGGGCTGCGCCCCGGCTTGGGTGATTGGCCAGCAGGCTGCGCCAGGCAGCGCCGGCTCGCGCCAGAGCGTCCTGCGCCGCCCAATGAACGAAAGGCAGGTCCTCCGCTGGACGGCCTTCATCCTCAAACCGCTTCAGCACGCTGCTGAGAATGAAGAGCTGAGACAGGATGTCGCCCAGACGTCCCGTCAGCGCGCCCTTTCTCTTCAAGGCGCCGCCCACGGTCGCCATCGACAGGTCCGAAGCCAGCGCCAGCAGGGTCGAGAGCCGCGTCGCCGCGCGATAATAGCGCTTCAACTGCGGCGCCGCGTCGCGAGGCGCCCCGATCAGGACGCCGCCCGTCAGGCCAAAGGTCAGCGCTCGCGCCATATTGCGGAACAGAAAACCGACATAGCCGAACAGGGCGGCGTCGAACGGCTTCAGCTCGCCCGCCTCCGCCGTCCGCATCAAGGTCAGGACATAGGGGTGGCAGCGGATCGCCCCCTGACCATAGATGATCAGGGTGCGGGTCATGATGTTGGCGCCCTCTACCGTGATGGCGATCGGCACCTGCTGATAGGCGCGCGCCAGATAGTTGCCAGGCCCCATACAGACGCCCTTGCCGCCAATCACGTCCATGGCGTCGTTGATGACGGCGCGCGCGCGTTCGGTGACGTGATATTTGGCGATGGCCGAGACCACCGACGGCTTTTCGCCCTGGTCCAGCGCCGCCGCCGCCAGACGCCGGACGGCGTCGGTCGCATACAGATGGCCCGCCATCCGAGCCAAAGCCTCCTGCACGCCCTCAAAGGCGCCGATCGGCTGGTTGAACTGACGTCGGATGGCGACGTAGGCGCCGACCATCCCTACGGCCAGCTTGGACATGCCGACATTGGACGACGGCAGGGAGATAGCCCGGCCCGCCGCCAGACATTCCATCAACATGCGCCAGCCCGCCCCGACCTGAGCGCGTCCGCCGATCACCATCTCCATCGGCACAAAGACGTCGTCGCCCGTCGTCGGCCCGTTCTGGAAGACGGCGTTAAGCGGCCAGTGCCGCCGCCCGATGTTCACGCCGGGATGATCACGCGGGATCAGAACACAGGTGATGCCCGGCTCGGCCTCGTCGCCCAACAGACCGTCAGGATCAACCGCGCGGAACGCCAGACCCAGCACGGTCGCGACCGGCGCCAGCGTAATGTAGCGCTTGCGCCAGCTGATGCGGAAACCCAGCGTCTCTTCGCCGTTCCACATCTGCTTGCAGACCACGCCCGTGTCCGTGATCGCGGCGGCGTCAGATCCCGCATAGGGGTTGGTCAGGGCGAAACAGGGAATCTCCTCCCCCCGCGCCAGACGCGGCAGATAATGGTCTTTCTGTTCTTCCGTGCCGTAGTGCAGCAGCAGCTCGGCCGGTCCCAGGGAGTTTGGCACCATCACCGACACCGCCGCCGCTGAACAGCGGGTCGACAGTTTCTGGATCACCTGACTGTGGGCATAGGCCGAGAACTCAAGCCCGCCGTATGCCTTGGGCACGATCATGCCCAGAAAGCCCTTGTCCTTGGCGTAGGCCCAGGCTTCAGGCGATAGATCCTGCCAGACCGAAGTGGTCTCCCAATCATTGGCGAGGTCGCACAGGTGCTCGGTTTCAACGTCCAGGAACCGCTGCTCCTCGGCTGTCAGGCTGGGTGAAGGCGTCGACAACAGCCGCCGCCAGTCGGGCCTGCCCGCAAAAAGCTCAGCGTCCCACCAGACATTGCCCGCCTCGACCGCCGCCTGTTCCGTGGCGCTCATGCGCGGCATGATCTGTCGAAAAGCGCCCATCGCCGGACGGGACAGCAAAGCCCTTCGCAAGGGTCTGAACATCAGCAGCGCCAGGATCGGAGCCGCTACCGCAGCCATGACGCCAGCCGTCGACGGCGAGACGATCCCCAGCTTCCACCCCGCCAGAATCCACAGCCCGGCCAGCAAGGCCCACAACGCCATGCGGGCTTGATGAAAGGTCAGGATGAAACCAGCGCCCAAAGCGGCGCAGATCCATATCAACATGGTCGATCCCCCGCCGTCGCTGGCGCCGCCAGCCCTCCGGCCTATTCAAGCTTCAATCGAAAATCGTCGCCCGCCTCAGCGCAGGCGGGTCCAGGTCTGGGTGCGGCACAAAAGCGGGGCGATGCAGGCCTGAACCGTCAGCCGGTCAGGCTCAGCCAGGGTCAGCCTGCCTGTAGCCGCGCTCTGGCCGCTTTCCGGGTCATACAGAGGCCCGCCGCTCCACGTCTGCGGCCCGCCTGAAAAGTCCTGCAGCACCACCAGTCCCTTGATCGGTCGGTCACGCAGCGCCGATCTGCGGTTCCGCACATCACGCTGATCCGGATTGGCGCGCAGGGCGGCGGCGTCGACCAACCGCCCACACAACCTCGCCCCGCACCGCTCGATCGCCACCACGCCATCCTGCGCCGTCGTACGCCAGCGCCCCACAATGGCGTCGTCGTGCTGCGCCGTTGACGGCCCGGCGGCCAGGCCCAGCCCCGTCGTCAGGGCCAGACCCGTCGCCCACACCCACGATCGCCGCCTCATCCCTTCCCGCCCAGATAGGCGTTGCGGACCGCCGGAGGCACCCGATCATAAATGGTCGGAGGCGAGATTTTCAGCCGCCGCCGCGCTTCATCCAACGGCTCGGCCAGAAGCCGCTCGTAATCCTCGCCCGGCAGCCAGGCTGCGCGCTGTCCATTGCGCCAGGCCTGAAAGACCGCCCGCCCGCAAGGAAAGCCGGTTCGGGCGCGCATGAACTGCACCGCCACGCCGCCGGCGATCAGGCCAAATCCGGCGCTGCGGGTCTGCGGCAGGGAAAAGGCCACAACGCACGCCTCGCCCAGGGCGTCTGAATGATAGCCGGTCAGCACATGCCAGATGTCATGAACATCGCGCAGACGGCGCGCGTACCACGCACGCGGATGCGCCGCCTCAATCTCGGTGTCGGCCACCTTGCGGCTATCCTCCGCCAGGCCATAGGCGGTGAAGTTCTGCGGCTCGACAAAGGCGCGATAGGCGGCCCCGACGGTGCCCGGCCCAAACCGCCCCAACCAGTCGCGATCCTGGAGGTAATCCGACAACTCCAGACGCTCATAGGCCTGCTGGCCGCCCATCGGCGTGTCCAGCATCCGCCGATAGCCCCAGTCCGGCGAGCGCCCCGACAAGGCGTTCATGATCTCGAACACCTGGCGCGTGTCGTCCTTGTCCGCCACCAGGCCGCGAAACGCCCGGATAGCCCGTACGGGCTGAACACGGCGGCTCGTCACATGCGTCGGCTGGCGAACGCCCCGATCCGCAGCATAAGGCGCCGCGAGCATCGCTGAACCTGTTTGCACTGGCTCACTCCTCTATCGGAGATTAAATGACACTACCTACACTAATGTCATTTACAGCAATGTCAATTGCAAAAGACTATCAAGGCCACGCTAGATCGCCCTAGCCCGGCGCTGGACGCCAAAACGGAGGGAGACACAGCTATTTTCGAGCGAAAGGCGATGCAGGGCGATGGAGCCCCGACACGCAAGCCATGTCGGCGATATTCTGCTCCATATATCGAGCCGCCAGCGCACAGACAGAGTCGAGACCAACTCCGCACGGCGCTTCAAACAAGAAGTTGAGGCCGTTTCTAAATTAGATAAATCCCCTCGCAGGATTTGATCCTGCGAGGGGCCGCATCATTAGCTGATGGTACGGTCCGGCGTGATTTTTACCGAGCCTTCAACAATAGTGCAAGACGGATCGCCCACATTTACCGGAGGAAGCGCGTTATTGTTAAAAGTAATGGTAGACTTCGTATTATCCCAATCAGCATCAAAAGTGCCATAACAGGGCTTGTTTAGAACAGTATTAGCGCCAATTGTGACTCTAACCTTATTTGTTACGCCTGGAATTACAGCAAAAGACCATGCCCCATAAGGTTTCACCAAACTCAGCGGGCCACAGTAGAAAAAATCTCCGGGAGAAAACGAACCGCTTAGCGTTCCCCCAGAAGAGGTATTGCTGCCAGTCCCAGAAACATTGCATTTTGCCGTAACTGATTGCTGCATGGTTACGTTTCCGGAAAACGTAAACGAACCGGTCGGAGACATCGTCTGCGCACTAACACCGGAAGCGGCGCCGATAGCGAGAACGGAAGCGATAGCAAAAACAATCTTCTTCATAGTTTTTCCTTCCCTAGTTCCAGGACCCTCAAAAGAGGGTAATAAATACTAACACCAATGCAAGCAAAAGCTACAGAATAATCGAATTATCAGAATCTTTTAGAAACTGAAATCGCCACCAACCTCGGATCCAAGGTAAACACGTTTGTGGTTAATCCAGTATCATCACTGTTTGTAAATGCGTCCGTTATCGGAGTCTTATCAAACACATTTTTCACGTAGAACTGAACGGAAAGCCCACTAACCACGTTTTCCGCAGTTACTGAAATATTGGTATTATCCCATGATTTCAGCTTGTCATACTCGGTATTATAAATGCGGAAATAGCTTTCGCCCTGCCAATAATAGTCGGCACGGAACGTGATATCCCAACCATTAACAGGAAGCGTGTACTGAGTGCCTACATTAGCCGTCCAATTCGGCGAATTCGGCAATTCGTTACCGCTCAGATCTGCGTCAAAGCCGCGACCATAATTGGGAGCCTCCGTAACCCCGTCATAGGTAAAGCCAAAGAAGGCCCACATAGGTAAAATCGTGTCGAACTCGGGATTGAAGCTGCCGTAGCGCGCCGATCCGGAACACAGCGCCTGAAGCGCTTGTCCGGTCGTGGGCCCATCAAAGCCGAAACTCAGGATGGTCTCGACGTGCTTGGTCGGCGCAATACAGTTGGAGGGCACCTGAACCCAGGGTCGCAACAGGGTCCAGTCTGCATTGCCCTGGGTGCGGTTCATCACATCGATGGACTTCTCGCCATCAGCGACCCGCGTGTTCAGATAGCCGACGTTCGCGTCGATACGCCAGGCGGGCGTCGGATAGAAAGCGCCTTCCAATTCAACACCCCATATCCGCGCATCGAAATTCTCATTCAATGAAATCCGATCAACGATTTGGGAGACCTGGTAATCGCTATAATCATAATAGAAGGCCGTCGCATTGAGGCGCATCCGGCCGTCCATGAAACTGTTCTTGGTCCCGACCTCAAAGGCGTTGATATATTCAGGAGCGAACTCAGACGCGAGAGGCTGATACTGGATGACTTCTGGATTGATATCAACGCGCGGGGGATTGGTGCCTCCGCCCTTATACCCTCGTGAATATGAAGCATAGACCAGCGTATCGTCCGAGAAAGCCACGTTCGGTTTCCAGTCCACGACAAACCGACCCGTCACCGCATCCCAGCTTTGCTTGACATCCGGCAGGGCGGGATAGCCGCGGTTGACATAACCGCCCGACGATATGCCAGGCGTTCCATCCGGTGACGCTCCGAGCAATAGCTGGCTGGGATAAGGCGTCGTGGTCTTGCGATCATCTGTATAACGCAGACCTGCAGTAACTCGGACAGTTTCCGCGACGTCCCAGTAGGCTTCGCCAAACACGCCTAGCGAGCGCGTACGCACTACATTTCGGCTGCGGAAATAATTATGCCCATCGCCTTCAAGTTCGGAAAGCGGAGAATATTCGACATATACACACTCACGCCACGCAGGAGCAGAGGGATCTCCACATGGAATGGTGTCCAGAAAACGGGAAGAAAGCTTCTGGTTATAGAAATATTCTCCGATAAAGGAGAACAGGTTATTGAATACGTAGTAATTATCTTCAGATTTGAAATCGAGATAGTTAGCGCCGAGGCTGAAATTAAATCGCCCATCCCACGCTGATTGAAGGCGAAATTCCTGGGTAAACTGCTTATTATCGGACTGGCTGACGTCCACCGACAAAATAGACGACGAGGGGCCCAGTTGTGGATCCGTGTAAATCCCACCTGGCGCCGCAGGGCTTGGCGGAAGTGCCGAACCACCCGGCGAAGAACTGCGAACTATAGAAGAATCAGTAAAAATGTCGTTACTGACATATCTGCTATAATCTTGGGTAGAGTAATAGTCATCCTTAGCAAAGGCGGTTTGCGAATGGAAAGTCAGCCCATTATTAAATTCATATCGCCAATTCAACTGAACAACATCATTCTCAGCTCTGAATTTCGGATCGTATGCGGTTGATATTTCGCGCAGATTCTTAGACTGCGTCACCCCCGCATATGGGTCAGTCAGGTAGTAGAATGCGGATGCGGGAATAAATTCATCAGGATCATAGCCGTAGCTCATCAACGCGCCCATGAAGACATGACTGAACGCCCCACCGTTAGGCGTCCCATAGGCTGCGTCGTCGAACAGACTTGACGCCATACACCCCTGGCTCATCCGGTTGCGGGTGAAACTGTCCGTGACAGTGAAGGACCCGACCTGCGTAGGCCCCTCGTCCTTGGTGCACAGTTGCTTTCCTGTGCGGGACCTCCGGTCATCTTCACCGAAATGTTCCCAGATCAGATTGGCGCTGAACCGGTCTGTCGGTTCCCAAGCCGCCGACAGACGTGTCGAGTACAGGTCACGATCATTGACGCGCGTTTCGTTGAACGCGTTGTAATCAAACCCCTCACGCTTCGTCAGTGACCCCGCACCTCGTATCCAGAAGGTATCCGTTACAGGAATGTTGACCATCATCTGGCCGCGCATGGAGTTATAGTTGCCCGCTTCGGCCTTCATCATCGCGTCGAAGTTGGGGCCAGGCAGATTGGGGATCATGTTGACGACGCCACCCGTGGCGTTGCGCCCATACAAAGTCCCTTGCGGGCCTCGCAGGACCTCCACACGATTAACGTCTAGATATTCCTGCTCGAACAGTCGGTTACGTATCAAAGGCGTATTGTTGAAGCTGACAGCCACCGCTGGATCCGATGAAGCTGAAATCGCTTTGGTGCCAACCCCCCGTATGGAAAAGTTATACATACTGAAATTGGACTTGGAAAAACTGACGTTGGGCACAGCCCGCACCAGTTCAGAACCGCCGTCGATCTTCATGGCGTCCAGGGTCTCGGCTGAGAGCGCTGTAACCGCGATCGGGACATCCTGAATGGATTGTTCACGCTTCTGGGCCGTGACGATGATGTCGCCAACCGACGTTGCGTCCTGGGAAGGCGCTGCATCCTGAGCCAGCGCAGGGCCGGCGGCTACAACTAGAGCGAAAGCCGACGCGGTGACAGCCAGACGCGCGCGATTACAGGCCGCTGAAGCCATGAAAACCCTCCCCTGCACGGCCCTGCTCCCCAGCTGGACCGAATGCTTCCTCCCGCCTTTATGTAGGGCTGACGACGAGGCGGATGCGCCGAAAACCGACGCTATCGATCCATCTATTCATACCCATGTCAACAGCTTATTTACATTGATGTCCGGTAAATTTCCCGGCGGGTCTCGTCTTACTGCTCCATAGAACTCGAAAATAGGCGGCGCGTCAGACACCCGCGGGCCGGCGTTAACCAACGGTTTCGCGAACCCTACCCTCGGCCTTACGATCATCCGACAGCCGAGAGACCTCGCCAACGGCTTGCGGTCGCTCCGGACGGCCCGTAAGAGACTGCTATCTACATGAATGTCACTTTTATAAGCATCGACTGGAAAAATGGAAAAGCCGCGCCGCCGTCGCCGTTCGCCTGAGGAAGCTCGCCGCGAGGCTCTGGCGTCAGCACGGATTCTCTTGCTTTCGGGGGGGCCGAACGCCGTCACACTGGCCGCCGTTGCAGCTGAAATCGGCGTAACCCATGCAAACCTGATCCACCATTTCGGCTCAGCGGCCGGCCTCCAGTCAGCTCTGATGGGGTCGATGGTGGCTGATCTCAGCGACGCCCTGGACGCCGCCGTCGACCGATTACGCACCGATGAAGGGGCGCCGTTAGAACTGATCAACGCCGTCTTCGACGCCTTCTCGGCCGGGGGCGCGGGACGCCTGGCGGCTTGGATCGCCTTATCCGGCGACCTGTCGCACCTCGAACCCGTGCGCGAAGCCGTTCAAAGCCTCGTCGTCGCCATCCAGGAGAAGCTGGGCCTGGGCGTAGACCTTCCTGACGAGACTGTTGGCTCGGCTGTCCTCTTCATCGCACTCGGCGCATTTGGCGATGCCCTGATAGGCGCTCCCCTTCGAGGCATGCTTGGTCAATCCGAGGACGCCAGTCGCAGGGTCACGGCCAGTTTGCTGCCGACTTTCCTCGCCATGCGCCCGCGCACCGCCTAGTGCGCGCGCAGCGCCTTCGGGCGTGCTCCCACAAGCGATCGCTTGATCCCGAAGCCGTTCCCCGACTTTGGCGAGCATTCCGCCAAAGGGTCGACGTCACAAAAGCGAGACCCTCCGAAAGGCTTCGAAGGGTCTCGTCAGAATCCACTTTTTGTTCAGTGACTATCGGCGCTTTCGGAAGTGACTTCGAAAGGGCGCCATAAGCCGTGAATCACTCCCATTCGATCGTCCCTGGCGGCTTGGACGTCACGTCGTAGACGACGCGGTTAACGCCGCGGACTTCGTTGATGATGCGCGTGGCGGTCTTGGCCAGGACGTCCCAGGGGAACTGGTAGAAGTCAGCCGTCATGCCGTCGGTCGAGGTGACCGCGCGCAGGGCCAGCACCTTTTCATAGGTGCGGGCGTCGCCCTGGACGCCGACGGTCTTGACCGGCAGCAGAACGGCGAAGGCCTGCCAGATGTCGTCGTACAGGCCCGCCTTGCGGATCTCGTCCAGATAGATGGCGTCCGCGTCCTGCAGGGTCGCGACCGCCTCCGGCGTGATCTCGCCGGGGATGCGGATGGCCAGGCCCGGTCCGGGGAAAGGGTGGCGTCCTACGAAAGCGTCTGTAAGTCCCAGCTCGCGGCCCAGCGCGCGGACCTCGTCCTTGAACAGTTCGCGCAGCGGCTCGACCAGCTTCAGCTTCATGAAGTCCGGCAGGCCGCCGACGTTGTGGTGGCTCTTGATCACGTGCGAGGGGCCGCCGGTCGGGGACACGCTCTCGATCACGTCGGGATAGAGGGTGCCCTGGGCCAGGAAGGCGGCGCCTTCGATCTTGTTCGCCTCGCGGTCGAACACCTCGATGAAGACGCGGCCAATGGTCTTGCGCTTGGTCTCCGGGTCCGAAATTCCGGCCAGTTCGCCAAGGAATTCCTTCGACGCGTCAACATGCACCAGCGGGATGTTGTAGTGCTCGCGGAACAGGGTCGTGACCTGATCGGCCTCGCCCTTACGCATCAGGCCGGTGTCGACGAAGACGCAGGTCAGCTGGTCGCCGACGGCCTCGTGGATCAACACGGCCGCGACCGATGAGTCGACCCCGCCCGACAGGCCGCAGATGACCTTGGCGTCGCCGACCTGTTCACGGATCTTGGCGATCTGCTCGTCGCGATAGGCGGCCATGGTCCAGTCGCCGGTCAGGCCCGCGACGCCATGGGTGAAGTTCTTCAACAGTTGGGCGCCGCGCGGCGTGTGCACCACCTCGGGGTGGAACTGCACGCCGTAGATCTTGCGCGTCTCATCGGCGATGGCGGCGAAGGGCGCGCCTTCCGAGGTGGCGATGACGTGGAAGCCCTCCGGCAGGGCCGTCACGCGGTCGCCGTGGCTCATCCACACCGGCTCGCGATGGTCGATGGCGCCGATGCCCGCAAACAGGGGGCTGTCCTTGGTGATGACGATCTCGGCGCGGCCGAACTCGGCGTGGTGGCCGCTCTCGACCTTGCCGCCCAGCTCGGCGCAGATCAGTTGCTCGCCGTAGCAGATGCCCAGGATCGGCGCGCCATAGTCGAAGACGGCGCGGTCGACACGCGGGCTGTCGGCGTCGGTCGTCGAGTTCGGGCCGCCCGACAGGATGATGGCCTGCGGCTGCATCGACTTCAGGGCTTCACCCGCCTTGTTGAACGGATGGATCTCGCAATAGACGCCCGCCTCGCGCAGGCGGCGCGCGATCAGCTGCGTCACCTGACTGCCGAAATCGACGATGAGCACCTTCTGGTGTTGGGTCGGCTGGGTCATGAGGTCGAATCCGGGGCGAGCGATTGCGCGAGGGTTTGGCCCTGAAGGGCCGGAATTTCAAGGGCGGAGAGGCCTGAGTTCGTCAGCACCGCGATCAGGCTGTCCACGGCCTTGGCCAGGTTCTCGTCCACCAGATGCAGGGTCGAGGTCCAGTCATGCAGGCCGGTCAACTCGGCCTTGCCGTCCGACACGCCGCGCAGGGCGACGAGAGGCAGGCCGAAGTTCTGGGCCGCGCGCACCAGCGCCCACGTCTCCATGTCCACCATCTCGGCGTCGATGGCGTCATAGGCGGCGCCCGAGACGACGTTCCCGCCGGTCGACAGGCGCGCGCTCGGTACGTCAGGGATGGGGCACGGCAGCGGCAGAACGGCGGGCATGTCGAGCAACGGCGTCACCCCCTTCTCGAACCCCAACGCGCTGGCGTCCATGTCGCGATAGGCCACGGACGACGCCTGATAGACGGCCGCATGATCCAGCACGCGCGACCCGCACGAACCCAGAGACAGGATCAGGTCCGGCGTCTCTCCCCTCGCCTCCAGCCGCGCCAGACCCGCCGTCAGCGCCACAGCCCCCTCGACCGGCCCGATGCCGGTCATCAGCGGGTCGATGCGGGCGCGCAGGTGCTCGCCGTATTCCGCAGGCGCCGCCATCACCGGCAGGACCGTGACGGCGCCGTAGCGCTCAAGCCTCATGAAGCGCGCTCGAACAGGGCGATGAAGAAGCCGTCCGTGCCGGTCGCGGCGGGCGACAGACGCAGGCGGTTTCCTTGCGCCAGCGTGGTCAGGCGTTCGCGCCCCGCCTCGGTCAGGTCCGCGCTGTGCGCCGCATCGGCGACAGGGACGGGCTTGAAGTCCGAATGCGCGGCCTCGAAGGCGGCGGCCGTGGCCTCGTTCTCCGCGCCCAGCACCGAGCAGGTGACATAGGCCAGACGCCCGCCCGGCCGCACCAGCTTGGCCGCCTGCCCCAGAATGCGCAGTTGCAGCGCATGCAGGCGCGCGACTTCCTCTGCCGTCAGGCGCCAGCTGTCCTCCGGCCGACGCCGCCAGGCGCCCGAGCCCGAGCACGGCGCGTCGACGAACACCACGTCGGCCTGACCGTTCAGATCCTCGACCCCGCCGCCATTGGTGCCCAGCAGGCGCAGGTCAGCCTCGACGCCCGCGCGGGCCAGTCGCGGCTTCACATTGTCCAGCCGCTTGGCCGATACGTCGCAGGCGATCAGCGCGCCCTGCCCCTGCATGGCCTGCACCAGACCCAGCGTCTTGCCGCCGCCGCCCGCGCAGTAATCCACCACCGTCGCGCCGGGGAAGGCGCCGGACAGCCAGCCGACAACCTGGCTGGCCTCGTCCTGAATCTCGAAATGACCGTTCTGGAAACCGTCCAGCGGCTGCACGTTCGGCGCGGGCTCCGCGTCCAGACGCAGGCCCCAGCCCGACAGCTCCGTGCGCTGGGGCGACAGACCGGCGTCGCGTAGTTCGGCCTCGACCTCTTCCATCGTGGCGCGCAGACCGTTGACCCGCAGGTCGACCGGAGCGCGACCGCTCAGGGCTTCGACCTCTTCACGCCAGCGGTCGCCCTGGACCGCCTTCAGGTCCGCCGTCACGAAGTCCGGCAGGGCGACCTCGGCCAGATCGGCCGCGTCCTCGTGCGCCGCGATGCGGCCGCGTTCGTGCTTGGACAGGGGACGCGGGCCATAACCTTCGCCGTTGTAGAGGCCTTCGATCTCCTCCAGCGTCGCGCCGTCCAGCAGCGACAGGGCGCCGACGATCAGGGCGCGTCCGTCCTGACGCCCGCCCATGAAGGCCGACAGACGGCCCCGCGCGCGCAGCACCTGATACACGCGCTCGGCGATGGCGCGGCGGTCGCCTGAACCGGCATAGCGGTTCTGCTGGCTCCAGGCCTTGAGCACGGCGTCCGCGGGCTGACGGCCCTGCGAAATGCTGTCGATGATGGCGGCGGCGGCGGCCAGACGGGCGGCTGGGGTCAAATCAGACTCGGATGAAAAGGGCCAGAAGGCACAGCGCCAGTCCCGCGAGCGAGACCAGCCAGACCAGCGACCGGATATAGGGAACGCCCAGGGCGTACAGCGGGATATAGGCGACGCGCGCCCAGAAGTAGAGGGCCGCGCCCCACGCCGTCAGCGCGCCGGTCCGATCGGCGACCTGGGCGATCAGCACGGCGCCGATGAACAGCGGCAGGGTCTCGAACAGATTGGCCTGCGCCCGCTCCAGTCGTCCCACGACCGGGCTTTTAGCCTCAGGCGTCTTGTCCCGCGCTCCGGCGTTCCAAGACAGGCCGAACTCGCGCGTCCGTGCGAAGGCCGGCAGGAAGACCTGCACCAGGGCCAGCACCAGCGTCGCCGCCAGATAGGTCAGTTCAGTCGTCATGCCTGTCTCCTGTTCCGCAGGCCCAAAACAAAACCGCTCCCGGCCGGGGCCGGGAGCGGATCAGGTCAGCCCTGACGATAGTTGGGCGCCTCGCGCGTGATCATCACGTCGTGGACGTGACTTTCACGAAGGCCCGCATTGGTGATGCGGACAAAGCGCGCGCGCTCCTGGAAGTCCGGAATGGTGGCGCCGCCGACATAGCCCATCGAGGCGCGCAGGCCCCCGACCAGCTGGTGCACCACGGGGGCGATCGGGCCCTTATAAGCGGTCTGGCCCTCGATTCCCTCGGGGACCAGCTTCTCGGACGAGACTTCCTTCTGGAAGTAGCGGTCGGCCGAGCCGCGCGCCATGGCGCCCACCGAACCCATGCCGCGATACGACTTGTAGGACCGGCCCTGGTACAGGAAGACCTCGCCGGGGCTTTCGTCCGTGCCTGCGAACATCGAGCCCATCATGGCGACATTGGCGCCCGCCGCGATGGCCTTGGCCAGATCGCCCGAGAACTTGATGCCGCCGTCGGCGATGACCGAGGCGCCCGTGCCTTCCGCCGCGCGGGCGGCGTCGACGATGGCCGTCAGCTGCGGCACGCCCACGCCCGCGACGATGCGGGTGGTGCAGATGGAACCCGGCCCGATGCCGACCTTCACCGCATCGGCGCCCGCGTCGATCAGGGCGCGGGTGGCGTCATAGGTGGCGACGTTGCCGGCGATGATCTGGACGCGGTTGTTCTCGCGCTTGATCCGCTCGACCACCTGGGCGACCGAAGCCGAGTGGCCGTGAGCGGTGTCGATCACCACCACGTCCGCGCCCGCATCGGCCAGCGCCATCGCCCGCTCGAACCCGGCGTCGCCGACGGTCGAGGCGGCGCCGACGCGCAGACGGCCCTGCTCGTCCTTGCAGGCGTTGGGGAAGGCCTGCGCCTTCTGAATGTCCTTCATCGTGATCAGACCGACGGCGCGATAGGCGTCGTCCACCACGATGACCCGCTCGATCTTGCGGGTGCGCAGCAGCTCGCGCGCCGCCTCGCGCCCGGCCGAACCTTCGCGCAGGGTGATCAGCTCGCCGGTCGTCATCAGATCGGCGGCCTTGAGGTTCAGGTCCGTCTCGAAGCGCATGTCGCGGTTGGTCAGCATCCCGACCAGTTTGCCGCTCTTCGGATCGACCACGGGGAAGCCGGTGATCTTCTTGCGCTCGACGATCTGGAGCACTTCGCCCAGCGTCGTGTCAGGGGCGACCGTGACCGGGTTCACCACCATGCCGCTTTCATAGCGTTTGACGGCGCGGACCTCTTCGGCCTGCTCGTCGATCGTCATGTTCCGGTGCAGCACGCCCAAGCCGCCCGCCTGGGCCATGGCGATGGCCAGACGGCTTTCCGTCACCGTGTCCATGGCGGACGACAACAGCGGGATGTTCAGTTTGATTTCGCGCGTCAGCTGGGTCGAGACATCGACATCAGCGGGCATGACCTCGGACGGACCGGGTTCGAGCAAAACGTCATCGAAGGTTAGGCCTTCGCGTATCTCCATTTGGAGCCTCCATTTTGCGGGCCGCGTATAGCCCCCGTTGGCGGGGAACCGCAACCCCAAGCCCGCGCTATCGTGCATATAAGAGGAATTGCCTTGAAACGGACGGCGAAGGGCCGCATTCCCCGACAATGGTTCGCATCTTGATCAACACGGCGCGACAGCTCGCTCTCAAGATCGCGAGCTATGGCGTGATGCACCTGATCGTGGCCATCCTGGTGGCCTTCGCCCTGACGCGCGACTGGCGGCTGGCGCTGGCGGTCGGCGTGGTCGAGCCGATCGTCCAGACCGTCGCCTATTCCATCCACGACCGCGTCTGGCACCGGGTCGAGCGGCGCAAGATGCTGTCCGGCGTCGAGGAAACGGCCGAGGCCTTCACCGCCCGCCTGGAGGTCATGGACGCGCATGAGCAGAACCGCGCCCACAACCATCATGGCCACAGCCACGCCCTGCCCCGCAACCTGAAGCAGGTGGCGCTCAAGACCGTCACCTATGGCGTGATGCACTTCACCGTGGCGGTGCTGGTGGCCTTCGCCCTGACGCGCGACATCCGCATCGCCCTGGCCATCGGCACGATCGAGCCGCTGGTGCAGACGGTCTTCTTCACCCTGCACGACCGCATCTGGACGCGCGCCGAAGCAAGGAAAGCCGCCCGGCGCGCCGCCTCTCAGGCGGACGGCGCGTCCGCCTAACGCTTGTTCAGCGCCACCAGGAAGACCTCGGCGCTGCCCTTGCGGCTCGATTCCGGCTTCACATACTTCACCGTCTCGAACTCCTCGCGCAGGCGCGTCAGCACCCCGCCGGCGTCGCCGCCCTGGAAGTTCTTCGACACGAAATTCCCGCCCGGCCTCAGCGTGCGGATGGCGAAATCGGCCGCGATCTCGATCAGGGCGATGATCTTCAGGTGGTCCGTCTGACGGTGGCCGATCGTGTTGTGCGCCATGTCCGACAGCACCAGGTCGGGCGGCCCGCCGATGGCGTCCAGCATCTGCTGATCCACGCCCGGATCGGTGAAGTCCGCCTGAATCAGCGTCGCGCCCGGAATCGGCTCGATCATCAGCAGGTCCACGCCCGCCACCGCCGCCGCGCCGCGATCCAGCGCCACCTGCACCCAGCCGCCCGGCGCGGCGCCCAGGTCGATGACCCGCGAGCCGCGCTTGATCAGACGGTACCTGTCGTCGATCTCCATCAGCTTGAAGGCGGCGCGGCTGCGCCAGCCCTCGGCGCGCGCGCGGTCGGACCACTCGTCCGACAGTTGGCGTTTGATCCACGCCTGGCTGGACAGGGTCTTCTTGTCGGCCGTCTTGATCTTCTGGCCGACCTTGCGGCCCGAGGCCGTGCCGCCCGTAGGCAGACGCACCATTCGGCGGCGTTCCTGCAGCTTGTCGGCGGGCTTTTCGTCTTCACTCATGCTTCCCACATAGCCCTGACGGCGTTCAGCCGCTATGACCCGCGCACAATTCCGGCTCGCATAACCTCAAGGAGCGCCCGATGGCCGACCAAACCCTGACCTTCACCCTGGACACCGGCGACGGCGAAGACCGCAACGTCGTCATCAAGCTGCGCGACGACCTGGCGCCCAACCACGTCAAGCAGATCACCGACCTGGCCAAGGAAGGCTTCTACGACGGTGTGGTCTTCCACCGCGTGATTCCGGGCTTCATGGCCCAGGGCGGCGACCCGACGGGCACCGGCACCTCGGGCTCGTCCAAGCCGAACCTGAAGCAGGAATTCTCGAAGGAGCCGCACGTCCGCGGCGTCTGCTCGATGGCCCGCACCGCCAACCCGGACAGCGCCAACTCGCAGTTCTTCATCTGCTTCGACGACGCCCGCTTCCTCGACGGCCAGTACACCGTCTGGGGCGAAGTGATCGAAGGCATGGAACACGTCGACGCCCTGCCCAAGGGCGAGCCCCCGCGCGCGCCGGGCAAGATCGTCAAGGCGACCGTCGCCTGATCATAAACCTCCTCCCCACTGCGTGGGGAGGCGGACCACGTAGTGGTGGAGGGGCTTGCGACAGCGGAACCGGGCAGCCCCTCCGTCACGGCGCTACGCGCCGCGCCACCTCCCCATGAAATGGGGAGGAGAAGATCAGTCCCCCGCCCACCACCGCATCGACACCCCGTCGAAGGTCCGGTCCCCGACCTTCAGCCGTCCTTTCAGGACCACGCCCTGATCACCTAGATTGCGCCGCGCCGTCGCCAGCGCATCCTGATCCAGCGCCCCCTCGAACGACACCGCGCCCAGCTCGCGCGACGACGCCTCAAGGCGCACACGGTCCTCGGTCACCTCATAGGCCGTCGGAATCAGCCGCGTGCGCCGCTTACTATCCCCCGCCTCGAACTCCATCATGATCGGCGCGAAACCCGCCGTCCGCGCGCCGTCGCGCCAAGCGATGAAGTCGGGAACCTGTCCCATGAACAGGTGATGCAGCCGCCAGTCCCCGACCTGCACCGCCGTCGTGGGGATGTAGTAGCCGGACACGTCCTCCGGCAGGTCGTGCCTGAAGGCCGTCGCCGAGGGCGCCTTGTCTGGCGCCGCCCCCCGATCACAGGCCGCCGCCATCAGGGCCAGAGCCCCGGCCAACAGGATCGGCAGCGCCCTCAAGGCAGATGCACCAGAGCCGACAGCCAGCCCATGTCCTGAAGGTGCTCGACCGACTCGAACAGCGGCACTGCCAGCAGGAAGACCAGACCGTCACGCAGCGTCGTCAGGAAGAACTGCGGCCGCACCTCCAGGCTGTCAGCGTCGAGCCATTTGGAGAAGTCCGGTCCGAACCGCGGCGTCCGCGCGCAATAGTCCGCATAGGTCTGGCCGAAGGCGCCCGCCAGCCAAGCCTCCTCGCGCTTCACCGTGGCGTAGAAGACCGCCACCGTCAGCAGCAGGAAGACGGTCGCCAGCGTCACGCTGCCCGTCTGCGCCCCCACGCCGAACGCCCCCATGAAGCTGAACACATACAGCGGGTTGCGGCTGATCGAATAGGGACCGCGATCGACGATCTCGGCCTTCTTGCGCCCGCCGATATAGAGGGAGCACCAGGCCCGCCCGACGATGCAGACGACGATCAGGCCCAGGCCGAACGCCTCCAGCCCTTCGTGCAGCATGGTCTCGCCGCCGATGGACCGGCTCACGAAGGCCAGTCCGACCACTCCGATCAATCCGACCAGAAGCGCCGCCTTGCGCCGTTTCTGCACCCGTTGGAGGTCAAACCCTTGCGTCGCCGACATCTATATTTCCTCGACTGATGAGGGTGCGACAGAACGCCGCTCTGACGGCGGATTCAAGGCCTATCTTTGCAAGTGTTTTGCGACAGCCGTCATTGATCCAGCCACCGGTCCAGCGCCCGGAACCCGCCGATCGCCAATTCCGTCGAGTCCTGGAACACCGCCGGATTGACCTTCTCGAAGTCGTCGCTGGGGCGGTGGTAATCCGGGTGATAATTCACGCCGAAATAGAGGAACGGCAGGCCCGCGCGGTGGAAGGCGGCGTGGTCTGACGCCTCGACCCAGTTGTCGGCGCCCTTGTCCTCGGGCGTGTCCTTGCCGAAGGCGAAGGCGACGTTCCGGCGCGCCGGAACCTGATCCAGCACCGGGCGGAAATAGGGATGCTGATACGTCCCCGTCACCCACAGCTTGCCGTCGCTGTCGGCCCTCGCCGTCATGTCGAAATTCAGGTTCATCGAAATCGCATGCAGCGGCACCGGCGGCGCCTCGACGAAATGCTTGGCGCCCAGCAGCCCCCGCTCCTCGCCGTCCAGCGCCACGATCAGCACGCTGTGCTCGGGCGGGTCAGCCTTCAGCCGTCTGGCCAGTTCCAGCATGGTCGCCACGCCCGAGGCGTTGTCGTCCGCCCCGTTGAAGATCTGGCCGTCGTTGACGCCGACGTGGTCATAGTGGGCCGTCACCACGATGTATTTGTCGGCCACGCGCGTGCCGGGGATGACGCCGATGATGTTGGTCCCGTTGTAGGTCTTGGTCCCCTCGCGCGTGCGGCCCAGCATCTCCCACGGCTGAAGACGGCCCATCGGCGAAGGCTGAACGCCCAGCGCCTCCAACCGCCCGACGATGTAGTCGCGCGCCTTGGCCCCGCCCTCGGACCCGGTGTCGCGCCCCTGCATGTCGTCCGCCGACAGGATGCGCAGGTCGTCCATCAACTGGGCGTAATCGCCCGACGGCGCCGCCTCAACAGTGGGCGTCTCGACCACAGGCGAGGTCGTCGTCTCACAGGCGGCCAGCGTCAGGGCGGCGGCGATCACGAACAGGCTGGCGAGGACAGGACGCATGGAGGGCTCCGGCAGGAATCTTTTGAGGCGCGACGCTAGCGGCCCCCGGCCGCCGCGTCAGATTACGTTTCTGTCATGCCGCGTCTGCCATCAAGGTCGGGGGATGGTAAGGAACCGTTCCGCCTTTGCCGACTTCCTGCGATTCTCATGTCCGATCTCTTCACGCCTGTCGAAACCCTGACCGAAGCCCAGGCGCGCGAAGAGCTGGATCGCCTGTCGGCCGAACTGGCGCGCCACGACGCCCTCTATTACGCCGACGCCGCGCCCGAGATTTCCGACGCCGACTATGACGACCTGAAGCGCCGCGCCCTCGACATCGAGACCCGCTTCCCAGCCCTCTCCAGCCCCGTCTCCCCGTCCCAGCGCGTCGGCGCCCCCGTCTCCAGCCAGTTCGCCGAGGTCCGCCACGGCGTGCCCATGCTGTCGCTGGACAACGCCTTCGACGACGACGAGGTGCGCGACTTCGTCGCCCGCATCGCCCGCTTCCTGAAGCTGCCGGGCGACGAGCCGATCGCCTTCGTCGCCGAGCCCAAGATCGACGGCCTCTCGGCCAGCCTGCGCTATGAAAAGGGCGTTCTGGTTCAGGGCGCTACGCGCGGCGACGGCAAGACCGGCGAGGACGTAACCGCCAACCTGCGCACGCTGGCCAGCATCCCCCAGACCCTGACCGGCTCCGGCTGGCCCGACGTCATCGAGATCCGCGGCGAAGTCTACGCCCCCAACGCCGCCTTCGACGCCTTCAACGCGGCGGCCGAGGCTGAAGGCAAGCGCACCTACGCCAACCCGCGCAACTTCGCCGCCGGGTCGCTGCGCCAGAAAGACCCGAAGATCACGGCCCAGCGCCCCCTGACCTTCTTCGCCTACGCCTGGGGCGAGACCTCCGCCCCCTTCGCCGAGACGCAACACGGCGCGCTGGAGGCCTTCCGCAGTTGGGGCTTTCAGGTCAACGACCGCTCGGCCCGCGTCGAGGGCGCCGAAGGGCTGATCGGCGTCTATCAATCGCTGGAGGCCGACCGCAGCCGCCTCGGCTACGACATCGACGGCGTGGTCTATAAGGTCGACCGGCTGGACTGGCAGCAGCGCCTCGGCTTCATCGCTCGCAGCCCCCGCTGGGCCATCGCCCACAAGTTCCCGGCGCAACAGGCGACGACCGTGCTGGAAGGCATCGACATCCAGGTCGGCCGCACCGGCTCCCTGACCCCCGTCGCCCGCCTGCATCCCGTCACCGTCGGCGGCGTCGTGGTCCGCAACGCCACCCTGCACAACGAGGACGAGATCGCCCGCAAGGACGTCCGCATCGGCGACACCGTCGTCCTGCAACGCGCCGGCGACGTCATCCCCCAGATCGTCGGCGTGGTCGATACGCTGCGTCCCGAGGGCGCCCAGCCCTACGTCTTCCCCACCGTCTGCCCCGTCTGCGGTTCCGAAGCCGTGCGCGAGGGAGACGAGGTCAAGCGCCGCTGTACCGGCGGCCTGATCTGCGACGCCCAGATCGTCGAGCGTCTCAAGCATTTCGTCAGCCGCCGCGCCTTCGACATTGAAGGGCTTGGCGAAAAGCAGCTGATCGCCTTCCACGCGCGCGGCTGGATCAAGGAGCCCGCCGATATCTTCCGCCTCGCCCGCGACGAGGAGAAGCTGGCCCTGCTGCGCGCCGAGGACGGCTATGGCGAGACCAGCGTCCGCAACCTGATCGCCGGGATCGACGCGCGGCGCGTCATCTCCCTCGACCGCCTGATCTTCGGCCTCGGCGTGCGCGAGATCGGCGAGCAGACGTCTCTGGTGCTGGCCCGCGCTTTCGGCAGTTGGACGGCCTTCCGCGACGCCTGCATGGCCGCCGCCAACGGCCTCGCCAGCGACGACTGGAAACTGCTGGCCGCGACCCACGCCATCTCGACCCGCGTTCTGGGCCTGATGGCCGAGGCGCAGCCTCCCGCCGACGATCCGTGGCCCGAGGCGCCCATGGATCAGAAGATCGCCCTCGCCTTCCCCGGCATGGCCGCCCCCGCCCGCCGCTCGCTGGCGGAGATCTCGGACGGCTGGACCGACCTGACCCGCTGGGCCGCCGTCGCGCGCAACGAAGGCCCCTCCGACATGCTGAACCAGATCGCGGGCGTCTCCGGCGTCGGCCCGGTCGCCGCCGAGGCGCTGGCCCACTTCTTCCACGAGCCGCACAACCTTCAGGTCGTCGACGCCCTGCTGGCCGAGCTCGAGCGCGTCGAGGACGTCGCCGCCCCCACGACCGACAGCCCCGTGGCGGGCAAGACCGTCGTCTTCACCGGCTCGCTGGAACGCTTCACCCGCGACGAGGCCAAGGCCCGCGCCGAAAGCCTCGGCGCCAAGGTCTCGGGCTCGGTGTCGAAAAAGACCGACTACGTCGTCGCCGGCCCCGGCGCCGGGTCCAAGCTGAAAGATGCGGAAAAGCATGGCGTTAGCGTCCTCAGCGAGGACGAATGGCTGACGCTGATTGGCGGGTAACTTGACCTAAGGTCATGTAATTCTTGATGTAACTTCATAAGTTCGGCCTTGTTTCCGACGGAAACCCGGATCAACCTCACTCTCAAGGGATCGCCTCAACGATCCGTCAGAAGGAAAACGCCGATGAAGACCCTCGTCCTGACGGCGCTCGCCGTCGCCGCCGTCGCCCTCGCTTCTCCGGCCCTCGCCAGCGACCCGACCGGCCTGTGGCAGACCCCGACCAACGGCGGTCAGGTCCGCATTGAACGCTGCGGCCAGGCCCTGTGCGGCGTCCTCGTCACCTCCAGCCACATCCGCGCCAACCCCGAAGTCAAGGATCAACGCAACAAGGATGAGTCCCTGCGCGACCGTCCCCTGCGCGGCCTGCGGATGCTGTCGGGCTTCACCGGCGGCCCGACCGAATGGCGCGGCGGCTCGGTCTACAACCCCGAGGACGGCGGCACCTATCGCGGGACCATCACCCTGACCAACGACAACACCCTGCGCCTGCGCGGCTGCATCGTCGCCCCCCTGTGCAAGACCCAGACCTGGACTCGCGTCCAGTAAGCCTTTCGCACACGCCCGAATGAAAGACGCCTCCCCCGCGATCGCGAGGGAGGCGTTTTCATGTCAGCGGTTCAGCGAACTCATGCCGCCGGGCGCATAGCGCTCGCCCGCCGCCGCCCCGCGCGGGAAGACGGCCTCGATCCGCGCCAGATCATCCGGCGTCAGCACGATGTCCACCGCCGCCACGTTCTGCTCTAGCGTGGCGATGCGGCGCGTGCCGGGAATGGGAACAAGGTCTTCGCCCTGCGCCAGCACCCAGGCCAGGGCCAGTTGCGCCGCCGTCACCCCCTTGTCCGCCGCGATGGCGCCGACCGCATCGACCAGATCGAGGTTTTTCTGGAAGTTGGCGCCCGCAAAGCGCGGGTTCGTCCGGCGGAAGTCGTCCGGCGCCAGGTCGTCGATCGACTTGATCTCCCCGGACAGGAAGCCTCGACCCAGCGGACTGTAGGGCACAAAGCCAATGCCCAGTTCGCGCACCACGCCCAGAAGCTCGTCCTCCGGGTCGCGGCTCCACAGCGAATATTCGGTCTGCAAGGCCGTGATCGGATGCTCGGCGTGGGCGCGGCGCAGGGTGGCGGGCGCCGCCTCGGACAGGCCCAGGAAGCGGACCTTGCCCTCCTTCACCAGTTCGGCCATGGCCCCCACCGTCTCCTCGATCGGCGTATTGGGGTCGATGCGGTGCTGGTAATAGAGGTCGATGTGATCGACGCCGAGGCGGCTCAGGCTGCCCTCGACCGCGCGGCGCACATTGGCGGGCGAACCGTCAGTGATCGCCGAGCCGTCCGGCAGGCGGTTGATGCCGAATTTGGTGGCGATGAAGGCTTCGTCGCGGCGGTCCTTCAGCGCCTTGCCCACCAGGACTTCATTGGTGTGGGGGCCGTACATCTCGGCCGTGTCGAACAGGGTGACGCCCAGGTCGAGCGCGCGGTGGATCACCGCGATGGATTGGGCCTCGTCGGCGCCGCCGTAAAAGGCGCTCATGCCCATGCAGCCCAGACCGACGGCCGAGACCTCAGGGCCGTTACGGCCCAGCTTGCGCATCTTCATCCGCGCATTCCTTCTGATGTGAGGGGGTCGGCGGCGCATCCGCCGACCCTCTTCAGATGGGCGCCGTATGGCCTTATTTCAAGGGGGCGGTCTGCACCTTCAGCCAGTCCAGCGCCGCCTCGTCCTTCTGAACGCCGTCGGCCAGCAGAGGCCCGACCTTGGCCAGAACCTCGGCGTGATAGGCGTCCACATAGGCCCGCTCTTCCGCCGTCAGCAGAGCGACATCGATCAGGCGTCGGTCCAGCGGCGCCAGCGTCAGTTGCTCAAATCCATGCATCGGCCGCTCGCCGCCCGGAACCTGCGCCGGGGCCGTGACGACCTGCAGCGTCTCGATGCGGATGCCCCACTCGCCTTCGCGGTAATAGCCCGGCTCGTTCGACAGGATCATGCCGGTCAGCAGCGGCTGATCCGTGCCCCAGCCCGCGATGCGCTGCGGCCCCTCGTGCACGCCCAGATAGGACCCCACGCCGTGGCCCGTGCCGTGATCGAAGTCGAAGCCCGCATTCCACAGCGGCTGGCGCGCAATGGCGTCCAACTGGCGTCCGCTGGTCCCTGCCGGGAAGCGGATCACCGCCATGGCGATGTGGCCCTTCAGCACAAACGTGAACATCCGGCGCTGATCGGCCGTGCCCTCGCCGATGGCCATGGTGCGGGTCACGTCCGTGGTCCCGTCCAGATATTGGCCGCCGCCATCCACCAGCAGCAGCGAACCCGCTTCCATCGGCCGGATCTTGGCCCCGACCGGCTTATAGTGCGGCAGGGCGCCGTTCGGCCCGACCCCGGCGATCGTGTCGAAGGACAGGTCCTTCAACATGCCGGTCGCCTCGCGGAAACCCTCCAGCGCCTCGACCACCGCCCGCTCGTCCGGCAGTTCCTTCTGCGCGACCGTATCGACCCAGTGCAGGAAGCGTGTCAGGGCCGCGCCATCGCGGATATGGGCCTGACGGCTGCCTTCGATCTCGACGTCGTTCTTCTGCGCGCGCGGCAGGGCGCAGGGGTCCATGCCGCGAACGATGCTCGCGCCCGCCGCTTCCAGTCGGTCGAAATACCAGGCCGAGGACACGGCCGGATCGATCATCACCCGGCGCCCCGACAGAGCGTCCAGCGCGCCCGGCAGCGCCTCGGGCGCCTCCAGCGTCACGGCGTCGCCCAGCCAGCCGGGCAGTTCGTTCGTCACCTTGGCCGGATCAAGGAAGACGCTGGCTGTCCCGTCCGTCTTCACCACCGCCTGACCCAGCGGCAGCGGCGTGCGGATCACGTCGCCGCCGCGAATATTGAACAGCCAGGCCAGCGACGACGGCGCCGTCAGCACGGCGGCCTCGGCTCCGGCCTCAGCGATGGCCTTGCCGATGCGAGCACGCTTGGACGCGGCGTCTTCGCCGGCATAGCGGTCCTCATGCGGGACCACCGGCGCCTGCGGCTGGGCCGGGCGCGCATCGCCCCAGGCCAGGTCGATCGGATTGGGCTCGACCGCCTTCAGCGTCGCCCCGGCCTTCTCGACGGCGGCGCGCAGGCTCGCCAGCGCATCGGGGCTGTGCAGGCGCGGATCATAGCCGATGACCGAGCCAGACGGCACGGCCGCCAGCCAGTCGGCCAGCTTGTTCAGCGGCTGCCGCTCGAACAGGGCCTCGTCCGTCTGCGCCTTGGCCTGCACCGTATAGCGGCCGTCGACGAAGACCGCCGCCCTGTCTTTCAGCACGACGCCCGCCCCGGCCGAGCCGGTGAAACCGCTGACCCACGCCAGCCGCTCATTGGCGTCGGGCAGGTATTCGTTCTGATGCTCGTCCTCATGCGGGACCAGCAGGCCGTCGAGGCCCTGCTTGGCCATCTCGGCGCGGAGCAGAGGCAGGTGTTTGGCCCCGAAGGACGGATCGGTGGTTTCGTCGAATGTCTGGCGCATGAATGCATCCGTATCATCTCCCTCCCCTTCATGGGGAGGGTGGTCGCGCAGCGACCGGGTGGGGAGGGCTAGGAGACACAGGTGCAGCGCTTGATCAGTCGAAGCGCCCCCACCCGGCTTCGGCTACGCCTCAGCCACCCTCCCCAGACGGGGAGGGAGAAGGTCGCGCCTCTACTTCTTACGCAACTGCAGCGCGCTCCACGCGTCGTGATGGATCGTCTGCTCCACTACGAAACCCAGCGGCAGATAGGCCTCCAGAATCCGCTCTTCCTGCGTCCGCAGCAAGCCCGACAGGATCGCGACCCCGCCCGACTTCAGCGCCCCGGCGATCTCAGGCGCCAGGAACACCAGCGGCGCGGCCAGAATGTTGGCGAACACCAGATCATAGGGCGCGTGCTGCGCAATCCGCGCATCGCTCAGACCATCGGCGAAATAAAAGTCGCATTTGGCGTCGTTGATCGCGGCGTTCTCATTGGCGATCCGGGCCGAGGGCTCGTCGATGTCGGTGCCGACGGCGATGGGCGAACCGGTCTTGGCCGCAGCAATCGCCAGCACGCCGGTGCCGCAGCCGACGTCCAGCACCTTCTCGAAGGTCTCGGTCTTCAGCAGATTGTCGAAGGCCTCCAGACAGCCAACCGTCGTGCCGTGGTGGCCGGTGCCGAAGGCGGCGCCCGCGTCGATCTTCAGATTGACCCGGCCCTCGGGAATCTTGCCCTGATCATGGGCGCCGTAGACGAAGAAACGTCCTGCCTCGACCGGCGGCAGGCCCGACAGGCTCATAGCCAGCCAGTCGGCGTCGGCCAGCTTCTCGACCACGACCTCCAGCCCCGGCGTGGCGCGCAAGATCTCGGCGATGCCTTCGGCCTCTTCCTCGCTGGTCGGGAAGGCGTCGATGCGCCAGATTTCCTGGTCCTCATCCTCTTCCAGGATGGAATAGGTGGCGCCTTCCAGCAGGGGGTTGGCGTCGATGGCGGCGGCGGCGGCTTCGGCCGGGGCGCGGTCGCCGCGCGCGATCACCTGAACTGCGGATTCGGACATTTCTTAAACACCGTTATAATGACGAATCGCCAGTACGGGCTTGGTTCTCACGCCCGTGTCCAACGAGGGGTCGGGGAGTTCATGGCCAAAGCACCGTCTGAGACGAAACCTGCCGCGAAAGCGGCCTCCGCCGCTTCCAAGCCGAAACCGGCGGCAAAGTCGAGCGCAACAGCGACAAAAGCTGACGCCAAGCCCAAGACCGTAAAGGCGGCCGCCGCGACGAAGGCTCCCGCCAAGACCGCCGCAGCAAAGCCCGCGACCAAGGCGGCGGCCAAGCCTGCAGCGACCAAGCCTGCAGCGACCAAGGCCGCCACCAAGACGACGAAGGCTCCGGCAAAGGCCGCCCCGGCCAAGAAACCCGCTGCCAAATCAACTACAGCCAAGCCTGCGGCGACCAAGGCCGCCGCACCGAAGAAACCCGCCGCGTCCAAGACGGCCGCCGCCGCTCCGGTCGAGACGCCGGTCGCCGCCTCCCTGGCGCCCGCGCCTGTGGCGCCGGCCGAGACTAGGCCTGCGCCCAAGCCCGAGCCGGTCGTCGCGACCGCGCCCGTCGCCGCCGAGCCGCCGGTTCAGGCCGCCGCGCCCGCCCCTGCCGCCGAGCCGGTAACGCCCGTCGAAACGCCCGCCCCCGAAAAGAAGAAGGGCTTCTTCGCCCGCCTGTTCGGCTGGTGATCCGACGCTGATCGCCAATAGAAAAGGCCGGAGAGGACGCCCTCTCCGGCCTTTTTCAATTCGCGTCTTCCGCAGGCGTCAGGCCGGCGGCAGGTCTTCCGCCAGGATCGCCATTTCGAACATGTAGGAACCGGCTTCGTCTTCATCCTCGAACACCACGCCGATGAACTCGTCGTCGACGTAGACTTCGGCGGAATCGGCGACCTTGCGGCCCTTCACCTTGATGCCGCCGTGGTTGAAGGTGCGCTTCAGGTGCGTCTCGACGCGCTTCAGATCGTTCTCGGTCACGGGGTCAGCCTCGTTTTGGCGCCGAAGCGCATATCGTTGGGCGCGGACCCTAGAGAAGCCGTCCCGCCTTGGGAAGCCCGAGGGGAAGCATGCGCTTCAGGCGTCCACAGGCGACGCCCCTCAGATCACGAAGTCATAGACGATGTCGGACAGCGTATGGTCCATCGTCCGCGCGGGCGTGGCGTCGGTCGGGCAGTTGACCAGCCGCGCGGGCACCCCCGCCACGGTGCAGCCCGCCGGCACCGGCTTCAGCACCACCGAGCCCGACGCCACCTTGGCGTAGTCGCCGACGGTGATGTTGCCCAGCACCTTGGCCCCGGCGCCCAGCAGGACGCCGCGCCCGATCTTAGGATGGCGGTCGCCGCGCTCGGCCCCCGTTCCGCCCAGAGTCACGGCGTGCAGCATCGACACCTCGTCGCCGATCACCGCCGTCTCGCCGATGACGATGCCCGTGCCGTGGTCCAGAAAGACGCCCGAGCCGATCCGCGCCGCCGGGTGGATGTCCAGCTGGAACAGCTCCGAGATCCGGCTCTGGAAGTGAAACGCCAGGGTGTCGCGGTCCTGGGTCCACAGCCAGTGCGCCACGCGCCAGGCCTGCAGCGCCTGGAACCCCTTGAAATACATGAAGGGCTGCAACAGCGAGCGGATCGCCGGATCGCGTTCCTGCACCGCCTTCAGGTCCGCCTCGGCGGCGGCGACAATGCCCGGATCAGCGGTAAAGGCCGACAGGGCCACCTCGCGCACCGTCATGGCGCCCAGTTCCGCATCGCCCAGCTTGCGCGCGATCTGGAAGCTCAGCGCCCCGGCGAAATCATCGTGCGCCAGCACCACGGCGTTCAGCTGCGACGCCAGACGCGGCTCCTCGCGCGCAGCGTCCTCGGCTGCGGCGCGCAACTGCGCCCACAGGTCCGGCTGTTGCGGCACGACTTCCAGCTTGGCCATCAGGCTTCCTTAAACTTCGGCTCAACCCTACGCGCCCAGCATGGAACGCGCCAGCGGGGCGGGCAGTTCGCCCTCCCGCGCCATATGGTAGGCCCGATAGGCCGTCGCCACCGTCAGGCTGTCGCGCACCGCGCCGCGCGCGATCTCGGCCATCAGCGCGCCGAACGGCACGCGCGCCGACAGGAAGACCTCCGTCGGGTCCGGCGCCTTGTCCGTAGACTCCAGCCCCCAGGCGACCCAGGTCATCGCCCGCTCGTCGGTGATGGAGTTGGACAGGTCCATGTCCAGCGCCGCGCGCCAGTGCGCCGCCGTCAGCCCCGCCTCCTCGGCCAGTTCGCGCTTCACGGCCTCGAAGGGGTCTTCCCCCTCCGGCGCCCCGCCCTCAGGCATCTCCCACGAATAGCGCATCAGTGCGAAGCGGTGCTGCCCGACCAGACTGACCGTCCCGTCGTCATGCAGCGGCAGCACCCCCGTCCCCACATTCTTGGGCCGCATGACCATGTAATCGGCGTCGGCTCCCGTCGGCGCCACGGCCGGATGACGCGTCACCTGCATCCACGGCGTGTCGACGACCACGCTCGTCCCCAGACTGCGCCACGGCGGCGTGTCGGGCAGGCCCTCGGCCCAGCGAGGCTTGATGTCGCGGATCTTGCTCATGCCCCTGCTATGGCGCCGCGCGCCTCGAAAGCCTAGCTATCGGCCATGAGCCAGTCAGACCTGTCTTCCCCCCTGCCCCTGCCCGTCCGTTCGCAAGAGCTGCTGTCGCGGCTTGCCGTGCGCCGCTCGGCCTCGGCCCAACTGCTGACCCTGCCCGGCCCCACGGACGCTGAGGTCGAGCAGATGCTTCTGCTGGGCGCCCGCACGCCGGACCACGGCAAGCTGTTCCCCTGGCGCTTCGTCATCCTTGGCCCGCAAAGCCGCGCCGACCTGTCCGAGGCCCTCGCCGCGCTGGGCGAAACCCAGAACCGCACCGGCAAGGAGATCGCCTCCCTGGCCAAACTGGCCAATCCGCCGCTGACCATCCTTGTCGTCTCGACCCCCATCGAAGGCCACAAGGTCCCGGTGTGGGAGCAGCAGTTGTCCGCCGGCGCCGTCTGCATGAACCTTGAGCACGCGGCCAACGCCCTGGGCTATTCGGCCAGTTGGATCACCGACTGGTATTCCTACCACCCCGCGGCCGTCGCCCTGTTCGGCGTCGAGGACGGCGAGAGCATCGCCGGCTTCATCCACATCGGCTCCCTGTCCGAACCCTCGCTTGAGCGCCCCCGCCCCAACCTCGAGCACAAGGTGACGACGCGGCCGTAACCCTCTTTTTTCGTCATCCTCCGGCAAGCCGCACAGCGGCGCAGACCGGGGGACCCAGCGGCGCCCGTAGGGCGAAAGCGGCACACGCGACGCCTGCATAAAGATCGCCTTCGGCGCCGCTGGGTCCCCCGATCTCCCCGCTTTCGCGAGGCTCGCCGGAGGATGACGAAAGAGAGGATCAGCCCCCCTCCTCCTCCGGCCGGTGCACGATCGACACCAGCACCACCGAGATGATCATCAGCAGGAACCACGCCCCCAGCTTGTTCAGGCTGACCATCTCCCATCCGCCCTCCTGCCCCGGATAGACCCAAGCCCGCGCGAACGTCCCCAGGTTCTCCGCGAACCAGATGAACAGCGCCACCAGCCCATAGCCCAGCAGCAGCGGCATCGACCGCCGCGTCCGGTCGGCGGTGAAGTAGAACCACCCCCGCATAAACAGCAGCCCCGTCGCCGCGAACAGCGCCAGCCGGATGTCCGGCAGCCAGTGGTGCGCGAAGAAGTTGACGTAGATCGTCGCCGCCAGCACCCACGTCGTCCACAGCGGCGGATAGCGCCTCACCCGGATATGGAAGATGCGCTGCACCCGCGCGATGTAGCTGCCCACCGCCGCATACATGAAGCCCGAGAACAGCGGCACGGCGCCGATCCTCAGCACCGACTCCTCCGGATATATCCACGACCCGTGATAGGTCTTGAACAGCTCCATGATCGTCCCGGCGACATGGAACAGGAAGATGACCCGCGCCTCCTCCCAGCTCTCCAGCTTCAGGGCCAGCATCCCCGCCTGTATCCCCAGCGCCCCCAGCACCAGAAAGTCATAGCGCGCCAGCGGCGCCTCACCTTCAGGCCACAAGACGGGCCAGAACAGAAACGTCCCCAAGATCAGCGTCAGCATCGCCCCGCCGAACAGACACGCCCACCCCTGCTTCAGCCCGAACCACAGGAACTCATAGGCGTACCGGCGAGCGCGCGAGCGGTCCGCCCACGCCTCCGCGCGGGTCATCAGGCGACGGCCCCAGACTTCGAGCGGGAGGCGGGAGGATGGGGTCATGGGCGGAGCTATGCAGAACCATCGAAGAATATCAGGCAAGACTTAAACAAAAATTGCCCATCGCGTAGGCGGCTCTGCCGCGCAAAGACACATGTCCAGAGTTATCCGTTGACTACCGTCGAGTTGCACTCAACGTTATCGAACAATGATCACCTTACGATTCGAAGAGCGGCACAAATCCACATGACCGGCGGCATGAGCCTAAAAGACTATGTGAAAGAGACGCTTCTCTCGATCACGGCTGGGGTTATGGAGGCCCAACAAGCGTCAGCCGCAGGGCCGCTAATAGGCCGAGCTCCGTTAGATGGCCTCAACAAATTCAGCCGCGACCTACAAGGAAACACTGTCACCCACGTTGAATTCGATGTGGCGACCACCGTAGAAACGAGCGACGAGAATAGATCTTCCGGATCTGTGAAGGTTGTAGCGCTAGGTGGTTTCAGCTCAGAAGAGCGAAAAATTGAGAAGCTTGGAGGCGTCAGCCGAGTAGCATTTTCTGTGCCTCTCGCAATCCCCAAGCCAAAGGGCCAAGAGCAAGCCGACTCCGCACAGCAAGCTAGGGACGAGGCGGTTATGCGCAGCTACGAACCACACCAAGGCTGGTAAGAGCGAAATCTATGTCCATTCTCTCCCACTTCAATCCAATCAAAGTCACCATCTTTGCTCCCGACGGTTCGGTTAGAGCAGAGCCCTTAGCAGTGATCAGCGCGAGAAAAATTCAAACGGAAGACGTCTCTATACATGTCCAACCCGGGGATGAAATCAGACGCCCGTTGCCGAACGGAAGTGACGAGGTCTTTGTGGTGACGGACGTCCAGTACTCTGACGGGCTGCATACCATTCCCCCCAGCTTCATCATCGACGTTCAGCGAAAGGGCGCTCTTCCTCATAGGATGCCGCGCTCCGTCTCGGTAACGGGTTCCAATGCCCGGGTGACATTCGGTAACGACTCTTCGGTGAACATTTCTCACGAAGGCGACGTAATCCAGCAAGCCTGCGACGCTATCGCATCACAGGTACAGGATGAGAAAACTCGCGCCTCTTTGATATCTGCATTGGCTGAACTTAAAACTGCGAACGAGTCCTCATCAAAGGCCTCCGCATACCAAAAGCTGATTGCTAACGCGGCCAATCACATGACCGTGCTGGCACCTTTTCTTCCAGCGCTTACACAACTACTTTCGTAGCGCGAAGCTTCACCCCCGCCCGCGATACCCCGCCACGCCCTGATCCGGCAGCCACACGCCCTCCAGCGGCGCGCCCGTCTGCCAGAAGACGTCGATGGGGATGCCGCCGCGCGGGTACCAATAGCCGCCGATGCGCAGCCATTTCGGTTGCAGCAGGTCGGCCAGGCGCTTGCCGATGGCGACGGTGCAGTCCTCGTGGAAGGCGCCGTGGTTGCGGAAACTGGTCAGGTACAGCTTGAGGCTCTTGCTCTCGACCAGCCAGCCGCCCGGCACATAGTCGATGACGATGTGGGCGAAGTCGGGCTGGCCCGTCACCGGGCACAGACTGGTGAACTCCGGCGCGGTGAAGCGCGCCACATAAAGCGTGTCGGCGTGCGGATTGGGCACGCGCTCCAGCACCGCCTCTTGCGGGTTCATCGGGGCGGCGGTCTGGACGCCGAGTTGGCTGAGGCTGTCGGTATAGTGGGTCATGCCCGCCATTTAGGCCTTCGCCCCGCCAAAGAAAACGCCGCCCCTCCGCAATCGGCCATCCCCCCGCCGCGCCTGTGCTAGACTGCGCCCCGGCCGAGGGCACGGCGGAGGGCGATTTCAGACGATTCAGACGAATTGGACTCTCTTTTTCCTTCTCCCCTTGAGGGAGAAGGTGGGCGCCGAAGGCGCTCGGATGAGGGGTGACGGCGCAATGTTTGAACCTTTGTCCGCCCCGGATCCGCAATCGGCCGCCGCAGTGCTCACACCCCTCATCCGTCAGGCTCCGCCTGCCACCTTCTCCCTCAAGGGGAGAAGGGCGCTGGAACGCATTGCCTTCCCTGACGACAGCCGGTTAGCGTAGCCAAAAGCAACTCAGGAGAGACGACCCGTGGCCATTCCCGCTTCCCTCCAGTCCGGCCTGAAACTGCCGGTGATCGCCTCCCCCATGTTCCTGGTGTCCGGGCCGGATCTGGTGGTCGAGGCCTGTAATGCGGGCGTGATCGGCACCTTCCCCTCGCTGAACCAGCGCACGACCGAGGGCTATCGGGAGTGGCTGCACGAGATCAAGTCGCGCCTGACGCCCAACGCCGCCCCGTTCGGCGTCAACCACATCGTCCACCCGACCAATCCGCGCCTGATGGCCGACATGATGGTCTCGGTCGAGGAGAAGGTGCCGCTGATCATCACCTCCCTGGGCGCCGTGCGCGACGTGGTGGATGCGGTGCACGGCTATGGCGGCGTGGTCTTCCACGACATCGCCAATGTGCGCCATGCGCGCAAGGCGGCCGAGGCGGGCGTCGACGGGCTGATCCTGGTCGCCAACGGCGCGGGCGGGCACGCGGGCGTCGTGAACCCCTTCGCCCTGATCAACGAGGTCCGCGGCTTCTACGACGGGACCATCATCCTGGCGGGCGCCCTGTCGACCGGGCAGGACGTGGCGGCGGCGCTGATGATGGGCGCCGACTTCGCCTATATGGGCACCCGCTTCATCGCCACGACCGAAAGCGCTGCCCAGCCCCACTACAAGGATCTGATCGTCCAGTCGGGCTCCGCCGACATCACCTATACGCCCGCCGTCTCGGGCATTCCGGCCAACTTCCTGACGCCCTCGCTGGTCGAAAACAAGATCGACCCCAAGTCCCTGCCCGAGCACAAGCTGGACATGGGCGAAGAGGCCAAGGCGTGGAAGACAATCTGGTCGGCCGGTCAGGGCTCGGGCGCCATCCACGACGTGCCGACCACGGCCCAGCTTGTCGCTCGGCTGACGGACGAGTTTTCGCAGGCTTGTGATAAATTCGACAAGAAGCGCCTCTAGGAAGCGGCCTCGACACTCCCCTGACGAGGCCGACCATGCGCATCCTGACGACCGCCCTTTTGGCGACCGCCCCGCTCCTGATCCTGGCCTCGGCGGCTCAGGCGCAAGAGCTTCCCGGCCGCTGGAGCTTCAGCGCGGGCGCCGCCAGCGACAACCGCTCCAAGGACGCCTCCAAGTCCGACGGCGATCCCTTCGTCTGGGGCGCGGCGGAATGGGAAAGCGAAAGCGGCCTCTTCTACGTCAGCCCCGCCTTTGAAACGATCAAAAGCGGCGGCTCGGAGCTGGAGTTGGAACTGGCCGGCGGCGTGCGTCCGCAATGGGGCGGCTTCGATTTCGACCTGAACGTCGCGCACAAGTGGCGGGTCGACGCCGACCCCGGCTATGACGATAAGTCGTGGGAGTTCACGGCCGACATGAAGCGCTCGATCGGCCCGGCCAGCGCGCGCCTGCGGCTGCAACACTCGCCCGACGGCGCCGGTTCGGTGAAGGCCTGGACCTGGGTCGCGGTGCGCGGCGGCTGGGACTTCACCGACAAGCTGAACGTCTCGGCCGAGGTCGGCCGTCGCGAGCAGGACAACAGCGTCGACTACACCGGCTACAACATCGGCGCGACCTACGCCCTGACGTCCAATCTTGAGGCCGAACTGCGCTGGCACGGCACGAACGCCAAGGTTCCGGGCGAACAGTACGCCGACGCCCTGGTCGCCGGGATCAGCGTCTATTTCTGACCAGAGGCCTGCGTCTCAGGCGCCTGTTTCACCTTTGGCGGAAAAAGCCTAGGCTGACGCCATGACTTTTCGACCGACGACTTTGGAACGTGCGTACCAACTGGCCCAAAGCGGCGCCTGCCGAACCGTAGGCGATGTAAAACAGGCCCTGAAGACCGAGGGGTATGAGCGGATTCAGGACGCCCTGTACGGCTCGACCATCACCTCGGCCCTGCGCAAGCTGTGTCAGGAGAACTGGATTTCGCCGCCGGAAACGGCCGAGCCCTGAACCCCGCCCCTTGCATTAGGGCGATGGAGGGTCCACCCTAGTGAGGTCGATCTCTCTGCGTAACGCTCTGCCTTCTGCCCCGCGCACCGAGGTCTAAGCCGATCCATACAGACCCGACAGGCCATCAGGGACGTTCTCTGAGGCCAACTTCTAGCGGAGGTCCTGAAAATGGCTACCGGCACTGTAAAATGGTTCAACTCCACCAAGGGCTACGGCTTCATCCAGCCGGATGACGGCGGCAAGGACGTCTTCGTCCACATCTCGGCCGTCGAAGCAGCCGGCCTGCGCGGCCTGGACGAAAACCAAAAGGTTTCCTACGAAATCGAGCGCGACCGTCGCTCGGGCAAGGAATCGGCTGGTCAACTGAAGACCGAAGGCTGATCCAGCCCTCTCGCTGCTCCGTCTGCAACGACGGGCGGCGATGACAGGATTGAAGCGCGCAGAGGTCGCCCTCTGCGCGCTTTTCTTATGAGGACTTCAGCTGGACGAAGTCCGCGCCGGTGGGCGACTGAAACAGGCGCAGGCCGAACTCAGGCAGGATCGCCAGCAAGTGGTCGAAGATGTCGCCCTGGATCGCCTCATACTCGGCCCAGGCCGTGGTGGCGGTGAAGGCGTAGATCTCCAGCGGCAGCCCCGTCTCCGTCGGCTGCAACTGACGCACCAGCAGGGTCATGTCCTGACGGATGCCGGGGTGGTTCTCCAGATAGTTCTGCACATAGGCGCGGAAGGCGCCGATGTTGGTCGAGCGGCGCATATTGACCGGGTCGCGCCCCGCCGCGACCAGTTTGGCGTTCCAGTCGGCCATCTCGGCGCTCTTGTCGGCCAGATAGTCGTCGATCAGCAGAAATCGCCGCATCCGGTCACGCTCGTCCTCGGCCAGGAAGCGCGCGCTGGTCTGGTCGATCAGCAGGGCGCGCTTGATACGACGCCCGCCGCTTTCCTGCATCCCGCGCCAGTTACGGTAGGACTCGCTGATCAGCCGCCAGGTCGGGATGGTGGTGATCGTCTTGTCCCAGTTCTGGACCTTCACCGTGTGCAGGGCGATGTCGATGACGTCGCCATCGGCGTTGACCTGGGGCATCTCGATCCAGTCGCCGACGCGCAGCATGTCGTTGGAGTTCAGCTGAACCGAGGCCACGAGCGACAGTATGGTGTCCTTGAACACCAGCATCAGCACCGCCGCCAGAGCGCCGAGGCCCGACAGCAGCAGCAACGGCGACCGGTCGATCAGGGCCGCGATCACCAGAATGGTGGCGATGGCGTAGATGACGATCTTCAGGACCTGAAGATAGCCCTTGATGCTGCGTCGATGGGCGCGCGGCGAGCGGGCGTAGATGGCGTTGGCCATGTCCAGACCGGCGCCTATGCCGATGGCCACGGCCACGATCATGAAAGCCCCGGCCACGTTCTGGATCAGGGTGACGGCGGCGGGCGCCAGATGCGGCACGCCGCTGATCCCCTGATGGATGATGATGGCGGGCACGACACGGGTGAAACTGCGCACCACGGGCTGCAACAGAGTGTCGAGATCATGCACCGCCCGGCCGACGACTTTCAGGATCAGTCGGGTCAGGATGCGGCGGACCACAAAGTCCGCGATGAAGGCAAGAAGGGCGAGAAGACAGAGCCCGATCAGCATCTCCGCGATCGGAAACTCCGCCAGGCGAATACGCATGGCGTCGAAATCAAACATGACCCCAGCCTAGGCAGGCCCGCCGGGGATTTGAACCCCCGGCGCCTAAATCAGCCTCAGCCGATAGCCTGATCCAGGTCGGCGATCAGGTCGTCGATGTCCTCGACGCCGACCGACAGGCGGATCAGGTTGTCGGTGACGCCGCCCGCCTCGCGCACCTCTTTCGGCACGGATGCATGGGTCATGATGGCCGGGTGGTTCACCAGGCTTTCGACGCCGCCCAGCGACTCCGCCAGGGTGAAGACCTGCACCCGTTCCAGCACCCGCTTGGTCCGCTCCAGGTCGCCGTCGATCAGCATGGTGACCATGCCGCCGAAGCGGCCGTTCATCTGGCGCGCAGCCAGTTCGTGCTGCGGGTGGCTGACCAAACCCGGATAGAGCACCTTGGCGACGCCCTTTCGGTCTTCCAGCCAACGCGCCACGGCCAGGGCGTTCTCATTGTGCGCCTTCATCCGCAGGCCCAACGTCTTCAGGCCTCGGTTGGCCAGGAAGGCGTCGAACGGTCCCATGATCCCGCCGATAGAGTTCTGCAGGAACTTCAACTGGGCCGCCATCTCTGCGTCCTTGGCGACCAGAACCCCGCCGACGATGTCGGAGTGGCCATTCAGATATTTGGTCGCCGAATGCATGACCACATCGGCGCCCAGCGTCAGCGGCTGCTGGCTCCACGGCGTGGCGAAGGTGTTGTCGACCACCAGGATCAGCTTGTTCGCCTTGGCGATCTTCGACAGGGCCTCGATGTCGGCCAGTTTCATCAGCGGGTTGGTCGGCGTCTCTACCCACAGCATCCGCGTCTTGTCAGTGATCGCGGCCTCGACAGCCGCCAGATCGGTCAGGTCGATGTAGCTGAAGTCCAACCCCATCGACCGGCGCCGCACCCGCTCGAACAGCCGCCATGAGCCGCCATAGAGGTCATCGCCGGTGATGATGTGCGACCCGGCGTCCAGCAGCTCCAGCGCCGTCGAGGTCGCCGCCATGCCCGAGCCGAAGCCGAAGGCCTGAACCCCGCCCTCCAGATCGGCGATGCAGGCCTCGAACGCCTCGCGCGTCGGATTCTTGCCGCGGGCGTATTCATAGCCCTTGTTCACGCCGGGGCTTTCCTGCGCATAGGTCGAGGTGGCGTAGATCGGCGTCATCACCGCGCCCGTGGTCGGGTCCGGCCGCTGGCCCGCATGGATGGCGCGGGTCGAGAAGCCCTGGCGGTTCTTCAGTTCAGACATGGGCTTACCGGTTCAGGCTGAGGTGGTTGATCAGGTCGGTGCGGGTGATCAGGCCGACAAAGCTCTCGCCCTCCAGCACGATGGCCACGCGGTCGCGGTCAAAGACCGGGATCAGGGCGTCCAGCGACTCCGTCACCTGAAGTGTATCCAGATCGCGCGTCATGGCCGAGGCGACCGGCTTGGCGAAGCGTTCCTGGCGGGTGATGTCGTCGGTGTTCATGATGTGGACGATGTCGCTCTCGTCCAGAATGCCGACCAGACGGCCGTCCTGAATGACCGGCAGCTGCGACAGCCCGTCGCCGCGCATCCGCTTGAAGGCGGTGTCCAGCGTATCTTCAGGCCCGATCACCACCACGTCGCCGGCGGCGTATTTGCGGTTGATCAGGTCCGACAGGTCGCCGTGCAATTCGCGCTCCGCCAGCCCCTGATCGGCCAGCCAGGCGTCGTTGTAGACCTTGGACAGATATTTGGCGCCGGTGTCGCAGACGAAGGTCACGACCCGCTTCGGCTCGGTCTGCTCGCGGCACCAGCGCAGGGCCGTGGCGATCAGGGTGCCAGAGGACGATCCCGCCAGAATGCCTTCCTTCAGCAACAGCTCGCGCACCGTGGCGATCGCCTCGGCGTCGGGGATGGAATAGGCGACGTCGATCAGATCGGGATCGGTCGTCTCAGGCATGAAGTTCTGGCCGATGCCCTCGACCGTATAGCTGCCGTCCGGCCCGGCCACACCCTCGTTGACCAGTCCCGCCAGCGCCGAGCCGACGGGGTCGGCCAGAATGATCTTGGCCTTGGAGCCCTGCGCCTTGAAGTAGCGCGCGTTGCCGGTAATCGTCCCGCCTGAGCCGATGCCGGCGACGAAGGCGTCGATATCGCCGTCCATCTGCTCGAAGATTTCCGGGCCGGTCGTCTTGAAGTGGGCCTCGGAGTTGGCGTCGTTGGCGAACTGGTTGACGAAATAGCCGCCCGGAATCTGCTGGGCCAGACGCTCGGCCATGTCGGTGTAATATTCAGGATGGCCATGCGGCACGTCCGAGCGGGTCAGGCGCACATCGGCGCCCATCGCTCGCAGGTGCTGGATCTTCTCCTTCGACATCTTGTCGGGGATGACCAGCAGGACGTTATAGCCCTTCTGCTTGCCGACCAGGGTCAGGGCCAGGCCGGTGTTGCCCGCCGTCGCCTCGACGATGGTGCCGCCGGGTTTCAGCCAGCCCGCCTTCTCCGCCGCCTCGATCATCGACAGGGCGATACGGTCCTTGATGGAGCCGCCGGGGTTCTGGCTCTCCAGCTTCAGGAAAAGGCGGCAGGGGCCGGTGTCGATCCGAGTCACCTCGACCATCGGCGTCTTGCCGATCAGGTCCAGCAGGCTCTTGGCCGGACGGCTGAGAACAGGGGCGTCGGTCATCGACATGAGAGCAGGCTCCGTTGCACGGGTGACTTGTGAAGCTGGGCGTCCGCCCCTTCGCGGTCAACTCCTGCAAGTTTTCACCCTTTCGCCGAGAAGCGCGTTAGAAAGAGCGCAATGGTCAAGACACCCAAACGCCCCGCAGCGGGCCTGCCCGACAAAGAATCCCTCATCGCCTTCCTTCGTGAGGCCGGAGAAGCCGAAAAGGCCGACATCGCGCGCGCCTTCGGCCTTAAGGGCGCCGAGCGGCGCCAGATGCGCGACATGCTGAAGGAGCTGGAGGCCGAGGGCCGTCTCAGCAAACGCGGCCGCAAGGGCTTTTCCGAGGTCGGCGCCCTGCCCCCGGTCGGCGTCGCCGACGTGGTGGACCGCGACGCCGACGGCGAGCTTTACGTCCAACTGGTCAAGGGCGGAGAGGATGCACCGCGCGCCGTCCTGATGCCTGATCGCGAGGGTCGCGGCCCCGCGCCCGGCATGGGCGACCGCCTATTGGTCAAGTTCAGCCAGGGCGTCGACGGCTGGGAGGCCCGACTGGTCAAACGGCTGGACACCGGCGGCAACCGCGTGTTGGGCGTCATCCGCAAGGGCGGGCGCGAGACGCGGGTCGAGCCGGTCGACAAGCGCTCCAAGGATGTTCTGCTGGTCCCGCAGGCACAGGCTGCCGATCTGCGCGACGGCGATCTGGTTCTGGCCGCAGTCGAGAAGGGCGAGCATCGCTACGGCCCCAAGCGCGGCAAGATTCTTGAGAACATCGGGCGTGAAGACGACCCGCGCGCCGCCTCCATCATCGCCATCCACGCCCACGGCGTACCAACCGGCTTCTCTGAAGCCGTGGAGCGCGAGGCCGAGGATCAGGACGTGCCGACGCTGAAGGGGCGCGAGGACCTGCGCCACGTCCCCTTCATCACCATCGATCCCGCCGACGCGCGCGACCATGACGACGCCGTCTATGCCGAGCGCGACGAAGACCCGGCCAATGCAGGCGGCTGGATCGTCTGGGTCGCCATCGCCGACGTCGCCGCCTATGTGCGCCCCAACACGGCGCTGGACCGCGAGGCGCGGGCCAAGGGCAACTCGACCTACTTCCCCGACCGGGTCGAGCCGATGCTGCCCGAAGTCCTGTCCAACGGCCTGTGCAGCCTGAAGCAGGGCGAGAACCGCGCCTGCATGGCCGTGCGCATGGTCTTCGACAAGGACGGCAGGAAGACCGGGCACAAGTTCACGCGCGGCCTGATGCGCAGCCACGCCAAGCTGTCCTACGAACAGGCGCAGTCCGCCATCGACGGCCTGCTGGACGACGCCACCGGGCCGATCATGGAGGCGATCCTCTATCCGCTGTGGAACGCCTATCGCACCATGCTGAAGGGCCGCGAGCGCCGCAGCCCTCTGGCTATCGAAAGCCCCGAGCGCCGCATCATCATGTCGCCCGACGGCGGCATCGCCGGCATCGAGCCGCGCAAGTCGCTGGAAGCTCACCGCCTGATCGAAGAAATGATGATCCAGGCCAACGTCTGCGCCGCCGAGACGCTGGAGAAGACGCACACGCCGCTGATCTATCGCGTCCACGACACGCCCAGCCAGGAGAAAATCTTCAACCTGGCCGACTTCCTGCACACCATCGGCAAGCCGTGGAACAAGGGCGAGGCGCCGAACACCAAGCGCTTCAACAAGCTGCTGGAAGAGACCCGCGACACCCCGCACGCCGAGGTCGTCAACGAAGTCGTCCTGCGCACCCAGATGCAGGCCATCTACTCGCCGGACAATGTAGGCCACTTCGGTCTGCACCTGGACCGCTACGCCCACTTCACCTCGCCCATCCGGCGCTATTCGGACCTGATCGTCCATCGCGGGCTGATCCGGGGGCTGAAACTGGGGTCGGACGGCCTGACCGACCGCGAGATCGCCGAACTGGGCGGCATCGCCGAACACGTCACCGAGACGGAGCGCCGCTCCATGGCGGCCGAGCGCGACGCCATGGACCGCTACATCGCCGCCTTCCTTGAAGAGCACGTCGGCGCGACCTTCAGCGGACGGATCACCGGCGTGACCCGCTTCGGCCTGTTCATCCGGCTGGACGAGACGGGCGCAGACGGTCTGGTCCCGGTCTCGACGCTCGGCGACGAATATTTCACCCACGACGACCGCGCCCATGCCCTGGTGGGAGAGCGCAGCGGCAAGCGCTTCCCGCTGGGCCGCCGGGTCGAGGTGCGGTTGATGGAGGCCACGCCCGTCACCGGCGGTCTGGTGCTGGAGATGCTGTCCGAACCAGACCCGCGGGACCCCAACGCCCCGGCCCCGCGCTATGGGATGCGCGGAAGAGGCGGCGACGGCCCGCCCAAGCGTGGGAAAGGCCGTCCGGGCGGTCCCAAGCCCCGCAACGGCGCCAAGCCCTCCGGCGGCCTGAAGGGCGTCAGAAAGGGCAAGCGACGGTGAGGAATATCACGTCCCTTCTCCCCTCGAGGGAGAAGGTGGGCGCCGAAGGTGCTCGGATGAGGGGGCTGTATCCGCACGCAAGACGACAGACGTTGAGGGCGCGGCAAGCGTCCCCCTCATCCGTCTCGCTGCGCGAGCCACCTTCTCCCCCGGCGGGGAGAAGGCAGGAGTTTTTGCCATGACCCCCACCCCCTTCGACGCAGCCCAGGACCTCGCCGATGCGCCGCGCACCGGGGGCGCCCAGCGCCCCAAGGACGCCGCCACCCTGATCCTGACGCGCGACGCCAAGCGCCCCGAGGTGCTGATGGGCCGACGCGCGCCGGGCCATGTCTTCATGGCCTCGAAGTGGGTGTTTCCGGGCGGACGCATCGAGCGCGCCGACTTCACCGCCGCGTCGAAAGGCCCCCTGTCGCCCGACGCTGCGCGCCGGCTGGAGACGGAAATGCCTGCCCGCCGCGCCCGCGCCCTGGCCCTGGCGGCCGTGCGCGAGACCTTTGAAGAGACGGGGCTGATCCTGGGCCGAGCCGCGCCCGCCGCCTCAGTCGCCGGGCCGTGGCGGGAGTATCGTCAGGCGGGCGCCCTGCCCGATCTGTCGGTGCTGTCCTATGTGGCGCGGGCCATCACCCCGCCGGGCCGACCGCGCCGTTTCGACGCGCGCTTCTTCATGGCCCCGGTCGAGGCTCTGCGCGATCCGGACCGTATCGAAGGCTCGGGCGAACTGGACGAGATCGCCTGGATTCCTCTGGACGAGGCGCAGAACCTCGACCTGCCCGCCATCACCCGCTTCGTGCTGGGTGAGGTGGCCGAGCGGCTGGAGACGCCTCAGCGCCCCCTGCCCTTCGTGCACATGGTGCGCGGCCGCCACGTCATCGACCATCAGGACTGACGCGGCGGCCTTAAGGTCTTATTCGGCGACCGGCTTCGTCAGGTCGAAATCAACCTGGAAGTGGCGGTTCGGGCGGCGCAGTTCATAGGTGAAGGTCTTGTCGGGATGGACCTCCATCGCCCAGACGTTGGTCGTCGAGACCGAGGCGTCGTTGGCGTTGAACAGGTCGATGGATTCCTGATCGACCGGGAACTCCTGACGCTCTGCCGTGCCTTCGTTCGCCGTGTCGCCGCCGTACCAGTGCAGCGGATCGGTCTTGCCGTCCGGCTGGCGGTGATCGTGTTTCAGGCGCAGGCCCGAATCGGTGCGGGTCACCACCCAGGTGCGCGAGCGGTCTTCGCCGACCCAGAAGGGGATGCGAATCTCGTCCGCCGAGCAGTCGCGCACGTGCATCAGCAGGCGTTTGCCGGCGAAGTCGGAATCGGCGGCCTCGTTGGTGACGACCTTGCCCTCGAATCGCTGGCCGCACAGGGCGGTCAGATTGGCGAAGAAGGCGTCCTGCGCCGTGGCTGGAGCCTCAGCAGTCGCAGCCGCCGGTGCGGCAGGCTCGGACGAGCAGGCGGAAAGGGCCAGACCGGCGGCGATAACGGCGGCGGACAGGGCGTGGGCGGGCTTGAAGCAGGGCTTTTTCATGGCGAAACACTAGCGTCTGTATGGCCAGGCTCAACGCGACATCGAAGCCGTTGACTTTGAGCCCGTCCTGAGTATGTTCCGCGCCTCTTATTTCAAGCGGCTTTCGCCGTCGCAGAGGTTAATTCCGATGGCCAAACCGGCTTCCATCAAGATCCGCCTGAACTCCACCGCCGACACCGGCTTCTTCTACGTCACCAAGAAGAACGCCCGTACGATGACCGAGAAGATGGTCGTCAAGAAGTACGACCCGGTCGTCCGCAAGCACGTCGAGTTCAAGGAAGGCAAGATCAAGTAAGGGTCTCGCCCTCCGCTTGAATCTGCAGGAATCGAAACGCCCGGTCGCAGGACCGGGCGTTTTTCTTTGACCGTTTATCGGGGGAGCGCCGCGTCAGGCGGCGCGGGCGACGACGCGGTTGCGCCCCTGAGCCTTGGCCTCATAGACGCCCTCGTCCGCCCGCTTGAGCAGGGCCTCGGGCGTGTCCTCCATGCCCAGGCTGGCCGCCACGCCGACCGAAACAGTCACGCCCAGCACATCGCCTCCGCTGATACGGAAGGGGGCCGCCCCCACGTCGCGGCGAATACGTTCGGCGATGCGATGGGCGTCTTCCAGCGTCGTGCCCGGCATGACCACCACGAACTCCTCGCCGCCGAAACGACAGGGCAGATCGACCGCACGCACATTGGTCGCCAGCCGCACCGAAAACTCGCGCAGCACCTCGTCGCCGACGTCATGACCAAAGGTGTCGTTCACGGCCTTGAAATGGTCGATGTCCAGCACCAGCACCGCCACCGGGTCCCCGCCCCGCGCGGCGCGCGCGACAAGAGCCTGAAGCTGGCTGGTCATGTAACGACGATTGTGCAAGCCCGTCAGCGGGTCGGTGATCGCCATCTCCAGATTATGGTCCAGCTTGTCGCGCAGGAAGTCGCCGTACCGCTTGCGCTTCACCTGGGTGCGGACCCGCGCCGACATCTCTTCAGGATCGACGGGGCGGGCCAGGATGTCGTGCGCGCCCAGATCCAGCGCCTTCAGCAGACGCGGCCGATCATGGGTGTCGATCAGCGCCAGTATGGGAATGCGCCGCGTCATCTCCTTGGAGCGCAACTGGGCGATCAGGCGCAGGCCGTCGAAGCCTTCGGACGACACATTGACGATGACCAGATCGACCGGTCCCCGCGCCGCGTCCAGAGCGTCGGCCAGGGTGTCCGCAATCATCGGGCGATGCTCGATCGACAGCTCCCGCGCTATCATCTCGGCTTGAAGTTCATTGTCGTCGACGACCAGAACCCGACCGCCCGAGCCCTTCAGACGGCCGACGCCGCCTGCGTCCATGCCCAGACGGCGGCTGCTTTCCTCGCGTTCACGCAGCTCATCCATGACCATCTTCAGGCGCGTCAGGCTCTTGACCCGCGCCATCAGGATCACATCGTCCAGCGGCTTGGACAGGAAGTCGTCAGCGCCCGCTTCCAGTCCCCGGATGCGGTCATGACGCCCGTCGAGGGCCGTCACCAGCACCACCGGGATATGACGCGTCTCCTCGGCGGCCTTGAGCCTGCGGCAGGTCTCGAACCCGTCCATGCCGGGCATCATGACGTCCAGCAGGATCAGGTCGGGCTGTTCATCCCGGGCCATGCGCAGGCACGAGGCCCCGTCGCCGCAGGTCAGGGCGTCATAGTATTCAAGGGTCAGCTTGGCTTCGAGCAGACGGACATTCGCCTCTACGTCGTCGACCACCAGAATTCGCGCGCTCATCCCCTACCCCAGGTGCTTTCGCACCGTTTCAAGGAAGGAAATGACAGAGATCGGCTTGGAGATGTAGGCCTCGCAGCCCCCCTGACGAATCCGTTCCTCATCACCCTTCATGGCGAAGGCTGTAACGGCGATGACGGGTATATGGTTCAGCTCTTCATCATCCTTGAGCCATTTGGTCACCTCGAGCCCGGAAATCTCCGGCAGCTGGATATCCATCAGGATCAGATCAGGGCGATGCTCGCGCGCAATCGCCAGCGCCTGCAGCCCTTCGCGGGTCTGCAGCACTTCGTACCCCTGAGAATCGAGCAGATCATGAAAAAGCTTCATGTTCAGCTCGTTATCCTCGACGATGAGGATCTTCTTGGACATCCGCCACCCGGCCGTTGCGCCTCTTGTTCATTCGCTTTCGCGTCGGGCTGTTACGCCTTCTTGGGTGCACTGTGGGCGCGTCAGTCTTAAGTTGACGTGAAGCTGAGGAAACGGAGTTCCTGTTTGGCCATCACGGCCCTTTGCCGCGACTGTCTGTGGACCGGAGACCGCAAGGTCGTGCGGTGCCCGTCGTGCGCCTCGCGCCGGGTGATCGCCCACGACGAACTGAGCGATCTTCACATCGCCCACCTGGACTGCGACGCCTTCTACGCCTCGGTCGAAAAGCGCGATCGACCCGAACTGCGCGACAGGCCCGTGATCGTCGGCGGCGGCAAGCGCGGCGTGGTCTCCACCGCCTGCTATGTAGCGCGGCTGTACGGCGTCGGCTCGGCCATGCCGATGTTCAAGGCGCTGAAGGCCTGTCCGGACGCCGTGGTCATCAAGCCGGACTTCACCAAATACAAAGCCGAGAGCGCACGCATCTTCGGCGCCGTCCAGCGCCTGACGCCGCTGGTTCAGACCCTATCGCTGGACGAGGCCTGGATCGACCTGAAGGGCACAGAGCGGCTGAATGGCGGGCCGCCCGCCTTCCAGTTGGCGCGCCTGCAGAAATGGATCGAGGATGAGACGGGCTTGAGCGTCTCCATCGGCCTGACGCCCAATCGCTTCCTAGCCAAGATCGCGTCCGAACTGGACAAGCCGCGCGGCTTCTCCGTCATCGGCGCGGCCGAGGCGCAAGGCCTGCTGGCGCCGCGCCCCGTGACCACCCTGCCCGGCGTCGGGCCGGTGTTCGGGCGCACCCTGCGTTCGGACGGTTTCGCCACCATCGGCGATCTGGCCGCCGCTGACGTGAAGGATCTGATCCGGCGCTATGGCGAGACGGGCCTGCGGCTGCACGACCTCAGCCACGCCCGCGACAGCCGCCCGGTGAACCCCGACCACGACCGGCGCGGCATGAGCGCCGAGACCACCTTCAACGACGACCTGACTACCGCCGAGGCGCTGGAGGCCGAACTGTGGCCCCTGTGCGAGAAGCTGGCCTCAAAGGCCCGCCGCGACGGCGTGGCCAGCCGGGTCCTGGTGCTGAAACTGCGCAAGACGGACTTCAAGATCGTCACCCGCCGCATCACCCTGGCCGAGCCCGTGCAGACGGCGCGCGCCCTGTTCGCCGCCGGGCGCGACCTGCTGAAGGCGGAACTGGGCGTGCCCTATCGATTGATCGGCATCGGCATGGCCGATATCGCCGACGCCCAGGATGTCCCCGCCGGGTTGTTCGCCACCGCCGAAGCCCGCGCCCTGAAGACCGAGACCGCCATCGACGCCCTGCGCGACAAGTTTGGGGCAGGCGCTGTCGTCGCCGGGCGCGCTCTGAAACGTCCCAACGAACGCCCCGGATGACGCGGCCGCCGCGCCGCGCTAAACCCCTTTCACCCTTTTTAACGGAGTCGTCTCATGAGCATCCACGCCCGCATCGCTGAACTCGGCATCACTCTGCCCGAGCCCGCCAAGCCGGTGGCCAGCTACGTCTCCTACGTCCGCTCGGGCGAGCAGATCTTCATCTCGGGCCAACTGTCCAATGACGCCTCGGGCGGCATCAAGGGCACGGTCGGCGTGGATGTGACCCCGGAGCAGGCCGCCGAGGCCGCCCGCCTGTGCGGCGTCAACCTGCTGGCCCAGATCAACGCCGCCGTCGACGGCGACCTGGATCGCGTGGTCCGCATCGTCAAGCTGGGCGGCTTCGTTCAGGCCGGACCGGACTTCGAGGCCATCCCCGCGGTCATCAACGGCTGCTCGGACCTGATGGTCCAGGTCTTCGGCGACGCCGGCAAGCACTCGCGCTCGGCCGTCGGCGTCTACAAGCTGCCGCTCGGCTTCGCCGTCGAAGTGGACGCTGTCATCGAGGTGAAGTGACACCTGTGAACGTCAGCCTTCTCCCCTCGGGGGAGACGGTGGGCGGCGGAGCCGCTCGGATGAGGGGGACGCTGGCTTCGCCCTTATCCGCCGCCTGCGCGGACACCGCCCCCTCATCCGGCCCTGACGGGCCACCTTCTCCCCCGAGGGGAGAAGGGTAAAAGTGTCCGGCTTCACACTTCAGGTGCACGACAGGATCGCCGCGATAGGCCGGGACGCGTGGGACGCCTGTGCGGCCCCGACCGGCGATCCCTTCGTCTCCTATGACTTCCTTGACGCCTGCGAGGCGTCCGGCAGCGCCGTCCCGTCTGAAGGCTGGGCGGCGCGCCACCTGGCCCTGCACGATGAGGACGGCGCCGTGATCGGCGTCATGCCCCTTTATCTGAAGGGCCACAGCCAGGGCGAATACTTCTTCGACCACAGCTGGGCCGACGCCTATCAGCGCGCAGGCGGACGCTATTATCCCAAGCTGCTGGGGGCTGTGCCCTTCACCCCCGCGACGGGCCCGCGCTTCCTGAACGCGCCGGGAACGGACGCCGCCACGGTGCACGAGGCCTTGCTGCAAGGCGCATTGACGCTGACCGAGCGGCTGGGCGTCTCCTCGCTACACGTCAACTTCCCAAACGAGAGCGACTGGCGCGCCATGAGCGAGGCGGGCCTGCTGCCGCGCCGGGACATCCAGTTCATCTGGCGCAACGACGGCTATCAGAGCTTCGACGACTTCCTCGGCGCCCTGTCCTCCAGTCGGCGCAAGACCATCCGGCGCGAGCGGCGCGAGGCACAGGCCGGTCTCGATATCCGCGTCCTGACGGGCGTTGCAATCACGCAGGCGCATTGGGACGCCTTCTTCGCCTTCTACATGGACACCGGAGACCGAAAGTGGGGGCGGCCCTATCTGACGCGCGACTTCTTCGCCCGCGTGGGGGCGAGCATGGCCGACCGCATCGCCCTGGTCATGGCGTTCGAAGACGAGACGCCCGTGGCGGGGGCGCTGAACTTCATCGGACGGGACGCCCTATACGGCCGCCAATGGGGGACGCTGGTCGACCGGCCCTTCCTGCATTTCGAGCTGTGCTATTATCAGGCGCTCGAATTCGCCATCGCGCGAGGGCTGTCGCGGGTCGAGGCGGGGGCGCAGGGGGATCACAAGATCGCGCGCGGCTACCTGCCCTCCCCGGTCTATTCGGCGCATTTCATCGCCGATCCGGCGCTGCGCGATCCCGTCGCCCGCTATCTGGAGCAGGAACGCCCGGCTGTGGAGGCGGAGATGCACGCCATGACTGCGGAGCTGTCCCCCTATCGCCATCGCTGACATGCGGTCGCACCTGATAAAACGCCGGAACCTCGACCTTGGCTGCGCGCTTTGAGGGAGAGTTTCACTCCCCAACAGGTAAGAAGAATGGCTAATCAACGTATCGAAGGCGCTGTCGAAGAATTTGAAGGCAAGGCCCAGCGCGGCCTGGGTCGTCTGGCGGGCGACAGCAAGCTTCAGGTCGACGGCGCCATCAAGGAAGCCGGCGGCCGCGCCAAGAACGCCTATGGCCGCGTCATCGACGGCCTGGACGGCATGGTCGACAAGGCCCCGGCCGACCTGCGCGCGCCCGCTCGCAAGGGTCTGGACTTCGCCCGTGAAAAGCCTCTGCTGACGGTCGGCATCATCGCCGGCGCGGCAGCCGTGCTCAGCGCCCTGGGCCGCAAGCGCTAAGACGGGCGACTCCCGATATGAAAAAGGCCCGGACGGCGACGTCCGGGCCTTTCTCTTTGCGCCTGATCGAAATCAGGCGGTCTCTTCTTCAGCCTCCTTCACCGCTGCGCCCTTGGCCGGCGTGATGTCGAAGGCGATCTTGCCGTCCTTCAGCTCGACCTTGACGTGGCCGCCGCGGGTCAGGCGGCCGAACAGGATGTCGTCGGCCAGCGGCTTCTTGATGTGCTCCTGAATGACGCGGGCCAGGGGCCTTGCGCCATACAGTTCGTCGAAACCGTTCTTGGCCAGCCAGTCGGTCGCCTCGTCGGTCAGTTCGATGGTGATGTTGCGGTCCGCCAGCTGGGCTTCCAGCTGCAGCACGAACTTGGTCACGACCGAGCGGATCGTCTCGGCGCCCAGCGGCTTGAAGGCCACGATGGCGTCCAGACGGTTGCGGAACTCAGGCGCGAACAGGCGCTGGATGGCCTTTTCGTCCTCGCCCTCGACCTTGCCGCGGCCGAAGCCGATGGCCGCGCGCGCGTTATCGGCGGCGCCCGCGTTGGTGGTCATGATCAGGATGACGTTCCTGAAATCGACCTTCTTGCCCACGGCGTCGGTCAGCGTCCCGTTGTCCATCACCTGCAGCAGGATGTTGTAGACGTCAGGGTGCGCCTTCTCGATCTCGTCCAGCAACACGACAGAGTGCGGGTGCTGGTCAACGGCGTCGGTCAGCAGGCCGCCCTGATCATGGCCGACATAGCCCGGAGGCGCGCCGATCAGGCGGCTGACCGTGTGGCGCTCCATGTATTCGGACATATCGAAGCGCTGCATCTCGATGCCCAGCGTGGCGGCCAACTGCTTGGCCACTTCGGTCTTGCCGACGCCGGTCGGGCCGCTGAACAGGAAGGCGCCGATGGGCTTGTTCGGATCGCGCAGACCCGCCCGCGCCAGCTTCATCGCCGACGACACCTGGTCAATCGCCTGCTCCTGACCGAAGACGGCGCGCTTCAGATCGGTCTCCAGCTCGCGCAGAGATTCCGTGTCTGACTTCGACACCGACTTGGGCGGGATGCGGGCCATCTTGGCGATGACGGCCTCGACCTCCTTCTGGCCGATGACCTTTTTGCGCTTCGATTCCGGCAGCAGCATCTGCGACGCCCCCGCCTCGTCGATCACGTCGATGGCCTTGTCCGGCAGCTTGCGGTCGGTGATGTAGCGCGCCGACAGATCGACCGCCGTGCGGATGGCCGAGTCGGTGAAACGCAGCTTGTGGTGCGTCTCATAGGTCGTCTTCAGGCCCTTGAGGATCTTCACCGTGTCCTCGATCGTCGGCTCATTGACGTCGATCTTCTGGAAGCGGCGGACCAGGGCGCGGTCCTTCTCGAAGTGCTGGCGATATTCCTTGTAGGTGGTCGAGCCCATGCAGCGCAGGCTGCCGGACGCCAAGGCAGGCTTCAGCAGGTTCGACGCATCCATGGCCCCGCCCGAGGTCGCGCCCGCGCCGATCACCGTGTGGATCTCGTCGATGAACAGGACGGCGTTGTCGTGGCTCTCCAGTTCCTTGACGACCTGTTTCAGTCGTTCCTCGAAGTCGCCGCGATAGCGGGTGCCCGCCAGCAACGAGCCCATGTCGAGGCTGTAGATCGTCGCGTCTTTCAGAACTTCCGGCACCTCGCCGTTGACGATCTTGCGCGCCAGCCCTTCGGCGATGGCGGTCTTGCCGACGCCGGGGTCGCCGACCAGCAGCGGGTTGTTCTTGGTGCGACGGCACAGGATCTGGATCGAGCGCTCGACCTCGGCCTGACGCCCGATCAAGGGATCGATCTTGCCGTTGCGGGCCTTCTCGTTCAGGTCGATGCAATAGGCTTCCAGCGCCTCGCCGCCCTGTTTGACGACCGAGCCGTCCTCGGCCTCTTCGGGGCTGGCGCCGCGCACCGAGCGGGCTTCATTGGCCCCGGCCTTCTTGGCGATGCCGTGGGCGATGAAGTTGACCGCGTCGTAGCGCGTCATGTCCTGCTCCTGCAGGAAATAGGCGGCGTGGCTTTCGCGTTCGGAGAAGATGGCGACCAGGACGTTGGCGCCGGTCACTTCCTCGCGGCCGGACGACTGGACATGGATGACCGCGCGCTGGATCACGCGCTGGAAACCTGCGGTGGGCTTGGCGTCGTCGCCATCGGCCGTGGCCAGGGCGGCCAGGTCCGTGTCGACATAGGAGCCGAGCGCAGCCTTCAGCGCGCCCAGATCAACGTTGCAGGCCGTCATCACGGCCGAGGCGTCCGGATCGTCGATCAGGGCCAGCAGCAGGTGTTCAAGCGTGGCGTATTCGTGCCGACGCTCGTTGGCGTAGTGGACCGCGCGGTGCAGGGTCTCTTCGAGAGGACGGGAAAACGAAGGCATGGCAGGTTCCTCTCAGTCCTTTTCCATCGTGCATTGCAGGGGGTGCTGGTGGCGTCGCGCCGTCTCGACCACCTGGGCGACCTTGGTTTCGGCCACTTCGTAGGTGAAGACGCCGCAGACCCCGACGCCATGCTGGTGCACGTGCAGCATGATGCGGGTCGCGTCCTCGCGGCTCTTCTGGAAGAACCGCTCCAGCACGTAGATGACGAACTCCATGGGGGTGTAGTCGTCATTCAGGATCAGCACCCGATAGAGCGAGGGGCGCTGAAGTTTCGGCTTTGTCTCGGTGACGACGGCGGCGCCTGCGCCTCCGCCTTGTTCACCTGGCCGTCTGTTAGGCATTCGTGGTCCGTATTCGGGGAGTGTCGAGGGATCAGATAGGGAATGATGGCCTGATTTGTAGAGGCGTCCAGCCCCACAGACGCTCGCGCACGCCCAGTTGATGCCTGAACGTGAAAAGGCCCCGGCGTTTCCACCGGGGCCCTTCCGAAGTTCTGGACCTGAAGGTCGCGCTTAGCGAGCGGCCTGGAACTGCTCGACGGCAGCCGAAACGCGCTCGTTGATCGGCTTGAAGCTGTCCTTGACCGAGGCGGTCATGGTCTCGGTCGCCTTGCCGAACTCGGCCAGATAGGCCTCGGCGGCCGACTTGGCCCAGTTGGTCTGCAGTTCGAACAGTTCCTGCATCGAGCGGGCCTGCGAGAACGACTGGGCGGCGGCGACGCCGTCTTCCCAGGACTTCTTGCTGTAGGCCATAGCCTGTTGTGACAGGGCCTCGGCGCCCTTCTGGGCGGCGGCGGCGGATTCCACCACGGCTTCCAGGTTCTTCTTGCCGTGCGCGTTGATCTCGCTCAGCGAGGCGACGGACTTGTCGACGCCTTCGCGGAACGCCTTGGCGCCGGCGGCCTGGATGGATTCTGCCTGAGCCTTGGCCTTGGCGGTGGTTTGTTCGACGGTCTTCTTCACGGTCTCAGCGGCGTCAGCCATGGGGAGTCTCCTGAAGCGAAAGGTTTCATGCGACAGGCGGAGCCCATCGCGACAACGGCGATATGGTGCACCTGCGAAAAGACTTCAAGTGAAATTTGTGCAACGCACAATATAATCGCTGATCACCTGACGCGGAGCCGCTCGATCACAAGTCTGTTGACGCGCCGTTAACCCTCTCGAAACCGGGCGAGCCGATGTTAGCGTTTGTAACGTGCGTGATCGCAGCCGTCTTCGCGCCACAGTGACGAGGCTAGTAGCTTGCCCATGAACGCCATCTTCCGCCGTCGTTTCCTGGCCGCCCTGGTCCTGGGGGGAATTGTCCTGACGCCAACGGTCGGCGTCGCCCCGCCGGAAGCCCAGTCGACCGACAGCCGATACGCCGCCATCGTGGTGGACGCCGCCTCGGGCGAGGTGCTGTTTTCGCGCTTCGCCGACGCCCGGCGCTTTCCGGCCTCCATCACCAAGGTCATGACCCTGTATCTGACGTTCGAGGCGCTGGAATCGGGCAAGGCCAAACTGGACGACAATCTGACCGTCTCGCCGCGCGCAGCCTCTCAGCCGCCGTCGAAGCTGGGCCTGGCGGCAGGCCAGACGATCAGCCTGGACGACGCCATGCGCGCCACCGCCGTCCGCAGCGCCAACGACATGGCCGTGGTCATCGCCGAACACATCGGCGGCTCCGAAGGCCGTTTCACCCAGATGATGACGGAAAAGGCTCGCGAGCTGGGAATGGAGCACACGCGCTTCACCACCGCCAACGGCCTTCCCGACACGCGCCAGGCGACCACGGCGCGCGACCTGTCGATCCTCAGCCGCGCGGTGATGCGCGACTATCCGCAATACTATCGCTACCTCGGCCTGCACGACTGGTTCTACAAGGGCCGCGACTACCGCAACACCAACGGCCTGCTGGCCACCGGGCGCGGCTATGACGGCATCAAGACCGGCTTCACCAACGCCTCGGGGTATAATCTGGCGGCGTCTTCGGTGCGCGACGGCAAGCGGATCATCACCATCGTCATGGGCGGGCGTTCGACTGCCAGCCGCAACGCCCACGTCGCCGAACTGATGGACACCGGCTTCGAGGTCCAGCGTCGCCGGGGTCAGGGAGAGAACATCCAACTGGCTCAGGCCTTCTTTGAACAGCGCGGCTATGGCGTCAGCAGCGATCCTGCGCCCGTCGCCTACGCCTCCCTGTCTGACGAGGATGGAGAAGGCGTCGGCTCCTCGACCGAAGTGGCCTATGTGTCCGGCCCGCCGCCGCGCAGCCTGCCGACCGAGGTGACGCCGCCGCCGTCGGCCCGCCGCGCCGAGAACCGCCCGCCCGAAAGCCTGACCGCCGCGCTGAACGGCGGATCAGCCGCAGCGCCTACGCCCCCTGCCCGCACGACCCGCAACCCGCCCGCCCGCGCCGCCGCCCCGGCCCCGGCCGGTCGCTGGACCGTCCAGGTCGGCGCCTTCCGCGAAGAGGCCGTGGCCCGCGACTGGCTGAACAACGTCAGCCGCCGCTTCTCCAACCAGTTCTCGAACGCCCAGCGTGACGTGCAGACGGCGAACGGCTGGTATCGCTCGCGCTTCACCGGCATGACCCAGCAGGCGGCCGAGGCCGCGTGCGAGGCCCTGTCGGAACGCCGCGTCACCTGCATGGTGGTTCGCCCCAGCTAGGCGAGGCGGAGCTAGCGTCCCTGCCCGTTGCGCCATCCCGGCTCCGCCAGACGCCGGGCGTAGTCGCGCACGCCGACGGGCCACGTCTCTGTTCGAGCGTCGAACGCCGTCCAGTCGCCTGCGAACAACATCCGCACGGCCTCTTCATAGTCCGGCAGGTCGCCCGCCACGGCCGTCATGAAGCGATAGGCCGCCTCGCGGCTGCGACGCATCCGGTCCGGTCCCTCCGCCTCGCGCAGGGCGGCTTCGACCAGTTTGCGCAGGGCCACCGACGCCCCGCCGGGCTGAGACGCCAGCCAATCCCAATGACGCGGCAACAGCGTCACCTCACGCGCCGTGACGCCCAGCTTCGGCCGCCCCGGCCCCCGCTTCTCAGGCCCCCGCTTCTCAGGCTCAGGCTGCGTCTGCTCCTGCGGCAGGCGCGCCAACACGGCCTGCAGGTCTCCGCGCAAATCCAGGTCAATCGGCCGGGCGTCCTCGTCTCTGAAAACGAGAACTGTCCGTCCAGCGTCATGTGCGGCCTTGGCCGCTGCGGCGACCTGCGCCAGGGGCCCTGCCGCAATCATCGTGTGGCCGTCAAAGGCCGTGCATAGAGTCATGATCCGTCCTCACTTGTTGAGGCAGGATTTACCCGGACAATATTATGCCGTCAATATTACCCGGATAAATTATCGGGCCCGATCAGCCATGCCTCCAAACAGAGCTCCGGCGATCCAGCTGACGACACCGGTGACGATGGCCGCCCCGATCCCCGCCCACAGGCCGTTGACGACGAAGCCGCCCAGGAACATGGCCGTCAGCCCGATCATGGCCGCGTTCACCACCAGCAGAAACAGGCCGAAGGTGACGATGGTCAGCGGCAGGGTCAGGATCACCATCAGCGGCCGCACGAAGGCGTTGACCACGCCCAGAATGACCGCCGCCGCGACCAGCGATCCGTTGGAAGTGAACTCCACCCCCGGCACCAGTTTGGCCGAAGCCCACAGGCCGATCGCCGTGACCACGGCCTGAACGATGAAACCCAGCATGACGCCTCCGTTGGTTGAACCTTGACCATATAAGCGCATATCGCGGCGATCCGCTCCGTGCGTCCATCAGGATCGCCTGCTAGGCTGGCCGCCCTATCCCGAAGGAGACCTCCATGAGCCTTCACGGCGCCTACGACCCGGATAACATCTTCGCCAAGATCCTGCGCGGCGACATGCCCAGCGTGAAGGTGTGGGAGGACGACGACGTCCTGGCCTTCATGGACGTGTTTCCCCAATCCGAGGGCCACGTCCTGATCGTGTCCAAGACCTCGACCGCCCGCAACATCCTGGAGATCGAGCCCGAGGCGCTGGCCAAGCTGACCGCCGCCGTGCAGCGCACCGCCCGCGCCGTCGAGAAGGCGCTGAAGCCTGAAGGCCTCAGCCTGATGCAGTTCAACGGCGACGCAGGCGGGCAGACGGTCTTCCACCTGCATTTCCACATCGTGCCGCGCTGGTCCGACCGCCCGATGAAGGGCCACGGCCACGCCCCGATGGCCGACGCCGAACAGCTGAAAACTCTGGCCGAGAAGATCGCCGCCGCGCTCGACTGAGCATCTCTTACAGCGGCCCTTTGAAGATGAAGAAGGCCCCGCCGGCGATCAGGGCGAACCCGATCAGGTGGTTCACCGTCAGCTTCTCGCCTAGATAGAGCACCGAGAAGATCGCGAAGACCAGCAGGGTGATCACCTCCTGCATGGTCTTCAGCTCGGCCGCCGAATAGACCTGATGGCCGATGCGATTGGCGGGCACGGCCAGCCAGTATTCGAAGAAGGCGATGCCCCAGCTGATCAGGACCACGATCCACAGCGGCTTGGCCCCGAATTTCAGATGGCCGTACCAGGCGAAGGTCATGAAGACGTTCGACAGGGCCAGCATGACGATGGGCGAGAGATAGGGCAGCGACGGCATTCAATCAGTGTGCTTGCGTCAAAGAGATTCCGCCAGCATAAGGCGGGCCACGCCGGTTTAGCTCAGCTGGTAGAGCAGCGGTTTTGTAAACCGAAGGTCGCGGGTTCGATTCCTGCAACCGGCACCACTCTCGCGGCCGCCTCCCCATGTCCGAGACGACCAACAAACTGGGTCACAGGATCCGAACGCGCGGCGCGCGCACCCGCCGCGCCCTGCTGGACGCCCTGCGCGCCCTGCTGAACACCAGACATCTGGGCGAGATCCGTTCCGCCGACGTGGCGATGGCCGCGGGCGTATCGGCGCCGACCTTCTACACCTACTTCGCCTCGGTCGAGGAAGGCCTGCAACTGCTGTGCGAAGAGGCGGGCGAGGACTTTCAGCGGTTGGCGGCCCACATTCACGCCGACTGGTCGGGCGACCGGGCCTTCGAGGCCGCGCGGGCCTATGTGCTTGAAGTGCTGAACCTCTGGAACGACCACGGGCCTGTGCTTCGCGTCGAGCATATGCTGGCCGACATGGGCGAGCCCGCCTTCGCCGAAAGCCGCATCCGGCGTCTGCGTCGCCTTCACCTGGCGCTGGAGCGTCGTATCGCCCAGGCGCACGCCAACGGCCTGCACCCCGAAGGCCTGAATCCTCGTCTGGCCTCCTATGAGACGGCGAACCTGGTGGAGTCCGTCGCCGCCGGTTTCGACCTGATGCGCCGCGCCGACACGCCCGAAGCCATCATCGAAACCACCGCCCATGTCGTGGTGAAGCTGACGACCGGCCGCTGACGACCGCCGCGAGCCTTGGACAAGCTGTCCATTGCGACGGCGCCTTCATGGGGTAAAGCATGACCGTTGGCCAAGGAGTGCGTCATGTCCCGTCTTTCGTCCTTCCCTTCGATCCGCAGCATGGCGGCCCCGGCTGCGGCGCTGAGCGCCGTCCTGATGCTGGCGGCCTGCGGCCAGAACGACGCCGCGCCCGCCGCCGACAGCGCGCCGCAAGCGCCCAAGACGCCGACGCCCACCGAAGCCGAAAAGATCGCCCTGCTGGCCGCCCTGCCCGCGCCGTATAACGAGGGAGACCTCGATAACGGCCGTCGCGCCTTCGCACGCTGCCGCTCGTGCCACACCATCACGCCGGGCGGGCCGAACATGACGGGGCCGAACCTCTATGGCGTCTTCGGCAGCAAGGCCGGGGCGAAGGAAAAGTACAGCTATTCCCACGCCCTGCGCACGGCGGACTTCACCTGGGACGCCGAGACGCTGGATCACTGGCTGCAGAACCCGCGCACCTTCCTGCCCGGCAACAAGATGAGCTTCGCGGGCCTGCCCGACGCCACGGACCGCCGCGACGTCATCGCCTTCCTGAAGGTCGAGACGGGGTTCAAGCCGCAGGGCGAGTAAGCCGGCGCAGATAAGCAAAAAGGGCGGCGGGCCATATGGTCCGCCGCCCTTATCATTTTCGAAGACCAGAGCGTCCTATTCCGCCGGGCTCATGTCCGGCTCGAGGCCCTCGCGCTTCTCCTGCGCCTCCCATTCCTCGATCTTCCGGGCGGTGTATTCCGGCGACTTGGTGAAACGCGCCAGCACGCCATAGATCACCGGCACCACGAACAGGGTCAGCACCGTGGCGAACATGGCGCCGGTGAAGATCACCACGCCGATGGTCTGACGGCTGCCCGCCCCCGCCCCTTGCCACAGCACCAGCGGCAAGGCGCCGAAGGCGGTGGCGATCGAGGTCATGATGATCGGGCGCAGACGCAAGCTGGAGGACTCGATGATGGCCTCGCGGATGGTCCGCCCCTGATCGCGCAGCTGGTTGGCGAACTCGACGATCAGAATGCCGTTCTTGGCTGCGACGCCGATCAGGATGATCAGGCCGATCTGGCTGTAGATGTTCAGGCTGGAGCCCGCCATCAGCAGGCCGAACAGCCCGCCCGCCGCCGCCAGAGGCACGGTCAGCATGATGACCGCCGGGGTGATCCAGCTCTCGAACTGGGCCGCCAGCACCAGGAAGACCAGCAGCAGGGCCAGGGCGAAGGCCCAGCCCACAGCGCTGCCCGCCTCCTGCTGGTCGCGGGCGGCGCCGCCCCAGCGGATGTTGGTCACGCCCTGCGGCTGCTTGGCGGCCTCGGTCATCAGGAACTGAACAGCGTCATCGATGGTCGTGCCGGGGTTCAGGTCGGCCTGCAGGGTGATGGCGCGCTGGCGATCCAGACGGCGACGATCAGGCGTGTCGCCCGAGGTCTTGGTCGTGACCACCGCCGACAGCGGCACCAGCTGCGCCGTGCCGGTCGAGACATACAGCGCCTCGAGGTCCGAAACCTCGCGGCGGCTGTCGCGGTCGGTCTGCAGGATGACGTCATATTCCTGGCCGCCCTTGATGTAGGTCGTGGCGCGGCGCGAACCGAACATGGTCTCCAGCGTGCGGCCGATCTGCTGTGACGACACGCCTAGCGCCGCCGCCTTCTGCGGATCGACGTCGACCAGCAGGCGCGGCGCGTTCGGTTCATAGTTCAAACGCGGGCGCGAGAAGCCTGGGTTCTCCTGCGCCGCCGCCAGGATGGGCTGCAGCCAGTTGTAGATGGCGCTGTATTCAGCGCCAGTGACGATCATCTCGATCGAGTTGGAGTTGCCGCCGCCGCGTTGGAAGGCGCCCGGCGTCGAGGCGTTGACCTGAGCGCCGGTCTGATTGCGCAGCTTGGCGTTCAGCTCCTGGGCGATCTGATCCGCCGAACGATCGCGCTCGGACCAGTCGGCCAGATTCAGGACCGCGCTGCCCGAACTGAAGCCCGAACCGCCGAAGCCCGGCGACGAGATCATGAAGTTGGCCGCCTCGCCGTTCTGGCGATATTCGGCCAGGATCGGTTCCAGCCCCAGCATGATCTCGCGCGTGTAATCAAAGCCCGTGCCTTCCGGCCCGGCGATGCGCAGGGTCACGCGGCCCCGGTCCTCGTTCGGCACCAGTTCATTAGGCAGATGCAGGAAGATGCCGGTCGCCCCCGCCGCCACCAGGACGATCAGGGCGGCCACGCCCCCGACCGCGACACGGCGGCCAAGCAGGGCGTCCAAAGACGCGGCGTAGGACCGCTTCAGCGCGTCCATGCCTGCATCCACGCGCCGAGCGACCCAGCCGCCGGTATGCGCCGGCTTCAGAATCTTCGACGCCAGCATCGGCGACAGGCTCAGCGCCAGGAAGGCCGAGAAGGCCACGGCCGCAGCAATAGCGGCCGCCAGTTCGACGAACAAACGCCCGACATAGCCGGGCAGGAACAGCAGCGGCGCGAACACCGACAACAGCACGACGGTCGTAGCTACGACGGCGAAGAAGACCTGACGCGCTCCGCGCTCGGCCGCGACCAGCGGCGGCTCGCCGTGATCCAGACGGCGCTGAATGTTCTCGACCACGACGATGGCGTCGTCGACCACCAGGCCGATCGCCAGCACCAGGGCCAGCAGGGTCAGCAAGTTCAGCGAGAAACCAAGCGGCGCCAGGACGATGAAGGTCGCAAGGAGGCAGATCGGAGCCACCACCGACGGAATGATCGCCGCCCGCAGACTGCCGAGAAAGATGAAGTTGACCAGGGCCACCAGAGCCATCGAGATGCCGATGGTCACCCACACTTCGTCAATGGCGTGGGAGGTGAAGACCGAGTTGTCGGAACCGACTTCCAGCGTCGTGCCGGGCGGCAGGCTGTGGCGCATCTCCTCCATCAGGGCGCGGGCGCCCTTGGAGATTTCCAGGTCGTTGGACTGGGCCTGGCGGGTGACGGCCAGACCGATCTGGTCCAGCCCATTGCCGCGGAACAGGCGCCGCGCCTCAGCCGGGGCTTCCTCGATCCGGGCGATGTCGCCCAGACGGGTGACATAGGCGGCGTTTCCGATCAGGGCGCCGGTGACGCCGTTGGTCATGGCCGCCGACGCTGCGCCCAAGGTGCCGGACGCTTGCGCCCCCGTGGCGGTCGAGGCCGAGCCGCGCGTGCCGATCGGCAGTTGAGCGAAATCCGCCGGATCGGCGTAGTTGCGCGCCACGCGGACGGTATAGTCCTTCTGCGCCGACTCCAGCGAGCCCGCAGGCAGTTCGACGTTCTGATTGTTGAGGGCGGTCTCGACGTCGGTGACGGTCAGACCGCGCGCCGCCATCGCCCCCGCGTCCAGCCAGATGCGCATGGCGTAGCGCTGCTCGCCGAAGATATTGACCTGGGCCACGCCAGGCACGGTGGCGAAGCGGTCCACCAGATAGCGACGGGCGTAGTCGGTCAGTTCCAGACGATCCATCGTGGTGGACCGCAGGAACATGATCAGGATGGGCTGGCTGTCGGAATCGGCCTTGGCCACTTCGGGCGGATCCGCCTGATCCGGCAGACGGCCCAGCACGCGCGAGATGCGGTCGCGCACGTCGTTGGCGGCGTCGTCGATATTGCGATCCAGCGAAAACTCGATGTTGACGTTGGACCGGCCGTCGCGACTGGTCGAATTGATGCGTTTGACGCCCTGAATCCCGGCGATCTGCTGTTCGATCGGCTCGGTGATCCGGCTCTCGATCACCTCAGCCGAGGCGCCGGCGTAGCTGGTGCTGACCGAGACGATCGGCGGGTCCACGTCCGGCAGTTCGCGCACCGGCAGGAAGAAGAAGGCCGCCAGGCCGATGACGCACAGGACGATCGCCGCCACCGCCGCAAAGACGGGGCGCCGGACCGAAACATCGGACAGCATCATGGGCGGGCCGCCTGCGTCGCGCGAGCGCCGCCCTTGGTCGGAGCGCGCCGTTGGGCGGCTTCACCCTCGACGCTGACAGGAGCGCCGGGCTGAATGCGGTTCAGGCCCGAGGCGACGATGTGGTCGTTGTTGGCCAGCCCCGAAACAATCTCGACATAGCCGCCCTCGACGGCGCCCGTCTGGACCTCGACACGCTGGGCGGTTGCGCCCGTCTCGCCGCGCGCGATGCGATAGACGAAGGCGCCCTGCCCTTCGTACTGAACGGCGGCCTCGGGCACGGCCAGGCTCTGGCGGCGGCCTTGATGAACGGCGACGCGCATCATCATTCCGGGGCGGATGCGGTTGCCGGGATTGGGGAATTCAGCGCGGGCGATGATAGCGCGGGTCTGTTCATTGACGCGCGTGTCCAGCAGGGCGATGCGACCGTTGAACTCTTCTCCGGGGAAGGCGTCCGTCGTCGCCGTCAGCGGCGCGCCCACCGGCAGCACGCCCAGATAGCGCTCCGGCAGGGGGAAATCGACGCGCACGCCGCTGATGTCGTCCAGAGTGGTGATGACCGAACCCGGCGAGATCAGGGTCCCCGGCGTCACCGAGGTCAGCCCCAGCACCCCGGCGAAGGGCGCGCGCAGGATGCGGTCGCCGCGACGGGACTCAGCCGCCGCCACGGCGGCCTGCGCCGTCTTCAGGGCGGTTTCCGCAGTCTCGGCCATGACGCGAGGCGCCACGCCGCGTTCGGCGAGAATGCGATAGCGGTCATACTCGCGCTGGGCGTTCTCCAACTGGGCGCGAGTGCGGATCAGATCTGCGTCTTCCTCGCGCGCCTGCAACTCGACCAGAGGCGTGCCCGCCGCCACGGCCTGGCCATCGGCGAACATGACCTGAGTCACCAACTGGGTCGTATTGGAGGTGATGTTGACCGAGCGACGCCCCCGCGCCACGCCCAGAACGCGGATCTGATCGGCAAACTCACGGCGTTGGGCCACGACCTCGGCGACCACCTGGCCCCGTCCGGCGCCGGGCCCGCGCGGACCCTTGCCATCGCCTGCGCCGCCGTCGCTGAAGGCGATCTTGAAGACCGCTGCGACGACCATCAGCCCCAACAGACAGGCCGCGCCGATAATGAAAAAGTGGCGTTTGAACACGCGACGCAGTCTCCCCGACAACAAGCGTTATCGCTTAACGGGTCATCGCCGTTACGCAAATAACGTATCTGTAACGAGACTACTCTCTGATTCCGTCGCGGAAATTCGCTTTAAAAGCGCCGCCAGATTCCGATTACGGGCCCCTGTCCCGCAGGAGTTTCACGGCCTGCGACCGCCGTTCGCCAACCGGCCTGCAGGCTCCAGTCGCCGAGTCGCCGCACGACCGAGCTTTCCAACGTCAGCCAGCGGGGCCCGCCGTCGTCCGCCGCTCCGGCATAGGCCTGACCCAACAGCAGCCAGTCCGGCGCGAGATACAGGCCTGCCGTCAGGTCCAGCCGCGTCTCGTCATTGAGGCCCGCGCGCCAGAGCCTCGCCGCCTGCGCCTCGATAAAGCCGCCCTGCCCGTTGGCTCCCAGGCCGCGCCCGGCCATCACGCGCGCCTCCCAGTCATGGTCGCCGGCTCCAGGCGGCGCATAGCCGGCGTTACGCCCCTCGCCGCCATGAGCGTAGCCGACATAGAGGGCCGCAGCGTTGCGCGTATCGCGATAGGCCTGCCAGCGCACGCCGATCTCAATCGGGCCGCGCCCCTGATAGTCGACGAAGGCGTCGCGCCCCTCCTGCCATTCGCTCTTCATCTGCAGGGTGAAACGGTCGTCCAGTCCATATTCGGCGAAGATGGAAAGAGCGCGGTCGAGGCGGTCGTGCGACAGGTCAACCCGCTCTCCGTCGGGCGAAAAGGCCTGATCCGCGCGGATGGTCTCATATTTGACGATCGCCTGCCCTTCTCCCTTGGGCAGGTTCCAGGCGCCCGCATGGGCGGGGCAGCCGACTGCAAGCCACGCCAGACTGACCAGAAGGCCGATCGGGCCGCGCCTCAATCCGCCCCCCAGCAGCCTCACGCGTCGTAGCCGGGCGATTTTCGCTGGAGCTGACGCAGGGCGCCGGGCCATGCCAGGGACGAGACAAAGCCGATGCCGCGCCCCTGCTCCTTGGTCTCAGCCTGAGCCGCATCCGGGGCGATCAGAACGTTGTCCCGCCCCGCCGAAAGGGCGGCGACCTGCTGGGCGCAGGCGCGTTCCAGAAAGAAGATGCCGACCCAGGCCTGCGCCGCCGTATTTCCGACCGCCATCGTGCCGTGATTGCGCAGCAGCATCAGCGACCTGTCGCCCAGGTCCGCGACCAGACGCTCGCGCTCGTCATGGTTCAGCGCCAGGCCTTCATAGCCGTGGTAGGCCACCTGATGCTGCAACAGGCAGGCGTTCTGGCTGATGGGCAGCAGGCCGTCCTTCTGGGCCGCCACCCCGACGCCGTTCACCGTGTGCAGGTGGATAACGAAATGCGCGTCCTCGCGCGCCGCATGGACGGCCGAGTGGATGGTGAAACCCGCCGGATTGATGAAGCTGTCAGTCTCTTGAACAATATTGCCGTCCAGATCGACCTTCACCAGACAAGAGGCTGTAATTTCGTCGAAATACCAGCCGTAGGGATTGATCAGAAAATGCGTTTCCGGCCCCGGAACACGGGCCGAGATATGGGTGAAGATCATGTCGTCCCACCCGTGCAGCGCCGCCAGCCGATACAGGGCCGCCAGTTCGACGCGCGTGCGCCACTCGTCTTCTGAAACCCGCCCCTTCAGCGAGGGCGCCCCGCTCATTCCATCCGCCATGATCACTCCCCTGATCAGCGTTCAGGTGAACGTCCCTCCGGCAGGCGTCGGCGTCAAGACGCAAGGCCCCGCTTTCCCAAGACTTCGTTAACCCTGTTTTCACAGCCCCTCTTCAAGGTGCCTTTCGCCTCAGGGGCAGGCATTTTTCCGCGAGGGCGACGTGGAACCTACCAATGTGACTCGCAACGGACCGCAGACGCACGGCGCCACGCCCGCCCCCCTGCCTTTGGACAGCCTTGAACAACTGGTCGACCTGGCGAAGGGACAACCGCCGGAGCGTCAGCATGGCCTGCTGATCGGCGTGGCGGACCTGTATCGCTCGACCGGAGGGCGTGATCGCGCGCCCCAGGCGCTCGGCGACGCCTTCATCGCCCTGGTCCGCGTGGTTGAGGCGGATATCCGTCAGGCCCTCTCGGAGCGACTGGCGGATGCGGATTGGGCGCCGGTCGCCCTGGTGCGGATGCTGGCGGCCGACGCCATAGAAATCGCCCGCCCGGTCATCGCCGCCAGCCCCCTGCTGCAGGACAACGACCTTTTGACCCTGCTGGCCGAGGCGTCGCTGGATCATCGCATCCAGGTCGCCCTGAGACCCGGCCTCGGCGCCGCCGTGGCCCGTGCCATCATCAGCGCCGACGACCCGACTGTGCTGACGGCCCTCGCCTCGAACCGCACGGCGGCGCTGTGTGTGGAAAGCATGAGCCGACTGGTCAGCCGGTCGCGGGAACTGGCCGCCCTGCGCGCGCCGCTGGCCCGCCACCCGCAGATGACGCCGGAACTGGGCACACGCCTGTATCAATGGGTGGGCGAGGCCCTGCGACAGGCCATCATGGAGCGCTTCACCCTCGATCCAGCGCGGCTGGCCGAGGCGGCGCAGGCCGTTGCACAGGAAACCGCGCCCGCCGATGTGGCCGCCGCCCGCCTGACAGCCAAGCTTCAGGCTTCAGACCAGCTTCGCCCCGCCACCCTGATCCGCGCCCTGCGCGAAGACCGGCTGGAGGTCTTCATCCATGCCCTGAGCCGCCTGGCCCGGCTGGACCTGGATCAGGTGCGACGCGCCCTGAGGGCCGACACCACCCGCCCGTTGTTGCTGGCCTGCAGCGCTGCGGGGCTGGATCGCGCCGCCTTCCCGGCGGTCCTGAGCGAGGTGCGGCGCATGAATAACGGCTTTCCGCATGATCCTGACGGCGGCGACTGGCGTCTGGCGCATCGTTCGGCGGCCCAGGCGGCCTCTGAATTCCAGTTGCTGATGGCGCCCGAGGACGGTCATCCCGTTTGACAGGCGGCCCCGGCTCCGCTTGCCTAGGCTGGTGAGCCAGCCTTTCCGCCCCACCGCCGTCACCTTCCTAGCCAGCGACCGGCCCGAGGCCGAAGAAGCGCGCCTGCGGCTAACGGAACGCTATGGATCCGTCCCCATAACCGAGGCCGAGGTGATCGTGGCCCTGGGCGGCGACGGCTTCATGCTGGAAACCCTGCACAACAATCTGCGATTACAGACGCCGGTTTACGGGATGAATCGCGGCTCGGTCGGCTTCCTGATGAACGATTATGAGGAAGACGACCTGCTGGATCGCTTGGTCCAGGCCGACCGCACCATGTTGCATCCCCTGCAGATGGACGCCTGGACCGAGAGCGGTCAGGTCCACAGCGGCCTGGCGATCAATGAGGTCTCCCTGCTGCGCCAGACGCGCCAGAGCGCAAAGCTGCGCATCAGCATCAACGACAAGGTGCGCCTTGAAGAACTGACCTGCGACGGCTGTCTCGTGGCGACGCCGGCCGGGTCGACCGCCTATAATCTGTCAGCACACGGCCCGATCATCCCTTTGGATGCGCCCAGCCTGGCCTTGACCCCGATCAGCGCCTTCCGCCCCCGGCGCTGGCGCGGCGCGCTGCTGTCGCATACGGCCCGCGTCCGCTTCGAGGTGCTGGAGGCCGATAAACGCCCCGTCAGCGCCACCGCCGACAACTTCGAGGTCCGGCGCGTCACACAGGTGGAGGTGCGCGAACGCCGCGACATCACCCTGACCATGCTGTTCGACGCGGGCCGCTCCTATGAGGAGCGTGTTATGGCTGAGCAGTTCTCTTCCTGAGCGTCATGATTTTTTAGAACTCTCGGGGCACATTGGATTTTACAGTTCAGGAGTCCGCCCGTGAGCAATTCGTCCAACGTCTTTCGTCCGCCCAACGCCCTGCGCGCCAAGGTGGGCGGCGGTTTCGGCGGCATCGACGCCAACGCCATCGCCAAGGCGGAAGAGGCGCTGAAAGCCATGTCGGCCCAGTTCGGTCAGTGGCTTCAGGACGAACTGACCAAGCTGGATCAGGCCCAGGCCGACATCCGCGCCAAGGGCTATACGGCCGAAACGGCCGAGGCGCTGTATTTCCGCGCCCATGACCTCAAGGGACTGGGCGCGACCTATCAGTATCCGCTGGTGACGCGCATCGCCGGGTCCCTGTGCCGGATACTGGACGACGTCGACAAGCGGATGCAGGCGCCCCTGCCCCTCGTGGACGCCCATATCGACGCTATCAAGGCCGTGGTGCGCGACGAAATCCAAACCGACGAACACCCGGTGGGGCGCGATCTGGCCGAGACGCTGGAAGCACGCGTGGCCGAGCATCTCGGCTGAGGCCTTAGTTTCCTAGATAATGAGGGGCGTTCGGTCGGACGCCCCTTTTTCTATGCCGCGCCGGCTGCTGCCTGCATCTCGGGCGCTGGCCGATCCAGCCGCTCCATCAGATAGGCCAGGTCTTCGCGGGCGGCGTCGGGACGCTGGCTGAGGAAGCGTTCCAGCATCCGCTGGCGGAACCGCTCGCCCGAGGTGTCGCCTCCCTCGGCCTGAAGCGCGCGCCAGGTGTCCACGCCCGCGCGAAACGCCTGGAACAGACGCGGCGGCATCCCCGCCCGGTCATACAGAGCCTTGAACCCCAGCGGCCCCGCATCGTGCACCATCAGCCAGGCGCGGTGATGCGGCGTCCCGGCCAGTTCGGCCAGGGCGTGCTCCAGCAACCCCATCTGCCCGCGCGCCAGCGCCCTCAGCAGCAGGGACGGCGTCAGCGCCTTGCGTCCATACAGGCGTGCGACGAAGGCAGGCAGGTCCGTCGCCGTCCGCGCCTGATCAATCAGATCGACGGTCGCCCGTTCGCGTGCAAAATCGGCGAACTGAATGGCGGTCTCCGGCGCCAGGGCGTGCTGGGTGATCAGATGCTCGCGCGCCGCATCTGCGGCCAACCCCACCAGGCGCTCAGTCACCGACAGCGGCAGAACCTGGCGATAGGCCAGAGCCGACACGACATCGGGCGCATGGCCGAAACGATCGACCACCACGCCGAGCGCGTCTTCGGACAGGTCGGCGTTATCATTGGCGGCCAGGGCCAGCACCGCCTCCTGCCGCCCCTCGGCGGCCAGAACGGTCGCCACATCGCGCGGCACCTGCGGACGCGAGGCCACAGCGGCCTGACGCAGCGCGCAACCGGCGCGGACGATCTCGATCAGATCGTCGTCGGAAAACACAGGCGAGCAGTTGATGACCGGCAGGGCCACGCTGTCCACATCGGCCGCCAGGCGGCGCGCCACATCGCGCGGCATCAGGCTTGAGGCCTTCAGCGTCACAGCCAGGGCGCGGCGCACCAGTTCAGCCGCATCGACGGCCAGCACTGTGAGAATCTTCTGCGCCGCCGCCCGTTCGGCCTCGTCCAGCGTCATTCGGTCGATGCTGCGCAACAGCTTGTGCGCCGCCGCCGCCCGATCGTCCTCGACGTCGGACTTGATCAGGCGCCGGATGTCGCTTTCCGTCAGGCGGGCCCGGTAGGCGGTCATGGATGAGGCTCAGGGCGGCGAAGAATCAATCGTCACCCATAGCGTTACATAGTTAAGGCCCCGTTAGGAATAACGGCCGAACAAAGGTCTTCAGACCGACCTGTCCGGCGGCGGTCCATAGGCGCCGCCGAAGCCTCCGCCCGTCCCCTGTCCGTCCTGCCCCAGCAGCAGGGCCAACAGCCCTTGATCCTGCTTCAGACGATCCAGTCGCGCGGCCAGCGCGCGTTCCTTGTCGCCCAGTTCGGGTCCAGCCTTGACGGCGCCGACGCCTGCGGCAGGCGCGACCTCGCCCGCCGTGCGCTGCAGATTGGCGTGCACCTCGGCCACCGATACGGCCCGCCCGTTGCGGTAGAAAATCGAGCGGTTGGCCGAAGCGGCTTCCGGGAACAGGGCCGCGGCGCTGGACTGGGGCCGCATCTGCATGGCCTCCATCAGCTTGGCCGCGCCCGCCGGGCCAAGGAAATGCGCGGCGTAAAGCTCGCCGCCGTTCGGCTCGCGCCCCGTGCGCCCACGCAGATAGGCGGCGTTGGAGGCCGTCAGTTCGCCCGCCATGGTCGAGGCCGCCTGTGGATCGAAGCGCAGGTCCAGCACCACATTGCGGGCCGAGCCCCTCACCTGCCAGCGCCCGTCGCCGCCTTGATAGATCAGGTCCGCATACTGGCCGTAGCCATGCTTGGCGCCGTGCCGCTTCACCGTGCCCAGCCAGGTCTGCTCGATGAACTGGAACAGACCCGAGGCCGAAGACGTCGGCGCCCGCGCATTGGGGTTCATCGCGCTTTCGCGACGCGCGGTCTTCATCAGAAAGTCGAAGTCCACGCCGGTCGAGGTCGAGGCGCGCCGAATGGCCGCCTCCACGCCGCCGGATGATGGAATCGCTTTCACGGTCATGTATGAACGGTCGCTAACCTAGGTAAACCAAACCTTAACGAAACAGCGTCGCCGTTAACAATTCGAAGCGCCACAATAAGGCCGCAAGCAAAGCGCGAACTTCGTTCCGTGGGGCGCTGGGGAGGGCCCGCGACAGGAGGCGCGTAAGTCATGATGATGCGTATCGCCGGGGGCCACGGCGTGGTCAGCCCCCTCGATTTCCAACAACGCCGGAAGCCGCTGTCCCCCTTGATGTGGGCGATGATCGGCGCCTCGGCCCTGGTCCACGTGGGCGCCGGAGTCTGGCTGTATCAGCAACGGTTTGAACTGGCCGACGCTCCGCCCGCGCCGACGGAGCCGCCGCCCACGATCGTCGATCTGATCCGGCCGCCCTTGCCGCCCAAGCCCCAGACGCCGCCCCAGGCCTCGCCCGCGCCGACGCCGCCGATCCACCGGCCGACGCAGGTCATGCCCAGCGATGTCGCGCCCCTGGAGGTCCCGGTCGCCCCCGTCGTCAGCCATGACGCCGGGCCAGCCATCAACATCACGGCGCCGGCAGCCGAACCTTCGACCGGCACGGCGGTCACGCCCGAACCGCCCAAGCCCATGCCGGTGATCACCCAGCCGGACTGGGTGCGAAAGCCGACAGCAGATCAGTTGATGCGGGCCTATCCGTCCGCCGCCGAAGCGCGCGGCATCGGCGGAGTGGCGGAGTTGTCCTGCCTGGTGCGGGTGGACGGCGGCCTGACCGGTTGTTCGGTCACGTCTGAGACGCCAGGCAATCAGGGCTTCGGCCGGGCGGCGCTCAGCCTGAGCCGCTACTTCCGTCTCAGCCCGCGCACCGTGGACGGTCAGGCGGTCGACGGCGCCCGCGTCACCATGGCGATTCGCTTCACCCCGCCGACGGACTAAAGGAACCGCGAAGGATGGAGGGCCGGCTCGGCGACGGGCCGGCCCTCTGTCGTATCGGCGACAACGGCCCCGATCAGAGGCCCCAGCAACCAGCCGTTGCGGCGCGGCCCCAGCGCGACATGCAGGCGCGGCGCAATCTGCCCCGCCATCGGCAGGCCGTCCGGCGTCGTTCCCCGCACCCCTGCGCGCCAGTCGATCGTCAGCGTGCGCGGCGCCTGCCCCAACGCCTTCCATGCCGCCGCCAGCATGGCTTCACAGCGCGCAGCGTCGGGGATCAAGGACCGCTCGCCCGGCTCCATCGTCGCCCCGATCACGCTGCCCTCGTCCATCGGCGCGACATAGGCGCCCGGGCCGCGCACCACATGGTCGACCAGTTTCTCCTTCACCAGACCGATCTGTCCGCGAATGGGGGTGATGCAGGCAACAGTCGCGCGCGCTGCGGGCGGCAGGCCGTCCAGAGCCGGATCGGCTCCGGTGGCCAGAATCAGATGCTCCGCGCGTAAGGCGCCCGCCGTCGTCTCGACCCGCCAGCCCTGCCCGTCCGGCGATGCACGCAGCGCCCGCGCCGCGATCACCGTCAGTCCCTGCGCCAGCGCCATCAGGGCTTGAGGCGGATCGACCTTGGCGTCCTCGCGCGTGGTCAGGCGAGCCGAGGCGTCGTCGTAGTCATGCTGAAAACCCAGCGCCGCCATCCGCGCCGCCAGTTCGGCGACGTTCCCCCCGCGCCACTCGGCCTGATCGCCATACAGGCGCACGCCTGTCGCTTCTGCGAAGGCGGGCCAAAGGTCGCGCGCTCGCCGCAGCACCTGCGCCGTTTCCGGCGACAGGCCGTCGATGGCGCATTCCATCGCGGGCGCGATCATACCCGCCGCCACGGCCGAGGCGTTGACGCCGCCAGGATCGACCACCGCCACGCGGCGTCCTTGTCGTCTCAACTCCGCCGCCACGCACAGGCCAAGAGCGCCCGCGCCGATAGCCACGGCGTCGAAGGAAGGTTCGGGAGAATTGAAAAGGGGCACGGGATGTCCTTCGACCTCCCGCGCCCCGATTTCAACCGTCGATAGAGGTCTTTTATTCAGCCGCCAGCTTGGCCGCGCGCGCCTCTTCCAGACGCTTGGTCAGGGCGGCGTGCTGGCCCCACAGGGCCTTGGGCAGGCGATCGCCGAACTTCTCGTAGAAGGCGGGGATCAGGGCGGCTTCTTCGGTCCAGACGTCGGCGTCGACGTCCAGCAGGATCTGCAGGTCGGCGTCGGTCAGCGTCAGGCCCGACAGGTCCAGCGCAGCCTTGGACGGCACGCGGCCGACCGGGGTGTCCACGGCCTCGGCCTGGCCTTCCAGACGCTCGATGATCCACTTAAGCACGCGGGCGTTATCGCCGAAGCCCGGCCACACGAACTTGCCGTCCTCGTTCTTGCGGAACCAGTTGACGAAGTAGAGACGCGGCAGCTTGGCCGCATCCGTCGTGCGCTGGGCCATCGACAGCCAATGGCCGAAATAATCGCCCATGTTGTAGCCGCAGAACGGCAGCATGGCGAAGGGGTCGCGGCGCAGTTCGCCGACCTTGTTCTCGGCGGCGGCGGTGCCTTCGGAGGCCACGGTCGAGCCCATGAAGACGCCGTGCTCCCAGTCATAGGCTTCCGTCACCAGCGGCACAGCCGAGGCGCGGCGGCCGCCGAACAGGATGGCGTCGATCGGCACGCCCGCAGGGTCTTCCCACTCAGGCGCGATCGACGGGCACTGACCGGCCCAGACGGCGAAGCGCGAGTTCGGGTGCGCGGCAGGCTCGCCCGATGCCGGATCGTGCGGCTGACCCTTCCAGTTGGTCAGGCCTTCCGGCGCTTCCTTGGTCAGGCCTTCCCACCAGACGTCGCCATCGGCAGTCAGGGCGACGTTGGTGAAGATGGTGTCGCGCGTCAGGGTTTCGAGCGCATTCTTGTTCGTGTTGCGGCTGGTGCCCGGCGCCACGCCGAAGAAGCCCGCTTCCGGGTTCACGGCGTACAGGCGGCCGTCTTCGCCGAAGCGCATCCAGGCGATGTCGTCGCCCACCGTCTCGGCCTTCCAGCCGTCCAGCGCCGGTTGCAGCATGGCCAGGTTGGTCTTGCCGCAGGCCGACGGGAAGGCGGCGGCCACATACTTCGACACGCCTTCGGGGCTGGTCAGCTTGAGGATCAGCATGTGCTCGGCCAGCCACCCCTCGTCGCGGGCCATGATCGAGGCGATGCGCAGGGCGTAGCACTTCTTGCCCAGCAGGGCGTTGCCGCCGTAGCCGGAGCCGTAGGACCAGATTTCGCGGGTTTCGGGGAAGTGGACGATCCACTTGTCGTCATTGCACGGCCAGGCCACGTCGGCCTGACCTTCGGCCAGCGGCGCGCCCAGCGTGTGAACGGCGGGAACGAAGACGCCGTCGGCGCCCAGCATGTCCAGCGCGCCCTTGCCCATGCGGGTCATGACGCCCATCGAAACGGCGACATAACCGCTGTCGGTGATCTCGACGCCCAGGGCGGAGATCTTGGAGCCCAGCGGCCCCATGCAGAACGGAACGACATACATCGTCCGGCCCTTCATGCAGCCGTCGAACAGGCCGTCCAGACGGGCGCGCATCTCAACCGGGTCGGACCAGTTGTTGGTCGGGCCGGCGTCGGCTTCGTCCTGCGAGCAGATGAAGGTGCGGCTTTCGACGCGGGCCACGTCCTTGGGGTCCGAGGCGGCGTAATAACAGCCGGGGCGCTTGGCCTGATCCAGTTCCTTCAGCGTGCCCTTGGCGATCAGGTCGGCCACGATGGCCGACTTCTCGGCGTCCGAGCCGTCGCACCAGTGAACACGGTCCGGCTTGGTCAGGGCGGCGATCTGCTCCACCCAGGCGACGAGGCCCTTGTGTTCGGTCGGCGCCGGAAGGAGTCCGGGAATCGATTGCGTCACGTCTTGCTCTCCTGAAGCTGCGCGCGCCGATCTGTCGTCGCCGTCACGCAATAAGCTGATCACGCTGTGTTACGCGGGCAATGAACCCGACGGGACATAAGGTCAACCGCTGCACGTTTCATTCCCCCGTTATCCGGGCCAGGCCGCCCGCGCGCACAATTAAATCGTCAGAGCGCGCCCCAAGGGCTATCTCCTTCGGCGTGAAGATGATGGATTCTGCAGTATCGACATCGGCCGGCGCCCCTGACGCGCTGATTTCGCCGGCAGCTGAACGCAACAGCGCGGCCATACTCGAAGTTCTGCGCGCCCATCTGCCTGCTCGCGGCCGGGTGCTGGAGATAGCCGCCGGATCGGGTCAGCACGCCGTCGCCTTCGCCGCCGCCCTGCCCGGCCTGGACTGGACGCCCAGCGACCCCAGCCCGCAGGCCCGCGCCAGCATCGAGGCGTGGCGGACGCATACAGGCGTCGCAAACCTGCGCCCTGCACAGGCCGTCGACATGCTGGACGACGCCAACTGGCCGTCGGAGCCCCTGAACGCCATCGTCTGCATCAACATGATCCACATCAGCCCGTGGACGGCGGCCGAAGGCCTGATGCAACTGGCCGAGCGGTCGCTGATGCGCCCCGGCGGCCTGCTGTACCTCTACGGCCCCTATCGCGAAGCGGAGGTACCGCTGGCCCCGTCCAACGCCGCCTTCGACGACAGCCTGAAGGCGCGGGACCCGGCATGGGGCCTGCGCGACCGGGGCGAGATCGAAACGCTCGCCCGGTCGCATGGCCTGGCCCTGACGCTGCGGCGAGCCATGCCCGCCAACAACCTGAGCCTGATCTTCCGCCGGATTTAGATGGCGGCGACCACGGCCGTCAGTTCGGCGCGGTCGTTCAGCAGGGCGACCTTGCCGTCGCGGAAGGCGGCGCCCGGCGCATCGGCCGCTTCGCCGAAGATTTCGGCCGTCAGGGCCACGCCGTCGGCGAACGCCAGAACCGGCAGCCCCTGCGCCTTGGCCAGATTCACCAGCGCCTTGACCTGGACCAGTCCAGCCTCGTCCGCCATGCCGCCGGGAACCACCACGCCCTGAACCCGGCCGCCGGTGATGTCGTCGGCCGTCGCCGTGGCCAGAACCGTCAAGCCGCCCGAAACCAGACTGCCCTCGCCGGTCGAGATCGGAGCCAGCGACACGCCTTCAAAGCGCAGGGCGGTCTCCATGTCGCCCAGTTCGCCGAAATCCATGCCCTTGCGCATGATCAGGCCGAAGCGCAGGCGGGTCGGCGCGGGGCGGTTGCCGTATTGGCGGGAACGAGGGGCGGTCGCGGTCTTGCGTTGAGCGTACAAAACGTCTCCTTCGAAGGTTATCGATCAATATTCGCGGACAGTTCCTAAAAACCGTCGCGCCCTGCGTGTCGAAATTCGGTCAGACACGGCAAACGTCGCGATCCGAATCGATCGGAGGCGAACGTATCAAAATCATCAGGGTGACTGCTGATATAGGCTTATGATGCTCAAGGTCAACTTGGCGACGAAAACGTGACCTGAAACCAATGCGTGAAAAATCTGAACCCTGGCGCGCGGCAGCCAGCCTTGCCTGAACGCGCAGCCCCGCCCTACACAGCCGATCGCATCGCAGAGAGTCAGTCAGCTCATGGCCTTCGTCCGCACCTATGACGGCGCAGAACCCGTCCGCATCAACAAATGGCTGGGCCAGACCGGCGTCTGCTCGCGCCGCGAGGCCGAGGGGCTGATCGCCGAGGGACTGGTCAGCATCGACGGCGAGGTGGTGCGCGACGCGGGCCGCAAGATCGAACCAGGCCAGACCCTGACCCTGAACGACAAGGGCGAAGCGGCGCTGGCGGCGGGCGTCGCCATCCTGCTGCACAAGCCGGTCGGCTATGTCTCGGGCCAGCCCGAGCCGGGCAAGATTCCCGCCGCGCGCCTGCTGACCACGGCCAACCGGGTCGGCGACGGCGAGACGCCCGCCCGCGACGCCTCCCTGCCCCCGGTCGGGCGGCTGGACGAGGATTCGCGCGGCCTGCTGCTGCTGTCGTCGGACGGGGTCGTAGCCAAGGCGGTGATCGGCCCACAGTCCGACCTCGACAAGGAATATCTGGTCCGCGTCGCCGGCGCCGTGACCGAAGCAAAGCTGTCCAAGCTGCGCCACGGGCTGGAGTTGGACGGCCGCCAGTTGAAGCCAGCCCGCGTCACCCAGATGGAGCCCCAGCGCCTGCGATTCCTGCTGCGCGAAGGCCGCAACCGCCAGATCCGCCGCATGTGCGAACTGGTCGGGCTGGAGGTCGTCGACCTCTATCGCATCCGCATCGGTCCGGTGAAGCTGGGCGACCTGCCCGAAGGCCGCTGGCGGATGCTGACGGCCGACGAGCGCGCGGCTCTGCTGAAGGGCTGATCCCTAAACCCCCGCTTATCCCCGCGGAGGCGGGGACCCAGTGCTTTGACAGCAGGTGGTCAGCGGCTCGTTTCGTAAGCGCCCTTAAAGCTGCCCTTCGAGCGCGAGGCTCTTACCGGGTCCCCGCCTCCGCGGGGATGAGCGGTAGAAAAAGGTCAGCGCAACGCTTCAAACCACCGCTGCAGCAAGGTCGCTTCGGCGCGTTGAGCAGCGGTGCGGGCAGCCGCCTCCTCGTCCACGCCCCAACGCTCCTCAGTAAAGGCTTCGTCCAGACGCGACAGGTCCAGCGCCGCCTCGCCCGCCAGCGCCCCGCGCTGCACGGCCAGCCCCAGCACCGCCGACCCGAACAGCGGCACGGCCGTCGCCAGCCCGGTCAGGGCGAAGTCGTCCATCTCAAGCGCCAACGCCTCGACCCGCGCCAGAGCCTGCGGAGCCTGCGGGCGGTGGATGATGCCCTCTACCGTATGCAGTTCGACGCCCAGCTCACGCGCGGCCCAGTCGCGCCACGGGCCCCACTCCGTCTGCTGGCGCTCGATCAGCCCCGACGGCGTCTCGGCCAGATAGCAGAGCACGTCCGACCCGGCGTAACGCGCGATCTCTTCAGCCACAGGTCCGCGAGTCTGGCTGACCCGGTCAATGGCGGTCGAGGCCAGGCGGGTGGCGGGCATGGTGGCGGGCATCAGATGCTCGCCCTGTGCGTTCCATTCGTCCGCCACCAGCCGCGCGGCGGCCTCGGTCGGCAGGACGATGGCGTTTCCGGCAGGCGTCTTGGGCGCACGACCGTCCAGCAAGACGATCCAGCCGCCGTCGCGGGCCTCGACCCCGGCGCTCTTCCAGAAGCGCTTGATGCGCTCCTCGGATTCTCGAAAGCCCTTCTGGGCGGCGACGTTGGGGTCCAGCGAGGGAATATGGGTCATGACGGACTTCTAGGCGAACAGCTTGGTCGAGGCGAACCGGTCCAACGCCGCCTCCAGGTCAGGAAAATCAGCGGCGATGTGCAGCGCGCCTGCCGCGGCCTGCTCCTCAACCGTATGGAAGCCCCAGCCGACCCCCAGCGGGTGCACCCCCGCCGCCACGGCCATCGCGATGTCGTGGCTGGTGTCGCCGATCATGGTCGTAGAGGCCGCATCCGCGCCGCAGGCGGTCATGGCGGCGCGCAGCATGGCCGGGTCCGGCTTGCCCGGCCCGTCCTCGGCGCAGTGGCTGGACAGGAAAAGGTCGCTCCACTCGGGCCGCGCCAGGTTGCGGGCCACCCCGCGCCGATTCTGCCCCGTCGCCAGCGACAACCGCCAGCCGTCGCGCTTCAACCGCCGCAACGTGTCCATCACGCCGGGATAGAGCGGCTCTTCATGGCCCGTCTCGTACATGGCGCGGAAGCTGGCCTGAAAGGCGGCGACGAAATCCGCCAGCTCAGCGTCCGTCAGCGACGGCTCAAGCACATGCAGGGCGTGATGCAGGCTGAGGCCAACGATCTGACGCACCCGGTCATATTCCGGCTCGGGCAGACCCAGAACCTGCGCCGCCTCGCAGGCCGCGCGATAGATGGAGGCGCGGCTGTCGACCAGCGTGCCGTCGATATCGAAAACGGCGAGCGGCCTCATCGCATCCGCCGGACGCCCTCGAAGGGATCCTCGTCCGCCTCGTCCTCGGAGAAACCGAAGTGGTTGAAGCCGGCCTTCATCTCGGGGCTGAGCGGAGCCTCGACGATCAGCTTGCCGCCGCCGGGGTGGTCCAGCTCGATGCGGCGGGCGTGAAGCTGCAGCTTCAGCGGGCCGGACAGTTCGCGGGACCTGTCGTCGCCGTATTTCGGGTCGCCCAAGATCGGGTGGCCGATGGCCGCCATATGGGCGCGCAGTTGGTGCGTGCGGCCGGTGAAGGGGCGCAGCGCCATCCAGGCGGCGCGGTGGGCGGCGCGGCTGATGGTGGCGAAGGCCGTTTCGGCCGGTTCGCCCTTGGGGTCCTTGGGCTCGGCCGGGCGCATCATCTCGAAGTCGTTGATGCCCGTCTTCTTCAGAGCCATGTCGATCTGGCCCGCCGAAGGCTTGGGGTTGCCGATGACGATGGCCCAGTAAGTCTTTTTCGCCTGACGACGGGCGAAGGCGCCCGCCAGACGCTTGGCCGCCTCCGGTCCCTTGCCCAGCAGCAGGACGCCCGAGGTGTCGCGGTCCAGACGGTGAACCAGACGCGGCCGGTCCATCCCCTCACCCCAGGCCGACAGCAGGCGATCGACGTGCTTGGTCGTCTTGGTGCCGCCCTGCACGGCCAGACCGTGCGGCTTGTTCAGGGCGATGACCATGTGATCTTCATAAAGCACCAGCGACTTGGCGTAGGCGATGTCGCGCTCGGTCAGTTCATGCAGGTCGCCGGGCTTGCGAGGATTGGCGTCCGGCAGCGGCGGCACGCGCACAGCGGCGCCAGCGGTCAGGCGATCCTGCGGCTTAACGCGCGAACCGTCGACGCGGATCTGGCCGCTGCGGGCCATCTTCTCGACCTGGATATGGGTCAGGTGCGGCCAGCGTCGCTTGAACCAGCGATCCAAGCGGATGTCGTCTTCATCCTCGGCGACATAGAGGGTCTGGACTTCGCGGCTCATGCGCCCACTCCGGTAAACAGTTTGCGCGCGATCATCAGGCCGACGAACAGGGCGGCGATGGCGAGAACCACCGAACCCGCCGCATAAACCAAAGCCGGGACGATTTCACGGCGTTCGATCATCAGGGCCGTTTCCAGTGAAAAGGCGGAAAAGGTCGTGAAGCCGCCCAACACGCCGACGGCGGCGAACAGGCGAATGCTCTCCTGTCCGGCCCCCGCCTTAAGCGCCAGCCAGCCGGCCAGCAGTCCCATCAGCAGGCCGCCCACGACATTGACGGTCAGCGTCGCCCACGGCCAGGCCGCGCCCGGCGCCAGGCGACCTGCCGCCAGGCCCAGACCATAGCGCGCCATCGCCCCCAGGCCGCCGCCGATCGCCACCAGCAAGAAACGTGTCATGCTGGCGGCATATACTGTTCCGACCCCATTTGCGAAGGCCGCCATGCACGACCTTGTCCTCGCCATCCTGCATCACCTGCTGTTCCTGGGCCTGATCGTCATGCTGGCGTCGGAGCTGGCGCTGCTGCGGACGCCGGAACCGCCGGTGAGGCGACTGGCCGGACTGGACGCGGGCTATGGGGTCACGGCCCTGCTGATCGTGCTGGGCGGGGTCGGGCGGGTGATGGGCGGCAAGGGCTGGGCCTTCTATGAAGCCAACCCCTTCTTCTGGGCCAAGATCGCTACCTTCGCCCTGATCGGCCTGATCTCGATCCGGCCGACGTTGCTGATCCTGAAATGGCGCAAGGCAGGGAAGACCGCCCCCGGCTATATTCCACCACAGGCCGAACTGACCGCCGCCCGGCGCGCGATCGGGCTGGAGATTCTGCTGCTGATCCCGCTGCTGGCCTTCGCGGCCGCGATGGCGCGCTGGCCCTTCTAGGACTTACAGGCGCGGACGAATGGCGTCCTGCACCCCGCGCGCGTCATAGGCTTCCCGGCGATCCGGGCGCTGGCCGCGCCCCATAACGACCTCCAGCGTCGTCGAGGTCGGCTGTGGTCCGCTGAGGTCGAAGCCGAGGCCCACGCCGACGCCCGAGGTCGACCATCCGCCGTAACGGCCGGAACTGGCGCCCACCGACACGCTGGGACGCACGCCGCCCGCGCTGTCGGGACGACCGTCGATCCAGCGCTGCGTCACCTCGAACCAGTCGTAGCCCTGCTCGACCGTCAGTTGGGCGGCGCGGAACAGGGCCATGTCCGCCACCGGACCGGGCGCGCCCACGCCCTTGTAAGTCACGCGAAAGCGGTCGCGCTCGATCTGTTGTTCGGAATAGCCCTGCCCGTTCGGCCCCATCTGCTGGCCATAGGGCGCCAGGCTGGCGCAGGCGGTCAAGGCCAGGGCCGAGGCGGCGATCGTGACGATGGCAAGGCGTTTCATGCGCGTGTCTCCCACGCCCGAACAGCGCGCGGGCGAGCCGGATTGTTCCGCCGCGAAGCTGAACAGGGGATGAAGCGCCTAAAGGCCCCCTGCGTCGCGCAGGGCGACGAAATCTTCCGGCTCCGGCGCTTCGACCGTCACGCGCCCGCCGTCCGGGTGGGGAAAGCTCAGCTTCGCCGCGTGCAGCATCAGGCGCGGCGCCGCGCGCCCGGCGAAGGTCAGGGCGCCGCCATAGCGGACGTCGCCGACCAGAGGACGCCCGATGGAGGCCATATGCACCCGAAGCTGGTGCATCCGTCCCGTCTCCGGCGACAGTTCGACCACCGCCCCGTCCTGACTGGAGGCCAGGGTGCGATAGCCGCTGGCGGCCCCCTGCGCGCCCGGCGCATCGAAGTCCACGACCCGCATATAGCTTTCACGGCCAATCTCCTCGCGACGCAGGGCCGAGGTGATCCGACCTGACTTGGGCTCCGGCGCGGCCGCGACCAGCGCCAGATAGGTCTTCTGGAACTTGCGCATCTGCATCGCCTTGCCGAAGAAACCGGCGGCGGGCTTGGTCTTGGCGGCCAGGATGACGCCAGAGGTGTCGCGGTCCAGTCGATGCACCAGCTCCGGCCGCTTGCCGTTGGATCGGGCGAAGGCCCACAACAGGTCGTCCAGCGTATGCGCCTGAATGCGGCCGCCCTGGCTGGACAGGCCCGACGGCTTGTTGAAGGCGATCAGATGCGCGTCTTCATGCACCACCCAGGAACGGACGGCGGCGATCTCTTCTTCGGTCAGGGAAACGGGCTGGCGGGTCTTCACCCGCCGAGCCTTTAGCGGAGCAGGCGGCGCTTCGCCATGCCTCTCAGCAGATCAGGCCCCTCAGCGGATCAGGCCCTTGCGGCGCGCCCAGTGGGCATAGGCGATCTGGATGACGAAGACGGCGGCGACCGCGACGACAGAGGCCAAGCCCGCAGCGCCCAGCACCTCGCGCCCATTGCTCAGCGCCAGCACATAAACCGAGTGCGCCAGCATGGCGATCAGACCCGCGACGAAGGCGTTGAAGGCCAGCTTGCGCCGCAGCAACAGCATCAGCGCGCCCAGCAGGCCGCACCACACCGCCACGCCGAAAGCCACATCCGTCCACATCGGCGCTGAGCGCAGATAGAAGACCTGCTCCATCGTCAGGGCGCTCCAATAGGCCTGCGCGCCGATCACCTTCTGATACCATTGCCAGACGCCTACGCCGTTCCAGAGCACCGAGGCCACAGCGATGGCCCACAGGTGCCACGGCGCCGTCGAGCGCTTTGAAATATCGACCATCATTCTTCCCCCAGAGCCTTGAGCGCCGAAAACTACGCCGAAATAGGCCGCCGCAACAAGGGCTTCGGCCTTGCCTCAGACGATCACGCCGCGCCGGCCCATCCAGGCGCAATAGGCGGTCTGGGCGACAAGGACGGCGATGATGACCAGGCCGAACGCCACGCCGACCGGCCCCATGATCTCACGCCCATTGCTCATGAAATGGATGTAGGCCGTGTCCGCCAGCATGGCGATCAGCGCCACGGCGAACACCAGCGTCGCCTGTCGCCGTCGCAACAGCAGCAGCACCGCCGCCAGCAGCCCGCCCCAGAAGGCGATCCCAACCGCGACATCGGTCCACAGAGGCACGGCGCGCAGATAGGCGGCCTCGGCCGGGGTCATGCCGGCCCAATAGGCTGGATCACCCGTCACCTGCAGCATCCACTGCCAGACGAAAAGCGCATTCCACAGGAAGGACAGCACGCCGACCAGCCACACATGCCAGGGCGTCGACATACGTCGCACAACATCGACCATAGCCGCCTCCGCAGTTCGGAGGTTCAGCTTACGCTTCCAAGACACACACAACAATGAACATCGTTCACCGACCGCCAGAGGCATTGCGCGAGGGGTAGACGCCCTATGCCTTGTCCGCCTGCATCCGCGCCCGCATGGCCGCCCAGCGTTCCAGGCGCGCCTTGACCTTCTCTTCGTGGCCCTCGCCTTTGGGTTTGTAAAAGGTGCGGCGCTCCATCTCGTCAGGGAAGAAGTCGGCGCCGGAGAAGCCCTCGGGCGTGTCGGGGTCGTATTGGTAGCCCTTGCCGTAGCCCAGCGACTTCATCAGCTTGGTCGGGGCGTTGCGGATATGGGCGGGCGGCATCAGGGAGCCGGTCTCGTGAGCGGCGCGCTTGGCCGCCTTAAAGGCTTCATAGACCCCGACCGACTTCGGCGCCGTGGCCAGGTGGACGACCGCCTGGGCCAGAGCCAGCTCCCCCTCGGGCGAGCCGAGGAAGTCGTAGGTCTCCTTGGCCGCATTGGCGACCAGGATGGACAGAGGGTCGGCCTGACCGATGTCCTCGACCGCCATGCGCACGATCCGCCGCGCCAGATACAGGGGGTCCTCGCCCCCGTTCAGCATCCGCGCCAGCCAGTAGAGCGCCGCGTCCGGGTCCGACCCGCGCACCGACTTATGCAGGGCGGAGATGAGGTTGTAGTGCTCCTCGCGCGACTTGTCGTAGGCGGGTGCGCGTTTCTGCAGCACGCCCGCCAGAGCCTGCACGTCCAGCGGCTCGACGTCCGTCAGATCGAACAGCACCTCGGACATGGTCAGCAGGTATCGGCCATCGCCGTCCGCCAGCGCCAGCATGGCCTGCCGCGCCTCTGGCGTCAGCGGCAGGGACTTGCTCATCAGCGCCTCGGCCCGGTCCAGCAACAGATCCAGCGAGGCGTCGTCCAGCCGCTTCAGCACATAGACCTGGCTGCGCGACAGCAGGGCGCCGTTCAGCTCGAAACTGGGGTTCTCGGTCGTGGCGCCGACCAGGGTGACGATCCCCTCCTCCACGAAGGGAAGAAAGCCGTCCTGCTGGGAGCGGTTGAAGCGGTGGATCTCGTCCACGAACAGCAGGGTCTGCTGCCCCGCCGCCCGACGCATCCGCGCGGCTTCAAATGCTTTTTTCAGGTCGGCGACGCCTGAGAAGACGGCGCTGATCGACTGGTACTCATAGCCCGCCGCCTTCGCCAACAGGCGGGCGATCGTCGTCTTGCCCGTGCCCGGCGGACCCCACAGGATCATGGAGCCGAGGCGCCCGGCCTCGATCATGCGACGGATCGGACCGCCCTCGCCCAACAGGTGGTCCTGGCCCACCACCTGATCGAGCGCCTGCGGGCGCAGACGGTCGGCGAGCGGCGCGTCGGGAGGATGAATGCCGGAGGCTTCGAACAAATCAGTCATGGAACGCTCTAGATAGGCGTTCGTTCGGGCGACTGCACCCGCTACAACGCCTCCAAGGAGGAATCGCATGACAGAACCCAAGCCCGATCAGGGACCGCGCGGCGGGGTGACGCCCCATCTGACCATTCCCTCGCGCGGGGCCGCCGCAGCGATCGAATTCTACGCCCGCGCCTTCGGGGCCGAAGAAGTCATGCGGATGCCCGCCGAGGACGGCGAGCGGCTGATGCACGCCCATCTGCGCATCAACGGCGGCAGCCTCATGCTGGCTGACGAATTCCCAGAATGGACCGGCGAGGCCGACATCAAGCCGGTCGGCGTCAGCCTGCATCTTCAGGTCGACGACGCCGACGAATGGTGGGGCCGCGCCCTGGTCAACGGCGCGATTCCGGTCATGCCGCTGGAGGACCAGTTCTGGGGCGACCGCTACGGCCAGGTCCGCGATCCGTTCGGACACCTGTGGAGCATCGGCGGACCGCAGAAGGGGTAAGACCCCGCCGCCGTCAGCGTCAGAACACGCGCGCCCCTCTCCCTCCCCTTCATGGGGAGGGTGGCTGAAGCCGCAGGCCGAAGACGGGTGGGGGCGGCCAGGCTAATCAAGCGCCGCGCCCTCATCACCGAGCCCTCCCCACCCGGTCGCTTCGCGACCACCCTCCCCATGAAGGGGAGGGAGAAACGCGGTGTCGGTTTCCTTACGGCAAGCGGCCCGTCAAACGGCGGCCGCCGCGAACGATGGTCAATTCCGAGCCCCGCTGCGCGCGGCCGAGGGCCGAGACCGAGGTCACGGCACGGCCGTCCACCTGCACCACCAGATCGTTGGGACGCAGACCGATGCGGGCCGGGACGCTGTTACGCTGCAAGCCCGTCACCACCACGCCGCTGGTAAAGGGATCGCCGCCCAGACGGTCGGCCAGCGCAGGGTTCAGCGCCACGCCCTGAAGTCCGGCCAGCGCCCCCTGCCCCACGACCGTACCCTGTCCCGGATCAGCATCGCCCGGCAGGGTCGAGACGCGGGCGTTCAGCGTCTGGGTCCGGCCGTCGCGCAGCACCGTGACGGCGACGGAAGCGTTCGGCGACTTGGTGCCTACGCGGAAGTTCAGGCCGCCCTGATCATTGACCTCTGCGCCGTCGATGGCGGTGATCACATCGCCCTGCTGGATGCCGGCGCGCGCGCCCGGCCCGCCGGCGTAGACGTCGGTGACCATCAGCCCCTGCGGCCGCTCAAGGCCCAGACTGCGGGCGATGTCGGCGCTGACCGTATCGCCCTTGACCCCCAGCCAGGCGCGCTCGACCGCCTTGGCGCCGCCGACAGCCGAATCCACCACCCGCTTGACCATGGCCGCAGGCACGGCGAAGCCGACGCCGCTGGACGAGCCCGAGCGCGAGAATATCGCCGTATTGATGCCGATCAGTTCGCCGTCCATGTCGACCAGGGCGCCGCCCGAGTTACCCGGATTGATCGGCGCGTCGGTCTGGATGAAGGAGCCGGAATCGCTGATGCCCGTCTCGGTGCGGTTCAGGGCCGAGATGATGCCGTTGGTCACCGTCTGGCCGACGCCGAACGGGTTGCCGATGGCCAGCACCAGATCGCCGACCTGCTGCTGTTCCTGATCGTCGATGCGCAGGACCGGCAGGTCGCCGTCCAGGTTCTCGAGTTGCAGCACGGCGATGTCGGACCGCTCGTCCGCCAGCAGCACCTTGGCCGGATATTCGCGCCGGTCGTTCAGGGTGACGCGGATCTCCTGCATGTTCTGGATGACGTGATTGTTGGTCACGACGATCCCGTCCGGACGCACGATCACGCCCGAACCGATGGAGCCGGTCACGCGCGACTGCGGCCCGCCCCCGAACAGTTCAAAGAAGGGATCGCGCACGCGCTGGACGCCTCGCGCCGAAATATTCACCACGGCGGGGGCGGCCTCGCGCACCACGGGAGCGAAGCTGGTCTTCAGCGATCCGGCGTCGCGCGGGGCGACGCGGGGCTGTTCGGCGAAGACGCCTTCCTGCGCCTTGGTGGGCTGCGGCTGGCCGCAGGCGGACAGGATCAGGGCGGCGGCGATGGCCAGTCTGGAAGTCTTCATCTCGTCCCGGTTCTACAAGCTTGGGCGTTGCATCCATTCCGCCTCGGCTTTTCGACAGGATCAAGGCCGTCGTTCGATCCGGGGCGCGGCGGCGATCAAACGGACGTGACCTCGTCCCGTTCCGCTCGGCGCGCGGTCAGGAAGCCGATCAACGCCCCGAGCGCCAGCACGACGGAGGCCAGATAGAAGGCCAGCCCCGGCTCGGACAGCATGGCGTCGGCTGCGGCGGACACCGCAGGCAGCCCCCGATCCGACAACCAGACCGCCGCCCGCCCGCCGCCCTCGCCCACGGACACCGAATAGATCCAGCCGAAGAACAGGGGCGACGCCACCCCGGCGATGGAAGCGACGCTCATGTTCGCACCCTGCAGCTGGCCCTGTTCGCTCTCGCCGACGCGACGGGTCATCAAGGACTGAAGCGTCGGCATGGCAAGCCCCCACAAGGCATTGGGGAACATGGCGATGATGAAGGCGACGCCCGTCGGCGCCCACCCCATCAGGGCGATGCCGACCGCCCCGCCGCACAGGCCGAAGATCATGGTCGCACGGTCGCCGAACCGCTTGGACGCCGGGCCGACCAAGACGCCCTGAACAATCATGTCCAGCACCCCGACCATGGCCAGCAGGGCCCCGACCTGCCACGGCCCCCAGCCGTACCGCAGCCCGGCGTAAAGAACGAAGACCGCCGAAAACACGTGGTGGGCGAAGTAGAGCAGGAAGTTCACGACCGCGAGGCCCGCCAGCTCGGCGTGACGCTTCAGCAGGATCATGGCGCCGATCGGATTGGCGCGACGCCAGCTGAAAGGCATTCGTTTCTCGGGCGCCAAGCTCTCCGGCAGGATGAACAGGCCATACAGGAACGCCAGGCCCGATAGCGCCCCCGCCACCCAGAAGGGCACGCGCGGTCCGAACTCGCCTAGGAAACCGCCCAGCACCGGCCCCAGCACGAATCCGCCTGAGAAGGCCGCGCCGATCAGCCCATAGGCGCGGGCGCGTTTTTCCGGCTCGGTGATGTCGGCCATGTAGGCGTAGATGGTGGTGAAGCTGGACGAGGTGACGCCCGCCACGAGTCGCCCGACCGCCAGCCACCACAGGTTCGGCGCCAGCGCCATCAGGACATAGTCCGCCGCCAGACCGGCGCAGCTGATCAGGATGACCGGACGGCGCCCGTACTGGTCCGACAGCGAGCCGATCACCGGCGAGGCCAGGAACTGCATCCCCGCCCACAGGGCCACGAACACCCCGTTCAGCAAGCCCGCCCGCGCGTTCGACCCGACGAACTCTTCGATCAGATGCGGCAGGACCGGAGTGACGATCCCCATCGCCACGATATCCAGCACCGCCGTCACAAGAATGAAGGCGATCGCCGCACGGCGGACCTTGGGGATATGCAGGGACATGGATGCTCGCGGAGGTGGAGCGCCGTTCTACTCCGCTGCCCTTTTCCAGCCCATACCTCGATCAGTCGCTTAGCGCTGCGTGACGGGCAGCGTGTCGTTCGGGTCACCGTCGCCCCGCGGCGCCGTCACGCCCAGCAGGCGGGCCAGGAAAGGCTGGACGTCGACGCTGTCCAGGTTCTGCAGCCGCCGCCCTGCAATCACGCCCGGACCGTGGGCGATGAAGATCGCCTGCATCTCGGGGGCGGCGTTGTCATAGCCGTGGGCGCCGCCGGACCGGGTGACCGGGCGCGCCTTGGTCGCCAGCAGCCAGCCCGGCTCGGACGCGCAGACGATGGCCGACACGCGCGGGTTGGAGCCCAGCGCCAGCCGCGCCGGGATCTCGCTCTTGCGCCAGCAGTCCAGATGAGAGCGCGATCCCAGCAGCGCCTGCTCCACCTCGGCCTCGCGGCCCTCGACCGGATTGAGGAAGGCGACTGCTCCCGAATAGACGATCTGCACCGCAGCCGGATCAATGATGTCGTCCAGCACGGTGACGCGGTCGGGCGAGGTCGCCGCCATGCCGTGGTCCGACACCACGACCAGCACGGTGTTGTCATACAGACCCCGGGCCTTCAGCCCTTCCACCAGACGCCCGATTGAGGCGTCGACCGACCGCATCGCTTCCAGCGTCTGCGGCGCATCCGGGCCGTGGTTGTGGCCCATGGTGTCGACGATATCGAAATAGAGGGTGCTCAGGGCCGGGCGCTGTGCTGCGGGCAGGTCCATCCAGGCCAGCACCTGATCGACGCGGGCGTCGCCCGGCATCGACTGATCGAAGGGCTTCCAATAGGTGGGACGCACGCCGCGAATGTCGGCCTCGGACCCCGGCCAGAACATGGTGGCGGTCTTCACGCCTTGCCGCTCGGCCGACACCCAGATCGGCTCCCCCTGGTCCCACCAGCGACGATCGGTGACCGCCTGCTTGTTGCCGAGCGAGAAACGGCCCAGTTCGGCGTCGACCATATTGTTGCCGACGATGCCGTGGTGATCAGGATGCAGGCCGGTGACGAGCGTGTAGTGATTGGGGAAGGTCACGCTGGGGAAGGAAGGCTTCATCGGCCCCGACGCCCCCTCGGCCGCCAGCTGCGCCAGCACCGGCGTCGCCCCGCGCTCCAGATAGTCCGCGCGGAAGCCGTCGATGGAGATCAGGATGACGTTCGGCGCCTGGGCCGTCTCGACCGGCGGCGGGGGCGGCGTGGTGGCGCAGGCGGCGACGGCCAGCGTCAGGACAGCGACGCGCGCCAGACCGAACAGACGATCAAACATGAGGAACTCCCGGAAAACCGACTTTTCGCGAATATTGCCTAAGCTTAATCCGCGACAGACAGAAGACGGCTTGCCGGTTTTTCAACTCCGGGCCACGCTCCCATCCATGACCAGCGTTATCGAAACGAACGGCCTGACCAAGACCTATGGCGCGGTGCGCGCCCTGGACGGCCTCAGTCTGAGCATACCGCGCGGCGGGGTCTATGGGGTGCTGGGGCCCAACGGCGCGGGCAAGTCGACCCTGTTCCGCATCCTGCTGGGCCTGATCCGGCCCACGGCGGGCGAGGTGCGGGTGATGGGCCAACACACTGGCGATCCGGCCGTGACCCGTCGCATGGGCTCGATGATCGAGACGCCGCGATATCCGCCCTATCTGACCGCCCGTCAGGCCCTGCGCTGGCTGGCGCTGGCGCACGGGATGGGGGCAGAGGCCGAGACCGACCGCTGGCTGGGTCGGGTCGGCCTGTCCGAGGCGGCCGACCGCAAGGTGCGCGGCTTCTCGGTCGGCATGATGCAACGGCTGGGCGTCGCCGCCGCCCTGATGACCCGGCCCGATCTGGTCATCCTCGACGAACCGACCAGCGGCATGGACCCGCCCGGCATCCAGGAAATGCGCGCCCTGATCCGCAGTCTGGCCGACGACGACGGCGTGACCATCATCCTGGCCAGCCACCAGCTGCTGGAGGTCCAGCGCGTCTGCGACCGCGTCGCCATCCTGAACCGGGGCAAGCTGGCGGCCGAGGGCAGGGTCAGCGACCTGACCGCGTCGGGCGAGCGTCTGCGCCTTTCCGCCACGCCCCTGGCCAAGGTCATGGCCGTGCTGGGCGAGCGGGGCAGCGTTCAGGACGACGCCGTCATGGCCGCCGTTCCCCGCGCCGAGGCCCCTGCCCTGCTGCGCGCCCTGATCGAACAGGGCGTGGACATCGACGAGGCCCGCTGGGTCGGCGCCGATCTGGAAAGCGTCTTCATGACCGAAACCTCTTCCGCCGAGGGAGGCCGCCCATGATGCTGGCCGACGCCATCCGCGCCGAAACCTGGCGCCTGCTGCAGAACCGCACGGCTATGTTCTGGAGCGTCGCTTTCGTGCCCCTGATCTCGCTGGCGCTGGCGACCGCAAGCTTCCTGTTCATTCGGTCCAAGATGGACGGGGCGATGCAGACCCTGCCGGTTGAACTGAAACTGACCGCCAGCGCCGTCGATCTGGGCCAGTCGCTGGTCGATGCGGCGGGCGGTCTGGCCAACCCCGGCGTGCTGGCCTTCCTGTTGATCGGCGCGGCTACCGTCTTCGCCGGCGACTACCGCTGGGAGACCTGGCGGTTGATCACGGCGCGCAACACCCGGCCGAACCTGATCATGGGCAAGGTAGGCGCGGTCAAGCTGATGACCCTGACCGGGTTGATCCTGCTGTTGATCGCCGGCATGGGCGCCGAAGTCGCCAAGGGCGTGATCTTCGGGCGCAGCTTCGCCTTCAGCTTCGGCGGAGAACAGGCGCAGGCGTTCGGCCTGCTGGCGCTGCTGTCCTATGTGCGGGTGGTGCAGTTCCTGTTGCTCAGCCTGCTGGCGGCGACAGTGACGCGTTCCCTGCTGGCGGCGCTGTTCGTGCCTCTGGTCATCGGCGTCGGCCAGTTCTTCCTGGCCAAACTGAGCCCCCTGTTCGGCTGGCAGATGGGCGACTGGGCGACGATGCTGCTGTTGCCCGGCGACGCCTTCGAAGTGCTGAAGGTTCTGATCAAGGGCGGCATGGAAGCCGCCCTTGTCCCCGCAGGCGCCGTCTGGCGCGCGATCGCGGGCCTGGCGCTATGGAGCTTCGGCCCCTTCCTTCTGGCCCTGGCGTGGTTCCAGCGACAGGACCTGTCGAAGGAGTAGGCGCCAAGGATGAGCGCTGGTTCAGGCCAGCGCCTTCTCCATGAAGACGTCGGCCCGGACATAGGGCGTGTCGCGCGGCGGCAGGCGCACGAAGCCGAAGCTGTCATAAAGCGCCAGAGCCGGGCCGAGCGTCGAACTGGTCTCCAGATAGAGGCGATGCGCTCCCGCCTCACGGGCCGCCGCTTCGCAGGCGTCCAGCAGGCGGCGCGACAGCCCCTGACCGCGCGCGGACGGCGCAATGGTCATCTTGGCGACCTCATAGCCGCCGTCGTCCATCGCCATCAGGGCGCAGCAGCCGACGGCCTGTCCCGCCTGCTCGACAAAGAAGATGCGGCCGCCCGGCCTCAGGATCTGGCCTTCAGGATCGCCCAGCACCTTGCGGTCCTTGGCTTCGATCGCGAAGCCGCCCTCGGCCAGCCAGGCTTCGTTCAGCGTCCGCCAGGCGTCGCGATGGTCCGGGCGATAGGCGACGATGACGAAGGCTTCCCCGCTCATGCCGAAGCCCCCCGACAGTGGTCGGCAAAACCGGCGACGAAGGCGGTCAACCGTCGGCGCGTATCCGCGTCGATCAGGCGCCCCTCGGCGTCGAAGGCGTCGCCGGCGCGTGTGACCATCAGCCTGGCCCCGAACCACGGCGCCGCGCCCAGGGTGCGCAACACCGGCAGCCAGGCCGCCTGGCTCATCACCGTCCCAAACGGTCCGGGCGAGGCGCCCAGCACCGCCACCGGCCGCCCGCCGAACACCCGACCGATGTCTGAACTGGGTCGGCTCAGCCAGTCGATGGCGTTCTTGAATGGTCCGGGGATGGAGTTGTTGTACTCCGGCGTGAACAGCATCAGCCCGTCGCAGCCGGCGATCAGATCCTTCAGCGCGACCACGGCTTCGGGCAGGCCCTGCTCGGCCTCCAGGTCGCCGTCATAAAGAGGGATGCCGTGGATGGTCGCGGCGATCAGCTCCACATCTGCGGGCGCCGTCTCCTGCGCCGCGCGCAGCAGGGCGCTGTTGTAGGAGGCCGCCCGCAGGCTGCCCGACAGTCCGACCAGACGCATCTCAGTCCTTCGTCTCCGCTAGCGCCGCCTTATCGGGCGACGACAGCCTTTCGCCGTGAATTTGCTGCTCGGCGCAACCCTCGACCAGAAAATCCAGCAGCATCCGCACCGAAGGCAGCAGCCCCCGCCGCGACGGGAAGACCGCGTGGACGATCCACTTCTTGGGCCGCCAGTCCGGCAAGAGGTCGATCAGCCGCCCCGCCTCCAGGTCGCGCATCACCGCCACGCTGGGCAGCAGACCCACGCCCAGGCCGTTCAAGGCGCCTTCGTGCAGCATGTGCAGGTCGTCGGTGACCAGACGCGGCGCATGACGCACTGACGCCGTCATGCCTTCCTTATGATGCAGGGCCCAAACATGATCGCGATGCGCCGGGCCGAAATCCACGCTGGGCCAGCCTGCCAGATCGGCCGGACCGGTCGGCGCTCCCATGCGGGCGATCAGGTCCGGGCTGGCGACCAGGCGATGCACGCTTTCGTCCAGTTTACGCATGACCAGATCGGTCTGCTCCAGCGGCGGCTCGCGCACGCGGATGGCCAGATCAAACCCTTCGCCGATGACGTCCACCCGACGGCTGGTGCTGTGAAGCTGCACCTCCAGCTCGGGATACAGGGCCATGAAGCGCACGATCAGCCCGCTCATCTGATAGGTCAGCAAGCCCGGCGCGCAGGCGACGCGGATCGTGCCGCACGGCTCGGACCGGGCGCCGTCGATCAGGGCCTGCGCCGCCTCGGCCTCGACCAGCATGGCGAGGCAGTGCTGGTAATAGGCCTGACCGATCTCGGTGACGGAAAACTTGCGCGACGAGCGCTGGATCAGCCGCGTGCCCAGTTGGTCTTCCAGCGCGGCGACGCGGCGGCTCAGCTTGGATTTCTGCATCCCCATCGCCCGCGCCGCCGGGGCGAAGCCGAGGTGATCCACCACCTGCACGAAGTAATAAAGGTCGTTGAGGTCTCTCATCGTCCTATTGATAGGACGCAGCGAGGCGATTTCGCAATCTGTCCCTGTCGGCGTTCCAGCGTCATAAAGTCTTCAACGCGATCGGCCCTGCCCCCAGCGGCCGGTCCAACGAATGGAGACAAGACCATGAAGAAGGTTCTGGGCCGTTACGGCAACGACCGCGGCCATTGGGTCGGCGACGGCTTCCCCGTCCGTTCGCTGTTTTCCTACAACGCCGTGGGCAAACAGGTCAGCCCCTTCCTGCTGCTCGACTACGCCGGTCCCTACAACTTCGAGCCGACGACCGAGCGGCGCGGCGTGGGCCAGCATCCGCACCGCGGCTTCGAGACCGTGACCATCGTCTATGACGGCGAGGTCGAGCATCGCGACTCGACCGGCCAGGGCGGAATCATCGGCCCCGGCGACGTCCAGTGGATGACGGCGGGCGGCGGCATCCTGCACGAGGAGTTCCATTCTCCGGCCTTCTCGCGCACCGGCGGCCCCTTCCGCATGGTTCAGCTGTGGGTCAACCTGCCCGCCAAGGACAAGATGACCCGTCCCGGCTACCAATCGATCCTGAACGCCGACATTCCGACCGTTTCCCTGCCCGACAATGCGGGGACCGCGCGGATCATCGCCGGCGCGATGGAGGGCTCGAAAGGCCCGGCCACGACCTTCACCCCCATCAATGTGTGGGACGTGCGGTTGAACCGGGACGCCGAGACGACGCTGGATCTGCCCGAAGGCCACACGGCCATGGTGGTGGTTCTGTCGGGTCATGTCACCGTCAACGGCGACCAGCCCGCGGGCGCCGCCGAGGCCCTGCTGCTGGACCGTCAGGGCGCCGGCGTGACCCTGAGCGCCGATGCGGACACGACCCTGCTGATCCTGACCGGAGAGCCGATCGACGAGCCCATCGTCGGCTACGGCCCCTTCGTGATGAACAGCGAGGACGAAATCCGCACCGCCATCACGGACTTCAACAGCGGCCGCTTCGGCGACATCCCCGCCGCAGCGTGACACACTGAGCAACAAGCGGCCCGGCCATCGCCGGGCCGCCGCCCTTTCAAGGAGGCCCCCATGATCGAACTCATCATCGACCAGCGCCGCAAGGACCTCGGCGGTTTCGAGGTCGGCCGCGTCCTGCCCTACGCCAAGCGTCGCATGGTCGGCCCGTTCGTCTTCTTCGACCACATGGGCCCGGTCGACATGCCCGCCGGCATTCCCAAGACGGTCGACGTGCGCCCGCACCCGCACATCGGCATCTCGACGCTGACCTATCTGTTCGACGGCGAGATCACCCACCGCGACAGTCTGGGCGTCCAGCAGGACATCCGCCCGGCCGAGGTCAACTGGATGACCGCCGGCAGCGGCGTCACCCACTCCGAACGCTTCGAACGGGCGCGGATGGAGGGCCTGCGTCTTGAAGGCATCCAGGCCTGGATCGCCCTGCCCAATGGGCAGGAAGAGATCGATCCCTCCTTCCAGCACGTTGTGCCCGGCGACCTGCCGACCTGGATCGAGAACGGCGTCAAAGGCCGTCTGGTCGCGGGTGAAACGATGGGCATGAAGGCGGGCGTCAGCACCTTCTCCCCCCTGCACTATATGCATCTGGTGCTTGAGCCCGGCGCCCGGTTCCAGACCCCGAGCGACCATGCCGAAAGCGCCGTCTACGTCGTTCAGGGGCTGGTCGAGATAGACGACGGCAGGCCGCTGGGCCACGGCCAGATGGCGGTGCTGTCCAAGGGATCGCCATCGGTCATCCACGCCCTGCAGCCGACCACCGTCATGGTGCTGGGCGGCGAGCCGGTGGGAGAGCGTTTCATCGAGTGGAACTTCGTTTCCTCGTCGCAGGATCGGATCGAACAGGCCAAGGCCGACTGGCGCGCCGGGCGCATGAAGCTGCCCGACATGGATGATCAGGAGTTCATCCCCCTGCCGCCGGACCGCACGCCGCCTCCCCCGCCCATGTCCTGATCGGAGTCGTCATCATGGCTATCGCACACGCCCATATCGGCGCCGCGCGCTATCGGACCACGATCCGGACAGGCGGCGACCTGCAACACCAGCTGATCGCCGACGAGCCGCAAAGGCTGAACGGAGACGATCAGGGACCTGCGCCTTTCGACCTGCTGATCTCGGCGTTGGGGGCCTGCACGGCCATCACGCTGAAGATGTACGCCGAGCGGAAGGACTGGCCGCTGGAAGCGCTGGACATCCAGCTGGAATATCTCGGCGGCGAGACCCCGCCCCGCATCGAGCGCGTCCTGACGCCGGTCGGTCCTCTGGACGAAGCCCAACGCGCGCGCCTGGCCGATGTCGCCGAGCGCACGCCTGTAACCCTGGCGATCAAGAACGGCGTCCCGGTCGATACAAGGCTGGCGTAACGCCCTCGCTGGACCTTGCGCCTCAGCAGGTCCAGCGGCCGCTCAAGCGCGCAGGGTCGCCCCGCCGTCGACGTACAGATCGGTCATAGTGATGTGGGCGGCGCGGTCGGATAGCAGGAAGACCACCGCCTCGGCGATGTCTTCGGGCGTCGCCAGCTTCCGCAGCGGGATGCCCGCCTTAAAGGTGTCCGGCGAACCGGCGATAACGCGGGCGGCGCCGTCATCGTCAGCCCACATGCCGGTCTGCATCGGCGTCAGGGTCGAGCCGGGGGCGACGATGTTGCAGCGGACGCCCCTGGGCCCCAGTTCCAACCCCAGACAGCGGGTGAACATGGTCGCCGCCGCCTTGGACGCGGCGTAGGCCGCCATCGCATGACGCGGCACGCCCGCCGCGTTTGAGCTGACGGTGACGAAGGCGCCCTTGCCTCTTTCGCCCATCCGGCGCGCCACTTCACGACCCAGGTGGAAAGGCCCATCCGTATTGACCGCGAACACACGGCGCCATTCGGCGTCGGAGGTCTGATCCACCGTCACATTGGACAGGACGCCCGCGACGCTGGCCACGAGGTCGATCGGGCCGTCCTCTGCCTCGATGCGGGCGAACAGGGCCTCGACCGCCGCGCCGTCGGACACGTCGAGCGGCTCGACCCGCACGCCGTTCAGGAAGGCCAGACCCGACAGGGCGGTGGACGGCAGGTCGGTCGCGACCACGCGCGCGCCCTCCTCGACCAGCAGACGCACCACGGCGGCGCCGATGCCGCCGCCCGCGCCCGTGACCAGGGCCAGACGACCGGACAGTCCGCTGTCTCTCATCGTGCGGTCTCCTCGAAAGCGGTCATGCGGGCGTCCAGCGCCGGGGCGATCAGGGCCGTCGCCGCCGGGCCGGTCAGTTGCGGGTGCAGGAAGGGAACCTCCACCACGTCCAGATCGGCGGCGTAAGCCCGCCACAGGCCGGGCGTCAGATCGCGCTCCTTGTGATCCAGCGCCGCGCGGACGTGGGTGGTTCGGCCGCCGAAGGGCTTGTGGTGGTGTTCCCGCACCAGACGGTTGGTGTCCAGCACCACGCGGATCACGCCGTCCAGCGCCGCCTCGGGCAGACCGCCCAGCGCGCTGTCGCCCGCTTTCAGGAAGGCGAGGATGGCCGCACGGCTGCGCAGCTCGGGATATTGGGTCGGGTCGTATCCGGCGATGGCCAGAAGGGCGCGCATGGCGTCGACGGGGTCCGGTTCCGGCTCGGCGCGCCAGCACTCGGCCGGATAGGAATCCAGCATGGCCATCAGCCCGACCTTGACGCCGCGCCGCTCCAGCTCGACCGCCGCCGCCTGGGCGATGATGCCGCCGACTGACCAGCCTGCGATGTGGACCGGGCCGGGCGCGCCCAAGGCCAGAATGTGATCGACATAGACCGACGCCAGCGCCTCGATCCCGTCCGGCAGGGCGTTCTTCGGGTCCAGCGCGGGCGACTGCACGCCCCACACCGTGCGGCGCGGCGACAGGGCGCGCGCCAGGGTGCGATAGCCCCACGACAGCCCCCCCGCCGGGTGGATCAGGAACAGCGGCGGCAGGGCCGCATCGCCCTCGGCCAGACGGATCAGCACGCCCAGCCCGTTGTCGAAGTCCAGCGCCTCGGCGTCGATCAGGGCCGCCAGTTCGGCCACGCGCGGCCGGTCGAACAGGGCCCCCAGCCCCGGATCGCGTCCCAGCCGCTCGCGGATCAGCATCATCAGATGCACCGCCAGCAGGGAGTCGCCGCCCAGGGTGAAGAAGTCGTCGTCGGCGCCCGCCGGTTCGGACCTGCCCAGCGTCTCGGCGAACAGTTCAGCGATGATTTTCTCGGTCGGCGTCTCGGCTGCACGGCCCGCAGCGGCCTCGAACACCGGGGCGGGCAACGCCTTGCGGTCCAGCTTGCCGTTGGAGGTCGTCGGCAGGGCGTCCAGCGCCACGATGGCGGCGGGCACCATATAGTCGGGCAGGCGCGCGGCCAGCTTCGCCTTCAGGGCGGCGGGGTCATACCCCTCGGCCGGAACCAGATAGGCGACCAGACGGCGCTCGCCGGGACGGTCTTCGCGGGCCAGCACCACCGTCTCACGCGCCAGACCGCTGGCGATGACGGCGGCTTCGATCTCGCCCAGTTCGATACGCAGGCCGCGGATCTTCACCTGATGGTCGCTGCGGCCCAGATAGACGACGGCGCCATCCGCCCGCCTGCGCGCCACGTCGCCGGTGCGATACAGCCGCTGGCCCGGATGGTGCGGGTCGGGGATGAAGCGGTCCTCGGTCAGGTCCGGCCGGTTCAGATAGCCGCGCGCCAGTTGCACGCCGCCCAGATGCAGATGACCGCCCATGCCGGGCGCCACAGGGCGCAGACGCTCGTCCAGAATGACCAGCCGCGTGTTCCATACCGGCCAGCCGATCGGCATGGGGCGCGACGCATCATCCGGCCCGGCGGCCCAATAGCTGACGTCAACCGCCGCCTCGGTCGGGCCGTAGAGGTTGTGCAGTTCGGCGCTCACCGTCTGGTGGAAACGGTCGCGCAGTTCGGCGGGCAACTCCTCGCCGCTGCAGAAGACGTGGGCGACCGCGATGCCCTTCGCCGCCGGATCGGCCAGAAAGGCCGACAGCATGGAGGGGACGAAGTGCAGGTCGGTGATCGCATGGCGGCGGATCAGCCCTGCGATGGCCGCGGGATCACGGTGCGCGCCGGGCGGGGCGACGACCAGTTCGCCGCCCGAAATCAGGGCGAGGAAGAACTCCCACACCGACACGTCGAAGGTGGCGGGCGTCTTCTGCAGGATGCGGGTCTGGGCGCCGACGCCGTACTCGGCCTGCATCCACAGCAGGCGATTGACGATGGCCCGATGCTCGACCAGCACACCCTTGGGATCGCCGGTCGACCCCGAGGTGTAGATGACATAGGCGGCGTCCTCGCCTCCTTGAGCCACCGCAGGCGCAGCCCCGTCCAGCGGCCAGTCGGCGGGCGCCAGCAGGGCCTCGCCGAAGGCGCCGCCGATGTCTTCATGGGCCAGAACGACAGTCGGACCCGCAGCGCGGACGATGGCGGCGATCCGCTCGGCCGGATGCTCCAGATCCAGCGGCAGATAGGCGCCGCCAGCGCGCAGGGTCGCGACCAGCGCGATCACCAGTTCCAGCGAACGCGGCAGGGCCACGGCGACGAGGCTTTCGCGCCCCACGCCGCGCGCCGCCAGCGCCGAGGCCAGCGCCGCCGTGCGGCGGTTCAACTCGGCGTAGGTCAGGGTCTGCTCGCCGAAGGTCAGCGCCGGGGCGTCCGGCGTCGCCTTCATCGCCGCCTCCAGCAGGGCGATCAGCGTCGTGTCGGGAACGGGATGGGCGGTGTCGTTGAAGGCTTCGAGTTCGCGCGCGGCCTCGCTCGGCGTCGCGATGGGAACCTCGCCCAGGGTCTCGGCGTCCAGCGCATTGGTCAGGAAGGCGGCCAGACGCTCTGCGTGGGCGGCGGCCTCTTCCAGCGTGTAGAGGTCGGGGTTGGCGTCGACTTCCAGCGTCAGGGCCGGGGCGGCGTCGCCGCGGAAGGTGAAGCTGATGTCGTCCACCGGGCCGGTGCCCAACACCTTCAGCGTCGTGTCCAGCCCCGCAAAGCGCGGCGGTAGGTCGAACGGCAAGACGTTGACCAGCGGCCCATACAGACGCCGCGCCCCGCCGATCAGGCCAAGGTCGCGCCGCAGTTGCTCGCTGCGGTAACGGCCGTGGCGGCGGGTCTTGATCAGGGCCTTGGAGGCGAGGATCAACTGCTCGTCCAGCGGCGCGTCCTCGTCCAGCGTCAGGCGCAGCGGCGGGACGTTCATGATCATGGCGGGCGTGCGCGCCGAGGCGCTGCCCATGCGGCCCATCCACGGCACGCCGATCACCGCCTCTTCGGCGCCCGAGAAACGGCGGACATAGGCGGCGCCGATGGCGGTCAGCACGTCGGGCCATGACAGGCGCCCGGCGTCGGCGCGGGCGCGCAGGCGGGCCGTGACCTCGGGCGTCAGGGCGCGTTCGATGCGGTGAAAGCGGTGGGCGGTCGTGGCCTTGCCGGGCGCCAGAGAGGCGACCTCGGGCGCGTCGCCCATGATCTCGCGCCAGTAGGCGGCGTCGGCCGTGCGCTTGTCCGAGGCGCGATAGGCGGCGTCTTCTTCCCACACCTTGGCGATGGGGTTGAAGACCGGGCCGGGCGCCGAGCCGCCGCGCGCGGCGTTGTAAAGTTCGGCCACACGGCTGGTCAGCAGGGCCATGCCGAAGCCGTCGGTGGCCAGGTGGTGAACGCGCAGGCTCCACAGGAAGCGTTGCGGCCCCATCAGGAACAGGATGTTGGCGGCCAGCGGGTCGCGGGTCGGGTCCAGCGGCGTCTCGTGATCGCGGCGCATGGCGGCCATGGCCTCGGCGACCGGATCGGCGGCGGCGGATACGTCGACGATTTGAAGCTGGGGCCGATGGGTCGGGTCGAGCGTCTGGAAGACCTCGCCGTCTCGTTCGACGAAACGCAGCGACAGGGCCTCGGCCTCGGCGGCAGTCTGATCGACGGCGGCGCGGAAAGCTTCGACATCCAGATCGCCCCGGACATCGAGATAGTGGGCCGTGTTGAAGATCGGGTTGGCCGGGTCCAGCCTCTGGGCGAACCACAGGCCGGATTGGGCTTCCGTCAGCGGATATTCCAGCGCCGCCGCCATGCGTCCGTCGTCCATGATGTCAGGTCAGGCGTCGTGACCGGCGGCGCGCAGGCGCGCCTGAACCACGCTCCACCAGCCTGCGAGCGTGGTGTGTTCGGCCAGTTCGCTGAACTCCAGCGGCACGGCCTCGCTCCACGCCAGCGACAGGTTGAGGGCGCGCAAGGAGTCGACGCCCAGATCCATCAGATTGTCGTCGTCCAGAATGGAGTCCGGCGTTTCGTGCAGCACGGCGGCGACATCGGCGCGCATCCGCTCCAGCGTCAGATCCTGCGGGGTCAGTTTGGTCATGTCAGTCGTTCCAGAACGCGCGCCGTCGAAAGGGCCACGGCGCAGGTGTCGGCGGCCCAGGCCACCGCGCCCATATGCTTGTCGCGCGAGAAGTCGCCAAGCGCATCGGCGACGAAGAAGGGTTCGATATCGCGCTGAAACGCCTCGGCCGCCGTCAGCTGACAACCGATGTGGGCGTAGACGCCGCAGACGATCAGCTGGTCCCGCCCCCGCACGCGCATCAGCGTCTCGAGATTGCTGCGCTGGAAGGCGCTGTATCGATGCTTGACCAGAGGGAAATCGCCCGGCGCCGGGGCCAGTTCAGGCAGGATGTCTTCATGCTCGGGCGCGCTGCCCATGCCCGCTCCCCACAGGTCGGCCTGCAGGCCCCGGTCGCGGCGATCCTGATCGCCGTGCTGGGCGGTGTAGAAGACCGGAACGCCCACCGCCCGCGCCGCCGCGATCAGCCGGGCGATGTTGGCGATCAGGCCCGGCAGAGGCTCGGCGCCCGGCGCATAGGGGCGCATGAAATAGCGCTGCATATCGTGAACCAGCAGGGCGGCGCGATCGCGCTCCAGCGTCCACTGGGCGCGCGAGGCGGGGATCTCCGCCTCGGTCGGCAGGGCGTAGGCCGGGACGGTAGGCAGGCCTTTGGAGACGCTCACGCCTTGCCCTCTTCTTCCAGAATGCGCTGGCGAAGCGCCGCGCGCAGTTCGCGGCGGCTGACCTTGCCCACGGCGGTCACGGCGAAGTCGTCAACGAAGACGATCTGGTCCGGCACCTTGAAGTCGGCGATGTCGCGCTTGCGCATCCAGGCCTTCAGCTCGACGCCGCGCGGCGGGGCGCCGTTGGGGATGATGAAGGCGCAGATACGTTCGCCCAGATAGTCGTCGGGCACCGACACCACGGCGGCGTCGAAGACGGCCGGGTGGGCCAGCAGGTGATCCTCGACCTCCTCGGCCGAAATCTTCTCGCCCGCGCGGTTGATGTGGTCGGTGGCCCGGCCCATGACCACGAGGTAGCCCTCGGGCGTGCGCCGCACCACGTCGCCGGTGCGGTAGAAGCCGTCGTCGGTGAAGGACCGCTCATTGGCCGCCGGTTCGTTGTGATAGGCGCGGATCGTATAGGGGCCGCGCGTCAGCAGATTGCCCGGCTCGCCCTCGGCCACCGGCGCGCCTGCGTCGTCGACGATCAGGATTTCGTCGTCGGGGCTGATGGGTCGCCCTTGCGTCTCGACGATCAGGCTCTCGGGGTCGTCCAGCCGCGTGTAGTTGACCAGACCCTCGGCCATGCCGAACACCTGTTGCAGGGTGCAGTCCAGTTCGGTGCGCACGCGACGCGCCGCCTCGGGCAGGAATTTCGCCCCGCCGACCAGCAGCACCTGAAGGCTGGACAGGTCGTGGGTCTTCTTGGCCGCCGCCTGCATCCACAACAGGGCCAGAGGGGGCACCAGTCCGGTGATCGTCACCCCCTCGCGTTCGATGAGGGGGAAGCAGACGTCCGGCGACGGCGACGGCGCCATCACCACCGTCGCCCCGACATAGAGAGCGCCCAGATAGCCGGGCGAGCTCATCGGGAAGTTATGCGCCGCCGGCAGGGCCGTCAGATAGACGCTCTCCGGCTCCAGCGCCGAGATGTCGGCGCTTTCGCGCACGCTGTAGAGATAGTCGTCGTGGGTGCGCGGGATCAGCTTGGACAGGCCGGTCGAGCCGCCCGAAATCTGCAGGAAGGCCACATCGGACGGATCGGCGTCCTGCGTCGGCAGAGACGCCGGATCGGCGCGGAAACCATCGAAGGATGCGAACTCCTCGGCCTCGCCCACCACGACCACATGGCGCAGGTCCGGAACCTCGGCCTGAACGGTGCGGGCCAGGGCGCGGTAGTCGAACCCTTCGTGCCGATCGGCGACGACATAGGCCGACGCCTCGGCCCGCGTCACGAAGTGGACGATCTCAGTCGAGCGGTGCGCGGGCAGCGCATAGACGGGGATCAGCTTCGCCCGGAACAGGCCGAAAATCACGCTGAGGAACTCGGGCAGGTTCGGCAACTGCACCACCACCCTGTCGCCCGGCTTCAGCCCCAGCGCCAGGAAACCGGCGGCGGCCGTCTCGGCCTTTTCCAGCAGTTCGCCATAGGTCCAGCGCTTGTCCAAGCCGACCACGGCGACGGCGTCGCCCTGCGCCTCGGCGCGGCTGCGCAGCAGTTGAGAGAAGGTCTCGCCGCGCCAATAGCCCTTGGCCCGATAACGCGCCGCCATGTCGTCCGGCCAGATCTGTTGCAGGGGAATCATACGCTTGCCTCATCCACGCCCAGTGCGCGCAGGACGGCCTGGAACTTACCTGACGTCTCGTCCGCCTCGGCGGCGGGGTCGGAGCCTTCGACAATGCCCGCCCCGGCGTAGAGACGCGCCTGATCGCCGCACGTCTCGGCGCAGCGCAGGGAGACGTACCACGCCCCGTCGCCAAAGGCGTTGGTCCAGCCCACGGCCCCGGCATAGAAGCCCCGGTCATAGCCTTCAAGCGCGTGAATCATCTCGGCCGCCCGGTCGCGCGGCGAGCCGCAGACGGCGGGCGTCGGATGCAGCAGGGCGGCAAGTTCGGCAGCGGAGGTTTCATCAGGGCGATGCAGTCGCCCCTCGATGCGGGTGCCCAGGTGCCACATGGTCCGCGTTGACACGAGCGCCGGTCCCGGCGGCGCGCGCAGGTCGCTGCAGTAGGGCGCCAGCAGATCCATGATGGCCTCGACCACCAGGGCGTGCTCGCGGCGGTCCTTGTCGGACGTCAGCAGACTCTGCGCCGCCGCCTCGTCCTGCACCACGTCGGTGCTGCGGCGAGCTGATCCGGCCAGAGGGTGAGAGAAGACGACCGGGCCGCGCTTGGACGCCAGCAGTTCGGGCGTGGCGCCGACTAGACGGCGCATGGCCCCGCCCTGCCCTGTTTTTTGGCCTTCACCAAGCGGCGTCAGGAAGCGTGCGGCGGTCGGGTCGGCTTTCAGGTCGCGCCACAGGGCGAAGGGGTCGATCGCGCCGTCGCCCTGAACCTTCAGGCTGCGCGACAGCACCACCTTGTCGACCGGCTCGGCGCCGCCTTGCGAGGCGCACATGGCCTCAAGCGCCTGCGTCACAGCCGCCTCATAGGCCGCGCGCGACGGCTCGGGCGTCAGGGCGCGGATCGACGGATGAGACGCGCTTGAAGGCATATCCCAGATGCGGTTGGCCGCGCGCTCGGGCAGGAACAGGCAGTCGTCGGCTTTGCGGTCGAACGGCAAGGCGCCGACCAGCAGACGCGGTGACGGCTCATCGGTTTCCGGCGCGACGGGCAGGTCAGCGAAGAAGCGGCGCACCCGCGCGCCCAGCGTCGCCGCCGTTCCCGGCGTCAGGCGCTGCTTCAGACCCGTGGTGAAGAGCCGCAGCTCCGGCGTGGTCAGTCCAAAAGCCCAGTCCATGTCGTCCTTCGGCGCGGCGGCCTCTTGCCGTTCGGATGCGCCGCCGCCGATCTGAACCGACAGATCGGGCGCCCCCCAGAATTCCGCTACTCTCGACTCCATGCTGGTCCCTGCCGCACTCAAGCTGTTGCATATCATTCGCAACAACCGGCCTATAGCGGAGCAACCTTCGCGTTGTCTTGCGGCGAGATTAATTCCAAGCCGGTCTGGTCGTTTCGCTGCAGAGGTTTAGAAGGGCGCTCATGCGAATGCTTGTCATTGACGATGATGCCCGAACCCGCGCCTTCGTGGCCGAAGGCCTGCGCCAGCAAGGGCATACGGTCGATGAGGCGAACGACGGCGAGACGGGTCTGCACATGGCGATGGAGGGCGAGTACGACGCCATCGTCGCCGACCGCATGATGCCCGGCCTGCCCGGCCTGGAAGCGGTGCAGGCCATGCGCGCGAGCGGCCTGAAAACGCCTGTGCTGATGCTGACGGCGCTGGGCTCGGTCGACGACCGGGTGGCGGGGCTGAACGCGGGCGCCGACGACTATCTGGTCAAGCCCTTCGCCTTCAGCGAACTGAGCGCGCGCCTTCAGGCGCTGGTCCGACGCCCGCCGCTGGCCGAGGCCACGACGCGGCATCGGGTGGCCGACCTAGAGGTCGACGTGGCCGCCCACCGGGCGACCCGCGCGGGCAAGCCGCTGGACCTGACCCCGCACGAGTTCAAATTGCTGGAGCGGCTGGCCCGCAACGCCGGTCATGCGGTGACGCGCACCATGCTGCTGGAAAGCCTGTGGGGCTTCCACTTCGACCCGCGCGCCAATCTGATCGACGCCCACATCAGCCGCCTGCGGGCCAAGGTCGATCGTGGCTTCGATCAGGAGCTGATCCACACCATCCGGGGAGTGGGCTATGTCCTCAAGGCTCCGGACTGAGCCGAAACGTCCGTCCGTCTGGTCCACGGCCAGCCTGCGCTACGCCGCCGCCTTCTCGGTCCTGTTCGGCCTGGGCGCGGCGGTGATGATCGCGGGCGTGGACTACGGCCTGATGCGCTTCGCCGAGGCCGAGGTCCGCGACGGGCTGAACCACCAGATGGACGTGATGCGCGCCGACGCCAACCGGCATGGCACGGCCCAGCTGGTGCAGGAGTTGAACGCTGAAGCCCGCAACCGCGACGCCCGGCGCTATCTGCTGCTGGTCGAGGCGCCGGACGGCAGCACCTTCTCCAACGGCCTGACGCGGCTGGCGGTCAATGAGACCGGCTTCCGCCGCAACCTGCCCAATAAGGCGCGCCCCGCCCGCTGGCCCGACCAGACGCCCAACATGCTGGCGCTGAGCGCGCGGGCGTCCGACGGCGGCCTGCTGGCGGTCGGACGCGACATCCAGCATCTGGACGAACTGCGCGGCGGCATCCGCCGCTATGCTCTGATGAGCGGGATCGCCCTGATCCTGCTGGCGCTGGCTGGCGGCTGGTTCGCCGGACGGCTGTTCCTGCGGCGGCTGGAGGACGTCAACCAGGCGGTCGGCCGCATCATCGCCGGTCAGGATTCGGCCCGCCTGCCCGCTGTCGGCCTGGGACGGGAGTTCAACGAACTATCAGCCAACCTCAACCGGATGCTGGACCGGCAGGAGGCGGCGCTGACGACGCTGAAGACTTTGTCCGAGGGCGTGGCCCATGAACTGCGCGCGCCTCTGAACCGGGTCCGCAACCGGCTGGAGGATCTGGCCGCCAATCTGAATGACGCCCAAGCGCGTGAAGCCGCCGTCGAACGCGCGCTTGAGGAAACGGATCAGGTCAGCGCCCTGTTCGAGGCCCTGCTGACGCTGGCGCGGATCGAAAGCGGCGACGCCGCCCTGAAGACCGAACCGCTGGACCTCGCCGTCCTGACCGGCGCCGTGGCAGACATCTACAGCCCCTTTGTCGAAGAAGCGGGCGGGCGTCTGGCCGCCACCCTCGCCCCGGCCGGAACGGTCGAGGCCGACCCCGCTCTGCTGCAACAGGCCCTAGCCAATCTGATCGAGAACGCCGTCTTCCACGGCGGCGGCCAGGTCGCGGTCTCAACGTCCAGCGCAGACGGCAGGGCGGTCGTCCGCGTCGCCGACCACGGCCCCGGCGTGCCGGACGCCGAGCGCGAAAAGGTGCTGCGCCGCTTCTATCGCCTGGATCAGGGCGAGAGCAGCCACGCCTCGGGCGCAGGGCTGGGTCTGGCGATGGTGGCCGCTGTCGCGCGGGCGCACGGCGGCGACCTGCGGCTGGAGGACAATCAGCCGGGTCTGGCGGTGGAGCTGGCCCTGCCCGCCACAATGGCCAAGCCTTAGTTGCAATTGGTTCTCAATTAGCCGATCAAGCCGCTCCATCCCGTTCAGGAGCGTCTCATGACTTCCGCCACCACGACCGTCGCAGCCACCGGCGGCGCCTTCAGCCTGAAGCCGCTGCTGTTCACGGCGGGCGTCGGCAGCCTGTCGATGATGGCCTTCGTCGCCGTGGTCGGGCCGATGGCGCGGTTGTTGGGGCTTCAGCCCTGGCACGTCGGGGCGGCGGTGACGGCGGCGGGCGTGGCCTGGATGCTGATGGCCCGTTTCTGGGGCGTGCGCAGCGATCAGATCGGACGGCGCAAGGTTCTGCTGATCGCCCTGGCCGGGTTCGCCGTCAGCTATGCGGCGCTGGGCCTGTTTATGAACGCGGCCCTGGCGCTGATCCCGGCAGCGATCGTCAGCTTTCTGGGCATGACGGCGGCGCGCACCGCCGCCGGAGCCTTCTACGCCGCCGTGCCTCCGGTCTGCGCCGCCGTGGTGGCCGACCATACGCCCCCGGCCGAGCGCGCCCGCGCGATGGGCGCCGTCGGCGCCGCCAGCGCCCTGGGCATGGTCGTCGGGCCGGGCGCCGCGGGACTGCTGGCCGGATGGAGCCTCAGCGCCGCCCTGATGATCATCTCCGCCCTGCCCGTTCTGGCCTTCATCGCCGTGTGGCGCTTCCTGCCGGCCGACGCGCCGCATGAGACGCGCCGGAAGTCGGTGCTGAAGCTCTCCGACGTTCGCATCCGCCGCGCCGTCGTCACCGCATTCTGCGCCATGTGCGGCGTGGTCGTGTGTCAGGTGGTGGTCGGCTTCCTGGCGCTGGACCGCTTCGGCCTGTCGCCCAATGAGGCGGCGCGCACGGCGGGAATCGCCCTGGCCGTGGTCGGCGTGGTGCTGTTCTCGGCCCAGATGGTGCTGCGCCAGCTGACCTGGACGCCCTCGCGCTTCATCCGCATCGGCGGGAGCATCGCCGCCGTCGGCTTCGTCGGCGCCGCCTTCGCCGCCACGCCGCTGCAACTGTGGGCCGCGTATGGCGTCATCGCGGCGGGTATGGGCTGGGTCTATCCCTCGCAGTCGGCCCTCGCCGCCAACGCCGTCGAAGCCCATGAGCAAGGCGCCGCCGCCGGAGCCGTGGGCGCTGCGCAGGGTCTGGGCGCCGTCCTGGGCCCGCTCGCGGGAACCCTGGCCTATCAGGCGGCGCACGGCGCGCCTTACGCCGTATCGGCCGGTCTGATCCTCATCGCCGCCCTCTGGCCTGCGCCTCGCCTCAAGGTCCACGAAGTCTGACGCCGAATATTGTCGCCGGGATCGGTTTGCCTCTTATATTCCGAGGATGCTGACAGATCAGCCGAACTCAGGAGGCCCCATGTCAGACGGCTTTCCGCACGGAACCGTGCATCAGGCGGCTGCGGATCTTCAGGACGCCCTGAAGACGGACGCCGAGATTTTCGACCTGTGGCGAAACCTGACGCCGCTGGGTCGCAATGAGTTCATCTGCTGGGTTGATGACGCCAAACAACCGGCGACGCGCCAGCGACGCATCGGGCGGACCGTAGAGGAACTGCGGGAGGGCAAGCGCCGCCCCTGCTGCTGGGCGGGCTGCATCCATCGCACCGACAAGGCGCCCAGCCGATGGCAACAGGCCGTCCTGATCGACCAAAAAAGCGAGGGCGCGTCCAAGCCCTGACGCGCCCTCGCCTTCTCTCGTCTGTCGCCCGTATTATTGAGCGGCGACCACCTTGGCCGTCTCAGCGGGTTTGCCGCCGCGCGCGATGAAGGCGCGCATATGCTCCTCCAGCGTGTTCAGCGGCACCGAGCCCAAAGCCAGGATTTCGTCGTGGAACGGGCGCGGATCGAAACGCTCGCCCAGGGCGGCCTCGGCCTCGCCGCGCAGACGGCGGATGGTCAGCTCGCCCAGCTTGTAGGACAGGGCCTGACCGGGCCAGCTGATGTAGCGGTCCACCTCGGTCTCGACCTCGTGGCGCGACAGGGCGGTGTGCCCCGCCAGATAGTCGATGGCCTGTTCGCGCGACCAGCCCTTCAGGTGCACGCCGGTGTCGATCACCAGACGCGCCGCGCGCCACATCTCATAGCTGAGGCGGCCGAAGTTCTCATAGGGCGTGCGATAGATGCCCATCTCGACGCCCAGCCATTCCGTATAGAGGCCCCAGCCCTCGCCATAGCCTGAGAAGTAGGTGTGGCGACGGAAGGTCGGCCCCGCGTCCTGCTCCTCGGCCAGCGCCATCTGGAAGCTGTGGCCCGGCGCGCATTCATGCAGGGTCAGGGCCGGGATGTTGTACAGGGGACGGCTGGGCAGGTTGTGGGTGTTCATCTGGCAGGCTTCCAGCCCGCCGCGCCCCGCCGTGTAGAAGGGGGCCAGCGCCTCAGGCACCTGAATGATGGTGTAGCGACGACGCGGCAGCTTGCCGATCAGCTTGCCGATCTCCCCATCGGCCCGCACCGCCACCCAGGCCGACACCATCATCAGCTCGTCCGGCGTCTTGGCGTAGAACTGCGGATCGGTGCGCAGGAAATGCAGGAACTCGTCGAACGAGCCGGTGAAGCCCGCGTCGGCCATCGTCTGGCGCATCTCGGCCTGGATGCGGGCGACCTCGGACAGGCCGATCTGGTGGATCTCCTCGCCGCTCAGATCCAGCGTCGTATATTTGCGGACCTGGGATTCATAAAAGGCGACGCCGTCAGGCATGTCGCGGGCCGCCAGCGTAGTGCGGGCGCGCGGCTGGTATTCCTTCAGATAGAAGTCCAGCAGCGACCGATAGGCCGGGATCACCGCCTCATTGATGACAGTCGCGGCCTCGGCGCGCAGGCGCGCCTGGTCGGACGCCGAAACGGTCGAGGGCATCTGGCGGAAGGCCGCGTAGAAGGCGTTGGCCTCGGCCGTGTCGGTGATGAAGTTGGTGATGGAGGCCTCACGGCCTTCCAGCGTCACGCGCGGCACGCTGAAACCGCGCGCCAGGCCGTCGCGCATATTGGCCTTCTGCTGGTCGAAATAGCGCGGGATGTCGCGCATTCGCGAGATAAAGGCGCTGTAGTCCTCGGCTGTGCGCAGGCTGCGGGCCTGGTCCAGATAGGTCCAGAAGGAGCTGTCGCTGTTGAACGGCATTTCCCATTGGCGAGCCTGACCGTCGATCAGGGCATGCTCCAGATTGGTGCGGAAGACGGCGGCGTTGATGCGGTCCTCGTCCGACAGCTCATCCAGCGAAATGCCGTCCAGTTGCTGCAACAGTCCGCGCACATAGGTCAGACGCTGCTGCTGGGCGGCCGGGCTGACGTCCGCCAGACGATCCGCCGGTCCGTATTCGCCGTCGGCGCCTTTGACCCGGCCGGTGCGGGCCATCCCGGCCTCGGTTTCCGCCTCATAGAGCGCCTTCAGCCGCGCCCCAGCCTGCTGCATCTGCGCCACGGACGGAGACGCCTCGGCGGCGAACGCCGCCGCCGGGACCGACGCGACCAGAAGGGACGAAACGGCGCAGGCCGTCAGCAGCAGGGTTCTCATGATACTGTTCCTATTCTTACCAGCACGGGCGTCGGCCGAAGCCTAAGCCAGCGTCAATGCCACTCGCCGCCGCCGATCGGCGCGCCGGGCGGAACCGGCTGAGCGACCGGAAGGGTTGCGCTGAGCGCCTTCAGCCCCTCGACCGGTCCTGTCAGGGCTTCGGCCAGATAGGCGCACTGCGCTGTCTCCAGCCGATCGCCACGGCAGCGTTTCAACTGTTCGCCGAAGCGGCGGGCGCTGTCGCGCACCACGCCCTGAGCGGTCGAAGACAGGTCCTTGCCCTGCATCAGGGCCGACAGATGGGCGGCGTAGCGGGCGCGGGCCACACGGCGCAGTTCAGCCTGTCGTGGGCTGAGGATGGCGCCCGGACCGACGGCCAGAGCCACCCGATCCAGAGTATCGACCAGACCCAGCTGGCCCGGATCGCGGCGCTGCTGTTCGATCAGACGATTCAGCCGCTCGGGCGCCAGCAGGGTCTCGAACACCACTTCGGTGGCCGCCGCCGCCGCCGAGGACGGGTCGAACACAGCGTCGGTCTTGCCCTCGAACAGTTCGATCTGGGTCTGGCGGTCCGGATTGCCCGACTGGACCGAGGACAGTAGGTCGATCAGGTCGTCCCTGAGGTCCAGTTCGGCCGGAGACAGCGCCTGCATCAGGGCCTCCAGCGCCGCGCGCTGCTTGTCGGCGGGCACGACCTCGGCCCGCTCATGCCCGGCGCCGCTGACGGCGTAGCTGTAGTCGACGCCGCCGATCTGACGCCCGACCGCCGTGGTCTGATAGCGGTGATACAGATAGATCGGCACGATGACCCGGCGCAGGTCCGCCGCCGGCGCGCCCGCCGGCAGATTGCCCAGGCCGAAACGCGACAGGGCGATACGGCGAACCGCCAGAGTGTTGGCGAACTCCGCCACCGGATCTTCGCCGTTGTCCCACATGGCGCCATAGGGCTGAAGGCTGCCCAGAGGTCGGGTGTCGTTGTCGCCCACAAACCGATAGCCCTTGGCCTGCGCCTCTGCCGCCAGAGCCAGACGACGCGCCTGCGGGTCCTGACCCGGCGTATCGCCATACAGCCAGTCGATGGCGTAGCGGTCCCAGGCGCCGACGCCGGTCGTATAGGCCTGGCTGAAGTCCAGCCGGTCGCCGTCGGCGATCACCCAGGGCGCGGGATAGTCCATCACCGAAGCGCGCCCCTCATACATGGAGGCGGCGAAGTTGTGGGCCAGGCCGATGGAGTGGCCGATTTCATGCGCCGACAGGTGACGCAGGCGGTGATAGGCTAGACGGTCCGGGTCGTCCTCGGCGCCCGTCCCGGCGCGGGCGGCGCCGACCAGCCCCTCGATGATCATCTTGTCCTGACGGTCGCGCAGCGAGCCCAGTTGCACCACGCCGCGCACGATCTCGCCGGTGCGCGGATCGCTGACCGTGCTGCCGGTGGACCAGCCGCGCGTCTCGCGGTGGACCCAGGCGATGATGCTGTAGCGGGCGTCCATCGGATGCGCCCCTTCAGGCAGCACCTCGACCCGGAAGGCGTTCTGATACCCCGCCTCTTCAAAGGCCTGCGCCCACCAGTTGCCGCCCTCGATCAGGGCTTCGCGGATGGCGACCGGCGCGGCCCGGTCGACGTAGAAGACGATCGGCTTCTTGACCGGCGAGCGGGCGGCCGACGGATCGGTCTTCTCCAGCCGGAAGCGGCGCGCCATCCGCTTCATCACCGGCTGATCCAGAGGCGCGGCGAAATCCACCGCCATCGCCTGGCTGATGCTGCCGCCGCGCGGATCGTGCGGCACGGTCTGGAAACCGTCGTCCGGCAGGCGGATGAAGGAGTGCTGAACCGTCAGGGTGACGGCGCGCGAATCCGGCGCGATGCGCGACAGCTCGCCGCCCGGCTCGTCGCTGATGAAGGTCTGGACCGTCTGAAGTTCGACGTTGTCGGGGAAGACCAGGGTCTGATCCAGCGCCAGATGCCCCAGATCCTGCGCCGGCTTGAACGAACCGAGGCTGGCCCGCTTCAGTCGCCCGGCGATATTGACCGCATCGCGGGTCAAGAAGCCGGACAGATCGACGACCACCGAGCCGTCTGCGCCCGTCTCGATCACATCCGTCGCCCAGACGGTCGAGGGGGCGAAGGAGGCGGCGACCGCCCTCTGCTCGTCGTCGCTGGCGTCAAAGGCGCGGAAGCGGTGATTCTCGAACCGGGCGAACACCCGGCCGCCGACCTTGTGAAAGGCTACGATCTGCGTCTGGCCCAGACCGGATCGGTCCAGCCCGGCGTTATCCATGCCCAGCCCCGCCGACAGGCCCGGCTGATACAGGTAGCGGCCGATCACGCCCTCGGCGTCCGGCGGCGACAGACGCGCCAGAACCCGCCCCTTCTCGCGGTCCAGCCGCACGCCGAACAGGCCGTCCTGCCAGGCGGCTGTGGCCGCCGCCGCCGCGGGCGCGGACTGCGCTGTCGCCTGAGCCGACGCCCCGAGCATCACCAGACCGGCGACGCTCGCCAGCAGAACCTTGCGTAACATCGGCTTCCCCCTCCGACCGCTTGAACTGCCGCGTTCAGAACACTGAACGCCTGCAAGCGCAAGCCGGCCAGACCTTATGATCGAATAATGTATCTGAACATTTCACATGCAGGCCGCTTTGCGAAGTCGGAGGCTCAGCCTTCCGTTCGCTCGATATTCCGGCTCTTTCCGCCGAACGGCAAAGGCGCGCGGAACCGTCAGCCACGCCTGTCGTTGCGCCTGGGTACGAAGGAGAACGACATGATTAAATGGGCTATCATTTTCGCCATCATCGCCGTTGTCGCCGGCCTGCTCGGCTTCGGCGGGATTGCGGGCGCCGCAGCGGGCATCGCCAAATTCCTGGCTGTTCTGGCGCTGATCATCTTCGCGATCTTCCTGGTGCTCGGCTTCACGGTGGCGAAGAAGGTCACCTAAAGCGAACCTGCGCCGCCCTGTTCGCTGAACAGGGCGGCCGCATCCGCTCAACTATCGTCGGATACGCTCCCTGACAGGCGCCGCCTTACGGCCAGCCCATGCAACTCCACCCGCAGTCCGCCCATCGCAGACGGCGCGAACCGGACAGCGCCTCCATGCGCCTTCACCGCGGAGACCACGATCGACAGCCCCAAGCCGCTGCCGCCGCCGGGGCTGCCCGACGGCCGGAAGAATCGCTGTCCCAACCGTTCCAGATCGGCTGTGGTGACGCCCGGCCCGTTATCATCGACGGCGATGACGGCGAACGGTCCCTCGCCCTGTACCGACAGGCTGATGCGGCTGCGGGCGAACTGCCGCGCATTGGCCAGCAGATTGGCCGCCACAAGGCTGAAGCGATCAGGATCAGCGAAGACCTCGACGTCAGCGTTCGGCAACTGAAGCCGCGGCTCCGCCCCAAGAGCCTCAAAGTGAGCGGCGAGACCCGTCCACCGTTTTTCGCGATCATCGATGGCGGTTACGTCCTCGCGCGCAAGGGCCAGCAGTCCGGTGACCAGACGCGCGGTTCGGTCGACCGAGACCTGTATCTGCTCCAGCGCATGTCGGCGCGTCTGTTCGTCGCCGGTCGCGGCGGCGATCTGAGCCTGGATACGCAGCCCCGCCAACGGCGTGCGCAGTTCGTGCGCGGCGGCGGCTGTGAACTCCGTCTCCCGCAACCGGGCCGCGCGCACCCTGTCCATCAGAGCGTCCAGAGACTGCACAAACGGCTGGAGATCAGACCCGCCGGGCGCCACGCCGATCGGCGACAGGTCGTCGGCGTCCCGTTCGGTCAGGATGCGGGTCATCTGACGGACCGGCCGCAGCCCGGCCCCCACCGACCACCAGATCAGCATGCCCAGTGCAGCCAGCCCCAGAACCGCCGGGCCGAGCAGGCCTGTGACGACGCTGCTGATCAGATGTTCGCGGATCGTCAGACTGTCTCCGACCATCACGCGATAGCCGTCGTCCGGCATATGCACGGTGTAGACGCGCCACCGTTCGCCTTCGATCACCCGCTCTGAAAAACCGTCTTCGTTCGGCGCCAGACTCTCGGCCGGAGCGTTCTGGGAACGCGCGATGAGTTCGCCGTTTACCGTCCATATCTGACACGACAGCTGCCGCTCATAGGCCGGAACAGGCCCCGGCAGGACCGGATTCACCACCGGCGTCATCTCGCCCGTGCGCATGAGGGACGACACCATGCGCGCCGATTCCATCAGCCGCCGGTCCAGCACGCGCTGGACCTCATGCCGGGTATGGATCTCCACCCAGACCACCGCTGCGCCCCACACCAGAGCGGTCACAAGGGCCAGAATGCCGAACAGCCTGATCCGGATGGAGGTCATTGCAGGGTGTATCCCACGCCGCGCACCGTGCGGATGAAGGCGGAACCCAGCTTGGCCCGCAGGTGGTGGACGTGAACCTCCACGGCGTTGGAGCCTATCTCCTCCTGCCAGCCATAGAGACGCTCTTCCAGCTGGTTGCGCGACTGCACGGCCGACGGCCGTTCCATCAGGGCCTCCAGGATGGCGAACTCTCGGCGCGACAGCGGCAGATCCTGTTCCCCGCGCCAGGCCAGCCGCGCCTTCGGATCCAGAGTGATGCCCTTATGCGTCAGGGCCGGGCGCGACCGCCCCAGCAGCCGACGCCGCACCGCCCGCAGCCGCGCCGCCAGCTCATCAAGATCGAACGGCTTGCCCACATAGTCGTCGGCGCCCGCGTCCAGACCGCCGATCCGGTCCCGGCTTTCGTCGCGCGCCGACAGAATGACCACCCCGACGTCCATGTCGCGCTCCCGCACGAAACGCAGGACCTGAAGGCCGTCGCCATCGGGCAGATTGAGGTCCAGGACGACGACGTCGAATGCCGAGCTTTCAAGGGCGGCCAGGGCGTCCTCGATGCGGGTCATGGCCTCGACCGTCCAGCCGCACACCGTCAGGCCGACCTGAAGGCCGTCCGAAAGCACCGGATCATCTTCCACAATGAGCAGTCTCATGCCTTATGCCTTCCGCCGCCCGGCTTAAGCCTGACTTAAGCTCTTACGCCGACCCCGGAAGCATGAAGATCATTTCCTGGCGCCTTCTGGCGATCCTGTTCGCCCTGATGCTGGCCGTCCCCGCCGTCGGACGCGCCCAGTCCTTCCCGGCGCTGGACCAGTCCTTCCTGTCTCCGGACCAGGCCTTCACGCTCAAGGTCGCGCGCGAGACCAACGGCGACCTGACCTTCCGCTGGACCATAGCGTCGGGGCATTACCTGTATCGCGACCACACTGTCGCAGCGGCGCCGGGCGCCGAGGACACCCTCAGCCTGCAACTGCAGCCCGGCGAGAAGAAGGACGACCCCGGCTTCGGCGTGGTCGACATCTGGCGCACAGCCGGACAGGCGCGCCTGTCGGCGGCGACGCTGGAGCGCGCTGGCGCCCCTGGATCGATCAACATCACCTATCAAGGGTGCAAGGAAGACTCGATCTGCTATCCGCCGACCACGCGGACCGTCGCGGTTCCAGCCCTGCCCCGTGCCGCGCTAGCCGCCGCCGCGCCGACCCTGAAGGCGCCGCCCGCGCCTGAAAGCCTGTCAGCATCTGAAACCCTGTCAGCACCTGAACCTCAACCGGCGCCTGAGCCTGAAGCCCTGCCTGAATCTGAAGCCGTCGGCGCCACGGATGCAGCGGCCCCAGCTTCCGACGTTTCGTCGATCGCCCCCGCCGTTCGACTGGACGAGAACGCAGGCTTCGTCGATCGGCTGGCGGATCAAGGAGGCTTTGCCTGGGTCCTGCTGGCCTTCTTCGGTTTCGGCGCGCTGCTGGCCTTCACCCCTTGCGTCTTCCCCATGTATCCGATCCTGGCCGGAGTCATCGGAAGGGGCGTCGATGGACGCGGGACCCGGCGCGGGCTGGTGCTTTCCACGGCCTATGTCCTGGGACTGGCTACCGCCTTCGGCCTGCTGGGCGTGGCCGCCGCCTGGTCGGGTCAGAACCTGCAGATGGCGCTGCAGTCCGTGTGGGCCGTCGGCGCCCTGTCGATCATCTTTCTGGTGCTGGCCGCCTCCATGTTCGGCGGCTTTGAGCTGCAACTTCCGTCCGCCTGGACCAGCCGTCTTTCGCGCGACAACGGGACCGGGCGGCGCTCCGTCGGCTCGGCCGCCGGGCTGGGCTTCGCCTCGGCCCTGATCGTCGGCCCCTGCGTGACCGCGCCGCTGGCGGGCGCCCTGCTCTACATCGCCCAGACCGGCGATGTCGGCCTCGGCGCGGCGGCCCTGTTCGCCCTGGGGCTGGGCAAGGGCGTGCCGCTGATCGTCTTCGGCACGGCCGGCGCACGCTTCCTGCCCAAGGCCGGGGCGTGGATGGATCGGGTGAAGACCTTGTTCGGCTTCGTCTTCCTGGGCATGGCCTGGTGGCTGGCCAGCCGCATCCTGCCGCCGACCGTCGTGCTGGCGCTGGGCGCGATGCTGGCTCTGGCCGCCGCCGCCGCCCTCGGCCTGTTCAGCGGCCCCGCGACCAGCCGACCGGCCGGCCTCGCCCGCGCCGCCGGACTGGCCGTCGCCGCCTGGGGGATCATGCTTCTGATCGGCCTCAGCATGGGCGCCGCCGATCCCTGGCGCCCGCTGGCCCCGCTCGCGTCCCGCTCGGCGCCCGGCGTCGCCGGGCCGGGCGCGGCGCCTGTCCCCGCCGCCGTGGTCGTTGACCCCGCCGGGCTGGAGCGCGCCATCGGCGACGCAGCCGCCCGCTCTCGCCCGACGATGATCTATTTCACCGCCGACTGGTGCGTCATCTGTCGGCAGATGGACCGGGAAGTCTTCGCCGACGGCCGGGTCGTCGCCGCCCTGCAGAACGCCGATCTGATCAAGGTCGATGTGACGAACAACACCCCGGAAACCCGCCAGCTGATGGAGACCTATGGCGTGGTCGGCCCGCCGACGCTGATCTTCCTGTCCCCTGCATCACAGGAGCCTGCGTCCACCCGCCTGGTCGGCAAGACCACTGTGAGCAAGGTGCTGGCCTCGCTCGACAGCGCACAGGCCGCCCGATGAACGCGCTTGAGCTTGGCCCCCTCGTCCTGTCCGGCGAGCGACTTTCCATCATCATCGGCATCTTCGTCTTCGTCCTCGGCTCGGGCTTTCTGGCCAGCCGGGTGAGCATCCGCTTCAACGCGTGGAGCACCTTCGTCGTCTTCGGCGGCGTTCTGGTCGCCCGTCTGGCCTATGTCGTCGCCAACTGGCCGCACTTTCAGGCTGACCCGTTGCGCGCCCTCGCCGTCTGGCAGGGCGGTTTCGCCTGGCTCTGGGTCATCCCGGTCGTTGCGCTGGCGACAGCGGCGCTGCTCAAAACCGCCAAGGAACGCGCCTGGGCTCTGGCCCCCGTCGCCGTCAGCGCCCTGGCCTGGATCGCAGCGCATCAGTTGGCGTCCGCGAACGAGCCCCTGCCCCCGGCAGAGATCACCCTGGCGCAGCTGGACGGCGCCCCGCTCGACCTGGCCGCGCCGTCCGATCGCCCGACCGTGATCAATGTCTGGGCCAGCTGGTGCCCGCCCTGCCGCCGCGAGATGCCCGCCCTGGCCGCAGCCCAGAAGGCCAATCCCGACGTGCGCTTCCTGTTCGTCAATCAGGGCGAGGGCGAAGCAACCGTACGGACCTATCTGGCGCGCGAGGGCCTGACGCTGGAGCACGTCCTGCTTGACCCGCACATGGACCTGCCGCGCCACTACGGCACGGTCGGTCTGCCCATCACCTTCTTCCTTGGAAGCGACGGGCGGCTGGCCAAGGCGCATCTGGGCGAAATCGGGCCTGAGCGTATCGCCGCCGAAATCGCGCGGCTGGACTGAAACGGAAAATCCCCTACCCGTCTGCGTCTTAAGCCTGACTTAAGACCGGGCGTGGACGAAGCTCACACCTTTGAGGCGCGCGCCTCGCCGAGATCATGGCCGTAGATGGCCGTCATAACACCCGGAGAAGTCTGATCATGAACAAGCCCGCGCTCGCCCTGATGCTGGCCGCAACGATGAGCCTGGCGGCCTGCGGTCCGGCCGACGCCGCGCAGGACATGCCCATGATCGCAGAGGTCGGCTTCAGCGACCTGCTGAAGAATCCGGCGACGCCCTTCATCGGCGCCGAACAGGCCGATATCACCATCATCGGCTTCATGGATTACAACTGCCCTTACTGTAAAATGATGATCCCGGAGCTCAACGGCCTGATGGAAGCCGATCCGAAGGTGCGAGTGCTGTACAAGGAATGGCCTATCTTCGGCCCGGTGTCCGAGAACCTGGCGCGTATCGCCCTGGCCGCCGGCTATCAGGACAAATACCACGCGGTGCACAACGCCTTCATGAGCGCGCCGGATCGTATCCAGACCAATCAGAAGGCGCGTCAACTGGCGACCGAAGCCGGCGTCGACATGGAGCAGCTGGACCGCGACCTGACGGCCCATCGCGAGGACATCGACGCCGTCCTGCTGCTCAACAGCCGAGAGGCCGCCGCCCTCGCCCTCAACGGCACGCCGGCCTTCGTCATCAACGGCAATCTGATCCCCGGCGGAATGCCACAGGCCCAGCTAGAGGCCGTGATCGCCCGCATTCGCTCCGGTCAGCCCCTGCGCTGATTCAGCAGGCGAACGTCTCTAGAAAAGGCTCAAGGTCGGCGCGGCGCGGACGACGCTATGTGTCTCGCCGATCCTAGCTCCGCTGCGGTCAGCGGAACCTCAGTAAGCACAGCGCCGTTCCCTAAAGCATGAACCTTGGCCTTTTCTTCTTCGGCGTCCTGATGCTGGCGGTTCTTCTGACCGGGCTGGATCGCGCCATCACCGGCCCCCGGCGTGCTGCGGACAAGGATCAGGACGGCGAACCCGACGGCCCGCCAGAAGACTGAAACCCCACCTTTCGATCCGGCGGTAAAGGACTATGTTGCCGACACGCTGCGGCCCGGTCGCGGCGCGTCCAACCTGTCCTGATTTCGCCGAGCCTGCTTCATGTCCTACGTCGCCCGCGACGACCGCCCCGCCGACAAGGCCGAACGCTATGCCGAGGTCGAGGCCGAGATTCTGGCCGTGCTGGAGGGCGAGCCCAACCTGACGGCGCGCATGGCCACGGTAGCCTCGATGTTGGCTGACGCCTTCCCCGCCTTCTTCTGGACCGGCTTCTACGTCGTTGATGCGGCCAAGGGCGATGAACTGGTGGTCGGCCCCTATCAGGGCACGCTGGGCTGCCTGCGGATTCCATTTGGACGCGGCGTCTGCGGCGCAGCGGCGAAGACGCGCCAGACTCAGGTGGTCGAGGACGTCCACGCCTTCCCCGGCCATATCGCCTGCGACAGCCGTTCGGCCAGCGAGATCGTAGTTCCAGTGCTGGACGCGGCAAGCGACCTGATCGCCGTGCTAGACGTAGACGCAACAGAAAAGGCCGCCTTCGACGCCGTGGATGCGGCGGCGTTGGAACGGCTGATGGCCAAGGTGTTCGGCGCGGGGTGAGACCTCAAAACCATGCGTATAGGAATCGACTTCGGCGGCACCAAGATCGAGGCGGCGGCGCTGGATGCATCCGGCGCCTTCATCGCGCGCATACGCGAGCCGAACCCCGGAACCTATGACGCCGCGATCAGCCTCGTCACCGACCTGATCGCGCGGGTCGAGGCCGAAGCAGGCCCGGCGCATTCGGTCGGACTGGCCATTCCCGGCTCGCTCTCACCGCGCACCGGCCTGATCCGCAACGCCAACTCAATATATCTGAACGGCCGCTGCTTCGGCGATGATCTGGAGGCCACGCTGGGCCGCCCGGTGCGGCTGGCGAACGACGCCAACTGCCTGGCCCTGTCAGAATCCGCCGACGGCGCGGGCGCGGGCGCCGCCAGCCTGTTCGGCGTCATCCTGGGCACCGGCTGCGGCGGCGGACTGGTCATCGACGGCAAGCTCGTAGAGGGCGCGCACGGCGTCGCCGCCGAGATCGGCCACATCTCCCTGCCCTGGCCCTCGGCGGACGAGGTGCCCGGCCCCGCCTGCTGGTGCGGCCTGCATGGCTGTCTCGAGACCTGGGTGTCGGGCACCGGCTTCCAGCGCGATCATGAAGCCGCGACCGGCCGGGCCTGGACGGCGCAGGCCATCGTGGACGCCGCTCGCGCGGACGATGCGCAGGCCGCCGCCGCACTGGACCGCTATATCGACCGGCTGGGGCGCGCGCTGGCGATGGTGGTCAATCTGGCCGACCCGCAGGTCTTCGTGCTGGGCGGCGGCATGTCGAACGTGGTCGAGCTTTACGACCGCCTGCCGCCGGTCGTGGCGCGCCATGTCTTCTCCGACCATTGGGACGGGCGGATCGTCCCGGCGAAGTGGGGCGACTCCTCGGGCGTGCGCGGCGCCGCGCGGCTGTGGGGCGCCTGATCTCCGATTGATCGGGGCACGCGCCCCGCTATGGTCCGCGACGAACCGACAGGAGCAGGAAGCATGAGCCAGAGAGTCGTGGCGATCACCGGCGGATACGGCGCCCTTGGCCGGGCAGTCGTCGAGGCGGCGCAGGCGCGCGGCCTGTCGGTCGCCGTCATCGGCCGCACCCCGCCGCGCGAGTCGAACCCCGATGTGTTCGAGATCAACGGCGTCGACCTGACCGACGCGACCCAGGCCAGGAACGCAATCGATGCCGTCGCCGCCCATTACGACCGTCTGGACGCCCTGCTGAACATCGCGGGCGGCTTCGTGTGGAGCCCTGTCGAGGGCGACGACGACGAGTTCGACCGGATGCACGCCCTCAACGTGAAGACGACGCTGAACGCCAGCCGCGCCGCCCTGCCCCATCTGAAGGCTTCGCCCGAGGGCCGCATCGTCAACATCGGCGCCAACGGCGCGATCAAGGCCGGGCACGGCATGGGCGCCTATGCGGCATCGAAAGCCGGGGTCCACCGCCTGACCGAGGCGCTGGCCGAAGAGCTGAAGTCGACCTCGGTGACGGTCAACGCCGTCCTGCCCTCCATCATCGACACGGCGGCCAACCGCGCCGATATGCCCGACGCCGATCCGGCCAAATGGGTCGCGCCCGCCGATCTGGCGGCGGTCATCCTGTTCCTCGCCTCGCCCGAGGCGCGGGCGGTGACGGGCGCCCTGATCCCCGTCACGGGCAGGGTCTGATGCGGGTCCGCAGCGTCCTCTACCTGCCCGCCTCGAATGCGCGGGCGGTCGAGAAGGCCCGCACCCTGCCCTGCGACGTGGCGGTGCTGGACCTTGAGGACGCCGTCGCGCCCGAGATGAAGGCCCAGGCTCGTGCGGCCGCCGTCGCGGCGGCGCAGGAAGGCGGCTTCGCCCCGCGCCTCGGCGTGCGGATCAATGGGCTGGACACGCCGTGGGGCGCCGACGACCTTAAGGCCCTGCGTGACGCGCCCGTCGACCTGCTCGTCGCGCCCAAGGTCGAGAGCGCGGCCATGGTCCACGCCCTGTCGGCGGCGCTGCGACCCGGCGCCGACCTTTGGGCCATGATCGAGACGCCGCGCGCTCTGGTGGATCTCGGCGAGATCGCCGGGGCGGACAGGGCCTTGAGCGGCCTGATGCTGGGCGTCAACGATCTGGCCAAGGACCTGAAGACCGGCGCGTCGCCCGACCGCGAGCCGCTGAAGCCCTGGCTGGCGGTCGTCGTGGCCCATGCCCGCGCCAACGGCCTGAGTATCATCGACGGCGTGTTCAACCGCATCAAGGACGAGGCCGGATTCGCCGCCGAGTGCGCGCAGGGGAGGCTCTACGGCTTTGACGGCAAGAGCCTGATCCATCCCGCTCAGATCGAGGGCGCCAACGCGGCGTTCGGCCCTTCGCCTAACGAGATCGAATGGGCGCGCAAGGTCGTCGCCGCCTTCGCCGCGCCCGAGGCGGCCGGTCTGGGCGTCATCCGCGTCGAGGGCGAGATGGTGGAGCGACTACATCTGCAACAGGCGCAGGATCTGCTGGCAGCCCACTGACCCTTCTCCCCTTGAGGGAGAAGGTGGGCGCCGGAGGCGCTCGGATGAGGGGTGTCGGCGCGACCGCAGATGATTAGCGGCTTCGCTGGGGAATATTTCGGATAGGGCGCGCTCACACACCCCTCATCCGTCAGGCTCCGCCTGCCACCTTCTCCCTCAAGGGGAGAAGGAAGAGCGGGGTGGCGCCTTCTTACGGCAGACCTTAGACACGGCTCCATGACCGCACCGCTTCCGCCCCTGTCGAAAACCCGCGCCTGGGTCTGTGCGCCCGGGGTGCTGAAGGTGCCGTTCCTGTCCGCCTTCCTGACCGATTACGACCTGTCCGCCCTGCCCGGATCGTCAATCGAGGCCGTCCTCGGCTGGGGCATGAAGCCAACGGCGGAGGCGGGTCGACGTTGGGCGGCGAAGCACGACAAACCCTATGTCGCGCTGGAGGACGGCTTCCTGCGCTCGGTCGGGATCGGCGAGAGCGGAGCGACCAGTCTCAGCCTGATCGTCGATGATCTGGGCGTCTATTACGACGCGACCCGGCCCAGTCGGCTGGAGCAGTTGATCCAGACCGCCCCCGACTGGTGCGACGAGGCGATGCGCGGCCGGTCACGCGCGTTGATCGACCGCATCGTCGCCTCCGGCGTGTCCAAGACCAATATGGGCGGGCCGCTGGACGCAGGCCTGCTGAAAACCGGCCGCCGGGTGCTGATCGTGGACCAGACCTTCGGCGACGCCTCCATCGGCTATGGACTGGCGACCGAGGCCAGCTTCTCCGAGATGCTGGCGACCGCCCGGCGCGACGAGCCGGACGCCCAGTTGATCGTCAAGCGCCACCCCGCCGTAGCCGCCGGGCGCAAGCAGGGGTGCATCCCGGCGGAACAGCTTCAGGGCGTCACCCTGATCGACACCGACGTGCGGCCCGCCGACCTGCTGGCGGCGGTGGACGCGGTCTATGTCGTGACTTCGGCGCTGGGGTTCGAGGCGCTGTTGAGGGGCCTGCCGGTGCGCTGCTTCGGCGCGCCCTTCTATTCCGGCTGGGGGCTGACGACGGATGCGGTTCAGACCGGACGACGCGGCGTGGCGCGTGATCTGGAGCAGGTCGCGGCGGCGGCGCTGATCGCCTACACCCGCTATGTCGATCCCGTCACCGGCCAGCGATGCGAGGCGGAACAGGCGCTGGAGCGGCTGATCGCCCTGCGCGACCGGGCCGACCGGCTTGCGGGCGACTGGGCCGCCGTCGGCTTCGCCCCGGCCAAGCGGCCGCCGGTGCGCCGCCTGCTGAACTCGCCCAAGGGCCGCGTGCGCTATTTCTGGCGCTCATCCGCCGCCGTCGCCCATGCGCGGGCGACGGACGGCAGGCTGATCTGGTGGGCCGGCAAGGAGACGCCGCAGATCCGCGCCGCCGCCGACGCCTTCGAAGGGCCCGTCGTGCGCATGGAGGACGGCTTCATCCGCTCGCGCGGGCTGGGGTCCGACTTCTTCGGCGCCCTGTCGGTCGCGCTGGATGATCAGGGCGTCTATTACGACCCGACCCGCCCCAGCCGTCTGGAAAGCCTGATCGAGGCGGGCGAGCCGTCGCCCGATCAGGCGGCGCGGGCCGAGGCCCTTCGCGCCCGCGTGGTCGATGCGGGCCTGTCGAAATACAATCTGAAAGGCGCGGGCGTCCCGGCGCACTGGCCGACAGACAAGCCCATCCTGCTGGTCGTGGGCCAGGTCGAGAACGACCGCTCGATCATGATGGGCTGCGGACCGGACCTTCGCACCAACTCGGGTCTGGTGAAGGCGGCGCGGGCTGATCATCCCGACGCCTTCCTGATCTATCGCAACCACCCGGACGTGACGGCGGGCAACCGGCCCGGCCTGCTGGACCATGCGGCGATGGAGGAGGTCGACGCCTCGGCCGACGATCTGGACATCGTGGACTGTCTGAACGCCTGCGACCGATTGGCGACCCTGACCTCCCTGACCGGATTCGAGGCCCTGATGCGAGGCAAGCCGGTCAGCGTCTATGGTCGCCCCTTCTATGCCGGATGGGGCCTGACCGACGATCGCCTGACGTTTGAGCGCCGCACCCGCCGCGCCAGTCTGCAGAGCGTCATCCACGCCGCCCTGATCGGCTATCCGGTCTATGTCACGCCGGACGGCTGGCCGTGCGAGGCCGAGGATCTGGTCGAGGCCCTGATCGCTGCGCGCGACCATCCCCTGCCCGCCCCGCCGCGCGGCCGGATCAATCGCTGGTGGCGGGGCATAAAGGCCAGTCTCGACCGCAGCCTTCCCCCAGCTTATTGAGGAAGTTCGTCATCGCAATGGACTGAGTCCGGCCCGCGAGGCGCCCGAACTTCGCCGCGAGGCGCCGACATAAGGCTTGTCGAGCGTCGGGGACTCCATGTTCCCTCATGCAGCGAGGCGCCGCGCGCCGAGCGTCAGGGAACCATACAGTGCAAAAAGCCGTCATCTCCGCCACCGGCCTGTTCACGCCGGAACAGTCGATCTCGAACGAGGAGCTGGTCGGCGCCTACAACGCGTGGGCGGAAGGCTGGAACGCGGCCAACGCGCAGGCCATCGCCGCCGGAGAGGTCGAGGCCAAGACGCCCTCGTCCGAAGCCTTCATCGAGAAGGCCTCGGGCATCAAGGCGCGCTACGTCATGGACAAGTCGGGCATCATCGACCCCGAGCGGATGCTGCCCAATCTGCCCGCGCGCGGCGACGACGAGCTGTCGATCCTGGCCGAAATGGCGGTGAAGGCCGCGCAAGACGCCATCAAGGCCTGGGGCAAGCCGGTCAGCGAGATCGGCGCCGTCATCTGCGCCGCGTCGAACATGCAGCGTCCCTACCCCGCCATGGCCATTGAGGTGCAGCAGGCGCTGGGCATTGAGGGCTTCGCCTTCGACATGAACGTTGCGTGCAGCTCGGCCACCTTCGGCATCAAGACGGCGGCGGACTTCGTGGCCTCGGGCTCGGTCAAGGCCGTGCTAATGGTGAACCCGGAAATCTGCTCGGCGCACCTGAACTTCAAGGATCGCGACAGCCACTTCATCTTCGGCGACGTCGCCACGGCCGTCATCATCGAGGCCGAGGATCAGGCCGGGCCGGGCGGCTGGGACATTCTGGGCACCAGGCTTCAGACCAGCTTCTCGAACAACATCCGCAACAATTTCGGCTTTCTGAACCGCGCCGCCCTGCCGACCGACGGGCATGAGCCCGTCTCGTCCGACGGCCTGAGCGACAAGATGTTCGTCCAGCAGGGTCGCAAGGTGTTCAAGGAGGTGGTGCCGATGGTGTCGGAGATGATCCTGAACCACGCCGCCGAACTGAGCCTGGACCCGCACGGACTGAAGCGCCTGTGGCTGCACCAGGCCAACATCAACATGAACACCCTGATCGGCAGGAAGGTGCTGGGTCGCGAGCCTGAGCCCGGCGAGAACGTCATCATCCTGGACGACTACGCCAACACCTCCTCGGCCGGATCGATCATTGCCTTCCATCTGCACCACGAGGGCTTCGCGCCGGGCGATACGGGTCTGATCTGCAGCTTCGGCGCAGGTTATTCGGCGGGCACGGTTTTTGTGCAAAAGCGCCCCTGATTCAGTCGTTCGGGAATCATTATTTCCGGCGGCGCTTGCACTGTTCGGAAAATTTTGCAAACCGTAACGCGTCGAGAAACAGGGGGGACGATGCCCGAATGACTCAGACAGCTTTGCCTTGGGCTGAAAAACTCAGTGATCCGCTGGCGCACGACGTGGCCACGGTGTTGCAACGCATGGGCGGTTCCGCCCATCAGGATATAGTCATCAACTGCGTCGCGGCGTTGAAGCGCCAACGCGGCGAGTCGGTGACTCAGGACCTCAAGATGAAGATCATCGAGGTGTTTGAACGCTATCGCGACTTCTTCATCCGCCCCTTCGGCGAAGGGTCCCTGCGCTGGGCTCTGGCGCCCGACGTCGCCTGACCCATAAGGTTTCAGTCAACGAAAAAGGCCCGCTCCGATTGGAGCGGGCCTTCGTCATTTCAGACTATCCGCGTTTAGAAGCGACGGATGTAGCTGACCGAATAGGCGTCAGCCTCGCCGCGGTCGTCGCGGAAGTCACGACGGGTCCAGTCGGCACGGACGCCGTTCACGCCGTCCAGATAGTAGTTGGCGCCGACGCCATAGTTCCAGCTGTCGCCGCCGACCTTGGTCTCGGCGCCCGCCAGTTCCTGCTTCAGCTCAGTGTGGCCGTAGCCGCCGCGAGCGAACAGCTCCAGCTTGTCGCCGATCGGGTACTTGCCGACGACATAACCGGCGGCGTCCCACTCATGCTTGATCTGGCCATCGACGCCGGCGACGGTGATGTCCTTATCCTTGACCCCTACCCCGACTTCCGTCTCGACGGCGAGGTAGCGGTTCAGGTCGACGCCCAAGCGCCCGCTGACGGCGCCGGTCTGGGCTGCGTCGCCTTCCATATGCGTGTAACCCAGCGATCCATAACCGCGCGGCTCAGGATTCGATTGAGCAAACGCCGGAACGGCAAGAACAGACATAGCGGCGGCGGCGAGAAGAACGTTACGCATTATTTCATACTCCTTAGATGATGTGACTTCTGTGATCACATGCCCCATCCAACACAGGGATAAATGGGTAGGCAGGACCTATAGTTCCATGCCGAATATCAAAGACATAGCCCTGTGATGCAATAACGACACATACAGTGTTACATCTAGATCTCAAAAAAGAAGGGCGCGCTCCGCCGAGAAGCGCGCCCGATCCGTTCGCTTAAGTCGGCTTAGAAGCGACGGACGTAGTTGACCGAATAAACATCCACCTCGCCGCCATCGTCGGTAAAGTCACGGCGGGTCCAATCGCCGCGCAGGCCGTTCTGAGTGTCGAAGTAGTAGTTGGCGCCGACGCCGTAATTCCAGCTTTCACCGTCGGCCTTGCTCTCAAAACCGGCCAGTTCGCCCTTGATGCGGGTCGTGCCGTAACCGCCGCGCGCAAACAGTTCAAAGTTGGGCGTAACCGGCAGCGTGCCGACCGCATAGGCGGCCAGATCGTAGTCGTGCTTGATCTTGCCCTTGGCGCCGGCGACGGTGAAGTCGTCGTCCTTCACCCCGATCGAGCCCTCGCCCTCAACGCCGAAATAAGGGTTGAACTTGGCACCCAGACGACCGGTCACCGCGCCCAGGTCCCCATCTGAATGGTCCAGTTGCGAATAGCCGAGCGTACCATAATAGGTGGGGCCGCCCGGCTGCACGACCTGGGCCGCAGCCGGCAGGGCGAATACAGACAGCGCGGCGGCGGCGAGAATAACATTACGCATGAGCTTCAATCACTCCTTATTGCGATGAGCAGGACTGGCCTGACCACCTTGCGGAGAAACAAAGCTCGCACGCCGCAGACGTTCCTTATGCTTCATGAAGAAGTCGATGACTGTGCAATCGGAAGCACACACGACGTTCCTTCAAGAGCGACTATTATAAGACAAGAAAAAGGCGACCCTTTCGGATCGCCCTTTCCTTATCGATTTTGAGAGCCGACCTTAGCGGTCCTTCTCGCGCTCTACGCCCGAACGGGCGGCCAGCGCCGCCTGCGCCGCCGCCAGACGGGCGATCGGCACGCGGTAGGGCGAGCAGGAGACGTAGTCCAGCCCCACCTCTTCGCAGAAGGCGATGGACGACGGGTCGCCGCCATGTTCGCCGCAGATGCCCATCTTCATGCCCGGCTTGGCCGCGCGACCGCGCTCCTCGGCGATGCGGATCAGGTCGCCCACGCCGTTCTGGTCCAGACGGACGAAGGGGTCGTTCTCGAAGATGCCCTTGTCCAGATAGACCTGCAGGAAGCGGCCGGAATCGTCGCGGCTGATGCCGAAGGTTGTCTGGGTCAGGTCGTTGGTGCCGAAGCTGAAGAACTCGGCGTGTTCGGCCAGATCAGCGGCGCGCAGGGCAGCGCGCGGCAGTTCGACCATAGTGCCGACCAGATAGTCCACGCTGTCGCCCGCCTCGACAAAGACGGCCTTGGCCGTGTGGTCGGTCAGCTCGCGCAGATATTTCATCTCCAGGCCCAGGGCGACCAGCGGGTGCATGATCTCCGGGATCGGGGCGACGCCGGTGGACGCCTTCACCTGCAGCGCCGCCTCAAGGATGGCGCGAACCTGCATCTCGTAGATTTCAGGGTAGGCCACGCCCAGGCGACAGCCGCGATGGCCTAGCATGGGGTTGGTTTCCTGAAGCTCCTTGGCCCGACGCTTCAGCTTGGCCGCGTCCAGCCCCTGATGCGCGGCCAGGGCGTCGATTTCAGCCTCGGTGTGCGGGATGAACTCGTGCAGCGGCGGGTCCAGCAGACGCACGGTCACCGGCAGACCGCTCATGATCGCGAACAGTTCGGTGAAGTCGGCCTTCTGGAACGGCGCGATCTTGGCCAGGGCGGCGCGACGGCCCGCCTCATCATCGGCCAGGATCATCTCGCGCACCGCCGCAATGCGGTCGTCGTCAAAGAACATGTGCTCGGTGCGCGACAGGCCGATGCCCTCGGCGCCGAAGCCGCGCGCGGTCTTGGCGTCCAGGGCGGTCTCGGCGTTGGCGCGGACCTTCAGGCGGCGGATGCCGTCGGCCCAGCCCATCAGGGTCTGGAAATCGCCCGTCAGCTCCGGCTCGATCATGGCCACGGCGCCGTCCAGCACCTCGCCTTTGCCGCCGTCGATGGTGATGACCTCGCCCGCCTTGAAGGTGCGGCCGCGCGCGGTGAAGGTCCCCGCCTTCTCATCGATCGAGATTTCGCCCGCGCCCGAGACGCAGGGGCGCCCCATGCCGCGCGCCACCACCGCCGCGTGGCTGGTCATGCCGCCGCGCGCCGTGACGATGCCGCGCGCCGCGTGCATGCCGTGGATGTCTTCGGGACTGGTCTCGTCGCGGACCAGGATGACGGCGTCGCCCTGCTGGCCCAAACGTTCGGCCTCGTCGGCGTCGAAGACGATCTTGCCGGTCGCTGCACCCGGCGAGGCGGGCAGGCCCGCCGCCACCACGGTGCGCGCCGCCTTGGGGTCCAGCGTCGGGTGCAGCAGTTGGTCCAGCGCCGCCGGTTCGACGCGGCTGACCGCCTCGTCCTGAGAGATGACGCATTCCGAAGCCAGATCCACGGCGATCTTCAGCGCCGACTTGGCCGTGCGCTTGCCGTTGCGGGTCTGGAGCATCCACAGACGGCCCTGCTCGACCGTGAACTCGATGTCCTGCATGTCGCGGTAGTGGCTTTCCAGCCGCCCCACCACGTCGACGAACTGGGCGAAGACCTCAGGCATGGCCTCTTCCATCGAAGGAGCCGTTTCGCCCATCTCCTCGCGGCCCGCCTTGGTCAGGGACTGCGGCGTGCGGATGCCGGCCACCACGTCCTCGCCCTGGGCGTTGATCAGGAACTCGCCGTACAGCTTGTTCTCGCCGGTCGAGGGGTTGCGGGTGAAGGCGACGCCGGTAGCCGAGGTCTCGCCCATGTTGCCGAACACCATCGACTGGACGTTGACGGCCGTGCCCCAGCTTTCGGGGATGTCGTGCATGCGGCGATAGAATTTCGCCCGGTCGTTCATCCAGCTTTCGAACACGGCGCCGACAGCGCCCCACAGTTGGGCCTGGGGATCCTGCGGGAAGGGCTTGCCCAACTCACGCTCGACCAGGGCCTTGTAGTCCGCGACCACCTTTTCCCAGTTCTCGGCGGTCAGTTCGGTGTCGACCGAGACGCCCAGACGATCCTTGTGGTCGTCCAGCACCTCTTCGAAATAGTCGTGGCCCAGACCCAGAACCACGTTGGAGTACATGGTAATGAAGCGGCGATAGGAATCGAAGGCGAAGCGACGGTCGCCCGACAGCGCGGCCAGACCCTCGACCGTCTGGTCGTTCAGGCCCAGGTTCAGCACCGTGTCCATCATGCCCGGCATGGAGGCGCGGGCGCCCGAGCGCACCGAGACCAGCAGCGGGTTGGCGGCGTCGCCGAAGGTCTTGCCCACCACGCCCTCGACATGGGCCAGGGCCGCCTTGACCTGATCGGTCAGGTCGGTCGGATAGGTCTCTTCATTGGCGTAGTACCAGGTGCAGACCTCGGTGGTGATGGTGAAGCCCGGCGGCACCGGCAGGCCGAGGGACGACATCTCGGCCAGGTTCGCCCCCTTGCCGCCGAGAAGATTCTTCATCGAAGCGTCGCCGTCAGCGGATCCGCCGCCAAAGCCGTACACCCACTTGGTCATTTCGCAGTTCCTGAACCGTGGTCTGACTGCGGGTCCCAGCCCCGCATATGTAGAAGGGTGCGGGTATATTCTGAGTCCCGCCTTACGGACGCCCTCACTAGCGCGCTGCACCTGCGAAGGCGAGGCTGCAGATGCAACAATCCGTGAGGGGATGTTTCGTGCGGCAAGGCCGAGGCGCGGCGTGACGCACTGGAGGAAGCGGCTCGGGCCGCCTATCTAGGCCTTATGCCTATCGCCCGCCTCGACAGTCGCGCCCTGATCCGCATCAGCGGCCCCGACGCCCGCCCTTTCCTGCATAATCTGCTCACCCAGAACGTGGAGACGCTGCAGCCCGGCGAACTGCGCTTCGGCGCTCTGCTTTCGCCGCCGGGACGGCTGATGTTCGACCTGTTCATCTGGGGCGAGGAGGACGGCGTCATTCTGGATGTGGCGGCCGACCGGCGCGACGCCCTGCTCCAGCGTCTGTCGATGTACAGGCTGCGCTCCAGCGTAAATGTGATGGCGATTCCCGACGCTGTCTTCGTCGCCTGGGGCGCCGACAGGCCGGACGGCTTTGTCGATGATCCTCGCTTGCCGGCGCTGGGCGGCCGCCGCTGGGGAGATCAGAGCGAGACCGACGCGACAGAGGCCGACTGGCAGGCGCACCGCCTGACGCTGAGCGTGCCCGATCCCACGGCCGACACGCTGCAGGACAAGACCTATCCGATCGAGGCGGACTTCGACCTGCTGAACGGCATCGACTTCCACAAGGGCTGCTTCATCGGCCAGGAGACGACCTCGCGGATGAAGCGGCGCGGCACGATCAAGAACCGCATGATGGCCATCACCTTCGACGGCCCCGCGCCCGAACGCGGCGCCGAGGTGCTGAACGGCGACATGCGGGCGGGCGAAGTCATGACCGGCGCCGAGGGGCGCGCCATCGCCCTGATGCGCTTGGACCGCATGGAAGGCGACCTGACCGTCGAGGGCCGCTCCGTGCGGGTCGCGAAGCCCGACTGGATCCCTGATTTTCAAGGCTGAATTCGAAAGAACGGAAAATCTGCTTGTCGCGATGTAAAAGTCGCTTGACGTAAACGCGACATCGTTGGTAAAGCTCACTTGTCAACACGACAGGGGAGCTTGTCATGAATACCCAGATCACCGCCGCAGGCGAAGCCGCCGCCCGTAACAAGAAGAAGATGGACGATCTGACCGTCGTTCTGTGCGCCCTGACCGTGGTCGGAGTCAGCGCCACCGCCGCCACGCCCTTCTGGCCCGACGCCTGGGGCCGCGCGCCGTCGATCGGCGTTGTCGTCCTGGCCGCCGGACTGGCCGTCTTCACCGCCCTGCACACCCTCTACTGGTGGCGCGCCCTGGATGAGGCCGCCAAAGAGGCGCACAAATGGGCCTGGTGGTGGGGCGGCAACCTGGGCCTCGTCGCAGGCGGCGCGGCCGTCGTCATCGCCGCCCTCGCAGGCGTGAATTTGCTGCCCGCCGCCGTGCCGCACACCGATGCTGCCCTGATCGCCCTGGGCGTCTTCGCCGTCTTCGCGGCCCAGGCCGTCGGCTATGGCCTCGCCTGGTGCGGCTGGTGGATCGCCCGTCGATGACCAGCGCCTTCGTCAATCGCCTGAAGGTCTTCCGCGCCGAGCGCGACTGGACCCAGGCCGATCTGGCCGAGCGCCTGGGCGTCTCGCGCCAGACCATCCAGGCGCTGGAGAAGGGCCGCTACGACCCTTCCCTGCCCCTCGCCTTCCGCATTTCCCGCCTCTTCGGCCAGCCGATCGAAGCCATCTTCATCGCCTGATCTGACCTCGCCTTAAATAAACCATCTAAAATTCAAGGACTTCTTAATGACCATCGCACACCGCATGGGCCAAACGGCCAACTGTGTCTCGCGCTTCGCCGCCGGACTGCTGGCCGCCCTGGCCGCCTCCGCCGCCCTCGCCGCCGCCCCCGGCGTCGCCCACGCCGAAGCCCCCGGCTCGGTTTCCGCGGCGCCCATCCCCCGCGCCGAGGGCGCCGGCCCCCCGCTGTGGGTGGTCAGAGACGCGGACTCCACCGTCTATCTGTTCGGCACGGTCCATGTGCTGCGTCCCGGCACGGCCTGGGGCTCGGACAAGGTCGACGCCGCCTTCGCCAGCGCGACCGACATCTGGGTCGAGATCGCCGATCAGGACGATCAGGCCGTGGTCATGCCGGTGATCCAGCAGCATGGCGTCGATCCGTCCCGCCCCCTGTCGTCCATCCTGTCGGCCGCAGACTTCGCCGCCTTCGACAAGGTCGCTCAGGCCAATGGCGCGTCAGGCGCGGCGCTGGACGCCTATCGTCCGTGGCTGGCGGCCTTCATGATCTCCATGTCGGGCCCGACCAACGCGGGCTATCGGTCCGAGGCGGGCGTCGACAAGACGTTGATGGATCGCGCCAGGGCGCAGGGCAAGGCGCTGCACGGCTTTGAAACCGCCGACATCCAGGTGCGCCTGATCGCGGGCATGAGCGAAGAGGCTCAGGTCGCCTATCTGAACAACTATGTCCGCAACGCAGACGGCATCGTCAACAATCTGGATGATACCGTCGCCGCCTGGCTGAAGGGCGACGCCGCCGAGGCGGGCCGCCTGAACCGCGTCAACACCCGCGACATTCATGAAGACATCCACCGCGCCGCCCTGATCGAGCGCAACGCCGACTGGACCAACCAGATCGAGACGATGATGCAGGGCGCAGGCACGGCCTTCGTCGCCGTCGGCGCCGCCCACCTGATGGATAAGGACAGCGTGATCGACATGCTGACGGCGAAGGGCTTCACGGTCGAGCGGCTGTAAGCTTCGCGTTCGACGCATTGAGGGGCCCGGCGACGACGCCGGGCCTTTTTGCAGGCCCGCTCCCATCCCCGTCATCCTCCGGCGAGCGGAGCAGACCGGGGGACCCAGCGGCGCGCGATAGCGCGAAACGTCCACGCACCTCGACTGGCCTGAAGATCGCCTTCGGCGCCGCTGGGTCCCCCGGTCTGCTCCGCTCGCCGGAGGATGACGGGGATGATTGTTCACTTGCGCCGCCAGAACATTCCCGCAACCTCGCGCCATGACCGAATCTGAAAAGGCTGAAGGCCGCTGCGGCTGGTGCGGGACGACGGACCCGCTCTACATCGCCTATCACGACACCGAATGGGGCGTGCCCGAATACGACCCTCGCGCCCTGTGGGAGAAGCTGGTGCTGGACGGCTTTCAGGCCGGGCTGGCCTGGATCACCATCCTGAGAAAGCGCGAGGGAATGCGCGACGCCTTCAAGGGGTTCGATCCCGATATCATCGCCCGCTATGGAGAGGCCGACCGCGCGCGCCTGCTGGCCGACCCCCGCATCATCCGCTCAGGCGCCAAGGTCGACGCCGCCATCAACGGCGCCCGCATCTGGCTGGACATGCGCGACAAGGGCGAGGACTTTTCGGCCTGGCTGTGGTCCTTCGTCGGCGGCCAGCCGCGGGTGAATCAGTGGAGAGATTTCCGCGACGCCCCGACCCAGACGCCAGAAAGCGTCGCCATGGCCAAAGCCTTGAAGGCGCGCGGTTTCAAGTTCTGCGGCCCGGTCATCGTCTACGCCTTTCAGCAGGCGGTCGGTATGGTGAACGATCACCAGACCACCTGCTTCCGACACGCACAGATCAACGACGCACACGGACAAAAACATCAATCGGCAGGACGTGTCGGCGGATCTGGTGACTGACGATCGCATCGCAACAACCCGAACCTTATAACAGATTGCTTTCGATTTCGGTCGCCCCTACCTAAACCTGCAATGGCTTGGTCGATGACGACATTGGCAAGACTGTTGGCCACGCTGACTCTGGTCGTCGCGGCGTTCGCCATTGCGCCCATCGCCGACGCCGCCGCCTGCGGGCCCGAACCGCTGGCTGCCCACCAGGTGATCGACCACGATCCGGCGGCCGGGGATCATGACGGCTCAGGCGGCGAACCCGGCCTATGCGCCCACGGCCATTGCCATCACACCGCCAGCGAACGGCATCCCTCGCGCGATTTCGTTCTCATCGGTCTGCCGCCCCATGTCGAACATGGCCGCCCGCTGAACGATCGTCTGGCTTCCTGCGCGCCCGAAGGCCTGAAGCGCCCTCCCAGAGCCTGAGCTGAGATCCGCGCAGTCGTGCGCGCTCCTGTACAGTAATTCTGGAAATCAAACATGTTATCGCTGCATCGTCGTCGATCGCGCCTTGCGATCGGCTGCGCGCTCGTCGTGCTGGGCGCGGCGTCGGCCGCCCCGTCGTGGGCGGACCCGGCTCCGACCTATGCCGAGCTTGTCGCTCGCCTCGACCAGACGCCCGCTTCCGCAGAAGCCGCCGCCCTTGTCGACGCCGCCGAGGCGCGTGTCCGCCAGGCCCGCGTCCGCTCCAACCCCAGTCTGGACCTGAGCGCCGAGAACGTCGCCGGGTCCGGCCCTTATTACGGCTTTGGAGGCGGCGATTTCAGCCTGTCCTTCAGCCAGGATCTTGAACTGTGGGGTCGACGTCCGGCCAGGGTGAACGCCGCCCGCGCCGATGCGGGCGCGGCGTCTCTGAGACGCGACCTCGCCCTGGTCGATACGGCCGGCCGGCTGGCCCTGATTTATGCCGAAGCCGAAGCGGCCCAGCGTCGCGCGGCCCTGGCCGAAGAGGCGCTGAGCCTGTCCGTGGCCGACGCCCGCGCGGCGCTGGCCCTGGTCGAGGAAGGGCGAGAGCCTCTTCTGCGCGGCATACAGGCCGAGAGCGAGGCCGCCGCCGCCCGCGCCGCGTTGGACGAGGCGAAAGCCGAGCGTGACGCCGCCTTCGCCCGGCTGAACGCCGTCGCCATGCTGCCGACGCCCGCGACCTCGATCGATACCGGACTGCTGGATGCGTCAGCGACGCTCTCAAGCCCTTCCGACCGCGAAGCGCCCACGGTGCGCGTGGCTGAGGCCGAGGCGACGGCGGCCGAGCGCCGCATCGACATCGAGCGTATCAACGGCCGCCCCGATGTCACCGCCAGCGTGGGCGTGACCCGCTTCGGCGCCGAGGACCAGACGGCCCTGACCTTCGGCCTCAGCCTGCCCTTGCCGCTGTTCGACCGGAACCGGGGGAGCATCGACGCGGCCCGCGCCGAGCACCGGGCTGCCCAAGCGCGGGTCATGCAGGCGCGTCAGGACGCCGGAGCCGACCGGGCCGCCGCGGTGGCGCGTCTGGCGTCGTCCGCCAGCCGCGTGTCAGCCGCCGATGCAGGCGTGACCTCGGCCGAGGAGGCCTATCGCCTGTCGCGCATCGGCGCAGAGGCGGGACGCATCTCGCAACTGGAGCTGCGCACCGGACGCGCGGCTCTGATCAACGCCCGATCCGCCGCTGTCGACGCCCGCATGGCGCGCGTCCGCGCCGAGATCGACCTGGCGCGCCTGGAAGGCCGCCTCCCCTTTGAAGGAAGTCGCTGATGCGCAATACTCTGTCGAAGAAAGAAGCTCTGCTCGTCGGCGTCGCCGCTGTTCTCATGCTGGGGATCGGCGGGCTGACGCTGTCTCTTGTCCGGCATGACCCGCCCAGCGCCGTCGCGGCTGTCAAGAAAGCCGAGCCCGAAGGCGAAACCACGGGCGAAACCGCCGAAACGCCCGAGTGCGTGATCGAACTGACCGCCGAACAGCTTCAGGCGGCGGGCATTTCCGTCGTCGCCGTCTCGCGCGGCGGCGGCGGCGAAACCCGCCTGTCCGGCCGGGTCGAGGCCATGGTCGACGCGCGCGCCGCTGTGGGCGCCGTGGTCGGCGGCACGGTCGAGCGGGTGCTGGTCGCGCCGGGCCAGGCGGTCCGCGCGGGCCAGCCTCTGGTCAGCCTGATCAGCGGCGACGGCGCTGCATTACGCGCCGAGATCGACGCGGCTTCGGCCGCCGCGACCGCCGCGCGTCAGGCGCATCAGCGCAACCGCAATCTGGCCGATCAGGGCGTCGTCGCCCGTCAGGAGGTCGAGGCCTCGCAGGCTCAGGCCGCCAGCGCCGAGGCTATGGCTCGCGCCGCGCGGGCGCGGGCGACGGCGGCGGGCTCGCCCAACGCCTCGGGCCGGATGAGCATCGTCAGCCCCATCGCGGGCGTCGTCGCCAATGTTCAGGTCGGCCCCGGCGGCTTCGTCGGTCAGGGCGCGGTCGTGGCCGAAGTGACCAATCCGGCGCGGGTCGAGCTGGTCTTCAACGCTCCGCCGCAGCTGGCGGCCCAGGTGCGCCTCGGCTCGCACGTGCGCGTCACGGGACCGCAAGGCGAGTTCGACGCCCTCGTCACCGGCGTCGCCGCCGACGCCGGATTACAGGACAGCGGCGCGACCGTGATCCGCGCCCGGCCCGAAAGCGGCCGCCTGCCGCCCGCTGGATCGCCCGTCACCGGCGCCGTGGTCACACAAGGCCAGTCGGGCGGCGCCCTGACCGTGCCGTCCGAGGCGGTGCAGACGGTCGACGGCGCCACGGTGGTCTTCGTTCAGACCGGCCAAGGCTTCCGCGCCCAGCCCGTGCTGGCCGGCCGTCAGGCCGGGGGCTCTACCGAAATCCTGCGCGGCCTGACCGGGACCGAAAAGGTCGCGGCGGCCAACGCCTTCCTGCTCAAGGCCGAACTGGCCAAGGGCGAAGCCGAGCACGGCCATTAAGGGAGGGCGATCATGTTCAAAGCCATCATCGAGGCGTCCGTCCGCTTCCGCTGGTTCGTCATCCTGGCCACGACGCTGGTCGCGGCCTGGGGGCTATTCCAGCTGACCAAACTGCCGATCGACGCCGTTCCGGACATCACCAACCGACAGGTGCAGATCAACACCGTGGCCCCGGCCCTGGCCCCCGAACAGATGGAGCGTCAGGTCACCTACCCGCTGGAAACAGCGATGGCGGGCATTCCGGGGATACAAAGCACCCGCTCCCTGACCCGCAACGGCTTCAGCCAGGTGACGGTCATCTTCAGCGACGCCACCGACATCTACTTCGCCCGTCAGCAGGTGGCCGAACGGATGGCTCAGGCGCGCGAGAAGCTGCCCGAGGGCGTCGAACCGGCCCTGTCGCCCATCACCACCGGCCTGGGCGAAGTCCTGATGTGGACGGTCGATCTGACGCCCTTCGACGCAAAGACAGCGCGCGCGGGCCGTCCCGGCTGGCAACCCGACGGCGCCTATCTGACGCCCGAGGGCGAGCGGTTGGATACGCCGCAGGCGCGAGCCACCTACCTGCGCACCGTTCAGGACTGGATCATCGCGCCCCGGATGCGGACGGCGCCCGGTCTGGCGGGCGTGGACGTCAACGGCGGCTATGTGAAGGAATACGCCGTCCGCCCCGATCCGGCGCGATTGGCCGGCTATGGCCTCAGCCTGAACGACCTGATCCAGGCGCTGGATCGCGCCAATACGCAAGCGGGCGCGGGCTATATCCAGCGCGCGGGCGAGGCCCTGACCGTGCGCACCGACGCCCTGGCCCAGACCGTCGAGGATCTGGCTCAGGCGCCCGTGGTCAACCGCAACGGTCTGGTCGTGCGCGTCGCCGACGTGGCAGTGGTCGAGATCGGCCAGGCACCGCGTCTGGGCGGGGCCAGCCGCGACGGCCATGAGGCGGTGATCGGCACGGCCCTGATGCTGGCGGGCGAGAACAGCCGCACCGTGGCCCAGGCCTCCGCCGAACGGCTGGAGCAGATCAGCGCCAGCCTGCCGCCCGACATCGTCGCCGAGCCGGTGCTGAACCGCAGCGCCCTGGTCAACTCCACCATCAAGACGGTGGCCAAGAACCTGACCGAGGGCGCCCTGCTGGTCATCGTCGTGCTGTTCCTGTTGCTGGGGAACATCCGCGCGGCGACGATCACGGCCCTGATGATCCCGATCAGCTTCCTGTTCGCGGTCATCGGCATGAACCGCTTCGGCATCAGCGGAAACCTGATGAGCCTGGGGGCGCTGGACTTCGGCCTGCTGGTCGACGGCGCCGTGGTGGTGGTCGAGAACACCCTGCTGCGTCTGGGCCAGAAGCGCGCCGATCTGGGCCGCGTCCTGACCCGCAACGAACGGCTGGGCGTCGCCGCCTCGGCCGCGCGCCAGATGGTCAAGCCAGCCGCCTTTGGCCAGTTGATCATCCTGCTGGTCTTCACTCCCCTGCTGATGCTGGAAGGGGTTGAGGGCAAGACCTTCATCCCTATGGGCGCCACGGTCATGCTGGCCCTGGTCGGCGCCTTCATCTTCTCCTTCACCTTCGTCCCGGCCATGGCCGCCCTGCTGGTCAAGGAGCCCAAGACGGTCCACGTCGACGAGAACGGCGAGGCCGAGGAGCATGAGACCTTCCTGCTGCGCCACGCGCGCCGCTGGATCGAACCGGCCATCCGCGCCGCCGTCTCGCATCCCAAAACGGTGCTGGCCTCGGCCTTCGGCGCCCTGCTGATCGGCGCCCTGGCCTTCACCCTGCTGGGGCGCGAGTTCATCCCCACGCTGGACGAAGGCGACATCGCCATGCAGGCGTTGCGCGTCCCCTCAGCCTCGCTGGAGCAGTCCCTCGCCATGCAGATGGCGCTGGAACGGACCATCAAGGCCCAGCCCGAGGTGAAGACCGTCTTCTCGCGCACCGGCACGGCCGAGGCGGCGGTGGACCCCATGCCGCCCAACATCTCCGACGCCGTCATCGTGCTGAAGAAACGTAAGGAATGGCCCGATCAGCGCCTGCCGAAGGAAGAGCTGATCGCCCGCATCGAGAAGGCCGCTTCGACCCAGCTGGGCAACGCCTTCGAGTTCAGCCAGCCGATCGAACTGCGCTTCAACGAGCTGATCTCGGGCGTCCGTACCGATCTGGCGGTCATGGTCTATGGCGACGACTTCGCCCAGCTTCAGAAGACGGCGGATCAGGTGGCCAACGCCCTGCGCGACACGCCCGGTTCGGCCGACGTGCGGGTGGAGCAGGCGTCCGGCCTGCCGACCCTGACGGTCAGCGTCGACCGCTTCGCCGCCGCCAACTACGGCCTGTCGGCGGCGGACGTGTCCGAAGCCGTCTCGGCGGCTATCGGCGGCGCCGAGGCCGGTCAGATTTTCGAGGGCGACCGCCGCTTCGACGTGGTGGTCCGTCTGTCCGACGCCGAGCGCAACGACCCCGCCGCCCTGAACGCCCTGCCCGTCACCACGGCAAGCGGCGCAGCCATCCCCCTGTCCTCGGTCGCCCGCATTCAGGTGAAGGAGGGCCAGAACCAGATCAGCCGCAACGACGGCAGCCGCCGCATGGTGGTTCAGGCCAATGTGCGCGGCCGCGATCTGGGCGGCTTCGTCGCCGACGCCCAGAAGCAGGTCGACCAGCAGGTCAGCCTGCCCGCAGGCTATTCGCTCAAATGGGGCGGCCAGTTCGAGAACCTGAAGCGGGCCGAACAGCGGCTGGGTCTGGTCATCCCCGTGGTCTTCGTACTGATCGGCATCCTGTTGTTCATGGCGCTGGGGTCGTTCGCGGAGGCGGGGCTGGTGTTCGCCTGCGTGCCGCTGGCGCTGGTCGGCGGGGCGCTGTCGCTGTTGCTGAGGGGGATGCCCTTCTCGGTCTCGGCGGCGGTCGGCTTCATCGCCGTGTCGGGCGTGGCGACCCTGAACGGACTGGTGTTGATGCAGGCGATCCGCGAGCGGTTGCAGGCGGGCCAGACGCCGCGCGAAGCCGCCCTGCTGGGCGCCTTCAGCCGCCTGCGGGCGGTGCTGACCACGGCCCTGGTCGCCATCGTCGGCTTCATTCCCATGGCCATCGCGACAGGGGCCGGGGCTGAGGTTCAGAAGCCGCTGGCCACCGTGGTCATCGGCGGCCTGCTGAGCGCCACCGCCCTGACATTGCTTGTGCTGCCGACCTTCGCCGCCAGGGCCGTGAAACGTCGTCAGCCGGAGAATGTCGAACACTGATCAAGGAGGTCCGCCACGCGGCCCGCACGCCGGCCCATCGCGATATCAACCTCGCGCATGGGTCGGCGCCGCGTGGCGCCTCGCATACGACTTGATGCCGATTTGATATCAAATACGAACAAAACGGCATTTTGGATCATCACAGACGCGCCCTAGGCTGACCTCCACTGAAGGATGCGGAGACGACAGGTGCAGGGATCAGCCATTCAGGTCGTGGAGACAATCATCCTCGACGTGCCCACGATCCGACCGCATGTCCTCTCCGTGGCGACCATGCAGTCGCAGACGATCGTTCTGGTTCGCCTGCGCTGCGCCGATGGGGTCGAAGGCGTCGGCGAAGGCACCACCATCGGCGGGCTGAACTACGGCGGCGAAAGCCCCGAGGGCATCAAGCTGGCGATCGACGCCTATTTCGCTCCCCTGCTGGTCGGCGCCGATTCCACCCGCCCGGCGGTGATCATGGATCGCCTGCGCCGCTCGATCATCGACAACCGCTTCGCCAAGAACGCCGTCGAGACCGCCCTGCTGGACATTCAGGGCAAGCGTCTGGGCGTGCCGGTCAGCGAGCTTCTGGGCGGACGCGTCCGCGACCGCCTGCCGGTGCTGTGGACCCTGGCCAGCGGCGACACCGCTCAGGACATCGCCGAGGCTGAAAGCATGGTGGCCTCGGGTCGCCACACCGCCTTCAAGCTGAAGATCGGCAAGCGGCCGGTGCAGGAAGACGTGGCCCACGTCGCAGCCATCAAACGCGCCCTGGGCGACCGCGCCAGCATCCGCGTCGACGTCAATCAGGCCTGGAGCGAGGCCGCCGCCAAGCGCGCCCTGCCCCTGCTGGCCGAGGCCGGCGTCGACCTGATCGAACAGCCCATCCGCGCCCATGCGACAGCGGGCATGGCCCGGCTGACGGCGATGGGCCTGGTCCCCATCATGGCTGATGAAGCCCTGCACGGTCCCGAGAGCGGCTATGCCCTGGCGTGCAGCCAGTCGGCTGATGTCTTCGCCCTCAAGATCGCCCAGGCAGGCGGCCTGACCGAGTGCAAACGGCTGGCGGGCGTCGCCCAGTCGGCGGGAGTGGCCCTTTACGGCGGCACCATGCTCGAAGGCCCGGTCGGCACCATCGCCTCAGCCCAGCTTTTCGCCACCCTGCCCGAGATCGAGTTCGGCACCGAACTGTTCGCCCCCTTGCTGCTGACCGAAGAACTGCTGGCTGAGCCGCTGCACTACGCCGACGGCTGCCTGACGGCGCCGGACGGGCCAGGCCTCGGCCTTCAACTGAACGAGGACGCCGTCGCGGCGCTTCGTCGAGACCGAGGCGCCCGAACCTCGGTCGTCACGCCCAAACTGGTAGCGGGGTAAGCCGATGCTGTTTCATGTCACGATGGATGTGCGCATTCCGCACGACGCCGATCCGGCCAAAATCGACCGGCTAAAGGCCGAGGAAAAGGCCCGCGCCCAGGACCTGCAGCGTCAGGGCGTCTGGCGGCACCTGTGGCGCGTCGCGGGGCGATACAGCAACGTCAGCGTCTTCGACGTCGCCGACGCCCAGACGTTGCACGACCTTCTCAGCACCCTGCCGCTGTTTCCCTACATGGACGTCCAGGTCACCGCCCTGTGCCGCCATCCGTCGTCGATCCACGAGGACGATCGTTAAAGAGCCCATCAGGGCCGAACATACTGGAGAGGAAGACCATGACCGAAGATTTCGTCGCCACGCCCGAGATTCAACAGCTTCTGGACCGCGCCAGCGGCCTGACCGTCGAGGGCGGCGATCCCCGTCTGAAATCCATTACGCGAGACGTGGTCGAAGCCTTGATGCGCGTCATCGTCAAGCATGACGTCAGCGAGGACGAGTTCTGGGGCGCGATCAAATTCTTCCAGGACGGCGCCCAGGAGTTCGGCCTGATCGTGCCGGGTTCGGGTCTTGAGCACTTCATGGATCTGTTCCTGGACGCCAAGGACGCCGAGGCGGGCCGCACCGGCGGCACCCCGCGCACCATCGAAGGCCCCCTCTATGTCGAGGGCGCGCCGCTGGTCGAAGGCGAAAACATCAACCTGACCGACGACGCCGACGACACCGACACCCTCTATATGACCGGCAACATCGTCGGCCCGGACGGCGAGGCGCCCGCCGACGCCATCCTTCACGTCTGGCACGCCAATTCGAAGGGCTTCTATTCCCACTTCGACCCGACCGGCGAACAGACGCCGTTCAACAACCGTCGCCGCATCAAGGTCGGCGCGGACGGCCGCTACTATTTCAGCTCCAAGATCCCCAGCGGCTATTCGGTGCCGCCGAACGGCGCGACCGACCGGATGCTGAAGGCCATCGGCCGCCACGGCAACCGCCCGGCCCACGTCCACTTCTTCGTCGAGGCGCCCGGCTATCGTTCGCTGACGACCCAGATCAACTTCGGCGATGATCCGTTCGCGGCCGACGACTTCGCCTTCGCCACCCGCGACGGCCTGCTGCCCGTGCCGCAACGTCAGGGCGACAGCGCCTATGTCGCCTTCGACTTCACCCTGCAGCGCGCCGCTGCCGAGGGCGACCAGCACCTGTCCGGCCGCGCCCGCGCGGCGGCCTGATCGAAAGACCTGAGGTTCGTGTCCAAGATTTTCGCCTCTCCCCGAGCCGCGCTTGAGGGCCTGTTGTTCGACGGCATGACCATCATGTCCGGCGGCTTCGGGCTCTCGGGCAACCCCGAGAGCCTGATCCCCGAGATCCGGGCTTCCGGGGTCGGCGGGCTGACCGTCATCTCCAACAATGCAGGCGCCGACGGCTTCGGCCTGTGGATGCTGCTGGAGAGCCGTCAGGTGAAGAAGATGATCTCCAGCTATGTCGGCGAGAACAAGCTGTTCGAGCAGCAGTATCTGTCCGGCGAACTGGAACTGGAACTGAACCCGCAGGGCACCCTGGCCGAACGCATCCGGGCGGGGGGCGCAGGCATCCCCGCCTTCTATACCCGCACCGGCGTCGGCACCGTCGTCGCCGAGGGCAAGCCCGTCGAGACCTTCGAGGGCGATGACTATGTGCGCGAGACCTGGCTGCGCGCCGACCTGTCGATCATCAAGGCCTGGCGGGCCGATCCGGCCGGGAACCTGATGTTCCGCAAGACGGCCCGCAACTTCAATCCGAACATGGCGACGGCTGGAAAGACCACCGTGGTCGAGGTCGAGGAGATCGTCCCCGAAGGCGCCCTCGATCCCGACGCCATCCACACGCCGGGCATCTATGTCGACCGCATCGTCCTGAGCACCATCAATGAAAAGCGCATCGAGAAGCTGACGACGCGTCCGCGCGAGGAGGCGTCGGCATGAGTTGGACCCGTGACGAGATGGCCGCCCGCGCCGGGCAGGAACTTCGCGACGGCTATTATGTGAATCTGGGCATCGGCATACCGACGCTGGTCGCCAACCATGTGCCGCAGGGCGTCCGCGTCACGCTGCAAAGCGAAAACGGCCTGCTCGGCATCGGCCCCTTCCCCTTCGAGGGCGAAGCGGACCCCGATCTGATCAACGCCGGAAAGCAGACCGTGACCGTGCTGCCGACCTCCAGCTTCTTCTCCTCGGCCGACAGCTTCGCCATGATCCGGGGCGGCCATATCGACATGGCCGTGCTGGGGGCGATGGAGGTCGCCGCCAACGGCGATCTGGCCAACTGGACCATCCCCGGCAAGATGGTGAAGGGCATGGGCGGCGCCATGGATCTGGTCGCCGGGGTCAAGCGCATCGTCGTGGTGATGGATCACGTCGCCAAGGACGGCTCGCCCAAGATTCTGGAACGCTGTGCCCTGCCCCTGACCGGCCGGAAGGTCGTGGACCTGATCATCACGGACCTGGGCGTCATCGCCGTGGATCGCAAACAGGGCGGCCTGACGCTGATCGAGACCGCCCCCGGCGTCACCGTCGAGGAGATCACGGCCAAGACCGGCGCGCCGCTGGCTATCGCGGCGGCGGCATGAGCGACCTCAAGAAAAGAGCCGCCGCGCGGCGAGCGATAGGGCAAGCCCAATGACCCAAGCCTTCATCTGCGACGCCATCCGCACGCCGGTCGGGCGGCTGAACAGCGGGCTGTCGGCGGTGCGCGCCGACGATCTGGCGGCGATCCCGTTGCGGGCGCTGGCCGAACGCAACCCTGCGCTGGACTGGGGCGCCGTGGAGGACGTCATCCTGGGCTGCGCCAATCAGTCGGGCGAGGACAACCGCAACGTCGCGCGCATGGCCGTGCTGCTGGCGGACCTGCCCGAGACCGTGCCGGGATCAACCATCAACCGCCTGTGCGGGTCCGGCCTCAACGCCGTGGGGCTGGCGGCGCAGGCCATCCGCGCGGGCGAGGCTGAGCTGATGATCGCCGGCGGCGCCGAGAGCATGACCCGCGCCCCCTATGTGATGGGCAAGGCCGCGACCGCCTTCGACCGCGCTCAGACGATCGAAGACACGACGATGGGCTGGCGCTTCATCAACCCGGCCCTGCGCGCCGCCTATGGCGTGGACACCATGCCCCAGACGGCCGAGAACGTCGCCGAACAGTGGGCCATCACCCGCGAGGCGCAGGACGCCTTCGCCCTGGACAGCCAGACCAAGGCCGCCGCCGCTCTCGCCTCGGGCCGGTTCGACGCCGAGATCGTTCCCGTCTCCGTGCCGCAACGGCGCGGCGACCCCGTCATCTTCGCCGTGGACGAACACCCGCGCGCCACCTCCCTCGACGCCCTCGCCAAGCTGAAGCCGGTCGTGCGGCCGGACGGCACGGTGACGGCAGGCAACGCCTCGGGACTCAATGACGGAGCGGCGGCGATGATCGTCGCCTCCGAGGCCGCCGCCCGCGCCCATGGCCTGACGCCCCGCGCCCGCGTGGTCGCCATGGCCGCGTCCGGCGTCGCCCCGCGCATCATGGGCGTCGGCCCGGTCGAGACAGCGCGCAAGCTGTTCGCCCGCACCGGCCTGAGTATGGCCGACATGGACGTCATCGAACTGAACGAGGCCTTCGCCGCTCAGGCGCTGGCTGTGTTGCAGGAGCTTCAGGTTAATCCGCGCGATCCGCGCCTGAACCCCAACGGCGGCGCCATCGCCCTGGGCCATCCGCTAGGGATGTCGGGCGCCCGCATCGTCATGACGGCAGTGGAGCAGCTTCACCGCACCGGCGGCCGCTACGCCCTTTGCACCATGTGCATCGGCGTCGGTCAGGGCATCGGCATGATCGTGGAGCGGGTATGAGCGTGCAACACATCACGCTCGGTGATGGCTGCCGTCTAGCCTATCGGTTTGACGGCCCTCAAGACGCGCCGGTGCTGCTGCTATCCAACTCTCTGGGCACGCGGATGGAGATGTGGGACGCCCAGATGGCCGCCTTCTCCGCGCGCTTCCGTGTGCTGCGCTATGACAGCCGGGGGCATGGCGCCTCGGACGCGCCTGCGGGCGCCTACGGCCTCGACCGGCTGGGCCGCGACGTGGTGGAGTTGCTGGACGTGCTGGGACTTGAGCGCGTCGCCTTCTGCGGCCTGTCGCTGGGCGGCATGGTCGGCCAGTGGATGGGGGTGCGTGCGCCCGAACGGCTGGAGCGGCTGGTGCTGGCCAACACCTCGGCCTTCATGGGACCGCCCTCGGCATGGGACGCGCGCATCGCCAGCGCCCTGTCGCAGGGCATGGCGCCGCTGGCGGCAGCCTCGGTCGCCCGCTGGTTCACGCCGGTCTTCGCCGCCCGCGCGCCCGATCCGGTCGCCGTCATTGAGGCCGGGCTGCTGGCGACCTCGCCGCAGGGTTACGCCGGGTGCTGCGCCGCCATCCGCGACATGGATTTAAGGCGGTTGGGCGGACTGATTACGACGCCGACGCTGGTCATCTCGGGCGACGCCGATCCGGCCACCCCACCCGACCACGCCGCCGCTCTGGTGAAGGCCATCCCCGAGGCCCAGTTGAAGGTGATGGACGGCGCCCACCTGTCGAACGTCGAACAGCCCGACGCTTTCGCCGAGGCGGTGCTCAGCTTCCTCTCGGCCTGATCTGGCTGCGGGTGCGTTCGCGCACCAGGGCGCAGAAGCCGCCCAGCACCGAGGACCGGTTGTCGCGCAGATAAGCCAGGCTCAACTGCGTCTCGCGCTCCTCGCCCAGCAGGGGGCGATAGGCGACGCCGTGCAGTTGGGCTTCCGAGGTCGATTCCGGCACGAGCGACACCCCCGCCCCCACCGACACCAGCGACAGGGCCGTCTGAATCTCCAGCGTCTCCTGGGCGATCTCAGGGGTGAAACCCTCGGCGCGGCACAGGTCCAGCACATGGTCGGCGAAGCTGGGCCGAGGCTGGCGCGGATAGAGAATGAAGGGCCGCACCGCCAGATCGGCCAGGGCGATATGGCTCTGTTCGGCCAGGACGTCGGTGTCCGGCAGGGCCACGATCAGCGGCTCGCGCTGAACCACCTCGCTGACGATGTCCGGGTCCTGGATGCCGGGGCGGGCGAAGGCCACGTCGATGGAGCGGTCGCGCAGCGCCACCCTCAGCTCCGCCGTGTTCATGGCGTGCAGCACCAGTTCAACCTCGGGGTACTGTTCGCGATAGGCGTTGAAGACGCCTGGCAGGATCGAAAAGGTCGCCGAGCCGACGAAGCCCACCTGAATCACCCCGACCAGCCCCTCGGCCGCGCGGCGCGCCACGCGCACCGCGTCGGCCACGCGCGCCTGAATGTCGCGGGCGCGCGGCAGCAGGGCCTCGCCCGCCGGGGTCAATTGAATGGCGCTGCGGCTGCGGTCGAACAGCTGAGCGCCGATGGCGTTCTCAAGGCTGGCGATCTGACGGCTGAGGGCGGGCTGGGCGATGTAGAGCCGCTCGGCCGCCCGGCCGAAGTGCAGTTCCTCGGCCACGGCAAGAAAATAGCGCAGACGCCGCACATCGACGCCCGACAGGACGGCGCGCGGCAGCGGTTCCGGCTTGGGCGAGCGTTTCATTCCAACATCAGAGCCTGACGCCTGCCTGCAGGGCAATACCTGAAAGGCATCAGACCCTGCCCTTTTTGTATTGGCCCATTATCAGACCCTCGGACAGTCTTCGTTTCAGGGATCAAGCCACGAGCCGCGCAAAAGCGGCCCAACCCAGGAAACGAACATGACAGCGGCGCCCAGCCCGATCACGCGACCCTGCCCGGTTCCGGCCGGTCAGCCCAAGCTCCAGACCGTCGTCCGCAACGTGACGGACAATGGCATCGTGGAGTTCGACTTCATCTACGGCGACCCCGACCTCAGCGTCGAACTGGTCCTGCCGATCGCCGCCTTCCGGGAATTCTGCCTGGAGAACGGCTGTCTGGTGACCGCCGCCGATCCCGCCGCCAGCCACGCCGTGCTGCGCCTCGTCAAAAACGGCGCCGCCGTCGCCCCTGAGCCTGTTGGAGCGTCACAATGAATATCGACCTCAAAGCTGAGGCGATCACGCCGCGGCGTCACACCTTCTCGCACATCGCGCGGCGCTTCGGCGTCGACAAGCCCGCCTCGCGCTATGACGAGGCCACCTATGACGTCCAGCCGACGGCCAATTTCCACTATCGGCCGACCTATTCGCCCGAGTTCGAACTGTACGATCCGCGCCGCACGCGCATCGTGATGAACGACTGGTACGTCTTCCGCGACCCGCGCCAGTTCTACTACGCCTCCTACAACATCAGCCGCGCGGCCATGCAGCAGTCGTTCGACGACGCCGTGAACTTCGTCGAGAAGCGCGATCTGGCCGCCAGCGTCGACCCGGCCTGGCGCGACATGTTCGCCGCCTATCTGCTGCCGTTGCGCCATGTCGAATGGGCGGCGAACATGAACTGTCAACTGATGGCCGACTGGGGCTATGGGACGCAGATCACCTCGGCGGCGGCCTTCTGCGGCGCGGACCGCCTGGGCATCGCCCAGGTCATTTCGCGCATCGGCCTGCTGCTGGGCCAGGGCACGGAGAGCGCCCTGGCCGACGCCAAGACGCAATGGCTGGAGGCTGATGTCTGGCAGCCCATGCGCCGTCTGGCCGAGGACCAGATGGTCGTGCACGACTGGTTCGAGCTGTATGTCGCCCAGCTGATCGTGCTGGACGGCTACATCTATCCGCTGGTCACGGGCGCCTTCGACCGCGCCGGCGCCGCGCATAACGGCTCGGCCTTCTCGATGATGACCGGCTTCCTCGGCGACTGGTTCGCCGACAACAGCCGCTGGACCGACGCCGTGGTCAAGGCGGCGGCCGCTGAATCGGACGCCAACCGCATCGTGATGGGCGAGTGGTTCGAGCGCTGGTCCGCCCGCGCCGAAGAGGCCGTCCGCCCGATCGCCGCCATGGTCCTGGGCGCAGAAGGCGACGCCGCCGTCGATGCCGTCGGCGCGCGTCTGCGCGAACGGATGGTCGGCCTGAACGCCCTGGAAGCCCGGGAGATGGCGGCATGATCAAGCCCGTTTCCATCAGCATTCAGAACACCCAGGACGGTTTCGCCATCATTGAAGCCATCCTGGCCGACAACCCCGAGGCCAAGAGCAACCCCTTCCCGGCCATGACCAAGATCGACTGTCCCGGTCGGCTGGAAATCCGCGCCGAAAGCGTTTCCGAACGTCTGGGCCGCGACTGGGACCCTCAGGAAATCCACCTCAGCGTCATCTCCCTGTCCGGTTCGGTGGACGAGGACGACGGCTCTCTGATCATCTTCTGGAGATAGGCATGACCCCGCGCAAAATGAGCCTGAAGCAGAAATACGGCGCCTATACGCGAGGTCTGGACTGGAAGCCGACCTATCAGCGCGAAGACGACATCTTCCCCTTCGCCAAATATGAAGGGATCAAGATCCACGACTGGGACGCCTGGGAAGATCCCTTCAAGCTGACGATGGACGCCTATTGGAAGTTCCAGGCGGAGAAGGAGCGCAAGCTCTACGCCGTTATCGACTCCATGGCCCAGAACAACGGCCAGTTGGGCATCACCGACGCCCGCTATCTGAACGCGGTCAAGCTGTTCATCCAGGGCGTGACCCCGCTGGAGTATCAGGCGCACCGACACTTCGCCCACCTGGCGCGGCATCTGCCGGGCGCGGGCCTGCGCGTGGCGGCGCAGATGCAGTCGATCGACGAACTGCGTCACTGCCAGACGCAGATCCACACCATCAGCCACTACAACAAGTATTTCGACGGCATTCACGACTTCACCCACATGCATGACCGCCTGTGGTATCTGTCGGTGCCCAAGTCGTTCTTCGACGACGCGACCAGCGCCGGGCCGTTCGAGTTCCTGACCTCGATCAGCTTCGCCTTCGAATACGTCCTGACCAATCTGCTGTTCGTGCCCTTCATGTCGGGCGCGGCCTACAACGGCGACATGGCGACGGTGACGTTCGGCTTCTCGGCCCAGTCGGACGAGAGCCGCCACATGACCTTGGGCCTCGAAGCCGTCCGCTTCCTGCTGGAGCAGGACGAGGCCAATGTGCCCATCGTCCAGGGCTGGATCGACAAGTGGTTCTGGCGCGGGTACCGCCTGCTGTCGCTGGTCGGCATGATGATGGACTACATGCTGCCCAAGAAGGTCATGTCCTGGGGCGAGGCGTGGGAGACCTATTATGAGCAGGCGGGCGGCGCCCTGTTCGCCGACCTGGCCCGCTATGGCATCCGCGAACCGAAATACGCCGACGTCGCCAAGGCCGAAAAGGGCCACATGACGCACCAGGCGTGGGGCATCTTCTACAACTACACCCACGCCGCCGCCATGCACACCTGGGACATCGACGAGGCCCACATGGCCTGGCTGCGCGAGAAGTATCCCGACACCTTCGCCCAGCACTATGAGCCGCGCTATCGCAAGTGGCGCGAACAGGCCGAGGAAGGAAAGCGCTTCTACAACAACGGCCTGCCGCAGCTGTGTCAGGTCTGCCAAATCCCGATGGCCTTCACCGAGGTCGGCGATCCGAACACCATCAGCTTCCGCGTCTCCGAACACGGCGGCGACAGGTTCCACACCTGCTCGGACGGCTGCAAGGACATCTTCGACCACGAGCCGGAGAAGTACGCCCAGGCCTGGCTGCCGGTGCACCAGATCTTCCAGGGCGCCTGCGGCGGCGCGACCCTGCCAGAGGTGCTGGACTGGTACCACATCCACCAGGGGGCCGATAACATGGACTACGCCGGGTCCCCCGAAGAAGAGCAGTGGAACCGCTGGATGGAGGGGCGCCGCCCCGTCGTCCCGGTCGCGGCGGAATAGGAGGACAGACTCATGGCCACCGCAAGCCTGCACCCCGGCTATACCGGCCCCGTCCGCGACCGGGTCGAGAATTTCAACGGCGCCCAGCTGGTCTATGTCCACTGGGAGGAGCATCTGAACTTCTGCTCGGCAATCACCCTGCCGCTGCCGCCGCAGACGCCCTTCGCCGCCCTGACCGGCGAGATCCTGCCGTCCCTCTATGCGGTGGATCCGGAATGGGCCGATGTCGACCTGTCCAAGGCCCGCTGGATGCTGGACGGCGCCGACTGGACGCCCGATCCGGCCCGGTCGCTGGCCGATCAGGGCGTCGGCCACAAGTCGCTGATCCGCTTCTGGACCGGCCCGTCCGCCACGGCCTGAGGATACGCCGATGCCGACCCTGACCATCGAACCGATCGGCGAGACCATCGAGGTCGCGCCCGGTCAGACCCTGCTGGACGCCTGCCTTCGGGCCGGCGTCTGGCTGCCCCACGCCTGCGGCCACGGCCTGTGCGGCACCTGTAAGGTCGAGGTGCTGGAAGGCGAAGTCGATCACGGCGGCGCCTCCCCCTTCGCCCTGATGGATTTCGAACGCGACGACGGCAAGACCCTGGCCTGCAGCGCCATGCTGCTGAGCAACACGGTCATCGAGGCCGACGTCGATGAGGACGAAGACGCCCGCCGCATCGCCGTCGACGACTATGTCGGCCGGGTCGAGCGCCGCGAAATGATCACGCCGGACATCCTGGGCCTGTGGCTGCGGCTGGACGGCGCGGGGCTGGATTTTCAGGCGGGCCAGTACGTCAACCTGCGCCTGCCCGGCATCGAAGGCACCCGCGCCTTCTCCATCGCCAGCAGCCCGACCGAGCCGAACCTGATCGAACTGCACGTCCGTCGCGTGCCCGGCGGCGTCGGCACCGCCTGGCTGCATGACGAGCTGAAGGAAGGCGACAGCCTCGACTTCACCGGACCGCTGGGTCGCTTCTACGTGCGGCGTTCGGCCGAAAAGCCGCTGATCTTCCTGGCGGGCGGCTCGGGCCTGTCCAGCCCCAAGGGCATGATCCTGGACCTGCTGGAGCAGGGCTATTCCGAGCCGATCACCCTGCTGCACGGCGGCCGCCGCCCCTGCGACCTGCATTTCGCCGACCTGTTCCGCCAATTGGAGGACGAGCACGACAACTTCCGCTACGTGCCCGCCGTCTCCCAGCCCGAAGCCGACGACGTCTGGGACGGCGAAACCGGTTATGTTCACGAGGCGGCCGAACGGCTGTTCGAGGGGCGGTTCAGCGGTTGTCAGGCCTATCTGTGCGGGCCGCCGCCGATGATCGAGGCGGGCGTCATCGCCCTGATGAAGGGCCGCCTATTCGAGCGGGACATCTTCATGGAGCGGTTCCTGACCGCCGGCGACGCCGAGGCCACGGCCCGTTCGCCCCTGTTCCGCAAGATCTGACCAGTCGCCCCGAACCGGGGCTCAACAACAACGAGTGAGGATTGCCGTCGGCGCTTTCGCGCCGAACGGCGCCCTGCACCGGAAACTCAGGGAGGGACGACCATGAAAAGACTGCTGATCACCACGGCTGCGCTGGCTGCCGGTATGGCGGGCGCAGCCCATGCAGGGGAAACGCGCGGCACGGCCTATGCCGACGGCGCGGAATCCATCGGCGTGGCGCAACTGCCGCCGCCGGGAACCTATCTGCTGACCTACACCAACTATTACACTGCCGACCGCCTGAACGACGGCAACGGCGATAGTCTGGTCCCCGACTTCTCGCTCAACGCCTTCGCCAACATCGCCCGAGTGGTCCACGTCAGCGACAAGACCTTTCTGGGCGCCACGGTCGCCGCCCACGCCCTGATCCCCATCGTCAATCTTGACGTCAAGGCGGGCGGTCAGAGCCAGAGCAGCTTCGGCCTGGGCGACATCATCGTCAGCCCCCTGGTGCTGGGTTGGAAGAAAGGCGACTGGAACCTGGTGGCCACCGTCGACACCTTCATCCCAACCGGGGACTACAAGGCGGGCGACCTGGCCAACATCGGCCGCAACTACTGGACCTTCGAGCCGGTCTTCGCCGCCACCTACGCCCAGCCGGGCGGCGGATGGGAAGCCTCGGCCAAGGTGATGTACGACTTCAACACCACCAATGACGACACCGACTACAAGTCAGGTCAGAGCCTGCACACCGACGCGGCCGTGGCCTACACCACGGGCAAGCTGACGCTGGGCCTGACCGGCTACTATTACCGCCAGACCACCGACGACAAGATCGCCGGCGCCCGCGTCGGCCCCGACGGCGTGCGCGGAGAGGTCTTCGCCATTGGTCCCCTTGTCCGCTACGTCGTCGGTCAGGTGCCGATCACCGCACAGTGGCAGCATGAGTTCCACGCCGAGAACCGCCCGCAAGGCGACAAGCTCTGGGTGAAGGCCGCATTTCGCTTCTGATGGGCTTACAAACGGAGCATTGGCCTGGCACGAACTCCGAAAATGCTGTGGCAGGCTAGGTCACCGGCTCGCAGGCGATGACATAATCTGCTCCATGCCTCAGCCCGCGTCGCGCTTCGCAAAGCTCCAGCGCCTGCTTGCGGATGACTTCTGCCGTCTCTCGAAAATTCTGCGCCAGGGTTTGATCGGCCAGATGGGGTAAACGCCGCAACGTCATGTCCAACTGTCCATTCACCCATTTCGCCTTGTAGCGATTGGGAAATCTACGTGCCGAGAGAACCTTGAAGCCACCGCCAGCCAGCGCATTCAGCACCCATTCCGCCGGATATTCGCGGTAAGGCGTTTCGTCCGCCAGCATCAGCACGGCGTCGCGAAATCTGCCGATCCGTCTGACCATCCGCGCTTCATCCGTCTCAGCAGGCCCTACCACGTACGGATCCAGGCCGATGACATAGAGGCGGCGTCCCGTCATGGGGCGCAGGCGGCGTAGCAGCGACTGCTGGAAATAGGGTGCAAAGCCTTCCACGGCGCCGATCAGATAATCGGCCACGACTGTATCGTGAACCTCGCCCTGCAGAAGGTTCGGGTCCGTCCAGTTGCCGAGGACCAGACGATCCTGCGGCCGAAAACGCGCGCCCACAACCTTTCGCACCTGATCCGCATGCCCCGGAGCGGCCGTCACCCCCGTCCAGGATTCGGTGGTCAGGCCGGTGCTCCAGAGACTTGAGTTCACGCCTGTGCCGGCGTCCAGGAATCGTCCCCACGGCCTATCGCGCTGCAGCATTTCCACATGATCGAACAGGCTCATTGCACAATCGCCGGCTCAACGACCCCGGTCGCACGGCGCACCAGTCGCACATCGACATCATAGTCCATTGCATCCGCCAGACGCACCGCAGCCTTCAGCGTCATCCGTTCCCGATCACGCAGCCACAGACAGACCTGGCCTCGGGGAACGCCCAGCCTCCTCGCCAGCCGGGATTGGTTGAGACCGTCCTTCCGGCGCTTCTCGTAAACCTGACCGATCAAACGCCATAGTTGGCGCTGCACCCGCTCCGCTTTTTCAGCCGCTCCCACGCCCCTCATTTCCATCTCCGCTCAGGTCCGCTTGATGAATGTTATGATATAACATAATAGCGACTTTCTTCATGAACGGGGAACGCCATGCACTCAAGATCAATCCTTCTCGCCGCCGCGAGTTTTTCAGCAATTTCGACGGCTGCCTGGGCTGACGCCCTGCCCCAGTCCGGCCCAGCGACCACGCGCGTCGATGACGTAGTGGTCACTGCTGACGCCTTGGGGCGCTCGGGCAGCGAGGTCGTCTCGAGTGTGGCGGTTCTGCGCGGCGACGAGTTGATCCAGCGTCGGCAATCAACGCTGGGCGAGACGTTGACGGGCTTGCCGGGCGTCAACTCGGACACCTTCGGCGGCGGGGCCAGCCGCCCAGTGATCCGTGGCCAGACCGCGCCGCGCGTGAAGGTGCTAACCGACGGCTCGGCCCTGATGGACGCTTCCGAAGTCTCGCCCGACCACGCCGTGTCTGGAGAGCCCCTGCTGCTGGAAGGCGTCGAAATCCTGCGCGGGCCGTCCGCCCTGCTCTACGGCGGAGGCGCCATCGGCGGGGCGGTCAATCTGATCGACAAGAAGATTCCGACGCGCATCCCTGAGAACGGCGGCGAAGGCGTCGCCGAGTTCCGCCTCGGCACGGCGGACAATGAAGAAGCCGGCGTGGTCGGCCTGACCGTCGGCGCCGGGTCTTTCGCCGTCCGCGTCGAGGCCGCCGGACGCCGCACCGACGACTACGAAGTCCCCAATTTCGATGAAGCCACGCTGGACGGATCGTTCCACCGCAGTTCGACCGCAACCCTGGGCCTGTCCTGGATCGGTTCGCGCGGCTATCTGGGCGCCGCCTATACGGAGCAACGCAGCGAATACGGACTGCCGGGGCACACGCATGAGTATGAATCCTGCCACCCGCACGGCTCCAGTCTGCATTGCGGCGGTCATGACCACGGCGATGACGACCATGACCACGATCATGATCACGACCACGATCATGACCATGTCCCGATCGTAGACCTGATCAGCAAGCGGGTGGACGTGCGCGGCGAGATCGAGGACCCGTTCGCCGGAATCGAGCGCATCCGCTTCCGCGGCGGCTACACCGACTATCGCCATGACGAGATCGACGACGGCGAGATCGCCACCACCTTCACCAACAAAGGCTACGACGCCCGCATCGAGATGCAGCACGCCGCTATCGGCGGGGTGCGCGGCGTGATCGGCGCCCAGACCTCGCGCAGCGACTTCGCCGCCGTGGGCGCCGAATCCTTCATTCCCGAAAGCCGGACCGAGAACCACGCCCTGTTCCTGGTCGAGGAATACGTCGCCGGCGACTGGCGCTTCGAAGGCGCCCTGCGGCAGGAATGGCAGGACGCCCGCGCACAGGGACGCCCCGACGTCGACCACAAGCCCTTCTCTATCTCCGGCGCCGCCAGTTGGACCTTCACGCCCGGCTATATGGTCAGCCTGACCCTGGCCCGCTCGCAGCGCGCGCCGACAGCGCAGGAACTCTATGCGCGCGGCGTCCATCTGGCCACCAACACCTATGAGATCGGCGACGCAGACCTGGACGTCGAGACGGCGGTTTCCGTCGAACTGGGCCTGAAGAAAACGGAAGGCGCCACCACCTTCGCCGCCAGCCTGTATCACTATGACTACGACGGCTATGTCTATGCGCGGACGCTGGATCAGTTCGAGGACTTCCGCCTGATCCGCTACAGTCAGGACGACGCCCGTTTCACCGGCATCGAGGGGCAGGTCACTCACGATTTCCGTCCCGGCCTTTCGGCCACGGTGTTCGGCGACTATGTCCGCGCAGAATTGAAAGGCGGAGGCGGCGACCTGCCGCGCATTCCTGCCGGTCGTCTGGGCGCGCGCGGCGACTTCTATCAGGGCGCCTGGTCCGGCAACCTGGAATATGTCCACGTCTTCGAGCAGGATCGTATCGCAGCCTTCGAGCGCAAGACGCCCGGCTACGACATGATCAACGCCACCTGGGCCTATGACGTCCCGACGATCGCCGACATCAACGGCCAGATCTTCGTGCGCGGGACCAATCTTTTGGACGAGAAGGCGCTGAATCACGCCTCCTTCATCAGCCATCTGGCTCCGCTGCGCGGCCGCAATTTCGTGCTCGGCTTCCGCGCCCGCTTCTGACCCCTCCCTATTGTCCTGGCCGCGACGTCTAAGGCGTCGCGGCCGCCACGCCCTGAAAGAATCGCCATGACCGCTCGCGTACAAACCTGGGGAGACGCCGCCGCCATCGGCCTGTCCTGCCTGTGCATGATCCACTGCCTGGCCCTGCCGCTCGCTGCAGGAATGCTGCCGATGCTGGGTTTGTTCGTCGAGGCGCCCTGGGTGCATTGGGCCTTCGCCGCGACGGCGGCGCCCATCGCGGCCTGGAGCCTGACGCGACCGGACGCCAGCGGACGCCGCGCCTGGCCGCTGATCAGTCTGGGAGCCCTCGGCGTCGCCATGCTGTTCCTAGCGGCCGCCGAGTGGCCATCTCACGAAATGGAGACGCCGATCACTGTCGTCGGCGGCCTGATGCTCAGCGCAGCTCATGTGATGAACTGGCGACGCAGACCGCATGTCCGCTAAGCCTGCCGGCGCCCGCCTTCAGGCGACGGGCGCGTCGAGCATTCACGGCGCTAGGCCGACAGTTCTTTCCGGATGATCTCGGCCCCGGCGCTCAGGGCTTCCAGTTTGCCTTGGGCCACACGGCGAGACAGGGGCGCCATGCCGCAATTGGTGGCGGGATAGAGTTTGTCGGCGTCCACGAACTGAAGCACCTTACGCAGGGTGTCGGCGACCTCCTCCGGCGTCTCGATCGTGTCGGTCGCCACGTCGATGGCCCCGACCATCACCTTCTTGCCCCGGATCAGTTCGATCAGATCCATCGGCACGCGCGCGTTCTGGGCCTCAAGCGAAATGATATCGATGCTGGACGTCCGCAGCTTGGGGAAGGCCTCCTCATACTGCCGCCATTCGGAACCAAGCGTCTTCTTCCACTCGGTATTTGCCTTGATGCCATAGCCGTAGCAGATGTGGACGGCGGTCTCGCAACGAAGCCCCTCGGCCGCCTTCTCCAGCGTCGCCACGCCCCAGTCGTTGACCTCGTCGAAGAAGACGTTGAAGGCCGGCTCGTCGAACTGCACGATGTCGACGCCCGCCGCCTCCAGCTCTCTGGCCTCGTCATTGAGGATTTTTGCGAATTCCCAGGCCAGTTTTTCGCGGCTGCCGTAGTGGTCGTCATAGAGGGTGTCGATCATCGTCATCGGCCCCGGCAGGGCCCATTTGATCGGCTGGTCGGTTAACCCGCGAAGGTATCTGGCGTCCTCGACGAAGACCGACTTCGGTCGGCTGACGGCGCCCACGACCACCGGCACGCTGGCGTCATAGCGATTGCGGATACGCATGGTCTTGCGGTTCGCGAAGTCTACGCCGTCCAGGTGTTCAATGAAGGTCGTGACGAAATGCTGGCGGGTCTGTTCGCCGTCGCTGACGATGTCGATGCCGGCGCGGCGCTGATCATCCAGCGACAGCCGCAGCGCGTCCCGCTTGGCTTCGATCAGGTCCTCCCCTTCCAGTTTCCAGGGCGACCAAAGGGTTTCAGGTTCGGCCAGCCAGACAGGTTTGGGCAGACTGCCGGCGGTCGAGGTGGGCAACAGGGTTTTCATGATGGATGACTTTGGAATGCTGGGCTGGATCAAACGGCGAAGCTGGCGGACCATTGGTCGAGGACGTCGCGGTACGGCTTGATGAAGCGTTCTTCGACGAACCTGCCCTGTTCGACGGCCAATCGGCTGCGCTCGTCACGGTCGTAGACGATGCGGGTCAGGGAATAGTCCTGATATTTCAGGCTGGGCTGATAGTGTTCGGTCGCCGGCGAGTTGGCGTTGTAGATCTCGGGGCGATAGATTTTCTGGAAGGTCTCCATGGTGCTGATCGTGCTGACCAGCTCCAGGTCGGTGTAGTCCGCCGTCAGGTCGCCCAGGTGATAGAAGGCGAAGGGCGCCACGCTGCCCTTGGGCATGAAGTAACGGACCTTCATCCCCATCTTCGCGAAATACTGATCGGTCGGCGAGAACTCGTCATTCTCATATTCGAAGCCGAGCACGGGATGCTCATTCCTGGTCCGATGATAGGTCTTGTTGCTCGACACGCTCAGACAGATGACCGGCGGCTTTCGGAAATTTTCCCTATAGGCGCTTGAAGTCAGGAAGTGCCTGAACAGCTTTCCATGCAGATCGCCGAACCCTTCCGGAGCCCCGGCGCCGGGGTGGCTCTTCATATGCTCCGGCAGAACCACGCTGAAGTCGTAGTCGCGGACGTAGGAGGAGAAGTTGTTCCCCACGATCCCGTCGATCCGCTCGCCGGTCTGCTGATCGACAATCGTCGTCTGAAGAATTTCGATCAGGGGGAAACTGTCCGCCCCCTCACCCGGGGCGACGCTCATCTCGACGGAGACGATCTGGAGTTCAACCGCGTAGCGATCGCCCTTCGGATTGTCCGTGTGCGCCAGCGAGTTGAACCGGTTGTCGATCATCCTCAGCGTGTTGCGCAGATTTTCCTGACGGCTCTCCCCTCGCGCCAGATTCGCGAAGTTGGTGGTGATGCGCGTGTTTTCGGCAGGAACATAGTCCTCGTCGAGCGGGGTCCGCTTGATGCTGAAAGTGAATTCGCTGCTGAGCATGGTCTCTGCCGTTATGCTGTGACGGGACAGCGGACAGGGACGCGCGACCGCCCGTGCGGAATCGTCCCGTCGCGGCGCTCATGCGGCCTGACCGACACCCCGTCGGAGGACGTTATCTGTCGCGGCAGGTCTCCTGGCTCACGGGTCATCGCCTCCGGTCCGGCCTTCCCGAAGGCGAACCTCCAGTGACGCGAAATGGACCTTCGACTCGCCGCTCACAGTTGCGGGGGCAGCGCCGGCATCGACCGCAGTCTCACCGGCTTCCCTCTTAGCTCCGCACAGTCCGAAGACCGCGCGCAGAACCACGACGACGCGAAAATGCCACGGCCGTCGCCAAAGTCAATAACGATATAAGGATATCTTTATATCGTTATTGACCCCTGATCCAGGTCGCCGCCGCCGTCGGATAGGGCGTAGAGACGCTGCGATCCATGTCGATCTGCAGAGCGCGACCGATGAAAGGGAAGGCGCGCTGCGGGCATGTCGGGCGCTCGCAGATTTTGCACCCGGCGCCGATGGGGGTGGCGGCGGCCTGATCGGACAGGTTCAACCCCTGCGAATAGACCAGCCGCTCTGCGTGACGGATGTCGCAGCCCAGTCCAATCGCGAACGTCTTGCCCGGCGCGCCGTACACCGGCCCCGGACTGCCGACTGTGCGGGCGATCCACAGATAGGTGCGGCCGTCCGGCATCTGAGCCATCTGGGTCAGCACCCGCCCCGGCTGGACGAAGGCCTCATAGACGTTCCATAGCGGGCACGAGCCGCCGACGCGCGAGAAGTGAAAGTCCGTGGCCGACTGGCGCTTGGAGATATTCCCGGCGCGGTCCACGCGGATGAAGAAGAAGGGCACGCCAAGGGCGCCGGATCTCTGCAGGGTCGACAGGCGATGGCAGACCGTCTCGAACCCGACGCCGAAATGCCGCCCCAGCCGGTCGATGTCATAGCCGTAAACCTCGGCCTGCCGCAGGAAGTCGCCATAGGGCAGGAGCAGCGCCCCGGCGAAGTACTGGGCCAGGCCGATGCGCAACAGGTCGCGGGTTTCGCGCTCTTCCAGCACAGCGGCGTCGATCAGGCTTTCGATCAGGTCGCCCGCTTCCAGGAAGGCCAGTTGCAGCGCCATCTGAAAGGCCTGCTGACCCTGCTTGATAAAGGCCGAGACATACAGCGTCTGGCTCGGCCCGTCGTAGCGGCGCTGGGCCTCGTCCGTCTCGTCAAAGACGACGCGAACGCCGTGCTTCTCAGCCAGCCATGCGATCAGTCCGGGCCGCACCTGGCGCGGCGACAGCCCCGCCGCCGCATAAAGACGCTCGGCCGCCTCATCCAATTCAGCGACATGATTGCGGCGCGAATAGAAGAAGTCGCGCACCTGCTCGAACGGCATCCGCGCGGGGGCCTCTCCCGCCACGTCTTCACCCAGCCTCAAAGCCATGGCCTCGGCGCGTTCAGCGCTCTGACGCGTCTTGCGGTGCAGGGCGACGAGGGCGCGCCCCACGGCGGGCATGTTGAGCGCCAGTTCTCTTAGCTCGACGGTCGAGATCGGCTCATCGCCGCCGTCCGCCAGCGCGTCGCGCACATCCGAGATCAGCCGCCCCTCTTCGTCCTCCGAAAAGAACTGCACGTCGACGCCGAAGACGGCGTTCAGCTTCAGCAGCAGGGGCACCGTCAGGGGGCGCTGGTTCTGCTCGATCTGGCTCAGATAGGAGTTGGAGATATCCAACGCCCGCGCGACCGCCGTCTGGGTCAGGCCGCGCTCCTCGCGCAGCCGACGCAGCCGTACCCCCATGAAGGTCTTGCTCATGTATTTTGCAACTTTTACAGATCGAGCTGGCGATATTGACAATATTTGCGCGATAAATCGCGAACAATCAGCACTTTATGTGAATATTGCAAATATCCTGGCCGCGCAAGAACGGCTCAGTTCCCCGCGTCGAACGACCCGGCCGGGACCAGAATGCGCCCCTCCATCAGGCGACGTGCGCTGCGGCTCATGATCGCCCTTTCCACAGTCCAGACGCCCTCGGTCTGACGCGCCTCGGCCCCGACCGTCAGTGCGCCCGACGGATGGCCGAAGCGAACCGAGCGACGCTCGCCGCCCCCGGCCGCCAGATTGACCAGAGTGCCCGGCACGGCCGCCGCCGCGCCGATGGCCACCGCCGCCGTCCCCATCATGGCGTGATGCAGCCTGCCCATCGACAGGGCGCGGGCCAGCAGGTCGATCTGGTCCGCTGCAATCACCTTGCCGCTGGACGTCACATGATCCGCCGGCGGAGCGACAAAGGCGATCTTGGGCGTGTGCTGGCGCCGCGCCGCCTCACCGACGGAACCGATCAACCCCATGCGCACGGCGCCGATGGCGCGCAGGGCCTCAAGCCGCTCCAACGCCGCCGGATCGTCGTTGATCGCCCCCTGCAACTCCGCCCCCGAATAGCCGAGGTCCGCCGCATTGATGAAGATCGTCGGAATGCCGGCGTTGATCAGGGTGACCTTCAGCTTGCCGCCGGCGACCAGCGCCTCCGGCACGTCCAGTTCGTCGATCAGATTGCCGGTTGGGAACATGGCGCCGCCATCCTCGCCCTCATCAGCGGGGTCGGGGAACTCCAGCACGATCTCGGCCGCGGGGAAGGTCACGCCGTCCAGTTCAAAGTCGCCCGTCTCCTGCACCCGGCCGTCCGCGACCGGCACATGGGCGATGATGGTCTTGCCGATATTGGCCTGCCAGATGCGCACGGCGCGCACCCCGTCCGGCCCGACCGGGACATAGCCCGCGTGGATGGCGAAGGCTCCCGCCGCCGTCGACAGGTTGCCGCAGTTGCCTGACCAGTCGACGAAGTCCGTGTCGATCGACACCTGCCCATACAGATAGTCGACGTCGTGATCGGGCCGCGCGCTGGGCGAGATGATCACGCATTTGCTGGTGCTGGACGTGGCCCCGCCCATGCCGTCGGTGTGCTTGCCATAGGGATCGGGGCTGCCGATCACGCGCTGGAACAGGCGGTCGCGGTCGCGGCCCGGAACGCGACACGCCTCAGGCAGGTCTTCCAGCCGGAAGAAGACCCCCTTGGACGTGCCGCCGCGCATATAGGTGGCGGGGATGGCGATCTGGGCCAGGCGCGACATTCAGGCGGCCTCCGTCCGGGCGGCGAGGAAGTCCTGGGCAAAGCGTTGCAGCACGCCGCCCGCCTCATAGATCAGCACCTCTTCGGCCGTATCCAGACGACAGGTGACGGGCAGTTCGACCGTCTCGCCGGTCGCGCGATGGATCCTCAGCATCAGGTCGGCGCCGGGGCGACGCTCGCCCATGACGTCGAAGGTCTCCGTCCCGTCCAGCCCCAGCGTCAGGCGCGTCGCACCCGATTTGAGCTCCAGCGGCAGCACGCCCATGCCGATCAGATTGGTGCGGTGGATGCGCTCGAACCCCTCAGCGACGATGGCCTCAACCCCGGCCAGACGTACGCCCTTGGCCGCCCAGTCGCGCGACGAGCCCTGCCCATAATCGGCGCCCGCGACGATGATCAACGGCTGGCGGCGGTCCAGATAGGTCTCGATCGCCTCCCACATCCGCATGACCTTTCCGTCCGGTTCGACGCGTGTCAGGGAGCCCTTCTTCACCGCCCCGTCCACAACGGCCATCTCATTGACCAGCTGGGGGTTGGCGAAGGTGGCGCGCATGGCGGTCAGGTGGTCGCCCCGGTGGGTGGCGTAGGAGTTGTAGTCTTCTTCCGGCACGCCCATCCGCGTCAGGTATTCCCCCGCCGCCGAGGTCGGCAGGATGGCGTTGGACGGCGACAGGTGGTCGGTGGTGATATTGTCCGGCAGGATCGCCAGCGGCCGCATCCCTGTCAGGGTGCGCGGGTTGGCGGCCAGGGCGCCGACGCCTTCGGTGTCCCAATAGGGCGGGCGGCGGATGTAGGTCGACTGCGGGCGCCAGTCATACAGGGGGCTGACGCTGACCCCGCCGCCGTGCCGCGCGCCGAACATCGGCTCATAGACGGCGCGGAACTGCTCCGGCTTGACCGAGGCGGCGACCACGGCGTCGATTTCCTCGTCCGAGGGCCACAGGTCCTTCAGGCGGATGTCGCGGCCGTCGACCACGCCCAGCACGTCCTGCTCGATATCGAAGCGCACCGTTCCGGCCAGCGCATAGGCTACCACCAGCGGCGGCGAGGCGAGGAAGGCCTGCTTGGCGTAGGGGTGGATGCGACCGTCGAAATTGCGGTTCCCCGACAGGACGGCGGTGGAATAGAGGTCGCGGTCGATGATCTCCTGCTGGATGACCGGATCGAGGGCGCCGGACATGCCGTTGCAGGTGGTGCAGGCGAAGGCGACGATGCCGAAGCCCAGCGCCTCAAGTTCCGGCAGCAGGCCCGCTTCTTCCAGATACAGTCGCGCCACCTTCGACCCCGGCGCGAAGGACGACTTGACCCACGGCTTGCGCGTCAGGCCCAGGGCATTGGCCTTCTTGGCCAGCAGGCCCGCCGCCACGACGTTGCGCGGATTGGACGTGTTGGTGCAACTGGTGATGGCCGCAATGATGACGGCGCCGTCGGGCAGCAGGCCCTCGCGCTCTTCCGCCTGGGCCTCGGCCAGTCCCACGGCGACGCCGCGCTCTTTCAGGGCGGATGTGGGCAGACGGCGGTGCGGGTTGGACGGCCCGGCCAGATTGCGCTCGACGCTGGACAGGTCGAAGCTCAGCATCCGCTCATATTCGGCGGTCTTCAGCGCCTCGCCCCACAGGCCGGTGGTGCGGGCGTAGGTCTCGACCAGCGCCACCTGATCCGGCTCGCGGCCGGTCAGCTTCAGATAGTCGATGGTCTGTTGGTCGATATAGAACATCGCCGCCGTGGCCCCGTATTCCGGGCACATGTTGGAGATGGTCGCGCGGTCGCCGATCGACAGGCTGTCGGCCCCCTCGCCGAAGAACTCCAGCCATGCGCCGACCACCTTCTGCCCGCGCAGGAACTCGGTCAGGGCCAGAACGATGTCGGTCGCCGTGATGCCCGGCGCGCGGCGCCCGGTCAGCTTGACGCCCACAATGTCCGGCAGCCGCATCATCGAGGCGCGGCCCAGCATGCCCGTCTCAGCCTCCAGCCCGCCGACGCCGACGGCGATGACGCCCAGGGCGTCAACGTGCGGCGTGTGGCTGTCGGTGCCCACGCAGGTGTCGGGGAAGGCCACGCCGTCGCGCACCTGAACCACCGGCGACATCTTCTCCAGATTGATCTGGTGCATGATGCCGTTGCCCGCCGGGATAACGTCGACGTTCTCGAAGGCGCGCTTGCTCCATTCGATGAAGTGGAAGCGGTCCTCGTTGCGGCGATCCTCGACCGCGCGGTTCTTTTCAAAGGCGTCAGGGTCGAAGCCGCCATGTTCGACCGCCAGCGAGTGGTCGACGATCAACTGGGTCGGCACCACCGGATTGACCTTGGCCGGATCGCCGCCCTGCGCGGCGATGGCGTCGCGCAGGCCCGCCAGATCGACCAGCGCCGTCTGGCCCAGAATGTCGTGACAGACGACGCGCGCCGGATACCAGGGGAAGTCCAGATCGCGCCGCCCCTCGACGATCTGGGTCAGGGCGTCGGTCAGTTGCTCGGGATCGCAGCGGCGGACCAGTTGTTCGGCCAGCACCCGCGACACATAGGGCAGTCGGTCATAGGCGCCCGGCTGTATGGCGTGGACGGCGGCGCGCGTGTCGAAATAGTCGAAGGGCGTGCCCAGCAGCCGCCTACGGTAATCGGTATTCATCAGCGCGGATGTCCCTGCTTGCATGAGGCCGCGCCGGGCGGCGTTCGGCGCCGGATCAAACCGGCAGCCGCATCCCATGCGCAGACGTGCGCCCCTTATCCGACCCTGCCGCCTTCAGGTGAACGGCTGAAAAGGCGGAGACTTGTGAATGCCGCCATGTAAATCTGCAAATGCCGCAAAACTACCGGCCAGCAGATCAAGGATGCCTGTCACTTGTTGCTCACGACACCCGACCACGTTTTGCAGCTTTTACAGGTTTGCATCTTCCGCTTGGCTGTTTTCCGCTTTTTCAGTCCTTAAGCAGCGAGCGAAAGCGTGAATATTTCAGGGCGACGCGGATCCACCGCCGCCCTGAGGCCCCATGTCGCCGCCGACTCTGCTGCCCAATGAAGAGACCCGCTTTGCGGAGATGGTCTTCCCGGACCAGGCCAACCACTACGGCGCCCTGTTCGCAGGCGCAGGGCTGGCCCTGCTGTCCAAGGCCGCCTTCGTCGCCGCCAGCCGCAGGGCGCGCGGCGACGTCGTCATGGCCCGCTCCGAGGCGACCGACTTCCACACCCCGGTTCGCGTCGGCGAACTGCTGGACCTGTCAGCGCGCGTCATCCGGGTCGGCCGCTCGTCGCTGACCGTTCAGGTCGAGGGCGTGGCCGAGACCCTGTCCACCGGCGCCCGGCGTCCGGCCCTCAGCGGCCGGTTTGAAATGGTCGCCGTCGACGCCGACGGCCGTCCTGTTCCCATCGAATCCCGCTCCGATCTTCACTGCTGAAGAGGCATCTCATGACCGAACCCGTTCTCGCCCAAGGCGTGAAGCCGAAGAAGTCCGTCGCCCTGTCCGGGGTGCTGGCGGGCAACACCAGCCTGTGCACCGTCGGCCGCTCGGGCAACGACCTGCACTATCGCGGCTATGACATCATGGACTTCGCCGAGACCAGCGAGTTCGAGGAAATCGCCCACCTGCTGATCCACGGATCGCTGCCGAACGCGGCTCAGCTGAAAGCCTATAAGGCCAGGCTGAAGGCCCTGCGCGGCCTGCCTGCGGCGGTGAAGTCGGCGCTGGAGACGGTGCCCGCCGCCGCCCACCCGATGGACGTCATGCGCACTGGCGTCTCGGCGCTGGGTTGCGCCCTGCCCGAGGCCCACGACCACAACCACCCGGCCGCGCGCGACATCGCCGACCGCCTGCTGGCCTCACTGGGGTCGATGCTGCTCTACTGGCACCACTTCAGCCAGAACGGCCGCCGCATCGAGGTCGAGACTGACGACGATTCCATCGGCGGCCACTTCCTGCACCTTCTGCACGGAACGCCGCCGTCCGAAGGCTGGGTGCGGGCCATGCACACCTCGCTGATCCTCTACGCCGAGCATGAGTTCAACGCCTCGACCTTCACCGCGCGGGTCATCGCCGGGACCGGTTCGGACATGTTCTCCTGCATCGCCGGAGCCATCGGCGCCCTGCGCGGACCGAAGCACGGCGGCGCCAATGAGGTCGCCTTCGAGATCCAGAAGCGCTACGCCGACGCCGACGCGGCCGAGGCCGACATCCGTCGCCGCATGGAGGCCAAGGAGGTCATCATCGGCTTCGGCCACCCGGTCTATACGATCTCGGACCCGCGCAATGTGGTCATCAAGCGCGTGGCGAAACAGCTGTCGGAAGAAGCCGGTTCGATGAAGATGTACGACATCGCCGAACGCATCGAGACCGTCATGATGGACGCCAAGAAGATGTTCCCGAACCTCGATTGGTTCTCGGCCGTCTCCTATCACATGATGGGCGTGCCCACGGCCATGTTCACCCCTCTGTTCGTCATCTCGCGCACGACCGGCTGGTCGGCCCATGTGATCGAACAGCGCATCGACAACAAGATCATCCGCCCCTCGGCCAACTATGACGGCCCCGAGAACCTGAAGTTCGCGCCCCTGGCCGAACGCGCCTGAATCCCGAGTTCTGAGAGAGTTTCCATGCCCTATCTCGTCGCCGACGACCTGCCGACCGAATCCGCCGGGAAGCGCTTCCGCGCGGCGCTGGCTCGCCCCGGCATCTGGCAACTGCCGGGCGCCCACAACGGTCAGGCGGCGAAACAGGCCAAGCTGGCGGGCTTTGACGGCCTGTATCTGTCGGGCGCGGCGATGACCGCCTCCATGGGCCTGCCCGATCTCGGTATCATCACGGTGGACGAGGTCGCCTTCTTCATCCGCCAGATCGCGCGTTCCAGCGGCCTGCCGCTGCTGGTAGACGGCGACACGGGCTATGGCGAGGTGCTGAACGTCATGCACATGGTCCGCACGTTCGAGGACGCGGGTGCGGGCGCGGTCCATCTGGAAGACCAGATCCTGCCCAAGAAGTGCGGGCATCTGAACGGCAAGAACCTGGTCCCGGCGCTGGACATGGCCGCCAAGGTCGCCGCCGCGAAAAAGGCCAGCCGCGATATCGTCATCATGGCGCGCACCGACGCCGCCGGGGTCGAGGGCTTTGACGCCGCCGTCGACCGGGCCAAGATGTATGTGGACGCCGGCGCCGACGCCATCTTCCCCGAAGCGCTGAACACCCGCGAGATGTTCGAGAAGTTCGCCAGGGTCCTGCCGAATGTGCCGCTGCTGGCCAACATGACCGAGTTCGGCAAGACGCCCTTCTACACCGCGAAGGAATTCGAGGAGATGGGCTACAAGATGGTGATCTGGCCGGTGTCTTCGCTGCGCGCCGCAAACAAGGCGCAGGCCGCACTCTACGCCTCGATCGCCGACAACGGCGGCACGCATAAGTACGTCGACCGGATGCAGACCCGTCAGGAACTCTACGACGTCATCGGCCTGCACGACTTCGAGGAACTGGACGCCAGCATCATCAAGACCGTCGTGCCCCAGGGCATGCCGCAGGTCGGTTGAAAGGGCTTGCGGGGCGGCGTCGCATTGGCGCCTAGCCTTTGGCAGCGATAGAGGGCGGCGTGTTGGCTGCGCGCCATGCTGCGAGCACCCCAATCGCGATCCCAAGGCCCCACCCCGTACTCACAGCCAACAAGCCTACCGACAGGTCGAGCCTGACCGGCCAGTCCCAGAGTCGGGACGCAAGCGACGCTGCGCCGAGGCCTACGGAGAATCCGACGGCCGAGGCGACGGCCCCAACCAAGACATGCTCGACGGTGATCTGGGCCAGGATACCGCGCATATCCGCCCCCATCGCAAGCCGCAGCGCAATCTCCCGACGCCGCTGAACCGTCGCCGCCAGGGCGATCCCGCCATATCCGATCAGGCTGGCCATCAACGCCGCACCGGTGATCGTCCACAGCAGGCGAGAAAGGGCGCGCCGCTGCCTGACCTGTTCCAGAATATCAGCGTCCGGGTCGTCATAGCTGTAGGGGCTCGCCCGCGACATCGGCACGCCGGCCATGCGTCGCATCAGCCGATCCGCCTGGAACCGGACATCCTGCATATCCACCTCCGGCGCCATGAAGAAACTGAGCCAACTCGCCTCTCGCGGACCGGCCGTTTGGGTTTCAGACTCAGGACGCGCATCGAAGAAGCGGCGCGCTGAGAGAAACGGGGCGACGATGGCGTCGTTGAAACGTCCTGCAGGTCGCGTGTTGGCATAATTCAGAACACCGACCACTTCACACCGAGCCCCCCCTAACGAGAGTTCCTTGCCTATAAGGCCTGCGCCTCGTCCCTCCTCCTCATCGAGAAAGTCGGCCAAAGTCGCGCCGACCAGACACACCCGCGTCAGCCCTCCCAGTTCTTCCTGCGTCAGCCAGCGACCAGCGGCCAGATCAGCGTCCAACTCCCGTCTGTAGTCGCCATAGGAGCCGAAGATACGAACAGCGCGGGTTTCGCTTCGCCCCTGCAACGGCGCTGATGTTTCGACCCAGGCGGCCGAGCTCTCGACATTCTCCAGTTCCTGTAAAAGGCGCGCCTGGTCGTCGAGCGACGGCGGACCACGACGCGAAGGGACCAGACCATTGGCGCGGATCACCAGGGTCGTGGCGTAGCCTCCAAAGGCCAAACGCTCCAATCGTTCAGAAAAACCGCCCAATACCGAAGCCGAAAACACTACACAGGCCACTGCTGAAGCCAGGGACAGGATCAGCGCGAGAGTACGCAACGGGTAAGCGGTCGCGCCCCACAAGGCGAAGCGCAGCACGCTCATGGCGGCCCATCCGTGATGGTCTTTAGTCGTCCGTGAGACAGCTCTATTCGCCTTTGCGCCAGCTCAATGACAATCGGATCATGGCTGGCGCAGACTACCAGCGCGCCTTCCTCAGCGAGCTGCATCAACCTGGCGGCGACAAGACGGCTATTGGCTTCATCAAGGGAAGCAGTCGGCTCATCACAGATGATCAAGCGCGGGCGTTGCGCCAGGATCCGCGCCAACCCGACCCTCTGGCGTTCCCCTCCGGACAAAGTGTCCGTCAACGCCCTCAACCGGTGAGACAAACCAAGCTCACGAAGAGCAGCCTCCGCCGTGGCGCGCCTCTGACCGCGTGGTACGCCGCGATAGGCCAGCGGCGCCTCCACATTATCAATGGCCCGCATCCTTTCGATCAGGCCCGCATCCTGAAACAGATAACCAATTTCGGCGCGACGCAATCTGGCGCGCCCGCCTTCGCTCAGCTCGTGAACAGGCACGCCGGCGATATTCAGCCGGCCGACCGATGGTCTATCCAGCAGCCCCAACAGGTTGAGTAAGGTAGACTTGCCGCACCCCGACGGCCCCTGAACCACCACGAACTGCCCCCATGTCAGGCTCAGGCTTACATCGACCAAGGCCGCTACATCTTCTTCGCGAGAAGAAAAATTTCGGCCCACCCCCCAGGCCTGGACGCCGTCCTTCATACGGCGCCCCGTGCGTCTGCACGGTTCTTGAGAATGACCTGTTCGCCTTCCTTCAGGCCTTCGATGATCTCTATAAAATCATCCGTCTCGCCGCCGATAAGCACCTCGCGACGTTCGGGCGTCCCATTGACCAATACGAAAACCACACGCTTTCCCGTGCGAAGCAGTCGACCGATTTCCAGTCCATCGGCGGCCGCTCGAGCCATACCCATGTCACCTCTGTGCTGGGCCAGCAATTCCTCAAACTTGCCTGGGGGGAGAGGGGGAACGTAACCGTCTGGCGTATAAAAGGTTGCCCGCGCCGGTATCCGCAAGACGTTTCTAGCGTTAGCGCGAATAAGCTGTACTGATGCGGAAAGACCGGGGCGCAGAACACCGAACGAATTGTCATATTCTGCAAGCGCCCGATAAGACACGAAACGCCCCTCACGAATCGGAGCGCGACCAATATTAACAAGGCGTGCCTGCTCCAATACGCTCGGCGAAGAATCAACGGTAAAAAGAACCTGACTTTCTAGACTAACTCGGTTCAAATCTGCTTCTGATACCATGATTTCCAGCATCATGGCCCCTTCATCACGCACAGATTGAAACAGAGGGCGTGCATCTTCCGGCGTGACCCGCTGCCCGACACGGACATCGACCAAGGTCACAATTCCGTCCAGAGGCGCGAGGATATCTGAATCCGAGCCCTCAGCCTGCACCAGCCTAACCCGTGCAAGCGCCGCTGTCCGTTCAGCAGTCAGGCGGTCCACTGTAGCGCTTGCGCGATCCACCTGGGCTTGAGCCTGAGCCGTCGCCGCCGCGCTCACGAAACCCCGCTCCTGCAAGGTGCGGCTGCGCGACAACTGCTCCTGCGCCTGTCGAACGGCGATTTGGGCTTCGCGAATAGCCGCGTCTGATGCAGCGGCGCCCGCACCAGCCATGTCTCTGGCTGGCGCACGCATGGGCGCCGCCAGCGTGGCCAGAACCTGACCCGCGCGCACCCTGTCGCCTTCCTTGACATTTACGGCAATCACCACGCCCGCTCGCGGCGCCCTGATCTCAGCCATGCCTGCGGCGAGAAGCGTTCCGGTCGCCGGCACGATGTCGCGAACATCGCCTATTTCGGCAGTCGCTGTTTGGTAAGCGCTTTCCTTGGCCGGCCCTGAACAGGAAGCCGCCAGCAATGCCCCCAACCCTATTAGAAAGCGCAAGCCTTCCGAAAGCATGGCGTTAGCTCGTTACGGATGTCAGCACCATCGTGCCGCTCGGTACGCTTTCCACGACCGGCCAGCCGTAGCGTTGAGACAGTAAGATCTCTAGGCGAGTGACCTCGGTCATTTGCCCAGGAGTCTGGGCCGTGGAATGCGGCATCGTCAGGCGATACACTCGCACAGCCTCGTCGGGTGCGCCGGTGACAGTAGACTGCGTTACGCCGCAACCAACAAACTCCACGACGGCTTCGCCTTTGGCAGGCGCCCTATCAGATGCTGAAAGCGTTTCGGTCATCGGAATTCTAGCCGTCTGGCCTGGTCGCAACGCTTTCATGGCCGCCTCAGCGCCTTCATAACGGACAGACCGACCCGTTGAGGCTGTCAGCAGCAGGCCGAGACGCGCCTGACGCGCTTCCGGTGGAGATGACATTTCGCCCATACCCAACACCTCGTCATAACTCACTAGGTCTCCAGAAACGCTGCGGACAGTCTGGATGCGCGTCATGAGCGGCTGGTTGCTGTCCTTATCGTACATAGCGTACTGAAAAACGCGCCCTGTTATGGGAGGACTGCTGGCGACAACTTCATCGCATAGCTCAGCGCGGTAGAATGCCGACGCGGAAGCGGGCTGCTCATTCTTCGTGATAGCTGCCCTCTCAGCATCGACCTTTTCAGGCTCCGATTGATGACACCCGACCAAAAATAAAGTCACCCCAAGAGCGGCCGGACGTAAGAAGACATTACCCATCGGAACCTCCCTATTTTAGCAGCCGCAGCAGGCGGACACGCACTGGAAACGTTTCCCAAAGTCGCTGGGGTGCTTTTCTGCACAAGGTAGCCAGCATTCTGCAGGACTACCTTCAACCTACTCCTGCTGCTGCGCTGCAACACCAGAACCAATTAACACTAAAACAGAAAATGCAGCACCGACACTGGCCTTACGCATTACAACCTCCTATTTTCCTGCAGCTAAATCTGCGCCCCAAAAAACAAACGCCGCTCGTCGAGTCAAGTTATCTAAAGAGCATTCTTTACCGGGATTTCGACGCGTCCGAAGCCTCCCGCAAGCGTCGTTCAACGTCAGACTCGACGGAGCGCGCGGCCCTCCGTCGCCGGCGACCGCGTGAGGCGGGAGCAAACCGCAGCGTCCGCTACTAGCGGCGATCTCGACACTAATTCGAAATATGCAGCTCACTTGCCTTGAACTTTCGACGCGATGATTGAAGCCCGCTCAAACGCCGCAGGGTTCGATCTGGAGCGGGTGCGGGCTGCGGCGCGACGCGCGCTCGTTCCCCTGCAGCCGACAAACGCCCAGACAACGGCGCCGAGAAATTTCTTCTTCAGCGCCAAACGCCTTGCTTCGTCGGACGCGCTGCCGCCGTACTACCTCGTGCGCTTTTTTGCTGATCGACCTGCTGGGCTTTCGGGACAGTGGCCGGTTCGACAAGGTCGCTTGGTCGGTGCCGATTGATCTCGACGGCCGGGCCTTCCTAATCGAGCACCGCAAGTTCGGACTCGGAGTCTTCGGCGGCAGCACGCCGGAAGACCTTGAGGGGGCGAAGGCGCTGGCGCACCTGCTCCATCGAGGGGTCAAGGCCTCAAAGGCCTACTTCACCTGCTTGGCCGAAGAGGCCGGCAAGGCCTCAGCACTGAATGCGTCAATCGGGCGCCATCACTGTTCGGGGGGTTCATGTTCTTCGCGGACCTGTACGACGCCCGGTCATCGGAGGCCGAGGCGCGCAAGAAGGAGAGCATCCGTACTGACACGGGTCCGAATTCGTGGACCGTCCATCGGCCGGCACGCGAGTTGCGAGAGGAGGCAGGGCACTATGCCCTGTCCGCGATCGAAAGCTTTTTCAGCTGGACGGAACACGTCTTCATCCTGATCGCGATCCTGCGGGGTGCCTACACAACGGGAGAGGCGGTCCGGGATCTGGCGCGGGCAGACTGGAAAACGAAATTCAAGGCCGCGCTCGACATCAATGTTCCTGCGGACAAAGCGTATTTCGACAAGCTGCTTGAGGTACGGCGGCAAGTCCGCAACTTCGTCGCCCACGGCTCCTTCGGGAAGGACGGTGAGGCCTTCAGTTTCCACTCCACGGCAGGTGCGGTTCCCCTGCGAATTCTGGATCAGAAAGGCGGGGGCCAGCTTCGGTCTCGGAGCTGGCGCATCCTATCGCGATCAACAAACCCTCCAGCTTCTGCGGGATTTCGTCGCCCACCTCTGGTCGGGCGTGCGTTAGCCGGTTCAGCTCTACATCATACTGACGTACGCCCAAGACGGCCGGTACGCGCAGGCCATGACAAGGGGGCAGCCTCCCTCGGATAACGAACCGGCATCTTGTTCAATTGCTGTTCTACGAGGACTTGCGCGGAGGCTGCCTGGCAGATTCTTCCAATACACGTTTGATTGGGCCCCGTAGCGCGAGCAGAATCAGGGCGCTGAAGCCCACGACGAGAGCGTGCAGCAGCCAGAAGCGCTCCGCGCTCATGGTCTCCAGTCGCGTGCCGATCCAACCCACCAAATTGTTCGCCACAAACAGGTGGAGATAGAAGATGCCGACGATGGTCGCTCCGATGGCTTGTGGCGCTATACGGACATAGAGGGCCAGCGCGACCGGGACGAGGTGCGCGAAGCCGATGCTGTTGATCAGGTGGAAGGCGACCGCCCACCATAGGCTGACCTTGCCTGCGCCGGCTGATTGCGCCGCCGCCGCCAGCAGCATGAAGGCGAACCCGGTCACCACGGCGCCGATGACCAACTTAGTGATCTCCACCGGCTCAGCGAAACGGCGCGACCATAGCCTCCAGAACAAAACCGACAGGGCCAGCATGATCACCGAGGCTGCGGCGTCGAAGGTGATCAGCCAGCTGGTCGGCATGGTCCGGCCGAACAGGGTGAAGTCGTAACTAGCCTGAGCCCAGACCATATAAGCATTGAAAATCTGCTGGTTGCCCAGCAAGGCTAGGGCCAGCACCGGCAGCAGCACCAGCAATAGCGCCATTACCCGCCGGTCTGCCGCCGACAAGCGCTTACGTTGTTCCTTCTTGAGCACGGCGATCTTCGGCTCGGCCGGAAGATGACGCCCACCCGCGAGGTAAATGGCGAGGCCGACAGTCATGCCGACCCCCGCCGCCGCGAACCCGTAATGCCAGCCGAAGACCTCCCCTAAGGTGCCGCAAATAAGAGGCGAGAGGATCACGCCTGCGCTGATGCCGAGGTAGAAGATCTGAAAGGCGTCGGCGCGGGCGTTATCTTCAGGCGCGTAGAGGGCGCCGACCTGAACCGCGATGTTGCCCTTGAAACAGCCGGTGCCGATCGCCAGGCACAGCAACGCCCCCAAGAAGGACACGTCGAAAGCCATCAGGAAATGGCCGACGGTCATCAGCGTCCCGCCCAATAGGATCGTTTTGGTTCGGCCCAGCCGGCGATCGGCGATCAGTCCACCCAACACCGGAGTCAGATAGACAAGCCCCGTGTAGATGCCGAAGACCGCCGAGGCGAGCGCCTGGATAGACAGGGGGCCGTACACGGCCTCCAACGCAGCACGGAATCCGGCGAAACCGGCGACATGCTCGATATGGCCCGGCTGGAGCAGCTGGTCGACCATATAGAGAACCAGCAGCGTCTGCATGCCGTAATAGGAAAAGCGCTCCCACGCCTCAGTGAAAGCCAAATACCAAAGTCCCGCCGGATGGCCGAACAAGCGCCGCCCGGATCCTCCGACGGTCGCAGGCGATGAAACCGGCGCCGCCGCCGACTCGGCCGCAAGACGCATGTCGACGTCGTCGGTCATGATGCGACCGCGGGCGCAACTCCGGCGTGGACATTCTGATGCTTCATTATCCCCTCCAGAATAACTCAGACTGACGAGCTCCAAGCCGCCTCACGTCGACGCGACAGCCCCGTGAAAACACTTTGCGCGAGAATATAGTATACGATATTGCGACCTACAACGCCGTGTGGGAGGGAGTTGCATTGGTGAGGATGAGAGATTTGGGACTGAAGGGTGATCGCCTCGCCGTCATCGACATGCATACAGCAGGCGAACCGGTGCGCATTTTCGACGCGACGGAACTTGGCGTCGCCGGCGAGACCATCCTGCAGAAGCGCCGCGCGATGAGCGATCGGTTTGATCACCTGCGCCGCGCCATGATGCTGGAACCGCGTGGCCACGCCGACATGTATGGGGCGATCCTGGTGCCACCCAGCGATCCGAGCTGTGATGCGGCTGTTCTGTTCACCCACAACTCTGGCTATTCGACGATGTGCGGCCACGCCACTGTCGCCATAGGCCGTTTCCTCTATGATCGCGCGCGCCGGCAGGGCGGAACACAGACCCGCTTCAGCCTGGAATGCCCCTGCGGCCCGGTCGTCATCGAGGTATCGCCGGACCGCGATCACGACGCAGCGCCCGTAGTACAGTTCGAGAGTGTTGAGTCTTTCGCCCTCGAGTTGGACGACAGCATCGAGTTGAACGGCTTCGGCCGGGTCTCGTTCGACATCGGCTATGGCGGCGCCTTCTACGCGATCCTGCCCAGCAGCCGCCTGGGTCTCGACTTCTACCAGACGCCGCTGGACCAGTTGATCGGAGCGGCCGGCGAGTTGGTCGCCCAATTGCGCGCCACGCGCAGCTTCCGTCACCCCGAGGAGCCGGATCTGTCCTTCCTCTATGGGGCCATCCTGACCAGCGGCGAGCATCTAATTCCGGGCAAACTCACGCACAATCTCTGCTGGTTCGGCGAGGCGCAGATCGATCGCAGCCCCACCGGAAGCGGCGTCTCGGCGCGCCTGGCCATCGCCCACGCTAGGGGCGAGGTCTTCCCGGGGAGCGCCTTGCCCTTCGCCGGACCGTCAGGGCAGATCTTCGACGGCGGCGTCGCCCGACCCACCGCTCGCGGTATCATCGCGGCCGTCTCGGGCCGCGCCTATTACACGGCGCGTTCAGAGCTGATTCTGGAGGATCAGGACCCCTTCGCACACGGCTTTGCCCTGCCCAATCGATTCGGCGACTTGCTGCCGTGATCTCCCATTCCAATCCCGATAATGCCCTGATGGACAGACTGCAGATCGCCGCGCGCTGGACGCCGGCACGGCTTGCTAGCCTTCGCGCTGAAATGGCGCGCAGCGGACTGGACGGCTTCATCATCCCGCGCTGGGACGCCCATCAGTCGGAATACGTCTTGGTCGCCGACGAACGACTGGCCTGGGCCACAGGTTTTTCCGGCACTTGGGGCTTGGCGATCGTCACGCGGGATCGCGCCGCCATTCTCGTCGACGGCCGCTACACGGTGCAGGCCCGAACCGAGGTCTCGGGCGCACATTTCGAACAGCGCCACCTCTATGAAGAGCCGCTGGACCGCTGGCTCGCCGAACACGCTGAAAAAGGCGAGGTGTACGGCTACGACCCACTGATCCTCAACCCGGCCCTTTACGCCCAGATCGAGCCGACGGTCATCCAGCAGGGAGCGTCGCTGCGCGCCGTTTCGCCAAACCCAATCGATCGGGCTTGGAGCGATCGCCCCGTGAATCCGATCAAGCCGGCTTTCCCCTTCCCCGTTGCGTGCTCGGGAGAAACCTCCGCGTCGAAGCGGCGCCGACTGGCCGAACGGCTGCGCGGCGCGGGCGCTGACCTGCTAGTCGAGACCCAGACCGATAATATCGCCTGGCTGCTCAACTGGCGCGGGGACGACGTTCCCGACAACCCCGTCGTCCAGGCCTTCATGCTAGTCGACGCGACAGGGGGCGTCGACCTGTTTGTCGACCCGCGCAAACTGGGCGACGCCGTTGCGGACTTCGAGTTGGAAGGCGTGACCCTGCACCCGCCTTCGGCCTTCCTCGAGCGACTGAGCCAACGTCTCCAAGGCGGCGAGAGGGTCTCGATGGACCCCAGGTTTTCGCCGGTCGGGGCGGCGATGGCGGCGCGCGACGCAAGGGCGACTGTCCAGATCGAAGCCAACCCCCTGACGGCGCTGAAGGCGGTCAAGAATCCGGTCGAACTGGCCGGGCTGCGCGCGGCGTCACGGCGCGACAGCGTGGCCTGGGTCCGATTCCTCGCCTGGCTTGAAGCCGAGGTGGCCGTTCGGCAAGTGTCGGAAATGGAGGCCGAGGCACAGATCAGCGCCTATCGCCAAGAACAGGAGCACTACTTCAGCCCCAGCTTCCGCACCATCGCCGGCGCCGACGCCAACGGGGCCATGTGCCACTATAACGCGCCCCCTGAAGGGGGCGCTTTGATCGGGCGCGACAGTCTTTTCCTGATCGATTCAGGAGGACAATATCTGGACGGCACCACCGACACGACCCGCACCGTCTGCTTCAGCGAACCGCCCGCCGTCTGGCGCAAACACTACACACTGGTCCTGAAGGGCCATATTCGTCTGGCGACCTTAAGGTTCCCGGACGGCACGCGCGGATATCAGATCGACGCTTTCGCCCGCGAAGCCTTGTGGGCCTACGGCCTCGACTATGACCACGGCACGGGCCACGGCGTCGGCCACTTCCTGTCGGTGCACGAACACCCGCAGCGGATCGGTAAAGACCCGGTCATGGCCCCGATCACAGCTGGCATGACCATGACAAATGAGCCGGGATATTACGAAGCCGGACGCTACGGCATCCGCATCGAGAACCTGTGCGAGGTCGTCGAGGACGGCCCCGGCTTCATTCGCCTGCGTGACATGACGCTGGTCCCGCTGGATCGCCGGCTGATCGATCTGGACCTGTTGTCCGAGCAAGAACGCGCCTGGGTCGACGCCTATCACGCTCGCGTTCGAGACGAACTGCGCGACCTGATCCCGCATCCATTCGATCTCGGCTGGCTGATCGCCAATACGGAGCCTTTGGTCGGCTGACGCCACGCCCCTGCTCATGTTCTCGGAAAGGCGTCGGGCGCCTGGACTTCAGCGCAATCGTACGCTCCCATGAGCGTCGTCCAGGTCTGCGCCGGTCGTCCCAGCGCCATCTTAGCCATTCCGCGCCGTCCGGATTCGAGCATCAGCCCCAGCCGCTGGTGGCCGAACGCGCAACTGCAGCCGCCCATGGCTGAAGTTAGTGCGCCACCGTCGGCTGGGCCGCCCCCCCCGGGGTCCCACCGCGCCCAGAAGACCGCGCCTAGGTCGCGCAGATGCGCATCTATGTTGCCCCGCCTTCGCGGATCGGCCGGGCTGGAGCCCGGTCCTCAAAAATGATCCCGGTATCGATCAGAGCCACATCGGCGGACGCGCCGCCTTCGGAAAGGCTGACCGCCGCCCAGGGCATAGGCGGGCCGTCAGCGCGCCCGTCAGGCGCTGGGCGCGCCGGGCCATTGGTCAGCGGCTCCGCGGGCCCCAACCGCAGGGGGCCCAGCGCCTGCTCCGGTCGCAGTTGAACTTAGTCCATTTTACAGCGAGGCTGAACAGATAGGCGCGTTTGCGGATTGACGCTCCAACTGTTCGACCGTTCCGGCGGCGCTCGTGAACTCGTCGCGCAGGTCGTTCAGCGTGTGTTCCAAGTGGGCTTCCACCAGTCGGCTGACAGTCTTCGCGTCGCGGGCCAGCCAGGCCTGAAGGATGTGATGGTGCTCGGCCTCGGCCGTCACGTGACGATCGCCATGTTCCAGATGCTTGCGCACATAGCGGTCGCCCATAACGTGCAGACGTGCGGTGATTTCAACGGTCAGCACCAGCCCGCCGGGCTGGGTCAGCGCCATATGGAAGGCGCGATTCAACCGGCCGACGCTCGGCAGATGGGCGGCCGCTGCGGCGTCCAATTCGGCCAGCACGCACCGGGCCGCGGCGCGCTGCTCGTCGTTGGCGGCGAGACAGGCCTGAGCAGCCGCCTCCGGCTCGAGCTTGAGACGCAGTTTGAAGATCTCCTCGGCCTCGGTCGCGCTCATGCCGCGCACGAAGTAGCCCCGGTTGGCTTGCGACACCACCAGCCCGTCCTGCTCCAGCCGCACAAGGGCTTCACGCAGAGGAATCTTTGAGACGTTCAGGTCCGCCGCCAGGGCGTCCTGACGGATCGGCACGTCCGGCGCGATCGCGCCGGACAGTATCATGTCGCGCACCACCTCCATCAGGCGGTCGGACAGGGTGCGGACTTCAAGCGGCGATACGGCCATGCGGTTGATCGAGTCGAAAGCCGGGCTGGTTGCCCATCCCAGCCTACCGCGCGCAGAACGCAATTACGACGCGCAAGTCCGTCAGAGGACCTTGAAGCTCGCTCGAAGGCATCTGTCTGAGCCCGCGATGTTGAGGCCCGTCGCTAGCTCGGCCTGGAGAAATGACGGCATTGCCTCCTCGCCGATCAACAGCGCGACCGTTTTCGGGCTTCGAAAAACGCTCACACCGGAGCCCCCGACGCCGACCGATCGCGGCGCTTGACGTCGACGGAGATCAGCTTCACAAATGCTAAAATCGAATACTATATCCGATACTGGGGGAACTTTATGAAGCGCCTACCTGCCCTGGCCGTGCTGCTGATGAGCAGCGCCGCGCCGCTGGCCGTCGCCCCGGTCTTCGTCACCCCGGCTCTCGCCGGCGTCGAAGCCGCCGCGCCCGCCGCCATGTCGCCCGCCGTCTACGCCCGCGCCGAGGCGGTGCTGCCTCAGCACGTCGACGATCTGATCTACGGCCTCAACGTGCGGCCGCAATGGATCGGCGAGGGCGCCGAGTTCTGGTTCGAGCGCCGGACGCCGGAAGGCCGCGACTATGTGCTGGTCGACCCGACCTCGGGCCGGACCCGCCCCCTGTTCGATCACGACGCCCTGACAGCGGCCCTGGCCGCCGCCTCGGGCAAGCCTCTGGTGCGTAAGGACCTGCAGCTCAAGGAACTGAAACTCCACGACAAGACCCAAAACCTGGCGTTTGTCCACGACGGCCGCAGCTGGCGCTTCGACCCCACGACCGGCGCGGTCCAGGCGGCGACCGAAGCGGCCAAGGGCGTGGTCTCGCCCGACGGCCGCTGGCGCGCCGAAGTGAAGGACGGAGACCTGGTCATCGTCTCGACGGCCGACGGAGCCGAGCGGCGGCTGACCCAGGACGGCGCGGCTTCGCCCTACGCCACGCCGCTGATCAACCTGAAGGACATGGCCGCTCAAGGCACGTCGCAGCCGACCACGGCTCCGGCGATCCGCTGGTCGCCGGATTCCCGCTACATCGCCACCTATCGCATCAATCGCGACGGCGCCCGACGGTTGTCGCTGGTCCAGTCCGTGCCCAAGAACGGCGGCCCTCCGCGGGTGCTGGACTATCTCTATCCCCTGACCGGCGACGCCGATGTCCCGACCGCCGAGGGCGTCTTCTTCGAGGTCGAGAGCGGGCGGCGCATCCCCATGGCGACCCCGGCCAGGCCGGTCCTCTACTACGGCGGCCCCTGGTACGAATGGAGCGCCGACAGCCGCGCGGTGTTCGAACGCGTCCCGACGCGCGGCTACGGCGCCCTGCAGTTGAACCGCATCGAGGCGGCGACCGGCGAGGCCCGGCTGCTGACCGAGGACAAATCCGACACCTATGTCGACTTCTACGGCCACTTCTGGTCCTACGACGAGAAGACGAACACCCACTTCTGGACCGCCGACCCTGACGGCTACGCCCATCTCTACGCCGTCGACGCCATGACGGGCGCGCGGCGTCAGCTGACCTCGGGCGATTGGCGCGCCCGGACCGTGGCGGGCCAGGACCACAAGGCGAAGCGCATCCTGGTGGTCGGCTCGGGCCGCGAGGCGGGCCGGGATCCTTATCTGCGTCACCTTTATTCGGTGCCCTCGACCGGCGGGCCGCCGCGCCTGCTGACACCCGAGGTCATGGATCACGACGTCTCGGTCTCTCCCGACGGCCGCTTCTTCGTCGACAACATGTCGACCATCGATCAGCCGACCCGCTCTGTCCTGCGTCGCTCCAGCGACGGCCGCATCGTCATGGAGTTGGGGCGCGCGGACATCAGCGCCTATCTAGCGGCGGGCTATCGTCTGCCCGAGCCGTTCCAGACCGTGGCCGCCGACGGCGTCACCCCCATCTACGGCGCCCTGTTCAAGCCAGCCGACTTCGACCCGGCCAAGCGCTATCCTATCATCGAGGACATCTACACCGGACCGCATTATGTGATGACGCCCAAGTCCTTCGAGGCGGCGATGACCGGGCGCAACGCCAATTCCATCGCCCAACTGGGGGTCATTGCCGTGACCATCGACGGTCGCGGCACCTGGGGTCGTTCGCGCGCCTTCCAGCAGGTCGCCTACAAGAACCTGCACGCCGTGGGACTCGAGGACCACATCGCCGGCATCCGCGCCGTCGCGGCCCGCAACCCCTGGATGGATCCGGAGCGGGTCGGAATCTACGGCTTCTCGGCCGGGGGCTATGACGTGGTGCGGGCCATGACCCGCCACCCGGAGTTCTACAAGGTCGGCGTCACCGCCTCAGGCAACCACGACAACCGGCTCGACAAGGCGACCTGGAACGAACAGTGGATGGGCAGCGAATTGGGCCCGCTCTACGACGAGAACTCCAACATCACCTGGGCTCCCAAGCTGGAGGGCCGCCTGCTGATCGCCCACGGCGAACTGGACGAGAACGTGCCGCCGCTCGCCTCGCTGCGCCTGGTCGACGCCCTGATTAAGGCCAACAAGGACTTCGATTTCCTGATGGTGCCGAACGCCGACCACTTTCTGGACGCCGTGCCCTACTACCAGCGACGTCGATGGGACTTTTTCGTGCGCGAACTGCTGCACGAGACCCCGCCTCCGGCCTATCAGATGCGCGCTTTCGACTGAGGAATTCGCGCGCCGATGAATAGCAAAGGCGGGTCGATCGACCCGCCTTTTTCATGTCTGGAGCCCTTGAAGCATAGAGAAAGGGGCGGCTGACGACTCGCCCCTTTCCCGGTGCCTGGGTTGCGCCTACTGTCCGCCGAAACGCCATTTGGCGCCCAGGAAGAAGAAGCGACCGATCAGGTCGTCCATCCCCAGGTTGCCGCGCGCCGTCGAGGGGTGATCGCGCGGCCCTTCGTCGAACAGATTACGGATCCCGGCGGTAAAGCGGACGTCCATCGGCGTGTCCACTGCGACGGACAGGTCGTGATACCAGACCGATGGGATATTGTAGTAGCTGCCGATGTCCTCAGCCGGGTTCGGCAGCCGATTGTTGGTCACCGTCTCATCGACGAAGCGGCTGGACCAGTTCACCTGGATCGGTCCGCGATAATAGGTGGCGTTCAGCATGGCGCGCCACTGAGGATTGGCCGCCTCCCCGGCATAGTCGAAGGCGGTCTCATCGCCCGTCGCCACATCTCGGTCGATGAAGATGTTGTGCTTCAGATAAGAGGCCACGCCCTGCAGGCTGATCCGACCGAAGTCGCCGTCGCGTCGCAACAGGTCCGACACCTCGGCGTGGTAGGTGGCCTCGAAATCGACTCCCTCGACCTCGAATGAGGCGACGTTGATGTAGCTGTCGAGCACCTCATACAGATTGCCGTCCGACCTGCGGGTCAGCATGCCGCAGAACTGATTGTCCAGCGACGGCAGGTCGACGCAGTTGTCGACCGTCTGCTGCGCGCCGATCCGAGAAATGCCGCCGTCCAGCTTGATCTTGTAGTAGTCGGTCGAGAAGGCGAAACCCGGCAGGAAGCGCGGACGCACCACCGCCCCGACCGTCATGGTGTCGGCTTCCTCGACGCCCAGGTCGGGGTTGCCCGTGCTGAAGACCAGGGTGGTCATGCGACGAGTGTTCGGATCCCACGTCACCGGATCGAAGCCCAGGGCCAGGCAGTTCTTGCGGCGGTTTTCCGTGCCGCTATCCAGCATGTTGGGATCACAGGGGTCGCTCAGGCCCGCGGCGCCCCGGCTGCCGGGATTGAACATCTCGCCCAGCGACGGCGCGCGCACGGCGGTTGCCTTGGTCAGGCGGAAACGGATGTCCGGGATCGGCGCCCATGACCCCGCCAGCTTCCAGGAATTGACGCTGCCAGCGCGCTCATAGTCCGACACGCGATAGGCGCCTTCGATCTCCAACGAATGAACGAACGGTTTGTCGCGGACCAGCGGGACCAGAATCTCGGCGAAAGCCTCGCGAACGTCGTTGCTCTCCTTGATCGGCGAGAACTGGCTGGCGAAGAAGCCGAGCGCGTGCTCCCAGACATAGGAGGGGCGGAAGTCGATCTCATCCTTGCGGTATTCAGCGCCCGCCGACACCTTCACCGCCCCGGCGGGCAGTTGGAACAGATCGCCCGCGATCAGCCCCTGGATCAGGGTCTGGCTGGTGTCCGTAGTCGAGGAGTGGTCAGCGCGGACATAGTCCACCGCCTCGGGTGAGATCGTACCCTGGCCGAAGATGTTCACCGGCACACAGCCCCGTGCCCGCGCCTCGACGCTGCGGCAGACCGCATCGCCGGTGGACGGATCGCGAATGGCGTCCAAGGCCTCGAACCAACGCTCGTCGATGCGATCATTCAGGTTGCGGTTGGTCGTCTGCGACTTGCCGTACTCAAAGACGGTCGACCACTTCCAGGTTTCTCCGAATTCGCCCTCCAGGCCCGCGGCAAGGCTGTAGTATTTGCGGTTCATGTCGGTGCCACGCATACCGAACTCGTCGTGCGAGCGGGCGTACTGCATCGAATTCTCGCCCGCTGCGATCAGACCGTCGCGCACAGCCGTCGGCATGAAGGGATTGTCGATCGAGACCGCCCCGCTCCAGGAATCGAACACCGCGCTGATGCGGTCGCGGGCGGTGATGTCGGCGAAGACGGCTTCGGTGAAGACCTTCAGTTTGTCGGACAGGCGATAGTCGGCCTTGGCGTAGAGATTGGTGCGTTCCAGCGGCGCGACCAGGGTGTCGGCGTCCTGATTACCGCCCTCGTCCGTGGAGTAGGAGCCGTCGATCACTCCGCGCTCTCCGGCCCTCAGCGGGCGGAAGGTCTCGGTGGCGGAATCGAAGATAACATCCGTCCAGGCGCCGTTCTCGCCGAACGGCAGATAACCCGTCGGCGTGCCCAGGGCGAAATAGGCGTAACGTAGGTCCCGCATCGGGATCCGCGCCGGGATGCCGTCGTCGCCCGTTTTGTTGGCCGGGTTTGATACGAAGCTGTAGGCCGTGCCAAGGTCTCGGTCGCCGCGCGTCAGACCGCCGCTTTCGGTACGGCTGACATGCAGAACCGCGTTGCCCCGATCATAGTTTACCCCAGCGGTCAGGCCGTAGGTCAGCGTGTCGTAATCGCCCCCTTCGTCCGATCCATATTGGACGTTGGCTTCAAGGCCGTCGAAATCATCCTTGAGGATCAGATTGACCACGCCTGCCACGGCGTCGGCGCCGTACACGGCCGAGGTGCCGCCGGTCTGGACCTCCACGCGCTTCACCAGGGCGGCGGGAATATTGCTCAGATCGAACGCCAGAAAGTTGGAATCGTCGGGCGTGCCGGCCCTGCGACGGCCGTTCACCATCGTCAGCGTGCGGCGGACGCCCAGGTTGCGCAGATTAACCTGGTTCAGACCGATGTTGCCGAAACTATAGCTGGTGTTGGCGTTCGACAGGCCGGTGGCTACCTGCGGCATCTCATTGAGGATATCGGCGATGTTGGTGATCCCCTTGGCCTCGATCGTTTCGGCCGTCATGGCCATGGTCGGCGTCGGCGCATCCAATCCGCTGCGTTGCAGACGCGAGCCGGTCACCACGATCTCATCGACCCGTGAGGCCTCGCCCTCGGGCGCCGTTGTCGTCTGGGCGTTGGCCGCCAACGGCGCAGCCAGCGCCCCCAAGCTGACCCCTGCGGTCAGAAGACCCCTACGCAGCCCGCGCTGCATCTCCCCTTTTCTCCTCAGCCTCATGATCATCCCTCCGTTGGGCTTCAGTAAGAGATATACCGTATACGATATACCAGAGGTGTCTAGCTAGGACGCATCCGGGCTGGTTGTTCGGACGGTTCACAACGACAACTCTCCCGGACTTCAACCGTAGGGACCACTCCGTCCTGCCCGGGGAGCGAACCATTTGGAATTGATCAATATTCAACCCATAGCGCCTGCAAATCCCCCGATGATGCTTTCAAACTGATCACAGGCGCGGTTCGCGCGACGGACGAGCAGACATCGAGGCCGGGAAAACTCCCCGATGGTCTGCTCCTGCGGTTTGCTGTCAGTTCGAGGGTAAAGGACCGGCAGACCGGCACGCGTCGCGCTCGCACCGGCGAAGCGGCGAACATCATCCGCACTGAGGCGCCCCACCTGCGGATAGTGCCAGAGGCGCTGTGGATTCAGGTGCGAGAACGCTACGCCGAGAACAAATTGGGACCCAACAAGCCCTCCTCCCTCGCTTCCGTCCGCCCCAGGCACCTCCTGAGCGGCAAGATGTCCTGCGGCGTCTGCGGCGGGCCCATGATCCGCAGCGGGGCGGACCAACGCTTCGTTTGCTCTTGGCGGAGGGAACGCAGCGCGTCGATCTGCAGCAATGGCCGCGGCGCAAAAGGCGCAGAGATCGAGAAGAGGGTGCTGGCAGCGATCAAGACGCGACTTCTGTCGCCCGAACGCGTCGCCCTGGCCGTCGACGAAGCGCGCAAGGCCCTGGAGCACGAATCGCAACGAACGACACAGGAGCGCTCAAACCAGGAAAGCCGCCTGGCGGAAGTTAAGCGACAGGCCAACCGGCTCATCGATCAGGTGGCCGACGGCGTTCTGAGCGGCGCAGCCGTAAAGGAAAGGCTGACCGTCCTGGAGGAGGAGCGAGCAGCGCTTGAGACTCAGCTCGCGCAGACAGACAAAAAGCCTGTGATCGCCCTTCATCCGCGACTGGCGGATCATTATCGACAGGTCGTCGCCTCGCTGGAGGACGCCCTGCATCGTAGCGACAGCGAGGCGTCGGCTGAAGCCAGGGACCTTGCGCGCCGGTCGATCGAAACCGTCGTGGTGACCCGCTGTCGGAACGCGACAAGTTTGCGCTGATGGTGAAAGGCAAAATCGCCGCCCTGGTGAACCAGGACGGCGATGATACTGTAGTATTGGGTGTAGGAGCAGGATTTGGTGCTACCTCTCACCTACGATCCGCTTCGTGACGCAACTATCTCGACGGCGCTCAAAGCCCACAACGCGCCAGAAACGGTAATTGGCCTCATCGCCGAAAGCTCACATTCTGCGTTTCAAGCCATCATCGCCTTCGCGTGAAGAAGTCGACAGGAACGGTCAGGGTGATGCGTTCGCCCGGCGTCTCGGCGGGCGGTGTGGGCAGGGGTTGGGCGCGCTGGAGCAGGGCCAGGGCTTCGCGATCCAGGGCGGGATGACCCGAACTGCGTTCCAGTTTGGAGGAAAGCACCCTGCCCTGCCGGTCCATGATGAAATTGACATAGGCCATCCCCTGAAGGCGCCGTGCGCGCGCTTCGGCCGGATAGCGTTTGCGACTTTCCAGATGAGCCAGAATTCGGCCTTCCCATGTCTGGGCGGCAGAGGATGCAGAGGCGGCGGGCGGAGCGTCACGGCTGGGCGGCGCCATGGCTTCTGTTGACGGTTGGGTCTGGGCCGCGCTCTCAATGCGAGGCGTCGTTTGGGGCGCCGTCAGCGGTTCGACGTCAACTGCGGCGGCGACCTGAAGGCGAGGTTGTATCCGAGGCTTGGGAGAAGACTGCTGGGCAACCGCCTCGGCCTGCATCGGACCGGGCGGGCGCTCGGACAGCGGGCGCGGCGGCGCCTGGAAGCGCACCAGCTCAACCTCAAACACCTGCTCAGGCGGCAGGACCACGGGCGGACGCGCAGCCCATAGCCCGCCCGCCACGACCAGAGGCGTAACGTGCAGCAAGACCGAGGCCGCAACGCCCACGCCCCACCGCCGCCGGCGACGAGATCGGGCGCCGCTTCGAACCTCGGCGCCGCAGGGCGCTGCAGCAGTCGTCAGGTCAAACGCCATCCTGACCTCCCGGCGACGGGCGTGAAGCCACGAAGACCGCGCAGGCCGTCATAGCGACCGCTACCGTCAGACCCAGCCAGAGACCGGGTCGAACCACCAGCCAGAACAGACCAAAACCCACCGCCATACCCAGACAGGCGGCGATCTTGGCCCGGCGCGGCACAGCGCCCTCGGCCCGCCAGGCGCGCAGGGTCGGCCCGAACCGAGGGTGGTTCAGAAGCCAGGCCTCCAGCCGTGGCGACGATCGCGTAAAGCAGGCGGCGGCCAGGATCAGGAAGATGGTCGTCGGCATCAGCGGAACGAAAGCTCCGATGAAGCCCAGCCCGACAAACATCAGGCCAAGAGCCAGCCACCCCGCTCGCATGGGTCGCCAGCGCCCCGGCATGGTCGTGACCTCAGCCAAGCGCGGCATTGGCCAGGGACTGAACGCGCGCGAAAGCGGCGTTGGCGCCGGCGACGGCGCGATCCTCCTCTTGCGCAGACAGTTTGGCGGCGTCCAGCGCTGCGGTGAAGGCGCGCCAGTGAGCCGCGGGGCCATCGCCGGACGGCGCCAGATGCCGGGCGCCGTGGTCGTCGGACAGCCCCAGCTTGGCGGCCTCCTTGCGCAGCAGCGCCGCGCCGAGGTTCGAACCTTCTGCCACGTAGAGCCAGCCCAGCGCCGTGGCTGCGTCCACCGGCTGACCGGGCTGGAACACCGGCGGCGTCTCGACCGGCGGCGTGTCCCGTCCCAGATCCGCCAGGTCGGCCGCGATCAGCGCCAGACGCCGACGCTCGGGCAGGCCCGGCAACAGTGCAATCAGGCCTGCGTCGTCATAGAGGGCGTCGATGTCGCGGTGAAACGTCCACTGCACCCCGGCGAACCGGCCATACCCGTCAAGGCTGTCGAAAGACGACGCCTCCATGATCGACTTGTCCAGCCGGTCATGAACCTCATGCGTCAGGGCCTTCAGCCGCTTGGACCGGGGCAGATCAATCGTATCGGTCATGGATTAAACTCCTACTGGGGTGCGGGTCAGAAGCGGTAGCTGAGGCCGATGCGGACCGTGTGCAGATCCGCGTCCGAACGGACCTTGCGGCCCTCGACGATGTTGATGGTGCCGGGACCAGATTTTGAAACGCGCACGCGCTCTCCGGTCACAGGGTCGCGGACAAAGCCATCGAACGAATAGGCCAGACCCACGCCAGCGCGTGCATCCTCATATTCAAACGTCTCGCGCCCGAAGTTGGCGTAGTTGTATTCAGCGCGCAGCGACCAGCGGTCGTTGAGGGCCCGCTCGGCCCCAACGCCAAGCACGGCGCCGGTTCGGACATGGCGGTCCTGCTCGGTGAAATAGTGTTCGAGTGGCAGGCCGCCGGGCGAATAGCTGCTGATGCCGAAATCAGTTCGGCTTGTGGGCGGCGTCGAGCGGTACTGGCGACGAGTCTGGGTTTCGTTCATCCAGCCCACGCCTGCGGTCCCGTAGACCAGGTTCTGCCCGAACGCGTAGCCCAGCTTGCCGTGCAGCGTGACCAGCCGATCCCACTTGTATCGGGTGTCCGATTCCAGGATGCCCGCCGCACGAAGGGACGCGACGCTGGGGCTTTCGCCCGAAGTGGATGAGACAACCACCCCGGACCAGGCCGCCAGATCGCCCGTCGATATGTCGCTGCCCACACCCACGACGACATTGTTGGCGAACTGGTAGTTATAGCCCGCGCGCACGCCGCCGATGAAGTTACGGATCTTCTCGTCAACGCGGCTGCCGGTGTCGATATCAGCGGGCTTGCCGGCCGTATCGGTCACGCTGCCCTGGGTGCGGCCGGAGCCGTAGCCGAAGTCCAGTCCGACATAGGGGCCGGTCCAGTCGACAGTCTCGGCATCGCCTGCATCGTTGAACCAGTCGCCGATCGACAGGCCGCCGCGCGAGCCGAAGGTCTGGGACAGGCCGATGCGGAATGTGCGGCCGGGCGCCGGAATGAAGCCCAGACTCATCGGCTCCGTATAATAACGGTCCGTCAGATTATCGACGCTCCAGTTGATCGACAGGCCGTCATCCACCTTGAAGCTGCCGGTCAGGTCGACCAGCGTATAGGGATGCCATTCGACAGCGGTGATCAGGGGCAGATAGCCGGTTGTCGGCTTCTCGGCGCCGATGGAGCGTTCGCCCATGTAGGTCACGCGCGCGCCGATCGTCGCCCGATCATTCAAGAACTTCTGATTGACTGACAGATTGGCCGACCAGTCGGGCGGGATGTAGTTGGTGGCGTAGTCCGAGGCCAGCGAACTGGCGATGCAGCTTTCGCCCGGACGACAGAAGCGGATGCTGTCGTAATAGGTGACCCCGGCGTCCAGGCTGAAGCCGCCCGACTTGTAGCTGAGATTGCCTTCCAGCCCCCGGAACTGCGCCCGGTCGATGTTGTACATCTGCATCGAGCCGAGCTGCAGGATGTAGCGACGCGAAATATAGCTGTCGATGTCGTTGTCGAACCAGACCAGCTTCAGCCCCAGCTCGTCGTCAGGCTTCAGAACATCATAGCGGATGTAGTTGGCGCCGATCTCCCAATTGCTCGCCGTTTCCTTGTGCAGATCGGGATTGGCCACCATGAAGAAATTGGTGGTCGCCTCCAGCAGCGAGGGCAGACGGGCGGCGTGCTTGTAGTTGGCGAACAACTGCAGACCGTCCAGCGGCGTCGCCACCGCGCCGAGCGACCAGTTGAAGGCGTCCTCGTCGCGCTTCAGGCGGGCGCCGTGGTGGACCGTGCCGGACTGGCGGTCTTCCAGCGTGTAGTTCTGATATCGCACGCCTGCGGTCAGGCGCAGCCATGACGTCGGATCCAGCGCCGTATCTGCGAACAGGCTGTACTCGCTGCGGACGCCTTCACGTCCCGGCGGAATGGCCGTTCCAGCGGCCCACGCGCCGTCCGGTCCCGCCTTCTCATGCAGGTAGGAGGCGCCGTAGTCCGCAGAGAGCTGGCCGAGCGGTGTCGCCAGCCTCAAAGCATTGCCGACGTCCACGCCCCAGCTGTCGACATAACGGCGCGCTGGGTCGGAATTGTAGAACGAAGGCGCGCTTTCCTTCAGCCTGGATACCCAGCCGTTCAGCTTCAGATCAATCAGGTCGCTGTCCGGGTTCCAGCGGTGCCGCGCTGTGAAGCGATCCAGGTCCGTCTTGGAGAAGATCGTGTTCTGGAACACCGCCCCCGTCGTGCTGGCCAGCGTGCCGGGATAGTTCTCACCGAACGTGCTGCGATAGCCGCCATAGCCCAGTTCCAGCACATGGTCCGGAGCCGGACGGATCACCGCCTTCAGCAGCACGGACTCTGTCTCGCTGGAGGTGTTGTAGACTTCTTCGCCGCCTACGAACGGCGTCGAGCCGTGCATGTCGTAGAAGGCGACCGCGCGTTCGCAGAGCTGGCGCAGCACGGTCTCGTTCGTGCCTGCCGCGCAGAAAGGCGAAGGCGTCCCGGTCGCCTTGGGCGCGTATTTGCCGCTCGCGCCGGCAAAATAGTTGCCGGTGTTGCGGTAGGAATAGCCTGCAAGCAGGTCCACCCTGTCGCTCTTGCGCGCCAACACCAGGCTGGCCGAACCGCCGCCGGGCAGCAGGAAGCCGGGCCTTTCACGGCCGCGCGTCGCGGCAAGCGGATCGCCGTAGAAGCTGAGCGGCTCAAGGATGTTTCGCGTCATGTTCGAGTTGGGCGTCGTGTTGTTGCCCGACAGGGACGCCATCAACCGGATACCCATGACGTCGCCCTCGGGCACGATGTCATCGACGCCGAGGGTCTTCATCGAAACCGATCCGCCGATCCCGCCCGCGATCGCATTGCCCATCGACGGGCCCTTTTCGATGGCGATATGGCTGATGAAATCCGGGTCGACGAAGCTGCGGTTGCTGGTCCCCTGATAGCCGCGATAGACGGTCGTTCCGTTGATCGCCCCATCAACCGTCACCGGCACCCGGCCCTGGCCCTGCATGCCGCGAATATTGACGTCCAGGCCGCCGCTGCTGCGCGCCTCGCCTGAAATAATGCCGGTGGCCCCGCGCAGCATGTCCGCCGGAGCCTGCGCCGGATAGGCTTCCAGCTGGTCGCGGTTGATCACGCTGACCGATCCCGGCGTCACATAGACGGAATCGCCCGCTCCATCCCAGCCCGCAGCGCGCCCGTTGCCGGCTCCAGATCCGGTGTCGGCGCCTCCGCCCTCGACCCGCACCGCGCCCAGTTGGATTATGCCCGGCTGCGCCTGTGGCGCGCGCTCAAGGGTGACGACATTCCCGCTGATGCGATAGGTCAGACTGGTGCCGACCAGCAAACGGCCAAGGGCCTCTCGGGGGGTCATGACGCCTGCCGCCGATGCAGAAGCACGACCGCTCGCCAGGGTTGCAGGCACGCTGACCTGCAGGTTCGCCTGACGGCCGAAGACCGCCAACGCAGAGGACAGCGACTGGGCCGGAATATCGAAGCTGCGCTGTTCATCGCGCGCTTGGGCCGCAACAGGATCGGTCCAGACCAAGCCGGAGATCGTCGTCGTCGCCAGCAATGCGCTCATCCACAGCGCGCGCCGCCTGGCTTGGCCCCCATCGGTCATCATCAATCGTCCTTCCGTCAAAATCACTCAATGAGGGATGCGATCGACAGATTTGCAAACGCGATGCAAATGCAGACGCCCTCACCTCATATCGACAGGCGGAGCGAGGATTTTTTCGCCAAATAATGAGCCGCGCTCAGAACGACAGCCATATTTGGCATATTTTACAGGGTGTTGACGGAAGAAAATCTTTTCGGGGCCACTCAGCCGTCCGACAGAATCAGCAACCAGGGCGTGATCTGGGTGACGCGGCCGCCATGGGCCTTGGTCAAGGCGCCCATGGCCCCGGCCGTATCCTGCAAATCATAGATGCCCGTGACGCGCCGCCCGGCAAGCGCGCCGGGGCGCACCAGAATTATGCCGCGATGCCAGGGACGCAACGCGTCCACGACTTCGCTCACTGACCGATCCTGGACCGCAAGCCGTCCGTCACGCCAGGCCCCGATCAGTTCGGGCGGCGCCGTCCCGCGCAAGGCCCTCCCTGCTGGATCGACTGAGACATTCTGACCGGCGACGAGCCGTTCCGAGATGGTGCGGCCGGTCCTTGCGTCGTCGACCCGGACAATCCCGTGTCCGACCGCGACGCGGGTGGCGCCGTCGGTCAGCCCGACCTCGAAAGCCGTTCCGATGTCGGTCGTCTCGACATTGCGTGCGGTGACCCGAAATGGCCTTGGGTCATCCTGCACATCGAACCATGCCTGGCCTCGAAGCAGGCCTATCCGCCGCTCCGCCGAGGAATAGTCGATGCTGACGGCGGAGCCTGGCGACAGGCTGATGTGGCTTCCATCCGCCAGCGTCATCGTGCGCAGTTCGCCGGTCCCGGCGATCGCGTCGGCCTGCCAACGCAGAACGGCTTCGGGCGCGGCGAGGACGACGACGAGCGCCGCCGCGACAGCAGACAGGGCTGCCGCCATAGGCGCCCGGCCCTTGCCTGGGGCTCGTCGGCCCTTGGCTCTCATTCCATACGCCGGCCGGGGTCTACGTGCGCCAGGGATCGAAGAGATCGGAGCGGCTTCTCGCCTCTCGCCTAACCTCGCCCAGTGCTCGGAATGGAGCGGGCTGGCCTCGCCTATCCCGGCATAGATCCGGGCGCTCTCTTCCCAGGCCCTGGCCCTGACCGGGGCTGCGGCGCGCCATTGATCGAAACGCGCCCGCGTCTCCAGATCCTCCGGCGCCTCCCGCAGGGCAATGATCCAGTCCAGAGCTTCAGCGTCGGCGCGCATCCGGTCCGAGTCAGAAGCTTCAGTCATCCCAGTCTCCTCCCCCGGCTCGCGTCAAAACAGATATCCCTGTCGCCCGGACTTCACGGGCACCCCTTGATATTGACTGTCTAGCCGTCGCTTTTTTCGGATAATCCGCCCAGGCATCAATACGGGTCACCGCAGCCGCGAACGGCAGTGGGCGATGCCTGTCACGACCAGCTCATGCGCGACCGTAACGGACACGCCCAGCTCGACGGCGATCTCCCGCAGCTTCGCTCCCCCGAACCTGTGCATTTCAACCGCGATCCTGACGCGTTCGGGCAACTCGGCAAGGGCGGCCTCCAGCCGCATCAATTCATTTCGCGAAAGGACGACCTGTTCCGGCGTGGGTTGGACGGCGGCCATTTCGTCGAGAGCGGCCTGACCATCCGGAGCAAAAACCTCGCCGTCCCGTCGCGACCGCCATAGCCGATCTATCGCCAGATTGCGGACGATCCGCGAAAGATAGCCGCCCGGGCTCGCCAGATGTTGCTTCCTGGCCATCTCGCCAAGGCGCAGATAGGCTTCCTGCACCACGTCTTCCGCATGATCCCGGTTGCCCGTGATCCGACTCGCATAGCGAATAAGGTTGCGGCGCTGTTCTTCAAACTCTGCGTATTGAAGCCTGGTTCGCCCCACCTGAATCGCCTTGCGTGCGGCGCCCTTCTCCAGGGCGACGCCTAAACCGACACCCGCCACAATTGCGAATGATTTGCAATCGATAGACGTCAAGCTGGGCCAGTGCAAGGGCAGGCACAGGACTTGCCACATCGCCCGCCAGCACCGGACGATGTGCGATGCTATAGAATGCTGACCTTCAGCTCAGAGACCGGCTTCCTATGTCGCGGAAGCGCCAGTGGAGGCCCTTGGCTTCATGGCCGAAACCCGACGCTGGGCGCCCCTCTGCGTCTCAGGGCGGCAAAGCCTTTCTGAGACTGACCGTCAGCCCTTCATCGGGTCCCAGAAGCGGTTTCGGTGGCGACGCCTCGGTCAAACCCAGCATGTTCGCCGCAGCATACATAAGTCGAAAACTTCCGTGCACCCGGAACAGATCCCACAAACCGACGAAGGCGGATCGCATCGGTCCGCTTCCTCGCGATTGCCTCTGACAGCCGCTGCCGCGAGCGCAGCGGCCTGTTCTGGAAATAGCCCGTCTATCACGCTGTACCTGCAGTCGGCGCCGGCCAGCAGCGCTGCCTTGCAGCACCAGTCCCGCTATAGCCGATGGACAGGCCCGGGGCCGCCTGTGGGAAAGCCGCCAGGTCGACGGCGATGTCGCCGGGCGCAATGACCTCGGCTTCGGACGTCATTCGTTTTCATGACCCTGCATTGCGCCAAGCTTTCTATACGTCGATTTAGTATTTCTACATTAGAGCCGGTGCTCCGCCATGCCTTATTGCGCACCTAATTGTGACATTTATTGCGGTGCAGCATCCTCATGATCAGGCCCTCCCTGACCGTTCTCGCCTTTCTTTCAGCCGCAGGCGCGTGCGGCGCCGCACAAGCCCGAAGCGATGAAAATCTAACAGATCAGGCCCAGGTTGCGGCGGCTCATTCGGTCGCGGACGTCGTGGTGACCGGGTCCAACATCCGCCGCGCCAACACCGAAGGCTTCAACCCGGTCCAGGTGATCGGACGCGAGGAGCTGGAAAGCTCGGGCAAGTCGACGACGGCGGACCTGCTGCGCTCGATCTCGGCCAATACCGGCAACGGCTCGAACGAGACGCAGAACAGCGGCTGGTCGTCCGGCGCGGCGGGCATCGGCCTGCGCGGTCTGTCGCAGAAAAACACCCTGGTGCTGCTGAACGGGCGCCGCGTAGCCAACTACGGCTTCCCCGGCGGCGGCCTGTCGGACACCTTCGTCAACCTGAACGCCCTGCCGATGGTGGCGACCCAGCGGCTGGAGGTGCTGAAGGACGGCGCCTCGGCCGTCTACGGCTCGGACGCCGTGGCGGGCGTGACCAACATCATCACCCGTCAGAATTACCAGGGTCTGGAGTTCGGCGCCAGCTACGGTCTCGCCGATCAGGGCGGGCTGGAGACCTCGACCGCCAAACTGGTCGCGGGTCACGGCGATCTGGAGACGGACGGCTACAACATCCTGCTGTCGTTGGAGGCCTATACCCGCAATCGGCTGGATCAGGACCAGCGCGACCTGACCAGGTCGGGCATCTACACCGACCTGCCCGGCGGCCGCTGGAACGGCTGGTCGGCCAAGGGGGCGCGCTTCCTGGTCGACGGCAAGTCCGTGCCCTTTCTCAACGCCCAGGGCCAGTGCCCCGAAGGCATGGTGCTGACCGCCAGCGCTCCGATCGACGGCCTGGCCGGCGACACCTGCGCCATCAACCTGGCGCCGCACACGACGCTGATCCCCTCGACCGACCGCTATCAGGCCTATCTGTTCGGGACCAAGCGCCTGACGCCGCAGATCGAGGCCTTCGGCGAGGTGCTCTATTCCTATGTCGAGGGGGCGTCTCTGTTCGGCTCCAGCCCCTTCTTCACGCTGGAAGGCGGGCGGTTCGCACTGAACGCCGAAACGGGGCTGGCCGAGCCGGTGTCGAACCTGCTGCCCGCCAATAATCCCTACAATCCCTACGGCGTCGCCACGACGATCGAATACACCTTCTTCGACCTGGGCCGGACGCTGAAGACCAATGAGTCCAAGTCCTATCGCGCCCTCGCCGGGGTGCGCGGTCGTCATGACCGATTCGACTGGGAAGCCGCCGTCTTCGCCTCAGGCAGCGACGAGCGCGAGACGGTGTCGGGCGGCTTCGCTCATCGCTGGAACCTGGCCGACGCCCTGGCTGACGGCACGCTGAACCTGCACGATCCGGGCGCCACGCCGCAGGCCGTGCTGGACGGCATCCGTCTGTCGACCCTGCGTCCGGCGGAGTCGCGCCTCTATGGGGCCGACTTCAAGATTTCGGGCGAGCTGTTCAACCTTCCCGCCGGTCAGATCGGCTACGCCGCCGGGGTCGAGTTCCGCCATGAGAGCCTGGTCTCCAGCAATCCGTGGCAGATCGACGCCGGGCTGCAGATCCGCCCCGCCATCGCCGCGGTCGACGGCGAGCGCGACGTCTGGGCCGCCTATGCCGAGTTCAACATTCCCGTTCTGAGCAATCTGGACATCCAGGTCGCGGCGCGGGCGGATGAATACAGCGACTTCGGCAGCGCCTTCTCGCCCAAGGCGGGCGTGCGGTGGAAGCCGCTGGAGTGGTTGGCGCTGCGCGCCTCGGCCTCACGCGGGTTCCGCGCGCCGTCGCTGTCGGAGAACTCGGCCTCGACCATGATCTCCTACGGCTCGGTCATCGACCCCTATGATCCCGACCTGTCCAACTCGCGCCAGAGCCCGACCTTCTTCACCGTCGGCAACACCGATCTGGAGCCGGAAAAGACCCGTTCCTACAATCTGGGCGTCGTCTTCACCCCGACACGCGATACGGCGCTGAGCATCGACTGGTATCAGATCAAGCTCGACAACCTGATCGGCACAGGCAACACCACCGCCATCGTCCAGGGCAACGATCCCGCCGACGTCGTCCGCGACGAACGCGGCAAACTGCAGGCGGTCTATAATCGCTACCGCAACCTGACAGCGCTGGAGACGTCGGGCTTCGACGTGGACTTCAGCCAGCGCTGGCGCACCGAGGGATGGGGGACGTTCACCGTCTCCAGCGCCTATACGCACCTGCTGGAATACAAGCGACCGAACGCGGCGGGCGGGCCGCTGCTGGACTACGCGGGGTCGAACCGGGGCGCGACCCTGCCGGCGCACAAGGCGACGACGCGGCTGGCCTGGAACCGCGACGTCTTCGACGCCAACCTGACCTGGTACTACACCTCGGGTTATGATCAGGTGCCGGAAGTCGGGGGACAATCGCGCGTGGACGCCTATCACCAGTTCGATCTGTATGCGGCGTGGTCCGGGCTGGAGCGCGTGACGCTCTACGCCAAGATCGAGAACCTGCTGGACGAAGCGCCGCCGCACGACGCCTCCTTCCCCGGTGTGCGCGCGCCATACGACTTCGGCCAGTACGATCTGCGCGGGCGCTACTTCCGCGTCGGCTTCGACGTCCGCTTCTGATCCCTTTTTCGCATCGAGACCTGACACCATGAGCGTTCAACACGCCCGTTCATCCCTTCGGCGCATCCTGACCGGCGGCGTAGCGGCGGCGCTCCTGCTGGGCGGCGTCGCCCTGACGGCGCCCGCCCCGGCCCTGGCCCAGAGCGCCTATTTCTTCCCTCAGGCGGCGGCGGGGGATTTCGACCCCGCCATCCCAACGCCCGAAGCCTTCCTCGGCTATCCGATCGGCTCGCACTACACCCGCCACGATCGCATCGTGGACTATCTGCGCGAACTGGCCCGCCTGTCGGACCGGGTGACGGTCGAGGAGATCGGCCGGTCCTATGAGGAACGGCCCCTGCTGTCCGTGGTCATCACCTCGGGCGCCAATCAGGGCCGGATCGACCAGATCCAGCGCGCTCATATCGCGGCGAGCGATCCCGGCGGCCCGGCGGCGGGGAGCGACGCCCCGGTCGTCGTCGGCCTGTTCTACAGCGTCCACGGCAATGAGACCTCCAGCGGCGAGGCGGCCCTGCTGACCGCCTACTATCTGGCCGCCGGGCGCTCGCCCGAGGTGCTGGACTGGCTGGACAAGGCCGTGGTCGTCATCGACCCGGCCCAGAACCCCGACGGCCGCGACCGAGCCGCCAACTGGCACAACGCCTGGAAGAACCAGCCCGCCGTCGCCGACCCGCTGGACAAGGAACACGTCGAGGCCTGGCCCGCCGGGCGCACCAACCACTATTTCACCGACCTGAACCGCGACTGGCTGGCGGTGACGCAGAAAGAGACGCGCGCCAAGCTGGAGGCCTTTCACCGCTGGCGCCCCAACATCCAGATCGACTTCCACGAGATGGGCGCGGGCAGCACCTATTATTTCGAGCCCTCGCCCGCCAGCATGGAAAGCCCGCTGCTGCCGCGCACCAGCTATGAGTGGAACGTGACGCTGGCCAAGTATCACGCCCAGGCGCTGGATAGCCTCGGCTCGCTCTATTACACGCGCGAAGTCTTCGACAACTTCTCGCCGGTCTACGGCTCGACCTATCCCGACTTCCACGGCGGGGTCGGGGTGACGGTCGAACAGGCCAGTTCGCGCGGCCTGGTGCAGGACACGGCCAACGGCCCGCTGACCTTCCCCTTCACCATCCGCAACCAGACCAACGTCGGCCTCGCCACCATCCGCGGCGCCGTCGCCGAGCGCGCCGGGCTGCAGGCCTTCCAGCGCGACTTCTTCCGTTCGGCCGTCGAACAGGGGCGGCGCCATTCCAGCCAGGCCTTCGTCTTCGGCGACGCGGCCGATCCGGGCCTGACGCGCCAGACGCTGGACCTGCTGCTGGCCCACCACATCCAGGTCCACCCCCTGACCGAGCGGGTGACGCAGAACGGCCGCGCCTATGAGCCGGGCAGCGCCTATGTCGTGCCTTCGGCCCAGCCGCAGTTCCGCCTGGTCCACTCCATCTTCGACCGGACGCCGCCGACCAAGGGCAGCGTCTACGGCAGCACCTCCTATTCAGTCGCTCTCGCCTATGGACTGAAGAGCGACGGCCTGCGCCGCGTCCCCGCCCACGGGTCCGCCGTGACCGAAGCGCCCGTCGCCGCCGGCGGCGTCAGCGGGCCGCCGGACGCCTACGCCTATGTCGTCGACTGGCGCGACCTGAACGCCCCGCGGGTTCTGGCGGCCCTGTTGCGTCAGGACGTGCGCGTCCGCGCCGCGTTCGAGCCGCTGACCGCGCGGACGGCGGCGGGCGACAGCGCCTTCGGGCGCGGCTCCTTGGTCGTGACCACAGCGGGACAATCGCTGGACGCCGCCGCCCTGCGCGCCGCTGTCGACACGGCCGCACGCGAGGCGGGCGTGGTCGCCCACGCCGTCTCGACCGGCCAAAGCGTCGCGGGCGTCGATCTGGGCAGCGACAATGTGAAAGTGGTGCGTGCGCCGCGCATCGCCCTGGTCATGGGCGAGGGCGTCAACGCTACCGAGATCGGTTCGACCTGGTTCGCCCTCAGCGAGCGGCTGAACTATCCGGCGACGCGGCTGGACCCGTCTCAGTTGGGTCGCGTGCCGCTGGGAAGCTATGACAGCATCGTCCTGTCCGGCGGGCGCTACGACAACCTGGGCCAGCCGACAGTCGACGCCCTGAAGGCTTGGGTGCGCGCAGGCGGTTCCCTGGTGGTGTTCGGCAACGCCGCGCGCTGGGCCGCCGCCAACGACCTGGCCCCGCAGGCCGCCTCAGAAGATGAGAAAAAGGCTGAGGTCGAGCGTCGCGACTACGCCGACCGCGGCGCCATCCAGGGCGAACAACGGACGGCGGGCAACGCCCTGTCGGCCGACGCCGACATCAGCCATCCCCTCGCCTTCGGCCTGTCGCGCCGCGACCTGTTCGTGAACAAGGAGACCGACGTCGTCCTGGCCCCCGTGGCCGATCCCTTCGCCAACGTGGTGCGGATCGAGACCGACCCGCAGGTCAACGGCTACCTGCCCGAAGCCCTGCGCGCCCGCTCGGCCGGTTCGGTCTGGGCTCAGGTGAACCCGGTCGGCGCGGGCAACGTCGTCCTCTTCGCCGACGACCCGGCCCACCGCAAATATTGGCTCGGCACGGAGCGTCTGCTGATCAACGCCCTGTTCCTGTCCAATCACCTAGCCCCAGCGGGCCGCCGCTGAACTGCGTAAGCCAGCGAGGATTTCGAGTCACTGGTTCAAAGTCCTTGCTGGCCCACGCTCCCTCACGAACCCTCGCATTGCAGGTCAAAAATGCGCCAGTGGCGGTCATTACCGCCTCGCCAAGAAGGCGACATTCAGTGATCATGAGGAATGTGAGCTTCTCAGCCTGGCGACAAAGTCCTGAACTGACCCTTAGCCGACAAAACGCTGCCAGAGCCACATCGCTAGCAGGACGACGGGAACCACAAATAACAATCGGTTCACTCGGATGTCCCAGCGCACGGTCGGCACCCCGGCTCAAAGACTGGCGGCGGGTCGCAACCCGCTACGATCGCTGCCCAACCGTCTTCTGTCCGCCATAGCCCTCGCCGCTACCGTCCTATTCTGGCTATGAGTCCTGAGCCTAGGCAATGAGATCTACCCTCGCCAGGTACAACTTGAATGGGATTGCCGTCCATATCGAGGCAGATAACCTCACCCTCGATACTGCCGATCACACTCTCATAAGTTTTGCTCGGGACGCCGGCTTCCTTCTCAAGGACCTGCTGGGCCGCATCGTGCTGGGCGGCCAGACCAATGCCCCTCGCCCTGCTTGAAGCGTTCATAGCTCGCCGTGATTCGTTTTTTGAGCCCCGCGAAAATCAGCGCTGCGGCTGCGATTTTTCTACCCCGGGATATCCACCCAAGTGATTCCGATATGATTCCGGAGCCATTGTTCGAGGGTTACCCTATACAGCAAAAATCTCTCTAAGCGTTTGACTTAGCGACCTTAATTTTGACGAAGGAGCAGGATTTGGGCGATACCTCACACCTGTGATCCGCTTCATAGCCCGCCCGCTGTGAGCGAGAGCCCCTAATAACGAAGCGGCCGCCTCCAGTTGCCTAGGCCTTACTTCAGTATGCCATTCGCAGGCCCAGCGTGAGGGTGCGCGGCGGGGCGTAGCCGGCTACGCCGCCGGCGGTTTCGGAAACCTCGACCTCGGCGTCGAACAGATTGTCGGCCGCCAGCCACAACAGGGTGCGAGGGCCTGCGCGCCATTCGGCACGGGCGTCCACGGTGACAGCGGCGTCCAGCACGCGGCTGTTCAGGTCGTCTTCAAACCGTTTGCTCTCATAGCGGGCCTGGACCGCCAGGCCAAGCTGGTCCGACGCCTGCCACTCCAGCCCGGCCGTGGCGCTCCAGATCGGCGCCTGGGCCGGACGCAGGCCCGTCAGCTGCGGCGCCGCCGAGCCGCCGTCCATGCGGGCGTCGGTGACGGAAACGGCGCCGTCCAGACTCAGACCGCCGGGCAGGCTGCGGCGCGCCGTGAGTTCGATCCCTGTCGCTTCGATGGTCCCGGCGTTCTGACGCTGACGCAGCACGCCGCCGGCCGGAACAAAGCCTGCGCGCGGGAAGGTTCCCGGCCCCTCGCCGATGGTCACATTGACTATGGCGTCCTCGATCCGGTTCCAGAACAGGGTCGCGCCGAAGGCCGCGATCGGCCCCTCATAGGCCAGCCCCGCCTCCACGCCCTGAAGGGTCTCGGGAACCAGGGCGGCGTTGGCCTCGGTCAGGTCGTTGCCGACCCGGAACGGGCGGTGCAGTTCGTTCAGCGTCGCCGGGCGGAAGCCGGAATAGGCCGCCGCCCGCCCCGCCCAGCCGCCGCCGAGGAAGCGCCGCGCCGCCAGACGCGCGCTGACCACCTCTCCCGAGCGGTCGGGATCGGCCTCGTCCAGGGTCGCCGTTCCATCGGCCCGATCACGCTCCAGACGGCGGCCGTTCTCATTCTTCCAGCTGTCCAGACGCAGGCCCCCGGCCACCAGCCATAGGTCGTCGCGCCACGAGGCCTCGCCATAGAGACCGGCCACCGAGGTCTCGCCGCCCGCGATGCGGTCGCGGGTGAAGGCGCCGTCCATGAAGCGGAAGCGTTCGCGGGTCTCGCCCTCGTTGAAGCGGGCGTCGGCGCCCAGCTCCCATTCCAGCCGTCCGCCCGCCACGTCGCGCGAGGCGCGGCGCAGCGCGGCGTTGACGCCCCAGCCGGTTGCGGGCGTCTCATACTGATCATTGGCGGGCGTGGTCGCGTTGCGGTCCGCCGCCACCGCGACGGAGGTATTGGCGAAATCGCTTTCACGTCGCCAGGCCTGCAGTCGCCAGCCATAGTCGCCGTCCTGCGGCCGCTTCGCCGCCGTCGCCGACAGCAGGTGACCGCTGGCGCTGGACCGCGCCCCCATGAGGCCCGAGCCGCGCTCTTCGTCGTAGGCCGAGGCGCGCAGCGACAGACTGGCCTCGCCCAGCGGCGCGTCCAGCCGCAGCGCCGCCGCCCTGGTGGTCAGATCCAGCGGCGTGTCCGCCGTCCCGGCCGCCGCGCCGCGCACGGGCGTATAGCCGTCGCTGGTCTCATAAAGGGCCGAGCCCGTCAGGCGCAGAGGGCCGGCGTCGAGCCCGCCCGCTCCGGCCAGGCGCGCCCCGCCCCTTTCGGCGATCGAGGCGTCCAGCACCCCGCCGCGTTCCCGCTCGCGCAGTTGGATGACTCCGGTCAGGGCGCCCGCGCCATAGGGACCGGCCCCCGCGCCGCGCACGATATCGAGGCTTTCCAGAGCCTCAGTCGGCAGTTGCGACCACAGGACCCAGCCGCCGAACGGATCATTCAGCGGCACGCCGTCCAGAGTCACCAACGTCCGCCCCGCCCCTGACGGCGCGATGGCGCGCAGGGATATCCCCTGCGTCGTCGGATTGGCGGACAGGCTGGTGGTGCGTCGGAACAGGGAGACCGCAGGCACGCTGGCCAGCGCCTCGTCCAGCCGCGTCGACCGATCGAGCGTTCCCTCATCTAGCCGTATGACCGAGAAGGCCGCCTCCCCCGCCGCCGGCGGCAGACGCGCCGCTGTGACCACAACCTCATCAACGACAACCGGCTGAGCATCAAACACGCTGAACTCTCCTCAACTCACGACCTGCACAGCTACCTGGGCGGCAAGGCCTTGCCGAGATAGCCGATCACCGTGTCGATGTCGTCCGCCGAGGCCTGCATTCCATTGGCCTCCATGCGAGCGACGATGGAATCCCATTCCGCTTCGGTGTGGCCGGCAGCGGTCACCAGGACGAGGGAGTGGCAGGTTCCGCAAAGGCGCTGGGCCACATTGCGCCCCGCCCCGGCGGGCAGGAGGCCGGGCTCGACCGCCGGCTTCGAGGCAGGCGACGAAGAAGGAGGCTGTTGCGCCGGAACATTCGCCTTCACGGCGGGGGCGGATGCGGAGGGGAGCGCGGGCGGGCGCGCAGCCGCCTCCTCCGACGGCGCCTGGGGCGCAGCGACAGGCGGCGCGGCCTGCGCCGGAGCCTCCGGCCCGGTCTCGACCGGGGCGGGCGCGGCTTCCGGCTCAGCCGCTGCAATCGGGGCAGGCGACGGTTCCGGCGCCGCTTCCGGCCGGGCCGGGTGAGAGGGTTGGCACGCCGCAAGACCCATGGCCGCAACCAGGGCGCCGAGCGAAACGCAGACGTTAGGCGAAGTCAGGAACATCGATCGCATCACTTGAACTCCTCTGCGGCAGGCTCGGCGATGCGTTCCACTCGGCCGACCAGGAAGGTGTAGGAAAGAGCCCCGATCAGGGCGAGCACGCCGATGAAGGCTAGGCCGCCGAAGAATGACCCGGTCGCAGCGACGATGAAACCGATCATCATCGGCGTGACGATGCCCGCCAGATTGGTGCAGAAGTTGAACACCCCTGCGGTAAGGCCGATGAGGCTTTTGGGCGCCACGTCGGAAATCAGGGTCCAGCCCAGGTTCGACATGCCCTGACCGAAGAAGGCCACGGACATGACGGCGATCACCAGGGCGTCTGATTCGAGGAAAGCAGCCGAGATAATCGTCGAAGACAACAGCAATCCCCCGACAATCGGCAGCTTACGGCCCAGGGTGGCCGAGCCGCTGCGCTTGACCAGGGCGTCAGAAAGCTGGCCGCCTATCAACACGCCGACCGAGGCGGCGATGAAGGGAAGCACCGCCATCCAGCCGACCTTGAGCCAGGGCATGTTGCGTTCGGCCACCAGATAGGTGGGAAACCAGGTCAGGAAGAAAACGAGGGTGGCGTTGGTGGCGAACTGGCCGATGGAGGCGCCCAGGATCTGACGCTTGCCGAGCAGCCAGCCGATCTGCTTCCATGAGAAAGACGTCTTACCCGCCGACGACGTCAGGCCGCCGCCGCCCGCCGCAATATGATCCAGTTCGGCCTGGTTAATCATGCGGCTGTGCTCGGGGTCGCGATAAACCTGCCACCACAGCAGCGCGAACAGTACGCCGATGACGCCCGCGATGATGAACAGAGCCCGCCAGCCAAACGTCCCCGTCACCCAGAACAGGACCGGGCTGAGGAAGGCGATGCCGAAGTACATGCCGACGGAATAGACGCTGTTGGCGCGGGCCCGCTCCTGCTGCGGAAACCAGGACACCAGGATGCGGCTGTTGGCGGGGAAGCACGGCGCCTCAGCCGCGCCCAGACCGAGGCGATAAACGACGAGTGAGATCAGTCCCGTCGCCACGCCCTGCAGGGCGGTAAACACCGACCACACGCCGACAGACAGGGCGTAGGTCAGGCGGACGCCGAAGCGGTCCAGGAACATCCCGCCGGGAATCTGCGCCAGGGCGTAGCTCCATGAAAAGGCGGAGAACAACACGCCCATGGTCGCCGCGCCGAGAGCCAGATCCTGCGACATGCTGGGCGCAGCGACCGCCAAGAGCGATCGGTCCAGATAGTTGATCATGGTCCCGACGGCGATCAGGGCCAGCACGACATAGCGCGCGCGGGTCTTTTTTTTCGGCGGGGCGGACAGGGCTGCGTCCATTGGCTGAATCCACTGACTAGAGACGGCCCGACGGCGCCGGGCGAAGAACACGCCCCGCGAGGTCTTCCTCGCGGGGCCTCAGGCGCTAGGGGAGGACGAAGGCGTTCAGGGTGTCCGACATCCGTCGCGCGCCGACGGCGGTGCCGCCCGCGCCGGTAACGACGACATATTGCTTGCCGTCCTTGCCCATGTAGGTGATCGGCGTGGCGTGGGCGCTGGCGTCCAGTTCGACTGACCACTTCTCTTCGCCGGTACGGGCGTCATAGGCGCGGAAGGTGCGGTCGTTGGCAGCGCCGATGAAGACCAGGCCGCCCGCCGTCTGGATGTTGCCGCCCAGGTTGCGCGCTCCGGTGGCCACATCGGTCTTCAGGCCGGGAATGGTTCCCAAGGGCGCGCGCCACAGGATCTCGCCCTTGCTGATGTCAACCGCCACCAGTTCGCCCCACGGCGTGGGGGTGCAGGGCAGCATGGTGTCGGCGTCGATGCGGTAGGCGAAGCCGGACTGGGTGATGGGCGCGCCCGGCTCGGCGGCGACGCGGCGACGCGGAGGGCGCGGACCGCCGAAGATCGGGGTCACCGGCCCGGCCGGGCGGAATTGCCCCATGTTCTGAACATTAACGATGAAAACGTCCGAGTTCGGATTGTAGGACGGCCCGCCCCAGTTCGGTCCGCCCAGGGTCGAGGGGAAGCTGAGCGTGCCGCGCGTCATCAGCGGCCGCCCGTAGAGGCCGGTCACCTGGATGTTGTTCTCATCCCAGAAGGCGGTGCAGTAGGCGTGCTGTTCCGGCGTGATGTTGGGGATTTCATCCCGCGTCATCGTGACCCGCGCCAGCGGACCGGGGCGAACCGGGAAGGGTTGCGTGGGCCAGGCCTCGTCCTTGGGGTCGTCGCTGCGCGGCGTGGGCCGCTCCTCGATCTCGTGCAGGGGCCGCCCGGTCAGGCGGTCGTAGACGAACAGCAGGCTCTGCTTGCCGGTCAGGGCCACGGCCGGAACGGTGTGGTCGCCCTCGCGGAAATTCACCAGGATCGGCGGGGTGGGCATGTCCCAGTCCCACAGGTCCTTGTGCGTGACCTGATGGTGCCATTTCAGCGCGCCAGTGCGGGCGTCCAGCGCCAGCAGGCTGTTGGCGTACAGTTCGGACCCCGCAGCGCGGCCGTTCAGGTCGCCCACCGGCGCAAAAACGATCCCATTCTCCTCATCGATGGTGATGGTGGACCAGACGTTGGCGCCGCTGCGGTCCTTCCACTCGTCGCCGCTATAGGTCTCGTGGTTGGCCTCGCCGGGCTGGGGCACGGTGTGGAAGGCCCACACCAGTTCGCCCGTCCGCACGTCCCAGGCGCGCACGTCGCCACGCGGACCGGGAGGGCCCATTTCGCCGGGACGCGAGCCGGTGATGATCAGGTTGTCGTAGAGGGCGACCGGGTTGGGAATGGTGAAGGTGTCGCGACGGCTTTCGCCCACCACGTCCGACACCACGCCGACATAGGCGTCGACCTGACCGCCCTGGCCGAAATCCGCAGCCAACTGGCGCGTACGCACGTCCAGCGCCGCCAGATAGCCCTTGTCCGTCGCGAAGATGATGCGCGGGCCGTGGGTCGCGTCTCCCGGCCACCAGGCGATGCCGCGACCGTGAATGTTGCGTTCCGACTCCCACTTCCACAGCACCTTGCCGGTCTCCGGCTCCAGCGCAGTGATCGTCGACTTCAGCTCGGGAATGTTCGGATTGGTCGGGGTCGAGACGTACATGACCCCATCGATCACCAGGGGCGTCACCTCCCAGCGATAGTCGAGGCCGCGATCGCCCTCGTCGTCCGTGCCGCCGCCGTAGCGGAAGGTCCAGGCGCGCTGAAGGCTCCCCACGTTCTCGGGCGTGATCTGAGTCAGGGGCGAGAAATTGGTCGCGCCGGGATTCTGGCCGTAGCTGCGCCAGGTCTTTCCGTCGTCGGGCATTTGCCCGCCAGACTGGGCACTGGACTGAGCCAAGGCCGGCGATGCGGCCATGAGAACCAGCGCCAGGCTGGCGCCGACGCCTTTAAGAGCGCTCTTGGTCATGTGGCGTTCCTCTTGCTTGTTCATTGTGCGGGATCGGGCGTGACGTCGGCGTCGGTCAGGCCGAGCGCCCATTTGATGCCTTCGAGTTGAAAATTGCTCAGGACCGGGTCGTCCCAAATCTCTTCCACGTGGCCGAGCGAGCTGACGAAGACGCGGCCCTTGCCGTAGGTCTTGGCCCAGGCGACCGGGAAGTCGCCATCCGGGCGACGCGCCAGTTGCTCCGACGTCAGACGCGAGGGATCCAGCCTCAGGATGGTGTGCACGCCGCCCTTCACATAGGGGGCGCCGAGATAGGGAAATTGATCGGTGATGGTGTCCGGCAGGGCGGCTGCGCCCGGGAAATCCGGATCGGCGACAATCACCCCCGTCGGCTCCACCCGATACTCGCCGGCCATGAAGCCGCCGATCATCTCGCCGTATTCAGGCCAGTCGTAGAAGGCGATGGTGGCCGCGTGGCCGCCGATGAAACCCTTGCCGTCCTCCTTCACGAATGCGAGCAGGTCGGCCTTCTGCTGATCCGACAGCGTTCCAGCGCCGCTGCTGAGCATGAAGACGGCGTCGAAATAATCGAGGTTGCGCGCATTGATCGGTCGCCCTTCGTAGCGGCTGCCCGCGCCGAGGATCGGGGTGCGGGTGATCAACTGGGAATCGGTGCGCAGGAAGGCCACATAGGCGCCGCTCTCGCGCCCGAGCCGTTCGATCACGGCCATGGCGTGATTGATGGAGTCGTGATGGAAGCCCGTCTGCACGTCGGCGACGACCAGCAGCTTCTTCTTGCCCACATAGGGGTCCGGCATGGCCTGTCCCGGAGCCGGCGCCTGGGCGCAGACCGCCCCGGCCCCCAGCATCAGGCTGATCGCCCCCGCCAGCACCGCCAGCCACGTCTTAAATTTTCTCATCCGCTCCTCCCTGCGAAAGCATCGGAAGCGGCGAGGATCGAAACCCCGCCGCTTCCAACCGGTGTCAGAACCGTTTGGTCAGTTCCACCGACCAGACCCGTCCGAACGGGTTGTGATTGCCCAGATCCACCGCCGTCGTGCCGCTGAGCACGATGGGCGGCTGTTCGTCGGTGAAGTTCTGCACATTCACCGCCACGCGGACGCCGTCCAGAACACCACCGTCGTCGAAGTCATAAGCCAGGCCGGCGTCCCAGGTCGTCCAGGCCGGAATCTCCGTGTCCGGCTGCTTGACCCCTCCGACGGTGATGGTGGCGTTGTTCAGATAGGAGCCGACGTAGTTAGCAGTCACATTGGCGGTCAGACCGTCGCGTCGGTAGTTGACGTTGAAGCGGCCCCGCTCGGACACCTGGAAGCCATAGGTGTCGAGGGCGTCGAACAGCGGACCGCCCGCCACCACGCTCTTCTCCAGGTTCAGCACCTTGGAGACGCTAGCGTTGAAGGCGAAGTCGCCGATCGAGGTCTCGTGCAGATAGTTGACCCCGAAATCCAGGCCGCTTTGCTTGACCTGGCCCAGGTTCAGCCGGCCGCCGGCGATGACGCCGACCATCGAGCAGTCGTTGATGGTCGATGGCGAATAGACCGCGTTCGGATCCGTCAGCCACGGCAGATAGGCGGGATTGTAGGTCGAATAATCGCCGTTGACGCAGCTGGTCGGCTGGGGCGCGGCGATGAAAAAATCCTTGTAGAGCGCCAGGTTCTCTGGGCTCGACAGGATCAGGGTCTGGTTCGGAAGGTTCTCGATCCGATCCTCATAGTTAACGTTGTAATAGGTCAGGCTGAGCTTCAGGTCCGGGAGGTAGTTCGGACGATATTCGCCGCCCAGCGACCAGATAGTGGCCGACTCGGGGCGCAGGCCAGCGGTGTTGCCGGTGCGCGACAGGACCGCGCTCTGGCCCGAGGCCGGATTGGTCACTGGGATGTTGGGATCGTTCAGGCCATTGCTGACATAGACGCGGTTCGTCTGGCCGACCGTGGCCGGATTAGCCTCGATCAGCGTCGGAGCGCGGAACGATGTGCCCCAGCTGGCGCGAACCAGGAACTCCTCGTTCGGACGCCAGGTCAGACCGATCTTCGGATTGGTGGTGTCTCCCGCATCCGAATAGCTGTCGTAACGAATGGCCGCGCTCAGATCGAGCGACTGCATCAGCGGCACGCCCTGCGCCTCGGACACGATCGGCACGAAGACCTCGGCGAAGGCGGACTTCACCTCGCGCACGCTCTTGGTGAAGCGCGAGGTCTGATAGTCGCCGGCCAGGTTGAGCGTGTTCTGCGCCTTCAGATACAGCTTGTGGCGCGAGAATTCGGTTCCCGCCGCCAGACGGGCCTCGCCGGCGGGCAGGCTGAACAACGGGCCGTCGATCTTGGCCACGGCGTCGAACAGGACGGTGTCGTACTGCTGGATAAAGCCGCCGACGAGGGCGTCGGCGCCCGACTGTGATCCGAGAAGGTAGGGATTGAAGCCCCAGGAGGCGTTGCTGGCGATGACGTTGCCGACCGTCGTATTCACCTGCGGCTGGCAGACGTTGCACGAATCCGTCTTGCCGTAGGTCAGCAGGCCTGAGAACCGATAGTCCCTGGGCAGGTCCAGGGTCATGTCGATCGAGTGGTTAATCGTCTCCTCGCGGTTGTCCTGGCTGCGCGAGACGTCCGGGTTATTGAGCGAGAAGTTGTAGACCAGCGTCTGGTTCGCCGTCGGGTTCGGCATGCCCGGAATATAGTAGGGGCTGTCGGGCGTCAGCCGGATCGAGATGCGTTCGAAACCATCGCCAGCGCGGGACGAGTTCTCACGCAGGTTGTAGATGCCGGTATAGCCCAGCTCGAAGCCGGGGGCGACTTCCTGGCGCAGCTTGAACATGGCCGCATGGCGTTCGCGCGCCGTGTAGAAGTCGTAGAGATATGAGGAATCATAGAGCTCAGGTTTTCCCTGCAGCGCCAGCACGTCGGCGGCGTTGGGGATGGCGCCGTTGGTCTGCGGCAGGCCGTAAACCGTATTGCCGATGATCAGCGCCCCCGGCGCCCCCGGATAGACGGTCGTTCCGACCAGCCGGTTGTCATTGCCGCCGAAGGGACGCAAATCCTGCATCATGTAATCGCGCGCGCTGCGCGGAACGCTGTCGTTCTTGTCCCACGAACCGGCGAACATGACCCCGCCGCCTTCCCAGGTGCGGCCGATCACACCGTCGATGACGTACTGATTGTACAGGGAGTTGACCCAGCGGCCGGTGATCTCGGCGCCGTCGTAGTTGCGGCGCGTGATGTAGTTGACCACGCCCGCCACCGCATCAGAACCGTAGATGGCTGAGGCGCCGTCAGTGACGACCTCGACCCGCTCGATGGCGGAAAAGGGAATGAGGTTCGGGTCCGAAACCTGGGCGTTGCCGCCCTGAGGCACCACGCGGCGGCTGTCGAACAGCACCAGGGTGGCGTTGTTGCCCAGACCGCGCAGGTTGACGCCTGCCGCCCGGCCGCCCGACGACGCTAGGGTCGTGCCCTGGCTGGACGCCTGGGGCAGACTGGCCACCAGGGCGCTGGCGTCCTTGGCCGGCGACTGGACCAGATCTTCGCGCGTCATGCCGACCGTGGCCGACCCCACGGGGGCGACCCCGCGAATAGCCGTGCCGGTGACGACGATCGCCTCGACCTCGACCGCCTCGGGCGCCGGCGCCGCGGCCTGCTGAGCCCAGGCTGCATGGCCGGTCAGCACGACGCCGGCCGCCGTCGTTCCCATTAAAATGGCGCGCACGCGCCGTCCCCGGCCCCTTGCAGGAGCCTGGCTCATTCCTTCAATCGACACTGTCATCCTCCCCGCAAACCTGCTGTTCTTTCTTCGCAGGCCTTTGCTTTCCCTTAGTTATTCCCTCGAGCTTCGATCTTCCGTTCGATCATTCGCCTCCTTTCGAGCAGGGCCTGCGCCCGGCTCAGGATCGGTTTGTCAATCATGCGCCCGTTGAGCGCGAAGGCTCCGACGCCGGCCATGCGCGCCGCGTCGACGATGGTCAGCGCCTCGCTGACCTCCGCGTCACTCGGGGCGAAGACCGTGTTCAGCACCGCGATCTGCGATGGATGGATGCAGGCCGCCCCCACATGGCCCAGCCGTCGCGAGCGGATCGCCACCTCGCGATAGCCGTCCAGGTCGTCGAACCGCGTCGCCTGGCCCACCAGACCCAGAGGCGCGACCCCGTTGGCCGCCGCCGCGATCACCATCTGCTGCCGAGGCAGGCGCAGGGTTTCCTCGCTCGGCTCCACGCCCAGGTCGCGCGCAAGATCCTCATTGCCCAAGTTGACCGCGACGATCCTCGCGCTGGACTCGAGAATAGACGGCAAGGCCAGAAGCCCCTTCGCCGATTCAATCAGCACCAGCAAACGGGTGGCGCCCGGCGCTATGCGCGCTTCGGTTTCCGCAGCCTGGACCAGGCGGTCGATGCGGCGGATTTCCTCCGCGCTTTCGATCTTCGGCAGCACCAGGGCGCAGACGCCAGGCCGCACGGCCGCGCGGACATCCTCCTCGATCAGCCCCGCCTCGGCGTTGACGCGCACCAGAACGTCCGCGCCCCAGCGGCCGACGGCCTTGATCCCTGCGCCCAGGGCCGCCCGAGCCGTCGCCTTCAGTTCCGGCGGCACGGCGTCTTCAAGGTCCAGGATGACGGCGTCCGCCTCACGCACCCGCGCGGAGCCGACATGCTTCTCCTGATGCGCCGGCACATAGAGGAGGGACCGCCAGACGGGCGTCATGCCGCATCCTCCGTCAGAGGCAGGGCTGCATCGATGACCACGCCTTCGGAGATCAGACGGGCGGCCTCCGCCTCGTCGAAGCCGAGTTGCTGCAGGATATCGCGCGAATGCTGGCCCAGGACCGGCGCCGGCAGGCGGATCGAGCCGGGCGTGCCCGACAGGCGCGGCACCACATGATGCATCGGCAGATGCTCGATCTCCGCATCCGGATAATCGGCCAGGATTTCGCGCTCCACGACGTGCGGATCTTCCATGATCTGCGAGACGTCGTAGATCGGACCGACGGTGACCTCGGCCTCCTCCATCAGAGCGACCAGAGCCGCCTGGTCGTGACGACCGATGAAGTCGCCGATCGCGGCGTCCAGTTCTTCAACGTGCTTCAGCCGGTCGGCGTTGGCGGCGAACCGGGGATCGGCCGCCAGATCCGCGCGCCCGATCGCCTGGAGAATCCGCATGGCCATGGTCTGGGTCGAGCCTGACAGGCTGACGTATTTGCCGTCCCTACAGCGATAGACGTTGCGCGGCGCCGAGTTGCTGGACCGGCTGCCTTCGCGGCGACGGGTCTTGCCGCTGAGGCGATAATTGGCCGCCTGCGGCCCCAGAAGAGCGAACAGGGGATCATAGAGCGGCAGGTCGATCACCTGCCCCTTGCCGTCGGGACGTTCCGCCTCGCGCAGGGCCAGCAAGGCGGCCGAGGCGCCATAGGTCCCCGCCACGCCGTCCGCCAGATACATGGGCGGCAGGACCGGCTCGCGATCCTCAAAGCCGTTGATGGCGGCGAACCCGGACATGCCCTCGATCACCGTGCCGAAGCCCGGCCGCTTGCGGTAGGGCCCGCCCTGCCCCCAGCCGGACACGCGAACGATCACCAGACGAGGGTTGAGCGCGTGCAGAACCTCTGGGCTCAGGCCCATCTTCTCGAGCACGCCGGGCCGGAAGCTCTCGACCAGTATGTGCGCGGTGGGGATCAGCTTGCGAAAGATCTCGCCGGCGCGCGGATTGCGCAGATCCAGGCCCAGGCTCTTCTTGTTGCGGGCGTAGATCTTCCAATGGGTGGAGACGCCTTCGGTCTTCCAGCCGCGCAGGGTGTCGCCGGCGGGCGGCTCGACCTTGATCACCTCGGCGCCGAAGTCGCCCAGGATCTGGGTCAGGACATTGCCGGCGAACAGTCTGGACAGGTCCAGCACCCGCACCCCGTCGAGCGGTCCGACAGCGTCCGGCTGATAGTCCCGCCGACGCAGGCCTGGTTTGAGCGGCGGCGCGTCAATCATTGCCGGTCGCCAGGAAGTCGGCGATGTCCCAGTAGCCGGTGCGGGGCATCGGCACGTCGCCGCGTGTGCGCACTTCCAGCAGGAACGGACCGCGCTCAGCCATGGCGGCGCGAACGCCGGCCTCCAGATCAGACGGCTCCTCGATCAGGGCCGACTTGATGCCGAACGATTTGGCCAGAAGCTGGAAATCGGGGTTGTAGAGCTCACCGTCCGGTGAGCGGAATTCCGTGCCTTGCTTGTTATTGAAGTAGGTCGAGCCGACGGTGCGGATGGTTGAGTAGCAAAAGTTGTTGAACAGGACCCACAGCACCGGGATATCCAGTTCGACCGCCGTCGTCAGCGCGCCCAGCACCGACATCAGGCCGCCGTCGCCGACCAGGCCCAGCACCTTGCGGTCCGGCGCGCCCATGGCGGCGCCGACAGCAGCCGCGGGGGAATAGCCCATGGTCGCCATGCCGCCGCTGGTCAGGAAGCCATTGCGTCCCTGAATCTCCAGTTGCTGGCCGGCGCCGTTCTTGTTCCACCCCACGTCCGTGACGAAGATGGCGTCGGCCGGGGCCGCGTCGGACAGAACCTTCAACAGACGCGCCGGGTGGATCGGCTTGGTGTCGATCTCCTGCGTATCCTTCAGTTCCTCGCGCCAGGCCGCCTTTGCGCTGTCCAACCGCACGCGCTGGTCTTCGACCACCGCCTGCGGACGGGGCTGTTCGCCTAGCGCCGCCGACAGTTGGACCAGAGTCGCGCGGGCGTCGCCGACGATGCCGACATCGACCGGATAGCTCTTGCCGATCTCCTGCGGATCCAGGTCGATCTGGATGAGGGTCGTGCCGGGGATGTTGAAGGTGTGCTCTGGCCGCCAGGAGCTGCAATCCGCCTCGCCGAAAGCCGTGCCGACGGCCAGGATGACGTCAGCCGTGCGGGCCGTGTCATTGGCGACCCGGGCGCCCCAGATACCGGTCGTGCCCAGCGACAGGTGGTGATTCTCAGGGAAGACGCCCTTGCCGACCAGCGTGGTCGCCACCGGCGCGCCCAGTTGTTCCGCCAGCGCCTTTAGCGCCTCATAAGCGCCCGACAGAGCCACGCCGTTGCCGGCGAAGATAACCGGATTGCTCGCGGCCTTCAGCAAAGCCGCCGCCTCGGCTACGCCCTCAGCGTCGCCCATCGGGCGGGCGAAGTTGGGGCGCCGCGAACGGGTCTGGGCCTCGGCCGAAATCTTCTGGGCGAAGACATCCATCGGGATGTCCAGCAACACCGCGCCGGGTCGGCCCGTCTGGGCGATGTTCAGCGCCCGATGCATCACGTCCGGCAGGTGCCGGGCGTCATCCACGCGCCAGACCCGCTTGCAGATCGGTCTGAAGATATCGCCCTGGGAGGCGTCGGCGTGAAGACGCATGCTCTGATGCGCCTCACGCGGGTGATGATAGGTCGGGGTATTGCCGGTGATAACCAGCATCGGCGTCCCGTCCATGGCCGCCGAGGCCACGCCGGTAACCGTATTGGTCAGACCCGGCGACAGGTGGACGTTGATGACGGCCAGCTTGCGCGAAACCCGGTAGTAGGCGTCGGCCGCGTGGACCGCCTGCTGCTCATGGCGGAAGGAGACATATTCGATGCCCAGCCGGTCGCAGGCGTCGATCAAGGCGTAGTTGGTATGGCCGCACTGGCCGAAGACCTTCTCGACGCCTTCTTCCTTGAGGCACTGCGCCATGAAGATGGCGGCGGTTACGCTGTCTGCTGACATATCCAAATCCATCACAGGGTGATCGTGACGAGACGCTCTTCGGTCATCTCGCGCATGGCGTAGCGGGGGCCTTCGACCCCGACACCGCTGTCCTTGACGCCGCCGAAAGGCATCAGGTCGACGCGGCTGCTGGAGGCTTCGTTAAGGTGCACCACCCCGACGTGAAGACTCTCTGCGGCCTTCAGGGCGCGGCTCAGATCGCGGGTGAACAGGCCCGCCGCCAGACCGAAGGGGGTGGCGTTCACACGCTCTATCGCTTCATCCAGCGTGTCGAACGGCAGGATGGTCAGGACCGGGGCGAAGATCTCCTCGCACAGCACCTTCGATCCAGGATCAACCTCGGCCAGGACAGTGGGGGCCAGCACGGCGCCGCGCCGTTCGCCGCCCGCCAGCACCCTGGCGCCCTTCGCCTCAGCCTCACGGACCCAGGCCTCGGCGCGCACGGCCTCGGCCTCGCTGATCATCGGGCCGACATCAGTAGAGCGGTCGCGCGGGTCGCCCACCTTGAGCGCGGCGACTTGGGCCAGGAACATCGGCAGGAAACGCTCCATGATCGACCGCTCGACGAACAGTCGCTGGGTCGAGGTGCAGGCCTGGCCCTGACGGCGGAAGCCGGACTGGGCGCAGCGAACGGCCGCCCGCTCCTGATCGCCGTCGGCGCAGACGATGGTGGCGGCGATGCTGCCCAGCTCCAGAGCCGTGGCGCGCATGCCCCTGCCCGCCTGGATCGCCTTGCCCACCGGCGTGCTGCCGGTGAAGCTGAAGAAGTCCACGCCGGGATGGGCAGCCAGCGGAGCTCCCACATCGGCGCCGCCGCCATGAACCAGATTGATCAGTCCGCCGGGAATCCCCGCCTCGAACATCAGTTCGAACAGACGCGTCGCCGCCAGAGGCGTGGCGACCGGCGGCTTGAACACCACGGCGTTGCCCGAAGCCAGGGCGGGGGCGACCTTGTGCGCCACCATGTTCAGCGGCGAGTTGAACGAACTGATGCTCCCGACCACGCCTCGCGGCGCGCGCAAGGTATAGGCCATGCGCCCCGACTGACCGGCCGCGCCCTGGATCGGCACGACCTCGCCGGTCAGGCGCCGACCCTCCTCGGCCGACACCCGGAACGTCTCGGCGGCGCGGGCGACTTCATTGTCTGAATCCTTCCAGGGCACGCCGGACTCGGCGACGATCGTCGCGGCCAGGGCCTCGCGATCCCTCAAGATCAGATCGGCCACCCGATGCAGAAGCCGACTGCGCTCGTAAGGCTCGATACGGACGGCGGCGAAGGCGGCGCGGGCGGCCGCAACCGCCGCATCGACCTGGGCGGCGTCGGCCGAGCGGAGGCGCCCCAGCGTCTCGCCAGTCCACTTGTCGGTCACCGGGATCACAGGGCCTTCACCCTCGATCCACCGGCCGTCGATCAGCATTCTGATGTCGTATTGATCCTGCATTCTCTCTTCCCTGTCCCTCGCCTCTCCGGGCGTTGGGACCCTGCCGAACCACGAGCGGCCTCGCGATCCGTCCTGTGAGTGGTAACAATCGCCACACCGAAGGAATAGTGACGTTTGCTGTTTCGATAGATAACGTTTTCTTATGTGTGAGGCGGCGGCCATCATCGCCCCCTCCACAGCACGTCGAGGCGGATGAAAGATGAAGTTCGAATTCCTGATGACCCTCAATTCCGTCCTGAGGCACGGCAGCTTCGCCAACGCCGCTGACGATGTGGGCCTGACCGCCAGCGCCGTCAGCCTGCAGATGAAACGGCTGGAGGAATATCTGGGTCAGCCGCTTTTCGACCGCTCGGGGCGATCGGTCCGCCCGACCCCCCTTGCGGTCGAATTGGCTGAAAACGTGCGCGGCGCGCTCGACGCCATGGAGGAGGCGCGCACTCGCCACGCCGCTGCCCTGACCGGCCGGGTCGTCATCGGCGCCATCCGCTCGCTGCAACCCACGATGATTCCCCTGGTGCTGAGAGAAATCGGCGGACGGCACCCGAGCCTCAGCGTGCGCGTAATCCAGGGCGACTCGGGCGAACTTTTGGAACACCTAAAGGCAGGACGGCTGGATGGCGCCGCCCTGGTGCGCCCCACATCCGGCGGATCAAGCCGCCTTTACTGGCAGGACCTCGAACAACAGCCCTTCGTCTTCGTCGCGCCGCCTGACAGCATCGAAACGACGGCGGAGAAGCTCATCGGCCGCTACGACTGGATTCAGTTTGACACCTCGCTCACCAGCGGCCGCACCGCCGCCAGCTATCTGCACCGACTGTCCCCCGGAACGCGCCCACGCTTTGAGCTAGAGTCGATCGAGGCCGTCCTGGCGATGGTCTCGGCCGGGCTCGGCGTCTCCATCATTCCACGCCTGCCGACCAGTTCGCGGGTACGGGCCCCGGTGCGCCAGATCCGCCTCGACGACGATACCCCAACACGTAAGATCACCTTTGTGTGCCGCAACAGTGACGCCGACAATCGTCGCGTCATGGCTATCCGCGACGCCTTCGCCACCGGATACGGCGTCACAGGCGACGACTGATCAGCCGCCGGTAGACTTGGCTACCTCTTTACCCAGATTGGCGGCGAGATAATCAGAGACGTCGTAGAGATCGTCCTCCGCCGCCGTCATGCCCTTGGCGATCATACGGCCGATGACTTCGTTCCACTCATCCTGGGTGTGCCGCTGGGAGGCGAATATACCGACCGAATGGCATTGTCCGCATACCCGCTGGGTCAGGGCCCGCCCTTCACCTTGAGGCAGGCTTGAGGCCTTGGCGGCAGACGGCTGCCGCGTCCGGGCCGCCGCTCCGTTATCCTGCAGCGGCATCGCCGAAGCCCCCACCGCGACAGTCAACGCGCATATTCCAGCCAGACCAACAAATAAAAAATGCATTCCACACTCTCTCGATATGGCTACGATAGCATTCATGCATCATTTTCACGGCCCCCGATCAACCGGCGACACAGAATAGAAGATAGAACTGCCAGCCCATACGAACGCGCCAAACTGGTCCGCTGAACATCTGCCCACACTACTTCGCTTCGTTGCTTGACGTCTAGCTCACTTCCGGTTGTGAGGTAATTCTGGGCGCGAGAGCAGGACTTGAGCGATACCTCACACCTCAGTTCTGCTTCAGGGCGTAGCCAACCCCAGAATCGACCTGTACAAGCGCCGCTGCATCCTTGAGGCCAAGCAGTCGCGAGCAGCCCAGCGCGACGACCAGCCCCGCCTGTTTTCCGACGCCGACGCCGCGTCCACCGCCGCCGGCGAGGGCCGCTGGACGTGCTGATGCGCAACGCCCGCAAGCAGGCCGAGGACTATGTCTTCCGCCTGCCGCGCATTCTGAAGCTGGATCGACTGCGCCTGAGAGGCCCCAACGGCGCCAAAGACGAGTTCCTCCTCGCCGCCACAGCACAGAACCTGCGCAAACTCGCCAAACTGATCCCGCCACCGACGCCGGCGACCGCGTGAGGCGGGAGCAAACCGCAGCGTCTGTTACTAGCGGCGAACTCAACAGCCGCCTTTTTCAACGAAATCCGCCAGAACCGGACATTGGCACCTCGCCGGGAAGGGATGCTGAAGACCCCCGAGTCCACAGCGCGTCCATGAAGATTGAAATCGCCCTTGCCGATGCCGCTCGGAAGGAGGTTTCCGAGTGATCGCCCGGCAAAGTCACGCGATGGCGCGTCGTCGGGAAGCAGGGCAAGGCTCCAACGCATTGCAGATTACCAAACTGGTGGTGGGGCGGAAACCCACTGACCGACGCTAGGCTTGACGCGCCGACCTTTCAGCGACCTCTTCCCTAACTTCTTCAGTCCGGCGTTCGGTTTCGGCGAGCCCCGCGAGCGCCAAAGCCAAGGTCGCGTGCGAGCCGCCCTGGTATTTCGCCAACTCCCGGTTCTCCAAGGCGGTGCGATACGCCATCCAGCGATCCTGGACTTCGTCCAGCTTCGGGTCATCACCGCCGGACAGCAGCCGCAAGTCCGTCAACGCTTGGCTGAGTTGGGCTTCTGCGACGTCGTAGGCCGTGCGGGCTCGGGTCTTCATGGCGAAGTTTGTGTCAAAGGCGCATGGGCCATCGTGTAGGTCAACAGTATCGATAACCCCTGACGCGGCCTCGCTGGACGCCACTGCCGGATTGCGCAGGACAGCCTCGAACGCATGGACCTCTTCGATCGTCATACCGCTCGCGCGCAACTTGGCGGCAAGGTCGGTGACGGTGTTCAGGTAAGCGGCGCGTTCGCTCTTGGGCGTCCCTGTCAGCTTGCGCTTAACAAGGAAGCCTAGGCCATTCACGAACCAGCCGAGCGCGATGCCTGCTAGTCCTACCCCGGCCACCAGTAGGGGGATTGGTATAGTGGTCATGTTGTTCATAGGCCCGCTATTTCCCACGCATTCGATCGACCGCCGCTTCGATCTCGGCTTCGGCGGCGGCGGCGCTTTGCTCAATCGCTGCGCGTAGGGGCGCGGTCTGTTGGGCGAAAACGTAGTAGCGGTCGAGCGCGGCATGGCCGTCATCGAGCCTTCCCATCTTTTCCACCATGGCCTGCCAAGCAGGGATCGGATCCTTTCGGATCCTGAACGGGTAGCCCGCCTCCAATGCGTTGATTGCGTCCAGCATGTTGCCCTTGAAGCCGCGATCGCGAAGGAAGGCTTTACCCGCGTCGTCGAAGGCAACGTCCCATGCCTGGGTTTGCAGGATTGCCTGGTCTCGAGAAACCTTCTGACCCTCGTAGACACCGTCAGCGATGATCTGGAGGCAGGTGTCCGTATCGTCGATGATCCTCGCGAAGTCGGTCGCCAGTGCCGTGATGAGATCGTCAACGTCGTGACCGGCGGCCGCGCGTAGAGCCGCGCAGCCGTTCTCGAAATCTCCTTCCTTGGCCGGAAAACGCCGCCCGCCGGTGAAATACTTTTGTGCCCGTTCTGGCATCTTCTGGCCTGCCCCCCAGCCGAGGCCTTTCGCGCGGTAGGTCGCGATGTATTCGCACGCTTCAGCGAAATAAAACCTCGCCAGCGGCAACAGGATGGACTCGTGGGCCAGCCCTGCGTGGTAAACCTCGTTGCGGTATTCGTGCATGATGCCGAAGGTCCGCGCCTGCGCAGCGGCCATGCGACCGTCGACTTTGGCGAAGGCGATTTTGTCGGAAAACGATCCGACGAACGCCTTTTTCAGCTTCGCTTCATGCTCGTAAGGTTCTCGCGGTATCGCCAGCCAGCCGCGTCTGATCGCTTGTCCTTCGTGATCTGATGAAGCACCAGTTCGAGCGCATTGTCGGTCATCATCAGACCGAAGCGAGCGTTGTGATCATCCCCCTTCGCAATGTGTTCGAGGGCAAGGTCGAGTTGTTCTAGGACACCGGCGAGGAACATGATCATCAGCGCAGCATCCAGGGCACGCGCCACGGATCGCCACCACCATCGTCCTCGATGAGCGGGAACTCGTCCTTGCGCTTCGACAGGACTTTCCAGGCTTGCTCGTTCACGACGAACGGAATGTTCTCGGGGTCGTAGTGGTAGCCAGGTCGTGTCGCTTGATTGACGATTCCTCGGGCGATCAACTCGCGAGCGTAGCCGCCGTCCATGGCGCCGCTGAAGGTCTTGCGATTGAGGTGGAGTAGGTGGCCGATGATCTTGCGGTCTTCCTCGGTCATGAACTCGATGTAGTCCTCGGCTTCACGCCGACGGTCGCCCTTATCTCGCCAGTGAACGATCCAGACGCCGGGCTTCAGATAGCCGGCGAGCGCCTGGAGCGCTCCGACGACGGTCAACGCGCTGCCGAGTAGGAAAAGGGCGTAGGCGCCGAAGACGATTGGCTTGCCTGGGTCGGGGATCAAGCCCAGGCGCAGGCCGACGATCGCGAGACCAGATGCGATAGCCAGACCGAGCGCTTTCCAGGTGCCCGCTTTCAGAACGTCGAGTAGCTTGTCCATGCGGTGACGCTACAGCACGGTCTCCGCTCGTCCAGAGCGGAGATTTGGCAGGCTACCGGCTGTTCCGTGAGTCGGAGTCGAACTTGCCCGCCGGGAATCAGACCTTCCAGAAGTCCGCTGAGAGTCAGAAACGGTCTTCGCCAAGCAGTCGATCAAGGTCTGCGAGGAGACCCTGCACGCGCGAGCTCGAGAAGACGCGCCGCGTCGCAGGGCGGCTGGGAAGTGGGAACCTGAGAGCCCCTCACCGAGCCCCCACCCGCTAGAGTCTCAACAGACGGTAGCCGGGGAGCTTGGCTTGCGGTAACGAGCCAGGAGGCGAGCGCAAGCCGGATCCGCCATGCGCCAATCCGCAGCGGCTCAATCTCGGCCTCGTTCGCCATCAGAATTCTTACTGACAACCGTGCCGAACGCCTCTGGCGCTCCCACCCTGACTATAGCCTCAGGTGGAGGCGGCGGATCTTTTGCTCGCTCGCGCCAGAGGTCAGGGGTCGAAAGCCGATCACTCCACACCCACCCCGCCGTGCGCCCCACCCCTTCCGACCAGTGGACACACCCGACCAGCGACTGAGCCTGAAAATAGTCGAGCAGCCTCCTCGCTCGCCGATCACGCGACTTCCGAGCTTCTTCGTTTGCGTCGTGCGCGAGATGTTCCAACGCATCGGTTAGGGCTGCAAGCGTGAGGGGGACGTCGGCATCGTCGAGCATGCCAGACCAGAGGGCGACATCCGCTTCAAAGCCAGAACAGCGGCTGGGAACCCAGCCGGTATACATAGTGTACCGGACGATCGCGTCATCCACCGTCGCAGGATTGGTTCCGGGACGCTGGATGATGCGACCTTCGCAATAATCAACCATGGCCGTCAGCGAGCCCGTGACCTTGATGCTGACCGGCCCGTTTCCTCGGCCATCCGGCTTACCCGGATCCGGCGCCGGGGACACGACCACTTCGTCGATCATGGCGCGGAGCGTCTCTTTGAGGCGAGCGGCGTCCCGTTCGGGACCGTTCACGATTGCCCCCATGTCATCGATTAGCCCGCCGATTATCTCGATCACATCTGACGCAGCCACGGTTGGGCTACTGGCTTTTTGTTGAGACCGGGCCAGCCGTTCCAGTTGCTGTGCCTCGGCGTCCAGCTTGTTGATGCGATCGCTCAGGCCCGCCCGGGCTGCACCAGTTGCGGTCTCAGCCAGTTCATAGAGATTTCCTAAGCGGAATTTCACATCGTGGAGCCGCGCCGCTGTAACCTTGGTGCGCTCCTCCGATTCCGCGGTCAATCGCGCCCATTCAGCACGGTACTCATCCAGATAGAGGTTGACGATGTGCGGCTGGAGGAGACGTTCCTTCAACCCTGAAAGAACAGCCCTTTCAAGATCCTGTCGCTTAACCCGACGTCGATTTTCGCAGGCAGCCCCGACTCGGCGCGACATGCATCCCATGCCCACTCCCATCACCGAATAGGACTGGCCGCACAATCCGCACCGAACTATTCGGCTCAGTAGGTAGTCCGCATGGCGGGCATGGTTGGGAACCCTGCACGAGTTGGCCGCCAATCTGGCTTGAGCATCATTCCAAGTTTCATCGGAGACGATTCGAAGCGCTTCAACCTGTTGGTGGATCTGGTCTGCAGCGAGGCCCGGCGTGACCTTGTTCTTACCTGTCGAACTCTTGAAGGTCGTTACCGACTTTCCATACTGGACGCGTCCGGTGTAAATCGGATTGCGCAAAATTCCGTTCAAGAGATGCTTGTCCCCGGTCAGCCGCCGAGGGTACCACAACCCGCCGCCTGGGGCGGGGACGCGTTCTTGATTGAGCGCCTTGCAAATCTGATTGGTGCTCAAGCCCGCGATAAAGTCGCGATAGATGCGCTCGACTATGACCTTCTGCACAGGATCGACTGCTCGCATCTGGTCCTTGCCACCGTCCGAGTTGCGGTGGCGCGGCCCAGCGGCGGAGCCATCATCTTCGGACGTCTTGTCCGGACCAGACAGCTTGTACCCATAGGCCACCCCACCCATCACACGACCGCGCTTAGCGCTTGCTCTGTGACCACGCCTTACTCGGTGCCCATGCTCGATACTCTGCTCTTCCGCCATGGATGCGCGGATGGACAGATCCAGTCCTGACATCACACCAGAGGTAAAGGTGATTATGAGGACCTTGGCCTCCTTGAGCCGATTAGCGATGATATGAAGGTCAGCGGCATTTCGGCCCAGGCGGCTGATATCTTCCACAATGATGGCTTGGCGCTCGTTCGAGATCGCGTCGTCGAGCATCTGCAGAAGGCCTGGGCGGTTCACAACCGATCGCCCCGTCTCCCCATGATCTGCGTATTTTCCCGCAACTTTCCAGCCATGCCGGCCGGCGAATAGTTCACCTTCAGCATGCTGGTCTTCCGCAGACTTGGGGTTCTGCAGGTCCGACGAGAAACGTCCATAGAGCAACACCTCAGCACCCGGAGAAGGCAGCGCCTTATTCATGTAGTCAGCCTTTCCCGATTTCTCGCTGCGCCGCCAACCGCGCGAGAGACAACGCCATCGCTACGAGTTCAGGGGTGACATCGGACCTTGCGAACGCAATATCGGCGGCGCGCTTCCTCTCGCGTTCGAGCCATAGCTGGTCAAAGAGAGAATTTTGGACCGGCGGGGTTTTGGGCATCTATACACCTCACGGTTAGCTCTAAGGTCTGATGTCGTCAGCTTCTTTCCGCCGACTTTTTCGGTCGGCCGGCGCTCGAGTTCCGGTTGGCCAACGGCTAAGTCACCGCTGCTTCAATCGTGAGATCCGGCTTTTCGTCCCGCCCGCTGAACCCTCAGTCGGAATAGGTGGACACCACCCTCAACCCCTTGGTCCTGGCGGTCTTTGCCAACGACGCCATATGCGAGGATTCAGCTTTACCTTCCTCGCTGACTTGCGCAGGGCGGGCGTACAGAGAGGCGCAGCCTTTAAGACCCACACTGTTACCGGTCGTCATGGGCTTGGTCTCCGGTCTCGATGCCCGCACACGTTTGAAGGACGACATCCAGCAGGGTTTCGATCGCCTGGGCGCGGGCCGAAACGTTGTCGATCATCACTGCCGCGAGAATTTCGTCATCCCAGTGCTCGGTCTCGACTATCCCCTGGCTGAACCCAATGACCTCCCCGTCAAGATCATGATGGGGGCGCACATCTGCCCAGTCATCTTCAGCGGTCATATCCCAGACCAGATCGATGGCTCCGTGCACCGCTCGGTCCGATGGGTCGCCCTGCAGAGAACTGACCAAGACCAACAGCAACAAGAAACGAGCCTGCGGCTGTGCGTGGCTGGCGATAAGTCGGAGGGCGTCCCCCAACCGAATGGCAGGAACGATCCCACAAACGCCAAACCGAGTGCCTGCAAACCTTGCCAACAACTCGTTCTGCGCCTGACCGTCAGCGCGACTGAACCCGCTCACTGCCGCCCCTGCCTCTGGAAAGCCCCAGCGGCCTCCACCATGCTCACCGCAATTTCCTCCAGGCTGACTACCCCGCCATCGGCGGTCACGAGCTGAATCCCGTACATGTGCAACCGGACCAGGATGCTGGCGCTCACGTTCGCGTCGCCGCCGAAGCGATCAACGCTCTCGATGATCAACGTGTCGAACTCGCCAGCTTCCGCCGCCTTCAAGACGCGGGCCAGCCCATCACGGCCACTCATATTCTGCCCGGAACGTCCGCCGTCGATCTCCGTCTTCACGATCGCAAGGTCATTGGCGAGTGCGACTGCTCGACAGGCCAGAACTTGCTTATCCACATCGGCAGAGCGGGTCTGGGCGGTGTAAGCGTAAATATATGCCCGTTTCGGCTTCTTGTCGCTCATTTGCCGCTCCGATCACTAGAACGGGCGAGTTGGCCTTCGGCGCTGGCGGCCTGATCGGCCCTCACTTCAGGAGGCTCTTGTTGGTGGTGCTCCTTGGATTTAGCGGTCGAGTAGCGCGCGTAGCGCAAGCAGCTGGGATAGGGCGTCATGATGTTCCTACTTCTGCGGTTTTGGAAAAATTGAGAGCACGCGGACGCTGCCATCATCGGCTCCATCGGCGAGATCCACTGTGATGTAGAACTCCTCGACACCGAGCTCCGTCATCTGCTCGATCAGGCTCGGCTTGCGCGTGCACTCCGGCCTGTCAGGGCTGGGACCAACGTTGTCGTCCGTCATCTGCGCGCCTCCTTGAAGGTGGTCGTGGCGAGTACGGTGGAGGTCATGTGAACAGCCTTTCAGGCAAGCGTGGGCGTTCGCTCCCGAGACGGTGAGCGGCTGGCCGACGCAAATAAATTGGGAGAAGCGGCG